>Ga0207667_10000006_pt1:0-507500 | contig 679876 bp, 586 predicted proteins | sample KBSCornC52_FD_184301 | JGI IMG/M metagenome (GOLD analysis project Ga0207667, IMG submission 184301) | Corn rhizosphere microbial communities from Kellogg Biological Station, Michigan, USA - KBS Corn C5-2 (SPAdes) (version 2) | ecosystem: Host-associated > Plants > Roots >...
CTCGATCGCATCAACGCACTTGCCGAGGAATCGGCGGGATTCGTCTGGCGGCTGAAGGGCGAGGGCAACAACGCCACCGATCTGCGGCCGACGCCCGATCCGCTGCTCGCGGTCAACATGTCGGTATGGACCGACGCCGACGCGCTGTTCGCGTTCGTCTATCGCAGCGCGCACACGCCAGTGATGGCGCGTCGTCGCGATTATTTCGAGCGGTTCGACGGGGCGTTCCAGGCGATGTGGTGGATCGCGGCGGGGGAGATCCCGACGGTGTCGGACGCTTTTTCGCGATTATGGATGCTCGATCGCTACGGGCCGACCCCGCACGCTTTCACGTTCAAGGCGCGTTTCCCCGCGCCCGGTCTCGACGGTGCGCCGGTCGATCATCAGCCTGATCCCTGGTGTGTCGGAAACGCGTGACCCCGCAGCCCCGCGCCCGCTCGACGTCGCGCTGAAGGGGCTGTGCCCGCGCTGCGGCGCGCGCACCTTGTTCGCCGGTGGGGTGCGATTCGCCGATCGCTGTTCCGCTTGTGGGCTCGATATCTCCGCGTTCAACGTGGGCGATGGGCCGGCGGCCTTTCTCATCCTGATCCTAGGCGCCGTGATCGTCGCGGCCGCCATCACGCTCGAATTGTCACTGTCGCCGCCCTTTTGGGTCCATATGCTGATCTGGATTCCGGTGACCGCAATCGCGGTAGTGGGGGCGTTGCGTATTTCGAAGGCGGCGCTGCTGGCGCTCGAATATCGCAACAAAGCGCGTGAGTTCCGCAGCGGCGATCCGCGATGAAGCGCTTTCCGATCGTCGCGACGATCCTGGTCGTGCTCGCCGCGGTGGCGATGGTTGGGCTCGGCATCTGGCAATTGCAGCGCCGCCAGCAGAAGCTCGCCGAACTGGCGGTGCTTGCCGCCAATCCGTCCAAGCCGGCGATAGCCTTCCCGATTCCCGCAATCGGCGACGATCTGCTGTTCCGCAAGGCGGGGGCGTTCTGCCTGAAGCCGGTCAGCTTCGTGCTCGATGGCGCGGGCAAGGCCGGCTTCCGCGTCATCGCCCGCTGCGCCACCGGGGCGGAAGGGCCAGGCTTCTCGGTCCAGCTCGGCACGACGCACGATCCCGAGTTCAAGCCCAAATGGACTGGTGGCAAGGTCAACGGGATGATCAGCCACGCGCCATCCGACAAACCGCTGATCGCGACCATGGTCGGCAAATCGGTACCGCAGCAATTGCTCCTGGTGGCCGATACGCCGGCGCCGGGGCTGGCCGCCAATGAGATGCCCAGCATCGAATCGATCCCCAACAACCATCTGGCCTATGCGGTGCAATGGTTCCTGATCGCCGGGATCGCGGTGATCATCTATCTGCTGGCGCTGCGCCGCCGCGCGCGTAAGGGGTAAGCATGCATTATGTGAGTACGCGCGGGGCCGCGCCCGCGCTTGGTTTTCGTGAGGTCACGCTCGCCGGATTGGCGAATGACGGCGGATTGTACCTTCCCGAAGCGTGGCCGGTGTTGAGTCGCGACGAGATCGCCGGGCTGGCTGGCCTGTCGTATGTCGAGACCGCGGTCCGGGTGATGGCGCCATTCGTCGGCGACGCGCTGAGCGAGGACGAGCTGCGCGATCTGTGCACCCAGGCCTATGGGCGTTTCTCGCACGATGCGGTGACGCCGTTGGTCCAGCTCGATCACCAGCATTGGCTGCTCGAACTGTTCCACGGACCGACGCTCGCGTTCAAGGATGTCGCGCTGCAACTGCTCGGCCTGCTGTTCGAGCGTTTCCTGCAAGGAACCGAGCAGAAGCTCACCATTGTCGGCGCGACCAGCGGCGATACCGGGTCGGCGGCGATCGACGCGGTCGCTGGGCGGACCGGGGTCGAGATCTTCATGCTTCACCCCAAGGGGCGGGTGTCCGACGTCCAGCGCCGCCAGATGACCACGGTGTTCGCGCCCAACGTCCACAATATCGCGATCGAGGGCAGTTTCGACGACGCCCAGGCGATGGTGAAGGCGATGTTCAACGCCAATGCCGCCGGGACCGGCCCGCTCGGGCATCTGACCCTGTCGGCGGTCAATTCGATCAACTGGGCGCGGCTGATGGCGCAGGTGGTCTATTATTTCTACGCCGCCGTCCGGCTCGGCGCGCCCGAGCGGGCGATCGCTTTTTCGGTGCCGACCGGCAATTTCGGCGACGTGTTCGCCGGCTATGTCGCGGCGAAGATGGGACTGCCGGTCGCCAGGTTGATCGTCGCGACCAACGTCAACGACATCCTCCACCGCGCGCTGTCGAGCGGCGACTATTCGGCCGCCGGGGTGGTGGCGACACCGACCCCGTCGATGGATATCCAGGTGAGCTCGAATTTCGAGCGGTTGCTGTTCGACGTCGGCGGGCGCGACGGCGCGGCGATGGCGACGCAGATGGCGGGGTTCGAGGCGTCGAAGGCGATGCGGCTGACCAACCTGCAGCGCGAAGGCGCGGCGGAGCTGCTGTCGAGCGCGCGGATCGACCTCGACGACATGTCGCTAGCGATGCGCTGGGCGTGCGAGCGCGCCGGGCAAGTGATCGACCCGCATACCGCCATCGGTCTCGGCGCGGCGCGGCAGGCGGATGTGGACGCGCCGATCGTGACGCTGGCGACCGCGCATCCGGCCAAGTTCGGCGATGCGGTCGAGCGCGCGACCGGGGTGCGTCCGGTGCTGCCGGCGCGGGTGGGCGATCTGTTCGATCGCGAGGAAAGGTATGAGACGCTGCCCGCGACCTTTGACGCGGTGACGGAGTACATCGCGAAGACGGCGGCTTGATGCGCAGACCCTCACCCTTCCGGCGCTTCGCGCCTCCCTCCCTCTCCCGCATGCGGGAGAGGGAAGGGGCCCGCCCGGCGCAGCCGGGTGGGAAGGGTGAGGGTCTGTCGGAGGCCATCGTATGAACCTCGACACGATGATCGGCGAACCCTGGGCGGATTACGGGCTGGTCGACTCCGGCCATGGCCGCAAGCTCGAACGCTACGGCCGCTTCCGCTTCATCCGTCCCGAGCCGCAGGCGATGTGGGCGCCGGCTAGCCCCGAGTGGAAGGCCGATGGCGAGTTCATCCCGGGATCGGACGAGGAAGGCGGCGGGCGCTGGCAATATAGCGGCCAGGTGCCGCGCGACGGCTGGCCGATGAAATGGGACGATGTCGCCTTCACCGCGCAGACCACGCCGTTCCGTCACTTGGGGTTCTTCCCCGACATGGCGCCGGTATGGACGTGGATGCGCGAACGGCTGGCGGGCGTCGATGAAGTCGAGGCGCTCAACCTGTTCGGCTATACCGGCGTCGGTACGCTCGCGTTGGCGTCCAAGGGCGTGAAGATGGTCCATGTCGACGCCTCGAAGAAATCGGTCGAAGGCGCGCGCGCGAACGCGCGGCTGGCGGGACTCGACGACCGACCGGTACGCTGGATGGTCGACGACGCGACCAAGTTCGCCGCGCGCGAGGTGCGGCGCGGGCGGTGTTACGACGGCATCCTGCTCGACCCGCCCAAATTCGGTCGTGGCCCCGAAGGCGAGGTCTGGCGGCTGGAAGAAGGCCTTCCCGGACTGATCCAGGATTGCCGCCAATTGCTCGACGACCGCTCGCGCTTCCTGTTCCTGACCGTTTACGCCGTGCGCATGTCGGCGCTGGCGATCGGCGAGCTGGTCAGCCAGGCCTTTGCCGACCTTCCCGGTAAGGTCGAGGCCGGCGAGCTCGCGGTGCGCGAGGAAGCGCGCGGGTTGCTGCTCCCGACCGCGATCTGGGCGCGCTGGAGCCGCTGAGCAGCCGAAGCTGGTTGGACGCCTGTCGGCCCGCTTTCTCGATCCGTCGCGCCCGTGCCTCGACGGCCGAAGGGGCCGGTTTTCCACTGCCCGACGAACATGCTATTCTCGGCCAACATTGCTGGGAGAGGTCCAATGCATCGGTTTCTGAGCACCTTGACCATCCTGTTGGCAGCGACGTTGGCTGTCCTCCCTCGTGCCGCTGTCGCCCAGCGCGCGGGGACGCTCATCGGCGCACAACCGGTCGACGATGCTCCCGCAAATGTGCGGGCCTGGCGGATCGACTATTGGACCAGCGGGGATCGCAACCAGCCGATCCGCGTGACTGGCATGGTCATCGCCCCGAGGGATCGCTCCACCGCCGGCCCGCGGCGCGTGATTGCCTGGACGCACGGCCTGATCGGGATTGCGAAGCGTTGCGCACCCTCGCTCGGAAACACCAATTTCACGCTGATCCCGGCGCTCGATGACGTCATCCGTCGCGGTTACACCGTCGTCGCGCCCGATTATCCGGGGCTTGGGTCCGACATGGTCCATCCCGTCCTGGTCGGCACCAGCGAGGGCAAGTCGACGCTCGACGCGGTCCGTGCCACGCGCGCTATTCCGGAGGCTGATGGTGGGTCGCGCTTCGCTGTCTGGGGCGAATCGCAAGGCGGGCATGCCGCGCTGTGGACCGGCCAGCTCTGGTCGAGCTATGCCCCCGATCTGCAACTCGTCGGGATCGCGGCGATCGTGCCGCCCACCGACCTGCATCGCAATTTCAAGGAAGGTAGCGACGCCCGCGTGCGCGCCTTGCTGACAGCGTATACCGCGACGAGCTGGTCGCGTTATTACGGCGCCTCGATGTCGATCCTCGGACCGCGCTCGGTGCAGAACGTGATGACCCGGCTGGCGGATAACAATTGCGTCAATTTCGACGCCAAGCCCAAGCTCGGCACGATCATCGGCATCGTCATCGCCCAGCGCGCGATCCGCAACCTGGACCTCGGCACGAAACAGCCCTGGGGACGGCTGATGCGCGAGAACAGTCCGTCGGCCGCCGCCATCAAGGTGCCCGCGCTGATCGCCACCGGGACCGGCGACACCATCGTCGCCCCGGCCGTGGTGCGCGATTTCGCGCGTGCCGCCTGCGCCTCGGGCAAGACGGTGCGCTTCATCTCGGTGCCGGGCGGCGAGCATGGCACTGTCGCCCGTACCGAGGCGGAAGCGACGCTCGGCTGGATCGATGCGCGCTTCGCGGGAGGGCGCGCGCCGAGCAATTGCGGGTCGTTCTGAGCGTCTACGCCGTCCTTAATCCAGCCCGGCGCGGATCGCCGCACCGGCGACGAACGGCGCTCCCGCAACTAGCACCAGGCTGACTGCCGCCAGCAGCTTGAGCGCGCCGACGCCGCCGTCGAGGCTGCCCGCGCCGAAGATCAGCAATGGCACCGCGAGCGGCAGCAGCAGCAGCCCGGCGATCGCGCCGGCGCCGCGCAGCCCCGCGACCAAAGCGCCGGTCGCCAGCGCAAGCGCGGCGAGGCCAGGGGTGCCGATCAACAGGCCGATCTCGACCCGGATCAGCGTCTCTGGGGAAAGGTTGAGCAGGGCCGCCGCGGGGAGCGCGGCGAGCAGGATCGGCGGGGCGAAGGCGAGCCAGTGTGCGATCAGCTTGGCGAAGGCGATCGTCGCGGCCGACTGGCCGCGGGTCAGCAACTGGTCGATCACGCCACTCGCCATGTCCGGCGCGACCAGCCGTTCGATCGGGATCAGCGCGGCGAGCAAAGCTGCCGCCCACAACACGCCGCCGCCGACACGCGCGAGCAATTTGGCGTCGGGGCCGATCGCGAAGGGAAACAGGATCGCGACGAGCAGGAAGAATGCCACCGGCAGCAACGCGCCGCCGCCGATCCAGGCGCGGCGCAGGTCGCGGGCGATGAGGAGGACGAGAGCCGAACTCATGCCGCCGGCTCCAACTGAGGCAGGTGTTGCGAAAGCTCGATTGCGATGGCGTCAGGCAGCGTGATCGGCGTGTGGCTCGCCACCAGAACCGCGCCGCTCGACGCACGATGCTTGGCGATCGCTGTTTCAAGCAGGCCCAACGCCGCCGTGTCCAACCCATTGGCTGGCTCGTCGAGTAGCCAGAGCGGTGCGCCGCTGGCGATGACGCGCGCAATCGCGGCGCGGCGGCGTTGGCCGGTCGAGAGCAAGCGGACGGGGACGTCGGCGAGATCGCTCAAGGCCAGGGCGTCGAGCGCGACCGCGACGTTGTTCGCCGCTCGGTCGAGCCGCGCCCAGAAAGCGAGCGCCCGGGCCAGCGGCAATTCCTCGTCGAGCGAAGCCTGGTCGGTCAGGAGCGCGCGCGTCGCGTCACCGGTGATGCGGCCGGCGGCTGGAAAAAGCAGCCCGGCGGCGAGACGAATCAGGCTCGACTTGCCGACCCCGTTTGGGCCGGTGACGAGCGCCGCGTCGCCTGGCCCCAGCGCGAGCGACAGGCCCTCGAACAGCGCGCGTCCGCCGCGAACGCAGGTGACGGCGTCGAAGGTCAGCATTTTTCGTCACCCCCGCGAAAGCGGGGGCCCGTCTCACGCCCGCGCCGCCAGCCGATCGCGTCGGCAATGGGTCCCCGCATTCGCGGGGATGACGATAGGTGAGACGTCGATGATGTGAGAGAACTCACGCCTCGTCCTCCAGCCGGTGCATGTCGTCGTCGCTCAGGCCGAAATGGTGCCCGACTTCGTGGATGACGATGTGGCGCACAAGCGTAGCCAGGTCCTCGCCATCCTCGATCCATTCGTCGAGGATCGCGCGGCGATAGAGATGGATGCGGTCGGGCATCGCACCCGATTCCATCGACGATTTCTCGCCGATCGGACGGCCGTGATAGACGCCGGTGAGGTCGAACGGGCTCTCGATATCGAGCGCCTTCAGCGTCTCGTCATCGGCGAAATCCTCGATGATCAGCACGATCTCGCCGAGATGGCGCCGAAACTCCTCGGGCAACGCCGCGAGCGTGCGGCGCGCGATCGCCTCGATCTCCTGTGCGCTTGGCGCGACACGTGCGCCCTCTTGCCCGCTCATGACGAGCGGCATAGGCCGTTATCCATCGCGGCGGCAAGCAAGGGAGGAAGCGATGGTCGAACAGCTGAGCGACGAGGAACGCGGCGAGGCGCTCGATGAGCTCGACGAATGGGATTATGACGAAGGTCGCGACGCGATCAGCCGTAGCATCACCTTCGCCGATTTCAGCGAGGCGTTCGCGTTCATGACGCGCGTCGCATTGTTGGCGGAAAAGCACGACCACCATCCCGAATGGTCGAACGTGTGGAACCGTGTCGACATCACGCTGACCACGCATGATGCCGGCGGATTATCGCACCGCGACATCGCGATGGCGGAGGCGATCGACTTATTGGTGGATTAGCGGCTGGGCCTGGCGCCGATCGTTGTCCGCCTAGCGGATGTCTTCATAGTCCGTGGTGGCAGGCTTGCCGCGGAAGACGATCGAGAAATAATTGAGGAAATAGATGCCGGCGATCTTCGCGAATCCCTGTTTCTTCATACGCCGTCCAGAGGTGGGCATCACGAATCGCGGCGAGAACAGCACCTTGCCCTGTTGCTTGGCGCGTTTGGCGATATCGACATCCTCGCCATAGAATTCGATCGAGCTGTCGAAGCCACCCATCCGCTCGAGCACGTCGCGCGGAATCGCGAAATTGCCGCCGACCATCATATAGCCGGTGATACTGTAAAGCGGCCGCGCGGCGACGAACCAGCCGCTCGAGACCTTGTTGCGCAGCCCGCTCAGGTCGTAAAAGCTGTACGGCCCTGACAGGCAGGCCAAATCCTTGCGCTTGCCGAACTGCTCCCAGATCTGCTCGATCCAGCCTGCGGGCGGGTGCGTATCGGCATCGACATAGGCCAGGATATCGCCGGTCGCCTCGATGAAGCCGCGCTGGCGCGCCCGGGTAATGCCCTTTTCGGGCTCGAACACATAAGTCACGCCGGGATAGCGCTCGATCACTTGCCTGGTGCCGTCGGTGCTGTTGTTGTCGACGACGATGATTTCAGCCGCCTTGCCCGCGACGTTGCACATCACCGCATCGAGGCAGGCAGGAAGATATTCCTCCTCGTTATAAGCGGGGATGATGAGGCTGATAGTCGGCCTTCGCTCTGGGGTCACGCCGGGCATAAATTCGCTAGTGCAGCAATATCCGCTTCCTGGCCAGAGCAAGAGCGAACGCGCCGAAGTCGGGGATGTTCACCGGGTCGATTCGGTCCCCGATCCGGCATCGATCGATCTCGCGGCGAGCGCCATAGGCGGCGCCCGGCGCGTCGTCAAAGCACTAGCGACCAGGTCTGGCCGACCAGGTCCTTGCCGAACGAATGGTGCGGCGTTTCGTCGACCAGTAGGAAACCGGCGCGCTCATATATGCGGCGCGCAGCTGACAGGACATTGTTGGTCCACAGATCGAGCCGCTTGTATCCGACCGCGCGCGCACGGTCGATACATGCGGCGACCAGCATTTGCCCGACCCCGGCGCCACGCGCATCGCGCTCGACATAGAGCAGGCGCAATTTCCCCACCTCCGGCTCGTCGCCATGAACCAGGAAGATCGAGCCCGCCATCCGCCCGTCCATCTCGGCGATCCACGCCGCGTCGCGGGCGGGGTCGAACGACTGATGGAAATCGGCGAGGATGCGCGCGACCAGCGCTTCATAATCTCCGTTCCAGCCATATTCTTCGGTATAGAGAATTGACTGTCGCGCGATCACCAGGCCGAGGTCCCCGGGCTTGAGTCCGCGCAAATGCGGCTGGGGCGCAGCATCCTCCTCGAATATTCGCGTGATCGTGCTCGCAGCGGAAAGCATCGCCGCGCGCCGGACGGGCGGCAATCCATCGAGCAGCGCGCCGACGGCGCGTCGCGTATTGCTTTCCAGCGCGGCAAAGGCTGTCCGGCCGCGCTCGGTGAGCGAGAGCAATTGGTGGCGGCCATGCGAAGGGTCGTCACGCGTCGCGACCAGGCCGCGATCGGCGAATCTTTTGAGCGTGCGACTGATCTGCGCCGGGTCGAGGTTGAGCGCACGGGCGATTTCCGCGCCGGTCGGATCGGTCCGGTTGGCCAGTTCGTAGAGGATTCGCGCTTCACTCAAGGTGAAGGGGCTGTCGTCGAGATGGGCGTCGAGCAGCCCCAGCCGGCTCGTATAGACGCGATTGAAGCTGCGTAGCACCGCCACGTCCTGCTCGTGTTGAACCGTCATCTCGCGCGATCCTCTATGTTGATTAAGTCAACATTATCGCATGATGACTGAGTCAACAATCTCGAAATCAGTTCATGGTCCGAAACGGTCAGCGGGATGAAGGGTTTGCGTCAGTTAATCCCGACTGCCGATCCCGCGCCGCATCATCTTCCTGAGCTGCCCCGGCATCCAGCGCGCGGCGAATTTCATCCGGAACGCGGTCTTGCCGACATAGGTGTGGACGGCGTCGCCATGGACCGCGTTCCAGGCGGCGTCGGCGACGTCGGCCGCGCTGCTCAGTTCGAGCCCGCCCTCGGTCACCGTATCGCGGATAGTGCGATTGCTGCCACCGGCAGCCCCCTGGAGCAAAGGTGTGTCGATGAAGGCGGGGACGAGGTCGCGCACCTTGATGCCGTCGCCATACCATTCGCCGTCGAGCGCCTCGGTCAACGAGCGCACGCCGAACTTGGTCGCCGAATAGACCGACAGCCCGGCCGAGCCGTAAATCGCCGAGGCCGAAGCCGTGTTGAGCAGGCAGGATCCCGGCGTCTTCGCCAGATAGGCATGGCCGATCTTGGCGCCGTTGAGCACGCCGACCAGGTTGATCTGGACGACACGGTCGAGATCCTCGAAGCTCATTTCGGCGATCGGGCCGCCGGTGCCGATCCCGGCATTGTTGAACAGCACGTCGAGCCGGCCGCCGGTTTTCGACGTGAAATCGTCGAGATCGTTCTTCCACGAATCGCGATCGCGCACGTCCATGATGTAGGTGTCGCTCATCCCCGCGGGCAGCAAGGCGGCGGTCTCGCTCAGCCCCTTGGCGTTGACGTCGGCCAGCCCGACGCGCCAACCCTCGCACGCGAACCGTTGTGCGACCGCGCGCCCGATGCCCGATCCGCCACCGGTGATGAAGATTGCCTTCGTATCCACCCTCGCTCCCCTTGATCTCGTCATGCCGGACTTGTTCCGGCATCCAACCATCCCCAAGCCATAGGCTTGCGGCACGTTGGACCCCGGAACAAGTCCGGGGTGACGAATTTGGCGGTTTGACCGTATCGCCAAGCTCCCGCACAACGCTGCCGTGAGTGCGCAAGGCCCATCCGTCGCCCTCAACGGCGTGACCAAGACTTACCCCGGCGGCACCGTCGCGGTCGACGACGTGACGGTCGAGATCGCCGGCGGAAGCTTCGTCGCATTGGTCGGCAGCTCGGGGTCGGGCAAGTCGACCCTGCTCAAGACGATCAACCGGCTGATCGAGCCGAGCGCGGGCAGCATCGCGATGGACGGGCAAGCGGTGGATGCCGAGGACCGGTTCCGACTGCGGCGGCGGATCGGCTATGTGTTCCAGAATATCGGGCTGTTCCCGCATCTGACGGTCGCCGAAAATGTCGCGATCGGGCTCAGACTCGAGGGAGAGAGGAACCCACGCGCCCGCGTCGCCGAGTTGCTCGGGCTGGTCGATCTGCCGGCCGCCTTTGCCGCGCGGATGCCCGATGCCTTGTCGGGCGGGCAGCGTCAGCGCGTCGGCGTGGCGCGGGCCCTGGCGACCGAGCCGCGCCTGCTGTTGATGGACGAGCCGTTCGGAGCGCTCGATCCGGTCACGCGCGATCAATTGGGCGGCGCGATCCGCGCGTTGCATGATCGGCTGGGGCTGACCACGATCATGGTGACGCACGACATGGCCGAGGCGCTGCTGCTCGCCGACCGCGTGCTGGTGATGGACAAGGGGCGGATCGTTGCCGACGCGGCTCCGCGTGCGTTGCTGGCCGGTCAGGGCGGGGAAGTGGCTCAAGCGCTGGTCGCGGTGCCGCGCGAGCAGATGAAGCGGCTCGGCGCGCTGGAGGCCGGGGTGTGAGGGGCCTGATCCAATTCCTCCCCGTAAACGGGGAGGAACAATGACTGACTTCCTCGATGCGCTCGCACGGGTCCCCGATCTCCTCGCGCAGCATCTGTTGCTGGCGATGAGCGCGCTGGTGCTGGGGATCATCCTCAGCCTGCCGCTCGCGGTGTGGTCGTCGCGCGTGCCTTCGGTCGGGCGGATCGTGCTTGGCTTCGCCAGCCTGATCCAGACGATCCCGAGTCTCGCACTGCTGGCGCTCTTCTATCCAATCCTGCTGTCGCTCTCGACTTTGGTCGGCGGCGGGATTCCGGCGTTGGGCTTCCTACCCTCGCTCCTCGCGCTGACGCTCTACGCCTTGCTGCCGATCCTCAGGAACGGGGTGACCGGACTTGCCGGGATCGATCCCGCGGTGATCGAGGCAGCGGACGGCGTCGGCATGACGGCGTGGCAGAAATTGCGACTGGTCGAGGCCCCATTGGTCGCGCCGGTGCTGATGGCCGGCATCCGCACCGCGGCGGTGTGGACGATCGGCGCCGCGACCTTGTCGACCACGGTCGGTCAGCCGAGCCTGGGCGATATGATCTTCGCCGGCCTTCAGACGCAGAATTGGGCGTTGGTGCTGGCGGGGTGCACCGCGGCGGCAGGTCTGGCGCTCGCGGTCGATGCGCTGCTCGGCGTGATCGAGCGCGGCATCGCGCGGCGCAAGCGGGTCGGCGCGTGGATCGCTTTCGGTCTGCTCGCGCTCGGCGTCGTGGTCGCCTTGCTTCCGGCGCTGCCGGTGCGGCAGGAGACGGTGACGATCGGCGCCAAGGGCTTTTCCGAACAATATATCCTGGCGCGCATGATCGGCCATCGGCTCGAGGCGGCGGGCTATCGTGTGCGCTACAAGGAGGGGCTGGGGTCGGGCGTGATGTTCGCCGCGCTGACGTCGAGCGATGTCGATGTCGCGGTCGATTATACCGGCACGATCTGGACCAACGAGATGAAGCGGACCGACACGCCGCCGCGCGACGCGATGCTGGCGTCGATCCGCGACTGGCAGTCGAAGCAGGGGCTCAACCTGCTCGGACGAATGGGGTTCGAAAATGCCTATGCCTTCGCGATGCGCGGCGATCGCGCCAAGGCGCTGGGGATCGCCAGCCTCGACGATCTGGTCGCCAAGGCGCCAGACCTGCAATTCGGCGCCGATCTCGAATTCCTCGAACGCCCCGAATGGAAAAAGATGCGCGCCGCCTATCCGATCCGGTTCGGGTCGGCCCATGCCTATAATCCGACCTTCATGTATCGGGCGCTCGAAAGCGGGCAGGCGGATGTGATCTCGGCTTTCTCGTCCGACGGGCGGATCGCGGCGGACAGGCTGACCGTGCTGAGCGATCCCAAGGGGGCGATTCCGAATTACGATGCGATCCTGACCATCGCGCCGCGCCACGCCAAGGACGCGCGGATGATCGCGGCGTTGAAGCCGCTGATCGGGCGCGTGCCGGTCGAGGCGATGCGCGAGGCGAATTACATGGTCGATCGCGATGCCGGGAAGGTCAGTCCGGAGGCGGCGGCGCGGTGGTTGGAGAAGAGGGTGGGGCTGTAGGGGCGCGACCAATCACGCTCGCATCGGGTTGAGCGCGACATAGCAGATCGCGGTAGCGGACGTAATCGCCGTCGTCGAAGAACATCCGCTCACGGAGGTTGCCGCGCTGCGTCACGCGATGTGGAATGCCGGGAAGCACGATGCGGGGAAGCCGGGCGACGCGTTCAGATTAGCGGCAGTCCCTCTCGAGTGAACGGGTTATTGCACGTGGCGTCGTAATGCAGCCGCGAAGCCGGCGCGGGTCGTGCATCCGCGCCGGCTGCAATCCGGCCGATCCGGCTCAGAACTCGCCGGCCATTCCGATCCGGGCGACGGTGTTGCCGCCGCGCGCATAGGCCAGGCCCGCGGTCGCGGCCAGCGGGACCTTGGTGTCGAAACGGTGTGCGATCGACAGACCGTATCCGACCTCGCCGCGAAAGATGGCGGTGTTGGCGACCCAGGCGGTGCGTCCCGGCGCGGACGGCATCGGGGCGGTGCCCATCGCGGTCGTTGCCGCGATGCCCCGGCGTTCCTCGCGGCGGATGTCGAACGAAAGCGCGACCACCCCGTTCAGCGCGGCGCCGACATTGTTGTAGCTCGCCCCGGCGACCGAATAGGACGGCGCGGTGATCGTGCCGTCGGGACGGACGGTCGATCCGCCGCCCAGCGCGGACGCGACCGACGCGCCCACCGACTGCACCTGCCCCAGCGTAGCGGCATCCGTCGGCGAAATACCCGCCGCGACGTTGACGAGGCGGCGCATGTTGCTCGCGGTGCCGAACGACACCGTATTCGCGGCGGTCGCGGTCGATCCGCTGCCGATCGCGACCGCATTATAGGCGGTGGCACCGGCATCGGGGCCCAACGCGGCCGAATTGGCGCCGGTGGCGATCGCGCGGTCGCCATAGGCAGCGCCGCCATTAGCCGCAGTGGCGCCGACCCCGACCGCTACCGAGCCGGTCGCTTTCGCGCCGTTGCCGATCGCGACCGCGTTGACCCCCGTCGCCTGCGCGCCCTGGCCCACCGCGACCGCGCCGGCGGCGGAAGCGGTCGCTCCGTTGCCGGCCGCGAACGCGGAAGACCCGCTCGCCGCGCTGCCCTGCCCGATCGCCACCGCGCTCGCGCCCGACGCATGCGACGCGCCGATCGCGGTCGCATTGATGCCGGTGGCCGATCCGTCGGGCTGCGTCGAGTTGGTATGGAAATAGGCGAGACCGGTGGTATTCGCGGCGTTGAGCGCGGCGCCGACGCTGTCGTAAGCGGTCGTGCCGACCGCGTAGCTCGGCGCGGCGACGATACCCGTCGCCGGATCGTAGGTGGCGCCGCCACCCAGTGCCGACGCGGTGCTTTGCCCGAGATTGTCGTTCAACCCCGTCACGGCGGTCAGAGCCGAGCCGACATTGTCATAGCTGCTCCCGCCGATCGTATAGCTCGGCGCGGAAATAGCGCCGGTCGACGGGTCGTATGCCGCACCACCACCCAGCCCGGAGGCGGCGCCCTGCCCGGTCTGCGCGTTCATCCCGGTCACGGCGGTCAATGCCGAGCCGACATCGTTATAGGCACTGCCGCCGATCGTATAGCTCGGCGCGGAAATAGCGCCGGTCGACGGGTCGTATGCCGCACCACCACCCAGCCCGGAGGCGGCGCCCTGCCCGGTCTGCGCGTTCATCCCGGTCACGGCGGTCAATGCCGAGCCGACATCGTTATAGGCGCTGCCGCCGATCGTGTAGCTCGGCGCGGTGATCGCCCCGGTGGCCGGATCGTAGGTCGAGCCGCCGCCGAACGCCGCCGCACTACTCGTCCCGGTCTGCGTGCCGTTCCCCGCCACGGCATCGACATAGGCCTTGTTGGCGGCGTCGGTGGCAGCGACCGGCGCGCCGACATTCTGGACGCGGTTGCCGTCCATATCGACCGTCGTGCCGCGGCTGACTTTCAGCGCGCCGACGATAATGGTGGAGCCGTCCAAAAACGAGTCGCCAGTCACCAGCAGGCCGTCGGCGCCCAGGTCCCGGACCGACATGTTGCCCGTCACGTTCAACGCGCCGCCGATCGTCGCATTGCCCGTCGTGGTTAGGCTGCCGGTGCCGATCGAGCCGGTATTGGTGATGCCGTTGGTGCTCAGGCTTCCCCCCAGCGAGAGCGTGCCGCTTATGTTGGTCGCACCGTTCAGATCGACTTGCGCATTGAAGGAAACGCGGTTGTTGAAGGTCGCCTGACCGTCGTTCCACAGCGTGGTTTGGGTGGCACCCGAACCGAACGTGAATTTTTGGACGACCGTATTGTCTGCCGAGCTGCAATCGTCTCCGCCCACGACGATGATTTGGGTGCCATAGACGCACACGGCGCCGGTATCGTCCGAGCCGTCGGATGGATCGATTACCCTGACGTTTGTTGCGACCTGTGCCATCGCGGGCATGGCGATGCAGCAGCCGGTGGCAAGGAGCGACAGCGTGAATGTCCGCGCCGCCACGCGGTGCGTGCGGCCAGTCAAAAAGGCAATCATGATCGTGAACCCTCCTGTTTGAGTCCCGGTGACCAGAACGGGTATGGCTGCGATTCGCGTCCACCAAATGGTGGAGGCCGTGCCAGTTTCTGTTATGACGGAAGGCGTTGGCTGAGTTGGCGAGGGGGACCGCCATGCCTGTAGCGATCGATTCGGAAGAATTGTCGTACCTGATCGGCTTGATATACGACTGCGCGATCGATCCCGGGCGGTGGCCGATTGCGCTGGAGGCGATGCGGGTCGCCTTCGGGCTGTTCAACAGTTCGCTGGACATGCTCAAGCTGCCCGATGGCGGCACGATGCTCAATTACTCGACCAATATCCCCGATCGCTACGCCAGGCTCGTGGTCCAATATGCACCGCATATCGCCGATCTATGGGGAGCGGCGCGGATCGAAACGCACCCGATGAGCGAGCCGCTGGTGTTCAGCCGGTTGGTCCAGGTTCCCGAAGGCGGGCTGGACAACCCCTATTGGCGTGAGTGCCTGGAGCCCCAGGGGATCAACGACGCGCTCGCGCTCACGCTGGCGCGCGACAGCGGCGCATTGGCGGGAATGGCATTCGGACGGCATTGTGACGGACCGCCGATCGACGATCGCATGATCGACCTCGCCCGGCTGCTCCTTCCGCATGCGCAGCGCGCCGCGGCGATCAACCGGCTGCTCGATATCGCCGCCTTGCGCGACGCGACGTTCGACGCGCTGTTCGACACATTGCGCGCGCCGGTCCTGGTGGTGGACGCCGGACTCAACATCCTGCACGCCAACCGCGCGGGGCGCGCGCTGATCGTCCTGGACGACACGCTGCGTTCGCGGGGCGGCACATTGTCGGCAGTCGACAGGATGACCCATCACGCCCTCATTGCCGCGATAAATGACGCAACCGGGGATTACAGGGCGCTCGGCCTCAAGGGTGTGGGTATTCCGCTCTTGCGGAACGACAACAAGGCTGGAGCGCTCCACGTTCTTCCACTGCGCCCCGATCGTGCGGGGTCGTTGCGCCTCGCCGCGATCTTCGTCGCCGAAGCCGGCGCCTCGCCTGCTGCCGACGATGCGCTCATTAGCGCATTGTTCGGGCTGACTCCGGGCGAAGCCGCGGTGTTCGAACAGGTCGCGGGCGGACGCGATGTACGGCATGCCGCTGCCGCGCTCGGCATCGCACAGAGCACGGTCAGGACGCATCTCCTGCGCATCTACGACAAGACCGGGGTTCGGCGTCAGGCAGAACTGGTGCGCCTGTCGGCGTCGCTCGCCGCGCCATAGCGGGCTGTCCCCGCGCCGCCCGCGTGCCCTGCTTCGTGCAGGACGGCGCGGGTCGGAGCATCGGGAAACGTCGTCCGCACGAAAGGCGCCGCGCACTGCCTTACGGCTGCCTTACAGTGCTTTAGGCCACGTCACCGTCATAATGCCCCGCGCCATGGCAGCGACGCGCGGATGATCGCGGCGTTGAAGCCGCTGATCGGGCGCGTGCCGGTCGAGGCGATGCGCGAGGCGAACTACATGGTCGATCGTGATGACGGGAAGGTCAGCCCCGATGCCGCGGCGCGCTGGCTGGAGAAGAAGGTGGGGCTGGCGCGGTAGCCGGCCTTTCGACGCGGCTTGCGTCTCTCCCGGAATAGCGGCTGCTATTCCGGGGGCGCTCGGCTCAATAAAACACTTTCCTCAAACTCAGTTTCACTGTCCGGCCCATCGGATCGAGATAGTCCGGCTGGTAGCTGACCGGTGTATTGCCATTGGCGTCGCGCACGCGCTGACGGGAGTCGAGCAGGTTGCTGACATTCAGGCTGAGCCGCATGCCGGTCGCCCAGGGGTTCTTCTTGATGAACTTGAGCTGCTGGCTGAGGTCGAGGAACAGCCGCATGTTGATCGTCCCCAGGCTCGAGAAATCGAGCGTGTTGGGCGTCCCCTGCGTGCCGCCGAGCACACGCGTGCCGCTTTGCCAATTGGCCGAGAAACGCAGACCCAGGCCGTTGTTCGAATAGCCCGCCTGTGCCTCCAGTTCGTGCCGCGACTGGCCGCCTGATCCGATCGCGCCGCCGTTGAGCAGGTCGATGACTGGCACGCCCGGCGCGATCTCGACGCGGTCGGTAAAGTGCCAGGTGTGGTAGAGCGCGAATTGCAGACGCCCGCCACCACCGCCGAACTGGCCGCGCCCGCCGCCGCCGCCGCGGAAGCCACCGCCGCCGCCACGGAAACCGCCACCGCCGAAGCCGCCACCCGGCCGACCGTCGCCGGGCGCACCGGCTGCGCCGTTCGGCGACGGGTTGCCCGTGGCATTGGGATTGCCGCCGCCTGGGGGCGGGCCGCCATTGCCGCCAAACCCACCCGGCGACTGTTCGCCGAACCGGCGGCCATTGGGCAGGCGCAGGCCTTCGAACGGATTGGGACCCTTACCGGCGCGGAACGCCTCGATCTCTTTCTGCAGCTTCGACTTGATCGGCTTGGAAAAATTGAAGCCCCAGCGCAATTCGGATCGGTCGGTCCGCGCGAAATTGACCGCGCGCGAATCGATCGCGATCAGGTCGCCATCCTCGTCGCGCGTGAAGTGCGACGGGAACGCCGCCTCGACCGCGGCGGTCGCCGCCGGGAAGCCGGCGATCGCGTTGCGCACATTCGATTCGATATAATTGGCGGTGAAGGTGAAATCGGCCTTGTCCCAGGGCTTCAAGGTCAGGCCGAGCTTGAAAGTGTGCTTCTTGTCGGCGTTGAGGAAGGGATTGCCGCCGCTCGTGCTGGTGACGTTGACCGTCTCGCCTTTGACATAGTCGAACACGCGGACATTGGGCGTGACGACGATCGGATTGGCGAGCTGGGTGGCGGACGGAGCGTCCCCCTGATCGGTGACCGAGGCGATGAAGCGCACGCCCTGGATCGGCTGCCAATTGGCGCCATAGCCGCGCGTGGTCAGCGTGCCGAAGTCCGACAATTGGTTCACCGCGATATTGCCGTTGATCGAGAGGTCCCCGAGAAAAGCGAGGACGTGCTTCGACTTGCTCGCGATCGGCACATCGATATTGAGTTGGCCTGACCCGATGTTGCGCGTGGTCGACGCGCTGATCGTCCCCGAATTGCCCGGGTTGAGCATGTCGTAGCGATAGGACTGGCTGTCGAGCGACGATAGCGACCCGCCGACGCGGATCGCGGTCGAGATGTCGCCGGCGGGCAGCTTGATCAGCTTGCCGTTGACCAAAGCGTCGATCCCGCCGCTGTTCGAGGTCGACTGGCCGCGATTGGCCGGCGCGATGGCATAATCGAGCGGGTTGATCGGGCCGAACGGATTGAACGTCGGGTCGTTGACGTCGAGCCGCGCCTGGAGGTCGGAGGTGACGAACCCGGTCTCGGTGAAGGTCTCGCTGTCGACGCGATCGTAATTGGCGTTGACCGACCAGCGCCATTGCGGACCGAACTGGCCGTTGAACCCGCCACCCAGATGATAGGTCAGCGCCGAATTGCGCTGCTTGAGCGGATCGAACCCGGTGGCGGCGACGCGATCGAGGATGACATTGTCGCCGAACGGTGAGAAGGGATTGCCGGCGGGCAAGGTCAGGCTGATCGTCGGCAGGCCCTGCGCGCCGGTCGATTCGGTATATTGGAACGAGCCGTTGATCGTCGCATTCACCTTGCCCAGCGGCTTGGCGAAGACGATGTTGGTTTGGAAGTTGCGGCTCGACGACACCAACGTCCGATAGGGCCGTTCGTCGAAACTGCCGGGATTGTTGGCGGTCGCGACGAAATCGCCGAGCGTGGGCGCGCCGTTCGCCGCCCCGGCCGGAACGCCGGCACTGGTGACGGGCTGGCCTACCAGGGCGCTGAGCGCGGGATCGATCTCGAACGGAGACCCAGGCGGCAGCGCTCGACCGGAATCCGGCTGGATCGTGCCGAGCGCCGTGAACTGGCTGGACAGGTCGCTGATGTTGCGCTCGTTTTCATAGAGCGGCGACGTGTCGGTATAGCCGACATGCAGGCTGAAGCGGTTGTCGCGGTGGATGGTGACGATATCGGCGGTGACCGACGGCGTGTTGCTGCCGCCCTCGGTCGCGACCTGATCGCCAAGCTCGGTCGTGATCGCCTTGAAGCGCGCGCGCAGGACGATGTTCACGACCTTCTGGTCGGCCGGATAGCCATATTTGAGCGCGACTTCCTCGGGCAGGATGTCGACGCGCGCGATCGCCTCGGTCGGCAGATCGCGGATTTCGGCGAAGCTCGAGATGCGGCGGCCGTTGAGCAGCACCACCGGCGCGCCGCCCGATCCGCGATCGCTGCGAATCTGTGGCGCGAGTTCGTTGAGCAGGTCGCTGATGCTGTTGACGCCATAAGAGCGGACATCGGCCGGACCGAGCGATTGCTCGGGCGGGATATCGCCGACCACCGCGCCGGGCAGGCTGCGCGAGCCGGTGACGACGATGTCGTTCTCGTCCGCGCCGTCGTCTTCTGATTGCGGCGCAGAGGCGGGTTTCGACTGTGCAGGTGCCGGGGTCGGCGTAGGCGCGGTCTGGGCGTGCAGCGCGACGGGCGCGCTGCCGGCAAGCAACAGGACAAGGCTGATCGAACGACGCATTTAATTTCCGCTACTGGTCGGGAGCAATCCAGGCCACTACATTTGAATTGTCGCAGAATTGTGCCGTTCCGGTGCCATCCTGACGGCGCGATTTTTCCCGGGAGAAGGCGATGCGGATCACCGTCAACGGCGAAGCGCGGGAAGTGGAGGCGGACGTTCGCACCACCTTGCTCGACCTGTTGCGCGAACATCTCGGCCTGACCGGCGCTAAGAAGGGCTGCGACCACGGCCAGTGCGGCGCGTGCACGGTGCTGGTCGACGGACGGCGGATCAACGCCTGTCTCAGCCTGGCGGTGATGCATGAAGGCGACGAGATCGTGACGATCGAGGGGCTGGGCACGCCCGACCAGCTGAGCCCGCTTCAGGCCGCGTTCGTCCGGCATGACGGCTTCCAATGCGGCTATTGCACGCCGGGACAGATCTGTTCGGCGACCGCGATGCTCGATGAAGTCGCCCAGGGCTGGCCGAGCCATGTCAGCGACGATCTCGACCATGTCGTGCTCGACGACGTGGAGATACGCGAGCGGATGAGCGGCAATATTTGCCGCTGTTCGGCCTATCCGACGATCGTCGCGGCGATCCGCGAGGTGGCGGACGCCGAGCGCCTGGCGGAGGCGGCGGAATGAAGCCGTTCGATTATGCGCGCGCCGCGACCGTCGAGGAGGCCCTGGCTGCCGGCGCCGACGGTGGGCGTTATATCGCAGGGGGGACCAATCTGGTCGACCTGATGAAATTGCAGGTCGAGACGCCGGACAAACTGGTCGATATCAGCCGGCTGGCGTTCGATCAGGTTGAGGAGGGCGATCACGGCGGCGTGCGGATCGGCGCGCTGGTGCCGAATAGCGATCTCGCTGCGCATCCGCTGATCCGCGCGCGCTACCCGATGCTCAGCCGCGCCTTGCTGGCGGGGGCGTCGGTGCAATTGCGCAACAAGGCCTCGACCGGCGGCAATCTCCTCCAGCGGACGCGCTGTTATTATTTCTACGAAACCGCCGCTGCCTGCAACAAGCGCCAGCCGGGCAGCGGTTGTGACGCGATCGGCGGATTCAACCGCATCCATGCGGTGCTCGGTGGATCGGAATCGTGCATCGCGACGCACCCGTCGGACATGGCAGTGGCGCTGCGTGCGCTCGACGCGGTGGTGGCGACGGCGCTGCCTGACGGCGCGGCGCGGCGGATTGCGCTCGGCGATCTCTACCGCTTGCCCGGCGATACGCCCGAGATCGAAACCAATCTCCAGCCCGGCGAGCTCATCACCGCGATCGAGCTGCCCGCGCCGCCGCTGGGGCGGCAACTCTATCGCAAGGTGCGCGACCGCGCGTCCTATGCCTTTGCGCTGGTGTCGGTCGCGGCGGCGGTCGCGGTCGAGGATGGTGTCGTCACCTCGGCGCGGCTGGCCTTTGGCGGGCTGGCGCCGGTGCCGTGGCGCAGCGCCGACGCCGAAGCGGCATTGGTCGGCAAGCCCGCCGGAACCGAGGCATTCGAAGCGGCGGCCGACGCGCTGCTGAGCGACGCGCGCGGGTACGGCCATAACGACTTCAAGATCGTGCTGGCGCGGCGCACGTTGATCGCGTGCCTGCGTGACCTCACGGCGTAGCGGGCTGGTCGGTTGCGGCCATCTCGACCGGCTGGCGGCCTTTCCAATCGGTGCGCTCGGCAGCTTTCCACGCGGCGTGGAGCCTGGCGTGCCCCATGCCCAGGCCAATCCGGTCGGCGGTTTCGGCCCAGCCTTCGCCGATCGCGGCCAGGCGTATATTGGTCGGTCCCGGCGGCAGGTCGTCGACCCAGAAGCTGATCGCGGTCGGGTTGAACAGCGCCAGTCCTAAGGTGGCTAACGCGACGATCGTGCCGGCCCATTTTAGCGTCGCGCGGCCGTCATCGCCCTGGTCGGGGAGGTCGGCGGGGAATTCGTAGAGGTCGGACATGATCGGCTCTCTCAGAAGCGGAAGTAGATGAAGGGCGCGATCCCTTCGAAGCGCATCGCGTCGACCACCAGCATCACCGCGACCAGGCCGCCGGCGAGCGCGGGAGCGGGGAGGCTGCGCAGCCGCTCGGCCAGTCGCGTCATCGAATCCCAGCGTAAGGCGTGGATGGCCAGGCCGAACGCGATCAGCAGGACGATCAGCGGGGTGACGGTGACCGCGCCCGTCGCCGGTGCGACTATCCCGCCGAGATAGGCCAGCGCGTCGCCGAAGCTCGCCGCGCGGAAGAATATCCAGCCCAGGGTCACGACGTGGAAGGTCAGTACGACTTTGGCCCAATGCGGCAGGACGATCGCTCGAGTGCGCGGGCTCGTTGCCCAGACGCGCTCGACGACCAAAGCCGCGCCGTGTAGCCCGCCCCAGATCACGAACGTCCAGGCGGCACCATGCCACAGCCCGCCGAGCAGCATGGTGATCATCAGGTTGCGGTAGAGCCTGAATTTGCCGCCGCGGCTGCCGCCCAGTGCCTCGATATAGAGGTAATCGCGCAACCAGCGCGATAGGCTGATATGCCAGCGCCGCCAGAATTCCTGGAGCGACGCCGAGCGGTACGGCCGGTCGAAATTGCGCGGGAAGCGATAGCCCAGCAAGGCGGCGATGCCGATCGCCATGTCCGAATAGGCCGAGAAATCGCAATAGATCTGGACCGCATAGCCATAGGCCGCGAGGATCAGGTCGAGCGAGCCATGCGCCGAGGGTGCCGAGAAGACCGGGTCGACGAATTGCGTCGCGAGCTCGGACGCGATCACCGCTTTCTTGAACAATCCCCAGACGATCAACAGCAGCCCCATCGAGACCATTCCGCGATTGAGCTTGGGGGTCTGCTGGAACTGGGGCACGAGATCGGCGGCCCGGACGATCGGCCCGGCGACGAGGTGCGGGAAGAACGACATCAGCAGCAAAATGTCGAGCAATCGCGCGGCGGGCACACGCCCGCGGTGCACGTCGACAACGTAGCTGATCCCCTGGAAGGTGAAGAACGAGATGCCGACCGGCAGGATCACCTGCATCAGCGGCGCGTCCTGGCCGATGCCGAACAAGGTGAGCAGACTGCCCGCCTGTTCGGCGAAGAAGTCGAAATATTTGAAGAAGCCGAGCACCGAGAGATTGGCCGCGACGCCGCCGATCAGCAGTGCCTTGCGCGTGCGCGCATCGTCGCCGCGCGCGATCAGCGCGGCGGTGCCCCAGTTGATCAGCGCCGAGCCGATCAATAGCGGCACGAAGCGCCAGTCCCACGCGCCGTAGAACACCCAGCTCGCGACGAGCAGGAGCAATTTTCGCCATTCGTTCGACCGCGCGGCCCATACCGCGGGGAAAACCACCAGGAAGAACAGGCCGAAGGTCAGCGTCGGGAACAGCATCGCGTCACTCGCTCATCGCTGCGTCGAGATCGGCCTGAAGCCGGGCGGCGAGCGCCTGACCACCGGGCCAGCGGAAATGGACATGGTCGGGGCGCATCAGCGGTGGCATCGCGTTCGTCCACGCGCGCGCCGCGCACGGGCCGCCCATCGCCGCCTGCCAGTCCCAGAAAGCGATGCCGAGATCGCGCGCGACCTCGCGCTGGATGCCGCGAACCCGCCCGAGTGCCGGCGGCGCGATCAAGGGGGGTGTTACCGCGTCGGGGCAGCCGAGCAGCGCGCCGTCGGCATTGTTCCGGAGCGCCTGGTTACGGGTCAGCGCGTCGGGCGCGCCGAGCAGCAGTAGCGGGACGCCGGGCGCGAGCGTGCGTATCCGGTCGATTTGGCCGCGCAAGCTCGTCTCATATTCGCGCGGGTCCAGGTGCGGCGAGAACCCCTCATTGGTGCCGAAGGCCAGGACGATCAGATCGGGCGCGTAAGCGCGCAATTCCTCGGCGATCACGGCATCGTCGGTCCGGCCGAAATGCCGCAGCTGCGCGCCGACCACGCCGAGGTTGGACAGCGCCACGCCGCCCTGGTCGCGGAAGGTCGCCCAGGAGGTGATCGTCGCGGCGCGATCGCCGGCGGTCACGGTGACCGACGATTGCGGCATGGCGCTGCGAATCGTCGTGCAGCGCGGGGTGGGGACGGGCGCGTCGAGCGTGATGCGCTGGTCGATCCCGTTCAGCCGCACGGTCACCGTCGCATCATTGGGGCCGGCCATCGCGCACAGCACGAAACGGTCGAAATCCATTGCCGTGCTGTCGGTAGTGAGCCCGATCGTCGCGCCGGGCTGGAGCGAGGTCAGCGAATAGCTCGACAGGCCGAGCGGCACCGCCGCATTGTCCGATCCCTTGCCGAAGCTCGCCGCGACCCGCCAGTCGGGCGACATCGTCGCGGTCACGCCGTGGGTGATATAGCCGTCCCATGGCCGGCCCGGCGCGAGCACGCCGCGCCCGCCATTGCCGTAACGCGCCTGGAGCAGATCGCGCCACGCGCCGGTCAGCACGTCGCCGGCGGTATGGCTGTCGCCGATCTGGACGATATGGACTGGGCGGATGCCCGGGGTCCGCGCGCGCGCCGCGTCGAGCCGGGCGAAGACCGGCCTGAGGGTGGCGAGATTGCACGCCTCGCGCTGGCAATCGTCGGCAGTGGCGGTGCCGGGCAACAGCAACGCCAGGGCAAAGACGAGTGCCTTCACCGCGCGACCTGTGGCGCGACGGCGGGCGCGGTATCGATCGCTCGCGTGGCATCGACATAATCGCGGATCCGCGCTGCCAATCCCTTGGTGATCCACAGATAGCCGGTCATCGACATGTGCACGCCATCGCCTTCGCGGACCAGCGTGCGCTCGCCGGTCTTGGGATCGGGCAGATAGGCGGCATATTGGCCGTTCTTGTCCGAGGCGAGCGGGCGCGTGTCGACGAACGGCACGCTGAGCTTGGCCATTTCACTAGCGTAAAAGTCGTTGATCGCGCCCATGTCGCTGTCGGTCTGCGCTTCGCGCATGCGCGGCAGGCCGACCCAATAGACCATGGCATGGTGGCGGCGCAGCAGGCCGACGAAACGGTCGATCCGCGTCGCGATCTGCGCCTTCCAGCGGTCGCCGAGCATCGGGCCATATTTGCCCTCATCGGTGATGATGCCTTGGACGTCGTTGGCGCCGAACGAGACCACCGCGATATCGATCGGCTCGGCGCCGATCTGCTCGGCGGTATGTGCCTCGATATTGAGCCGCTTGTAGCGCGTGAAGCCGGTTGCCGGCTGACTGTATTTGACGACCTCGAAGCTCGCGCGCGGCAATTGCCGCTGCAGCCCCGACCAGACACCATCGCCATACGAATCGCCGAACACCGCGACACGTACCGGGCGGCCCTGGCGCAAGGTGGCGATCAACTGCTTTTGCGGCACCGATCCGCATAAGCGCGCGGCGGCGACTTCGGACGGCGCGGCGCTCGTCTTGGCGGGGATCGCGCAGACAGGGGCTTTTACTGCGGACGCGCCAGAACCGGCGTGCCCGGCAAAGCCGAGACCTATGGCAGCCCCGGCGCACACGCCGAGGAGGAGGACCGCGGAACGGTCCAATACTATGAATGGCAATGGCATGGTGAACCCGTTAGTTCGAGTACGGGGTTCAGATACGCCTAGCCGTACTAACAATCAACAGTATTTATATCATATATGACGATAATTACTTACAATTGCGGCGAGCTATACTTAGATCATGGCAATAGATTGCTGCAATCTGGACAGGCTAAATGGCCTGTCGGCGTATTAAGCGCGATCTATCCGCGATAGTTCGGCAAGATTCGGATGGTAGTATTCGATCGTGTTACTATCGGCTCCGGTCTTCAGCTGTTTTTCGGACCCGCTAGCGATTCTCACGACTAAAACGCCAATCGTTTCGAAGGTGACACTTTATCTCGCGATCATTTGATCGACGAGTCGAGCTATCGCAGCGGCAAACCGTTCTCTATGCGCGATGAAGTGAAAAATATTCGGGCATGAATGCGATTTTCGGTCGAGTCGCATTCCCATCCAGTCGTCGCTTGCGTGGTCGATTGCCTTGCCCCGATCGCTGCGGCACGATCGCGGAACCAACTGGAGAGGATTGCCGATGGCCCGCGTCATCATGCCGCTGCCGCATCGCGATTTCGATCCGTCGGAAGTAGCGGTCAGTTGGCGCGTGCTGACCGATCGCGGACATGAAGTGCGCTTCGCGACGCCGGATGGCGGACTCGCCACGGCCGATCAGATCATGCTCGACGGCATCGGGCTCGATCCGTGGGGCCGCTTGCCGGGAGCGCGGCGTATCCGCCTGATCGGGCTGGTGCTGCGCGCCAATCGCGATGCGCGGCATGCTTACGCCGAACTCGAGCGCGATCCGCATTTCCGGACGCCATTGCGCTGGGATCAAGTATTGGCCGGCGATTTCGATGGACTGGTGCTTCCCGGCGGACATCGCGCGCGCGGGATGCGCGACTATCTCGAAAGCGCGGTGCTGCAGCGGCTGGTGGTTGCCTTCTTCGATGCGGACAAGCCGGTCGGCGCGATCTGCCACGGGGTGCTGCTTGCCGCGCGCAGCCTGCGCGACGACGGCAAATCGGTTCTGTACGGCCGCCGCACCGCGTCGCTGACCTGGGCGCAGGAGCGCGCCGCCAGCACGCTCGCGCATATCGGACGCTGGTGGGATCGCGATTATTACCGCACCTATGTCGAAGAACCCGGCCAGCCCAAGGGCCATATGTCGGTCGAGGCAGAGGTGACGCGCGCGCTGGCCAGCCCTGGCGATTATGTCGACGTGCCGCGCGACGCGTCCAATTTCCGGCGCAAGACGAGCGGGCTGGCGCGCGACACGATCGACGATCCGCGCCCGGCATGGGTAGTGCGCGACGGCAATTATGTCTCCGCGCGCTGGCCGGGCGACGTGCATAGCTTTGCCGCGAGCTTCGCCGAATTGTTGGGCTAGCCCGGGCGGGGCGCGCGCTGCTAGGCGGTTCTGGAGGAGCCGCGACGGGATGCGTCAATCAATTCAACGACCTGCGATCGTGCGACTGGTCGGGATAGCCCGCAAATGCGCGCCGGCCTTGGCCGTCGCAGCGGCGATCGTGATCCCTGCCCGTGGCGGTGCGGACAGCACGCCCGCGGCTTCGGGATTCGACGTCGGCGGCATGGATCGGAACGTCGCGCCGGGGGAGGACTTCTTCCGTTACGCCAATGGCGGTTGGGAGCGCCGCACCGCGATCCCCGCCGACCGGTCGAGCGTCGGCACGATCGGCCAGCTCGACGATCTCAGCCGGACGCAGGTTCACGCCATCCTCGTCGAGCTGGCACGGGACCGGGCGAGCCGCGCCGGCACCGCCTATCGCGCGTTCCTCGACCAGAATCGCGTCGACCGGCTGGGCATGGCGCCGGCGAACGCTTGGCTCACTAAGCTGCGGGCGGTCCGGTCGCCGGACCATTATTGGGCGGCCGCCGCCCAAGCCGGCAGGCGCGGCGTGGACCTGCCGCTTGCCTTCGCGGTCGAGCCCGACGACCGCGATCCCAGTCATTATGCGCTCACGGTATCGCAAGGCGTGCTCGGCATGCCCGATCGCGATTATTATTCGTCCGACTCCCCGGCGATGCGGCAAGCGCGCGCCGCGTATCGCGATTACCTGACCCGGGTGCTGAGAGTAGCGGGCGTCGCGGCGCCGGACAGCGCCGCGGATGCGGTGTTTCGCCTGGAGACGGCGATCGCGGCAACCCAATGGTCGGCGGCTGACAGTCGCGATGCCGCCCGGACCTACAATCCCGTTGCCGTGTCGGCGCTCGATGCCGGGCGCTCCCGCTATCGCGTCGCCACGCTGGTGCGCGCCCTAGGCTATCGCACGCCGCGGATCATCCTGCGCCAGCCCGACGCCATTGCTGCCACGTTGCGCCTGATCGATGCGGCCCCGGTCGCGACGCTACGCGCCATGCTGATCGTCCGCACGCTCCATCATTATGCTGAAGTCTTGCCCGCGGACGCTCGGGCTGCCGATTTCGCTTTCTATGGTCACGTGATCGATGGCGTCGACACGCCGGAACCGCGCTGGCGTCGCGCGATAGCCTTCGTGCTCGATGCAGTGCCCGACGAGGTCAGCAAAATCTACGTCGCGCGCCATTTCGCGCCCGCGACGCGCGCCGCGGCTGAGACGATGGTTGCCAACCTGGTCGCCGCGTTCGGCCACCGGATCGACGCGCTCGACTGGATGACGCCGGAGACGAAGGCGCGCGCCCACCGCAAGCTGGCGGCGTTCCATGCCCAGATCGGCTATCCCGACCGCTGGCACGATTATGCCGGCCTCACGATGCGCGACGGCGAAGCGTTCGGCAACGCCACGCGCGCCGCCGAGTTTCGCCACGATTGGGAAGCGGCCAAGGTTGGGCGAGCTATCTATCGCTGGGAATGGAGCGCGACGCCGATGACCGTCGACGCCTTCGCCAATTACCCCAAGGTCGCGATCACCTTTCCCGCCGCGATCCTGCAGCCGCCCTTTTTCGATCCGGCGGTCGATCCCGCAGTCAATTATGGCGGCATCGGCGCGTCGATCGCGCACGAGATGACGCACCAGTTCGACGATCAGGGCGCCAAATATGACGAACAGGGGCGGCTTGCATCCTGGTGGTCGGCGGCCGATCGCGCCGCGTTCGCGAAACGCACCGCGGTGCTGGCCGCGCAATTCGACAAATACGAGCCGCTGCCCGGCCTGCACGTCAACGGCGCGCTGACGCTCGGCGAGAATATCGCCGACCTGGGCGGGCTGACGATCGCGTATGACGCCTATCGCGCCTCGCTCGGCGGACGAGAAGCGCCGGTGATCGATGGGCTGACCGGCGACCAGCGGTTTTTCCTTGGATGGGCGCAGATTTGGCGGCTCAAATATCGCGACGCCGATCTCAGGCGGCGTCTGCTGACCAACCCGCATGCACCCGCCGCGCAGCGGGTCTGGACCGCACGCAACCTCGAGGCGTGGGTGCGCGCGTTCGGCGTTGGCACCGGGGACGCCTTGTATCTGGCGCCTCCTGATCGCGCCGCGATCTGGTGACGACTCGGGGTGTCGGGCGTATGCCCAACCCCATCCGCTCCTCCGACTGCCACCGCAATTGTGAGCAACGTATACAGTTGCGCAAAACATAAACGAATTTGGTTTGGATATATCTAGTTATATATCCTCCCCATTTCGGACGAAAATGCTCTGCCAAGTAATGAACATTGAACGATTTGGTTATACACCCAAGCCAGGTTAGTGTAGATTACTGCGACGCATGTATGACGCTGCCGGATGGGGAGGCGGAGTGCAGGGGATTTTTGTCAGAGCTTCAGAGTTTGCTCGGCAATTCGGGCATCTGAGCCAAGCGGGCCGGACGGTGTTCGTCACGCATCATGGGCGCGAAACCCACGCCTTACTTCCGATCGCCAATTATAACGAATTTCTCGCCGGCGCGAAAAGCGGCGATCATGACTCGCTTTTTTCCAACCAGGAGCTCGCCGACTGGCTGCCCTTATTGCTCGTCGTCGTGGATGAAGAGCGGAACATCGTCATGGCCAACCGCACCGCGCATGCGATTGCGCGCAAGGCGGAAGGAACGCTTCCCGGGCGCGGCTTGTTCGACGCCTTCCCGGCGCTCAGGGAAACCATGTTCGAGAGCTATTGCAATCGGACCGAGCGCACGGGCGAGCCGTGTTCGTTCGAGCTGCCGGGGCTGTTCGGGACGGACACCTGGCATCGGATGGAGACATTCCGGACGCACCAGGGCGTGGTGATGCTCGCCCGCGATATTACCGACGACGTGAAGGCCTATCGGCTGGCCGACACCAAGAAGGCGCTGATCGAAGCGATTCTGGCGCATGGCGGAATTGGCTATATCTGGTTCAACGTGCGCGGCCGCATCGAGGAGGTCGACGAGGCAATGTGCGAAATGCTCCAGCTTCCCCGCGACCGACTGTCCAACGTGTCTGTCGTCGACCTCGTGCCGGTCGGTCAGCGCGTGATGCTGCGCGACGTGATCGAAAACGTGCTGAGCCATGGCGGCACGCAACGGTTCGAGACCGAATTCCTGCGCAACGACGGCACCACCGTGCCGGCCGTCGGCGCCATCAAGGACCTGCGCGGCATCTATGGCAGCGAAGGCGCGGTGATGGTGGTGACGCGCAAATAGGCGGCCCGGGCGGCAGCGAACCGGCGCCCGCGGCATCCCGTTCAGATCTGCAGCGGTCTTCCCAGTTCCTGCGACAGCGCCGCGAACTCGGCATGCGCGGCGCTCGGCACGCCGAACGGCTTGGCATCGCGGCTACAGGCGGCCGACTCCCGGGCCATGTGCTGAACGACGCTGAGATGCAGATGCTGGTCGAACATCAGTTCGGCGAAGCCGCTGTCGCTCCACGCGGTGCTCGCCTTGATCGGCGCGAAGCCCTCGACGAACAAGGTAATCGGGCGTTCGACCCGGATCTTGAATCCGGCCCATAATCCGCAGCCGGCGACCGACAGTTCGAGCAGCAATATGTCGAGCCGGCACGACCGGAATTCACGGATTTCGGCCGGCAATTCGAGCCGATAGCTGAGCGGCCGCCAGCTATCGTCACGCCTGAAGACTAAATTCGATCTACCCATTTCCTCCCCACCCCGGTCGCTATCCGACCAACACCGGCGTGCCGCATCGCACGCCATTCACCCACACGTCGGCTTGCCCAACATGAACGCCCAGCAGCGACGTGACCTGCCCAAGCACGCCGTCTAATGGTGCGGCGGCCAGACTGAGCACTTGACCCACCAATGCCGTCAGCGTGCCCACGCCTAGCCCCAACCCCAGTACGTTGACCTTGAGGTCGATCCCCGAAATCAGCGAGGACGCAACGCCCTGCAGCAGATCGTTGGTGCTGACCTGCTTCACCGTGTGGTTGGCGATGTCGCTTGCCGAAAAGAACACGTCCTGCGGATCGGCACCGCCCAATTTGACGTCGGCGAAGCCGGACACGTTGGCGAGCGGCGTGTTCAGCATCGTCACGCGGTTGAGCGTCGGCGCGGCCTGGAAATTTCCCAGTGCGGTTGGGTCGACGTCGGCGATCGCGGCTTCGCCCAGTGAAGGCGTCACGGTCAGCTTGACCGTCGCCTTGTTCGCGCCGCCCGCGCAGGATATCTCCTTCAGCTTCGCGCTGGCGGCGGCCAATTCGACATAGATCGGCACTCTGAGTGAGGCGAGGCCGAGTTGCGGTGCGACCTGGACGTCCAGATAGACCCGCGTCTGGGCCGTGCGAACCTCGACATCGTGCGCCGCGGTGACCCGGAGCCAGGGCGAATTTGCCGGCCGCTCGCCGATCGCGACCCACAGCTTGGTCGAAGTGAGCCCCGGCACGGTCGCGCCGAGATCGGTACTGATCTGATGCTGTCCGCCAAGCTCGAGCGTGCCGCGCAGCAAGGAGAAGGCGTCGACGGTGATCGGTCGCGACGGATCGGACTGGGTGTTTTCGGCGAGCGGACCGAGGTCGATCAACGAAGACAATTTGGTCGAGTTGCGCGGCAGCCGGTTGGCGACGGCGCTCAGCACCGACGAGGCTTGGGCGTCGGTGACCGACGCGGCCATCGCGCGCGAAATCTGGGGCAGGGTCGCCTGCATGTTCAACAAGTCGCCAAAGGTCGCGGCCTGGACATTGAGTTGCGAGCGAAGCGCTTCGCTGAATTTGAGGATGTCGATCTGGGCTCCGGCGAGTGCCTGATAGTCCATTGCGCTGAGTTGCAGGTCGGTGCCCGCGAGCTGTGACAGCATGGCGTTGGGCAGGCCGCCACTGACTCCGGCCAACCGCGAGCCGATCGAGAAAGCGGCCAGGTCGATTCGGGCGGCGGTGCCGCTCGCTTCGACCGGCGCCGTCGGCTTGCCGAAAATCCGCGCGAAATAGAGCGGCACATCGGCATGGACGCGGACGCGTGCGGCATTGGCACCGTCGGCACCCACGACGAAACGCGTTCTCGCCGCGATCGTCGGATCGTCGACATATTGGCCAGGCTCGACGCTCGTGATCGACAGTCCCGGCATCGTATTGGCGTTGCGCGCCGCCGCTGCGGCACCGCTCGCATCATCGATATTGGCCGCCGCGGACAGCGCCGCAGCGTCGGCGATTCCCTGAGCGTGGCGCTTGGCCAAATAGAGATTGGTCGCGTCGACCGCGAGCGAAGCGACTCCCAGAAACGCGAGCAGGCCGCCGCCGAACAGGATCGTGACGTTGCCGCTGGTCGACGCGAACAGGGACGGCTTGGCGCGCATTCGGTCCCCCTCAGAAACTGGTCAGCCGCACGGCGGCGCTGCGCGATACGACCTTGTCGGGAATGGGCACGAATGGCAGCTTCATCACCGGCTGATCCGACATGTCGTAATTGACCGTGACGTTGAGTGTGGTGCCGTCGTCCTGGATGCCGACCACTACCTTGCGCTGATCGATGCCGTCATAATGCGACAGCGAGTCCGCGACCGTCTGCCGTGCGGTCAGCGCGCGCTCGTCCTGCGACAAGCCCGACAGGCTGGCGCGCGCGCCTTCGTTCGCACTTTGTTGCAGGGCGTTCGCACAGGCCAGCCATTGCCCGTAAACGATGATCCCCATGATCAGCAGCATCAGCACGGGGAGCACCATCGCCATCTCCACCAGTGCCGCGCCGCGTTCGTCGCGAAGAAGTCGTGGACGGCCGCTGCGGTGGCCAGACAGGGATGCGAGATGGCTCGTCATGACGACATGGTTAGGCGAGCGGCATTGCCGAAATCGCTAAGCGGCCGGCGCGATGCGATTGCTCAAACTACGCAGTTTTACGTAGGCCGGCTGCCGCATGCGGGGCGCGCGCCGGGCGGCGGCGACAACCGCTTCGCCACTTCCGCTGCGAGCAGCGCGACTCCGGCGCGAGCGTCGGCCGCGAACACGCTGGTCGATCCGCACCAGGTCGCGCTGCCCGCCGGCCCGAGCGACCACGACAGCGCCAGCCTGATATCCGAGCGGAGCCGATCGACCTTTAGATCGCCCCGTATTTCACTGTTGCGCAGGTGCTCGGGCAGATTCTGCTGAATCTTGCGCGACAAGTCGTCGGCTTCGCTTGCGGCGTCGGTGGAGGTCGTCGCGATCGACACGCGAGATGCCGGCGCGGGCGTCGTCGAGGCCCCCGGATCGCCACCCTCGGCGCCGGAGGAGGCGATCGCGGTGGATACCTGGCCTTCGACCTTGCGCATCCCCAGCGCGTCGCTGCGCACGCCGACCACCATGAGCTCGGTGATGACGAGCATCGACAAGCCCGATTGGACGAATACCGGCGCCCCCGACCGCCACAGCAGGATCAACGAGGCGAAGGCGCCGAAGCAGACCGGCGCCAGCCACATCGCTGTCGGCGGTGTGCGTCCGACGATCAGCACGGCGGCGGCGACCACGAACAATCCGACCGGCGCGAGCGCCGGCCAGGGACTGGAAGGGGCGGGTGAAAATGTCGCTGTGGGTCGCATGCAAACCTGTTCGCTGATGGAGCAGGGGTTTGCGCGCGCACGCATTGCGCGACCATTGACAGGCCCCGAGGACAAAATCCGCAATTTGCGCAGTTTTTTGCTTCGAATCGGGGCTATCGGCCCGCCTTGGTGACGATTCGGTCGCCGATTCAGCGGGCTAGACTCGCGGATAACCGGCGTCCGCCTCCGCGCAGCGTGCTCTTAACCAACAGAAGAAGGGGCGCCCGTTGCCGGACGCCCCTTTTTGGTCAATTGGCCAGTGCCCGCTTAAAACTTGATCTCTGCGAGCATGTTGAACGAGCGGCCACGAGGGTCGGCGACGCGCGGTTCCCAATCGCTGCCGGTGCCATTGTTCGTGTCGTAAGAGATTGCGAACGGCGGCTTGGCGTTAAACAGATTCTTGACGCCGAAGGTCAGTTTGAGCCCCTTGGCGGCAGTGAAGCTCGCCGAGGCGTTGTAGAGCCAGTATGCCTTGACGTTGGCAACGTCGCAGCAAGGATCGAACGAGCCGTTCGCGATGCCCGGCAACACCTGGTTCTTGTAGCCCGAACGATAGATCTGGGTCAGCGTGAAGCTCCAGTCCTTGTTCCCGTAGGAAATGAAGGTGTTCTGCTTCCACTTCAGGCCAAGGTCGGAGGCCAGTGAATAGACGCCCAGCTCCTGGATGAACGCCGCCGACGCGTTGACCTGTTCGTCCTTCTTGAGCAGCCACGTCGCATCGGCGCCCGCCGAGATCGTGCCGCCAAAGGCATCGACGAAGGCGCGGACGGTGAAATCGATGCCCTGCGTCCGGGTGGCGCCGGCGTTCGAATAGCTCTGGTCGATATCGGTCAGCACGCCATTCGCGTCGCGATGGAAGCGCGACTGGAAGATCGAATAGTTCGAGAAGAGATATTGCAGTGGCAGCACCTGAATGGTGTTCTCGCGGTGGATCGACCACCAGTCCGCGGTGAAGCTGAAATTCTTGATCGGCTGGAACACCACGCCGCCACTCCATTCGCGCGCGGTTTCCGGGCCGAGATTCAGATTGCCGCCGTTGATGATGTTGATCGCGGAACCGTTGACCGCGCTCAAGGCGAGGCAGCCGGTCGCCGCGTTGACCTTGCCGCCCGGGCAGTTCTTCGGGTCGGCGAAATCCGCTCCGGTATAGATGGACGACGTGTCCGGGTTGAAGATCTGGTTGAACGCCGGCACGCGGAACGCGGTATTGAACGAGCCGCGGAACATGATTTCCGGGATGGGTTGATACTTGATCGAGATCTTGGGATTCTTGGTCGTCCCGAAGCCGGTATAATCGTCGATGCGCCCGGCGGCCGACAGCTCGAAGCCCTTGAATACCGGTACAAGTAGTTCGGCATAGACTGCCTTGATGTCGCGATGCACGCCGTCGAGCGCGTTGCCGTTGTCGAACGGCGCGGCGATGATTGTACGTTGGGTGGTGCGCTGGTCGCCTCTGAAGCTGTATTGTTCACGCCGGTAGTCGGCGCCGGCGGCGAGCTTCACCGTGCCGCCTGGCAGGTCGAACAGCGAACCCGACACCGAGAAGTCGCCCTGCTTGACCGAATATTTGCCGCCGTAGAGCACGACGCCTGCTGCCGACGCGGCCTGGATCGCGTTGAGCCCAGCCTGCGACTGGGTCTGGCCGGAGAACAGAAACGGATTGACCAGGCCGCTGTTGAGTGCGGCAACCAATGCGTCCTGGTAATAATAACCTGTGCCCAGCTTCGAGCTGGAGATGCTGTCGGCGTAGGAGACGCCGGCGCGATAATCCCAGTCGCCGAATGGCAGCGGACCTTCGAGGCCGAGCTGCGCGCGGAACGTGGTCGTGTCGGTAAAGATCTGGCGCTCGCCGCACTCCATGCAACGCCAGCGATACGAGAATTTGGCGGTCTGGGGGGTCAGCGACTGGATGTTGGCGTTGGTCGGGAACGATGCCTTCAGGATGTTGACCAAATTGGTCATGACCCCAAGGTTGCTGCCGTCCGGGGCCAGCTTGTACGCGTAATTCTGCGTCGTGGTGTTCGGTGTAATCTGGACCTGCGAGAACACTTTGTTCGACTTGGCGTCGGACCCGACGATCTCCAGCGATAGGGTGCTGGCGCCAAGTTTGACCGCGCCGCGACCGTAATAGGTCAGCGTCTTGAGCTGTTGCTGCAGATAAACGTTCTTGCCAGTGTCGAACGAACAGGCCAGGCCGTTGCCCGGGGCAGCCCAAACCTGGGTATCGTAGATATCCATGTCGGTGCCAGAGGCGCAGCCCGGTTGTCCGGGCAGGCGAAGAATGTTGATGCCGCCGGTCGCGACTTGGGTAGTGCCGGGAATTGCCGGGAACGCGGAGCTTGCAGCGAACGAGGTGCCGGCCAGGTTGACGATCGTGGCGAACGGGGTGCCGCGCGTATCGACGCCCAGGCCCTTATCGTGCTGGAAAGTGTTGATATACGGTCGGTCCTTGGCCTGCAGAGGGGAAATCCAGCTGTAGCCGACGGTGCCGAAGATGTTAAACCCGTCCTTGTCGAGGTCGCCGAAGCCGGCGATCGCCGACACGCGATAGATCGGCGCGTCGCCATATTCGGTGACGTCCGAATAGGCCGAGGCGCCGAAGCCCTTGTAGTTGCTCTTGGTAATAAAATTGATCACGCCGCCGACCGCGTCGGTGCCGTAGATCGCCGAAGCGCCGTCCTTTAGCACTTCGACGCGGTCGAGCGCCATGAATGGGATCTGGTTGACGTCGACCGCAGCGCCGGTGGTGCCTTGTGCTGCGACACGGCGACCGTTGAGCAGGACCAGCGTTGCCGCCGATCCTTGACCGCGCAGATTGGCGTACGAGGCGCCGTTGTTACCGCGGCGTTCCGCGGTGACGACATCGGAGTTGGACGCCAGATTGTCCGAACTATTGCCATTGTCCGGCAGGAAGCTGATCAGCTGCTCGGGGCTCGAAATGCCGTTGCGCTGGATGTCGGCGGTGGTGATGATCTGGAGTGGGAGCGCGCTCCTGTTCGGATCCTGCTTGATGCGCGAACCTGTGATGATGATCTCTTTGCTGCCACTCTTGTCCTCGAGATCCGTGGCGATCGGCGACGCGGCGCCGGTCGGCGTCGCCGCGTCGGCGGTGGCCTGATCCCCAACGGTTGATTGCGCGAAGGCTACGCCAGGCAACGCACAAAAGGCTGCGAGCGCGGTGCTTGACGCCAACATCGGTCGAAGCGAAGTCGATCCTGTCATAGCTATGATCCCCCTGGACGCGCCCTTCCCTTGGCGCTTGATTGACGACATTAAGCATCAGAATGGACCAATGTTGCCACCTTTCTTTTGCGCGAAATGGTGAAACCGGTTCCCTTTTTATGTGCGGGGGCGGCAAAGCGTTGCGCGACTGCAACACGGCCGTGATTGACGGAGCCGGATGTGCATAGAGCTATAACCTGGATGCATGGAGAGGGTCGCCGATGCAGCACCTGAACGTCCGCTCGCTCGGCCCGAACGCGTGACGGTCGGGGCGATCGATCCCGGTGCGGCGGAGCGCGCGGTGCTGCGCCCCGGTTTCGGGCGGCTGGCGCTATATGCGCTGCTCGGCTTTTCGGCCGGCCTGCCGTTCTACATGTTCAATACGGTGCTGTTCCTGCGTCTGGCGCGGCACAATGTCGACATCGTCACGATCGGCTATTTCGCCTGGGTATCGCTGCTGCCGACGTTCAAATTCGCCTGGGCGCCGTTGCTCGACAAATACGACATGCCGGGGTTCGGCCGCTTCTGGGGCCGGCGGCGCGGCTGGATCATGGTTTCCCAGCTCGGCATCTTCCTGTCGACGATCGGCATGGCGTTCACCGCCTCGGACAAGAGCCTGCAACTGACCGCCTTGTTCGCCTTGTTGCTCGCCTTCTGGACCAGCACGCTCGAAATCGCGGCGGACGGGTGGCGCGTCGAGCTGGCGCCCACGGCCGAGGAGCAAGGCCCGCTCGTCGCCGTCAACCAATGGGGCTATCGCATTTCGATGGTGGTGGCGGGAGGCGGCGCAATCTACGTCGCCGCGGTGTCCGACTGGACATTCGCCTATCTCGCCATCGGCGTGCTGGCGTTCCTGCCCTTTCCGCTACTGGCGGCGATGCGTTCCGAGAGCGGGCGCGTCGATGGTCGGATCTCCGCGCTGCTGGCCGGTTTGCTGACCAGCGCGGCGGCGATCGCTGCCATAACCGCGGCGACCGCGGTGATCGGCTGGGTTCTATTGTCTGCGATCGGCTCGGTCGGGATCGATAATCCCGACATCATGAAATATTGGGTAGCCGGCATCGGGCTGCTGCCGTTCCTGGTGCTAGGCGCGGCGGTGCCCTGGCTTCGCAAGCTACCCTGGCACGCACCGCTGCGCCGGTCGCTGGCGGTCGGCCCCTATGTCGACGTGGCGTGGCGATACGGCCTCGTCGTCATCCCGATCCTGCTGTTCATCTCGATCTATCGGACCGGCGATGTGATGGCGAACACGCTGTCGCATCCGATGTTCAATTTCCTTGGCTATGGGCTCAAGCAGATCAGCGCGGCCGATGGTGTCGTCGCTTTGGTGTCGGGGCTGCTCGGCGTGACCCTGGGTGGGCTGCTGGCGGCTCGGGTGTCGATGGGCTGGGCGCTGGTGATCGGCGGGGTGATGTCCGCGCTCAGCAACTGGATCTTCGCCTGGCTCGCGCATCAGGCGCCCGGCGGGCCGGTATTGTTCTCGCTATTCGGCCTCGGCGTGACGGCCGGCGATCTCGATCTCTATCTCGCCATGGCGGTCGATCAATTCGGCCATGGGTTCGAAGGCGCGGTGTTCGTCGTGTACCTCTCGCTGCTGGTGAATCCGCGCTATCCCGCCGCGCAATATGCGCTGTTCTCCGGGCTCGCCTTCCTGATTCCCCGACTGCTCGCGGGGCTGTCGGGGGTGTTTCAAAAGGCGATCGGCTATGACGGATTCTTCATCATGGCAGGCACGATGAGCGTCGCGGTGCTGGTCCTGCTGCCGTTCATTGTCCGCGCGAAGCCGCGACCCGACGATGATCCCAACGCGACGGGAGCCGTGGCGGCATGATCGAACAGGCCTTCGCTCCCGCCGCTGCCGCGGTCGCAGCAGGCAGGATTCCCGGCGCGACCCTGGGCGTGGTGGCGGCCGACGGGCGGCGCTGGGTGACGCATGCCGGGATGGCGGCGCTCGTCCCCGAGCCCGAAGCGCTGACGCTCGATCATTGGTTCGACCTCGCCTCGGTGTCGAAAGTGATCGCGACGACGACGATGATCTTGCGCCTCGCCGATCAGGGCAGGCTCGACCTCGAGCGGCCGCTGACCGACGCGATCCCCGATCTGCGCCAGTACGACGTCGCCAACGCCGCCGAGCGCAAGCTCAGCTTTCGCGATTGCCTGGCGCATCGCAGTTTCCTGCCCGCGGTCGAGCCGATCTACACTTATGGCGACGACCCGGCGCGGCTGCGCGCCTTCGTGCTGCAGCGCGAATGGCGCCATGGCACGCCGGTCTATTCGGACATCAATTTCATCCTGCTGGGGATCGCGATCGAGCGCATCACCGGGCAACCGCTCTCGGCTTGGCCGCTGGGTGAGGGCCTGAGCTACGGCCCACCGCCGGGATCCGCGGTCGCGACCGAGCTCTGCCAATGGCGGGGGCGCGTGCTCAAGGGCGAGGTACATGACGAGAATTGCTTCGCGATGGGCGGCGAGACCGGCCATGCCGGGCTGTTCGGGACGATCGCTGGGGTACTCGATTTCGCCTTGGGATTGCTCGACGGCAGCGGCGCGTCGCCGGCCATGCTCGAGGCGATCCGCACGCCCTTTTACGAGCACCGCACCTGCGGCTGGGAACGGCGTTTCCACGGCTGGTCGGGCGGGGCGGCCTGTTCTGGCGAGACGATCGGCCATACCGGTTTCACCGGCACTGGTCTCTGGGTCGATTTCGACCGCGGCATCGCCTGGACCTTGCTCACCAACCGTGTCCACCCGTCGCGACATAGCGAGGCGGGGAAGAGCATCTTCGAGGTCAGGCCCGCGACCGGCGATGCGGTAATCGCCGCCTGGGACGCGCATCGCGAGGCTTAGTTGCAGGCGGCTAGGGTCCGCAGGCATCCGCTCGCGCGAGGAGAAACGCCCGTTCGCGCGCATTGCGGGTCAATGCGGCAGCGGCCTCGAATGCCGAACGCGCCTCGGCCAGCCGGCCCGCGCGGAACAGGAAATCGCCTCTCGCCGCGGGGAATGGCGCATAGTGGCGCAAGGCGTCGGCATCGGGAATTGCGTCAATCAGCCTGAGCCCCGCGTCCGGTCCGAACGCCATACTGTGCGCGATGGCGCGATTGAGATCGACCACGGGCGAGGGGGTCGCCACGCGCAGCCGATCGTAGAGTGCCGCGATCCTTGCCCAGTCGGTGTCGGCAGCGTGGCGCGCGCGCGCATGGCAAGCGGCGAGCGCGGCTTGCAGGACATAAGGCCCCTGACCGCCGAGCGCGTCCGCGCGGGCCAGCGCGTCGAGCCCGCGGAGGATCAGCAACTGATCCCAGCGCGACCGATCCTGCTCGGCGAGGGACACGAAGGCGCCATCCGGCCCAGTGCGCGCGCCGAGCCGCGATGCCTGGATCTCCATCAGCGCCAGCAGACCGAGCGCCTCCGGCTCGTCGGGCATCAGTCCCGCCAGGATGCGGCCGAGCCGCTGTGCTTCCTGCGCCAGCCCCGGCCGGACCAGATCGTCGCCTGCCGTGGCGGCATAGCCTTCGTTGAAGATGAGGTAGAGGACCTCGAGCACTGCGGGCAAACGTGCCGCGCGCTTCGCGCCGCGCGGCACCTCGAAGGCCAGACCGGCCTTTGCGATCGCCTTCTTGGCGCGGACGATGCGCTGCGCGATCGTCGCCTCGCTCGACAGGAAGGCGCGGGCGATCTCGTCGGTCGTGAGCCCGCCGACCACACGCAAGGTTAGCGCCGCGCGGGCGTCGGGCGACAGCATCGGATGACAGGCGGTGAAGATCAGGCCGAGCAATTCGTCGCCGAGATCGTCGTCCAGCGCGGCGTCGATCGCCGCGGTCGCATCCTCCGCTTCCTCGTCGAGGGTCCGCGCGATCTCTTCATGCTTGCGGTCGCGCATCTGGTCGTGGCGGATGGCGTCGATCGCGCGCCGCTTGGCGACCGCCATCAGCCAGGCGCCGGGATTGGCCGGGACGCCGCTCCGCTGCCAGTCGGACAACGCGACGATCAGCGCTTCCTGCGCCAGTTCCTCGGCACGGTCGATGTCTCGCACCATCCGCGCCAGGCCGGCGATGAGCCTGGCGCGTTCGATGCGAAAGGTCGCCTCGATCGCGCGATGTGTTTCGCCGTTGCTATTCGTCTCGCTCGCCGCCACGCCGCCGCTTGTCCGTCAGGGACAGCCGCGACGCAAGCGGGCCTAGCTCGCTGCTGGCGCGTTGATCGCCAATTGAGCCGCGAATGCGCGCTGATAAGCGGGCCGCGCCTCGCCGCGCGCGACATAGGCGGCCAGGTTCGGATATTCGTCCAGCAGACCCGGCATCCGGAAGCGAAGCAGCACCGACACCATCATCAGGTCGCCCGCGGTGAAGGCGCCGTCGAGCCATTCGGCATCGCCCAGGCGATCGGACATTTGCTTCAGCCGCCCACGAGCGCGGTCCATGGCAAGCGCCAGCCGCTCCTGCGCCCAGGGTTTGTCGCCCTCGATGATCCTGGCGTTGGTGATATCGAGGATCGGCGGCTCCACCGTGTTGACCGCGGCGAACATCCACATGATCGCTCGCGCCCGCGCGTCGGCGTCTTTCGGCAGCAGCGCCTCATGCTGTTCCGCGATGTGGAAGACGATCGCGCCGGTCTCGAACAGCGCAAGATCGCCTGCTTCATATGTGGGTATTTGACCGAAAGGATGGAGCGCCAGATGCGCGGGTTGCTTCATCGCGGCGAAGGAAACGAGGCGGACGTCGTAGGGCAAGCCCGCTTCTTCGAGCGCCCAGCGAACCCGCGTGTCGCGCGCCAGTCCCTTGCCGCCGTCGGGCGACCGTTCGAACGCGGTGATGGTGATGGTCATCGTCTATCTCCGATGATTATGGGCCGGCTGGAGAGGCTTTGCCGCCCCAGCCGACGCGATCAGGCGACGCCCAGCTTGCCGCGGTCGCCGCCGCGCGGGTTCGCGAGCTCCTCTGGCGTAACGAAATCGGCCAGGTCCGCGGCCTCGTAGAACGGCCGGATCTCGACCTCGCTGCCGGCCATCATGGGGTAGCGCGTGGCCCAGGCCACGGCCTCATCCATGTCCCTGACTTCCCAGATCGAAAAGCCCGCGACCAGTTCGCGCGCCTCGGCGAACGGCCCGTCGATCACCGTGCTGCCGGAGCCCCCGAACGCAATACGCTTCGAGTCGGTACCGGGCTTGAGTCCGGCCCCGGCGATGAAGACGCCGGCCTCGACCAGTTCCTCGGTGAACCGGTCCATCGCTGCGAACGCCTCCAGCATTTCGGGGGTGGGCGCCAGGCCCGCTTCGGTGTCCTCGTTGCCTTTGACCAGCACCATTACACGCATCGTCTGTCTCCTTGCTCGAGCCGGCCCCAATTGGCGTCTCACCGGGACGACGAGCGAGTGTGTCGGAAATCGACATGGGTCCGCAATTTTTTTCGACGGGCGATGCGCGGGTCTGATCGGGCGCCTTTCGGGTCTGGGATTCCGACGGTGCGGTGGCCGCCCTCTGAGCTAGGCGGATTTTGTGGAAATCCCGCCGGCGGAACTGACCTTAGTCACCACAGCAACGGTCCACGCCCGGCAGGAATGAACGCAAGCTCGATTGCCGACATTCGTGGATCAGCGCATATGAGCGGCCCCGTTTGATGAAGGGGCTTCTCATGAACCTTGTTGTACGATCGTTCGTCATCTCGCTGTTGGCCCTGGGCGCGCCAGCTTCCGCGGACATCACGGCGAACTATGTCGGTCTCAACAATGCCATGACCCTGAAAATCGAAGTTGCCTCGAATGGCGATGTGCGAGGGGCTACTTCCAATCCGAACAGCTACTTCATCACGCATGACGGTCACGGCTATGTCATTCAGGCCAGTTTCAACGGTCCGGCCGTAATGCGTGTCGAGGACATGGCCATAGTGATGGCCGAACAGATGAAAAAGATTATGCCGGCCTCGCCAGCGGACAAGGGCAGGGATGAGTCGGCGTGGCAGCTAGTAAAGGGAGGGCTTGTTACGATCCGGGGTCGCCAGGGAATCGCATATTATTTGGGTAAAGAGACTAGCGGCGAGCCCGTCATTGTGATCAGCACCGACCCTCAGCTCGCGCCACTTGGCGCTGCCATGGCGCATCAGTTTGACATGTCGGTCGCGATGATGGGTCAAGTTCTCGGCAGTTCGAACTCATTCAAGAGCATGCAAGACACACTGAAGACCGGTGCTCCGCTGGTGGTCACCGGCATGCAACTCGATACCATCAGCCAGGACACGATACCTGCCGCACGCTTCGCATTGCCGGCGGAGCCTCTCAAGCTAGAAGATGTGAGGAAAAACATGGGTGCTCCGGCCCAATGAGGCCAAGGGCTACTCGATCTCTCCCAGGGCCAGCGACCTTTTCCATTGACGGCAAGCATTCGCATTCGAGCTGACCGGTTACACCGGGCATTGATGGTCGCGCGGCGTATGGACGACACGTCGCTGACGCTCTCCTTTCAATTCTCCGCAGCGATTAGCTCCAGCGCGGCGTCCACCGCCTTGGTCGCCTCCACCCCCGGCGGGATGTCGTTGGCATAGGTGGAGAAGGTCAGCGTGCGGCCGCTCTTGGCGATCATATAGCCTGAAAGTGCAGCCGAAGCGTTGAGCGTGCCGGTCTTGGCGAACAATTTGTGGTCGAGCAAAGTCCCGCCGAAGCGTTTTGCCAGCGTGCCGTCGACGCCGCCGACCGGCAGCGTCTCGCGCCACGCCGCGCCCCAGGGCTGGGTCGCGATCCAGCGCAGCATGATCACCGCGCCGCGCGGCGCGACGCGGTTGTAACTCGACATGCCCGAGCCGTCGGAGAAGTCGAACGTCGCGCGCGGCACGCTGGCCTTGGCCAGCATCGCCCGCACCGCGACCTGGCCGTCGGCGATCGATCCGCTGCCCGCGACGAGCGACGAGCGGCGCAGGAACAATTCGGCGTGGAGGTTCTGGCTGACCTTCATCGTCAGATGCATGTCGTCGATCAGCGGCGGCGGCGTCAGCTTGGCGAGCACTGGCGGCAAAGGCGGCCGTGCGGGCGGCGCGTTGCCACGGATCGCCGGATCGTCGCTCGGCATCAGCGGACGGTGGCGGACGTCGACCTTGCCGGTGATGCGGACGCCGCGGGCCTTCAACAGCTGGGCGAAGCGCCACGCCGCGTAGCGCGCCGGATCGTCGATCCCGACGCGCAACTTGTCGGGTTTGGCGTCGGCGCCGATCGTGCCGGTCAGGCGAAGCTCATAGCCATTGGGCGCGCGGTAGAACTCGACCGAGCTTTTACTGCCCGGCACGGTGATCAGCCGGTTGTCGACCGCATAATAAGCCGGCAGCTCGACCTTGGGCACCGCGCCGATCGCGCCGGGCGTGACGGTCACCGGCAATTCATTGTCGTCCATCGTCAAGGCCGAGGTGCCGGTGCCCGATCGCGTCGGGATGTTGTTCCAGCTCATCCCCGGGCCCCATCGCTCGTCGGGCAACAGCGTGTCGTCGCCGATCACGTCGCCGACTATCCGCGTCTTTTTCGCGACCGCATTGGCCAGCGTCGTCAGGCAATCGACCGTGCAATCGTCGGCGCCCGATAGCCGCGCATCGCCATTGCCGATCAGCACCACGTCGCGCCCATCGAGCCGCACTGCCGCGCCCCCGGTCGTGTCCGGCTGGGTCAGGTCGCCCATCGTGTTGAGCGCGGTGGCGGTGGTGAACATCTTGGTGTTCGATGCCGGGATGAAGCGCGCATCGGGGTTGATCGCGACAACGTCCTTGCCCTGATCATCGACCACGACGATGCCGAAGCGGGTGCCTGGGCCAGCCAGCTGTGCCAGCGTCGCCTCGACCCGCTGCGTGAGATCCTTGTTCTGCGCGGCCGCGGGGACCGTGATGGCGCATGCGGCGAGGAGCGCCAGAGCCTGTTTCGTCATCTATCGCGTCCCCCGATCAGGAAAAGGCGAGCGGCGATGCCGCCCATTCGGCGCGTGTCCGCGCGATCAATGTCTTCAGGATCGCCGCCTGCCGCCGCCACGCGCCTTCGGTCGCCCCGTCCCAGCGGTCGATCGTGTCGCGCAGCGCATCGATCGCGAAGTCGACGAACGCGTCATATTCTTCCTGGCGGAGCGCGCCGTAATTGCGGTGGTTGAACACGAGTTCGGCAACCTGGCTCCAGACCCATTTGCGATCCTGGGCGAGCCCGTACAGCCATTGCAGCGTCTCGTCGGTCATCCGCACCGAGGTGGCGTCGACATGGATGAAGATCGCGCGGCGCTCGGGAAAGCGGGCGAAGAAGCGGTCGAACAGCAACTCGCGCATCGCGGCCTCGCGGCCGTCGAGCGCGGTCAGGCTCGCTTCGATCAGCGCGGCGTCAGTCATCGTGGAGCGATCGATAGATGTCTTCGTCGAGCTCGCCTTCCCAGCGAGCGACGGTTGTCGCGACGGCAAGGTTGGCGCAGGCGCTGGGCACGGTGCGGGTCATGTCGAGCAGGCGGTCGAACGGCAGGACGAAGCCGACGACCAGCGCGGTCTGTTCGGGCGGGACGCCGACCGCCGACAGGACGGCGGCGAGCATGAACAAGGACGCGGAGGGGACCGGCGCGGTGCCGAACGCGGCGAGCGATCCGGTCAACAGGACGAGCAGATAGACCGAGGGCGTCAGCGGCGTGCCGAACGCCTGGAGCGCGAACAGGCTGAGCAGCCCGACATACATCGCGGTGCCGTCTTTGCCGATGCTCGCGCCCAAGGGCAGCACGGTCGAATAGACCGGGCGGCTGATGCCGAGATTGTCCTCGGACACGCGCATTGCGACCGGCAGGGTCGCGCCGCTCGACGCGGTCGAGAAGGCGACGACCAAAGCGTCGACAATGCCGTGGAAGAATGGCAACACTGGCAGTTTCGCGACCAGGCGCAGCAACAAGCTGTGCACTACCAGCATCTGGATCAGCGATCCGACCACCACCGCGAGCGCCAGCCAGCCGACATGGACGAACACTGCCGCACCGTTGGCCGCGACCGCATTGGCGATCAGCGCGAAGACGCCGAACGGGGTCGCTTCCATCACGATCGTCACGACCTTGAGCAGCACCGCCGAGGTTGCCTGAAGGAACGTGGCGAAGGGCTTGCCTGCGTCCCCGGTCAATACGGTGCCCACTCCGAACAATATGGCGACGAAGATCAAGGCGAGCATGTCGCCCTTGGCCAATGCGTCGACGATGTTGAGCGGGATGATGCCGATCAGCTGATCATAGGGCGTGACAGGTGTGCCCAGCGCATGCGGCGCTGCGGTGCCGAGCGGAGCACCAGCGCCGGGGCGGATCGCGGTCGCGACCAACATGCCGACCGACACCGCGATCGCGGTGGTCGCGGCGAACAGCCCGACCGTTCGCGCGCCCAGGCTGCCGAGTTTCTTTGGATCGGCCAGGCTGGTGATTCCGGCAGCGATCGTCACCAGCACGATCGGCGCAACCAGCATGCGGATCGCGCGGACGAACAGGTCGCCGATGAACTGGACGTAGGGCGCGCCCGCCGGCCAGACGAGCGCGAACACCACGCCGAGAACCAGCGCGCCGACGACGCGTTGCCACAAAGGGATGGCGAACCAGGAGCGCAGAGGGCTCACAGACCCTCACCCTTCCCATCGCTGGCGCGATGGGCCCCTTCCCTCTCCCGCATGCGGGCGCGTCGGGTAAACAGCGCCCCGCGCTGTTTAGGCCATGCCGGGGGCATGGCCGACCCGACGCGGGAGGGAGGCGCGCAGCGCCGGAAGGGTGAGGGTCTGTTCAACCGCAAGTCCCGGCCGTCGGCGTGTGCGGCAGCGCGCGGCCGGTGGCGGAGCCGGTCAGTTTGCCGTTGTCGACCGCGACCTTGCCGTTGACGACGACGGTCTTCACGCCGGTCGCCGGCAAGGTCGGCTGCTCGTAGGTCGCCCGCGCGGCATAGGTCTTCGGGTCGAACACCACGACGTCGGCGAACGCCCCAGGCTTGAGTTCGCCGCGCCCGGTCAGCCCGAACCATTTGGCGGTGACCGATGAACTGCGCTCGATGAACTCGCGCAACGAGATCACCTTATCCGCGACGACGTATTTCGAATATTTGCGCGCGAACGTGCCCCAGACGCGGGGGTGGCCGCTCGATGCGTCGCTGTCGGTCATCACCCAGGGCTGTTTCATGAACGCGGCGATATCGGTTTCGCTCTGGTTGAACGAGACGACCCCGGCATCGTGCACCCGGATTGCCGCGATCGCCGCCGAGATCGGGTCGGTCTTCATCGCCGCGGCAATCTCGTCGAGCCGTTTGCCGCGCCATTGCCCTTCGGTGATCAGCAGCGAATGCGGCCCGCCGCGCTTGCGCATATTCTCGGCAATACCGTCGCGTAGCTTCTGCTTGAGGCTTGGGTCGTCGAACCGCTTGATCAGCGCAGCGGTGCCGCCGTCCTGCGCCCAGAGCGGGATCAAGGAGGCGACCAGGCTCGTGCCCGATGCCGACCACGGGTATTGGCTCGCGGTGATGTTGACGCCTGCCGCGCGCGCCGCGTCGATCTTGGCGATGATCGTCGGCGCCATGCCCTGGACGTCGACGCCCAGCGCCTTGATGTGGCTGATATGGATCGGCATGCCGGTCGCCTTGCCGATTTGGATCGCCTCGTCGATCGCGGCGGCCAGGCCGACGGTGTAGCTGGATTCGTCGCGGATATGGCTGTCATAATAGCCGCCGCGCTTGGCCGCCTCTTGCGACAGCGCGATCACCTCGTCGGTCTTGGAGAAACTCTGCGGCGCATAGAATAGCCCGGTCGAAAAGCCGATCGCACCTTCGCACATGCCCTTGGCGACCAGCGCCTTTTCCTTGTCGAGCTCGGCTGGCGTCGGCGCGCGGTTGGCGCCGCCGATCACCTGGCTGCGGATCGCGCCGAACCCGACATAGGTGGCGAAATTGATCCCGACCGGCTTGGTCTTCGGCGTGGCCAAGGTGGCGGCGACATTGGCGCTGCCGCCGCCATCATTGCCGATGAATGCGGTGGTCACGCCCTGGAGCAGGAAGGCAGGGATCAGCCGTGTCTTGGCATCGGCGGAGGTGAGCCAGGGGCCGGCATGGGTATGCGGGTCGATGAAGCCGGGCGCGACGATCATGCCGGTCGCGTCGATCGTCCGCGCGGCGGCGATCTTCAGGTTCGGCCCGACCGCGACGATCTTGTCATTTTTGATCGCGACATCGCCGGTAAACGGCGCGTCGCCGCCGGTGTAGACGGTGCCGCCGCGCAGGATCAGGTCCGCATCCATGGCGGGGGAGGGGGCTGCGCCGATCGAACAACCGGCGAGCAAGGTGGCGGCGAGAGCGACGCGCAACTTCATGGCCCCGATCCTTTCGGTCGCGGCAGTCGCCGTCAAGGATGGGCTAGCGACTCTTCAGTAGAGGTATAGCTCGAATGCATACCTTTATCGGCCGGGACGTCGGTGGCGAAATAGGCGATACCGGTGCCGGTGGCGGGATCGATCCACAATCCCGACTTCAAGCCATAGGCGTCACCCAGATGCCCGAACCGCCGCTTGCCGTCGCCGAACGGATCGTCGCGGCACCCGGCTTGCGGGGTCGGAATCACGAACACGCCAAGGCCGTAGCTGCACACCCAGCCGTCGCCGACATCGCCGTTACGGCCGTCATAGGTCCAGGCGGGCGTCTCCATCAGCTTGACCGAGCCGGGCGAGAGCAGACGCACGCCATCGACCTTGCCGTTGCCGAGTAGCATCCGCCCGATCCTCTCGAGCCCGCGCGCCGAGATATGCAGCCCCGATTGCGGCGCGAACATCGCGCCATTGGCACCCGCCTTCCAGCGCGACAGGTCGCAACTGCCGTCGGTGGCGGGCGTCACCGGGCAGGCTGGGCGTTTGCCATGATTGTCATCCTTAGTCACCTGGCCGCCGCGGAACAGCACGACGCCGCGCGCGATCGTGGCGTCGTCGCACGTATCCCATTGATAGCAGGCTTCGAGCCGCAGCGGCCTGATCACCAGCCGATCCATCAGCCGGTCGAACCGCTCGCCGGTCGCTCGCTCCATCACCGCGGCGATGACCGGAAAATTGAAATTGGTGTAGCGAAAGAAGGTGCCCGGCGCGTGCTCGGCGTCCCAAGCCTTGGGATTGGCGAGCGTCGCGCGCATGTCGCCGTCGAGCGGTAGAACGTAATCGATCGTGTCGGTCAGGCTCGATCGATGCGAGAGCAGCAAGCGGAGCGTGATCGGCGCATCGGGGAAAGCCGGATTGCGAAAGGTATAGCCGAGCCATTTGGACACATCGCTGTCGAGATCGAGCTTGCCCTGTTCGACCAGCCGCATCACCCCGATCGTCGTCACCAGCTTGGAGATCGAGGCGATCCGCACCGGGTCGTCGGGCGTCACCCCGCGATCAACCGCGGGATCGGCGAACCCCTCGGTGCGGGCGGACGTCTCTCCCTTGCGGTCGAATGTCACGCGGACCGAAGCGACGGGCTGCGCCGCGCTCGCCGCGGCGAACAGGAGGATGGACAGCATGCCGTCAGGCTAGGGCGTGTGCCGGCCAGCGGCAATGGCCCGCGGATGCAATCCGGGTTGCCTCCGATCGCCTATTCTCGGCGGCGATCGCCTGTTGCGATAGAGCAACACTTTGAATTTTTGCCAATAACCCACGGATCAGCCGCGGCCTTCGAAGGTTACGCCCCTCGCTCGCTCATGAGGTAATAAAGGAATTTCGTATGCGTATCCTGCTTATGACTGCCGTCGCTGTCGGCTTTACGGCGATCGCCGCGCAGCCCGCGGCCGCTCAGGACGATCAAGATAAGTCCACATCTTTCCGCGGCATTCGGATCGAAGCCAATGCCGGCGGCGACCGCTTCCAGTCGCAAGGCGTTCATAACGACAAATTCGGCTATGGCGCCACGATCGGCTTCGACGGCGTGATCGGCGGCAAGATCGTGGTCGGACCCGAAGGCAGCTTCTGGCGTGCCAATGACTGGACGGAAAATTGCACTCCGGCGGGGCCGGGGGGCGACATCTGCCACAAGTCTTTCGAGGAATGGGGCGCGGCCGTGCGGCTCGGCTATCTCGTGACGCCCAACTTCCTGGTTTATGGCAAGGGCGGCTATGTGAACAACGAGCAGCGCAAGCGGTTCGACGCGCCGGCCGGACAGACCGGCTATTACGATCACTTCCGCAGCGACGGATATCAGCTCGGCGGCGGTCTGGAATATACGTTGACCAGTGCCGATGCGAAGCTGCCCGTCTATGTCGGCGCGCAATATGTGTACTCGCAATATAGCGACCACACGTCGCGTCAGCGGCTGATGGGAAGCATCGGCGTTCGGTTCAAATAAGGCCGCACAGCTGGAATCGAGGCGAAAGGGGACGGCGTTGGCCCGCCTTTCGCCTCGATTCATCGGCCACCAGGCTGTGCGCTATTGGATAGTTCCCCGATGGCGGGTTACTTTCGGCCCCGCGCTTTCTTCATCCTTTGCTGGCGGTCAGAGCATGCAATGCCGGATCGATCAGTTCGTCGATGAACAATGCGATGAGGCTGCTCTGATTGTGGACGCCGGCCTTGCCATATATTTTGGTCAGCTGTGCCCTGACGGTGCCCTCCGCCGAGCCGCGAAATGTCGCGATATCCGCAATGTCGCAGCCCTTCAGAGCGAACAGCGCAACATCCGCCTCCGCGGGCGTCAGTCGCCATTCGGCGAAGCGCAGCCGCATCAACTCGCCCAATACGCCGCGAGCAGCGGCAACCTGCGTTTCGTCGGCGCGGGCACGCAGGACCAGGGTCCTGACGTGCCAAGCGCCAAACAAGATACCCGAAAATAACGCCAGGACGGCGCTCATTTCGGCGGCCAGATGCGGTCCCAGCCCGTCCTCCGTGACATCGCCGGCAACGTCACTCAGGAAGAAGATCGCGGCGAACAATTGCAGCGCCACGACCAGGCTGAGGATAGCGGCCGTGCGGTTCAATGCGCTGCGACGATCCTTCATCCTGTCCGTGCCCACCATCAGCTTAGCTTCGGCCGGGCATCATCCGTGCAACCAGGGCATGTCCGTTCCGGCGTGTCTCGAATAGAACGCCGCCGAGGTGCAAGGCGATAAGTAGATACAACAGGTACACCATCGTCTCGTGCACTTTCTCGATGGCTTCGCCACCCTCTGTTCCTTTTCCTCCCTCGCGCCCTTCGTCTTCGGCGCGCGACTCCGTGTCTGAGGAGATGCCGGCGCGGACGTTTTCCGCGCCGATTTGTGCGCGCTCGCGACGTTCCTCGCTTTGGCTGCGCTCAATTTGGTTGCGGGCATCGAACGGCCGGGAACCGGCCATTGCGATCCCGCTCCCGACGATGACGGCGAGACAGGCCCAGATCGCGTAGACGTTGAGTGCTCCCAACGGATTGTGCGAGGCATGAATGGCCCGCCTGCCACGGGCAAGTTCGCGGATGTGGGCGAGAGCAGCGCGCGGGCTCGGCGGAAACGCGGTGAATCGAGCCTCGCGAGTTCCGATGAAACCCCAGAGGAGCCGGAGCACCAACAGCGCCGCAAGTCCATAGCCGACCCAGATGTGCGCCCCAGACCCCTCCTCGGTGACAAGGGCGTTGCCGGCAATTGCGATGACGATACCCCAATGCGTCAGCCGCACTACCACATCCCACCGTGGCCTAACTGGCGCGTTATTCGTCGGAGTTTCTCGGCTCATGGCAGTCCTTTCGCTTGCGCGAGAACCGATGAGTGCCGGCCGGCTTCCAGGCTATTGCGAGGCTGCTTAAACGGCCTCGATCAGCGCCTGCTTATTTCAACCCCGATCGAGCAATCGGCCGGTCGACAATGCTCGCGGCCGAATCTGGCCCGCGCGCGCTTTTGCTGCGGCCGAGCGCCCGCACTATCGGGCTTATTTGTTAAGCGTGCCCGGCGAGGTCGGGATGCTGGTGGTGCCGCCGTCGTCGAACGACCCCGCGCGATAGAGCAAGGTGATCGACACGCGGCGATTGCGCGGATCGGCGGGGTTCTTCTCGATCATCGGCTCGCGGTCGGCGACGCCCTCGATGCGGTAGAAGCGATCCTCGACCAGTCCGCCCGATGCCAAGCGGCGGCGCGTCGCTTCGGCGCGGCCGGTCGACAGCATCCAATTGTTCATTGCGAGCGGATTGCCATAGGCCAGATTGTCGGTGTGGCCGCGGATCATGATCGGGTTTTCCATCGTCTTGACCGATCCCGCGATCATCCCGATCAGGTCGCTCGCCGCCGGGACGAGCTGGGTCGTGCCGAGCGCGAACATCGAATAATCGGCGTCGTCGACCAGGTCGATACGCAGGCCGTCACGGGTCTGGATGAATTTCACATGGCTGGCCAGCTTGGCGAAAGCAGGCGTCTTCATCGCCTGTTCGAGCTTGCGCTTCATCTCGTCGAAATTCTTCCGATCCTCGACGGTCAGCCGCGCCTTGAGCGAGCCCTTCTCACCCGATCCGATATTGGGTCCGCCGGTCGCGCCGACGGGAATGGTCAGCGACTTGGTGCCGGTCTGCGAGGCCTTGTGTGGGTAATTGTCCTTGTCGGTGATCGACGATCCGCCGAACATGCCGTTCGACCCCGCGCTATTCTCCTTCATGTTGACGAGCGTGGGGGAGAAATAGTCGGCGATGCCCTTGCGCTGTTTCTCGGTGGTCGCACCGAGGATCCACAGCAACAGGAAGAACGCCATCATCGCGGTTACGAAGTCGGCATAGGCAACCTTCCACGCACCGCCATGGTGCGCGCCATGCGCCTCGATATAGATCTTCTTGACGATGATCTTGGGCGGCTGGTTGCTGCCGTGAGGAGCGCGCGCAGCCATTAGGCGGCCCTCACCTTCAACAGGAAATCGGTTCGCGCAGAGGCGCGGAGGGCGCAGAGAGGCGTCGTCCGGCCGCGCCTGCGGCCTTCCTCTCCCAGCGGGTCGGAATAGCTGCGCTGATGCCCGGGAGAACGCCTTTGCGTCCTCTGCGCCTCTGCGCGAATATCAAGGACGAACGCCGACGGCTGCACGATCAGCGTCCACGCAGACCGTCGAAGACCTCGGCGAAGGCCGGCTGGTTGGAATGCGCGATGCCCGAGCGCGCGGCTTCGATCACCAGCGGCTGCGGGTGACCGTGCAGCGAGGCGATGATGATCTGCTTGACGACGTGATAGATTGCGGCGTCGGCGTCGATGATCTGCTTGAGGCGCGTCGCCAGCGGACCGACCATGCCATAAGCGAGCAGCACGCCCAGGAAGGTGCCGACCAGCGCCGATCCGATCATCGCGCCCAGGATGGCGGGCGGCTTGTCGATCGAGCCCATCGTCTTCACGACGCCGAGCACCGCCGCGACGATGCCCAGAGCGGGCAGCGCGTCGGCCAGGTTCTGCAGCGTCCCCTGCGGCCCCTCGACTTCGTGGTGGTGCGTCTTGATCGCGTTATCCATCACTTCCTCGACCGCGTGCACGTCGAGCGTGCCCGACGAGACGACGACGAGGCGGAGCGTGTCCGCGATCAGATTGACCAACGTATGGTCGGCGAGCAGGCGGGGATATTCGGCGAAGATCGCCGACGATTTGGGGTCCTCGACATGCGGTTCGAGCGCGATCGGCCCGTCCATCCGCAGCATCTTCATCAGCTTGGAGACGAGGAAGATGACGTCGAGATAATCCTGTTTCTTGTATTTCGGCCCCTTCATCACTTTCATGATGCCGCTGCCCAGGCCTTTCAGCTCCTTGGGCGAATTGCCGATGATCAGCGCGCCGGCCCCGGCGCCGCCGATGATGAGCATTTCGTGGGGAATGGCCTCGAGCACGGGCCCCAGCGAGCCGCCGGTGAAGACGAACCCGCCGAAGACCATCGCGAGAAGAACGACGAGGCCGATTGCCGGAAACATCTTAGCTCTACTTACCCCCTGCAATCTCGGCCTAACCGGATAACGACCGGTTCGATCGATGGTTAACCGGCTTTCGTAGCCAACCGGTTAAGGACGTTGCGGTTTGTCGATTCAGCGGAGCCGAACCGGGTGCGGCGCCACCCTCCGCAACATCGCTGGAACGGTTGCGGAGAGTGGCGCCGCCAGACTTATTTCAGGAAGTCGAACAGCGACATGCTGGCGAGCTTGGTGAAGCTCGCCTGCGTCGCCTGCAGGACGGTCATGGTCTTCTGCAAATTGGTGATTGCCGCGGTGACGTCGGTATCCTCGAGCGCCGATCGGGCCGCTTCGCGATTGGTGGCGACGTCCTTGAGCCGCGAGGTTTCGAGATCGACTCGCGCGGCGCGGGCACCAAGCCCGGCCTGAACGCTCGCTGCCTGGTCGTTGGCTGCCTGTAGCGCGTCGCCGGTCGCGCCGGCGATGGTCGAGACGTCGCCGCTGCCCCTGAGCGCGGCCGAGAGAGCGGAAATGGTGGAGAGGATGTTGCCGCCGCTCGAATTGACGAACACGCGTGCCGCCGAGTCGCCAGGCTGGATCGACTCGTTGGCGCCGACCGGGATCGATGTCGGGCCGGTCGGGGCGAAGCTGAACGTGCCATCGGCATTCCTGGTCACGGCATCGGCGTCGCCATTGGCGAACACCGCGGCGCCGCGCGAATCCTTGACATTGGCATAGCTGACCAGATTGGTGACGATGGCGTCGAGCTGGTCGGCGATCGCCACGCGATCGCTTGGCGATAGCGTGCCACTGTTTGCCTTGACCGCGAGTTCCTTGGCCTGCTGGAGCGCGTCGGTGATCGAGCTTAGCGTGCTGTCGGCCTGGCTCAAGGTCGTGCCCGCGAGCGTCAAATTGCCGCCATAAGCGAGGTCGTCGGCGCCGTCGCGCGCGAGGCTCTGCAACCGCCGCCAGGATACCGCGTCGTCGGACGGTGCGTTGATCCGCTTGGTCGTCGCAATCTGCGTCTGCAACTGATCCGCGGTCGCGGTCAGCGACTGCATATTCTGTTGGTTGAACGCATAGAATTGGCTGGTCGAGATCTGCATCGGGGTTACCTGATATCGAGGATCGTCTGCATTGTTTCGCGCGCGACCTGGATGACGCGGCTGGTCGCCGCATAGGCCTGCTGGAAGCGCATCAGGTCGACCGCTTCACTGTCGAGATTGACGCCGGAAGCGCTATCGCGCGCGGCGACGGCGTTGTTGTGGATCGTGTCCTGCGCCGCGGCCACCGCCTTGCGTTGCGACAGGGTCGCGGCATTGGCGGTCGTCATATCGACGATGCGGTTTTCGTAACCGCCGGACGTGCGCAGCGCTGCGAGCGCGGCGAGATTTGTGTTGTCGCGAGTCCCGCCGCCGACCGCCGCCGCGGCGATGCCGCGCGGGTCGTCGAGGGTGATTGTCATATCAGCCGTGCCCCCGCTACCGAGCGCGAATAGCGGCTGGCCGGGATTGCCGTCGAGGTCGCGCCCGCCGGCCTGGACTGTGTTGACGCCAGTGGCGAAGTCTTGCGCGACCGCCTGGAGCTGGCTCTCGGCGTCGACCACCCGCTGCATCGAATCGACCACGCCTGCCAGCGCGCCGCCGCTCGGGGCGAGACTCTGTTGCGCAGCGCCGTTGAGCACGTTGAACGACACCGCGCCGGCCGAATTGGAGGCGTAGGTGACCGTGGCGGCCTGCGTGCCGGAGACCAGCACGGGACCAGCAGCGCCGCCGCCATGCACGGTGGCGCGGCCGATCGCGTCGAAGTCGACCGAAATATCGGTCAGCGCGCTCATCTGTTCGAGCACCTGGTCGCGCTGGTCGAGCAACGCCGCGGCGCCGGAGGTACCGGCTGCTGCGCGGCTGAGGCCGTCATTGATTCGGGCGAGCGTGGCAGTCGCGGAATTGAGCGATTCGACCGACGAGCGCGCGGTGCCGTCGAGATCCTGGGCAACCTGATCGAGCGCCTTGCCGGTACTGGAAAAGGCGCTGGCGACGCCGGACGCCGCTTCGAGCATCGAGGCGCGCGCGCCGAGCGATGTCGGATCGGCGGCGAGCGTGGTCGAGGCGGTGAAGAAGTCCGACAGGCGGGTGCTCAGCTGGCTGCCATCGAGGCTCGATTCGATGCGATCGAGCCAGGTGACACTGGTCTCGGTCCGCGCCAGGTCGGAACCCGCGGTGCGGACCTGGGCCGCGGCGTAGAAATCGCCGGCGCGGACGATCCCGGTGACCAGCGAGCCCATGCCGTTGAGCGACGTGTTCTTGCCGACCGCGGCGACCTCGGAAGTCGAGGCGGTGCGACGCGAATAGCCGATCGTGCCCGCGTTGGAGATATTCTCCGACACGGTGTTGAGCGCGACCTGATAGGCTTTGAGCCCGCTAGCGCCGATCGACAGCATGTCGCTCATGGCGTGGTTCCTGCGTCAGGCGTGGCCGGCACGGAGGACGCGGCCGATGTGGCTGAGGCGACCGCGGCATCCTGCAGCGCCTTTCGCGACTTCGCGAGGAACTCGGTCATTGCCTTGCCGATACCGATCGGCTGGTGCGCGGCCATGCTCTCCGCGACCTGCTTGTCCTGCATGTCGCGAAAGGTTTCCGAATTCTTGGAGTCGAACAATCCGTCGCCCAGATTGGCCTGGCGCATCGACTTCAGCATCATCCCGATGAACACCGATTCGAACTGCTGACCGGCCTTTTTCAGATTGGCGCGCGAGGTCAGCCGGCTGTTGTCGGTCGAGATGCCCGCAGTCGGCTGGGCCAAGGGCTGGGTCGGTGATGGAATATCGGTCACAGGATGATCAGGTCCGCTTTGAGCGCACCCGCTTCCTTGAGCGCTTCCAGGATCGCGACGAGGTCGGACGGCGTGGCGCCGATCGCGTTCACCGCCTTGACGATGTCGGCGAGCTTGGGACCGGGGTTCATCAGGAACATCGGACGCTTCTCTTCCTCGACATTGACGCCCGATTTCTGTTCGTTGGCGGTCGTGCCGTTGCTGAACGGGGCGGGCTGCACGACGGTCTGCTTTTCGTCGATGCGGACGGTCAGCTTGCCATGAGTGATCGCGGCGGCGCCGACGCGGACGGTCGAATTGATCACGACGGTGCCGGTGCGGGCGTTGACGATCACGCGCGCGGGCGGGTCGGCCGAGGTGACGGTGAGATTCTCGATCTCGCTCATCATCGTCGCGCGGACATCGGCGCCGGCGGGCGCGTTGACCTTGATCGACACGCCGTCGACCGCGTCGGCGACGCCGCCGCCGAACCGCGCGTTGATCGCGGTGGCGACGTTCTGCGCGGTGGTGAAATCGGCGCGGGCGAGGTTGAAGACGAGTGTCGGCGCAGTTTCGAACCCGGTGTCGACCGTGCGTTCGACCGTGGCGCCTTCGGGGATGCGGCCGGTCGAGGGAACGTTGACGACGACCGACGATCCGTCCTTGCCCTCGATGCCTAAACCACCGACGGCGAGGTTGCCCTGCGCCATCGCATAAATCTGGCCGTCGGCACCCATTAGCGGGGTCATGATCAAGGCGCCGCCGCGCAAGCTCTTGGCTTTGCCCATCGATGCGACGGTGATGTCGATCCGCTGGCCGGGCTTGGCGAAGGCCGGCAATTCGGCGGTGATCATCACCACCGCGGCGTTCTTCAGGCCCGGATTGACGCCGGCGGGCAGCTGCAGGCCGAAGCGCGACGCGACCGCCTTCATCGACTGCATGGTATATTCGAGATTGTCGTCACCCGTGCCGGCCAGACCGACGACGATGCCGTAACCGGTCAGCTGGTTGCTGCGGATGCCCTGGAATCCGCCTAGGTCCTTGACGCGATCGGCCATGGCCGGGGTCGCGGCGAAACCGGTCATCAGAGCCAGGAAGACGAGCAGGGCACGCAGCATGGGAGTTTATCCAGTCATTCGATTAGGTCGGCATGTCGCATGGAGATGGTTAAGAGGACGCTAACCATCAAAACGGGCTGACCACCGAGAAGAAGCGGCCGAGCCAGCCCTGGCGGCCGGCACGCGCGACGTCACCCTTGCCGGTATAGGCGATGCGGGCGTCGGCGACGCGGGTCGACAGCACGCGATTGTCTGCGCTGATATCCGCGAAGCGGACGATGCCCTTGATCTGGACGAACTCGTCGCCGCGGTTGAGCGTGACGCGCTTCTGTCCCTGCACCAGCATGGTGTTGTTGGGATAGACCGCGACGACCGTGACCGAGACTTCGCCCGACAGCGAGTTCGACTGGTCGGCGGTGCCCTTGCCGTTGAAGTTGCGCGCGCCGCTGACCGATGCGTCGCTAGGCTTGAACAGCGATAATGCGCCAGTGCTCGGCGGAGTCAGGCTGAACCCGCCACCCGAATCGAGCTTGGAGGACGAGGATTTCGACGCCTGGGTGTTTTCGACCAGGACGATGGTCAGCGGATCGCCGACCTTCCTCGCCACCGAGCCTTCGTACAGCGCGGCATAGCCGTTCTGCGGCTGAAAGATCGATCCGTTGGCGGGTGCCGATGGCGGTGCCACTGGCGGGGCAGCGGAATAATCCTCGGCCGGCTTCTTCTTGCCGAACAGGCGAGCCTCGGCCGGCGCGCCGGCCGACAGAGCGAGCCCGAGCGCGGCGGTGCCGAGGGCGATGACGGTGACGATGCGCATCAGAGGTTCTGATTGACGTATTTGAGCATGTCGTCGGTGGCCGAGATCATCTTGGAATTGACCTCGTAGGCGCGCTGGCATTCGATCATGTCGACCAGTTCCTCGACGACGTTGACGTTCGATGCCTCCAGCATGCCCTGGCGGACGGTGCCGCGACCATCTTCGCCCGGCACGCCGAGATTGGCGGCGCCCGACGACGCGGTCTCGAGCATGTAATTGTCGCCCTTGGACTGCAGTCCGGCGGCATTGGGGAAGTTCGCGACCTGAAGCTGGCCGAGCTGGGCCGGCTCGGTCTGGCCGGCGATCGTCGCCGACACGGTGCCGTCGGTGCCGACGGTGATCTGGGTCGCACCCTCCGGCACAGTGATGCCGGGCATCACCTGATAGCCTTCGTTGGTGACCAATAGGCCTTCGGGCGAGCGCGAGAAATTGCCCGAGCGGGTATAGCCGAGCTGGCCGCCGGGTAGCTGCACCTGGAAATAGCCGTCGCCGTCGAGCGCCAGATCGAGCGCGTTGCCGGTCTGCTGCATCGTTCCCTGAGTTTCCATCCGCGACGTGCCCTGGATGCGCACGCCGGTGCCGAGATTGAGCCCGGTGGCGTATTTGCTGTCGCTTGACGATTGCGCGCCGGCGGCGGTCACCGTCTGATAGGACAAGGTCGCGAACGACGCGCGGTCCTTCTTGAACCCCGTCGTGTTGACGTTGGCCAGGTTGTTCGAGATCACCCGCATCCGCATGTCCTGGGCGTCCAGGCCGGTGCGGGCGATGTGCATCGCTGCGCTGCTCATCTCATTCTACTCCTTAGCTCGGCATCCGCATCACGGATGCGGCGCTTTCGTCCATGTCCTTGGCCGATTTCATCAAATTGGCCTGTACTTCGTAGCTGCGCTGGTTTTCGATCATGTCGACCAGCGACTGCGTCATGTTGACGTTCGATTGTTCGAGCGCGCCCGAGATGCACTTGGCATTCTCATCGGTCGGCAGGATACCGCCGCCCTGCACGTGGATCAGATTGTCGAGACCCTTGCTGGTCTGCGACCCTTGAGCGCTGGCGAATTTGATGCGGTCGATAACCTGCGGGTTCTTGGCGTCGCCGCCGACCGGGATGATCGAGATGGTGCCGTCCTGCGCGATCGAGACCGACGTCGCGGGCGGCACGGTGATGGGGCCCCCCGACCCCATCACCGGGAAACCGTCACCGGTTTCCAAAACGCCCGTCGCAGAGATGCTTAGATCGCCGCGGCGCGTATAGCCCTCACTACCATCATTCGCCTGAACCGCCATCCACTGGTCACCCGGAATGGCAATATCGAGGTTGCGCCCGGTGGTGGTGACGGCGCCCGCGCTGCGGTCGAAATCGGTTATGTTCTCCGACGCCGGCTGACGGCTGTCGAAGCCCGCTCCCTTGAGCAGCAGGCTGTTGAAATTGACCTTCTCGGCCCGGAAGCCGATCGTCGACGCATTCGCCATATTGTTGGCGATCGCCGCCTGCGCCGCCATGTGGCTCTTCAGCCCCGACGCCGCGGTATAGATCAGCTTATCCATGCTTTAGCCCCCAATGCCTGATCATCAGCTACGGATGTTGAAGATCGTCTCGGAAATCTGGCTGGCCGTATCGAGCGCCTTGGCATTCGCCTGGAAATTGCGCTGCGCCGCGATCAGGCTGACCAGTTCCTCGGTGATGTCGACGTTCGACCGCTCGATCGTCGACGACATCAGATTGCCGAAGCCGTCGCTGCCCGGCGCACCCACCGCCGGCGCACCCGACACGCCGGTCGCTGCCCAGGTCGAATCGCCCAGCTGGCGAAGGCCGGCCGGGTTGGTGAAGTTCGCCAGCACGACCTTGCCCAGCGACTTGACGTCGCCGTTGGAGAAGCTGGCTTTGACCATGCCGTCGCCGTCGACCGTGACGCCCTGGAGCTGGCCGATCGCGGCACCGTCGGCGCTGCGCGAGGTGATGTTGAACGCTGTCGGCGTCTGTGCGCTCGCGGCGCCGAGGGTGAAGTTGATCGTCTGCGCAGCCGTAGCGCCTGTCGGGGTGACCGGATCGAACGTCGTCGCACCGGTCGGCGCGGTCATCGCACCGGTCGCATCGAACGACATGGTGATATGGTCCGACCCGCCCGCGGTCAGCGGCTTGTCGCCAATGAAGCTATAGGCCGACCAGGTCGACGGTGCGCCGGTCGTCTCGCGCTTGAAATAGGTGGTCATGGTCTGCGGATTGCCCGCGGCGTCATAGACGGTGGTCTGGGCCGACTGATTGTAGCTCGACGGATCGAAGCGATCGAAGGTCGCGGTGGTCGGTACCGCGGCGCTCGACGGCATATTGACCGTCATGCCGACATTCTGGGTCGGGCTGGGCGTGCCGCTGGTGGCCGGCAGCTGCAGGCTGATCGCCTGGTCGAGACCGCTCGCGACGACCGCGCCAGATCCGTCGACCGGATAGACCTGGAGATAATCGCCCTGGGCATCGGTGACATAATGGTCGGGATCGACCTTGAAGCCGCCGTTGCGGGTGTAATTGACATTGGAGCCGTTGAGCTGCGGCTTGATCGCGAAGAAGCCATCACCCGAAATCGCGAGATCGAGCGCCGAGGCCGACTGGATGAAATTGCCCTGGCTGAATTGCTGGACGTTGCCCTTCACCATCGTGCCGGCGCCGACCATCATCGTCGGCGACAGATTGACGCTCGACGCGATGACGTCCGCAAATTCGGTGACGCTCTTCTTGAAACCGTTGGTGTCGACGTTGGCGAGGTTGTGCGAGATCGTCGACATCTGGGTCTGGGCGGCGGTGAGGCCGGAAAGCGACGTATAGAAGGACATGGTTCAGGCTCCTTGGGAGATGGGTTGGATCAGCCGATCTGGCGAACGGCGGAGAGGTCGACGTTGCCGATCCCGGCGACGTTGAGGACGGGGCTGCCCGAGCTGGGCATCGAGACCGACGTGACCGGCGCCCAGACCAAGGTGTGGGTGGCGACGGTGGCGCCATTGGCATTGGCGGTGCTGACGACCTTGAACGGGCCCGCGCCGGCGTCGGCGCCGGCCTCGGTCTTGCCGTCCCAATCGAAATTGACCGTGCCCTTGGTTTGCGCGCCGAGGTCGAGCGTCTTGAGGACGTTGCCGGACTGGTCCTGGATCGTGACCTTGAGGTCGCTCGCCGCGCTATCGACATCGATCGCGCCGGCAATGCCGCCAGTGGTGCGGCCAAAGGCGGTATCGCCCTGGGTCAGCACGGTCTTGCCGACATAAGCGAGCGCGTCGTTGGCCGAGGTGCCGGTCAGCTTGTCGGCGATCGACTTCAGCGTCGAGTTCATCTCGGAAATGCCCGAGAGCGACGAGAATTGCGCCATCTGCGCGACCATCTGGGTATTGTCGACCGGGTTGAATGGGTCCTGGTTCTGCATCTGCGCAGTCATCAGTTTCAGGAAATCGGCCTGGCCGAGCGTTTGCCCGGATCCGGCTGGCGCCACCGCCGGCGTCGATGCGCCGGTCCGTCCGATGCCGATATTGGCGAGCGTGGTATCGAAGGTCGAGGTCATCTCTTATTTCCCAAGCTTGAGGGTATCGAGGATCAGCGACTTGGCGGTCTGCATGACTTCGACATTGTTCTGGTAGCTGCGGCTGGTCTCCATCATGTCGACCAGCTCGCGGGTCTCATCGACCGCCGATTCCCAGACATTGCCGTCCTTGTCGGCCATCGGGTTGGCAGGGTCGTAGCGTTTCGTCGGGGTCTCGCCCGCGGTGACGACGCTTTCGACGTCGACCGTCGACATGCCGCTGGCCTTGTCGAAGCTGGTGCGGAACACCGGCTTGATCGTGCGATAGGCGGTGTCGGCCGAGCTCGCGACCGACCCGGCATTGGCCAGGTTGGAGGCTGTCGTATTCAGGCGCACGAGCTGCGCGCTCATTGCGCGGCCCGAGACCTGGAAGATCGTGAGCGGTCCGTTGCCCATGATTATTCGCCCCTCAGCGCGCGAGTGATCTGACCGATCCGCCCGTTCAGGAAGGAGAGCGTCGTCTGATACTGGACGGCATTCTCGGCGAACGCGGTCTGCTCGGTCGACAGGTCGACCGTGTTGCCGTCGAGGCTGGGCTGCAGCGGCACGCGATATTTCGTCGCGCTCGCGAGACCGGTGTCGGTCAGCCCGCCGGAGCCGGTGGCCGAGGACAGCGCCTGCTGAAAGTCGATGTCGCGCGCCTTGAACCCGGGGGTCGAGGCGTTCGCGATGTTGGAGGCAAGCACGCCCATGCGCTGACCGCGCACTTCGAGCGCCGCCCCATGTATCCCGAACAGAGTGTTGTCGGCCATTGCCGTCACCTCGCGTGAAATCCTGCGCGAGAGATCAGCAAGGGGCGTGCCAATTGCTCAACAGGGGTGAATTTGCCGGTTTCTGCCAAGAAAAGACGGGAGGAGCGGCAAAGCTTTGCCGGTAGCGGCAAAGGCGATTGCCGGTTTGCCGGGGACAACAGACCCTCACCCTTCCGGCGCTTTCGCGCCTCCTTCCCTCTCTCGCATGCGGGAGAGGGAAGGGGCCCGCCGCCGAAGGCGGTGGGAAGGGTGAGGGTCTGTTGAAGCTCCAATTGAACTGGCACCATGCTTGCAGTGCATCGCGCATATGACGACGGATCCCATCACGCTCGGCGCCTTCCTCGACCCAGCCGCGATCGGCATTGTCGCCGGCGGCACCGTGTTCGCGACCTTGTTGCGCACCTCGCTCGGCGATGCCGGGCGCGGTGTTGCCGCGCTTGGTGCGCTGGCGCGCAAACCGTTCGACGCGACGCCGTTGGTCGACCAGATCGCCGCGCTCGGCCGGATCGCGCGTCGTCACGGCATGCACGCGCTCGACCGTTCGGTGATCGCCGACCGCGATGTCGCCGCGGCGGTTGCCGGGATCGTCGACGGCGCGACACCCGACGAGATCACGCGCCAGCTCGACGAGAGCCGCCGCGCGCGCATCCTGCGCCACGCCGCTGCCGCCGACATGTGGGCGGGTGCCGCCGAGGTCGCGCCGGCCATGGGTATGGTCGGCACGTTGGTGGGCCTGGTGAAGATGTTCTGGGCGATGACCGACCCCGCCGCGATTGGCGCGGGGATGGCGGTCGCCCTGCTCGCGACGCTTTATGGCGCGCTGGTCGCCAATCTGATCGCGATGCCGATCGCGGTGCGCCTGCGCCGCCGCGCGCGCGCCGAAGCCGAAGAGCGCACGCGGCTCGTCGCGCCGCTCGCCGCGCTTGCCGAAAAGGGGCGCGTCAAGGCGCCCACCAGCTTCACGCCGGCGGTTTTATGAGCGAGACCGATCTGCTCGATCCGCCGCCCGCGCGGCCGCTCTGGCTATGGACGCTGGCCGATCTCGCCTTGTTGCTGGTCGGCTTCTTCGTGCTCGTCCAGGCGACCGACCGTCAGGCGCTGGCCAAGGGACTGCGCGAGGGATTTGGCGGCAAGCCCACGACCGCTTCCGCGATCTCCACCCCCGCCGATCCGATCCCGCTCGCCTCAGCCGCCGCGGGATTCGCCCCCGGTTCGGCCAGGATCGTCATCACAGACGGCCTGCTCGATTTCGCGATGGAAAGCCTGCGCGATCCGCGTGTCACCTTGCGTATCGCCGGCAGCGCCGAGGGGACGAAGGCCGATAGCGACCCGATCACCGGCAGCGCGCAGATCCTGGCCAGCGACCGCGCCCGCGCGACGGCCAGCTGGCTGATCGCGCACGGTGTTGCCGCCGACCGCATCATGATCGCGACGCCGGGAGCCGGCCGCCGCATCGCGCTGGTGACGATGAGCTTCACCGGCGATCCCGTCAGGAAGAGACCATGACTCGAACCTTATCCTTCATCGCGCTGATGCTCGCGGCGAACCCTGTTGCGGCGCAGAATTTCCAGAGCACCACGCTGATCGACAAAGCGGTCGCGGGCTTTACCGGCCATGCGATCGGCGAGTCGGGCGGCGCACGCACCGCGGTCGACACCCGGCTGAAGCTCGCAACCTGTCCGATGGTCTCGCTCAACTGGCGCACCGACAGCCACGATTCGGTCGTGGTGACGTGCACCGATCCGCAATGGCGCATCTTCGTGCCCGTCATGATGCCGCCACGTCCGGCGCCCATCGCGACGCCGGCAGCGGTGCCCGCTCTCGAGGCCAAGGCGGCGATCGTCATCAAGCGCGGCGATCCGGTGACGGTGGTCGCGGGCGATGGCGGCTTTTCAGTGACGCGCGACGGTATCGCGACAACCGACGCGGCGGCCGGCGCGCGCGTGCTGATCCGCGTCCAGGATGGCAAACCGCCGATCCAGGCGATCGCGGTCGAGCCGGGCAAAGCCACGATTCCCGGCGCGGAATAATTTTTTCTAAACAATTTGGGCAGGCGGACGTTCGATGATCCAGACACGCTTCAGGGTGGACAATGGTGGACTCGATCGGACCGAAGGGCTCAACGCCCAATGCCCGTATCGCTCCGGTGCTCGGAGCGGCGGCTGCCGCCAAGATCGCGTCGGCCATCGCCACGCCCGAGCAGCAGATGCAGGCGGCGCATCCGGTCGGTCAGCTGGCGCAGGAACTTGCTGCCAAGCCTCCGGTGGACGCCGAGCGCGTCGATCGGTTTCGCCGGGCGATCGCCGATGGCAGCTTCCAGCCCGACCCACAGAAGGTCGCGGACCGGTTGCTGTCGCTAAGGGGGGAATGGATCGATGACGCGGCGTGAGGGCCTGATCAAGGTAATCGACCTGCTTCACGCCGAGATCACGGCGATGAAGTCGAACGATGCCGATGCGCTCGAAAAGGCGACCAGCGCCAAGCTGGCGACGCTCGAGGCGCTGGGCGCGATCGACGCGCCGACGCTCGAGCCCGGCGTGCGCGAACTGGCCGAGGAAGCGCATCGCCTGAACGAGACCGCGCGGATCTATTGCAACCTGCTGGCGGCAAATGTCCGTCGCCGCCTGCAAATTCTTGCCGGTGACGCTGCCGGTGGCTACCGCGCCAGCGGCAATCTGGCGGCCTACGCGTAATTTTTTCCCGTTCCCCTCCCGCTCGCGGGAGGGGTTAGGGGAGGGCATGTCCCTCTAGCGGCAGGGCTGGTTTCGACACGCCCTCCCCCGACCCCTCCCGCAACCGGGAGTGGAGATACTCACCCCCATTAACCAAAACTGGCACGCTGCTTGCTGAGTGTTCCTCGTAACAGGGAGCATTCAGTCAAAGCCCATGGGCGGCGTCGTAGCACTTACCGGAAATGTCGACCGCGTCAGGACGGCGATCGCGAATGCGAGCCGCTCGACCGGCATGGATTTCGACTATCTGCTCGGTCAGGCCCAACTCGAAAGCGGGCTGAACCCAGGCGCGCGCGCCGGCACTTCGTCGGCGACCGGCCTCTATCAATTCATCGACCAGTCCTGGCTCGGCATCGTCAAGCAGCACGGTGCGCAGAACGGCCTGGGCTGGGCGTCGAATGCCATCACTCGCTCGGGCAATCGCTGGGTGGTGAACGATCCGCAGATGAAGAGCGCGATCCTCAACCTGCGCAACAATCCCGAAGTGTCCGCGACGATGGCTGCCGAGTTCGCCTCGGACAATCAGGCATCGCTCGAGAGCACGCTCGGTCGCGGCGCCACCGGCACTGACCTCTACATGGCGCATTTCCTCGGCCTGGCCGGCGCCAAGTCGTTTCTCCAGACGATGCAGAGCAATCCCGGCGCGTCGGGCGCGGCGATGTTCCCGGCTGCGGCGCGCGCCAACCGCTCGATCTTCTACGACGCCGGCGGCAACGCCCGCAGCCTCGGCGACATCTATCAGCGTTTCGCCGCCAAGCTTGACAAGGGTGCGGCCAAGGTCGGCGCGACCAGCCTGGCGTCCGACGCGCTCGACGGATCGGGCGCGAGCGCGTTCGCCAAGGCCTATGGCACCAGCGCGTTCGAGACCGCCAAGGCCAATTTCGCCTCGCTCGCCGCGCAGACCGGGCTCGGCCCCAATGCCGAGGTCATCACCGGCAGCGGCGACACGAGCCGCACCGCCGCCGACTGGGCGAAAGCCGCGCTCGCGCGGGTCAATGCCGGTCAGGCCAATACCGCCGCGCCGGCGGCCGATGCCGGCGCGGTCAACCTTCTCCGGCCGACGCCCGACAATGCGCGGCTGGCCTATCTGATGCTTGCGAGCCTGGGAGCGTAGCGCGTGCCGCCTGTCCTGAAGAACCTGCTCGGCGGCAACGTCCGCAACGCCGCGCTCCCGGCCGCGATCCTGCTGCTCGTCGTGCTGATGGTCGTGCCGATCCCGGCGGCCATGCTCGACATCTTCTTCGTCACCAACATCGCGATCAGCCTCGCGGTGCTGATGGTCGCGTTGAATGCGCAAAAGCCGCTCGATTTCTCCGCCTTCCCGACTGTTTTGCTATTCGCCACCCTGTTCCGCCTCGGCCTCAACGTCGCCTCGACCCGCGTCGTGCTGGTTCATGGCCACGAGGGTGAGAGCGCGGCCGGTCATGTCATCGAGGCGTTCGGGTCGTTCCTGATCGGCGGCGATTACGTCGTCGGCATCTTCGTCTTCTCGATCCTGGTGATCATCAACCTGATCGTCGTGACCAAGGGCGCGGGCCGCGTGTCCGAAGTGTCGGCGCGCTTCACCCTCGACGCCTTGCCGGGCAAGCAGATGGCGATCGACGCAGACCTCAATGCCGGCCTGATCACGCCCGACGAAGCCAAGGCGCGCCGCATCGAGGTGTCGACCGAGGCCGATTTCTATGGGTCGATGGACGGTTCGTCCAAATTCGTGAAGGGCGACGCGGTCGCCGGCCTGCTGATTCTGTTCGCCAATATCATCGGCGGCCTGATCCTGGGGCCGGTCAGCCACGGCATGTCGGTCGGCGCCGCCGCGCATAATTACATCCTGCTGGCGATCGGCGACGCGCTGGTCGCGCAGTTGCCGTCGCTCATGCTCTCGATCGCTGCCGCCGCGATCGTCACTCGCGTCACCTCGAGCCAGGATCTCGCCGGCCAGATCGGCACACAGTTCGGCTCGGCGCGCACCTGGACCCCGGTCGCCGGCATCCTCGGCTTGCTCGGCGTGCTGCCGGGCATGCCGCACCTGGTGCTGCTGGCGGCTGCCGGAATCGCCGGGTTTGCCGCGTGGAAGCTGCGCCAGATCGCGCATCGTCCGCCGCCGCCCGCCCCCGCCGCGCCCGCTCCCGATCTGTCGAAGATCGGCTGGGACGAAGTCAGCGACGGCATGCAGATCCATCTCGACATCGGTTACGGCCTGGTGCCGCTGGTCGACGAGCGCCGCGGTGCGCCCTTGATGGGCCGCATCACCGGCGTCCGTCGCCAGCTCAGCAAGGACCTTGGCTTCGTCGTGCCGCAAGTGCGCGTCCGCGACGACATCAACCTCGCACCCTACACCTATCGCATCATCGTCGGCGGCGTCGTCATCGCCGAGGACCAGGCGTCGGCCGACGAGATGCTCGCGCTCGATACCGGCCAGGGCGTCGGCGAGTTGCGCGGCAAGAAGGCCAAGGACCCGACCTTCGGGCTCGACGCGACCTGGATCCAGCCGGGCGACGCCGATGCCGCGACCGGCCAGGGCTATCTGGTGGTCGATGCCGGCACCGTGGTCGCGACGCACCTCAACCATCAGCTCAGCCAGAATGCGTCCGACATGCTCGGCGCCGACGAGGTCCAGCAACTGCTCGAAGGGCTGAAGGAACGCAATCCGCAGCTCGTCGCCGCGCTGACCCCGGCGCCGCTGCCGCTGACCACCTTGACTCAGGTGCTCAAGGGCCTGCTGGCCGAGGGCATCAGCCTCAAGGAATTTCGCCGCATCGCCTCGGCCATCGCCGTCGCCGCGCAGCGCACGGTCGACGCCGAGGAGATTATCGAGGCGATCCGCCCCGATCTCGGCGGGCTGATCATCCAGAAATTGTGCGGCGTGCACGAGCCGTTGCGCGTGATGACGCTGGAAGGGCAGCTCGAAGGGCTGCTCGGCCAGGCGGTCCGCTCGGACCCGTCGCGCCGTCACACGATCGAACCCGATCTCGGCCGTCGCATCGTCGATGCGCTGACCCAGGCGGCGGCGCCGCTCGTCGCCGAAGCCAAACCGTTCGCGCTCGTCGTCCAGCCCTCGATCCGCCTCGCGATCCGCAAGCTGGTCAAGACCTGCCTCCCCGATACTCCAGTGATGAGTTTCTTCGAAGTGCCTGAAGAGAAATCAGTCGAAGTCGTCGCCGTGATCGGCGCTCCCCAGGCGCTCGCGGCATGAGCGCGGAACCGATGATGGGCGCGTTCGCTAACGCGCAACCGCACCCGGGCCCGCTGACCTATGGCCGCACCGGCGCCGATATCGACGCTTTGGTGCGCAAGCATTCGCCCCTTGTCCGCCGCATCGCCTGGCACGTCCATGGCAGCATTTCGGGCGTGTGCGAGGTCGAGGATCTGGTCCAGATCGGGCTGGTCGCGTTGGTCGAGGCGATCCACGGCTTCGAGGATCGCGGCCAGGTGACGTTCGAACAATATCTCGCCACCCGCCTGCGCGGCGCGATGATCGACCAGCTCCGCCGCCAGGCGACCCTGACGCGCGGTGCGATGCGCCGGCGCAAGCAATATCAGGAAACGGTCGCCTCGCTGACCGTCGACCGCAAGCCGCCGGCCGAAGCCGATGTCGCCGAGAAACTCGGCGTCAGCGTCGAGAAACTGCGCGCCGATTATTCGAGCGCCGAGGCGGTGCGGTTCGATTCACTTGATGAAGTCTATACCGACGATGGCCCTTGGTTCATGTCCGACGAGCCTGACGCGTTCGAACAACTCGCCGAGGCCGATCTGCGCGAGACGCTGGTCGGCGCGATCGCCGCGCTCCCCGAGCGCGAGGCGCAAGTGGTGCAGCTTTATTATGTCGAGGAATTGAACCTCGAGGAAATCGGGCATGTGCTGGGTGTCGGTGCGGCGCGGGTGTGCCAGATCAAGGCGTCGGCGCATGCGCGGTTGAAGAAGGTGCTGGCGAAGGCGGTTTGAGATGGCGGGCAGGGTCTCTACCGACGACCGAACCGTCAGCCGTCGAAACGTTCACGGCGACTGCCAGTTCGCCCTTGCCACTGTCATCGAGGACCCTGCGGTTAGTTAGTCGCCGTTGCGCGAGGTATCATGCTCCATCGACGCACGCGCGGCAGTTCGGTGTGCTCCAGATGCCGGCCGGGGCGTGATTTTGCACGCCCCACCGAATACGAACGCCCCTTTTCCTCTCGACCGCCCAGCTATGCCGTCTTGGGCGGCTTCGCGGGTCGAGGTCAGCGCAATTGTTCGGCTCGGAACGCTGCGATCTTCTGGTCGGTATTGTATTGGCTGAGCGCATAAACTGCCCAGATCGCCGCGGGCAGCCAACCGACGAGTATAATCTGCAAGAGCAGGCAGACGATGCCGGCCACGGGGCGGCCGATCGTGAAAAACAACGCGAACGGAAAGACGATGGCGAGCAGCAAGCGCATTGTTATCCCCCAAAACCCCGAATGGTCGGTGTCTTGTCCTGCCCGCTCCTTGCCACGAAATCAACCGTAGGTCGTGGGAAATACAGTGTAATTCAATTGGGGGTGCCAGATAGCCGCTGGGGCGATTGCGTGGCTCATCTCCCCGCTTCGTTCTTACCGGTCACTCGCAACCATGACCCGGCGCGACAATCCGTATCGCAGCAATTACGCCACACGCCGTATACGTTTGGAGGTTGCTATGCGGAGCACAATTTGAGATTGGTAGCGTTATCATGACTGACTCTCTCTAAGCGAGCGCGGCTGTGGTGAGCATTTGAAGTCGGAGAGGACCGGATGGGCAGCGGCAGTATCGTGGTTTTCGCGCTCCGTGTGGCGGCGATGGCGCTGATCGCCGGTAGCGCCGCCGCCAATGCGAAGGAGATTCCGACAGGACTCGATGCGAACGGGCATCTCCGGGCGGTCGCGCCAAAAGGCGGCCGTGCCTTCGCTTACCAACGGCTCGCCGATGGCGTGCAGTTGCGTGTGAATGGTGTCACCAAGAATATCGTCTTCTACGGACCCGACACGGTGCGGGTGAACGCCAATCTGGGCGAGAATTACTGGACGGCGCCCAGCATCGTCGTCGTCAAGAAGCCACAGTCGGTTCCCTTCACGATCACCGAGACGCCGAGGACCCTGGCGATCATCGGTCAGAAGCTGCGGATCGAGGTGGACAAGGCGACAGGGGCCTTACGCTTCCTTGATTCGAAGGGCGGGCTTTTTACCCAGGAAAAGGCGGATGCGCCGCAAGAGCTGAAGAAGGTCACTATCTCGGGCGCCCCTACCTATGAGGCGACCAACAGCTTCACCCTGCGCCCGGACGAGGCGATCTACGGCTTCGGTTTCACCGGCGACGATACCAGCAACCGGCGCGGCAAGGATTTGCTCCTCGTCCAGACCAATGTCGGCATCATCATTCCGGTCATGATGTCGACCCGGCGTTACGGCATAATGTGGGATACGTATTCCCAGATGCGCTTCAAGGATGATGCGGGCGCCGCATCCCTTTGGGCTGAAAGCGCGCCGGGCGGCGTCGATTATTACTTCATGGCGGGCAAGTCGGCGGACGACGTGGTCGCCGCCTATCGTGCACTCACCGGACAGGCGCCGATGTATCCGAAACAGGCGTTCGGCCTGTTCATGAGCAAGGAGCGTTACAAGACGCAGGCGCAGTTGCTCGACATCGCGCGCACCTTCCGCAAGGAGAAGTTCCCGCTCGATTACATCGTACAGGACTGGCAATATTGGGGCTCTGACAAGGACGGCAGCTGGAGCGGGATGACATGGGACCCGACCCGCTATCCCGACCCGCGCGGGATGACCCGCCAGCTCCACGACATGAACCTGAAGCTGATGGTGTCGATCTGGCCGTCGATCGGCAACGATACCGCGCTGGCGCGCGAGTTGGACGCGCACCATCTCCGCTTCGAGCCGCTGCACTGGATCTCGAAGCATGCGCGCGTCTACGACGCCTATAGCCCGCTCGGGCGACAAATCTATTTCAAGTACATCAAATCAGGCCTGCTCGATCAAGGCGTCGATGCACTGTGGATGGACGGCACCGAGGTCGAGGTGAGCAGCGCCATGTGGAACGCGGCCGACAATATCCGCGACACCAAGGCGCTCGGCGCCAACGCGCTCGGCGACTTCTCGCGCTATCTCAGCCCCTATTCGTTGCTGACGACGCAGGGGACCTATGACGGCGAGCGCGCGACGAGCAACAAGCGCGTCTTCACTCTCACCCGATCGGCTTGGGCCGGCGCGCAGCGAACGGCCGCGGCGTCGTGGAGCGGCGACATCCCCTCGAACTGGAAAACGCTCAAGCAGCAGATCGCCGGCGGCGTCGACGTGACCGTGACGGGCAACCCCTATTGGACCAACGATACCGGCGGCTTTTTCGTCTCGGATTTTCCTGGTGGCGAGCAGAATCCGGCATGGCGGGAGCTGTTCGCGCGATGGTTGCAGTTCGCGGCGTTCAACCCGATCATGCGCATTCACGGCACCGACGTCGAGCGCGAGCCCTGGCGTTTCAAGACGCTCGACCCGCAAGTCTATGCGTCGCTGCTCGACAGCACGCGCCTGCGCTATCGGCTGCTGCCCTATATCTATGGCTTGAGCTGGAAGGTTACGTCTGCGGATTACACGCTGATGCGGCCGCTGATGATGGACTTCCCCGACGATCGGGCGACCGACACGATCGACGACAGTTTCATGTTCGGGCCTTCTTTGCTCGTCCATCCCGTGACGCGCGCAATGTATCACATCCAGCCGCCGCCGGCGGCGACCGTGCCGACCGAGTATCTGCGCACGCCGGATGGCCAGCCGGGGCTTGCCGGCCAGTATTTCGAGGGCGAAGACTTCGGGACGCCGAAAGGCCGCTTCGTCGACACCAAGATCGATCACAACTGGCCCGGCCCGCCGCTAGCGGACATTCCCGGCGGTCTCACTACGCTCAACGATTTTTCGGTCCGCTGGCAAGGCACGCTGACCGCGCCCGAGGACGGCACTTACGAACTTGGGCTGGAAGGCGATGACGGGTTCCGCCTGATCGTCGACGGCAAGACGATAGTGTCGAGCTGGCAGGTTGGCGCCGCGCGCTACGAGGGCGCCAAATTGTCCTTCCGCAAGGGGCAGCAGGTTGCCGTCACGATCGAGTATTTTCAGGGTGGCGGCAATCGTTCGCTACGCTTCGGCTGGCGACTGCCGAGCGAGTTGAACGCGACGGGAAACGCTACCCGCGCGCTCGATACCTCGGTTTCGACCTATCTGCCCAAGGGCGCCGACTGGTACGATTTCTGGAACAATCAGCGTCTCTCCGGCGGGCGAACGGTGACGCGGGACGCACCGCTCGACATAGTCCCGCTTTATGTCCGCGCCGGCTCGATCGTGCCGATGGGGCCTGAAGTGCAATATGCCACCGCCCAGGCCGACGCCCCTTATGAAGTGCGCATCTATCCTGGCGCTGATGCCCGGTTCACGGTTTATGAGGACGACAACGAGACCTACAATTACGAGAAGGGCCAGCGCGCGACCTATGATCTTGTCTGGAACGACAAAGCCCGCACCTTGACGGTCGGTGCGCGGCAGGGGGCGTTTCCGGGCATGGTGAAGACGCGGAAGCTTGATCTCGTGCTCGTTGCGACCGCCGGCCAGGCTGGGCTGGCTCCAGCCGCGGCCGCCAAGCGCATCACCTATACCGGTCGCCCGATGATGGTCCGTTTTTGATGCCGAAAGGACCTCGCCGAAGGCGCCTCAGCCTTCATCGTCGATCGAGGGGAAGCAGCCGCGATACCCATGTCGTCGAAATCCATCATTTCGCAGCGCCCGGCTGCGCTGCGATCAGCTTGCGATACCAATAATACGAATCTTTCGGGATGCGGCGTTGCGTGGCGTAATCCACGCGCACGAGACCGAAGCGTGGTCCGTAACCGTCGGCCCACTCGAAATTGTCGAGGATCGACCACACCAGATAACCACGCACATCGATGCCGGCGTCCATCGCCTTCCTGACGGCGCGGATATGGGCGTCAAGGAACGCGATCCGGTCGGCGTCATGCACCGCACCTCGCACAACGCTATCGGCGAAGGCCGCGCCGTTTTCCGTAATGACGATCGGGGGCAAAGCGGAGCCGTAGCGATCGCGTAACCCGAGCAGCACGTCGGTCATGCCTTGCGGATCGACTGGCCAGCCCATCGCGGTTCGCGCGAATTTCGCCGGCGGCGGCGCTTCCTCGATCGGCTGGGCGCTGCCCGGCGGGCTGACGCGCATGAAGTTGGTATTGTAATAATTGACGCCGAGGAAATCGAGCGGCTGCGCGATCGTCGCAAGGTCGCCGTCGCGCACGGCCGTCGCGGTGAGGGCGTCCGGCAATTCGGCGGGATAGCGGCCGAGGAGCAGCGGATCGACGTGCAGTCCCCAATAATAGAGCGTCATTGCCTGCGCGGCCGGTTCATCCCGCGCCGGATCGGCCGGCCGCACCATCGCCAGATTCTGGGCGATACCGATCTGCGCCTTGCGCTTCACCGTCGCACGGAGCGCCTGAACGGCCTTGCCGTGCGATAACAGCAAGTGATGCGCGACCGGGAAGGATTGCGGCATATCGAGCTTCAGCCCCGGTGCATTGACGCCGAGAACGTGCCCCAGCACGTGGTGCATGAAAGTCTCGTTATGCGTGATCCAGCGCGGCACGCGGTCGCCGAGATGCTCCGCCATCATGTGCGCATAATCGGCGAACCGATCGCACGTGTCGCGGTTCTGCCAGCCGCCGGCATCCTGCAACTTTTGCGGCAAATCCCAGTGAAACAGGGTCGGCATCGGCGCGACACCCTTGGCCAGCAATTCGTCGGTCAGCCGCGAATAGAAATCGAGACCCTTGGGATTGGCCGCGCCGCGGCCCTCGGCCTGGATCCGTGGCCATGCGATCGAGAAACGATAGGCCCGCGCGCCGAGCTCGCCGATCAGCCCCACATCCTGTCGATAGAGATGATAGTGATCGCACGCTATGTCGCCATTGGCGTTACCCGCGATAGTACCGGGTTGCCGGCAGAATTTGTCCCAGATCGACGTGCCGCGACCGTCCTCGTTCACGGCCCCTTCGATCTGATAGGAGGACGCTGCCACCCCCCACAGGAAATCGGGTGGGAACGCCGGCATGGCGGGTTGTGCCCCGGGCTTCGACGCCGCGATCAGCCCAGGTGCCGCGATCGTCGCGCCTGTCGCCAGTACGAATTCACGCCTCCGCATGCTTGCCTCTCCCACTTCCCCATTGTCTCGGCCGCGATGGCACAAGCGGGGTAGTCGGCCCGATCAAAGAACGCGCCAAAACAATAGTCAACGCTATTTTACATTGGATTATAGGGGGCCGCGCAATCCTTCGCGTCCCGGCCGGACTGCTGCTCCGCCTAGCCGTGCCCGATGGCGAGATGCGCCCGTCGACCGTCGCGACTGCCGCGCGCAGTTCGGGCTCGCCGGCGGGATATTTTCGCATTTTTACAATCCGCGCCGACGCCGTCCCGATAGCCCGATCTCTGTCATCGAGACACAGGGAGCCAGCAAATGACCCGACGTGAATTTGGAAAGAACATCCTCGCGGCGGCCGTTCTGAGCAGCCTTGTCAGCCACCCAGCACACTCAACGGAGAACCACACCATGGAACGGCCCGCAGCTTTCAAGATCGCCATTTCGGATGCGCAGCTCGCCGATCTCAAGTCGCGCCTTCGCCATACGCGCTGGCCCGACGAACCCGCCGATGCCGGATGGATGTTCGGAACCAATCTTGGCTATATGAAGTCGCTGACCGACTATTGGCTGAACGAGTACGACTGGCGAAAGGCCGAGGCGCAGCTGAATACTCGGCCGAACTACAAAGTCACGATAGGCCAGGTCGACCTGCATTTCGTCCATCAGCCAGCCAGGAAAAAGGATGCTCCCGCCCTGCTTCTGCTGCACGGCTGGCCGGACAGTTTCTATCGCTATCACAAGGTCATCGATGCGCTGGCCGCGGACTTCCACGTCATCGTCCCGTCAATCCCGGGCACAGGCTTCTCCGGCCGGACGGCGCTGTCCGTGGACGAGACCGCCGATGTCTTCGCCGATCTGATGCGAAATGTGCTGGGCTATGAGCGCTTCATCGTCGCGGGGGGCGATCTGGGCTCGGTTATTGCCCTGTCGCTGACACAGCGCCATCCAAAGGCGCTGCTCGGCATTCACCTCACCGATGTCGGCTATCCGGACCACAGCACCGACTTCGCCGCGCTGAGCGGCGCCGAACAGGCTTATGCCGGCGCCATCCAGCAATGGTTCTTCCAGCATGGCGCGTTCAATCTTGTGCAGGCGACGAAACCGCAGAGCTTGGCTTTCGCGATGAACGACTCGCCGGTGGGATTGGCGGCCTGGATCATGAGCTTCATGGCGGGGATGGGCGTCGGCGACGAAGCAGACGCGCGGTTTGGACGCGACGAGCTTTTGACCAACATCATGATCTATTGGCTGACGGAAACCGCGGCGTCGTCTTTCCGCATCTACAATCAGAATGTCACGCGGCCGCCCACGATCAAGGGCAGGAATGGCAAGATTCCGGTCGCCGTGGCGACCGAGGCACCGATCCCCGGCGGTGTGCGGCTTCCCCGCGAATGGGCCGATCGCCAGACCGGCGGCAACATCGTGCAGTTCCACGATATGGAAAAAGCAGGCCATTTCGCTGCCTGGGAAGACCCCGATTTCTATATCAAGGACATCAAGACCTTCGCGGCTCTGGTGACGAAGTAGCACGAGTGTCGAAGCGACGACCGCCGGGCGAAGCTGCGTCCGGCGGTCAGATCTTGTGAACCAGGTCGAGGTTCGACGGCAAGGCGCCCATGATCTTCTTGATGGATTTGATCATGTGCGCCTGATCCGTATACCCGAGCTCCGCCGCGACCCCCGCCGGCGTCTCGCCAGCCTTCAGCCGCCGCACCGCTTCCTGCGCGCGGCGGATCATCTGAAAGCTCTTCTGGGTGATGCCCGTGGTGCGCTTGAAATGCAGCTGTGTCGACCGTGGTGAGGCGGCTTTAGGGGTCTCGCTGAACGCTCGGGCGACGAGGTCGTCGGAGAGGAGCAGCCCCGCCGCGATCATGGCATCGACTAGCGGCTCGATATTTTCAAATGTCGGCAACGGCAACTCCACGCCGTCCAATTCGAAAGTCTCTCCCTGTACCGGCAGCATCCGGATTTCCGGTCCGACGCGCGGTTCCTTGTCCTGTGCGAGATAAACATGGGCGGAAAAGGAGATGACGATCGAACTCTCGCCATCGCGATACGGCACCTCGACCGGTTCGGTCGCCTGGCCGCTCAGGAACACGACGGACTCGCCGTCGGGCGAGATGCTGCGAATGAGATCCCACGAGCCATCGGGTGTCGCCGAATACAGCCCATCGCTCAGGCAGACCGTTTGCCAAACCGTATCGATCCAGGGGTGAAGGGACGGCCGGCTGCTATGCTTCTGGACCATGTCGGGCGACATATTACGCTTTGCTCGTCCAAGACAGTTTCAATTGTCGTCTGGGCCCCAATGATGCCTCGCGGGTACCTAATTATGTGCATATCCGCCGCCTGTTGCGAGGATATGCACCATGACGTCCGGTTCGGGTCGTCACCCATGCACGGCCCGACTATCCTGTGGCGCCTCGTCCCGCTCCGTCATCCCATAATCGCGGACTACCCGTGCCACCCGTAGCCGGTAATCCGCGAACACCCCGCCGCGTCCGGCTGCCTGCGCGCGGCGATGGTCCGCGGTATTGCGCCATGCCGCCACCGCCGCCTCGTCACGGAAGAAGCTCAGCGACAGCACCTTGCCGGGCGTCGCCAAACTCTCGAACCGCTCGACCGAGATGAAGCCATAGATCGCCTCCAGTTCGGGTTTCAGCCGTGCGGCGATGTCGAGATAGGTGTTGCGCTGTCCCTCGGCGGGCTCGACCTCGAAGATCACCGCGATCATCGGTCGACCCGCGTCAGGAAGAGGCGGTCCTCGCGCCGGATGAAGCGCTCGCCCTGCGCGAAGGCGAAGTTCTTGCGGCCGAGCGGATGGTCCTTGAGTCGTGCGCGATACGCTTCGTACTCGGCCAGGCTCTCGATGGTGTAGACGCCGTACGCTGTCGTCGCCGATCCCTCATGCGGGGCGAAATAGCCGATCAGATCGGCCCCGCATTCGGGGATCGCCTGACCCCAGGCGCGGGCATAATCGACGAACGCGTCACGGCCCCAGGGCTCGATGTCGTAGCGGATGAAACAGGTGATCATTCGGCCATCTCCAAAGTGTGCGGGCACTTTACCGATTCCGGCTGCGGCGATGGTTCGGTACAGATCGAACCATGAGAGAAGGACCTTATATCGCGGAGATCGCGGCGCTGATCGGCGACCCCGCGCGCACCAACATGCTGACCGCGCTGATGGACGGCCGCGCGCTGACGGTGAGCGAGCTGGCGCAGGTCGCCGGCGTCAGCTTGCCGACCGCGAGCGGACATATATCGCGGATGGAGACGGCCGGGCTGCTCGCCGCGGAGAAGCAGGGGCGGCATCGCTATCTGCGGCTGTCGGGGCCGGACGTGGCGACCGCGCTCGAGGCATTGATGGAGCTTGCCCAACGCACCGGGGCGGTCAGGGTGCGGACGGGCCCGCGCGATCCGGCGCTGCGCGAGGCGCGGGTGTGCTACGACCATCTCGCCGGCGCGCGTGCGGTGGCGGTAGCGGCGAAACTGGCCGATGCGGGGATGATGGTCGATCACGGGCTGACCGATGCCGGCCGTTTCTGGCTCGCCGAGCGCGGGTTCGTGCGCGGGGACGGGCGGCGGCCTTTCTGCCGCACCTGCCTCGACTGGAGCGAGCGGCGGCATCATCTCGGCGGCGCGCTCGGCGCACAGATCTTGAGCCGCGCGCTCGACGAGGGCTGGGCGCGACGCGGCGAGGGCAGGGTGATCGATTTCGGTCAGCGCGGTGGTGCGGCGTTCGATCGGTTGTTCGGGCTTTAGATCCCGGCAATCTCGCGCAGCGCCGCCGCGTCGAGCACGCGCAGCGAGCGATAACCGGGCGCGACCCAGCCGCGTTTTGCCAGCGCCAGGACATGCCCGCTCGTCGATTTGCGGCTGAGCCCGCACATTTCGGCGAGGTCGGCCTGGGTCGCGGGAACCTCACCCTTGTCGTCGGCCAGTTGCGCCAGTCGCGCCGCTACCCGCTCGCGTGGCGACAAACAGAGATTGAGCGCGGCATTGTGCACCGCCAGGTCGAGCTGGTCATAGAGCAAGGCCATCGTCGCCGGCCACGCGCCCGGCTGGCGTGCCGCGATCCCCGGCAAGGCGGCGTCGGGAACCAGCAGCACGCGCGCCGCACGCTGGGCACGCGCAGTCACGATCCGCCGCCCGCCACCGAAACGCCGTGACTGGCCGATCGCCTGGCCCGGTCCCGCCAGCCCGAGCAGCACGTCGCGATCGGGGCCGACGCTCGCCTCCAGTCGCAGCACACCATCGACAACCAGGCACAGGCCCGGCTCCTCGTCCCCTTCCGAATAGATCCATTGCCCGGCATCGAGCGTGGCGATGCGCCCGGCGGCGACCAATTCGGCGGCAAGCGCGGGGTCGAGCGCGGCGAACCAGCGGCCGCGAAGGAGGGCATCGAGCACTTCCATCGCTTAATTGCTACGATCGTAGCAATTCTACCGCAAGCCGCGCTGTAATGGGACCGGCAAAGGAGAGGAAACATGACCATCCAGATTCGCCCGATCGCCGATCATTGCGGTGCCGAGGCCAGCGGGGTCGACCTGCGCAACCTCGACGACGCCGGGATCGACGCGCTCAAGGCGGCAGTCGCCGATCGCGGCGTGTTGTTCGTCCGCGACCAGGAGCTGACGCCTGAAGACCACATCGCCTTTGCGCGGCGCTGGGGCGAGATCGACATCAACAATTACTTTCCGGCGAACGGCGGCCACCCCGAGATCGCCGAAGTGCGCAAGGCCGAGACGCAGACCACCAATATCGGCGGCGGCTGGCATACCGATCACAGCTACGACCAGGTGCCGGCGATGGGCTCGATCCTGCTCGCGCGCGAAACCCCGCCAAGCGGTGGCGATACGCTATTCGCCAGCCTGGGCGCGGCGTATGATTCGCTGTCGGACGGGCTCAAAGCGACGCTCGATGGCCTGCGCGCGGTGCATTCGGCCGACCATATCTATGGCCATGACGGCATCTACGCGAAAACCGATCAGGCCGCCGACCTCAAGGGGCATGAGATCCATGCCAATGCCGTCCATCCGGTGGTGATCCGCCACCCGGTGACGGGCCGCAAGATCCTCTACGTCAATCCCGCCTTCACGCTCCATTTCGAAGGCTGGACGCGCGAGGAGAGCTTGCCGTTGCTCGCCTATCTCTATTCGGTCGGGATGCGGCCGGAGTTCCAATGCCGCCTGCAATGGGCGCCGGGCTCGCTCGCGATCTGGGACAATCGCTCGACCTGGCATTGCGCGATGAACGATTATCAGGGGCACCGAAGGGTGATGCACCGGATCACGATTTCGGGGGTGGCGTTGAACTAAGAGGATGAGATCAAATTCCCTCTCCCTTGGGAGAGGGAGGGAGCGCCGAAGGCGCGGAAGGGTGAGGGCAGCATTCGGCGCCCCATCCTGCCCTCACCTTCCCGCTCGGCTACGCCGAGCGGGCCCCTTCCTCTCCCAAGGGGAGAGGAGTTTTTCGGCTCTTCCCAGCCGCTCGCGGGAGGAGGAGTCTCAACTGTCCGCTACTTCATCAGCACCAATTCCTCCGCCATCGTCGGGTGCAACGCGACCGTCTGGTCGAACGCGTCCTTGGTCAGCCCGGCCTTCACCGCGACCGCGGCGGCCTGCAGGATTTCCGCCGCCTCCGGCCCGATCATGTGGATGCCGAGGATCTTGTTGGTCTCGCCGTCACAAATCATCTTGTAGAGTGCGCGCTCGTTGCGGCCGGCGAGTACGTTCTTCATCGGGCGGAAGTCGCTGACATAGACTTTGACCGAACCGTATTTCTGCTTGGCCTGGCTCTCGGTCAGGCCGACGCCGGCCATTTGCGGATGGCTGAACACCGCCGCCGGCACGCAATGATAGTCGACCCGGGTGGGCTTGTTGCCGAAAATGGTATCGGCGAACGCCTGGCCCTCGCGGATCGCGACCGGCGTCAGCTGGATGCGGTCGGTGACGTCGCCCACCGCGAAGATGCTGGGAACGTTCGAGCGATTGTCATCGTCGACCCGGATCGCGCCCTTTTCGTTGAGCTCGACACCCGCCGCGTCGAGGCCGAGATTCTCCGTATTGGGCACGCGGCCGGTCGCGAACATCACGCAGTCGACCTCGATCGGCGCGTGGTTCGACATCGAGACCTTGAGCGACCCGTCGGCCTGCTTCTCGATCCCTTCGAACTTGGCGTTGAAGCGGAAATCGATCCCCTTCATCATGCTGATCTGGAGCAGGCGGTCGCGGATCTGCTCGTCATAGCCGCGCAATATCTGGTCGCTGCGGTTGATCAGCGTCACCTTGGCGCCGAATTCGTGGAAGATGCCGGCGAATTCGTTGGCGATATAGCCGGCGCCCGCGATCAGGATGCGCTTGGGCACGCTTTCGAGGTGGAAGGCTTCGTTCGAGGTGATGCCGTATTCGTGGCCGGGGCAGGTCGGGATATGCGGACGCGCGCCCGTCGCGATCAATATGTATTTGGAGGTGACCTCGCGCCCCGACGCCAGCCGGATCGAATTGGGCCCGGTCAGCTCGGCGCGTTCGTTGATGACCTCGACCTTATGGCTGTCGAGCGTGGTGTTGTACGCCTTGCTGATCCGGTCGACTTCTTCGAACACATTGCCGGTCAGCGTCTTCCAGTCGAACTTGCAGTCGGCGGGGACATCCCAGCCGAAGCGCCGCGCGTCGGCCAAATCCTCGGCGAAATGCGCGCCATAGACGAGCAGTTTCTTGGGCACGCAGCCGCGGATCACGCAGGTGCCGCCGACGCGATATTCCTCTGCCGCCGCGACCCGCGCGCCATGCGCCGCCGCTACTCGCGCCGCGCGGGTGCCGCCCGATCCGATGCCGATGACGAACAGGTCGTAGTCAAAGTCAGCCATTCATTCTTCCTTCGTCACCCCAGCGAACGCCGGGGTCTCGTGCCGTATTTCCCCGCCTGAGATCCCAGCTTTCGCTGGGATGACGGTTGGTTACCCAAATGCTCGCTTGATCAGATCCTGGGTCGAGACGTCGAAATCGCCGCCGCCCTTGGCCGCCGCCTTGGCCATTTCCTTGCCCAGCTCGACGCCGAACTGATCGAACGAATTGATCCCGAGCAGCACGCCCGACACGAACACGCGATGCTCGTGATAGGCGATCAGCGCGCCCAGGGTGCGCGCATCGAGTTCGTCGAGCAGCAAGGTGGTCGACGGCCGGTCGCCGGGATAGGCGCGGGCAAGGTCGTCGGGATTCTCGCGGCCCTTCATCAGCGCGGCGCCCTGCGCGAACATGCTGTTGAGCAGGGTCTTGTGGTGATCCTCGCTCAGCGTGTCGGCTTGTTCGATCACACCGATGAATTCGAGCGGGACCAGATGCGTGCCCTGATGGAGCAACTGGAACACGGCATGCTGCTGGTCGGTGCCGACGCCGCCCCAGGTGATCGGCGCGGTCGGACGACCGACCGGCTTGCCGTCGATGGTCGCACCCTTGCCGTTCGATTCCATCTCGAGCTGCTGGAGATAGGAGGGGAGCAGGCGGAGGCGCTCGTCGTAACAGAACACGCCACGCGTCTCGCAGCCGAACGCCTGGGTGTAGAGCAGGTCGGCGAACGCGGCGAGCGCGGGCACGTTCTCGTGCAGCGCCGACAGCCGGAAATGGCGGTCCATCTCGGCCGCGCCTTCGAGTAGCTCCGAGAAGGCGTCCCAACCCAGCGCCATCGCCGCCGGGAAACCGATCGACGACCAGAGCGAGTACCGCCCGCCGACCGTGTCGGCGAACGGCAGGACGCGGGTTTCGTCGACGCCCCATTCGATCGCCTTGTCGGGATCGGCGGTCAGCGCGACGACGCGGCCATAGGGGTCCTCGACCCCGCCCGCCTGCATCCATTCGATCACGCTCTCGGCGTTGAGCATCGTTTCGGTGGTGGTGAAGGTCTTGGACGCGATCGCCAGCAAGGTCGCGCTGGGATCGCAGCGCTTGAACGCTTCCTCGAGCGCAAGCCCGTCAACGTTGGAAACGATCGCCACTTCGTAGCGATTGGCTTCGCGCCCCAGCGCGTCGATCAGCAGATCTGGGCCCAGCGCCGATCCACCGATCCCGACGTGCAGGATATTGCGGATCGGCCCCAGCGCCTCGGCCTCGATCGCGTCGATCAGCGCACGCATCCGCGCGTGGAGCGCCTGCGCCGCGGCGACGTCGTCCTTGGCACCTTCGCCGCGCTCGGCTGTGTGCGTGACCGCGCGATCCTCGGTGACGTTGATCACCTGGCCCGAAAACAGCGCCTCGCGCTTCCCCGCCAGGTCGCTCGCCTTGGCCAGCTTCTCGAATGCCTTGATCGCTTCGTCGGTCAGATGCGTCTTCGACCAGTCGAAATGAATGCCGCAAACGTCGGCCGAATATTTGCCCAGCCGCTCCGGATCGTCGGCGAACAGCTTGGTCAGGGGGATGCGCTTCAGCGCCTCGATCTCGCTCCAATCGGCCATACAGACGCTCCTTATTCGACTCGGAGGCCTCAATGGGCGTTCCGGTCGTCCCGTTCAAGGAACGAGGCTGCCGCGCCACGGTGATACGTATGCTTGACGCGCGCAGGCTGCATGCGCAAACCGCGCGCCATGACCGATACACCTCAGGCGACCCCGTCCGACGCCGCGCCCAATCCCGTTGTGGCGCCCACCGGCAAGCCTGCGCCCGCCGCGAAGAAGCCCAAGAAGGAAGAAGATTGGAAGGACACGGCCAGCTTCATCGTCAAGCTGGTCATCGTCGTCGTGATCTTCCGCAGCTTCCTCTTCTCGCCTTTCTCGATCCCGTCGCAATCGATGCTGCCGCGGCTCTATATCGGCGACTATCTGTTCATCTCGAAATGGAATTACGGCTATTCCAAGCATTCGCTGCCGTTCAGCGTACCGCTGATCCCGGGGCGCATCTTCGGCCGCAACCCAACCCCGGGCGACGTCGTGGTGTTCAAGGCGCCGCCGGGTAATGATCAGGATTATATCAAGCGCGTCATCGGCCTGCCCGGCGACACGATCCAGATGCGCCACGGCCAATTGATCCTGAACGGCGTCGCGGTGCCCAAGGTGCGCGTCGCCGATTTCACCATCCCGCTCACGCCCAACTATCCGGCCGGCAAGGAATGCCCCGCTGAATTCCAGGCGAGCGACAGCGCTGGCAAGCCGATCTGCCGCTACATGCAGTTCAAGGAAACCCTGCCCAACGGCGTCAGCTACAACGTCCTCGACCGCGGCGAATTTCCTGACCGCGACGACACCGATGTCTATACGGTTCCCGCCGGCCACGTCTTCATGATGGGCGACAATCGCGACGATTCGGGCGATAGCCGCTTCCCCGCGCAGGAAAATGGCGCGATCGGTATGGTCCCGCTGGAGAATCTGGAGGGCAAGGCGGTCGTCACTTTCTGGTCGACCGACGGCAACGCGCAATGGCTGCTGCCCTGGACCTGGTTCACGGCGGCACGCTGGAGCCGGCTGGGACAGGGCTTTTGACGGTTCCCCTGACTGAGGGGGCACGACGTGACGGATAACAAGAATCTTGCCGGCTGGCTCGGCGCGACTTTTGGTCGCCCCCCAGCCGATCTTGCCCGGTTCGAGCGCGCCTTGACCCATGGCAGCCAGGCGAGCGCGAATTACGAGCGACTCGAATTCCTCGGTGATCGCGTGCTCGGGCTGGCCATGGCCGAATGGCTGTACGAATTGTTCCCGGACGAGCCCGAGGGCAGCCTGTCGAAGCGCCTCAACGCGTTGGTGACCGGGCCGGTCTGCGCCGATGTCGCGCGCGAGATCGAGGTGCGGCCGTTCCTCGGCCTGGGCAAGCAAGCGCGCGACGATGGCGCCGCAGATAGCGACAACGTGCTGGGCGACGTGATGGAGGCGCTGATCGGCGCGCTCTATCTCGACGCCGGGTTCGGGCCGGCGCGCGATTTCGTTCGCGCGCGCTGGGCCGATCGCGTCCATGCCGATGCGCGCGCGCCGCAACACCCCAAGTCGGCGCTGCAGGAATGGGCCGCCGCGCACAATCGCAAGGCGCCGGTCTACGAAGTCGTCACGCGGTCCGGCCCGCAGCACGCGCCGCGCTTCACCGTCCGCGTATCGCTCGGCAGTTTCGCCAGCGCCGACGCCGAAGGATCGAGCAAGCAGGAAGCGGAAACCGCCGCCGCCCGCGTGCTGCTGGCGCAGGTGCAGCCATGACGCAGCCCCAAACCCAACATTGCGGCCTTGTCGCCGTGCTCGGCGCGCCCAATGCCGGCAAGTCGACCCTGGTCAATGCGCTGGTCGGGCAGAAGGTCGCGATCGTCAGTCCCAAGGCGCAGACGACGCGGACGCGGCTGCTCGGCGTCGCGATTGAGGGCGAGACGCAGATCCTGCTGGTCGATACGCCCGGCATCTTCGAGCCGCAGCGCCGGCTCGACCGCGCGATGGTCGCGGCGGCCTGGGGCGGAACCGAGGGCGCCGACGTCACCGCTCTAGTGGTCGATGCCAAAGGCGGGCTCGGCCCCAAGGTGATGCCGATCGTCGAGAGCATCGCCGGCCGCCCCGAACGCAAGTTCCTGATCCTCAACAAGGTCGATATCGCCGACAAGGCGCGGCTGCTGGTCCATGCCGAGAAGCTCAACGCGGCGACGCATTTCGATGAGACTTTCTTCGTCTCGGCGTCGACCGGCGACGGGTTGCCGGAACTCAAAAAGGCGCTTGCCTACAATATGCCCGAGGGGCCGTGGCATTTCCCCGAGGACCAGGTCAGCGACGCGACCGAACGCGCGCTGGCCGCCGAGGTGACGCGCGAGCAGCTCTACCTCCAGCTCCACGCCGAATTGCCCTACGCCAGCGCGGTCGAGACCGAGGCGTTCACCGAACGCGAAGACGGATCGGTCGAGATCCGCCAGCAGATCCTGGTCGAACGCCCAACCCAGCGTGCGATCGTGCTGGGCAAGGGCGGCAGCCGGATCAAGGAGATCGGGGCACGAGCGCGGGCGCAATTGAACGAATTGCTCGATCGTCCGGTGCATCTGTACCTGCACGTCAAGGTCAAGCCGGGCTGGGACGAGGATCGCGAAGTCTATCGCGATATCGGGCTGGATTGGGTGGATTAGGCCTAGGACTGAGCCGCCGCCATAACCGTCATCCCAGCGAAAGCTGGGATCTCACGCCGCATCGCACATCCGCTGGAGACCCCAGCTTGCGCTGGGGTGACGGGACATGGCTAGGCCAGCACCGCCTCCACCCACTCCGGCACCAGCACTCCCGCCGGCCCCAACCGGCTCTCCTGGAACCACCCGCTCCCATCGGATCGCTCGAGATTGAGCTCCAGCGTCCGTGCGCCGTGATATTTGGCGGTTTGCACGAATCCGGCGGCCGGATAGACCGCGCCCGACGTCCCGATCGACACGAACAGGTCGGCGCGGGAGATCGCGCGCTCGATCACGTCCATCGCGTAGGGCATCTCTCCGAAGAATACGATGTCCGGCCGTACCGCCGGAGCGCCGCAGGCCGCGCAGATCGACCCGGGCGGCATATCGCCGTCCCACGCCTGCCGGTGCTCGCACGCAGCGCATAGCGCCGACTTCAACTCGCCATGCATATGAAGCAGCCGCTTGGCGCCCGCGCGCTCGTGCAGATCGTCGACATTCTGGGTGACGATCAGCAGCTCGCCCCGCCATTCGGCATCGAGCCGCGCAAGCGCATGGTGCGCCGGATTGGGTTCAACCTTGGCCAGCGCCGCGCGCCTGAGGTCGTAGAAGCGGTGTACCAGCTCGGGATCGCGCGCCAACGCCTGTGGCGTGCAGACATCCTCTACCCGATGCCCTTCCCACAGCCCGCCCGGCCCGCGAAATGTCGCGATGCCGCTTTCGGCGGAAATACCGGCGCCGGTCAGGACGATGATGTTGCGGATGCTGCCCATCTTGCCGTGATAAGCGATAGGCGCGTCGACCGCTATCGACTGGGTGGAAGCGGTCAGTGGCTGCGTGTGCAGTCACCGAACGTTTCCGCGCTCCAGCCGGAATCGACGCGGCATCAAGGGCCGTTTCCGAACCTTCAATACGCAAATCAGGAGCCGGCGGATCGCTCCGCCGGCTCCCCTGGTGACCGCTTATCCGCGTCTGGCCGCTTACTGAGCTTCGTTCCGCAGCCGGCCGTTCAAGCTATCGACCCGCACCTGCAGCCTGGCTTCATCGCGAGCGGACAAATTGCCCCTGCGATCATGGGTCATCGATCGCTCGCTGGTGCGAAGGGCGTAGAGCTCGCGCTGGTAGCCGGCGGCCTGGCGATTGCTCAGTGAACGCTGCGACCGGGCGGTATCGAGCAACCGGTCGAGCGTTGCGATCTGCGAGAGGATTGCCGGACGTTCGCCGCCATAGTTGCTCGCCCCGGCCGCGGTTGCGATCCAGCGGCCGCGGCTGTCGTAATAGCCCGACGTTTCGCCCGCATGCCAGCGGCGGCGATCATCGTAATAGCCCGGCTGGGGATCGGCGACCCACATTCCCGCGGCGTCGCGATGGCCACCGGCCTGGCCGGCGACCCAGCGGCCGCGCGCGTCGTAATGACCGATCGTGACACCGGCGGTCCAGCGCCCGTTGGCGTCGTAATGGCCGCTCGCCGTGCCCGCGACCCACTGGTCGCGCTCGTCATAATAACCGTTCGACGAGGCCGGGATCCAGCGGTTCTGGCTGTCGTAGCTGCCGCTCGCCGAGCCGTCCGCGCGCTGGGGGACCCAGTTGCGGCGCTCGTCATAATAGCCGTTCGGCGCACCGGCGACCCAGGCGTTGTTGCGATCGTAATAACCGGTCGCGCGGCCCTGCGCCATCGAACTGGTGTGCCACTGGCCCTGCGTGTCGTAATAGCCATAGGCATCCGCGCGGCGGCCGGACCGGCTGCCCACAGCGCCAGTCGAAACGCTCACCCATTGGTCGTCGCGGTCGTAATAGCCCTCGGCCGAGGCGGGGACCCATTCGCCGCTGGTAAGGTAATTGCCGCTTCCGCCGGCCGACGCGTTGCTTCCGATCCAGCGGTTGTCGTCGCCGTAGCGGCCGTTCGGCGCGCCATCGACCCAGCCGCCGTTGCGGTCATAATAGCCGCGCGCGTCCGCCGAGCTGACGCCGGTGGCGTGCCAGCGATTGCCTTCGTCATAATAGCCATAAGCATGGTTGCATTCGCGGTTCGGCTTGGTGAGCTGGTTGCCCGCGAGAGCGCCGGCGGCGGCGGCGATCACGGTGCCCAGGGTCTTGTCGCCACGGCCGGCGACGACGTTGCCGAGGACTCCGCCCACCCCGGCGCCGGCAACGGTTGCGACGACTTGCGTCGTGCGCTGCTGCTCGCAGGTCGCTTCGGACCGGGTCCGCGCACTGGCGATCGAAGGAATGACGGCGACAGCGGCGATACTCGCCGCGAAGAGGTGTTTACGCATGAAGGAGCTCCTGGAACCGAATGGTTCTGTTCTCGATGCGCCAAACGATCCATCGAGGACTTCGTTCCTTATGCGAAATAAATACTTCGATTTAACTCAGTAACGTGGAAAATAATTCTAAATTAAGAAAGTATTTCTCCCGAAAATGCGGAGATATTTATAATCGACAAATACGTTCACCGGAAGTTTACACCGATATCCTGCGGCGGAAAACTTCAGCTCGAACGTTGCGTTGCCAGCCTTTTCGTGGCTGCAATTGTATCGATAACGACCTCCCAGCCATTCGCAATGAAAGGTCGGTCTCGCTGATGGTCAAGGCCGGTGACCAGGGCCGGCGACCGGGCAATCTCTTTACAAAGCGATGATTTCCGCGTGACACGGCGGAATGACCGATTTCATGTCAACCCGGCGGCTGTTCCATCTGCCTCAGGGCGTGCTCTATCTTGACGGCAATTCGCTCGGCCCGTTGCCAGTGTCGGCAGAGACGCGGGTGCGTGAGGTGATGGCGCGCGAATGGGGCGATCAGCTGATCAAGGCGTGGAACACTGCCGACTGGATCAATTTGCCCGCGAGGGTCGGTAACCGCATCGGAAGGTTGATCGGGGCCCCAGAGGAGAGCGTTGCGACCGGCGATACCTTGTCGGTCAAGGTGTTCCAGGCGCTTGCCGCGGCGCTCGCGTTGAATCCGGAACGCAAGGTGGTGTTGTCGGATACCGGCAATTTCCCATCGGACCTCTATATCGCCAGCGGATTGCTTCAGGCGCTCGGCGGCGACCTCGAATTGCGGTTGGTCGCGCCGGAAGACCTGGAGGGCGCGATCGACGGCAGCGTCGCGGTGACGTTGGTCACCGAAGTCGATTACCGCACCGGTCGCTGCCATGACATGAAGTCGCTCACCGCCAAGGCGCATGCGGCGGGCGCGGTGACGGTGTGGGATCTCGCGCATTCGGCCGGCGCGGTGCCGGTCGACCTGACCGCGGCGGACGCCGATTTCGCGGTCGGTTGCACCTACAAATATCTCAACGGCGGACCCGGCGCGCCCGCCTTCATCTATGTCGCGCCGCGCTTTGCCGAGGGCGCGCGGCCGATCCTGTCGGGCTGGATGGGCCATGAAGCGCCGTTCGCCTTCGACCTCGATTACCGCCCGCACAGGAGCGTCGAGCGGATGCGCGTCGGTACGCCGCCGGTGCTGGCGCTCGCAGTGCTCGACGCCGCGCTCGATGCCTGGGACGGGGTCGACATGGCCGATGTCCGCGCCGCGTCGATCGGGCTGAGCGAGCGGTTCATTGCCGAGGTCGAGGCGCGCTGCCCCGACCTGACGCTCGCCTCGCCGCGCGATCCGCAGGCGCGGGGTAGCCAGGTCTCGTTCCGCCACCGCCAAGGCTATGCGATCATGCAGGCGTTGATCGCCAACGATGTGATCGGCGATTTCCGTGCGCCCGACTTGATCCGCTTCGGCTTCACCCCGCTCTATCTCTCGGAGGAGGACGTTGTCGCGGCCGCGGCGGTGCTCGAACGCGTGATGACCGAGCGCTTGTGGGACGACCCTGCCTATGCGACGCGATCGAAAGTGACATGACCGACGACCATAGATCAGATGCCGGCGACGCCGGGGGGCCGGAAACCGACTTCGCCGACAAGATGGCCTATGGCGACTATCTGCGCCTCGACCTGATCCTCGGCGCGCAGCAGCCGCGCTCGGCCGCGCATGACGAGATGCTGTTCATCATCCAGCACCAGACGTCGGAGCTGTGGATGAAGCTCGCGGTGCACGAGCTCGAATCGGCATGCGACGCGATCGCCAACGACAAGCTGCCGCATGCGTTCAAGATGCTCGCGCGCGTCTCGCGCATTCTGGAGCAGCTGAACGGCGCGTGGGACGTGCTGCGCACGCTGACGCCGAGCGAATATACCGAATTCCGCGCCGATCTCGGTCAGTCGTCGGGGTTCCAGTCGCACCAATATCGCGCGATCGAATTCCTCTGCGGCAATCGCAACGCGGCGATGCTCAAGCCGCACGCGCATCGTGCCGAGGTCATAGGCGAACTCCAAGACATCCTGGCGCGGCCGAGCCTGTACGATGAAGCGATCCGCTTGCTCGCCCGCTCGGGGTTTGATGTCGGACCGGAGCGCGCCGAGCTGCGCGAGCAGCGGGTCGAAAATGACAAGCTCCGCACCGCCTGGGCCGAAATCTATCGCGATCCCGATACGCATTGGCCGCTCTACGAGCTTGCCGAGAAACTGGTCGATCTCGAGGATTATTTCCGCCGCTGGCGGTTCAACCACGTCACCACGGTCGAGCGGGTGATCGGCCTCAAGCGCGGCACCGGCGGGACGCAGGGCGTCGCCTATCTGCGCCGCATGCTCGAAGTCGAGCTGTTCCCCGAATTATGGCACGTGCGGACCGAGCTTTAGCCGCTCGCGCACCATGGGGCGCAAGAGCGCGGGCGCGGTCACTTAGTTCCCCTCCCGTTTACGGGAGGGGTTAGGGGAGGGCGTGTTCCCACTGGCGATGGGAAGGTGACATGCCCTCCCCCGTCCCCTCCCGCGAGCGGGAGGGGAGAACCACCTCACGCGTCGGTCGAGGCCGTGGTCCAGCCGAGGCGCGGGATCGTCACCGATCGCCGTCCCGACAGATCGGTCCGCGTCACGATGACGTCGCGATCCTCCATATAGGCCAATACGCGGCGCGCGCGGCCGAGCGAGCTGGTGCCGTAGATCCGCGCGATCTCTTCGTCGCTCGGGCAGGGCGCATTCTCGCGCGCGGCGCGGGCGATCAGCAGGAAGGCGCCAAGCATTTCGTCGGGCACCGCGGCGGCGGCGGTCATGGCCGGCGCCCATTGCTCGTCCTCGGGCTGATAGATTCCCGCGCGCGCCGCGGCCAGCCGGCGCGCGAAGCTCGACGGGTCGAGCGCGATGCGACGCAGCCCCGCCATCCGGCAGCGCACCTGGAAATCCTGGAACAAGGCGGCGGCGGGACGCAGCGCGCTGTCAGGATCGGCGACGATGCCATGCAGCGCATCGGCCATCACCGCCTCGGCATCGACCGGATCGGCATCCTCGGGCTCGGCCGCGGGAGTCGCCGCCAGTGCCTCGAGCAATTCCGCCGCGGGCGCCGGGCGCGGCGGGGGTGGGGGTGGCAGCGGAAGCGACAGCGTTTCCTCGACCGGCGCCAGGATGAAGTCGCGCATGTCCTCGGCCGGGCTCTGGTCCGGGAGCGGCACCAGCTTGGGGCTCGAGCTGCGCGCGCTGGTCTCGACCGCGCCGATACGGATCGTCACCGGACGCCGCGCGACCGCCGGGCCAAGCCCCAGGAAGCTGCCGCGCGGCAAGTCGCGGATCGTCTCGGCCTGGCGCCGCTCCATCCCGAGCAGATCGGCGGCGCGTGCCATGTCGATGTCGAGAAAGGTCCGGCCCATCAGGAAGTTGCTCGCTTCGGCCGCGACATTCTTCGACAGTTTCGCCAAGCGTTGCGTGGCGATGATCCCGGCCAGCCCGCGCTTGCGCCCGCGCGACATCAAATTGGTCATCGCGCCCAATGAAGCGCGGCGGACGTCCTCGGCGACTTCGGCCCCGGCGGCGGGCGCGAAGATCTGCGCTTCGTCGATCACCACCAGCGCCGGGTACCAATAGTCGCGCGGCGCATCGAACAACGCTGACAGGAAAGTGGCGGCGCAGCGCATCTGCCCCTCCATCTCGAGCCCTTCCAGGCTGAGCACGACCGACGTGCGATGCTCGCGGCAGCGGGCGGCGAAGCGCGTGATCTCGGCTAGCGAATAGTCGACTGCTTCGATCGCGACATGGCCATAGGGGCCGGCCAAGGTGACGAAGTCCCCTTCCGGATCGACGATCACCTGCTGCACCTGACGCGCGCTGCCTTCGAGCAGGCGGCGCAACAGATGCGACTTGCCCGATCCCGAATTGCCCTGGACGAGCAATCGGGTGGCGAGAAGTTCTTCGAGATCGACGCAGGCCGGCCGGCCGCTCGAATCGATCCCCATATCGATCTGAAACGTCATTGCCCCGCGCATGGTGGCAACCGCCATCGAAGGGCAAGCCGTGATGGCGAAAAAAGCTGCGGATTATATGCTTAAGCCCCTCCCCTGAACGGGAGGGGTTGGTTGCTGTGTCCGGGTATGCGGTCGGGCACGATCAGTCTTAATCGTCATGCCGGGCTCGTCCCGGCATCCACCGTCCCGCACGCCCATCGGCCTTTGGCGGCGCGGCCCGGTGGATCCCGGGACAAGCCCGGGGTGACGGCCCGAAACAAGGTTCCAAATGCAATCCCCCTGCGGGTGACCCGGCGGCGCGCTCAATAGCCGGCGATCTCCGGCACGCAGGTATCTCCCGCCGTCGGACACCGCTGCCAGCCGCCGCCCATCGCCTGGAACAATTGCACCCGCGCGGTCAGAGCGTCGGCGCGGAGCTGGATCAGCGACAATTGGGCACCGAGCAGCCCGCGCTGGGCATCGAGCTGTTCGAGATAAGGCGAATAGCCCTCGCGATAGCGGTTGGTCGCCAGCCGCAATCCCTCCGCCAGTGCGTCCTGCTGCGCGCGGGCGAGCCCCACTTGCTCGTCGAGCCGCGTGGCGCCGGCCAAGGCATCCTCGACTTCACGGAAGGCGGTCAGCGCGGTGCGGCGATAGGCGAACGCTGCCTGATCGCGCTGCGCGCCGGCGGCTTCCGCTTGCGCGGTCAGCCGGCCGCCTTCGAACAGCGGCGCCAGGATACTGCCACCGATCGACCAGAGCGTGATCGGATCGGCGAGCAGGGTCGAAAAGGCCGCACCGGCAGAGGCGCTCAGCCGGACTTGCGGCAGGAAGCGCTTGCGCGCCGCCGCCAGCGACTTGTCCGACGCGGCGAGCTGGAATTCGGCCTGCGCCACGTCGGGCCGCCGCCGCAACAGTTCGGAAGGTAGGCCCTCGGGGATCGCCGGTACCGTCAACCGGTCGAGCGGCACGCCGCGATCGATCGCCTGGGGCGTTTCTCCGGTGAGCAGGCTGAGCGCATTTTCGGTCCGCGCGATGGCGAGCTCGATCTGCGGGACGATCTGCGCGGCAGCGTCATATTCCGCCTCGGCCTGCTGCAATTCGAGCTTGGGCGAATAGCCGCGCCCCACGCGCGAGCGGGCGAGCCGCAGCGATTCCGACCGCGCCGCGACCGTCGCCCGCGCCACCTCGAGCCGGGCATCGAGCCCGCGCAACGCGATATAACCGCTCGCCACCGCTCCCGCGACCGACAGCCGCACCGAATCGCGCGCGGCCTGGCTCGCGAACCACGCGTCGCGCGCCGCCGCTTTGCTGTCGGCAAGCCGGCCGAACAAATCGACTTCATAAGCCGCCTGGACTTGCGGCTGCGCGGCATTTTGTTCCGACGGCATACCGAACGGGCTGACCGACCGCGACCGGCCGCCGGTGAGGCCGGCGTCGATCGTCGGCAACAGTTGCGCCCGTGCCAATGCCAGATTCGCGCGTGATTCGCGCACGCGCCCCATCGCGATCGCGATGTCATTATTGTTGGCCAGCGCCTTGTCGATCAGTGCGGCCATCGTCGGATCGCCGAACGACTGCCACCAGGCGCGGTCGATCGGTGCGACCGGACCGGCATCGGTGCGCCAGGTCGGCGGCGGCGCTACTGGCGGCACCACGGCGGTCCTCACCGGAGGACCGGCGCAGGACGCGAGTATCGTCGCGAACAGCAGTCCGGCGTGTCGCATGCTCATCGTTGCCGCCCGCCACGCGTGTCGATGCTGACCTCGACCGACATGCCGGGCCTCAGCCGCGCCGCCGCGGCCTGTCCGGGATCGATCGCGATGCGCACGGCGATACGTTGCGCGACCTTGACGAAATTGCCGGTCGCATTGTCGGGTTTCAACACGGCGAATTCGGACCCCGCTGCCGGGGACATATTTTCGATCCGTCCGTCGAGCCGTGCGCCGCCCAGCGCATCGACCTTGAACGTGGCGCGCTGGCCGACCGCCATGTCACGCGTCTGCGTCTCCTTGTAATTGGCGATCACCCAGACATTGTGCGGCACGATCGACAGCAATTGCGTGCCGGCCGTGACATAGGCGCCGTCGCGCACGCCGATTTCGGACAGCTGGCCATCGACCGGCGCGCGGATGATCGTGTTGTCGAGGTCGATCTGCGCCAGGCGAAGCTGCGCCTTGGCCGATTCGACCGAAGCTTCCAGCCCAGCGCGGCCGACCACCACGGTGCGGACATCCTGGGTACCGATCGCGCGGCTGGCTCGGGCTTGCTGCACGCCGGCCTGGGCCGCGAGCAAGGCGGCGCGGGTCTGGTCGAATTCGCGTGCCGAGATTGATCCATCGGCGACCAGCGCCCGGGCGCGGCGCATATCGGCCTGCGCCTTGACCAATTGCGCCTGAGCATTGGCGATGCCGGCATTCTGCGCCTCGGTCGCGACTTCGCGCGAGCGTTGCGCCTGCGCCGAATTGGCCAGCGACGCTTGCTGTGCCGCGACATTGGCCTCGGCCTGCGCCACGCGGGCGCGGTAGATGCGATCGTCGATCGTCGCCAGCACCTGGCCTGCCTTGACCTCGGCAAAGTCCTGAACGGTGACGTGCGTCACATAGCCGCTGACTTGCGGACTGATGATCGTAACGCGGCCGCGGACATAGGCATTGTCGGTCCTTTCCGACCCGCCCGCAAAGGGGGGCAAGCGCCAAGCGTAGAGGATCGCCAGGATCGCGCAGAGTGCGAGTACGATGATCGCCGCCACGGTCGCGCGCGACTTGGCCGGCGGGCGCCAACTCGATGGCGCCGGATCGACCTGAGCGTCGGGTACTGGTTCCGCTGGCAACGGTTGGTCGCTCATCTCATTGCCCCTTTTGCGCTTGCGCCTGAGCCTGCATCTGCTGCTGGAGCAACACAACCGGCGATGCTTCGCCGCGCCGCCAGATCGACCAGCGGATCAGGAAGCCCCACAGCGCCATCAGGATGGCAAGCACGCCGACCAGCAGGAAGACGTCATTGAACGCCAGGATATTGGCTTCGCGCGAGACCTGTTGGCTCAGCAGTGCCGCGCCTTGCGCGCTGCGCAGTGCCGGATCGCCGATTACGCCGGCGATCGCGCCGCCGCTCGCGCGCAATCGCGCCGCGACCAGGGGGTCGGTCGCCACGATGCGCTGGACCAGTTCGTGCGAATGGAATTTCTCGCGCATCACCTGGAACGTGCCGAGCAACGCGCTGCCGAGCAATCCGCCGACGCTCTGGCTCAGACCGAACAGCACGACGAAGCTGACGAAATTGCGCCCGCCGGCGAGCAAGGTCCGCGCGATGCCGATAACCATCGCCTGCGCCAGGAACAGCAAGGAGGCGAAGCCGATCAGCGCCTGGCTGACATAGAAACTGCTCGGCCGGGTAAGGTTGGTGGCATCGGCGTCCATGAACGCCCCGATCACGATCAGGATCACCGCGACGCTGATCGGCAGCGCGACGTCGCTCGGCCGAAAGGTGAGCACCGCGGTCACCAGCCCGGCAATCGAGGCGAGCACGATGATCCAGTTCAACGTGACCATCTGGTCGTTGATCAGTCCCAGGACGTTGAGCAGGCCGACCGACCCGAATGCCTGTTCGGACAGCAGGATGCGCACCGACGCGGCGACGACCATCAGCCGCACGATCTCGCGGCTGCCCAGCCAGCGCGTGTTGATCAGCGGATTGGCGCGATTGTGCTCGACGATCACCGCGCCCGCGATCAGCGCGATGCTGGCGGCGAGCGCCCAGCCGATCCAGGGTTGATCGGTCCACCATTCGATCCGCCCCTCGGACAGAACGGCGATCAGCAGCCATAGCCCTGGCGCGAGCAGACCGAAGGTCAGGAAATCGACCGGCTCGAACACTTTTTCGCGCTCGCTTGGCGGTAACGGCTGGCTCATCACCGCCGCCAGCGTCGCCAGCGCCAGCCCCAATTCGAGCCAGTAGAGATTGTGCCAATCGCCCCATTCGAGCAGGTGCGGCGACAGGATGCGCGCGAACGGCGTCGCCAGTTGCGGGATGCAGATACCGATCATCACGCCGGCAAGCCGCTTGGCCGCGGGCAGCGACTGGAAAAAATAGAGGATCGTCAACGTCGTCAGGCCGCTCGCCGCGATGCCGCTCATCGCCCGCACCGCGACCGACGTCCAGAAATCGTGAACGAACAGATGCATCAGCGTCGTGGCGGCATAAACGACCAGCGAATAGCGGATGAACGGCTGCAGCCCGAATTGCTGACGGTATTTGACCAGCAACAAGTTGGCGGTGACGTTGGTCATGAAATAGGCGCCGGTCAGCCAGGCGCTTTCGTTGCTGTAGAGATCGAGCGTACCCTGCGCGAAGTTCAGATTCACCGTGACCAGCGCATTGCCCAGTCCGCCGGTGATCCCGATCAGGCAGCCGATCAGGAAATAGACCACCCGTCGGCTCGCCGGATGATCGGGATTGGCCGGCGACCCAGGCAGCGTCGGCCTTTCGTGCGGCTTGAAGACATAGTCCGTCACGCATCCGCCCCTGGCATATCGGCCCTCGATCGTCGGACCCCAGCGTTACCAGTTTTCGCTGGATTCGCCAGCATGCCACAAGGGTGAGGGGCGGTCGCCGCATCGTCATTCGTCGATCCGGCCGCCGGTTAGGATGATGGGACCGGCCAATGCACACCAGGGCGGCGCGCGGTCGACGGCCAGCCTAGGTGCGGCTGGTTACGATCGCCGCCACGGCCACGCACGCCAGCACGGCGACGATCGTTTCTGAAATCGAATGGCTATTCCACTGCCAGACTTCGACCCCGGCATAGCCCGGCATATTGGCGCGCCGGCCGTGGCCGAACTGTTCGATCCACTGATATTCGCGCTGCGTGATCTCGCGCATGATACAGACCGCGGCGCCGGCGAAGCACCCGATCCAGATCGATGCCCGGGCGGGGGCGCCGAGCAGATGGCCGATCCCCCAGCATATCAGCTGGATGCCCAGCGCAATCGGGACATGAGCGAACATGGTGATTGAACTCCGCTGACGGTACCACGTTCCGCCTTACAGCGCTTCGTCGAGCCGTCCTTCCTTCACCACCGCATCGATCGCGATCAGCCGTTGCAGCAGCGGTTCGAGGCGATCGAGCGGCCAGCTATTCGGCCCATCGGACAGCGCCCGGTCGGGGTCGGGGTGCGTTTCCATGAACAGCCCGGCTATGCCGGCGCCGACCGCCGCTCGGGCGAGGACGGGGACGAATTCGCGCTGGCCACCCGAACGGTCGCCTTGCCCCCCGGCAACTGCACCGAATGGGTCGCATCGAACACCACGGGACATTCGGTCTCGCGCATGATCGCAAGGCTACGCATGTCGGAGACGAGATTGTTGTATCCGAAGCTCGCCCCGCGTTCGCACACCAGGAAATTATCGGTCGGAACGCCGGCCGCCTCCGGGCGCCGGACGGGTGGATCGTCGATGCCGACCGCCGGATCGCGGGTTGGCGGGACTTGTGGAAGACCGGCCGCGGACATGTGCTGATTGTCACCAGCAACGGCGCGGCGCGGTTCGCCTTGCTTTCCGACGAACGGCTGCGCGGCCAGGCATCGGCACACCCGTCGCTGAAGCTTCGCACCGGCGCCTATGGCTCGATAGCGCGCGAGCGGGGCCAACTCCGCCTGATCGCATGGGATCGGCGGCCATGACCCACGGCTTGCATCGGCGAGGGCATTAAGAGAAAGCCGGGCGATGAGCTGTGCCCGTTCGCTTCCGTCGATGAGACCGATCCGCAGCCAGGTGCGACGAAGGCGCGGATGCGCGTGACGCGACCGTCAGAGACCGCGAAAAAATGCCGATGAGTATCCCGCTTCTCCGTGCGCCGCCATTTCCCGGCATAGACGCGTCGGTGACCCGGCCGGGCGCCGACGCCGCGCCCGCACTTTCGCCGGAGACGATCGACAGCTTTTTTGCCGCGATCCGCGATGCTCGGGTCGGTGGGTGTTTTTGGGCATCGCCGGGAGATGAGGCTGGGGCGAAAGTGATCCTGCGTTGCCGTTCGGGCGACGATGTCGAGCAGGTGCAATCGATGTTGACGGAGGCGGAGCGTGGCGCCGCGATCCTGATCTCCCCCGCAAACGATAATCGCGATGGGAAATGCGAGATCGATCCCTGGTCGTTGCTCGACGATGCGGCGACCTTGGTCGCGCATGGCGACGATGAATGGGTCGCAATCGCCGTGATCGTGGGCGCAGGCGTTCGCTTCTTGTCCGCCGGCCGCTTTGGCGCACCCGGAGATGATATCGCGCGGCTGCGCCAGATCGTCGGCGAAGACGTCGCGCGCGTGAGGTATCGCGATCCCTTCAACGGGGAGGATACGGGCATCGGCGAAACGATAACCCTGCTGGGAGACTGGCGCCGGACGCTCGATTCCAATCGGCGGATCGTTGCGGCTTGTGGCTTCAGCTGGTGGAAGCGGCGCGAGATCGCACGATTCCTGTGGACGCCTCAGCACCCGATGCGTTTCTTCCGGTCCGAGGCGCGCGCGCTTTCCTTTGCCACACGGCAAACCGGCTCCGTCGCGATCTGGCCGTCGCGCGTGTCCGACAGCATGGCAGCGTCGGCAGCCGAGAAACGGGTCCGGCTGGTGCGCGTGGAGGATGGCTTCGTCCGGTCGGTCGGCCTCGGTAGCGACCTCGTGCCGCCTGCGTCGGTCACCGTCGATCGATCCGGCATCCATTATGACCCCAGCCGACCGAGCGACCTGGAAAACCTCCTTGCCGGCGCCGACTTCTCGCCGGCTTTGCTCGCGCGTGCCGAACAGCTGCGCGAAACCATCGTCGCGGCGGGAATCAGCAAATATGGCAATGGCGCCGCGCATGCCTTTCCATCTCGTCAGGCCGGACGGCGCCTGGTTCTGGTCCCCGGGCAAGTCGAGGATGACATGTCCGTGCGACTCGGGGGCGGCGGATTGTCGAGCAATCTCGACCTGTTGCGTCGCGTGCGTGCGATCGAACCGGATGCGGAGATATGGTTCCGACCGCATCCGGACATCGATGCCGGCCATCGCAAGGGCGCGGTGCGCGACAGCGACGCGCTCGACTATGCCGACCGCATCGTCCGGGGTGGCGGCATGGCGTCGCTTCTCGATCAGGTCGACGCGGTCCATATACTCACGTCGCTCACCGGCTTCGAAGCGCTGCTGCGGCGGCGCGACGTGACCTGCCATGGCGTACCCTTTTATGCCGGCTGGGGATTGACCCGCGATCTCGCCACGGTGCCCGACCGCCGCGGGCGGCGCTTGACGCTCGAGGAGCTGATCGCCGGGGTATTGATCGTCTATCCGCGTTACCTCGACCCCGTAACGGGTCTGCCGTGCACACCGGAAATCCTGATCCGGCGATTTGGCGATGGCGCCGCGCATAATCGGCTGGGCTGGGTAACGAAGCTCCGTCAAGCCCAGGGGCGGCTGTCGAGGCGGTGGACCTGATGGCCGGCGACGTCATTCTCGACCTGTCGCGGCTGGTATCGCGCGCCCGGCATCATACCCCCTCGGGTGTCGACCGGGTGGAGATGGCCTATGCGCGCGGGCTGCACGCGCGGTTCGGCGATCGCCTACGGTTCGCCGCTGTGCACCCGTTCGGCCTTTACGGCCGGCTCCCGAATGAGAAGGCCTTGCGCTTTCTCGACGAGCTGGAACGGCGCTGGGACTCCGAGGAGGGGAGTGCCGAACAGCGATCGCTGTTCGAGATTCTGCCGTCGTTGCTCGGGCTATTGCCGGAACGGCCACGAGCCTCCGCGGGCAGCGTCTATGTCCAGGCGTCGCCGCATCATCTCACGCGGCCCGCGCTCGTCCGACGCATTCTTGCGCGCGAACAGGCGCGATTCCTGTGCCTGGTTCATGATCTGATTCCGATCGAATACCCGGAATATGCGCGCCCCAATGGCGCCGATCTGCACAAGCGGCGGATCGAAACGATCGCTTCCCTGGCCGACAGTATCATCGTCAATTCGAGCGCGACCGGCGATTCGCTAAGGCCTTGGCTGGATCGGGCGGGCCGCAACGTAGCGGTGCGCGTCGCGCTACTTGGCACCCATAAGGGTCCTACGCCAGCCCTGGCGGAAGCCGCACCGGTCGAGCCCTATTTCATCTGTATCGGCACGATCGAGCCGCGCAAGAACCACCTGCTGCTGCTCAACCTATGGCGGGCAATGGCGGACAAGCTTTCCGGCGACGCCACCCCCCGCTTGATCATCGTCGGGCGGCGTGGGTGGGAGAACGAGCAGGTGATCGACATGCTCGAGCGCTGCACGGCGCTGCGCGGGCATGTCGAGGAACTCAACGGCTGCTCGGATCGGCGCATGGAAAGCCTTCTGCGTGGTGCGCGCGCGCTGCTCCTGCCATCGTTCGCGGAAGGGTACGGCATGCCGGTCGCCGAGGCGCTGGCGGCGGGGACTCCGGTGATCTGCAGCGACCTTCCCGCGCTGCGTGAGGCCGGAGGCGATGTTCCCGACTTTCTCGATCCGCTCGATGGCCCCGGCTGGGCCGCGCACATCCTCGATCATTTCCGCGGCGGGCCGCTTCACGCGGCACAAAATCGGCGTTTTGAGCAGTGGCGGCCGCCATCTTGGCAAGACCATATCGCGATCGTCTGTGAGGCGATCGACGAGTTGCGGCTATGATCGCGCCGCCGCCTGGCTGCTAAGTCGTTTTAGCTTCGCTGAAACAAACTCTAACGCCGCTTGGCGGCAATTTCGGTTCGGAACAGCCGGTCCCAGAAGGTGGCGGTAATCGCGTAATTACCTTCCTGCCTGGCATGGTGGTGCCGGATGTGGTGCCGCCGCAGATGCCGCAACACCGGGCCGCGCATCGGCAATTGATGGCAGGCGTAATGAATGGCGTCGTACACGACATAGCCGATCCCGAAGCCGAGAAAGATGACCGAACCCATCGGCCCGAACAGCAGCCATAGTGCCGCCCAGATCGTCGCCGATATGGCCACGCTCACCAGCGGCGGCATGATGTTGCGATAGCGATCGCCGGGCGCCGCGTGATGGTTGCCGTGCGCGAGGAAAATGAACGCGCGGCCAAATGCCGATCGCGGCTTCAAATGAAAGAGGAAGCGGTGCATCGCATATTCGAACAGCGTCCAGGTCAGCATTCCGAGCAGAACGAGCGCGATCGAAACCGGAAAGCTTGCGGCTCCCCAGCTGGCGTATACGGCAATAGCGAGGAACGCCATCCATGTCAGCGCGAACACTGGCGGCGAAACCAGCGTGAGCCGCTCCATCAAATCGTTGCGAAACAACCTGATACGCGGCGAAGCGGACCCATACTTCATATCGAACAGTCGTTTTTTCCCATCGACCTTCCCGGCATGACCATCGCGCCAACACCCGTCAAGTTGCAATGCAGCAAAAAGCCGCCGTTATGGTCGAAACACAGGCAGATCGCCTGGAACGTCCATGCTGAAACCGTCATAGGCCCACCATGAGGGAGCAGTCACCGAATCGAATCCTGATCACCGGGGCCTCGAGCGGGCTGGGCGCCGCGCTCGCGCGACATTATGCCGCGCCGGGCCGCACGCTGATGCTGTGGGGCCGCGATCGCCACCGTCTCGATGCTGTTGCGGAGAGTTGCCGGGGAGCGGGGGCGCGCGTTGCGGCTCGTTCGCTTGACCTGTCCGACAGCGCGGCAGCGATCGACGCGATCGAGCAAGACGACGACGCGGAGGCGATCGACCTGGCGCTGTTCGTTGCCGGCCTGGGCGACACACGAGCGCCTGGCGACCTGGTCGAGGATGCCGAGCAAGTGGCTCGCCTGGGATTGGTGAACTTCGTCGCTGCGGCGGCGCTCGCGGCTGCGATAGGGAGTCGCATGGCGCGACGTGGCGAAGGGCGGATCGTGCTGGTCGGGTCGGCAGCCGGGTTTCATGCCTTGCCCTTTGCCGCCGCTTATGCCGGATCGAAGGCCGGGATCGCGCATTTTGCCCGGGCTCTGGGGCTGGGCCTGAAGCAATATGGCGTCGGGGTAACGCTTGTCTCGCCCGGTTTCATCGATACTCAAAGCGGGCGAGAGGCGCCCGGACCCCGGCCTTTCGCGCTGCCATCCTCGGACGCGGCCGCGCGTATCGCAAAGGCGGCGGCGCGTGGACAGGCGCACGCAATCTTTCCCTGGCCGTTCATCGTGATGCGATGGGTCGATCGCTTGCTGCCCAGGGTATTGCGCGACCGCTTGTTGGTCGCGCTCACTCCTCCGAGCGATTGAGCGCCGTATCGACTGCCGCGGCATCGGGTTGGACGCACCGTAGAACGAGATGATGCAAAGCCGCTGGCGTCAGGTCGACCGCTGCGGCTTCGCCTTTCAGGACCTGTCCGCCGGCCCCGAAACGCACGACCACATAGGGCGTATGGCGCGCCCCGCCCGGCGCGGTCACGCCCGGAATGCTCGGCCGGTGATCGCCGAAGAAGACGAGCAGCGCCGGTCGGCCATCGGTCGACAGATATTGGATGAGGTCGCCCAACATCGCGTCACTGTTCCGCAGACGACCCAGATAGGCATCCAATCGTCCGGTCGCGTCCCGCGCATTGTCGCTGTCCCACGGACCATGATTCTCCATCGTCACGGCGTAGATGAGCTTGCGGCCCGTGGATCCGCTCGCCAGCTCGGCGATCTTTGCGCCCAGCGTCCGGTCGTCGACATAGCGGCTGCCGCCCACAGGGATCGGCGCAAAGGCCGATTCACCGATCACCTCGTCGAAGCCGATTGAGGGCATCAACCGATCGCGACTGTAGAAACGCATGTCGTGTGGATGCACGAAAGAACTCCGGTAGCCGGCGCCCACCAACCGCGCCGGCAGTGCGTAGGTCGCCTCGCTTTGCGCGGTCAGGAACGGATCGTAGCGTCGGAAGCCGAGCGCGGTTTCGCTGCGCCCGAACAGCACGCCATATTCGGTGCGCATGGTGTATGCACCGAATCCGCTGACATGAAGATCGCCCTGCTGCCAGGCGATGGCCCTGGCGCGGTCCAGCCCGGGCAGCGCCGGCGATGCTTCGCCCGTGACCTCCACGGCATCGGCGAATGATTCGCACTGGACGATGACGATGAGCTCGGGAGCTAAGGGACCCGTCAGGCCGCCGACCGGCGCAAGCGTCGGGCAGGGCTGGGGATTGGGCGTGCACCGCCAGCGTCGCCAATAGAGCAGCAACGTCGCGATCAAGCCGAACCGGGCGACGTCGCCCGCGAGGTCGGGTGTCGACACCGTTGAAGCGAACCGTCCGGCCCGCAGCAACAACCACAAGGCGCCGCTCGCCAACAGCACCAACCCGGCTCCCATCAAATGGGCCTGCGGGCGGCTCGAGATGAGTGGCAAGAGCGCGATCACCGCCACGGACGCACCGATGGCAGCTATCCAGCGCTGACGCGCCGGGATCGCAGTGAAATAAAAGCGCGGGTGGCGGAAAATGCCGACGATCAACGCCAGATCGGAAAAGACGAGGGGCTCGCCCAGCATCTTGTACTTCGCGTTGGAGGCCACCGTGAAGAGCGCCATCACCGCGATTGCCAGGCCCGCCGCGGCTGTCGCGTTGCCGAAGCCTGTCAGGCAGAGCCCGAACACGCCGGCCAGCGCCAGCACATGCAGCAACAACCCCTGCCAGCATCGTATGCGGGCGACGCGTGGCCGCACCGCCGCATCGAGCAACAGCGACGCCGCCAACATCGCCAGGAAAGAGATCAATCCGTTCGTCACAGAAACAGTCGCGCCGTCAGCCTCAATCGAGCCACGCCGTTCGGCCGCGGTTTGGAGCAGGTGGATCGCCCATAGCGACCGGTCGCCCGGCTGTCACGGCCAGGGTGCCCTAAGCGACACCTTGGAAAGACGCGCTGCGATCTGTACCGCCGGTCGACACGTGAGGGGGTGCTATTGATTCGAAAAGAGAAATCGCGAATGCCGGAGTTGTTTGCCCATGGCCCCGAATTCATGCCGCAGGTTGCGGCGCCAGGCGATGCGAAGCCACTTGCAAGGCGAAACATTCTATTGCTGCAGGGCCTGATGGGCCCGCTCTTCCGCCGCCTCGGACAGGCGTTGCGGCAGGACGGTTATGGCGTGCATAAGGTCAATTTCAATGGGGGTGATCGGCTGTTCTGGCGTCTCCCCAATGGCGTCGACTACCGCGGGTCGCTCCTGGACTGGCCCGCGGCGCTGGAGCAGTTGATCGCGGACCGACAGATCACCGACGTTCTATTGTTCGGCGACTGTCGCCCGATGCACATGGCTGCAAGCGCGGTATGCCGTGAGCTGCACATCCCCGTCCACGTGTTCGAGGAAGGGTATATCCGGCCGGATTGGGTGACGCTCGAACTCGGTGGCGTTAACGGCCATTCCACTCTCCCGCGAGATCCAGGCTGGTACCTTGCGGAGGCCGCCGCCTTGCCCCCAGCCCCCGACCATCATCCGGTTGCGTCGTCGTTTCGCCGCCGCGCGACCGAGGGGCTTATCTATAACGTCGCAGATGTGTTGACACGGTGGCGATACCCTCATTGGGACAATCATCGTCCGTGGCATCCGCTGGTCGAGGGCATGGGCTGGACGCGCAAGTTGATGCGGCGCAAGGCCGTGGCGGCGCGCTCAACCGAGGTTCTGGCGTCACTCAGCGCGAGCAGAGCGCCGTATATGCTCTTTCCGCTCCAGCTGGATTCGGATGCGCAAATTCGGCTGCATTCCTCCTTCGCCGGTATCGCCGATGCGCTTCGGATGGTAATCGCGTCTTTCGCTGCCAACGCGCCGGCGGATTTGCGCCTAGTCGTCAAGGAACACCCGCTCGACAACGGCGTGCGCGACTGGCGTCGCGAAACCGCGACGCTCGCCGACCTCTACGGCGTCGGGAACCGAATCGACTACCTTGAAAGCGGCGACATCGTGCCGGTCGTTCAGCGATCCAGGGGCATGGTGACGATCAACAGCACCAGCGGCACGCTCGCGTTGGTGCATGACATTCCGGTGATCCCGCTCGGCCACGCGGTGTACGATATCGAAGGCATCACATTTCAGGGCACGCTCGATGACTTTTGGCGCGATCCGGGCAAACCCGATTCCGAGGTCTTCTCCGCTTTTCGTCGTGTGCTGATCGATCGGTGTCTGGTCGCGGGCGGGTTCTTTTCCGAAGAAGCGCTCGACAAGGTGACCAAGGGAGTCATTGCCCGCCTGGAGGCCGCAAGCCCGCTAACGACCCACCCACTGCGCACAAAGGCGCCCTCCAGCGCTTGATAGGCGGCGGGCCCCCCCGGGAGCTCAGCGTCGCCGGGCCTGCGAGTGGTGAAGGCGTCGCCAAATCGTCCAAGCGAGGCGCAGGCCTCCTCTGCGCAGCGCCGCACCAAGGATTTCACGATGCTCGCGCCGATTGAGCAAGCCTGGTTCCAATTCCGCGAACAGGGGGGCCAGTTCCCGAGTCGGCGCGAGGTCGACCATGTTGAACGCACCGTGAAAACCGAACTCCTTGCCGGTGGGTGTCATGCGTTCGTAGGCAAAGCGTCGCGCTAGGTCCTCCGGCGCAAAGCGTAGCCCGAAGCGTCGTTCGAGATACCGGCGATGCGTGCGGCAGATCGCCACGTCTTCCGGCTCATCCGAAATCGGGAGGTCGGCGCAGGCTTCGACCAGCCGACGAGAACGCAACGAGAAACCGCCATTGCCGACACGCATGCTGTCCGCGAAATGGGGCCAGGGCGCTCCGATATAGTCATAATCGAGGAACCCCGGATCCCAATTATTGGGGTCGAGCACATAGCCGTCCCATTGAACGCAGAGCACATGCTGGGTGGCGACATGCGCCGCCAGGCCTCTCAACATGAAGCGGGAATATTCGAATCGCGAGCCGATCGGCGGGATCGCTCGCCATTCCGCTAAGGCGCCCGGCGGCGGTGGGCGGTCGCTGAGGAAGAGCGTTTCTCCAAAGCGCAGCCCACGCTGGGACAGGGTCAATGCGCGCGCTGTGGCAGACAATGCGACGTCGGTAACCGCCAGCAACGTCACATCGGGCAAGGCGCGAACTGACACCTGCGTTGTGTCGCTCGGGTCTAAAGGGTTAGGAGGCATCGTTCAGATTGCCGGCGGAATAAGGCACTGGGAGGGTTGCACGCCCTCATCCACATGCCGGGCGGCATCGCCAATGCCCGAAGCGACGCCTGCATGCTAAATCGCTCGGTCAGGATAGAGCAATCGAGCTCCGACCACGCCGATGTCTTCGTGCACCGCCAGCGCCGCCGTCGGCTGCTGCTTACGGCCACCGGCGGCGCCGTGACAATCGATGGCTCTGCGCACCTAACGCGAGGCTCGCTGCGATGCGTGAGGACAAGCGGCAAATGCAGCGGAGCCGCTCCGCCCTCCGCGATGGTCAACGAAAGGTCGGACCAGCGCTCCACCGAGGTGTCGGGTATGGCATCCGCGTGGAACAGCAGCGGATCCCAACCGGGCTTGATCCACGGCGCCTTGCGGCAGCGCCCGATCTCACCCCAATAGACCAATCGGGCGCTGCCGCGCACATGAGTGGTCAATACCGCATCGAGTGCGGGTGAAACCTGATCCCCGGCTTCGATCGGCAGCAGCCAGGTCGGGCGATTCGACGCGGGCAAGGGAACAGATGCGTCGACGACGAGCAGATCGGGGCCCAAGGATGCAGTGAGGCTGGCGCGTGTCCCAGCACTGTCCCCGCCAAGATTAATCGCGCCGACCAAGCCGGGTTCGCTTGCGCTGGCGGCGGGCAAGAGAGCCAGCTCCGCCACCTTGGTCGACATGGCGTAGTGTTTCGAGTGCTGGGCGGCTGCGAGGCGGCGCCGATTCCGGGCGCGCAGCATTTTTCCGCGCAACAGGGCTATCAAGCCGCTCGTGGCCAAGCGCGGCCGGGCGGTAAGTGCGAGGCTTAGCACAATGGGCCAGGCTCGCGGCACCGTGCCGGCCGGCGAAGTTGGCATGATCTAAGCGCGCTCGCCCATCACGACACGCCGGATATAGGCGGCATATTCGCTCTTGCCGAGCCGCGCGGTGGCGCGTTCCAATGCGGTCCTGTCGATAAAGCCCATGTGGAACGCGATTTCCTCGGGGCAGGCAATCTTGAAGCCCTGCCGTTTCTCGAGCGTCGACACGAATTCCGCCGCAGCGAGCAAGCTGTCCGGTGTTCCGGTATCCAACCAAGCGTAGCCTCGGCCCATGATTTCGACGGATAGCGCGCCGCGCTCCAGATAGACACGATTGACGTCGGTAATCTCGAATTCGCCGCGCGCCGAAGGAGCGATATTGGCGGCGATATCGACGACATGCTCGTCGTAGAAATACAGGCCGGTCACGGCCCAGTTCGACCGTGGCCGCGCCGGTTTTTCCTCGATCGACATCGCGCGCATCGTGTCGTCGAATTCGACGACGCCGTAACGTTCCGGATCGGCGACATGATAGGCGAATACCGTCGCTCCCGACGGCTTCGCCATGGCGCTCTGGAACAGCTCGTCCATGGCGTGGCCGTAATAGATATTGTCGCCGAGGATCAGGGCTGACGGGCCGCCGCGCACGAAGTCCGCGCCGATCGTATAAGCTTGGGCGAGGCCTTTCGGTTCCGGCTGGACGGCGTATTCGATCGCCATGCCCCATTGCGATCCATCACCCAGCAACGTCCTGAACGCCGGCGCGTCGTGCGGGGTGGTAATCACCAATATTTCGCGAATACCTGCGAGCATCAACGTCGCCAGCGGGTAATAGATCATCGGCTTGTCATAGACCGGCATCAGCTGCTTCGATGCTGCCAATGTCATCGGATAGAGGCGCGTGCCGCTGCCGCCGGCGAGAATGATGCCCTTCATGCCACGATCGCCTTTTCATGCACGAGCCGAGCGGTCACCGCGGCCACGCTGATACGCCAGTCGGGAAGGCGGACGCCATGCCGCTCGAACAGCGCCGTGCAGTCGAGCCGCGAATTGCGCGGACGTCGAGCCGGAGTCGGATAGTCGGCGGTCGTGATGTGCTTGACTCGCGCGCTCGGACCTCCGTTCGCCGCGGAGGCGGCGAAGACCGCTTCGGCAAGATCGGCCCAGGTTCCGTGACCGTCACCGGTCGCGTGAAAGATTCCGCGATGGCGCGTATCAGCCCCTTCAGCCAGATGGCCTGCAACAGCAATTACCGCATCGGCGAGATCGAGCGCATTGGTCGGGTTGCCATGCTGGTCGCCGACCACGCCGACCTCGTCTCGGGACTCGGCGAGTCGCAACATCGTCTTGACGAAATTGGCGCCGAACGGGCTGTAGACCCAGGCCGTTCGCAGGATCGCGACGTCCGCCCCGCTCGCCAATACGGCCTCCTCACCAGCCAATTTCGATGCTCCGTAAACGCCGGTGGGGCCGGTCGCGTCGCTTTCGACATAAGGCGCCACCTTGTCGCCGGAAAACACATAATCGGTTGATATGTGCACGAGCGGCACGCCGATCCGCGCTGCGGCGCGCGCTACCGCACCGGCGCCGTCGGCATTGATCGCGAACACGAGATCCGGCTCGCTCTCCGCCTTGTCGACGGCAGTATGCGCGGCGGCGTTGACGATGACATCGGCCTGCGCGGCGTCGAGTGCCGCATGCACGGCGTCGTCGCCGGGCAAGGCGAGGTCGAGCGCGGGCGGGCCTACCGCGATCACGTCGTGACCTGCGAGCGATCCGCGCTCCGCCATCGAGTTTACCAACTGTCCGGCGCCACCGGTCACGGCAATCCTCATGCTTTGACGTCCTCTCGCATCAATCCAAGGCGCTCGCCATCATAGCGTTCGCGGAGCGGGCGCCACCACCAATCGTTGTCGAGATACCAGCGCACGGTCTTCGCGATGCCGGTGTCGAATGTCTCCTGCGCCTGCCAGTCTAGTTCGCTTTCCAATCGGGTCGCGTCGATCGCGTAGCGCGCGTCATGCCCAGGCCGATCGGTGACGAAGGTGATCAGGCGATCATGCGGCGCACCAGCCGGCGCGAGGTCGTCAAGCACGGCGCAGATCCGTCGCACGACGTCGATATTGCGCCGCTCATTGCGCCCGCCGACATTGTAGGTCTCGCCCGGCCGCCCCTTGGCGGCGATGAGGTCGAGCGCGCGCGCATGGTCTTCGACATACAGCCAGTCACGTACATTTTCGCCGGCGCCGTAGATCGGCAGGGGGCGCCCAGCGAGCGCGTTGAGGATGGTGAGGGGGATCAGCTTCTCGGGGAAGTGGTAGGGACCGTAATTGTTCGAACAGTTCGACACGACCACCGGCAGCCCGTAGGTGCGATACCAGGCCTTGGCGAGATGATCAGAGGATGCCTTCGAAGCGGAATAAGGCGAGCTGGGGTCGTAGGGCGTGGTCTCGTGGAACAGCCCCTCGTCGCCAAGTGACCCGTAGACCTCGTCGGTCGAGACGTGGAGGAACCGGAACGCGGCCTTCCCCGCCGCATCAAGCCCCTGCCAATATCCGCGCGCGGCTTCCAGCATGGTGAAAGTGCCGATCACGTTGGTCTGAACAAAATCGGCCGCTCCGGTGATCGAGCGGTCGACATGGCTTTCGGCGGCGAGGTGCATTATCCGTTCGGGCCGAAACTCGGCAAAGGCTGCCTCCATGCCGCCGCGATCACAAATGTCGGCGTGCAGAAAGCGGTGGCGGTTGCTGCCCTCGACATCGCGTAGCGAAGCGCGGTTGCCGGCATAGGTCAGCGCATCGACGGTGAGCACCTCATGCCCGCACGCGACCAGGTGTCGCACCAATGCTGAGCCGATGAAGCCGGCCCCGCCGGTCACGAGAATCCGCATATCGAGATTAGCCCTTATAGCTGAAATGCACGGGAAGTTCGGCCAGCTTCGGCTGGACTCGATCTTTGGGCGATAGTGTCTCCGGATCGGCGACGATGGGCCAGTCGATGGCGATTACGGGGTCGTCCCAAGCGAGACCCTTGTCGTTCTCAGCACTGTAATAGGCGGTTACCTTGTACGACAGCACAGTATCCGGCGCGAGTGTGCAAAACCCATGCGCGAATCCGGGCGGCACCCAGAGTTGCTTGCCGTTCTCCGCCGACAGTTCGGCCGCGACCCACTTACCGTAAGTCGGCGAACCGGTGCGAATATCGACCGCCACGTCAAACAGCGCGCCCGCGACGCAACGCACCAGTTTGGCTTGCGCAAACGGATCGGTCTGGAAATGCAGGCCGCGTACGGTACCCGTCTTAGCACTCAGCGATTCATTGTCCTGGACAAATACCGTCTCGCCCACCGCTTTTGCGAACAGATCGGACCGGAAGGTTTCCGCGAAATATCCTCGATGATCGCCGCGTCGCGGCGGTTGAATTAGAAAGGGTCCTGCGATGTCGAGACCGTGAAACTCCATTCAGTTTGATGCTCCTAATCCCGGACATTCTAGCAATGCAGATTATGGCCCGACAGGGCGGGCTTCTATCGGCAGCTGTTGGGACAGGCAACGTCGAACCGCTATCCGCTCGCCGCGATTTTAGACGCGAATTTGCCAGCCTATGCCGTGATGGGTCGCATTGTCCGCGGCTCACAACGTCAAATAACCCAGGCGACGATCGGCACGGCGGCCTCGGCGAGCGAGTGGCCGTTTCTGCATGGCCTCGCCGATATAGTCCGGCATTTTTGAAGGCCGGCCGTGCGCATATTTCTATACGCCTACCCTTCAGCCTGAGCCTTCTCAGCACGTCGGTCGAATGCAACTGGGGCGAATGAATATGGTCTTCGGGCAATCGGCTTCGTGCGCGGGATAGTTCGGGGCAACGTTCCGCAAGCCTTACCGCAATGCGAGCGATGCTTGTTCCGTGTCAGGATCGCTGGTCCCACGCGAGAAGACGGAGCGCGCCGGCCTCTCGCGCGATCACCCCATACGCTCCCGTGCGCAACTTGAGAGAAGGCAAGGTCGAGGCCTGTGCGCGCAGAACCGGATCAGAGAATAAGGCGAAGCGCGCCGCGCCATTGCTGGTTACGATCAACACTCGGCCCGAGCCACTCTCCCAGAAGTCGCGCCACGCCTCTAACCGCTCTTCCGCGTTGACGATCCACCCGTCAGGTGCCCGCGCATCGTGATCCCAAGCATCGAGCGCCTCAGATCCGATACGTGCGATCACCGCCTCTTCCGACTGGCCTTCGTCGGGACCGTGGTCGATCTCGGTAAGCCAATCGGCACTCTCGATCTCGGGCGCGGCCGGCTGATGCGCAAGGATTCGATCGATTGCCTCGCGGGTCCGCAGAAGCGGGGCCGCCAGCGCACGATCAAACGCCAGCCCCCGCTCGACAAACGCGCGACCGAGCGCATCAGCCTGCTCACGCCCTTTGGCAACTAAGCGCAGATCAGTACGTACGCCGATCCTGCGGACCACGTCACCCGCGCCGAAGGTGTTGCCGTGGCGAACGATGGTGACTGTCAGGTCCATGCGAGATGCGGCTCGCCATGCTCGGCGATCAGTCGTTCGGCCATTGCCACGTCCTCGGCCGTATCGACGCCCGACATAGCATGGCGCGGGGGCGCGACTTCGATGGTAAGGATCGGCTCACCCGCTTCCAGGAAACGCAGCTGCTCAAGACCCTCCAACGTCTCGTAAACGCTGGCTGACATCGCCTCGAAGCGACGCAATGCCTCAAAGCGATAAGCATAAAGGCCGATATGGCGGAACACCGGTGAAACGTCGCTCGTTTGCCGCAATTGAGTCTCATTCCGTATCGCGGGCACGACCGCCTTGGAGAACCACAGCGCCCGCCCGTCCTCGCCGCGGATACAAGTCGTACCACTGAATGGCGACGTCAATTTATGTTGGCGAAGCTCATCGAGCGCCTGCCAAGAAAGTCGAACAACAGGCGTCGCAACTGAGAAGGCGGACGCACGCAAGCCCTCGATCAGCGCCGCAATCATCCCCGGCGCAGCAAAGGGCGCATCACCTTGGAGATTGACGATGATCGGGGGCGGAACGGCCCGGCCACACGCCGCAGCCCAAGCGCGGCCGGAGCCGGAGCTGATCGCCGCGTCTGTCATCACCGCCTCGCACGCCAACTTTCGCGCATGTTCCAAGATGCCAACGTCGTCCGTCGCGACCACGACCTCCGCGTTGCCGACACGTCGCGCACCCTCGCGCGCGATCGCGACGACGCGCGCCAGCAAGGTTTGACCAGCTATCTCAACCAGCGGTTTACCCGGCAAGCGTTGTGAGGCGTAACGGGCCGGAACGACGATCAGGTCGGAGATCGAATCTTCAGGCAACTCCGACCCGCAAAATATCATGGAGGTGAATCACGCCTACCAATTTGTCTTGCTCGCAGACAAATAAAGCAGAGACGGCTTTTTCGTTGAGAATTCGCAGTGCTTCTGAGGTCAGTATATCGGGACTTACCGTGATTGGCGTCGCAGTCATATGATCGCGAATATCGTCGCTTAGATGTTTGCCGCTGAAACTGCGCCGCAAATCGCCATCAGTGAAGGCGCCCACCAGATGATCGTTTTCGTCAACGATAGCGGTGCAGCCATATCGCTTCTGACTCATCTCGATCGTCGCATCAAACAGCGTCGCGCCGACACGCACCACCGGCATATTTTCCCCCGACGCCATCAACTGTGCGACGGTGGCTAGTTGCGCGCCAAGGCGCCCTCCAGGATGAAAGGTAAAGAAATCGGAGCGCGTGAAGCCGCGCCGCTCGATCAGCGCGATCGCTAGTGCATCGCCCAACACAACCTGCACCGTTGTCGATGACGTAGGAGCCAGTCCGTTGGGACAGGCTTCGCACACACGAGGCAAGGCCAGGCAGATATCGGCAGCCCGTCCAGCCGTACTGTCAGCATGAGCGGTCATGACGATGAGCTTAACGTCGAACCGACGGCTATAAGCAATAATGTCCCCCAACTCAGTCGTTTCACCAGACCAGGTAAGCGCGAGCACGACATCTTGGTGCCCGATCATGCCCAGATCGCCGTGACTAGCCTCGCCGGGGTGGAGGAAAACAGCGGGAGTGCCGGTTGACGTCATCGTCGCGGCGATCTTGCGACCGACCAGACCGCTTTTGCCCATGCCGGTAACGATCAACCGCCCGTTCTGATTGCTGATCGACGACACCGCAGCGAGAAAGCTTTCTCGCAGCGGTGCAGTATGCAGCGCTTCCTTCAGCGTCTGCAAGGCCTCAATTTCGATCCGAGTCGTGCGCAACGCCGATAGCAGGCCTGGCTCTTCCAGATTGACTGAAACCGTCGCCTGCATTCTCCGTACTCCCAATGCCGCGCTGCAATAAGTATTCGTGCTTATATCCCGATCCGTCCGGCTTCCAGCTTTTTTTCCAGCTTTTTTATAGACTCATCGGGCCACCAGTGTGGCGAATCAGACGTTTCGCTATCTTGAGCCCGTTTTGAAGCGGGGTTCGCAACGAGGCGGTTCGCGTCGTCGGTGATGTTATTGCTGTCGAAGGCCTTGTCGCCGAGCAACGCGCCGAACTCGATCGCCTCGATCAGTAGTGCGACGCCAATGGTATCGAGGCGCTGTCCCGGTAAGAGCGCGAAGCGAACGAGGTTGCCGAGAGCGTCCCTCGGCGCGAGGATCTTGGAGGGTCATGCCACCCTTGGAGTGGTCGGTCGCCTGGCTTTTAGTCCCCTTTACGCCCTGTCCGTGACGATGAACCTTGACGGCTGTGGCATCGACCATGGCGTTTTCCATGTCCGTCCCTCCGAGAAGGCATCGAATAATCGTTTGAAAACATCCTCTTTCACCCAATCGCGATACCGCACGAACACCGTGTTCCCACGTGCCGAAAAACGCACGCGGGGCGAAGTAAATCGCGTCCTGGTCGCCATTTCGCTCAAGTGGCCGGTGATTATGTGGGCGAACCGATAAATTAGGAGAAGCGGCTCACCCAAGTCGAAAGATGATGTTAAAAGCCTTCGCGCGGCCTGTGCTCCAGGGTTTTCAAACGGGGCGCGGCGCGCGCGCCGACGAGATCAGCGCACGGCTTGGGTTAGGCCAACCACGGAAAACGCGGTCGAAGATATAACACTAACGAATTTTTGAAGATCGACACCCGGAGCGTTGGATACGTAAAATACGTCCTTGTCGTGGATCGGGAAGCTCTGCGCGATGAAGAAGCTGGCCGGATCTTGCAAATTGATCCGGTAAATCACCGGAATCCTGCCGTCGGGCGTCGTCCTCGCTCCGGAGACAAGTTGGGGCGGAAGGGCGTCCGGACGTTCAAACCGGAAGATGAAGACGCCCCGGACATCCGCACGGTTGTCAAGTAGACCGCCAACGCGGCCCAGCGCCTGCGAGAGCGTGATGCCTGTCCCCTCGAACGGGATTTCCGCATTGTTGAGGACCGCGCCGAGTGCGGTGAAACTATAGGGCTGGAACAGCGCCGTCACGACGTCGTCCGCTTGCAGGCGGATGTTCTGCCTTGGATCCCGGATGATGTCTTCGAGCGGCATCGACGCAACCTGCGGCCCGCGCGTAATCTGGATCGTGGTCTTTCCGACCGGCTGCTTAGTGCCGCCTGCGCTGGCCAGTGCGTCCAGCAGTCTTTCACCTCTCGCCGTCAAAGCGATACGACCACTGGTCGCCACATCACCAACGACTGTGACATTGGAAGTTTCGTTGCGGACCAGTCGCACGATCGCTTGGGGGGCGTGCGCCTTGCCTTGCAATCGGGCGACGATTTCTTGTTCGACCTGTCGGGTTGTCCGACCGGCGGCAAGAATCGAGCCGGCGAAAGGTATCGTGATGCGACCGGTGCTATCTATCATCTGTTGGGGTAATGACGTCGTGCGCCCAAGCTGGGCGGCTTGGCCAACCACCGGATCTCCAACAATCGACCCGAATAGAACGGCGGGCGGAGCCTCCCAGATCGACACGTCTATTGCGTCGCCTCGGCCGATCACCGTGTCGCCCGGCGCGCCGTCGCCCAGGACCTCCGAAAAAAGCTTTGCCCGATTCGCAGCCAAGGCGTGCTGGGCTACCTCCGCCGTCAAGGGAAGGATTACGATGCCGTTGTCGATCGGCTGCGCGGCGGCGACCCGCTTTATCCGTCCCGCGCTGGGGCCCGACGAGCCGAGCGTAGTGCAACCGGCAAGACCGGCGCCTAGCAGACCAATCGCGATAACCTGCGCCAGTCTTTCGGGAACGCGCGCTACATCAAACCTGGGCATTCGTGGCAATCCAATTCCAGCGGGGGGCTCGCTTAGAACGCTCGGGCGCTAACCTCAACTCTCAACCGCTTCAGGTTCACCCGGGTTAGCTCCCAGCTATAGCATGATGCCATGCGATGCGGCTGATTCGGCGTTGCAAAACCCCAGCGATGCGAGCATCAGCGCGCCTCTATGCCCCTGTTCGCCGTCCTTCGACAAGACCAAGAAAAGCGCTGATGCCCTTTGTTATCACCGATAAAATCAAACGACCCAGCAGGCTGTTCGTTGCGGTGGTCGTTGCGCCCACGGCGCTTGCGATCCTGTATTTCGGCTTGTTCGCATCCGATATCTACGTATCGGAATCCAAGTTCGTCGTACGCAGCCCGGAAAAGCCTGCGGCATCCGGTCTCGGGGTTATCCTGAAGACTGCCGGCTTCGCCAATGCCGGCGACGAAATCTATGCCGCACAAAGCTATGCGGTATCCCGGGATGCCTTGCGCGCGATCAACCGCGACGGCGCGTTCGAACGGGCGTTTACGCGGCCCCATATTTCGATCTTTGATCGCTTCAATCCGCTCGGCTCCAAATGGTCCGGCTCGTTTGAGTATTTGTACAAGCTCTATCAGGGCAAGGTGCGGGTGAGTAATGACAGTACTTCGTCGATCACCACTCTCGAGTTCCGCGCCTACACTGCCGAAGACGCTCACATGCTTAATGAGCGCCTTCTCGAAACCTCGGAAGCGCTGGTCAACAAGCTAAACAAGCGCGGGCGGAACGATTTGATCCAAGCCGGCCTCGCCGAGGTTGCCGCCGACAAGGCGAAGGCGAGCGAGGCGGCAGCGGCGCTGGCAGCCTATCGCAACATGTCCGGCGTGCTGGACCCGGAAAAGCAGGCCGAGGTCCAGATGCAGATGATTTCCAAGCTTCAGGACGAGCTTATCGCGACAAAGACGCAACTGCTTCAGCTCCAAACTTTCACCGCGGAAAATCCGCAGATCCCGTTCCTGCGGCAGAAAATCAATTCCCTAAAAAATGAGATCGCCGCCCAGCTTGGTCACGTGGTAGGCAATCGCCGATCACTTGCCGCCAGCGCAGGGCAATATCAGCGACTGTTGCTGGAAAACGAATTTGCGGCGAAGCAACTGGCCGGAGCCATGTCGTCGCTCGATGAGGCGCGCAACGAGGCAGGCCGCAAACAGGCCTATGTGGAACGGATCGTCGAACCGAATCTTCCCGATGCTCCGATCGAGCCACAACGGCTGCGGGGCATCTTTGCGACCCTGGCTTTGAGCCTCGTGATATTTGGCATATTAAAGATGCTGCTCGCTGGAGTGCGAGAGCATGCCCAATAACGAATTACCCAAGTCGCCGCGTCGATTACTCGACGAGCCGGCGTGGCAGATCAACATTCGTGTCGTGTCGGCGTTGTTCTTGCGCGAGATGCTGACGCGCTACGGCCGCAATAATATTGGGTTTCTGTGGCTATTTGCTGAACCGATGCTATTTACCCTAGCCATTACGGCGTTCTGGTCGGCGACACGTAACATTCACGGGTCTTCTATCCCGATCGTAGAATTCGCGTTGACGGGCTATTCTTCTATGCTCATGTGGCGGAACATGCCCAGTCGCTGTATTGGCGCGCGAAAATCCAATATGCCGCTGCTCTATCATCGGCAAGTTACGGTGTTCGACGTTTATACCGCAAGAATCCTGTTAGAGTTCATGGCTGCATCGACCAGCTTAATAGTCCTAGCCATAGCGTTTTGGACGATGGACTGGCTTGTTGTGCCGGAGGATGTTTTGAAGGTTTTGGGCGGCTGGGTATTGCTCGGCTGGTTCGGTACGTGCCTCGGATTATTCATGGGTGCTCTATCGGAGAAGAGCGACATCGTGGGGAAGCTCTGGCCGCCCCTTTCATATCTAATTTTTCCTCTCTCGGGGGCCGCATTTCTGGTTGATAGCTTGCCCACCGCAATGCAGCGGATTGTCTTGTGGCTGCCCATGCTAAATGCGCTTGAATTCCTGCGTGAGGGATGGTTTGGGTCGGCCATGCACGCGCACTATGACATTGCTTACGTCATTGTTTTCAATATAATATTCTCTTTTCTCGGGCTGAATCTCGTGCGGCAGATCGGTCATGACATGAGTGATGTATGATCCGGCTCAGCAATGTCTCCAAGGATTATGAGACAAACGCAGGGCGCCGGCGCGTTCTCAAAAATATTAACCTGACGATCGGCCCCGGCGAGCGCATCGGGATCATGGGGAAGAACGGCGCGGGAAAATCCACGCTCGTCCGCCTTATCAGCGGTGCGGAACTGCCAACGACCGGTTCGATTGAACGCAACATGTCGGTTTCCTGGCCGCTAGCCTTTACCGGCGGTTTTCATGCCAATCTTACCGGCGTCGACAATGTTCGCTTTATCTGCCGCATTTATGGGGTCAGTTTTGAAGATCGGCTCGCGTTCGTGCGCTCGTTTTCGGAATTGGGCTCTTTTTTGTACGAACCGGTCGGCATTTATTCGTCGGGTATGCGTGCGAGGCTCGCATTCGCAATTTCGATGACGATCGATTTCGACTGTTATTTGATCGACGAGGTGATCGCTGTCGGTGACGAATCTTTCCGCGATCGCTGCAAGGTGGAGTTGTTCGAGAAGCGGCGGGAGAAGGGGATGTTGATCGTCTCACACAGCCACCGCTATCTGAAGGGAACGTGCGATCGCTTCCTGCTCTTTCGGGAAGGCACGATAGAGGAATATGCCGATTTTGAGGAGGCTTATTTCGAGTACAAGGCGATCCTGGGCGAAGCTTTCGATAGCAAGGAGCAGATGATCGCTGCGATGCAATGACGTTTATCGATACGCGTGAAATATATGGCGATACGGAACTTCGGGTCGCTAGCAACGGAATGGCAGGCCCATGGCTGAGATAATACTGCACCCCGATGTCGAGAATTATATTCTCGAAATGTCCTTGGAGGAAATCGCCGCCCGCGGCGGCGTAGCCGATATTTTCGAAGAGGGTCGGATGGTCCTAGTGAAGGACTATCGGCTTGATTTCGACTTCGGTGCACTGGACGCGTTGGCGAAATCGACCGATGCGATTGAGGATGCGCGTATCCGCAAGTCGCTGAAAAAGCTGCAGGCGCCATTTTTTTTCGAAGGCGCTCCGCCTACCTACGAAGGAAATCGCCTCGTCTTCGCGGATTCCATACGGCAGGCGATCTTCGACGTGCTGTGCCACGGCGACCGCGATATCTTCGAGCGTGCCGCGGGTGCGCTGAAAGCCGCACATGAGGAAATTCTGCGTATCTTCGGTATCTGTTTCCCTACCTATGAGCCGTTTCGTTTTATTCCCAGCGTGCGCTTGACGCGCACTTTGTTCGAGAACCTGCACTGGGACAATCATTCGATCGACGATGATTTCCATCAGGCGCGGATTTTCACGAACCTCGATACCCGCCCGCGCATCTGGCATGTCAGCCATCGTTTCATGGATATGGCGCGCCAGATTTACGAGGAGCATGACCTCGGGCGGTTCGCGGGCAAGGACCCGAACCTCATGCTCGATTATATCAACGGCGACCTGTTAGGCGGGACCCAGAAGACTTGGATGGAGAATCTGCCCAAGCACAAGATCGCTTTTGATCCGGGTGAAGTGTGGCTCGGGGAGTCGCGGATCATCTCGCACCAGATTTTCTATGGCGAGAGCGCAATGGTCTATATGTGGTTCGTGCGGACCGCGTCGATGGTCAATGGAGATAACCGCTTCAACCTGCGAGTGGAGGAATTGCATCGCGCGGCGGCTGCTCGGGCAGTGACGAGCGAACCAAGGGAAGCTGCTTCCTGATTTGGCGCTGTCACTGGCGACACTCTTTTCGGATGGTGCGGCGTGTCAAATCGGAGATGGGGGCTCCTGACGTGGATGGGAGTTTGAATGGCCGGCACGCCGCATTCTGAGCGCCGCCGCATGGGATCATGGCGCGCGACCACCCTATTCCTCGCGGTACATTTGGATGCACTATTACAATATCCGGTCGCCTATCTGGCGGCGCAGGGATGGCGGTTGCGCGGCAAGCGGCTGCGGGCGCGTAATCGCATCGCGCCGCTGACGGGCAAATCCCCGCGCGCCTATGCCTATTGGACCGCTCGGCGAGAGCCCGACCAATGGGAGGCGCAAGCGCCCGCGCCAATGTCCGCCAGCGCATCGATCACGCTTGCGGTTGATTGTCGCGCCAATCCCGAACTGGCAAGCGCGACGCTGCGATCGCTTGGTGTGGCCGGTGCGCGCACACCGGTGCTGATGATCGGCGACGACGGAATGCGTGACTTGATTGACGCGCAGACCGACCTCGCCTTGGAATGGCATGCCGATCCTGCCTCTCTGCTACGTGCGCTGGAAGGCGGGCCGAGCCAATGGCTCTGCCCGGTCTTTGCGGGCGATCGCCTCGCGTCCGGAGCGCTCGATCGCTACGCGGCCGAAATTCACAAGGCGGGAGACGCGCCGCTAATTTATGCGGATGACGATCTGCAGGGTCCGCGGGGGGAACGGATCGAACCGCATTTCAAACCAAAGTGGAACGCCGAGCTGTTTCGGCATCACGATTTCGTGTCAGGCGCAGCGGCAATCCGCTTGGCGGCGCGCCCACGAGACGCATCTGCCGATTGGGTGCGTGCCCTAGTCGATTGCGCGATTGCCGAAACCGTGCACGCACCACATCACCTCCCGCTCGTTCTACATTACCGACGCCGACGGCCGGGCCCGATCCCCCCGCAGCGCACCCCTCCGCCTCCCCGGATCGACAGGGCGGCAGCGCGCGTGACAGTGATCGTGCCGACGCGCAACCAACTCGCTTTGCTGCGCACCTGTCTCGAAGGTGTCGCTGCTTGCGGTTATTCGACGTTCGATTGCATCGTCATCGACAATGACAGCGACGATGCGGCGACGCTCGCCTATCTCGCGGATTTGGCCGCATCCGGCATCGCGGTTTTACGGTTTCCCGGCCCGTTCAATTTCTCGGCGATGAACAATGCGGCTGCCCGTATGGCGCGCGGCGATTATCTTTGCTTTCTCAACAACGATATAGAGATGCCTGCGCCTGGCTGGCTTGCGCCGATGGTCGCGCAGGCGCAGCGCGCGGATGTCGGCGCGGTCGGCGCACGGCTACTATATCCGGACGGGTCCGTGCAGCATGCGGGGGTCGTGCTGGGCGTCGGCGGTGGTGCGGGACATGCGCATCGTTATTTGCCGGCCGGCGATCCCGGTTATTTCGACCGCGCGCGCCTGCCGCAATTCGCGAGTGCGGTCACGGCTGCGTGCCTGGTGGTCGCACGCGAAAAGTTCCTTGCGGTCGGGGGTTTCGACGAGACCGTGTTCCGGGTCGCGTTTAACGATGTCGATCTGTGCCTGAAGCTTAACGCACGCGGCTGGCAGACACTGTACGAGCCGCGGGCGACGCTTGTGCATCACGAATCGAAGAGTCGCGGCCTCGATCTCACGCCGGCCAAGCGCGCCCGGTTCGAGGGTGAATTGGCAGCGCTAAAGACGCGCTGGCACACCGATCGCGGAAGCGACCCCTTTCATCATCCTCAACTCAGCCGTTTTTCCGAGCAGTTCGTGGTGCATATCTGAGGTCAAGGCGCTGCTTCAGCTTCCCAGCGATACGTTGTGCGCGGCGGCGTTCTCGTCATTTTTATACCGTTCCCTCGATGAGCGATGCCTGCTCGACCGGGACATATGGGCGATTTCCTGCGACCTGCACCGCGGGCGCGGGGGAAGCCGTCGGAACGACAATGCTTCTGCAATCGCCAGCGCACCGCCTCCGGCGGCAATCGGTTACGCGGCGATCGTGTCGGCCGCTGCGAGGGACTGCAGATACAGGTCGCGTTCGGCTCGCCACAGATCCGCATAATCAACGTTATGCCATTGGTCGAACCAAGGTCCACCATTGGTGTAGTGGATCACGCGCGGTGTCGTAACCGGGCGCGAATATTCGCCCTCCAGGAAATTCCAGTCGAGTTCCAGGCCGCCGATTGCATCGTCGTCGGAAATCCATTCGAAACGGTGAAGATAGGCCGGCGCGGCAGCATTAACCACTTCCGGCGTCAGCGCCTGAACATCCGGATGGTCGCAGTTAAATACCATAAAGGACGACCAATTCTTGCGGGGATAAACAGTCTGCTTTTTTCCATCCATCTTGGTGCCATAGGCTGGCGTATAATCGTGTTTCACCACGTAGATTGCCTTCGCTGGATCGAGCCCTTCAAGCACTCGGTGAACGTCCACGGTGAACAAGAAATCACAGTCGCAAAAGATCACCCAGCCGCGCTGCGCCGCGAGATACGGGGTCAGAAACCGCGTGAGCGAAAATTCGGTCGCTGCGGTCGGATCAGCGGGACGCGTGTAAAGGCCGAGCTCGCGGACCTCCGCTTGCCGAATCGGGATAATCCGGAGCGCCTCGCCGCCGTGACGATGCAGCGAGAAGCGGCAGACCTGCCACGCAATATCCTCGCGCCTGTCATACCCGACGAAGATTTTGAGGGGGGGCTTGGAAACCATATCTACTCCTGATCGGCGCTGACCCGCGGCGCCTATTGCCGCAAGCGCCTACAATAAGCGACCGCGCCCGAGGCGCAAACAGGAGATGCGGGCCGCGGCGATATCACCTTGAACAAATCCGCGTGTCAGCTCTATAGCCGCCTGGATGCATCGGCATCTACCTTGAAGAGATTAAAACATAATCGTTTTCCAGTGATCGCCAGCATCTTTTCGCCTTCCCAGCCGGTAGATTCGGCCCCATCCGTAGAATCAGGTAGTTTTGCGAAATGACGACGTCGTCTGCCTCCGCACCGGGCGCGCCGCGGCATTATTCATCCCCGCCGGGCGAGGCAGAGTTGGCTGCAGTTGAGATGAATGTCGCCGAACGGCTCGCGGTGATCGATGCTCGGCTCGAGCGGCTGACGCTGGCGGAGCGCCTGCTTGAGACGGCGGAGCAGGAGGTCGCGCGGCTGCGAGAGATGTTGGCCGAGACGTCGCAGGAGTCAGTGGAGGACGAGCTCAAGGCCGTAAAGCGTAAGTATCGGCGCACTCAGAACGATGTCCAGCAGGCGAGGTCGGAAGTCGCTCAATTGCGCGGTCGGCTGGCGCAGGTCGAGGGTGAACTCGCGTGGCTCAAGCGCAGCGGCCCGGTGCGGTTCGCAGCGGCGCTTCATGCGGTGCCGGCGTGGTTGGCGGGGCTGGTTCCGGGCGGTGGTAAGCGCGCGCTGCGCTCGCGGCAGAAACGGGAACGCAATTTGATCCGCGCCTCGTCGCTGTTCGATGCTGAATGGTATCGAGCCGCTTACCCCGATATCGAGCATGCCGGTATTGATCCAGCCAGCCATTACCTTGTCGATGGCTGGCGCGAGACCCGCGACCCAGGGCCGAATTTCAGCACGAGCGGCTATCTCAAGGCAAACCCGGATGTCGCCGCGCAGGGCGGCAATCCGCTTGTCCATTACATCGTCCACGGGATCGGCGAGGGCAGGGCGATCGGCGTCGGCCCGTCGCGGAAGCCGCAACTGGTGGTGGAGGATTTCGGTCCCGCTTTCCCGTGCGCCCAGTTCGAAGTGCCGAACGACGAGCCGATACGGTGGCGGCGGCATTACGACATCGCCGTGCACACATCCGCCTCTGCGAGAGTGGGTGATCGCGTCGTTGGAACCGTAGATCCGGGGGCCGCTGCGTGGTTTGGCGCGATTAGGGATCGCTTCCTACGCCTGTCCGGCTTGCCGATGGTCGGAGCGCATGAGGATATGACGCCTTCGCGGTGCCCCGCCATCGCGTTGCTCGATTGCTGGTTCAACGGCGGCTATCAGCTCAGAATGCGGGTCGAGGCGGAGGGCATAAACGGCCCGACCGTCCTGCGCGCGGTGCAACGCGATCCCGGCAGCGAGGCGGTTCTTATCGTCGGCGAGGGACTGGTCCGCGATTCGCTCGATGTGATCGACCTGGGTCTGCTGAACCCGCTCTTCCCGGTCCTGCTCGTGTCGACCGGTATCGAAGGCGACCTGATCGGCGCGCGCATCCTGCCATTCCCGTCGCTGTGCCGTGGCGGGTTGCATTATGCTGAAATGCTCAGCACCACCCATGCCGGGAATGATCCGCATGATTGGCTCTCGGTTGCGGAGCGGCTGGCAACCGCGCTGGAGACCGTGCTCGGTGGAGAACGCGTCGTACCGCTGGTCAAGTCGCTACAAGTCGATTTGCGCGGCGCGGATGGCACCGAAGGCATTTTCCAGCCGGCACTGCAGGAGTGGCTGACGCAAATCCTTCGCATCGACCTCGCGGCGGCGCCGGCGCCGGCCGCCATTGCAGGCGCATCGGGAGCCTATCTCGCCCAAAGCGCCAGCGCTACGGCGCCCGCTGGTGGCCGCGCGCAGGGCGGCGTCGAACTCGTACTCCCATCGGATTGTATCCCGACCATCTCAGTACTGGCCGCGACGTCGCAGGCTGCCGCGGGCATGCGCGCCGGGGCACGGGCGCAAGCTGGGGTGCTGGTCGCGGAACGAGACCCCGCCAAGCCCGTCGTAGCAATGATGCCCCCCGTTAGCCACGATTCGATCGTCGCGGACATGACGACGAATGCGACCATGTGCTTCCCGCTCTTTACGGGTGTCGGCGATGCCGCTGGGCTACCTTTGGCCGCGATTCGCAGCGCTGACCGGCGCCAGATCGCCGAGGCGCGACTGCTCGTTCCGGTGGCGCAGCCGGTTGAGTTTGCAGGGGCGGCGAATCTGAGCGAGCGACGGGTGAAAGTCCTGCTGAGCCCGGGCGCCTGGAATGAGCAAGGGCTGGTCACGACGCTTGCCTCGCTTGCGGCGCAGCGTGGCGGGTTAGAGATCTCTCTGGTGCTGGTTGGCGCGGTCGCTACGCTCGGCGCTTCGGCCGCCAAGGCATTCTTCCCCGGTTGCTGGACAGCGATCGATTCGCCCGACGCGGCGATCGACCTGGTGGGCGATGATCCAGTTCTGCATGTCGGCGCAGGAATCACGCTGCATGATGATCGTACGCTGTCGACGCTGCTGGCACTCCTGGAGAACGAGAAAGTGGCCTCGGCATCCTGCGCAATTGTGGAAAGTACGCGGCACGGTCTGGACTGGTCGATCAAGCCGTTTGACATGGGGCAGGCTTGGCATGCGGGCGAAGACGCAACGACGCGGCCGCTCGTGACGTTGGCCGATGTCATGTGGCAAACCACGGTGCCCGCGGCAGCGCCACCGCGCGATTTCTGGTTGGCGCGACCGTCATTGTTGCGGCGCGACACGCTTCCGTATGGCGCAATGCACCTGTGCTGTACGTTGCTATCGGTGAGTTACCTTGCGCCTGGCGAGGTGCCGACCGACGACGCGGGTGATCATCCGCGCTTGCCGCAGGCGGAGCCTGAACGTGCGCTCCGGATCGAGGTCTTGGTCGGATGAAGATCGCGATCCTGATCCCATCTGAAGATTATCGCGCCAATGCCGGAGCGCGCATCCGTTACGGGCGGATCGCGCCCGAATTGGAAAACGCCGGCCACGAACTGACGTTGATCGACATTGCCAATTTCAATCCGCTGCTGGCGGATTATGACTCGCTCATTGTCAGCAAGTGCCACGACGTACGTGCGATCCTGAGTGCGGTTGCGCTGGCGCGCCGCGGTTGCGCGGTCGGCGTCGATCTCTTCGACGATTATTTCAGCCAGATCGAAGACAGTCGGATGACGCGATACCGCTCGTGGCTGTCGGAACTGGCGCCGGTTCTGTCGTTCGCGTTGTGCTCGACGCCAGCGATGTCCGAGGTGGTGCGGCGATACCGCCCCGACCTTCCGGTCCACGTCATGAACGATCCGACCGCGCCAGTTGATGATGCAGTGCTTGCGCAGGCGCTTGCGCGGAAGATCCGTGACGCACGGCAGCATCGTACGATCGACCTGTGCTGGTTCGGCATAGGCGACAACCCGCATTTTCGGGTCGGCCTGAGCGATCTCGCCGCATTCGGGACCCGGATCGCAGCATCGCTTGGGGCCGGGATGGCGTTGAGACTGACTGTCGCGACCAACCTACGCGCTGCCTCCGCCGACAGTCTCGCCGCGCTGCGCGACCTGCCCTTGCCGGTGCAGCTCGTTGAGTGGAGCGAGGAACGCGAGGCCGAGCTGCTGAACCGCGCGACTGCCGCATTCCTGCCAATAAACGCGCAGGCGTTCAGCGCCGCCAAGTCGTTGAACCGGGCGATCACGGCGCTTCGCGCGGGCTGCCAAGTCGTGTCGAACGGCTACCCGCTGTACGCGCCCCTGGCGCCGCTCGTGTACCGTGATCTGGAAAGCATGATCAGGGACATAGTCTCGGGCGATCCGATCTTCCGTCCCGCCACGATAGATGTCTATCGCGACCTGGTCGCCCAATATGCGTCGCCCGAGCGCGAGGCGAACGGCCTGGGGACGTTTCTCGCATTGCGCGTCGCGGACGGGGAGGCGATGCCGAAGGCGCGACTCGGTCAGTGGCGGACCGCGATCGTGCATGGCAGCGTCACCACCGGCACGATTCACAAATTCGGCCAATCGATCGATGCGCTCGCGATACGCAGCCCTTTTTGCAGGGCGAAGCTCGGCTATGACGTCTTGTTCGGAGGAGCGGTTCCAGGAATCGATCTCAACATGTTCATTTCAGCCCGCGCCATGTCCAAAGTGCTTCCGGACAGGCGGGAGCAGTTCCGGAGCATCGGCCGGCTCAACGACCAGGAATTCTTTGCGCCGAATGCAGACAGAGCGCCCACATCTGACAATTGGATCGATATGCCGCTCGGTGCTCAATTCGCTGTCTATGCCGCGACGATGGGAAGAATCCGTGAGCAGATCGAAGCCGCGTTCGGGCCGACGGAGATCGTCGTTTCCGAATTATCATCCCAGCCGTTCGTGACGGCATCAGCATGACGACGCGCATGAGTCTCGTCACGGCCAAGCGGCCACAGGCAGTGTTTCTCGTCAATCTAGTGCAGGACGTGAACATCCTGCGGCCGCTCATCATCATGGCGTCGCGCGATTTCGGGTTCCGGCCGCTGATTCTGGTGTCGCCGCAATTCCCTGGGCGTGACGTGTTCGGAATCTGGCAGGTAGAGATCGACCAGATCTGCGTGGATTCGGGCGCGGAGGCGATCTTCTACGCGACCGATTTCGAAGCATCGACGCACCTGACCGGAACCGGAGTGATGTTCGCGGCGAGCGAGTCTGCGCTGCCGGCGCACACGACCACGCACAATGTTTTTCGCTACGCCCCGTCCGGATACCTCAGGGTTACGTTGCAGCACGGCTTCGAGTGTGTCGGGTTCCGGCAGAGCATTGATCATGTGCTGGCGCATGGCGCTACCACCGCGTTTGGCGCGGACCTCATCTGCGGCTGGTACGATCCAGTCCTGCTGACATCGGTCGCTCCGTCACAGCGCGCCAAGCTTCACATTACCGGACCGACCGCTTTGCTCCAGCAACCGGTGTCCGAAATCTCCCGGGCGCCCGATGCGCCGGGCATCGTGTGCGAGAATTTGCACTCGGTTCGCCTGAACATCGCGGGAGATTTCCGCACGCAATTCGTCGATGTGTTTGGAGGGTTCTGTGCGATGCTGCAACAGTATCAGCGCAAGGTTGTGCTGCGCCCGCATCCAGGCGGCCAATACGTGCTCAAGAATAAGGTGCCTCTGCCGGCCAACGTCAAAATCAACAATGCCCCAATGTACAAGCTAGATTTGCGTCAGTTCGGCTACGGGATTTCTGCGCCGTCCTCGGTGTTAATCGACATGCTACTGGCGGGCATCCCGACCGCTGTTTGGCGTGATCATGGTGGCGTGATGGATGGCGACAGCTATGCGGGGCTGACGACCGTTTCCGGTCCGGGTGAATGGTTGGAGTTCAGCCGGGCGGCGGCAATCGATCCCGCGCCGTTTCTGGCTGCGCAACGGCAGTTCCTCGAGGGTCTCGGGATGCCGCTCGATCCGCGAGAGGTGTTTCGCCGCTATAGCGAGATTTTTGTAGCGGCCCGGCGGATCGCACCGCGCGCGGCGTTGGCCGCCAATGAGCACGAACGGATCATGCTCGTCGCTAATGGCAATGTGCCGACGCTGCAGCTGAGTTTCGAAAAGCCCCTGGCCGCACTCGTCGAGCGCGGCGAGATCGCTATGACGCTTCTCACCGAGCCGGACCTGCGCGGCATCGCGAAAGAGGCCGAAGGGGAGGAGAGCCTTCAGACGGAAATCGACCGGCTGATGGACGATGTCGACCCACGCCTTGTGGTCTTCTGTCGGTACAGTGGTCCCGGTTACAAGCAGCTCGTCGCTTGGGCGCGGCGCCGGGATGTTCCGGTGCTATATCATATTGACGATGATCTGCTGGCGATCCCCGCCGATATCGGGGCCCGCAAGCACGCGCTTCACAACGCGCCGGAACGGATCGAGGCGGTGCGGTACCTGCTGCAGGCCGCCGATCTCGTCTATGCGTCGACCGAGCGGTTAAAGTTGCAACTGCTGGACTATTTCCCGGACCTCGATGTGGTGGCGGGGAAAATCTATTGCTCCGGCTCCGTACTCCATTCTCCACCGGCCCGGTCGGCGCGCAAGGTCGGCTACATGGCGAGCGCGGATCACGCGCACAACCTAGCGATGATCCTGCCGGCGATCATCGGCATGCTCGACCGCAATCCACATGTCGGCTTCGAACTGTTTGGTTCGATCCCTGTGCCGCCGGAGCTAGATCGGTTCGGAGACCGGATCACGACGGCGCCGCCGATCGTCAATTACAACACCTTTCTGGAGGAGTTCGCCAAGCTGGAATGGGACGTCGGTATCTGTCCGCTGACGCCGATCCCGTTCAATCTGATGAAGGCGAATACAAAATGGGTGGAATATACCGCCGTCGGTGCCGCCGTGGTGGCGAGCCGCGGAACGGTTTATGACGGTTGCTGCGCTGACGATTGCGGCATGCTTGCTGACTCGATCGACGAATGGCTGCAAGCGCTGGAGTTATTGGTTTCCGATGACGCTGGTCGCCTCGCGCTCGTTGCTCGCGCGCAGGACCGGCTGCAGACCGAGTACGGGCTCGACCGCTTACGTGATCAAGTGCTTGACGTGTTCTCGTTATGCCGCTCCCGAGCGGCGTCCCGCCACCAGCTGGCGCACGACCTGAAGGAATCCGATCTTGTCGCATGACGTGAAGCTTTCCGGCGGCATCACTTTCGCCAATGACGCCCCGTTTGTCCTGATCGGTGGCATGAACGTCATCGAGGATGACGCGATCGTGATGGACGTCGCCGCGCATTTCGTCGAGGTGACGCGAGACCTCGGCATCCCCTATGTCTTCAAGGCATCGTTTGACAAGGCGAACCGATCTTCGATTCATTCCTTTCGCGGGCCGGGTCTCGAAAAGGGGCTCGCGGTTCTTGCGTCCCTAAAAGAGCGATTCGGCGTGCCAGTGCTCACTGATGTTCACGAACCGTGGCAGGCCGCGCCGGCGGCGGAGGTGGCGGACATCATTCAGTTGCCCGCTTTCCTCGCCCGGCAGACTGATCTGGTCACGGCGATGGCGAAGACTAAGGCTGCGATCAATGTGAAGAAGCCGCAGTTCCTCGCGCCGCAAGAAATGGCGCACATCATCAAGAAGTTCGCCGAGGCAGGGAACGATCGGATCATCCTTTGCGAGCGCGGTAGCAGCTTCGGTTACAACAATCTCGTGGTCGATATGCTCGGCATGGATCAGATGAAAGACATGGCGCCGGTCGTATTCGACGCAACGCACGCCTTGCAAAAGCCCGGCGGCCGCAGCGATAGTGCCGATGGCCGCCGCGCGCAGGCGGCGGCGCTGGCGCGGTCCGGCCTGGCGCTCGGCATCGCGGGCCTGTTTCTGGAGGCGCATCCCGATCCGGAAAAAGCGTTGTGCGACGGCCCCTGCGCACTGCCACTGCACGCGCTCCGCGATTATCTCGCGCAGATGCAGGCGATTGACAGCCTCGTGAAGGGGTTCAAGCCGCTGGTGACGGCGTGATCGCGCGACTTGGCAAGGAAGGTATTTTCGGCCAACGTCGAACCTCAAGGAGAACCGCGATGACCTCTCCCCAAATTCTCCTGTTCGGCGACAGTCACAGCTACGCTGTGCAACGCGCGATCGAACGGCGAGAGGCGAAGGGCCAGCCGGTGCCGCTCGCCGCGCACCGCCTGCGCAAGGTGAAGAACAATGTCGTTATGGGCGACACAAGCTTCGAGGATTTTCTCGTCAAGGTCGGCCGGCTGCGCCCCGAAGATATCGTCCTTTCGGCGATCGGCGGCAATCAGCACGCGGTCTTTAGCACGGTCCAACACCCGCAGCCCTTCGATTTCCTGCTGCCGGGCGAATCGGCCGATACGATCGAAGAAGGCGTGACGCTGTTGCCCTATCGTACGCTGGTGCAGTATTTCGACACCGGTATTCGTGGGCGCGACGGGAAATCGCTTGAGGCGTTGCGCAAGGCGACCCGCGCGCGGGTCATCCATCTGTTGCCGCCGCCGCCGAAGCGCGACAACGCGCATATTCTCGGGCATCATGAGAGCAAGTTCGCGCAGGACGGTATTGCCGATCTCGGCGTATCGCCGCCGCGGCTACGCCTGAAATTCTGGCAGTTGCAAGCGCGGCTGCTAGAGCACTTATGTTCTAGTCTTGACATAGAGGTAATGGCGCCGCCCGCGGCAACGGTCGATGCCGAGGGCTTTCTTGGGCCGGACTATTATGCCGATGACGCGACCCACGCCAATGCCGCTTATGGCGAGCTCATTCTCCACACAATCGAGACGCGCTACGCGGTTGATCCTGTAAAAAGGCTAGCGCAATGACCGAGCACCCTTACCGATCCTTGCCGTCGCGGGCCTTCTGGCGCCGCTCGGTCGCCGCCCTCGATCCCGTCGATGTCGATCCGGTCGGCGACATAGCGTTGCGGATCACGCGCGATGCCAAGGTTGCGACCGCCGGTAGTTGTTTCGCACAGCATATCGCGCGCTATCTCAAGAATTCCGGCTACAATTATTATATTGCAGAAGGCGGTCATCCGCTGCTGCCGGAATCAGCCCGCGCGGCGAACAATTACGGCCTGTATTCCGCCCGGTACGGCAACATCTACACGGCGCGGCAGCTTTGGCAGCTCTGGCAGCGCGCTTTCGGACAGTTTGAGCCAGAGGAGCAGGTGTGGCAAGAAGCCGATGACGTCTTCCTCGACCCCTTCCGGCCGACTACGCAGCCCGGCGGCTTCATCTCGCGCGCCGAGCTCGATGCGGATCGGCGCCAGCATCTCGCGGCGGTGCGCACGATGTTCGAGACCCTTGACGTCTTTGTCTTTACGCTCGGCTTGACCGAATGCTGGCGCTCGAAAGCGGATGGCGCCGTCTTCCCGCTTTGCCCTGGCACTGACGGGGGATCGTTCGACCCAGAACGCTACGAGTTTTACAACCAGCCGGTGGAGGACGTCATTGGCGACCTGTCGCTCTTCGTGGAGGCGCTAAAGGCGCTGAATCCAGAGGCGCAGATCATTTTTACCGTGTCGCCAGTGCCGCTGATGGCCACCGCTCAGCCGGGCGCACATGTGCTCACGGCGACCACCTATTCGAAGTCGGTGCTGCGCGTGGCGGCGGATACGATGAGCCAGCGCTATGATCATATCCACTATTTCCCATCCTACGAGATCATTACGGGTGCGTTCAATCACGGCGCCTATTACGCGCCTGACCTGCGCAACGTGGTTGAGACCGGGGTCAATCATGTCATGCGGCTATTCATGGCCCATGTCACCGACAGCGCGACGCCGCAGGCCACTCCGGCCGAGCGCGTTGCCCCATCGAGTTCGCGTTTCGCGATGGCTCAGCAATTCGTCGAGGTCGAATGTGACGAGGTCGCGCTCGACAGGCTCTGATCGAGGCCAATCGACCGCCGCGTTCGTCTTCGAATATTTTTAGGAATGATTGCTTGAATCTCTTCGATATGTTGCGCCGGAACGACCGCAATCTGCTGATCGCGGGCGATATCGTCATGGCGAAGAGCGAGATCGACGGCGATGTCTGGCGCGGGTTGAAAATTGCCGACGGCGCCAGCTTTCGGATTCCGGATGTCCGGCGCTTCGCCAACTTTCGTACTTGGCTCGGCGAGATCGGCTGGATGGTCGACGCCCCGCCTGAAACGTTGCTGCGTGTCTCGTTCCTGCGACACGGCGGTAACGAAGTCGTCAGCACACGTGATTTCTGTGGCAACTTCCGCCCGGTATTTCTTCCCTGGCCCAAGGCGCTATCCGGCAAGTTGGACCTGCTGGTCGAGGCAATCGGAACCGCCAAGGCGTCGATCTTCCTCGCCAATCATCGTGCCCTGTCGCGCAAGTGGCTGATCGATGCGGCGGTCGGCACAGGCATCGAAATCGGGCCAGGCGCACAGCCGCAGATTCTGCCACGCGACGGCGTCAGCGTATCATATCTCGAGCAGATGCCGCCAGAAGAGTGGAATCGTCTCTATAACGGCGGCGGCAAATATCAGGTTCGCCCGGAACTCTGGGACAATTATGTCGTGGGCGACGCGCAGAATTTACCCTTAGCCGATGCTTCGCTGGATTTCATCTTCGCCAGCCATGTCTTCGAACATCTCGCCAATCCAATCGGTCATCTCGCCAGTTGGCAACGCAAGCTTGCGCCCGGGGGGAAGGTGATCTGCGTGGTGCCCGATCTCAATGGCACCAAGGACGCCGTCCAGTCGCGCAGCACGATGGAAGAGTGGCTGGAGGAGGAGCGCGCCGGAACCTGGGGGCCGGAACTCAGCCATTACATGCGTCACCTACGACGCGAAGCGGATGATCGTGAATTACTTGCCGCGATGGCCCGCCGCGAGTCGATCCACGTCCATTATTACGATAATATCAATGCGCAAATCCTACTCGAACATGCCGTGCACTTCTTGGGCTTTGCCGATTACTTGATAGAGCATACGCCCAACCACAAGGACTTCCACTTTATCCTGTTAAATCGCTAGGCCCCGGGACAAACGTGCGCATGGCCAAGACCATCCTCATCACGGGCGGTGCCGGATTCATCGGCACACACCTCACTCAATTGGCGCTGGCGGCGCAGTATCGGGTTCGCATTCTCGATAATCTGTCGCCGCAGATTCACGGGGCCGCTGCGATCTTCTCGCCGCCGGCAGGCGTGGACTTTCGGCAGGGAGACGTGACGAACCGCGACGATCTCGTTGCCGCGCTCGATGGCGTCGATGTCGTAATCCATTTGGCCGCCGAGACCGGTACCGGCCAGTCGATGTACCGGATTGAGCATTATTATCGGGTAAACGTGCTGGGCACCGCGCTTCTGTTCGATATCCTTGCGAACCAACCGCACACCGTCGACAACATCGTGCTCGCATCGAGCCGATCCGTCTATGGCGAGGGTGCTTATCTCTGCCAGACCTGCGAGCCTGCTGGCGTTCGTCGTTTCCCGAAACCACGCTCGCCGCAGCAACTCGCCGCACATGACTGGTCGCCACGCTGTCCCGTCTGCAGCAACGCCGTCGGGCCGGTGGCAACCCGCGAGGACGATCAGCTTTCGCCCGCCTCGATTTATGCGGCGACGAAGCTGGCGCAGGAGGATCTGGTGCGCGTCGGAAGTGGTGCGCTCGGCATCGCGCACGCGATCCTGCGCTTCCAGAACGTTTACGGGGAGGGGCAATCGCTCAACAATCCATATACCGGCATCCTCTCGATCTTTTCCACGCGCATCCGACTCGGTCTCCCGCTGCCGATCTTCGAAGACGGCGAGGAGACGCGCGACTTTGTGCATGTCACCGACGTTGCCGCGGCCGTGTTGCGTTGCGTCGAACAGCCATTTGCCGATGGCGTTACCATGAACGTCGGCACCGGCGAGCCGACCTCGGTCATGGCAGTCGCGACTCTGCTGAGCCAGATCATGGGGTCGGAGGTCGTGCCGCACGTTACTAAGCAGTTCCGGGTTGGTGACATCCGGCATAATTTCGCAGACATGTCACGCCTGCCGGCGCTGGCCGGCATCGGACCCAATGTGTCGCTGGAGGCCGGGATGCGGCGTTTTTGCAATTGGGTTTCGACCCAGCCCATCCCCCAGGACATGCTCGCCAAAGCCAATGCCGAGTTGAAAGCGCGCAACCTGATGGGATAACCCCTCGAAATATCCTGCAAAGTTGCGATAGGCAGGATAATCTCCAAGGCCGCGTCAGCGAAAAGGCCAAGCTGTCGGGCAAATCAAATCTGGAAGGATCATCGCGTGGAAATCACCGAAGGCAATATCAAGAATAAATGGCTCGACCTGAATTACGCCGAGATTGCCTATCGCGGTCGGGTGATGCGCTATGCGACCACCGGCTTGTCGAGCGTGAAGCGCGCGCGCAGCCTTTTCACCAAGGAGCCGATCACACTTGCCTGGATCGACAGTTTCGCCGAGAACGAAACGCTGTTCGATATCGGCGCAAACGTCGGCATGTATACGGTCTATGCGGCGGTAATGCGTGGCGCAAAGGTCTACGCGTTCGAGCCGGAGGCGTTGAATTATGCCGAGCTTAATAAGAACATCTATCTCAACGGCCTGCACGAGACGTCACTGGCTTACGGCCTCGCGCTAAGCGATGTCGACAAGACCGACCGGCTGCTGCTCAGCGATTTCGGGCTCGGCATTTCCTACCACGACTTCGAGGAAAACAGCTGGACGGACGATAAGCAATTCTCCGCCGACTGGACAGCAAGTCGCGACAATCGCCGCCCGCAGGGCTGTATCGGTCGGCGCGTCGACAGTCTGATCACGGATGGCCTGCCGGTGCCGGATCACATCAAGATCGACGTCGACGGGCTCGAACATCGGGTGATCGCGGGAATGCTCGAGACGCTGCGCCAGCCGAAACTCAAGACCGTTTTGATTGAGATCAATTTCGACAACCCGCGCAATCTCGAGATCATCGATCAGCTCACTGCAATGGGCTGGCGCTTTTCCTGGGAACAGTTGCGCATCAACCGCAAGGTCAAGTTCACGGTGGAGCAGATAAAGACCTATCAGCGACGCGGCGAGGGCGGCCTCAACTACATCTTCTACAAGGATGAAGCCTATGATGCGCTCTTCCAGCGCATCTTCGACACATATGTGCCGGGGGAACTCCTGCAGATCGCCTGAGCGGCTTGACGTGGATGCGCGACGGCAATTCAGCCACCGCGCTTGCCCCGAGAATTCAGGTGCTTGACGCGATTGAGGTGCGAAGACGCTGCTGCTCGCGCAGCAAAAATACAAAAAAATCTGCCGGTTCGATGCAGGGACCTTCATCTTCGGGAGGGAGAAGTGGCGAAAATCGTGTTGGATTCCGCGATTCCGGACAACATAATCGCGTTGGGACTGGACGATCCGAAACGCGTTCGCGCGCATTTCGAACGCGGCGACGTGGTCGTCCTGAAGGACGTTCGCATCAAAGCGGACTTCGCCTATCTGTCTTCGATCAAGCCGCCTGTCGGCACTGGCGTGCGCAAGGACAAATACGTGTTGAGCAAGGCCGTGAACGGCATCGCCGAGACACGCGCCTGCAAATGGGCCTATTTTCAGGAGGCCAGCTTTGACGGCGATGCGGTAGCTTTCGCCACTTTCCGGGAACATGTAGAGGGCATCAACACCCAACTCGACTCCATTGTCCGGTCGATTTTCGGACGCACTCGGTTTCTCACCGAGTTCACCACCTGGAAATTTCAACGGATCGAGGGGGAAAATCTGCACATCGATAACCTGTTCGGTTGCGACAAGGTCGCGCAATTCCGCATCTTCGCGAACCTCGATACGCAGCCGCGCAAATGGGCCGTCGGCCGGCACTGGCGTCATTATGCCGAGCTTCATTATCACCGCCCCGGTTTCCAAGCGGTTGCCGACGACGCCTTTCGGTTCAATGGCCTCTTGTCGCAGACCGCATTTGGGCCAAGCTGGAGCGACTGCGACGAACCGCGCCATCTCGTGGAATTCGAGCCCGGCGAAATCTGGCTGACCAACTCGTCGCTGGTCGCGCATCAGGTACGCGCCGGTAATCTGCTCGTGTCCGGGCACTACGAATACCCGTTCTCGAAATGCCGCGACCGGTCGAATAGCCTGCCCGCCCAACTGGCGGCGTTGGGCGGGAACCCCTACCGGCCGACGCTTGCCGAACGGCTCGGAGGATTCGCGCGGTATCTCTCGGGCGCTGAGGGCGCACTTTAGGTGCCCAAGCTCGTCATCAATCCCCGCCTGGATAACCGGATCAGGCTTGTCGACTACAAGCAATATCGAAACGCGACGCCCGAACAGAGCCGTGAGCTCACCAATTGGTATGAAGGCGGCGATCTCCTAGTGCTCGCTAACTATCGGTTCGTGGCGGGGCGCGAGGTGTTCAACAAGCTGCTCTTCCCCAACCGAAAATCCGCAAAAAAATTGCTGTTGCACACCGATGCCGCAAGCCACGGCGAGCCCCCGCGGCAGCAGCAATGGGACGTGATACGCGAGTTGCTGGTGGGGAGTGCCGTCAGCTTCAAGCAATTCGAGGACGCGGTGACGGCGGCCAATCAGGAGTTGTTGGCGCTAAGCGACCTGCTGTTCCAGCACTACCGGTACGACAAGCGCTATTGCATCTATAACATCTCCGAAATGCTTGCGCATAACATGCATTTCGACAGCCCGGCCCATGCGCAGGATTTCAGCCAGTTGCGGGCCTTCGTGAATCTCGACGATTTTCCGAGGATCTGGCGCGTCGGGCAGAGCCTCGAAGAGATGGTGGGCGAATGCTATTGGTCGGCTGGTCTCCGCGAAACGATCGGCAAGCATCCGCGAGAATTCTCACGTGCCACGACTCTGGGCGCCTATGGTGACCGCTATGAAAGCGGCGCGCACGCCTACCCCATGCATTCGATCGCCTTTCAGCCGGGCGAGGTTTGGTTCCTCAATCCCAACATGATGGCGCATGAAGTGGTCTATGGTCGCCGTATTCTCGACGGCGTATTCCTGTTCGGGGAGGAAGGGCTTCTCAACAAGGATAGATTCTACCCCAATATCGTCAACGACCTCCACACGAAGCACCTCGGCCACGCGCGACATTGGTGGGAGGCGAGCGGACGATCGGTTATGGCTCGATCGAAGGACTTCCTTTCGAAATACTTTTACCGTGCGACGTGAGGTGTGGTTTCGGCAAGGTTTCTTCGACGTATCTTCCACGCGGTCGCACTGAGTTTCGGGCTCGGCGCATCGTCGGCAGCCACGCTTCAGTCTCCCGACGACTCGCCCTTTGCACCAGCATCGGTCCGGACGCTCGCAAGTTTTGGCGCGACCGGCGACGGCGCCGTTGACGACACGATCGCTTTGAAAGCGGCGCTCGCCCAGTCCAACCGATATTGTCTCGATGGGCAGAGGCGGGTCTATAAGGTTTCTGGCACGTTGGCGGTGTCGGGTAATCTCTGCCTGAAAAACGCGACGCTGCGGCAGGCCGCGCCGCCTTTCGATACGACGCGATATGTATCGCGCAGGTGCAATGGTAAAGTGAGTCCTTTCGCGGCCTCCGATTGTGGCGATCCCGAGATCGACCGCAAGGACGTGGATGCCTTACACTCCTTCCTGTCTGTGCGGACATTGCTGATCCGGCCCGATTCCGCCGCGGAGAGGATACGCGTCCATTTCGACCATGTGACAATCGACCGCGGGCCGCATCCCGAGGCCGGTTCGCGGCAGGACAGTGCCGGCATCTGGATCGAGAACGGCGCGCGCGTTGATCTCAACGAGGTGGAAATCACTGGCGGGGGCAAGGGTTTCGGCCTGCTGATCGCAAGTTCGCAGCACATCACGATCAGAAACCTCTATGTCCATGATCTGGTTTGGGCACCTTACGAGGGTGATCGGCCGCTGATCCGCAACGACGTCGAACGGATCGGCTGGAATGATGTGCCGATCCATGAATTCCGGGTGCCGGGGCAGGACGGCGCGACGTCGGGTAAATTCTACGAAACGCGGGTGCAGGAGCAGATAACTGGCGTTATGATCGTGCGGTCCCGTCATGTCCTCATAGATGGCGGGCGCATTTCGCATTGCGGCGCGCTCTTCGATACGGGATTCTTGCCTTGGCAAGCCGACGGCCTCGATTTCGGAGGGGGCTCCGGCGACATCGTCGTGGGGAACATTGCTGTCGATTCGACGTGGGAGGGGATCGACGTCGTAGCGAACGGCGAGGGCATCGATGGCCTAGTGCTGGATCGCCCGATCGTCCGCAACAGCTTCGGTTTCGGAATTAAGCTTGGCTACAGCCTGTCCCGTGCCACGCTCGTGAACCCGATCGTTCGCGGGGCAGGATTGGCCGGCATCATCCTGTACGGCCCCGTAAAGGACGCCCGCATCACGGGCGCGACCATTTCCGGCCTGGGCTCCATCGCCCTCGGTGCCGCTCGCTTCGATCCCTGGCCCAACAGCATGCGGGCGGGCCTGCGCCTGGATGCGGGATCGCCAGGTACGGAAAGCCAGGGAAGGCTGCCCGATGGTGTCCGTATCGAAAATGCCCGGGTAAGCGCCGGCCCCGGCGATCCGCCTTTTGCCTATGGCTTCCTCAATATGGGTGCGTCCAATGTCGCCCTCTCGAAAAGCGGCGCCAAAGGCTACGTCCAGGCTCCAGAGCGGGGATTCTAGGCCGGGTTAAGCGCTGCCGCATCGGCGAAGAATGCTAGGTTGGCGGCACGGCATTCGGCGAGTGCCTCCGGATAGGCGACCGCGAGCGCGGCAAGTTTGCGCCAATCCTGCGCGCGTCCGATCACCGGCGCATGTTTAAACCGGTACATCTTCGACATGTTGGGGATGGCGACGACCCGCCGCCCGAGCAGAGTTGCCCAATAGGCGCCGTGATAGGAGTTCGTGACCACCACCTCAGCCGATGCGAGAAAATCGAGCACCGCGATGAAATCGTTGCCCGCATTGGTCCGCCGGTCGGCGCCCTCGATCGGAATCGGGATGCGCTTGTGTTCGTAGATGGCGAACGGCTTGTCGGGCTCGGGGTGCGGCCGATCGAACGCGTCGGACAAGCAACTGGCGCAGGGAACCCAGCGATGCGGCGTGCCGAAATCGCGGACGCCCAGCAGATCGAATGCTTCCAGATACGCCGGCAATGCGCCCGCGTAGGGGAGGACGAAGCCACCCTTGCGATCTACGTTGAGGCTCTCCCCGATTCCCCACCCGATCAGGGCGCTCATCCTCGGACGCGCGGCAGCGAGCGCGCTCATGTAGGGAGCGAAGGTATCGGCGATCAATCCACCACCACCCACTATTACGACACCCGAAAGCTTGGTCGTGTCTAGCCCGACAATATCGTGGACCGGGCCGGGTAGGTCGACGTAGCTGCGCGGCGAGCAGACGGCGTCTCCGACATTGGTCTCGTCCATGCGATAGATGTTGGTCGCGCGCAGGGTCACGCGGTCGCCATCCCAAAAGCGTAGATTCGCTCGCGTGCGCCGTGCGGCACGATCGCCTCAAGTTGATACCCCTGCGCGCACGCGCAATCCACGAGGTCGGCCGAGGTCAGATCGTTGAACCAGCCGTGTATCCGGCGGTCGCGTCCTACATCGAGATCGGTCGGGTTGTAGGTCAATACCAGCCGCCTCCACCGCTGCGCGATCGCTGCCAGGACCGCGATTGGATCGTGGCAATATTCGAGCACCCCGAGCATCGTTACGACGTCCGCCGCGCAATCGGGCAAGCGACCGGCGTTAAGATCGCACAACAGGGTGCGGTCGTCGCGGGGGACGACATCCGCGGGGATGTATCGTGCCTCCGGGGGAATTTCCGCGGCGAGATCCATGTTGCCGCAGCCAATATCGAGGACGGTATCACCCGACCGCAGCAATTGCCCAACCAGTCGCGCGCGAGGCGACCAGTTAGCCTTAAGATTGCGCGGGTCCGCCCATCGCGTCGTATCCGTGGCGCGGGCAGCGGCGAGTTCGAGCGTCGCCAATCGACGCTGTTCCGCAGGCAAATCCGCAAAAGACCGGACGGCGGTATCGGCGCGTGTTGCCTCGATCTCGGCGATGCGCGTTCGGCGCCGTGCCAGCCGATCCAGCGTGTTGGCATCTTCGGAGCCGGCGCTCTGTTCGCGGCTGGCCTGAAGATGCTCAATCACGGCCTCGATCGGTGGATTGTAGCGGCGGTCGAACACGCGGCACATCTCAGGGGGTAAATAGTCGACCCTGAACGCCGCGCCGCCTTCACTCCGATCGAGTACGACCGTCTGCAGCGCGTGCTGGTCCCAGGCCGCGGGATCGGCGTCTTGTGCTGCGATCCAAGCATCGATCATCGCAAGCGCGCCGGGCGTGTCGTTGATGAGGATCGTCCCGCTGATAATCGCCGCGTCGCGGTGGCCGGATACCGCGACGTCGGCTCGATAGCCACGCAGATAGGGCCACGGATCGCGGTGCACAACCGCATCGACATCAACGTAGAGCAACGGCCCGCGCAGGCGCTCGCGAAGATCACGCAGGATCGCCGGTTTGCGCCGTACCGCACCGAGCCAGTCCGGGGTCGGTTCCACCCGTTCCAGTCGTAGCGGCAGGCCAAGCGCCTGCACTGATGCCTCGAGACGGCGCGCTTCGATCTCGTAGCGATCGCCGGCGGTATAGAAGCCCACAATCGTGCCAGGACTATCGTCGCATCCCCCGGGCGCGCGGGCAGCGAGGGCGTCGAACCAGCGTCGCTGGCCGGCGCGCGTATAGCCCCAGCGTTCGAGGATCGCGAACAACTCGGGCGCCAGCCGAAATTGGCGCACGAGTCTTTCGGCTTCGTCCGGATCGAGCGCTGGGACTTCGTCGCCCATTCTACCAGGGAGGTTGCCCCGGTCCGAATTGGCTGCGATCAACTCGGCGAAGGGACGACGAAACGCGAGGCCGGACACTGCTGAGAGAGCGCGTTGCGCGAGATCCGGGCGAGTCTCCATATCCTCCTGTCTCAGCATGATCGCGCGTGGTGCACGCTTGTGCACCGACTCCATTATCGCCTGCGTGAACAGCAGGCCGGGCTCGCTCAGGGTCCGTATCCCGTTCCCCGCGACGTGAAGTAGATGATCAAAGCCTTGCGTAAAAACGCCCTCTGCATCGCGCTCGATCAGCATGTCCCGGGGATCGCGCATCACAAGCACGAAGCAGCTTTGTGCCGCGCGCACGGGGTCTTGCAGGATGAGCTTGGCTGCCCGGACGTCACTTGGCTCGCAGGTGATCGCGGTCGATTCCGGCGTTACGGTGATCGCCATTGCGGAAGCGTGAAGATTCGCCGTGACGGGAGTCTCCGCCGCATCGTGCAGCAGCGTTGCTAACCGCGCCGCAAACGAGATGGGATGACCGCAAATGACGATCTGCCGGCAGGGTTCGGTGTGGCGCATCGGCACGTATCTTTATACGAGGTTAACTCCGGGGCCATCACCTTTCGGGCTCCTTCATCGTCCTGTCCGCTCAACCAATGACGGAACGATCTGCGCGAGATGCGTACAAGTGGCCCTCGATTTCAGAGGTCTGAAGTAACTTTCCGCCAAGGCTGCGCGGTGAGCGTCTACTGTCATGATGGTGAGAGTTGATACCGCGGATCGGCGCTGGCGGTCGACAAAAGGTTCGGCTTTTTCGTCAACCACGAGCTCGCTCTGTGCGGGGGGCGGTGCCGCGGTCGCCAACGCGATCCACAACGCGACCGGCGTGCGTGTGCGAGATTACCCGATCACGATCAAGAAGCACCTCGGCCGACTGCCGGCGTCGGCTTGAGGCCTGCCAAAGCAATAATAGAGTTATCTTCTCGCAACAATCGTATAGATTGGGCGAACGCGATCGCCATATTTGAAATCATTCCATGACAAAGAAAATTTCTTAAAGCCAAGTATCGCGAGATACTCTTTGACAAGCAATGGTGGGAGTCTGAACCAGCCGTCGTTTATACCTTCTGGTTGCCAGCTTCGCGGCATGAATCGAGGGTTTCTTTTGAATTTGCTGGCTATCTTACCGTAAGGCGAGATATCGGATACGATAATGGCTTCCCGCGCCAGTCTCGCGCCGTTCTCAAGAGCAAGGAATGGATCTCTGAGATGCAATAAAATGCTACCAAAAACGGCAACATCTAATGGACCTATAGAGGTTGGAATATCATAAACCCTGCCATGGACCATCCTCGCTTTGGATTTGAATGCCTCATGGCATAACCAATAGCCGTTATTTATCTTTTTAAGGTGTCTTCGGCGCTCTGCCAATGCAGAGTCGACATTATTTTCCGCAAAAGGAACAATGTCCCAATCATAATCGTCGGATAGGTCGAACGAAACTACTTCAGCGCCTTGGTTCTCGATATGGAAACTCAATATGCCCGATGCTGCGCCTACATCTAGGACGCGTTTCCCGGCAAAATTGAAATCTCCAAGATAGCGGTCGATTGAGCCTCGAAGATCCCATTCTCCTTTGATCGTTCCATAGCCCGGAACATCCATGGTATGATAAAAATAGCACTCCTCCAGGGATCCGATCGAGCGCGGGCTCGCGTACGGAATGCTTGGCGTCAATCCGTAGTCTGTATCTGAACGTGCTAACATATCTGCGCTGTCCGAAATAATGTCGTTACCTCCACGGTTTAGCGGAGGGATTTCCTGCTGCACAGCGATATCGCCTTCGAGCGCGCAGTGGGTCTGACTACTTCTTGCGTCCGCCGCCTCGGATCACCTGATCGTGATCGGGAGATCACGCCCGGACGATGCAACATTCCCCGCGCGGTCCGCGGCATGGATGCGGATCGTGTAATTGCCGGGCGCAAGGTCCGCTGGGTTCCAGCCGCCCGGACTTACTCGGCCATGCCGAACGACATTGGTGACGACGTAAAGAAAGCGCGTCCGCTGGTCGCTATGGACCGTATCGCCACTGTCGGGTGCGTAAGCGACTTTCGCTGCAAAAGGCGTGATAGGCATGCGATCGAACTCGATCGTGACGCGCGGCCGTTCGAACCCAAGCACCGGCGTGCCGTCTTGCTTCAGGATCTGGAAGCCTGCCGCATAGAGGCCGAGGCGGCGGCGCGCGGCATTGTCGTCGACCTGATCCCAGGCCTCGGCGACGATGGCGACGGCGACGGCGCCGGCGGGGATGACCAGCCGGCCATTCTGCTTTTCGCTGAGGCGCTGGCCATTGGCATCGAGCACATAGATGTCATCGATATGCGGCGCGACATGATCGCCGAAATTGGGGAAGTGCAGCAACAGCGCGTTGACCTTGGCGCGCGGGGCGCCGAGTTCGAGATGGACATGCGCCATGCGGTTGATCGTGCCGAGCGGATCGCCGACCCGGAAGCAGGTGCCGCGCTTCACGCGAACCCGGACGACATGGCCTTCGCCGTCGCGGATGATCTGGAACCGGCCCGCATCGAGCGGCTCACCGGTCGCGGTGCGGCCGACGCGCATATGGATATAGGTCATCTGGTCGACGCGCAGGCCTTCGCTCAGACCCTCGACGTCCCAATTGGGTAGCGGATCGCGCACCGTTTCGTCCGCGGAGGCGAGCACCGTTCCTCCCACCGGCGCGCTGATATCCAGGCCGGCATGGAGATGGTCGCGGCTTTCGCCATCATAATTGCCGCGCACTTCGCCCATGTCGCCGACCACTTCATGCCAGCCGAACTGAGGAGCGACCGGCCAGGGAAAGGCCGGCTTGCTGATCAGTGCCGAGGGAGGGGGCTCCGCAATGGCGACAGGGATCGGGGCGGCGTTGGCGGGCCGCAGGCTGAGTTTGCGAACGGCATAAGCCGAAGCGTCGGCGACATAGAGGCTTCCTGACCGATCGACCGCAAGCCCGGCGGGGTCTGTCAGCGGCAGTGCGGCATTGCCGTCGATCGCCGATCCCGGCCCGGCGAGCACACGCAGCGACCCCGCCGGCGACATTTCGATTATGCGCCCACGGCGATAGGAGGCGATATAGACGAACCCGTCCCAGGTGGGCGCCAGTCCGATGATTCCTTGCAACAAGCCGGCGCCGTCATTGGGGTCGGTACGGGCGAGCGTCGAAACGCGGGCATGCTTGTCGATCTTGCGAATGGCAGTGTTGCCCGAATCCGCGACGAGCAGCATGCCGTGGCGATCGAGCGCGATCCCGGTCGGCGTGTCGAACGCTGCGGCCGCGCCCTGTCCATCGGCAAAGCCCGGCGCGTCCTGGCCCGCGAGCGTCCGCACCTGGTCCAGCGGCGTGATGATGCGGATGCGATCATTATAGCTGTCCGTGACATAGACGTTGCCTTTGTCGTCCGCCGCCACGCCGATCGGCCCGTTGAAGCGCGCTGTCGCGGCGGTGCCGTCGCGGAACCCCGCGATTCCGTCTCCGGCGACTGTCGTCACCAGGCCGTCGGGACTGATCTTGCGGATCGTATTGGCGCCGGTGTCGGCGACGAAGAGGTTACCGGCCGCATCGAGCGCCAGGCCGGACGGCGTGTCGAACGATCCCGGCAGGGTGGTCACCTTGCCGTCCGAATCGATCTTGCGGACGCGGCCGGTGTCGCCGGCGTCCGCTACGAATAAGGTGCCGCGTGCATCCAGGACGACCGCGAAGGGATCGCCGAAACGCGCCTTTGCCGCTCCGCCGTCGGTCTGTCCCCGCACGCCGTCGCCTGCGACATTGGTCATGGCGACCGGCCAACCGAACCGCGTTGGCGGCGGCGTGAACCAGCCGAGCGTCATCAGCAGCCAAGCCACGCTCCCCACCGCCGCGAGGACGATCAGACCTACAGCGATAATGACCTTGCGCGGCGATTTCATCAGCATGCGAGCGCCCTAGCAACAAACCGGGCGGCATCTCCACAGGGTTGGAGCTTGTGCGCCATAGCTGTGATCGGCGATCAGCGGGCTGCTCGATCCTGGAACTTCGGCGGAGGCATTGCGACGCCGACAAGGGCGCGTGTAAGATCGCCATAATGCCCCAAATGGCGATGGGTAGGCTTGACATGCTGGCCTTCCCGGTAAAGGTAGCGTTACCAAAGTAACGAGGGGATGGCTGGACATGGCCGGCTGGGAAACTTTTTCCGCCGATTTTCTGCCTGCCGACTGGCGGCAAGGTCGTTTTGTCGGCCGCGTGGCGCGTGCCGAGGGGCCGAGTCCGGTGCTCGTCGTCGACGGCATGGTGCATGACATGGCACACGTGGCGCCGACCGTCTCCGACCTTCTGGCGCGCCGCGTGTTCGAGCCTGCTGGCGGCGAGCGGCTCGGCGCGATCGAGGCGCTCGACTGGCTGAGCCCGATCGATCTGCAATGCGTCAAGGCGGCGGGCGTAACCTTCGCGGTGTCGACGCTCGAGCGCGTGATCGAGGAGCGTGCCCGTGGCGATGCCGGGGCAGCGGCGGCGATCCGGGACCGTCTTGCCGCGCATGTCGGCGGCGATCTGCGCGCGGTGGTACCGGGATCGCCCGAAGCGGCCGCGCTCAAGGACAAGCTGATCGCCGACGGCATGTGGTCGCAATATCTCGAGGTCGCGATCGGCCCCGATGCGGAAATCTTCACCAAGGCGCCGGTGCTGTCGGCGGTCGGGTTCGGCGCAGTGATCGGCGTGCGCTCCGACTCGACCTGGAACAACCCCGAGCCCGAAATCGTGCTGGTGGCCGACGCCGGTGGCGAGGTAGTCGGCGCGACATTGGGCAACGACGTCAATCTGCGCGATTTCGAAGGCCGCTCGGCGCTGCTGCTCGGCAAGGCCAAGGACAATAATGCCGCGTGCGCGATCGGCCCGCTGATCCGTCTGTTCGACGGTGACTTCACGTTCGACGACGTGCGCGCGGCGGTCGTCGACCTGATGATCGAGGGCATGGACGGCTATCGCCTTACGGGCTCGAGCAGCATGGCGCAGATCAGCCGCGACCCCGCCGATCTGGTGCGTCAGGCGATGAGCGAGCACCATTATCCCGACGGTTTCGCCCTGTTTCTGGGCACGATGTTCGCGCCGACCCAGGATCGCGATGCGCCGGGCCGCGGCTTCACCCACAAGGAGGGCGACATCGTCACGATTTCGAGTGAGAGACTGGGGACGTTGGTCAACAAGGTCACCAGCGCCAAGGCGGCGCCGGCATGGTCGTTCGGGATCGGCGATCTGATGCGCAACCTCGCCGCGCGCGGCCTATTGGCCCCGCAACCGGTGCTCGCCGAGGCCGCCAATTGATGCTGCAGGCCGCCATCGATAGCGCCCGGGCGAACTATCCCAGTCTCGCCGACAAGCGCGTCCTGATCACCGGCGGCGCGACGGGGATCGGCGAGGGACTGGTCGAGGCGTTCGCGGCGCAAGGGTCGCGGGTGGCCTTTGTCGACGTACAGGACGATGCGGCGCACGCGCTGGTCGACCGGCTCGGCGGACCCGACGCGGTACTCTACAGCCGCTGCGACCTCACCGATCTCGACGGTATCAAGGCGCGTTTCGCGGCGATCGAGGAACAACTCGGTGGGGTAGACGTCCTGGTCAACAACGCCGCCAATGACGACCGTCACAAGATCGACGAGATCACCCCGGTCTATTGGGACGAACGGATGGCGGTGAACCTGCGCCACCAATTCTTCGCCAGCCAGGCGGTCATCCCCGCGATGCGCCGCGCGGGCGGCGGGGCGATCGTCAATTTCGGTTCGATCAGCTGGCATCTCGCTTTGCCCGATCTGCTTCTCTACCAGACCGCCAAGGCGGCGATCGAAGGGCTGACGCGATCGATGGCGCGTGACCTTGGCCGGGACGGCATCCGCGTCAACGCGGTCATTCCGGGCAATGTGCAGACCCCGCGGCAGGAACGCTGGTATACGCCCGAGGCAGAGGCCGAACTGGTCGCCGCGCAATGCCTCGACGGACGCATCCAGCCGGCCGATGTCGCGGCGCTGGTACTGTTCCTCGCCTCCGACGACGCCCGGATGTGCACGGGCCACGAATATTTCGTCGACGCGGGCTGGCGGTGACCGCCACGCCCGAGGTTATCGCCCCGGTCGGGGCAATGCTGGGCGAGGGGCCGGTGTGGATCGGGGACGCGCTCTGGTTCGTCGATATCAAGGCGCCATGCCTCTACCGCCTCGGCGGCGATGGCGAGGTGACGCGCTGGGCCGCGCCGGCGCCGGTGGGGTGGGTGATGCCGGTCGCCGGCGGTGGACTGATGGCGGGACTCAAGACCGGCCTGCACCGCTTCGACCCGAACGATGGCAGCTTCTCGGCACGGATCGAGGTCGAGCCTGGCTTGCCGAACAATCGGCTCAACGACGCGGTGGTTGGTCCCGACGGTTCTTTATGGTTCGGGTCGATGGACGATGAAGAGGCGCAAGCGTCGGGCCGCTTCTACCGTTTTGCGGGCGGACGCGTCTCGGACACCGGGCTGCCGGCCGCGATCGTGACCAACGGCCCGGCTATTTCGCCCGACGGCCGCACGCTCTACGTCACCGACACATTCGCGGGAACGATCGGTCAGGCGGATATCAACGACGACGGTTCGTTGGGCTCGCTGCGTCCGTTCGTCACCATCGACAAGAGCCACGGCTATCCCGACGGCCCGACCGTCGATGCGGACGGGTGCGTGTGGACCGGCCTGTTCGGCGGCTGGAGCGCGCGGCGCTACGACCCCGCGGGCGCGCTGATCGCGAGCGTGCGCTTTCCGGTCGCCAACATTACCAAGATCGCCTTTGGCGGGGCCGGTTTGCGCACCGCTTATGCGACCACCGCGAAGCTCGCGCTCGATGCCGCCGCGCTCGACGCGCAGCCGCTTGCCGGGCACCTCTTCGCGTTCGACGCCGGAGTCGCCGGCGTGCCGGTCAACGCCATATCATCATGACGAGAACGATAAATGGAGAGCAGAATGAACGGGGGAGCGACACGGGCCAATAGTGGCCTCATCGCCATGATCGTCGCAGTAGCGACGATCGGTGGATTGTTGTTCGGCTATGACAGCGGCGCGGTGAACGGCACCCAGCCGGGGCTGAAGGCGGCATTCGACCTGAGCGAGAGCGGGCTTGGCTTCACTGTCGGGTCGCTGCTGATCGGCTGCTTCATTGGCGCGTTCTTCGCCGGCACGCTCGCGGACCGGATGGGCCGCCGCAATGTGATGCGCGTCGCGGCATTGCTGTTCCTGGGCGGTGCGCTGGTCCAGGGTTTCGCGCATCTCCAGCCGATCTTCGTGACCGCGCGGATCATCGGCGGTATGGCGGTGGGGGCGGCGAGCGTCTTGTCGCCCGCCTACATTTCCGAAGTCGCGCCGGCCAATATCCGCGGGCGGATGACGACGGTGCAGCAGATCATGATCATCTCGGGTCTGACCGCCGCGTTCGTGGTCAATTACTATCTCGCCGCCGCCGCCGGCGCCTCGACCGAAAAGCTCGGCGGGCTCGAGGCGTGGCGCTGGATGTACCTGATGCAGGCGATCCCGGCGGCGGTCTTTCTGCTCGCCTTGTTCCTGATCCCGGAGAGCCCGCGCTTTCTCGTGTCGAAGGGCCGCGAAGGCGAGGCGGAAGTCGTCCTTACCCGCCTGTTCGGCGCCGATACCGCCGCGACCAAGCTCGCCGAGATCCGCGGCAGCTTCAATGCCGATCACCGGCCGCAGCTGCGCGACATCCTGGATCCGGTGAAGGGCGGCATCCGTCCGGTGGTCTGGGCCGGATTGCTGCTCGCGGTGTTCCAGCAACTCGTCGGGATCAACGTGATCTTCTATTACGGCTCGACCTTGTGGCAACTCGCCGGCTTCACCGAGAACGACTCGCTGCTGATCAATATCGTGTCGGGTGTGGTGTCGATCGGCGCGTGCCTGGTCACCGTCGCATTGGTCGACCGGATCGGACGCAAGCCGCTGTTGCTGATCGGCTCGGCCGGAATGGCGGTGACGTTGTTCGCGCTCGTCTATGCGTTCAGCCAGGGCTCGCTCGACGCCGCGGGCAAGCTCCAGCTGTCGCCGCAACTGGGCACCATCGCGGTGATCGCGGCGAATCTCTATGTGATCTTCTTCAACCTGAGCTGGGGCCCGGTCATGTGGGTGATGCTGGGCGAAATGTTCCCCAACCAGATTCGCGGTTCGGCGCTGGCGGTGTGCGGCTTCGCGCAATGGTTCGCGAACTACCTCGTCGCGCAGAGCTTCCCGGTCATGGCCGCCAAGCTGGGGCTCGCGACCAGTTACACCTTCTACGCGGTGTGCGCGGTGATCAGCTTCTTCCTGGTCCAGAAGTTCATCCACGAGACCAAGGGTAAGGAACTCGAGGAAATGACCGGCTGAGGATGGGCCAGGCTGAGCCGCAAGCCCGGCATGACGATTGGGCGAAGCGCCCGTAATGCGGCAATTGTCAAGAAAAGGGCGTGGGAAGCGGCAGTTTTCCACGCCCTTTTCGTTTCAACGAGAGATCAGCGGCGGATCGTTACCGGGCGGCCGTCATAGGTCACGCTGCGCGCCGGGTTGGCGCTAAAGTCGGGCGTTGCGGCCGAGCGCGGACCATAGAAACGCACCGAGATCGACCGCTTCGCCGCCATACCGTCATAGCCGCCGGTCCGCGCGCCGATCGTCAGCGTGCCGCTCTTGTCGTCCCAGCGGATCGGGATGCGCGCATATCTGCCCTTGGCATAGCCGTCGCTCAGGCCGTCATCCTCATAGAGCGAATAGCGTCCGTCGGCGCCTGTAAAGACCTGGAGCACGATCGGCCCGCCGGGCTGTTCGCTGGTCGTCTGCACGTCGGGGCCGGTCGGCACGATCGCGCCCGCCCGGACGAACAGCGGCATGCGCTCGTACGGCGCCGCCGCGACGATCGACTGGCCGCCGGTATAATAAGTCCCGCGGTTGAAGTCGTACCAGCCGGTCCCGGCGGGCAGGTAGACCTGCCGGCTGCGCGCCTTGAATTCGGAAACCGGCGCGACGAGGAACGACGGACCGAACATATATTCGTCGTTGATCCCCCAGGTGCGCCGATCGCCGCCGAAATCCATCACCAGTCCGCGCATGATGCTGCCGTCGGCGAACCAGGTGTCGGCCGCGCTGGTGTAGATATACGGCATCAGGCGGTAGCGGAGCTTGTCGTACCAGATCATCGACGCCTGCATCGCCGGATCGTTGGCCGAGATCTCGTAGATTTCGCGATACGGAAATTCGCCATGGCTGCGGAACAAAGGCGAGAAGGCGCCGAACTGGAACCAGCGCAAATTGAGCTCGCGCCATTCGGGCTGATCGGCGGGGCGCTGCTGGGTGTAGCGATCCTCGACCGCGAAGCCGCCGATATCCTGGCTCCAATTGGGCAGTCCCGACATCGACAGATTGACCCCGGCCGAGATCTGGTCGCGCAGATTGTCCCAGCGCGCCGCGACATCGCCCGACCAGACCGCCGCGCTCGACCGCTGGATACCGCCGAACGCCGATCGCGTCAGGATGAAGGGCCGCCGGCCGGGTTCGACGCGGCGCAGATTGTCGGCGACGCCCTGGACGTGGACGAGCGGATAGGTGTTGAACTCAGCCGCTCCAGGCCCGCGCACCGTCGGGCCCATCTGGAACGCGCGTTCCGCGATCGAGAGGTTCGAATGCCAGTCGGGCTCGTCGGAATCGAGCCACCAGCCATCGAACCCCTTCGACACGAGCTTGTCGTTGACCTGATCGAAGAACAGGTCGCGCGCGCCCTTTGTATAGGGATTGTAGAAAGTGTTGGCATAGCCCGGGCCGACCCAGTCCTTCTGCCCGGCTTCGAGCGGACGGCGGTAGAGATAGCCCTTGGCATCGAGCGCCTTGCCATTCGCGGTGTTCGGATAGAATTTCCCCCACACCGAGATCATGATGTGCGCGTCCATTGCGTGGACGTCATCGACCATCTTCTTGGCATCGGGGAAGCGGCTCGTGTCGAAATCGTGGCTGCCCCATTGGTCGTCGACCCAATAGCGCCAGTCGAGCACGATATTGTCGAGCGGAATACCGCGCTTGCGATATTCACGCACCACGCCGACCAATTGATCCTGCGTCTCGTAGCGCTGGCGGCTCTGCCAGAAGCCATAGGCCCATTTGGGCATCAGCGTGGCCTTGCCGGTCAGCGCGCGATAGCCCGCGATCGCGCCGTCGATGCTGCCGCCGCCGCCGACGAAATAATAATCCAGATCCTTGCCGACGTCCGAGGTCATCCACAGCGAGTGGCGATCGGCGGCGGGGAGCGGGTCGTTGTGGACGAGGCCGATATAGCCGGCATTCGGATCCCATTCGACGCGGATCGCGACCGGCTTGCCCGCGGTCATCGGCAGGTCGAAATTGTGGTACCAGGGATTCCAGTTCTGCCGCCAGTGCGACATCACCAGCTTTCCGTCGGCATAGACTTTCATGTAGCTCGACGCGTAGAGCCGGAACTTGTGCACGCCACTCTTGTCGGCCGTCACATTGCCGGTCCAGACGACGCGCTGTTCCTGGGTGTTGACGCCGGCGGTGTTCTGCCCGCTCTCGCCCGATGCCTTGGTCGCCGCCTTCGCCTCGGCCGGCCATGTCTTCTGATCGCGGATATATTGATAGTTGATCGTCTCTTCCTGGCGGCTGACCGCGAGCTTGCCGCCGAGAAAATAATCAGCCTTCCAGCCGGGCTTGCCGCCGCTCGTTACCTTGAGCTCGTCGTTACCGACCAGGGTATAGGACCGCGGATTGCCGAACCGCGTGATCCCGTCATTATCCCACAACAAGCCGTAGCCACGGGTCGAGACCAGGAACGGGATCGCGATGTCCATATTGTGCTGGGCGAGTTCGACGTCCTCGCCATTATAGTTCATCTGGCGGTTCTGGTGCTGGCCCAGGCCGTAAAACCCTTCGTCGGTACCGCGATTGAATTGCTGGCTGACCGAAAAATACGGCTTGCCCTCGACCGATACCGGCCGGAACGCCCCGCGCGGCGCCTCCGCGAGCAGCGGCTTGCCGGCGGCGTCGAGGAAGCTGACCGCGCCGTCGGCCAGGCGGATGCGCGCGCTCGCCTTGGGCAGCTTGAGCGTGACAAAGCCGCCGGCCGTGCTGACGATCGGATCGCCATCGGGCTGGGCGATCACCATCAGGCTCTCGGGCACGTCATCGAAATTGGTCCCGGGCACCGCCGTAACGCGGAAATTCGCGTCGCCATAAGCGAGCACCCGGACGCGCTTCGCCGGACCGGCCAGCGGAGTCACCACGACGCCGTGATCGACTTTCGCCACCGATCCGTCCGCCGCCGGTGCTGCCGCGGCCGCGTCGGCCGCCAGCGCCGCTACGCTTCCGGCCCCCGCCAGCGCGATCGCCGCGGAGCCCATCATCAACCAGCGCATCGCCATCATTTCCACGCCCCCATCGCTACTTTGAGCCACACCGGCGTTCCGGTGAAATTGAGTCCGTAATCGGTCTGATCGCCGTTCCACACGCGCTCGAACACCCAATTGCCCTGCGCGTCGAAATGCCCTTCCTCGACCCTCAGGATCATGCCGTTGCCGCCGCTCGTATCGTCGATATTCAGCCGGACGTCGGTCCCGGTGAGCAGGAATTGGTCGGGACCGAGCTGCGCGACCAACGCGCCGCCGACCGGCTGCCCCTTGGTGGGGGAGGGGTCGGGTTTGAGCCAGCTGATGTCGCCGGCGCCGAACCGCCAGAGATCGTATTTCGCGGTGATCTTCCACCGTCCTAGGGTCGTCGTCTGGTCGGCGGCATCGTCCATCTTGGCGGCGCCCCACACGGGATGCTCGAACGCGATCTTCGCCCAGGTACCTGCCATCGGCGCGAGCACACGGTATTTGGAGGCGAAGGCCTCTATCGTCGCGGCGTCGACGTCCTTCGCGCCGAGGGGATAATTGGCATAACCCGTATCGTCGAAGCCGAATGGCGAAAAGCCGATCCCGCCCTTGCCCAACACCGGCCACAGGAAACGCGCATAGTCGGCCGAGTTGCCGGTTTCGGGCACCAACAGGGGATTGTCGGGCCGCGCATAGAGATCGAGATATTTGGCATAGGCTTTGGGGTCGCGGCTATAGATGTCGGGCGCGACCAACGCGAGGTGCGGTGCGCCGGCGCGCCACACATCGATCACCGGCCAGTCGGGTCCACCGCTCGCCCCGCCCGATTCCGCCGGCCCGAACGGGCCGCCAAGCGCTGCATTGGCATACATAGGCAGGTTCTTGACCGCCTGGCCGGCCCCCGCGACCTCATCGACGTAGCGCGAGACGTACCAGGCATTGAAGGCGGTATCGGCGAGCTTGCCGAATGCCTGCGTCCAGTTGCCCGACTTACCCGTCTTGGCGGCGAGCGCTTTCGGGATCGGCTGGGCGAACAGGGCGTTGGCCTCGGCCGAGAAATCGCGCGTCGAGCCGTAACTGCCGGTCTCGTTCTCGACCTGCACCATGATCACGGTGTTCTGCGGGTCGATCGCCTTCAGCCGCTGCATCAGGGCGACGAAGGCGCGCTTGTCGGCATCGAGCGTGGTGCGGGCGTGCGGGCTCAGCACGTAATGCGCCTTGCCGTCGCGCGTCCGCATCCGCGGGAAGCGGCTATTGTCGGTCTTCACCCAGTCCGGCGCATAGCTCGACGAGGTGTTCTTCCACGTCCCGAACCATAACAGGACGAGCCGCAGATTGTGCTCGCGGGCGCCTTTCAGCAAGGCATCGAGATAGGAAAAGTCGAACCTGCCCTCGACCGGTTCGATCTGCTGCCAGGCGACCGGGATTTCGAGCGTGTTGGCGTTGAGCTTGTCGAGCACCGGCCAGACCTTGGGCAGGGCGGCGGGATAGTTGCTAGAATTGTTCGCCTGCGCGCCGAGCATCAGGAACGGCGCGCCATCTACGAACAAGGCCGAGCGGCCATCTTTGGTCACCACGCGCGGCAATTCGGGTGCCGCTTGCGCGGACACGGTCACGGCGGCCAACGCGAGCGGCAATAATCGGATCAGCCTCATTTCAATGCTCCTGGGCAGATTGCGCCACTCGGGTCGCTGGCCAAATGGAGGTCGGCGACCGATATCGCGAACGGCCCGCTCGCGGTCAGTGCCCACGGCACGGTCACGTTCTGCATGTCGGCCCCGCGGTCGCGCAGGCACTTGAGGCCAATGCGTACTGTCCGCCATTGCGGCCCGGCGGCGAACAGCGCGGTCGCGTCGAGTTTTGCGTTGCCGAAGCCGAGTGTTACCGGCCCGGTCGCCGCCGTGTCGACGCGATAGGTCATTTCGAGCACCAGCTCGGCATTGGTCTCGCGCGTAAGGTTGAGGGGCGCACTGTTGATGGCGAGCGTCGCCGAGCCCCCGGCGGGCCAGGTCAGGCGCGCCGCGCCTTCCTGGGTATGCGGACCATCGATCGGTTCGCGCGCGACGCGCGAATCGGATGTCCAGGAGAACGGTGCCGGAACCTTGCCCTTGGCGAAGAATTGGCTCGTATTGGCCAGCCCGGGATCGACACCGGCCACTTCGCCGAGCACGCCGACCTTGCCGGGTTTGGCGTAGCTCAGTCCGTAACCGAATGGGAACAGCGGGTCGTAGCCCGGTTGTCCCGTGTTGAGGGTGAACTGGCCCGCGGTCTTCGGCCAGCTGTACGACAGCCGACCGGTGAAATCCTTGCGCGCCTTGCCGTTGCGCGTGCCGATCAACACGTCGGCGATACCTCCGCCTTCGCTGCCGGGCAGCCAGGCAGCGACGAAAGCATCGGACTGGTTGAGCTCGGGGTTCACCCATAGTGGCCGACCCGACAGGAATACCGACACCGTCGGTATGCCGGCCGCGCGCAGCTTCTTGAGCAAGGCCAGCGCCTGCTTGTCGCCCGGCTGGAACTCGAGCGTCCTCACATCGCCGCGCATCTCCGCATAGGGCGCCTCGCCGAAGACGATGATCGCGGCATCGGGCTTGCTCGCGAAGCTGCCGTCCACCGACAGGGTCGCCGATCCGCCGCCCGCTTTCATCGCCGCGGCGATGCCCGAATAGATCGACTGCGCATTGGGGAAATCGGCGTTGCTGTTGCCGTCGCCTTGCCAGCTCAGGGTCCAACCGCCCGACTGCATCGAGATCGAATCCGCACCCGGACCGGCGACGAGCACATTGGCGCTCGCCTTGAGCGGCAGCACGCCGTCATTCTTGAGCAGCACCAGGGTCTTGGCCACGGCTTCGCGGGCAAGCGCGCGATGCGCCGGCGAGCCGAGCACATTGGCGCGCCCTTCCCAGGGCCGCGCGGCGTCGAACAGGCCGAGCGCGAATTTGACGCGCAGGATACGGCGCACCGCATCGTCGATCCGGGTCGTCGGGATCAGGCCCGATTTCGCTTCCTTCAGCGTGTTGTCGAACAAGTCGCGCCAGCTGTCCGGCGCCATCGCCATGTCGAGCCCGGCGTTGAACGCGACCGCGCAGTCGGTGTTGCTGCAGCCGGGAACCTGGCCATGGCCGTTCCAGTCGCCGACGACGAACCCGGCAAAGCCCATCCGTCCTTTCAGGACATCGGTCAGCAGCGATTTGTTGCCGTGCATCTTTTGCCCATTCCAGCTGGAATAGGACGCCATCACGGTCATGGTTCCGGCGTTGATCGCCGACGGATAGCCTTGCGCGTGGATCCGGATCAGCGTCGCCTCGTCGATCTGATCGTCGCCCTGATCGATCCCGTCTTTGGTTCCGCCGTCGCCCAGGAAGTGCTTGGCGCTCGCCGCAACATTGCCCAACTGGATGCGACCCTTACCTGGGTTGCCTTGCAGTCCGCGGATCATCGCGCCGGCATAACGCGCGGTGATCGCGGGATTTTCCGAATAGCCTTCATAGGTCCGGCCCCAACGGTCGTCCTGCGGCACCGCCAGCGTCGGCCCGAATGCCCAGTCGATGCCCGTTGCGGCGGTTTCCTCGGCGGTGGCGCGACCGATCCGCGTCATCAGCGCCGGATCGTTGGCGGCACCAAGGCCGATATTGTGCGGAAACAGCGTGGCGCCGACGACGTTCGAATTGCCGTGAACCGCGTCGATGCCGAACATCAGCGGGATCGCGATATGGCCTGGCCGTGCCTCATTTGCGACAGCGGCGAATGCCCTGGAGGTCGCGACCCACGGCGCCTGCGGCGAGCGGTCGGGGCTGCCCAGGGGCGGTGAACTACCGCCGGCGAGGATGCTGCCGAGCGGATATTTCCGGAGATCCTCGGGCTTGATCGAGCCGATATCGGCCTGGATCATCTGCCCAATCTTCTCCTCAAGCGACATCTTCGCCATCAGCGCGGTGATCTTCGCCTCGGTGGCGGGACGCACCAGGCCGCGGCTCTTCGCGGCCGGCCATAATGCCGGATTGGCAACGGTCGGCGCGTCCGGCGCGCCGGCGACCGCAGTCGCGCCGATCATCGTCGCGGATAACAATGCCATTAACCCCGTCTTTGCCCTCATCGTAACCCTCTTCACCGACTGTTCTTTCCCTGAAATCATTTGCTGGTGGCGATCGCCCGGAACGAATGCGGCGGGAGGTCGAGCACGAAGCGCGTCCAGCCCGGCTGGGCATCCTTGCCGCCCGGCACCGGAGCGGCGGCAGCGATCGGCGTGTTTCCGGACAGCTCGACTGCCTTTATTCCTTCGCCCTTGATCGTCAGCGTTGCCGCGACGGGCTGGTCACGGAAATTCTCCACGACATAGGATCCGTTGTCATAGGCGAAGATCGCGACATTGGCGGGCGCCGCGAGATGGGCGGGAAAATCCTGCATGGTCATCGCGCGGATATGGTCGAGCGCAGCGGTCGGCAGGTTGTAGAGGTCGCTGGGGTTTTCGGGCGTCGCCAGCATCATCAGCGTGCCTTGCGAATATCGGTTCATCAGCAGGATCGGGAATCCCTTCTGCCCCGACACACCGCGCACGACCGCCCAACTGTCATTGGTGTAGAAGCGCATATCCGGGAACAATATCGGCCGTGCCGAACCGCCCGGATCGTCGAGCAGGCGGCCATTGCCCGCGCCGAATCCCTCGATGAAATGGTCGACCGCGACGGTCCGCCCGGTCGGCGTCCATTCCGCGAGGTCGGCAAAGCGGGTGCCGAGCGCCGAGACAAAGCCCGACGTGACGATCACCGTCGCGCCGCCTTTCAGGCTCGCTTGCACTTTCGCGACGATTCCCGGATCGTCCGCGGCAGCCTCGGTCAGCAGGACCGTCCTAGCGTCGGCGGGATAGGTCGGCGCCAGCTCGATCGGGATGCCGATATTGCCGAGATAATTGTGCAGGAAGTCGTCGCCGCTCGATTGATACGGCTTGTAGCTCGCCACGCCGATCGGCTTGCCGAGTGATCCGAGCACCGAATCGACCGCGTCGAGCGACAGCCCCGCCGCGCGTGCCCAGCCCGCCGGGGCGCGCGATCCCGACTGTCGCCAGGCGCGCATGGCTCCCGACCAGTCGAAACTGGTCCCCATCGTGGCCCAGGGCCGCTCACCCTCGTCGGCGCCCATGTCGGACGCCATCGGGCTCCAGTTGAACAGCGTGATCTCCGGCGCCTTGGCCAGCATTGTATCCCACAATTGTTCGGCATAGCGGTCGAGGTAGCGCGTGCTGAACGTATCGACCCAGCCGCCGCCATTCGCGCCCGGACGGATGTTCGCGTAATAGCGATAGACCGAATAGCTCTCATATTGCTGGAGTAGCTGATCCGTGATCACCGGGTCGCGCGTTTCGGTACCGGTATAGATGCCGTCGAATGCCTTGGCTTCCTGGTCGAGGTCGTAGCCCAGCCCCTGAAAATGCTCGTACCAGTTCGGATATTTGATGATCATCCGGACCTTGGGATTCTCTGCCTTGGCCGGGCGCAGCACGAGGTCGCGCGCGACGCCGCGCATCGTGTCGAGCCGGTATTGCGTCCAGCTGCGCTTGCCCTTGGCGGCGATGTTGGCGTCGCTCTTGGAGGTGAAGAAGAAGAAGTCGTCCAGGATGACCTGATCGAAATGCCGCGCCGCGAGTCGCACGGCGCGCTCGCATTCGGCGCGGTCGTCACGATTCTCGTAATCGAACGTGCCGAACTGACCGTTCCTGCCGCCCGCCGCGAGCGTGATGCCGCCGGCGACCTCTATTCCTTTCTCGCGGAAATAGGACGACACCTTCGCCAGTTCGTCATCGGTCGCGAATTGGTGGTCGCGATAGGCCTCGACATAGACCTTGTCGAAATGGAGCTGGCCGGCGACGCGGGCATATTCGCGGTCGAACGTCGCGCGGTCGGCCAGCGCGCGTACGTTGCCGACGACGACATAGATCGCGACCTTGAAGTTGCGATATGAGGCGGCAGGGGAGGCAGGCGCCGCCTGCAACAGGGGCGGTGCCGCGGTGACCGGTGTCGCCGACAACCCCGTGATCGCCGCGAGCAGGACGGCACGCGCAATCGGTCCGGAACGTCGTCGGCGAGCAATTTCAGGCACGCATATCTCCCCTCCACGCCGGGTTGTTCCCGAGTCATTGGGAGCGCTACCATAAGAGTTGTGTCAATAGCAATCGGATCGTGTCGGAATGTGACGAAGGATTTTGGCTGGGCTTGACGCGTAATGCTGCGCTACACGCACGCGGATGAGCGGGGGAACACCACAGAAGCGCAAGGGTCGCGGTGGCGACGCGCCGAGGATCGAGGACGTCGCCAAGCGGGCGGGCGTCTCGCCGATGACGGTGTCGCGTGTGATCAACGGCGCGAGCCATGTCCGCCAAGCCGCGCGCGACGCGGTCAACGAGGCGATCACCGCGCTCAACTACGCTCCCAACCGTGCGGCGCGCAGCCTTGCCGGCGGCGGTCAAGTGCGTCTTGGACTGCTCTACAGCAATCCCAGCGCCGCCTATCTCAGCGAGTTCCTGGTCGGCAGCCTCGATCAGGCGAGTCGCTCCGACGTCCAACTGGTGGTCGAGAAGTGCGACCGTGGAGAAGGCGAGGAGACGAGCGCGCGCCACCTGATCCGGAGCGGGGTCGACGGCATCCTGCTGCCTCCGCCCTTATGCGATTCGCAACCGCTGATCGATCTGCTCGCGGCCGAGAACGTGACCGCGGTCGCGGTCGCCACTGCCCGGCTGGCGGACGGCATCTCGACCGTGTCGATCGACGATTTCGCGGCGGCCGAGGCGATGACGCGGCACATCATCGCACAGGGCCATCGGCGCGTCGGCTTCATCATCGGCAATCCCGACCAGACCGCGAGCGCGCGGCGGCTCGAAGGCTATAAGGCGGCGCTGGCCGAGGCCGGGATCGCGATCGACGACGCGCTGATCAGGCAGGGGCTGTTCACCTATCGCTCCGGGCTCGAGGCGAGCGAGGCGCTGCTCGATCTGCCCCAGCCGCCAACCGCCATCTTCGCCAGCAACGACGACATGGCGGCTGCCGCGGTCGCCGTCGCGCATCGCCGCGGGCTGGACGTGCCGGGCGACGTCAGCGTGTGCGGGTTCGACGACACCGCGCTCGCCACCGCGATCTGGCCAGAGCTCACTACCGTGCGCCAGCCGATCGCGGCGATGTCGCGCGCCGCGATCGAAATGCTGGTCGCCGAGGTCAACGCACGGCGGCAAGGCAAGACGCCGGAACCACGCCGGCTGGTACTCGACTTTACCTTGGTCGAGCGCGAGTCGGACGGACATCTAGGGGCCTAGGTTCGCTGCTATCCCCCGATCGGTAAGCGGAACCCGGTCGCCGGCAGCCCGTCCGGATTGTAGAGGTTCACGATCGGGCTCGCCTGCCACAGATAGCGGACTTCGCTCGCCTTGCCGTCGTCCGGGACCAGCACCGTATCGCCGCTCGCGACCGCATTGGCATAACCGCACTTCCCGCTGGCGTCGCACACTTCGAACCCGATGACCTGGCCGCCGCCGACGGTCACCAGCGGGCCATGGGCGAAGCGGATCGCGATCTTGCCATCGCGGCGGACGACTGCGGTCGGTGCGGGGCCTCGCGCCTCGACTTTTTCCCCCAAGGCGATGGCGCGCGCACCGAGCGCGAGGCGATAGCCCACGTCCTGCTTGTTGGTCGGGTGGATGTCGGCGACCTGACCGATATCGAGCGCGCTGGCCAGCCCGACCTTCGGGTCGGCATCGGCGACGCGGCGCTGGACGTCGCGCAATTGCGCCCAGACGTCATCGACCGGCCGTGAGGTAAGCGGCCCGAATCCGGCAAGCTGGACCATCAGGAACGGCGCGGCGCCGAAGCGCTTGCGCCAGTCGGCGATCAGCAGCGGCATCAGTTCGGCATAACCGGCGGCGTCGGCAACGTTCGCTTCACCCTGATACCAGGCGAACCCTTTGACCGGATAACCATCCAACGGTGCGATCATGCCGTTGTAGAGTGTGGTCCGCCCGTTCCCGCCGACCCACGGCACGCCGGGCGGCATACCGATCGCCGCGAGCGCGTCGCCGCGCGCGAACTGCCAGTCCTTGAGCGGAAGGACCGTCCCATCGGCCAAGGTCAGCGTGCGTGGCGCGGTGCCCCACAAACCGCCGCCGCCGCCGGTATCGATCGCAGCGACGTCGATCACATTGTCACCGGCGTGGAGCAGACCGGGCGCGACCGGATAGCGGCGCAGCGCTTGCCATCCCTCGAGCGTGCCGACCGCGGTTCCGTTGACGCGCGTGACGTCGATATCGTCGACCGCGCCGATCGCCAGTTCGGCCTTGCCCGCCTGCGCCGCGGTGAGCGTCACATGCGCGCGATAATAGCCGATGCCGTCGAAGTTCGCGAGCGCGGGGTCGCCCCAATTCTCCCAGGCCGTAATCGAGGGTACCGAACGCCAGGCGGCATTGGCCGGCGCTGACGCGCGCGCGCCGAGCCAATTCTCGAGCCGCACGTGCCATTGCCGCGATGCCGCCGCGGGGTCGCGCCCGTAGAGGTCCAGCAAGTCGAGCGCTGGTCGATAGCGCGGCAGCGTCGCCAGCGCCTCGCGGCTGATCCAATCCTCGATCACCGATCCGCCCCAGGACGAGGCGATGAGCCCGACCGCGATGCCTTGCCGCTGCTGGAGGTCGCGACCCATGAAATAGCAGGCCGCCGAGAAGTCCGCCGCGCTGGCGGGCGCCGAGACCTGCCAGCCGACGGGGGTGCCGAAGCCTGCTTGCGGCGTCGCGCTCGACTGACGCGGCACGTTGAACAGGCGCAGCAACGGATGGGCCGATTGCTGCACCTCGGCATCGGTATTGGTCGCGTGGCGCAGCGTGAATTCCATGTTCGACTGGCCGGAACACAGCCAGACGTCGCCGACCATGACATCGCCGAGCGTCGCGCTCGCGCCGCCGCTCGACGCGACGAGCGAATAGGGGCCGCCGGCGGGCCTGGCCGGCAAGGTCGCGCGCCACGCGCCCTTGGCGTCGGCCACGGTGCGGACGGCCGCGCCGGCGAAGTCCAGCACGATCTCCGCCTTGGGCGCGGCATGGCCATGCACCGCGATCGCACGATCACGCTGCAGCACCGCATGGTCGGTGAACGGCGCGTCGAACGTCACCTGCGCCGCCGCCGGCGCTGCCGCCAACATGCCGAATGCCACGATCATCCACTGCATCATCTTTCCTCTCCTGATTATTTCGATTGCAGCACCGCGGCGATCACGCGGTGCAGGATCACGCCGCATCTCGGGCGAGACGGCGCTCAACATCCCGCGTGCACGCTCGGGCAAGTGGGCCGCCTGTCCGGCATCGTCGGCGAAAACGAGATGGTCGAGCAGCCACGACCGGCCAATCGCGCGCCTGTCCGCGCATTATGGGGTGGGCGGCCGCTACCGGGCGGGCAAGCCGCTCAGGGGCGACGCTGTCGTTGAGGTCCAGCGTGATCGCTCGAATGGCCGTCACGCGCTGCGCCCGCCGCGACGCCGACCGATGTTGCCATCCATTTGCCACTCCTCCCAATCGCATTGCTAAAAAGGAAATGCCGATTCCGCCGATGTCGGCGCCAGAAACGCCTAGCATCAAAGGTCTAACAAAAAAATTGGTAGCGCAACCACTTATGATGAGGTAGCGGTACCAGAGTGATATTCACACAATCAGCCGAGGCACCAGACCACGGCGGCAGAAAGCACCCCGGGAGGTGCGCGTGGAGAGGAAACCGGATGCTATCCGACTTATCGTGCTCGCGCTTCCCTGGCCTGCCTTCAGGAAGGGAAGATGAATGTTCCAGTCGAATATGCTTAAAGGCGCGACGCAGCCGACCGCCGATCGCCACAACGTGCGCGCAGGCATGAGGCGCAATCCATTCATTCTCGCGGGAGCGTCGCTCGTCGCTATCGTCGCGGCCGGATATGTCGGGCCCGCTTGTGCGCAGGACACGTCGCCTGCTGCGGGCGCATCGGACGCGCCGAGTGCCGGCGATGTTCCGGCGAACAGTGGCAGCAAGGACATCGTCGTAACCGGTCGTCGGGCAGCGCTGCAGGCCGCCGATGAGCGCAAGCGCCGGAGCGAGACTATCATCGACTCGATCGTCGCCGATGATGCCGGCAAATTGCCGGACAATTCAATCACCGAGGTGCTGCAGCGCGTGTCGGGCGTCACCATCGTGCGCTTCGGCGCGCTGAACGACCCCGATCACTATTCAGTCGAAGGGACGGGCATCCAGGTGCGCGGCCTGACCGGCGTTGCGTCGCGGCTCAACGGGCGCGAGATCTTCAGCGCGAATAACGGGCGCTCGCTGCAGTTCGGGGATGTCACCCCGGAGATGATGGCGGCGGTCGACGTGTACAAGGCGTCGACGGCGGACCTGATCGAGGGCGGTACGGGCGGCCAGATCGACCTGCGCACGAAAGTGCCGTTCGACTTTAAGGACGAACGCTTTCACGTTTCCGCGACCGGTGAGCTCAGCATGGGCGATCTCGCGCGCAAGGGCGATCTGTCGGGATCGATGCTGATCACCAAACGCTGGTCGACCCCGATCGGCGAGATCGGCATCCTCGGCGACGTGGCGTACAGCCGGCTCAGCACCACCTCGGACTTCTTCCGGGTGGAACCCTATTACCGCCAGCATATCTCGGGCGCCGATTATTATGTTCCGGGCGGCTATACTTATGGCGAAGAGCAGTTCCAGCGCACCCGCACCGGCATTTATGGCGCGGTGCAATGGGCGCCGTCTGATTCGCTGACGTTTACCGGCACCTTTTTCCAGTCGCGCTACAAGAACCGGTCGGGCGACTGGGGGGCGTTCGTATCGTCGCAGTCGATGGCCGTCGATCCTGCGAACAGCAAGTTCGACAGCAACAACATGCTGATATCGACGCCGGAGCTGTTCAATCGCGATCAATCGACCTTCCTGCCGAGCGGCGTAACCACGAGCGGCGGCAACAAGGGCGCCTATGCAAGCAGGACGACGACCAAGGATTATTCGCTGAGCTTCAACTGGGCGCCTGCGAACAGTCCATTGTCGATCAAGGGCGCCCTCCAGCGCGTCGATTCGGCACAGCTTTCCGATCGCATGGACGTGTTCCGCGACGTCGCGTTCCCGGGAGGGTTCGGCTTCGACCTGAGCGGCGACCTGCCGGTCGTCACCATGCCCGCGGGTTCGCAGGCGAAATTCAACGATCCCGCCAATTACTTCTGGGCGGCATCGATGCCGCACCAGGAGGACAATAGCGGGCGGCTCGATTCGGCCAGCCTCGATCTCGAATACAAGTTCGAGGACAGTTTCTTCAAATCGATCAAGATCGGCGGCCGCGCCGCCAAGCGCACCGAGCGCGATTATAATAACGGCTACAATTGGGCGGCGCTGGGCCGCGGCTGGAACGGCGATCCGCAACTGACCTATGCCAACGCCGCTCCGGGCGACGTCGAGCTCCACGTCTTCAAGAATTTCTTCCACGGCCAGGCGGCGCTACCGGGAAACCTGATGTTCCCGACCGACGAACTCGTTCGTCGTTTCAATCGCGCGCAGCTGACCGCCTCCCCGCCCACGAACTTTTGCGGTCCGCCGCCGACCGACACCCAGCCCAATCCGCTTTGGAACGATTGTTCCGCAGCTGGCCCGCTGCCCCAGACAGGCTATGGCGGCGCCGGGGGAATTCGGCCGATCGGCTTCGTCCTGCCGTTCGATCGGGTCGATAACGAGACCAAGACCTACGCCGGCTATGCGCTGGCGCGGTTCGGGTCCGAAGGCCTTGGCCTTTCCGGCAACGTTGGTGTGCGTGTCGTCCACATCGAGAACGAAGGCAGCGGCTTCGTTCAGCAGAATGGCGGGCAATTCATTCGAAACGGCCAATTGCAGACACTCCTCAACGTGGGGGTCCCGCGTGGTGGCAAAGCGTCCTTCACTCGCGTCCTGCCGTCGATCAATTTCGACTATGCGCTGGCCCCGAACGCGAAGATCCGCTTCGGATACAATATCACCATGGACTTGCCGTCGTTCAATGCCTTGCGCGCGTCGGGCTCGACCGGCGCGGCGACAATCGGCGGGGCCAACCCCGGTGATCCGAACATCTTCACCAATTTTACCGCGGATACGGGCAACCCGCTCCTCAAGCCGACCATGTCGAACAACTTCGACCTGTCGTTGGAATATTATCCCCGCGCCGGCACGTCCTTCCACCTGGCGCCCTTCTATAAGCGCCTAACCAACCTGCCGATCTATTCGCTGACGCAACGGAACGTGACGTTCGCCTTCGCGGACGGGACTACCGAAACCGCACTGGCGGCGGCGACCGACTATATCAACTCGCCCAAGGCCGCGACGGTCAAGGGTGTCGAGGTCGGCGGGCGTATCTTCTTCGACATGCTGCCGGGATTGCTCAGCGGGCTCGGCTTTGAAGGCAATTACACCTTCGTCGACAGCAAGAATCCGGGAGACCTATATCGCGACATCAACGGCGGGATTCACAACAACGCGCCACTGGTGGGATTGTCCAGGCATAATTTCAACGCGGTGCTGCTCTACGAGCGCAAGACCGTCTCCGCCCGCATCGCCTATTCCTGGCGGTCGCGCTATCTGCAGTCGACCAACAGCAACGGCACCAATCCGACCTATAGTTACTATTCCGCGCCGGGCGTCGCCACGCCCATCCAGATCGCGCTGCCGATCTACGGCGCCAATTACGGTCAGCTGGAAGCTGGAGTCAGGTTCAAGGTCACCGAGAACTTCTCCTTCTCGATCCAGGGCACCAACCTGACCAACTCGATGCAGCGCACCTTGATGGGCGGGTATCCCGGCGACAAGCTGTACGGGCGTAGCTGGTTCCAGACCGACCGGCGCATCAGCACCGGGATCAGCCTCGCATTCTGATGTGTCGCCTTCGGCCGCCGGGTTGGATAGCCTGGCGGCCGAAATGATCGGGCGGACAGGAAATGATGAAGCGGGTGATTATCGTCGGCGGCGGGACCGCCGGTTGGCTGACCGCGGGGTATCTCGCCAAGAGGCTTGGCGCCGATCTGCCCGGCGGGGTCGCGATCACGCTCGTTGAATCGAAAGAGATCGGTATCCTCGGCGTGGGGGAAGGCACCTTTCCGACGATCCGCAAGACATTGGCGACGATCGGCGTCGAGGAGGCCGAGATGATCCGTCGTTGCGGCGCGACGTTCAAGCAAGGGGCCAAATTCGCCCATTGGCGGCACGCTCCGGGCACCGGTCGGCACGATCACTATCTCCATTCGTTCCAGAGCACCGAGGATCGCGGAGGGCTTGATCTATTGCCCTATTGGCTGCTTGGTCTGGCCGGCGACGAGAATTGGGACGAGGTCAACACGCCGCAAAAGAAGGCATCCGACGCGCATCGCGCGCCAAAGCTGCCGACTCATCCCGACTATGTCGCGCCGCTCAACTACGCCTTCCATTTCGATGCGGTGACGCTCGCGCAATTGCTGCGCGACCAGGGCATCGCCAACGGCGTCACGCATCTGATCGATACTGTCGAAGAGGTGTTGACGGGCGAAGACGGCATTGCCGGCGTGCGCACCGCCGCCAACGGCGTGCTGACCGGCGACCTTTATATCGATTGCACCGGCTTTCGGGCGGAACTGATCGGCAAGGCGCTGGGCAGTCCGTATCGATCGTGCCGCGACGTCCTGTTCTGCGATACCGCATTGGCGATTCAAGTGTCCTACGCGACTGAGGACGCGCCGATTGCTTCCTATACGATCTCGACCGCGCAGGAAGCGGGATGGATCTGGGACATCGGGCTCGACCAGCGCCGCGGTATCGGGCACGTTTATTCCTCGTCGCATACCGACGATGCCCGCGCCGAGGCGGTGCTGCGCGATTATGTTGGTCCGGCCGCCGAGCGGCTCGAGACGCGCAAGATTCGCTTCGAAGGCGGCTACCGCGAAACCAATTGGGTGAAAAACTGCGTGGCGATCGGGCTGTCGAGCGGGTTCTTCGAGCCGCTCGAGGCGACCGGCATCGTCTTCGCCGAAGTCGCCGCGGCGCTGGTCGCCAATCTCTTTCCCTGGGCCGGCGATTTCGAAACCTCGGCGCGCCAGTTCAACCATATCATGCGTCGCCGCTACGAGCGTACGCTCGATTTCATCAAGCTGCATTATGCGATCAGCCGGCGCCGGGACAGTGACTTCTGGCGCGATAATGTCGATCCGTCGACGAGCCGTGATTCGTTGCACGAACTGCTCGATCGCTGGCGTTTTCGTCCCCCGACCGAGATGGATATCGACACCAATATCGACATCTTCACCGAGCCGAGCTGGCAATATGTCCTGTACGGCATGGGCTGGAAGACCGATCTGTCGGCCAAGTCCGGCGTTTACCGCTATCATGACGATGCGCGCGCCGCCTTTGCCGATGTGCAACGGCAAGCCGATTATGCGATCCGGACGTTACCGAGCAACCGTCAGCTCGTGCAATATGCGCAGACCGCCGGATTCGGTCCGCAGGGGAAGCGGGCATGACTGGTGGACGCGGCGAAGGGCCGATCACGCGTGTCGTCATCGTCGGTGGCGGCACCGCCGGCTGGATGACCGCGGCGGCGTTGGCGCGCCTGACGGCAGCCGGCGTCGCAGTGACGCTCGTCGAGTCCGACGAGATCGGCACGGTCGGCGTCGGCGAAGCGACGATTCCCACCTTGCACGATTTCAATCGCCTGCTCGGTATCGACGAAGACGATTTCGTGCGCGCGACGCAAGCGACGTTCAAGCTCGGCATCGAGTTCGTCGGCTGGGGCCTGCCGGACGACCGCTATATTCATCCGTTCGGGCGGCTTGGTCGCGACGCGGTGGGGATCAAATTCCACAACATCTGGCTGCGCCAGATGCGCGCCGGCGCCTCGGCGCGCGAGGTCGGTCGGATCGGCGATTACAGCATTGCCGTCCAGGCGGCGCTGCTCGGCCGCTTCACGCGGCCGGCAGGCGATCCCGCATCGGTCCTGGCGTCGCTGGGATATGCCTTCCACTTCGATGCCGGGCTTTACGCCTGCTATCTTCGCGGGCTCGCCGAGCGGGCAGGCGTGGAGCGGGTCGAAGGGCGGATCGAAAAAGTCGACCTCGATCCTGAGAACGGCTTCGTCACCGGGGTGGTGCTCGCCGATGGGCGACGTGTCGAGGGCGAGTTGTTCGTCGATTGCTCCGGCTTTCGCTCTCTTATCCTGGGCGGCACGCTCGGTGTGGGGTTCGAAAGCTGGCAGCACTGGCTTCCGTGCGATCGCGCGATCGCGGCGCCTTGCGCCAATCCCGAGCCGCCGGTTCCCTACACGCGAGCCACCGCCGATGCGGCCGGCTGGCGCTGGCGCATTCCGTTGCAGCACCGGATGGGCAACGGCTATGTCTATTCGAGCGCGCATCTCGAGGATGATGCGGCCGAGGCGCGGCTGCGCACCACGCTCGAAGGGGCGTTGGCCGCGGAGCCGCGCCGGCTGCGCTTCACCGCCGGGCGGCGCGATGCGCTTTGGGTCAAGAATTGCGTCGCCATCGGATTGTCGGCCGGTTTCCTCGAGCCGCTCGAATCGACCAGCATCCACCTCATCCAGTCGGGCATCGCCCGGTTGCTGGCCTTGTTTCCCGACCGGAGTTTCGCGCAGCACGAGATCGACGAATATAACCGCACGTTGCGCCTGGAATATGAGCAGGTGCGCGACTTCGTCATCCTCCATTACCATGCCACCCGCCGCGACGACACGCCGTTCTGGCAATATTGCCGGACGATGCCGGTGCCCGACAGTCTGGCCGAAAAACTCGAATTATGGCGCGGCAAGGCGCGCGTTTTTCGGCGGCAGGACGATTTGTTTACCGAAGATAGTTGGGTTGCCGTCCTCGTGGGCCAGAACGAGGTGCCGCGCGGCCAGGATCCCTTGGCCGATGCTTTGCCCGCCGATGAATCCCGCGATTTCCTCGCCCATCTGCGCGAGGTGATCGGCAAGACCGCCACCGCCATGCCGACCCAGGCAGAGTTCATCGCCCGACATTGCGCGGCGCCGCCGCTGGCGGATTGACGGACCACAAGGAGATGATCGGAATGTGTGCCCGCGCCGAAGAATTAGAGCATGATAACGTGATTTTACGTGCGGGCCCCTGGGAAGCGGGGCTGCTCCCCAGCCTGGGCGGTGCGATCGCTTACCTGACGTGCGACGGTCGCGACGTGTTGCGGCGTGCGCCGGAGGGGGTCGATGATCCGCTCGCGACCGGCTGCTTCCCGCTTGTCCCTTATGCCAATCGTATTGCGCATGGGCGTTTCTCCTTCGCCGGCGAAGCGCATCGGCTGCCGCTCAATTTCGGCGATCACCCGCACAGCCTGCACGGTATCGGCTGGCAGTCGCCTTGGACGACGAGCATGACGGGGGAGGCCGAGGCAGTGATGGCGTTGCGCCATGCCGGCGGCGGCGGTTGGCCATGGCCGTTCCGCGCCGAGCAGCGCCTCGCGCTGGACGATGAAGGCCTGACGGTTAGCTTGTTGCTCATGAACGAGGGCGACCGGACAATGCCCGCCGGTCTCGGCTTTCATCCCTATTTCCCGCGCGACGCATCGACGCGGCTGACGATGAGTACGCGGCGGATGTGGGAAGGCGACGAGACGATGATTCCGACCCGGTCGGTCGCGGCCGACGCGTTGGGCGACTGGAGCGCGGGCGCGGGCTTTCCCGATCGGCTGATCGATAACAGCTTTGATGGCTGGACGGGTCACGCCACGATCGACGGCGCGGACGGAGTCACGCGGATCGCCGCGATCGGCGCGCGGACCGTCCATCTCTACGTGCCGCCAGGCGAAACCTTCCTGTGCGTCGAGCCGGTGTCGCATCTGCCCGATGCGCTCAACCAGGACTTCGCGATCGACACGCTCGACCTTGGCGAAACCCTCGCGCTGAAGATGCGTATCACGAGCTGAACCATGACATTGCGATCGATCATTCTCGGCGCCGCGCTGGCGCTTGCCTCACTGGCGCCCGCCGCGGCGCGGGGCCCCGCCGCTTTTCCCTATCGCTGGACCAATGTGACGGTCGGCGGAGGGGGCTTCGCGCCGGGAATCGTGTTCAGCCCGGCTGAACGCGGGCTGGCCTATCTGCGCACCGACATGGGCGGCGCCTATCGCTGGGAGGACCGCGTCGGCACCTGGGTGCCGCTGATGGACGGTTTCGCGCAGGGCAGCTTTTTCGGCGTCGAGAGTATCGCCCCGGACCCGGTTAACGCCGATCGCGTCTATGCCGCGGCCGGCATGTCCGCGCGCGCTCCAGCGGCAATCCTGCGCTCCGACGATCGCGGCGCGCATTGGACGATCGTGCCGGTGCCGTTCCGCATGGGCGGCAACGAGCCCGGGCGCGGTCTCGGCGAGCGGCTGGCGGTCGATCCGCGTCACCCACGCCGTCTGCTGTTCGGCTCGCGCCATGACGGATTGTGGCTGAGCGAGGATGCCGGCGCACACTGGCGGCGCGACACCGCCTTCCCCTATGCCGGTGCCGGCCCCGCCGCGCCCTGGTCCACGCATCCCGGCATCGCGTTCGTTCTGTTCGATCCCAAGGCGCGGCGCGTATTCGCCGGGGTTGCCGATGCGGGTAGTGCGGGGCTGTTCCAGTCGGATGACGACGGCGCACACTGGGTGCGGCTGGCGGGCGGACCCGATGGGCTGGCGCCGGTCAAGGCCGCGCTCGACGGCGCCGGACGGCTTTACGTCACCTGGGCCGACGGCATCGGCCCGAGCGGCGTGACGCGCGGCGCGATATGGGCTTTGGAGCGCTCCGGCGCATTCCACGACATCACGCCCGACCGTAGCGCCGGCGCACCGCCGGGAGGCTATATCGGCATCGCCGCCGATTCCGCGCGCGACGGCGTCGCCTATGCCTCGACCTTCAACCGCTGGAAGCCGGGGGATACCTTGTGGCGCACGGCCGATGGCGGCCGGCACTGGACCGACCTCGGTCCACGCAGTCGCCGCGACACGCGCGCCACGCCGTTCCTCAACTGGGGCCGTCCCGAGGCAGCTCTCGGACATTGGATAGCCGGGCTGGCGCTCGACCCGTTCGATCCCGGGCGGCTGGCCTATACGACCGGCGACACCGTCTATGTCACCAGCGACGCCACCAAGCCCACCTTGCTCTGGACGCCCTGGACCAAAGGCGTCGAGCAGACCGCGATCATCACGCTGACCAGTCCGACCGCCGGCGCGTCGCTGGTCTCCGGCTTCGGCGACCTCGGCGGTTTCGTGCACCGCGATTTCGGGCGCTCGCCGCCAAGCATGTTCCTGTCGCCGCGCAACACCAATACCAACACGCTCGATTATGCCGGCCGCGCCGGGCTCGTGCTGGTGCGTAGCGGCAATGTCCATGAGGGGCAGGAGATCGAGGCTGGGCTCGGCTGGAGCGACGATGGTGGCGCCAGCTGGCATCCGCTGCGGACGCCGCTGTGGAACGCTGGGCATGGCCTGGAGGCGCAAGGCAGGGCGCCGATCACCGTCTCGGCCGACGGCCAGCGTTTCTTCGTCGCCGCCGAACGTCCGCTGCTGACGCGCGATCGCGGCGAGAACTGGGTCGCGATCGCCGGGCTGCCCGGCAATCTCCGGATCGTTGCCGACAAGGTCGATGCCCGGCTCGCCTGGGCGATCGATCCCGACACGCGTCGGATCTTCGCCAGCACCGATGGCGGCGAGCATTTCGCGCCGATGGCGACACGGGGCCTGTGCGCGGATTTGTCGCTGGCGCGTGCCCGCAACCGCGAAAGCCAGCCCGCCTTGGTCGCTTCGCCCTTTGCGCCGGGCGACCTGTTCCTGTTGTGCGGCACAGAGCTTTACCGCAGCCGCGACGGCGGCTCGACCTTCCAGCGACTTGCGCCCGATCTCGACATCGCCTTGTTCGGCTTGGGGCTCGGCAGCTCTCCCGCAAATCCTGCTATCTATGCCGTCGCCAGGCGCGCCGGAGAGACCGGCATCTGGAAATCGCCGGATGGCGGCGCTCGCTGGGTTCGGATCGACGATGCCGGTCATCGCTGGGGCGGCCGCTTCCGCGTGATTTCGGGCGATCCCCGCCGCCGCGGCCGGGTCTATATCGGGACCGACGGACGGGGCATTCTTTACGGCGATCCCGCTGGCTGATTAGAGCGTGATGGCGTGAGTTTGCCCCGTCGTGACGGAGCGGATTTTGACGCAGGGCGAGGAACGAGGAGCGGAGCGATGCAGAATGCATCGTGACCGACGAGAGACGCTGCTCTGCGCCAAAAGGCGCCCGCCGCTTTGCGGTTGCCCGGGCGCGCCCGCTGGTCTGCGTCGCGGTCCTTGCGCGTAGCGCCGCTACGCGCTGCACACCGCTCCTTGCCAGCGAACACGCCCGGGCAATCACGGCGGGTCAAACTCACGTCGTCACGCTCTCTAGGCCGTCGCTTCGGCCTTGCGAAAGGCGAACGCGGCGAGCGTGGCGGGCTTCATCTCGATCGAATAGCCGGGCGCTTCGGGCACGCGATAGGCGCCGCCCGCCACGACGCTCGGCGCGACGAAATGCTCGTGGAGGTGGTCGACATATTCGGCGACGCGGCCGTCTTTCGTGCCGGCGAAGCAGAGATAATCGATCATCGCCAGATGCTGGACATATTCGCACAATCCGACCCCGCCGGCATGCGGGCAGACCGGCAGATCGTATTTCGCCGCCATCAGCAGCACCGCCAGCACTTCGTTGACGCCGCCCAGCCGGCACGCATCGAGCTGGACCACGTCGATCGCGCCGCGCATGATGAATTGTTTGAACAGGATGCGGTTCTGGCACATTTCCCCGGTCGCCACCCCGACCGGCGCGATCCCTTCGCGAATGCGCCGGTGACCCTCGATATCGTCGGGGCTGGTCGGCTCTTCGATGAACCAGGGCTTGGCGAAAGCGAGCTGGCGGACATGCGCGATCGCCTCCTCGACTTCCCACACCTGATTGGCGTCGATCATCAACTGGCGATCCGGTCCGATCGCCTCGCGCGCCAGGGCGACCCGGCGGATGTCCTCCTCCAGCGAGCGCCCGACCTTGAGCTTGACGTGATTGAACCCCTCGGCGACCGCTTCGTGGCAGAGCCGGACCAATTTCTCGTCCGAATAGCCCAACCATCCCGCCGATGTCGTATAACAGGGATAGCCGTTCGCTTCGAGATCGGCGACCCGCAGCGCCTTGTCCGCGCCACGCTCGGCGAGCAGCGCGACGGCTTCATCGGCGGTAATGCAGTCGGTGATATAGCGGAAGTCGATCAGGCCGACGATCTCTTCGGCGCTCATCTCGCCGATCAGCCGCCACAAGGGTTTGCCGGCCTGCTTCGCCAGCAGATCCCACACCGCATTGACCACGGCGCCGGTCGCGAGATGGATCACACCCTTTTCCGGCCCAATCCAGCGGAGTTGGCTGTCGCCCGTCACATGTCGCCAGAAACGCGCACCGTCGGCCCGGATCCAGTCGAGGTCCAGCCCCTCGACCAACGGTGCCAGTGCCTCGATCGCGGCGCAGCAGATATCGTTGCCGCGACCGATCGTGAAGGTCAGGCCATGGCCGGTAAGATCGGGCTGGTCGGTTTCGAGGATGCAATAGGCGGCCGAATAATCGGGATCCGGGTTCATCGCATCCGAGCCGTCGAGCCGCGCCGAGGTCGGGAAGCGGATATCGAGCACCCGAAGCTTGACGATACTGGTCATGGCGTTCGCGGTCTGCCCCCGTCTTTATCGATCGATATTTCGCTGGTGTAGTGTATTTTCATATGTGCCGATTGCAGTCGGCGCAAGCGCGCATTAATGCCCTTCGAGCACGAGCCGTCGAGGGAACGGCCGTCAGGAGAGAAATGTGGGAAGTGTCGATCAATCCGAAGGACCCGCGCCGACCACCCGACGCTTTTGCTACGCGCTCGACCTGATCGACGATGCCGCGCTGATCGCCGAATATGAGGCACGCCACGCGCCTGGATCGGGCTGGCCGGCGGTAGTCGCGCATATCCGCGCCCAGGGCGCCGAGCGGATGGAGATCTGGCGTGCGGGCGACCGCCTGATGATGATCGTCGAAGCGGTGGCTGACTATCCGCGGCCGGTTCCGGCTCCGCCCGAGATCGACCGCTGGGAAGAGTTGATGTGGCGTTTCCAGCGACCGCTGCCGTTCGCATCTGCCGGAGAAAAATGGGTGCAGATGGTGCAGATCTTCGACCTCGACGCGCAATGACTGGCCTGAATTTACCTCCGCTCGGCTTCGGCACTGCCCCGCTCGGCAATCTCTATCGGGCGGTCGATGACGAGACTGCCGGGGCAACGATCGCCGCCGCGATCGAGGCCGGGCTGCTTTATGCCGATACCGCGCCCTATTACGGCTTCGGGCTGGCGGAGACGCGTTTGGGCCAGGCCATCGCCGGCAACAGGGATGTCGTCGTCTCGACCAAGGTAGGCCGGGTATTGGAGCCGCTGACCGCGCCGGCGGAGCGCGATCGCCACGGTTTTGTCGACGCGCCGGCGTTTGCGCCGGTCTATGACTATTCGCGCGACGGCATCCTGAGATCGCACGAGGCCAGCTTGAAGCGGCTGGGCCGTGATCGCATCGATATCCTCTATGTCCATGACATCGGGCGCCGGGTCCACGAGGCGGCCCATGACGCCCGGATGAGCGAATTGCTGGACAAGGGCGGCTTCGCGGCGCTCGAGGAACTCCGCGACGAGGGAGCGGTGTCGGCGATCGGAGTCGGCGTCAATGAAACCGCGGTATGTCTGGAGTTGATGGAGCGCGTGTCGCTCGATGTCATCCTGCTCGCCGGCCGCTACACCTTGCTCGAGCAAAGCCCGATCGACGACCTTTTCCCGCGCTGTGCCGCCGCCGGAACTGCGCTGGTGCTGGCCGGGGTCTATAATTCGGGAATTCTCGCGCTGGGGGCGGACGCGCCGGCCGCGCATTACGATTATGAGAGTGTGCCAGAGGCGATCCGCCAGCATACGCGTGCGATCGAGCGAATATGCGCGGCGCATGACGTGGCCTTGCCCGCCGCCGCGTTGCAATTCGCCGTCGCTCACCCCCAGGCAGCGAGCGTCATCGTCGGCCTCGCCAGTCCCGACGAGGTGCGGGCGACGATGGCCAATATCGCTGCGCCGGTCCCCGACGGCTTGTGGAGCGACCTGAAAGCGGCGGGCTTGCTGCGCCCCGACGTGCCCGTTCCGGTCAGGAAGGAATAGGATCGCGATCCGGCGTTCAGGCGCGGCTGTCGCCCTCGACGAGTCGTTCGGAAATCGCTTCCGCCGCCTTGCGAACCAGCGCTGCGGTGTCGCGCGTGGACACCGACGGCTGAATCTTCTTCAGGTAAGGCACGGTCAGCGCAGCAGCCGCGCTGCCGCCTCGCATCACCGGCGCGGAAATGTCGGTGATGCCTGTGACGAAATGGCTCGGCGTCTGTTCGACATGGCGTTCGGCGATCTCGTCGGCGCGCGCGCGTAGCGCCGCCATCTCGGTTTCGGGAATCGGCGGATCGAACATCTCTTCCCATCGGCGGCGAATGTCTGCGGGCTGGTGTGCATAGAGGATCATGCCCGACGCCGTCTGCATCAGCGGCCGGCGATAGCCGACACGGACCGAAAAGCCGATCTGCTCACCCGATTCCATCCGCGCCACGACCACCATCTGTCCGCGCGTATGCAGCGCGAGATGGCATGACTGGCCGATATCGAGCGCGAGTTGACGCATCACCGGCAGGGCGATTTCGATCAGATTGGCGGTACGGGGCTGCTGCATGCCGAGCGAGAACAGCCGGTCGGTCAGGCGATAGCCGTCCTCGGCCGGGTCCTGTTCGATATAGCCGCGCTGTTCGAGTACCTGGACCATTCGGAACAGTTCGCCGTGCGATCGGCCGAGCGCGTGAACGATTTCGGTCAACGTCATCGGGTCGGTCTGTGCTGCGAGCAATTCCAGCACGTCCAGCCCCTTTTCGAGCGCCGGTGCGCGATACCGCGAATCCCCGCCGCGATCTTCGTCGTCAGCCATCGTTAACGTCCTAGCCTCCACCGTGCTGTTTGACACGCCGATCCTCGCGCGTCGATACAGGCATACAAATTCACTAGTAAAAATAGATTTTATTAGCAGAACATATCGGCTAGACCCGCCAGCAAAATTAGAGAAGGTCGTGCCGATGGCGGATCGACGGGAGGGGATTGGTATGAGTGACGAACCGCCGGTGCCGACGGCGCGCCTGCTCCCTTTTGTGCTGATCGTCGCATTGTTCTTCTTGTGGGGGATCGCGAACAATCTCAATGATATCCTGATCGCTCACTTCAAGAAGCTGTTCGTTCTCGGCGATCTGCAGGCCGGGCTCGTCCAGTCGGCTTTCTATCTCGGGTATTTCTGCCTCGCCATTCCGGCGGCATTGTTCATGCGTGCTCGCGGTTATCGCGCCGCCGTGTTGCTCGGTCTCTGCTTCTATGGGGCGGGCGCGCTATTGTTCTGGCCGGCGGCGAGCCAGCAGAGCTATCCGTTCTTCCTCGCCGCATTGTTCGTCATTGCCAGCGGGCTTTCGTTCCTCGAGACCTCGGCCAACCCGCTCATCGCGCGGCTCGGGCCGTCCGAGAGCGCGGCGCGGCGGCTCAATCTCGCCCAGGCATTCAACCCGCTCGGTTCGATCACCGGGATCGTCATCGGCAGCCAGTTCATCCTGTCGGGCGTGGCGCACAGCCCCGCTGAGATCGCTGCGATGTCGCCGGATGCACTGGCGCAGTGGCGCGCGGGTGAAGCCGCAGCGGTGCAGCTACCCTATCTGCTGATCGGTCTTGGCGTGCTTGCCTGGGCGGTGCTGATCCGAGTGACCGCCTTTCCGGCGATCGCGACTCAGCGCGACGTGGAGGAAGACGTTGGCGCACTCGACGATTTTCGCGCCCTGCTGCGCGATCGTCGTGTCCTGCTCGGCATCCTCGCGCAATTCTTCTATGTCGGCGCGCAGGTCGGCGTGTGGAGCTTCCTCATCCGGTACGCCGAGATGGCCGTGCCCGGCACGCCCGAGCGCGTTGCGGCGGGCTATCTCACCATCTCGCTCGTCACCTTCATGGCGGGGCGGTTCGTCGGCTCCGCGTTGATGGGCGTGGTCCGCGCGCCATCTTTGCTCGCCATCTTCGCCGTGGCCGGTGCCCTGCTGTGCCTGGTCGCGACGATCGCGGGCGGCATGATCGGCATCGTCGCGCTGATCGCCTCCAGCTTCTTCATGTCGATCATGTACCCGACCATCTTCGCCGAGACGGTCGATGGTCTCGGAGCCCGAACCAAGTCGGCGGCCGCGCTGCTGGTCATGGCGATCATCGGCGGCGCCGTCTTTCCGGCGGTGATGGGCTTCGTCTCCGATCGCACCGGGTCGATGGTCAACGCGATGGCCGTGCCCGCTTGCTGCTTTCTCGTCGTTCTCGCTTTTGCGCTGAAGGTGCGAAAGGCCGCATGATCGACGCCCATGTCCATCTCTGGCGGATCGGCGAGCATGGCTGCACTTGGCCGCCGCCGGATCTCGGGGCGATCCATCGCGACGTGGAGTTGCCGGAGTTGCGCGCGCTAGCGGCGGCCAACGGGATCGACGGCGTGGTGCTGGTCCAGAGCCAGGAAGACGCCGCTGATACCGAATGGCTGCTGTCGCTTGCCGACGACCCGCTAGTGTTGGGAATAGTCGGCTGGAGCGATCTGCGCGGCATGCTCCCGTCGCATCCGAAGCTCAAGGGTCTGCGTCCGATAGTGCAGGATAAGGCCGCTGACTGGTATGACGATCCCGCGATCGACGCGGCCCTCGTCGCGATGGCCGAACGCGGGCTGGTGCTCGACGCGCTGATCCGCCCGCGGCACCTGGCCGCATTGCATCGTCTCGCCGCGCGGCATCCGGCGCTGTCGATCGTCATCGACCATGCTGCCAAACCCGATGCCGACGACCTGCCGGGATGGGAAGGCGCGATGCGCGCGATCGCCGAACGGCCCAATGTCGCGTGTAAAGTATCGGGGCTGGTCACCGAACCCGGCCTGACGCCGCGCATCGGTGAGGTCGCGGCGATCGTGATCGACGCCTTCGGCCCCGACCGCCTGATCTGGGGAAGCGATTGGCCCGTCCTAACCCTGGCCGAGGATTACGCACCTTGGCTCGCGCATGCGCAGGCTCTGATCGCGCCGAGCGCACGGGACGCGGTGTTCGGCGGCAATGCCGGGCGCATCTACGCCCTTACCGCCGCTGCCAGCGTTTCCTGACAAGGTGCCGCTCGGCTTCGATGACGGCCACGGCCCTCCCGCGTCATCAGCCGCGAGGTAAGGAAACGGCGCGCCCGGCTCGGTGCCGGACGCGCCGTCAGGATGCGGGCCGCGTGCTATCCGGGGGGCGACCCGTACCGGTCGGTTATTGAGCGGCGTCCTTGACGTCGCCCTTGCCCATTGCCGAGACGAGCGCGCTTCCCGAGCCCGAGAAGTTGGCGGCCGGCAAATCCGCCGTTTTCTTGCCGACGCGGACCAGCACGCTTTGCACCGTGCCGCGAGCGGTCGAGCGCACCGACTGAACGGTCCCGATCACACGACCCTTGGCGTCGGTAACGGCCATCCCCGGGTTCACCGGGAACGCGCCCGCATTTGCCGCGCCGCTACCGGCGAGGGCCAAATTTCCCGTGCCCGACGCCGCGCCGCCAAGTCCGGACAGCGCGCCCGATCCGGCTGCGCTGCCGCTGCCTGACGCGCTGCCGCCGAGCGACTGAGCGCTGGAGGCTAGATTGCCGGCCGCGCCGCGCGCGCGCTCGGCCGCTGCGCCGGTGGCGTTGCGAGCGCGATCGGCCGCGTTGCGGGTCGCCTCTGTCGCGCGAGAGGCGGTCCCGCGAATAGCATCCGTGCCGACCAATTGCGCGTCGACACCGGTGCCGGCGCTGCCCGCTGCCGATCCGCTGCCGGTCAGCGCGTTGTCGCCGATCAGGCTGGTGTTGCTCGCGCTCGTATCGGTCGAGCTCGAATTGGATGCGCTGACCTTGCCCTTGTGGGTATCGACGCTCTTGTGCGTCCTGCTCGAACTGCGCGTCGAAGTGGCGGTGTCGGTATCGACCGGCATGCGATCGATCATACCGCCCAGCGAACCATTGCCCGAGCCGCCGAGCGATCCGGTCGCCCCGCCAAGCGTGCCGCCCAGCGTTCCGCCGAGGGTGCCGCCAAGGCCGCCACCGCCACCAAGCAGCTGCGCAGAAGCCGGGGTGGCGGCAACCGCGATCGCGAGCGTTGCCGCACCAAACAGGATCTTCATCATGGTCGTTCTCCTTGTTTCTGTCCGGAGAACGGGACCCGACGCGGTTTTAATCCCGCGGCTCGGAAAAATTATTTTGCGGGCGTTCGACACTCGCCGCAGACCAGGCCGCGGCCATAGGTCTTGTCGGGCCCGCGCGGTCCCAGGTCGCGGGCGAGCGCGTCGACGCGCCTGAGCGCGGCGCCGATGGCGGCGGGCGAGGGCGACGGATAGAAGCGAGCGATCGTCGCCGCGACCAGGGGCGCTGCGAAAGAGGTTCCCCGCACGCGAAAGACCCGGCCGGCAATGCCGGCCGCCAGCATGTCCGCGCCGGGCGCCGCATAATCGAGATGGCTCGCGCGCCCGGCCTCGATCAGCACGCGGTTGCGCCCATCGACCCCGGTCACGGCGATCACGCCAGGATAGGAAGCAGGAAATCCCGGCGGCGCGGCGGGCCCGTTATTGCCGACCGCCGCCACGATCATGAGCCCGCGCGCCTGTGCCGCCGCCACCACTTTGGCCAGCAAGGGATTGGCGGGGCCGACCAGGCTGATCGTCACCACCGGCACGCGTTGCTCGACCATCCAGCCAAGCGCTTTCGCGATCGCGGTTGCATTGCCGCCCGCAGGATCGCTGCCATAGACATCGGCCGAGGCGATCCGTGCGCCAGGCAAGCCGCCACGCACAGCGCCCGAACCGCCGATCAACGACGCGACGGCGGTGGCATGGTCATTGGCGCGCGGAGCGCCGATGGCGAATCCGGTGGAGACGGCCGCCCCGGCAACGCCGCCATCGATAACGCCGATCAGCGTGCCGTCGCCGCTCGCGATCGGCGCGGGGCGACCGTTCATAGCTCCACTCGGCAAGTGGAGTTGATCCGCACTGACCTCGCCGCCGAGCCTGCGAATTTCCTTTATGGCTGATGCGAGAGACTGCTGGCCGGGAACTGCAAGGCGAGCGAACCCCACGCCCAGCACGTCGCCGCGCTCGATCACCCGATATCCCTTGGCAATGGCCGCTGCGATCACGGCGTCCGTCGGATCGTCGATAACGACTTCCCCGGCGCGCGCCGGAAAGCCATCCGGGTCGAGCGCGATACGGCCGGGATTGTCGCGGACCAATTGCGCGATCGCGGCACGGCGCGCCTGATCGAGCATCCGCGCCGCGTCCGCAGGCAGGCGGAGCACATCGTCGGCCAGGCCGCGCGCGGCAGGCAGGCTCGGCACATCGATCGGCAACCCGGGAAGCCTGGGAACAAGCTGCGCGCCCGCCGCCGTCGCGCCGGCGAGCACGAACAGGGCAATGATCATTTGACGGAGCACGCACATCCTTTCGCCTGGCAAAAATCATTCTGCGTGGATTAAACGGGCGACGCCATCCGTTTCATCCGGACGAAGGGAATTGGCTTGGCCGCTTTCGAAAACGAGATGCTCGCCTTGCTGCCGCGCCTGCGGCGGTTCGCGCGTGCGCTCGCCCGCGACGCGGCGGACGCCGACGATCTGTGTCAAATGACGGTCGAAAAGGCGTTGCTTGCGCGCGGATCGTGGCAGCCTGGAACGAGATTGGACAGCTGGATGTACCGGATCATGCGCAATGCCTGGATCGATACCGCCCGTGCCCGCGGCAGGGCGTCGGAGACCTTTGTCGATGCCGAGGCCGGGACGGGAATGGGCGGCGACGGCGGGGCCGAAGCGCGGGTCGCGCTTGGCGAGGTAGAGGCGGCGATGCGGCGGCTGCCGGATGAACAGCGCGAGGCGGTGGCGCTCGTCCTGGTCGAGGGCCTGGCCTATAAGGAAGCGGCCGCGGTGCTCGATATTCCGATGGGGACGCTCACCTCGCGGCTGGTGCGGGGCCGCCAGGCGCTGATGCTCGATCTTGGAGAAGCCGCGTGACGATCGAGCCTGAAATGTTGATGGCTTATGCCGATGGCGAGCTTGATCCGCTCAACGCCAAGCGGGTCGAGCGCGCGATCGCCGGCGATCCGGCGCTTGCCCAAGAGGTTGAACGGCATCGGGCGCTGCGCAAGCGGGTCTCGGACAGCTTTGCGCCGATCGCCGACGAACGGGTTCCCGATCGGCTGGCCGCTCTCTTGAAAAGCAACGTGGTCGACTTGCCGACACCCAGGACGCGCCCGATCCTGAGCCGGTGGCGCGCGGCGGCGGCGTTGGCGGCGTGCCTGGTGCTCGGCCTGACGATCGGAATAAGCGTGTCACGCGGACCCGTCTTCTCGGGAGCAGGCGGGTTATACGCCTCGGGATCGCTGGCCGCAGCCCTTGACGATCAGGTTGGTGGTGCCGACGGCGCGGTGAAGGTGGCGGTCAGCTTCCGCGATAAACAGGGTGCTTATTGTCGGGTGTTCAGCTCGAGCGCGACGGACGGCATTGCCTGCCGCGACGCGTCCGGCTGGGCGCTGCGCCGTACGCAGCAGGGATCAACGACACAGCATGGCGACTATGCGCAGGCGGGATCGCCCGATCCCGACCTCATGGCTGCAGCGCAGGACATGATGGCCGGCGAGCCGCTCGACGCCAAGGCGGAGGCAGCGGCGCGCGGCGCGGGGTGGCGCTAAGGGCCAGCCGCGCCTAGCGGCGGCGACGCGTCAGTCGCGTCGCAGTGCGACGAGCCGCGCGCCGCGCACCGTCGGAATAACCGCCACCTTGTTGAGCAATATTTCCGCGCGCGAATCCTCCAGTCGACCGAGGTCGATCGAGAGTTTGAGACTGGCCGGACATCGGGTGAGCGCGATGCCATAGGGAATCTCGTCGAATTGCGCGACGAGGCCGAGCAGGCGCGGCAACAGATTGGGGCAGATGTCGCCGCTGACATGCAGCCGGACGAGGTTTGGACGAGCAGTTTTGGGCGCACGTTGGGCGCGAGTTTGACCATGAGGCACGCTGAATGACTTTCAAGAAGCGGGGCAGGAACGGCGGGGCGCTCGATCACGCCCGGCCGACGACGCGCCGGATCAGCCGATCCGGCTGATGCTAATTCGCGCCTGGCTATCCCGCATTCGTGCGCGCGCAAGATCCGGGCGAAGCCGCCCGGCCGCTACGTCGAGAATCGCGCGCATGGTCATGCCGAGCGTTTAGAGCTGCATTTTGGTTTTGGCTAGCCGGACGCCCGCAGACGGATACCCTCGCACGAAAGAAGGCCTGCTTATCTGAAGAATGCTGGATGCCCCGTGAGGATTCGAACCTCAATTGACGGAGTCAGAGTCCGTAGTCTTACCTTTAGACGACGGGGCAACAGGCGGCGGGCTCTAGGCGGGCTGGCGCGACCGGTCAAGGCCTTGGGCGCAACCGGCTCGATCGCTTGATCGGGCCTTCGCTTGTCGCATCGCGCCAGTTCGGTTAGGCTCGGCGCCAAGCAGCGGAGGGCTATGGGCCGGGCCGCAAGAATATAAGAGTTACGACGGCATGGGGGACGTTCCCGCCAATATGCCGCACCGGCAGCGCGCCGCCCCACCGGGCAAGCCCGCCGCCCGTCCGGCCCGCATCCCGACCAAGCGCTGGGGCGATGCGCCGCATTATGCCGCGCTCGATCTCGGCACCAACAATTGCCGCCTGCTGATCGCGCGGCCGCAGGGCAACGGCTTCGCCGTGGTCGACGCCTTTTCGCGGATCGTGCGGCTGGGCGAGGGGCTTGCCTCGAGCGGGCGGCTGTCCGATGCGGCGATCGATCGCACCATCGCCGCGCTCAGGATCTGCGCCGACAAGCTGCGCCGTCGCAACGTGCTGGTCGCGCGATCGGTCGCGACCGAGGCGTGCCGCCAGGCGGCGAACGGCGCCGAATTCATCGAGCGCGCCTATCGCGAGACCGGCATCCGGCTCGACGTGATCTCGCCGGAGGAAGAAGCGCGGCTGGCGGTGCTCGGCTGCCATGCGCTGATGGAGCCGGGCGACGGGCCGGCGCTGATCTTCGACATTGGCGGCGGATCGACCGAATTGGTGCTGATCGACCTGTCGGGCGATCATCCGCGCGTGCTCGACTGGCATTCGGCGCGCTGGGGCGTGGTGTCGCTGACCGAACATGCCGGCGGCGGCGATACCGCGAAGACGCTGGGCGAATCCTACGCCCGGATGCGCGCGCTGGCGACCGAGAGCTTCGCCGCTTTCGCCAAGCGCGTGCCGGCGAAGTTGACGGCGCCGCGGCTGCTCGGGACCAGCGGGACGGTGACGACTTTGGCCAGCGTGTTCCTCGAACTCGATCATTATGACCGCGCCAAGGTCGACGGACTGATCGTCCCGACCGAATCGATGCGCCGCATCTCGGCCGAATTGTCGGGCATGTCGGTGGCAGAGCGATCGCGCCTCCCCTGCATAGGCGGTGAGCGCGCCGACCTGGTCGTGGCGGGCTGCGCGATCCTCGAATCGATCCTCGATCTGTGGCCGGCCGAGCGGCTGGGGGTCGCCGACCGCGGCATCCGCGAAGGCATCCTGCGCCGCCTGATGGGAGCGCAACGGCCATGAGGGGCGGCGGCGGCGGCCATACCCGCGTGCGCACATCGCGCAATCGCACCCCGCAATCGACGCGCTGGCTCGAACGGCAATTGAACGACCCATACGTCAAGCGCGCCAAGGCCGAGGGGTATCGCAGCCGCGCGGCGTACAAATTGATCGAGCTCGACGAGAAATTCGGGTTCCTCAAGGGTGCGAGCCGCGTGGTCGACCTGGGGCTGGCGCCGGGCGGCTGGTCGCAAGTGGTGCGGCGTCAGGTGCCCAAGGCGGCGATCGTCGGCATCGACCTGTTGCCGGTCGATCCGATCGAGGGCGTCACCATCCTGCAGATGGATTTCATGGACGATGCCGCGCCCGACCGGCTGATCGCGGAACTGGGCGGCGCGCCCGATCTCGTCATGTCGGACATGGCAGCAAACACCGTCGGCCATCCGCAGACCGACGCGTTGCGGACCTTGGCGCTGGTCGAGACTGCGCTGGCCTTCGCGATCGACGTGCTCAAACCCGGCGGGACGTTCGTGTCGAAAGTGTTCGCCGGCGGCGCCGATTCGACGCTGGTCGCCGAAATGAAGCGCAATTTCGCGACGGTGAAACATGCCAAGCCACCGTCGAGCCGCAAAGGCTCGGTCGAATGGTTCGTGGTGGCGCAGGGGTTCAAGGGTCGCGCAGCGGAATAGCCGCGCTATTCCGCGAGTGAGCGCGACCCCGGGCCGGCGGTGCCGAAGGCACCGACCGACGGCGCGGCTTTGCCGCGACGGGAGCCTGCTTAAATCCGGTCGTCGTTAGTTGGGTGGGGAGCGGTCATTAAGCGCCTGGTAAAAGGCGTGAAATATTAGTCAGTCCCATGATGAGAATCGTCCCCGCGCTTTGCCTAGCAGCCGTTTCGCTCGCAACCGATGCAGATGCTGCCGCCAGAAGTCATCCGCGCTGGATGATTGGCCATTGGGCTTGGGTTAGTCCCAAAGAGTCTCTCCGGCGCGGCGATTGTCCAGAATCTGAATTCTTTGGGCGCAATGGCTACGTCGTGGATGGAGAGAGCGTCGCTCGCTGGTGGATAGAGGGAGCATATCTCGTGCGCGTGACGGTCAAGCCGGGATATGGTGAGCCCATTTCCAAAGCAGGCCGCACCTATAGGCAACGCTTTACGCGAATCAGCCGTGATAAACTGGTTTTCAAAGACAATAGGTCGGTGCAATGGCTTATCCGTTGCGGGGACGTGCCGCCCGAGTGGGAATATCAGCCTTAGCATTGAAGTCCGCTAGTCGGTCGGTAGCGGACTTACTCGCGGTCCATGCAGAAGCTTCCGAGGAACATTACAGATGCCGTTTCAGGTAGGCCGCCTAAACCTATTGGACACACTTTCAGCGCCATAGAGGTCTATCGACCAAGCCGATCACGGCCTGCCGGAACGGAGCGCCACGAGCGTGAGCTATGCCTTGCCCCTGACCCACAGCTGGCCGCTGTTCGAACAACATCAGCGTTTCGATCTCGGTTTTCTGCTCGACGAGCAGAGCGAGGTTCCGATCGTCCCCGCGCGTCATCCCGAACTCCTGGCAGCGCGCGGCATCGGGCTGTGGGAATGCGATCTGTCCGACAATGCGCTGAGCTGGACGGACGGGGTGTTCGACCTGTTCGGTCTGCCGCGCGGTGCCGCGATCGAGCGCGACGAGATCGCCGCTTTATATGCCGAGCCGTCGCGAGCAGCGATGGAACGCCTGCGCGCTCATGCCATCAAGCACCGGCGCGGCTTCACGCTCGATGCCGAAATCGTGCCGGTAACCGGGCCGCCGAAATGGATGCGCCTGATCGCCGCGCCGGTCTGTGTCGGGCGTCAGGTCGTTCGGCTCCATGGCATCAAGCAGGATGTCAGCGCCGCCTACCTCTAACGACAATTCGAAGCGATAGCGTCGCGTCTGCTGCGGCGGATTGACGCAAGGGATATCCGCCACCGCGTGCGCATTGCCGCCCACGCCCACTCGCCCTAAGTCGCGGGCATGACCGTCACCCGTTTCGCGCCGAGTCCGACCGGCAATCTCCATATCGGCAATATCCGCACCGCGATCCTCAACTGGCTGTTCGCACGGTCGACCGGCGGCCGGTTCGCGCTCCGGATCGACGACACCGATGTCGAGCGCAGCGAAGAACGCTATGTCGACTCGATTCGCGCCGACCTCGCCTGGCTGGGGCTGACGCCCGATGCCGAAGTGCGCCAGTCCGAGCGGTTCGCGCTGTACGAGCGCCGTTTCGACGATCTGCGCGCGGCGGGACGAATCTATCCCGCTTACGAGACGCAGCAGGAGCTCGAGCTCAAGCGCAAGATCCTGCTCGGACGCGGTTTGCCGCCGGTCTATGATCGCGCCGCGCTGGCGCTCAGCGACGCCGATCGCGCCAAGCTGGAGGCCGACGGCATCCGCCCGCATTGGCGCTTCAAGCTCGATCCAGGCGCGATCGAATGGCACGATCTGATCCGCGGTCCCCAGCATTTCGACGCCGCGACGATGAGCGATCCGGTGATCCGCCGGGCCGACGGGTCGTGGCTCTACATGCTTCCTTCGGTGATCGACGATGTCGACATGGGCATCAGCCATGTCGTGCGCGGCGAAGATCATGTCTCCAACACCGCGCTCCAGCTGCAAATGTTCGCGGCAATGAACGCGCCGCTGCCGACTTTCGCGCATGCCGCGCTGCTGACCGGGGCGGAAGGCAAATTGTCGAAGCGGCTGGGCTCGCTCGGCGTCGAACATTTCCGCGGCGAGGGAATCGAGCCGCAGGCGATCGTCGCCCTGCTCGCGCGGATCGGTACTAGCGATCCGGTCGAGCCGTTCGTCGATCCGGCGCCGCTGATCGCCGCCTTCGATCTCTCGCGCTTCGGCCGCGCGCCGGCGCGGTTCGACGAGGGCGAACTTGCCCAGCTCAATGCGCGGATCGTCCATCAGCTCGACTTCGCGGCGGTCGCCGATCGCCTGCCCGCCGCAATGGACGGCGCTGCCTGGGAAGCGATCCGGCCCAATCTGACGACCATCGCCGGTGCGGCTGACTGGTGGCATGTGGTGGAGGGGCCGATCTCGGTTGCCATCGATCCTGAGGATCGCGAGTTCCTCGCCGCCGCACATCGTATCGCCGGCGAGATCGATTGGACAGGCGATCCCTGGCACGCGCTGACCGGAGCGCTCAAGGAAGCGACCGGGCGCAAGGGCAAGCAGCTTTTCCTGCCGCTGCGCCGTGCGCTGACCGGGATGGATCACGGCCCGGACATGGCTGCTCTATTGCCGCTGATCGGCCACGACCGCGCGTTGGAGCGCCTCTCGCCCGACTAATCGATGATATCTTGTATCATATAATGTAATGTTGTATCGTATCCTAGTCGCGGCATCCTGGGCCGTGAAAGGAGAGACGATATGGCGACTTATGGCGACCGTTATGGCGCTGGCCCCGCGTTCAGGCCGGGGAGCATGGCGCTGGCATTGGGACTGACCGTGGGCCCGCTCGCGGCGCTGGTGATGGGGCTGCAGATCACCACTGTTATGAAAAAGCCCGATATCTTTGAGGGATATCCGGTCATCGAACCGCCGCCGCCCCCTCCGATCAAGCCGGAACCTCCGAAAACCGAGACCAAGACCCCCCCGATCGAGACAGTCTACACGCCGCCGGTGCAGCCGCTGCCGCTGCCGCCGATCAATCCGTTGCCGACCACCCGCGAGGTACAACCGCCGAATCCTGGGCCTGCGATCGGCACTAGGCCGGATCCGACGCCTGCTGTGATCCCAACGCCGGTGGCCAAGCCGGTCATGGTCGATGCGTTCATCGACCCGCGCTACCAGAACCTGCTCCAGCCGCCTTATCCGCCCGAAGAGCAGCGCGCGGGCAATAGTGGCCGCGTCGTGCTCCGCGTGCTGGTCGGCATCGACGGCCGGGTGAAGCAGGTCGAGAAGGTGTCGGCTGCATCGGACGCCTTCTTCGCCGCCGCGCAGCGCCAGGCGCTCGGCAAATGGCGGTTCAAGCCGGCGACCAAGGACGGCGTGCCAATCGAGCAATGGAAGACGATGAGTCTGCGGTTCGTGCTCAACGAGCAATGACCGTTACGGGCGCGGGGCTGGCCTGTTCGCCGTCCCGCGCCTATCTTGGGCCGATGGGAAGTTTCCTCGGCCGCTACAATCCGTTTCGCGCGTTGCTCGACCTGCGCCGCTATCTCGGCACGCGCAAGAAATACGAAATCCTGATCCTGTTCGGCTCGCTGATGCTCTGCATCCTGATCGTCGGAGGCTTCGCCGCCGGTTCGACCGTCCAGCGCGAGTGGCGGCGGCCGACGATCATCTACGTCCAGTCGTGGCGCGCCGACCGCACCGATGCCGAGATCGTCGCGCAGCAGAAGATCGACGGCGACAAGAAGAGGATCGAGGACGCCAAACAGAAGAAAGAGGATGACGAGCGAAAGGCGGCATTCAAGCGACTGAACGACAAGCTGTCGCCTTGGCTGTGAGTCGTTCAGCTGCGCTGAGCACGGCACCAGCCCGCTCCCCCACCCGGCCTCCCATAGCATATCCTGACTGGGAGGCCGGGTGGGGGAGCGGGCTGGTGCCGCCACCGGTTCAGCTATGCTGAACCGCAGAAGCGATCCGCGTTTCATGAGCGCCGCATTGGCGCTCGCCGAGCGCGGGCGCGGACGGACCGCCCCTAATCCCAATGTCGGCTGCGTAATCGTGAAGCAGGGCCGCGTCGTCGGGCGCGGCTGGACCCAGCCCGGCGGCCGCCCGCATGCCGAGGCAATGGCGCTCGCGATGGCGGGTGACGCAGCGAACGGCGCGACTGTCTATGTGACACTCGAACCCTGCGCGCATGCGTCGCCGCGCGGGCCTGCGTGCAGCGACCTGTTGGTCGCCGCGGGTGTGGCTCACGTGGTGATCGCGTTGGGCGATCCCGATCCGCGTACCGATGGCCAGGGAAGCGCGCGATTGCGCGCCGCCGGCATCGCGGTAACCGAAGGGGTGATGGCCGACGAGGCGCGCCGCTCGATGGCCGGGTTCCTCACGCGCTGGGCATCGGGACGTCCGCATGTCACGCTCAAGCTCGCGACGGCGCTCGATGGCTGCATCGCGCGCGCCGATGGCGAATCGAAATGGATCACTGGGGACGCGGCGCGCGCGCATGCGCATCTCGAACGCGCGCGGCACGAGGCGATCCTGATCGGGCGCGGCACCGCCGAAGCCGATGCGCCGCGGCTCGATGTCCGGCTCGGTGGGCTCGAACAGCATAGCCCGCGGCGCTTGCTGATGACTCGCCATCGCGGCGACCAGGAACATTGGGAATGGGTCGACTCGCCCGCGGCGATCGCCGGGCTTGAGCAGATCGATCATGTCCTGGTCGAAGGCGGTGCTGGCGCCGCCTCGGCATTCCTGGCCGACGATCTGGTCGACCGGCTGTTGCTTTATCGCGCGCCGATCCTGATCGGCGGCGGGCGTCCGGCGCTCGGCGATATCGGACTTGCCCATCTGGCCGAGGCGCATGGCCGCTGGCGGTTGCACGACGCGCGGATGTTGGGCATCGACCGGCTGGAAATCTACGAACGCACCCGCTGACGATCGTCGGCGCAGCTTGGGAAATCAGCGATGTTCACCGGCATCATCTCCGATATCGGCACGATCCGATCGATCGAGCATCGTGGCGACCTGCGCGCAATGGTCGCCACCGCTTATGACACGAATGGAGTCGATCTCGGCGCGTCGATCTCGTGTTCGGGCGTGTGCCTGACCGTGATCGACAAGGGGCCGGGCTGGTTCACCGTCGACATATCGGGCGAGACCGTCTCGCGCACCGCGCAGGGGCAGTGGAGCGAAGGACGCAAGCTCAACCTCGAACGCGCGATGAAATTGGGCGACGAGCTCGGCGGGCATATCGTCACCGGCCATGTCGACGGGGTCGCCGAAGTGGTGCGGGTCGAGCCCTCGGGCGATTCGAAGACGATCGCCTTCCGCGTCGCGCGCGACCTCGCGCCCTATGTCGCCGCCAAGGGATCGGTGACGGTCGATGGCGTTTCGCTGACGGTCAATACGGTCAGCGACGGCACGGAGGGCACCGAGTTCACGGTCAATCTGATCCCGCATACCCAGGCGGTGACGACACTAGGCGCGATCGAGGTCGGGCAGGCGGTCAATATCGAGATCGACGTACTCGCACGCTATTTGAGCCGTATGCGGTCGCTTCTCGAAAGATAGTGTTTCAATGTGATTAGTGGCTGGACTAATCACATTTCAGTGTGATATTTCGCCAATCATGAGCACCATGCTGATCGATCGCGTTCGCGATCTCGTCTCCTCGGGCGGTATTTCGCGCTCGGGGCTTGCCCGCGCTGCCGGGCTTCACGCCAATTCGCTGCGCATGCTCGACGAGCCGGAATGGAATCCGACCGCCGATACGCTGCGCAAGCTGGAGGTCTATCTCGACCGGCGCGAGAAGCGCCCGGCGCTGGTGCCGATCGAGGAAATCATCGAGGAAGCGCGTAACGGCCGCATGACCATCCTGGTCGACGACGAGGATCGCGAGAATGAAGGCGATCTGATCATCCCGGCGCAGATGGCGACGCCGGACGCGATCAACTTCATGGCGCGCTATGGCCGCGGACTGATCTGCCTGACCTTGACCGAGGAGCGCATCAAGCAGCTCGAACTCGAGCCGATGGTGCGCGAGAACCGCACCCGCAACGGTACCGCCTTCACCGCGTCGATCGAGGCGCGCGAGGGAATCACTACCGGAATTTCCGCGCACGATCGCGCGCGCACCGTGTCGGTCGCGATCGATGCGTCGAAGGGCGTCGAGGATATCGTTTCGCCGGGCCATGTCTTCCCGCTGATCGCGCGCAACGGCGGCGTCCTCGTGCGCGCCGGCCATACCGAGGCGGCGGTCGACGTCGCGCGGCTCGCCGGGCTCAACCCGTCGGGCGTGATCTGCGAGATCATGAAGGACGACGGCACGATGGCGCGGATGGACGACCTCATCGCCTTCGCGCAGGAGCACAAGCTCAAGATCGGCACGATCCGCGACCTGATCGCCTATCGCCGTCAGCACGACCATCTCGTCGAGCGCCGCGCCGAGGCGCGCTTCACCAGCCGCTGGGGCGGCGAATGGACCGCGCGGACCTATTACAACAAAGCCACCGGCACCGAGCAGATCGCGTTGATCAAAGGGCATATCGACCCCGACAAGCCGACCCTGGTCCGGATGCACGCGATGAGCGTGTTCGCCGACATATTTGGTGAGGAAAGCAAGCGCGCCGGGCTGCTCGAACGCTCGATGGAGATCATCGGCAAGGCGGGGGCGGGCGTCGTCGTATTGTTGTCGCCGTCGGGCGCGACCGGATTCAGCCAGGCGCTGGAGCACAAGGCGGGCGCGCCGATGCCGGATGAATTGCGCGACTATGGCGTCGGGGCCCAGATCCTGACCGAATTGGGCGTCGAGGACATGATCCTCCTGACCAACACGCATCATACGCTGGTCGCATTGGACGGCTATGGCCTGTCTATCGTAGGAGAACGCGCGATCGACCTTGGGGGGCTGGACTGATGGCGCGAATATTGATCGTCGAAGCGCGCTTCTACGACCATCTCAACGATATGTTGCTCGCCGGCGCGCGCCGCGCGATCGAAGCGGCGGGGCACAATCACGAGACGGTGACCGTGCCCGGCGCGCTCGAAATTCCCGGCGCGCTCGCGCTGGCGGCGGAGACCGGGCGCTACGACGCCTATGTCGCGATCGGCGTGGTGATCCGCGGCGAGACCTATCATTTCGAGATCGTCTCGAACGAAAGCGCGCGCGGCATCATGGCGCTGACGATGGATGGCATCGCCATCGGCAACGGCATCCTCACCACCGAGAACGAGGCGCAGGCGATCTATCGCGCCGATCCCGATCAGGCCGACAAGGGCGGTGGCGCGGCCAAGGCGGCGCTGGCGATGCTCGACCTCCGGCAGAAATTCGGCTGACATGCCGTCCGGGCCGCCGCCATCGCGCTATCGCGTGATCGAGCGCGGCGGTCGGCTGCAAGTGATCGACACCTGGGCGGCGCGGCGGCCGCCAGCGATGGCGGATTATGTCGAGCCGGAGGCAGTCGATGCCGATCCGCCCGATCAGGCCTTGGGCGATACGGTGACGGACGCCTGGCCCAACGCTGTGCGATCGTCGCCGGAACCGGTCGGCATATCGAGCGCGGCGCCGGCGGCGTCGGATCAATCGGCATTCCCCGCACCGCCGCCGTTGCGCGCGTCGCAGATCGTCGCCGGCCCGCCCGAATTGCTGCGCAATATCGCTGCCGCCATCTGCGGTAACAAGCGCGACGGCGACGGGCGGCTATTGCTTCAAACGGCACGCTTCTACGATAGCAGGGCGCCGCGCACGATCGCGCTCGATCTCAACGGTGAGCGCGAAGTCGGGGTCGTGGTGCTCGTCGCGCTCGCGGTGGCTGCCGGCGCGGTGTTGTTCACCATGACCCTGGGCTGGCCGGGCATCGTGGTCGGCGTGATCGCGGTCGGGCTGGTGCGCCAGGCCAATCAGATCGCTACCCCATGGCTGAATCGGCTGGCGGCGCGGACGCGCTGAACGTTCAGACGCTGCGGATCACGCCGCGGCGATGGAGATAGTCGAGCAGTCTACGCCATAGCGGCATCGACATTAGCGCCGGCTGGCCGAACCAGGGGTTGACGAAGCAGAACAGCAAGGCGGTGGCCGTCCCGAGGATTACCGCCCAGCCGCGCCGCCGGATCAGCGCGGCATATTCGGGGTCGAGATCGTCGGCCGCGACCGGCGGCGCCACCGCCATGCTGTTGTTCCACAGATTGCAGATCGCGACGAGCAGCAGCCATCCGTTATAGGCGACGGCGGGCACGAGCTTGCCATAATAGTCGCTGACCAACGCGGTGAAGAACGGCATCCCCGCGATCGAGCAGAGAAGGAACAGATTGGGCATCAGCAATTTGGGCGACCAATGCCGCGCGCAATCGAACGCGCGGTGATGCCCGCTCCAGAAGGCGCCGATCACGAAGAACGATACGAAAAAGCCGATGAAATGCGGCGTCAGATGGGCGAGCGCCGCCAGGAAGGCGGTGTCCGATGCGGCGTAGGGCAGTGCCGGCACTTTGAGCTCGATCACCAGCAGCGTGATCGAGATGGCGAATACCGCGTCGGAGAAGAACACCAGCCGCTCGAGCGCGTGCGCCGGCGCGCCGTGATGCATCGGGTGGTCGCTCGGTTCGTCGCTCATTTAGGTCCCCCTGGAAATCCTATCGTGGCATGGCGCCGCGGCGCTTGCCAAGCACGCATCGCTGCCGCCAATAGGGAGCGACGAGGGAGAGAGCATGTCCGAGCAGAGCGTCTATCCGGTACCGGCCGATTGGGCCAAGCGCGCGAAGGTCAATCGCGCGGCGTATGAAAGGCTGCACGGCCGCAGCCTGGCTGATCCCGGCACCTTCTGGCTCGAACAGGCGCGCCGGCTCGACTGGATCAAGCGGCCGGAAATGGCCGGCGACTGGTCGTTCGGCCAGGACGATTTCCGCATCAGCTGGTTCGCCGACGGCGTGCTCAACGCCTCGGCCAATTGCCTCGACCGCCATCTCGCCACGCGCGGCGACACGGTGGCGCTGATCTGGGAGCCCGACGATCCCGCCGAACAGCCGCGCCGCATCACCTATCGCGAGCTCCACCGCCACGTCTGCCGCTTCGCCAATGCGCTGAAGGATCAGGGCGTCGCAAAGGGCGATCGCGTCACCATCTACATGCCGATGATCCCCGAAGCGGCGGTGGCGATCCTGGCCTGTGCGCGGATCGGCGCGATCCATTCGGTGGTGTTCGGCGGCTTCTCACCCGAGGCGCTGGCCGGGCGAATCGAGGATTGCGGGTCGACACTCGTCATCACCGCGGACGAAGGCCGGCGCGGCGGCAAGAAGGTCCCGCTCAAGGCCAATGTCGACATCGCGCGCAACCACGCGCCGGGGCTGGCAAAAGTCATCGTCGTCCGCGCGACGGGCGGCAACGTCGCGATGGGCGACGGCGATTTCTGGTATCACGAGCTGGTCGACAAGGCGTCGGCCGAGTGCCGGCCCGAGCCGATGAACGCGGAAGACCCGCTGTTCATCCTCTATACTTCTGGATCGACCGGCAAGCCCAAGGGCGTGCTCCACACCACTGGCGGCTATCTCGTCTGGGTCAGCCTCAGCCATGAGCTCACCTTCGATTACCGGCCCGGCCAGATCTATTGGTGCGCCGCCGATATCGGCTGGGTCACCGGGCACAGCTATATCCTGTACGGCCCGCTAGCCAACGGTGCGACCAGCCTGATGTTCGAAGGCGTGCCCAACTGGCCCGATGCCAGCCGCATCTGGCAAGTGGTCGACCGCCACCAGGTCGAGATCGTCTATACCGCGCCGACCGCGCTCCGCGCGCTGATGCGCGAAGGCGACGATTTCGTGACGCGGACCAGCCGCAAATCCCTGAAGCTGCTCGGCACGGTCGGCGAGCCGATCAATCCCGAAGCGTGGCGCTGGTATCACGAAGTGGTCGGCGAAGGCCGCTGCCCGATCGTCGACACCTGGTGGCAGACCGAAACCGGCGGACATATGATCACGCCGCTACCCGGTGCCGTCGACCTCAAGCCCGGCAGCGCGACCTTGCCGTTCCCCGGCGTCGATCCGCAGATCGTCGACACCGACGGTATTGTGCTCAACGGCGCGACCGAGGGCAATCTGGTGATCGCCAGGAGCTGGCCGGGACAGATGCGCAGCGTCTGGGGCGATCATGACCGCTTCTTCCAGACCTATTTCACCACTTATCCGGGTAAATATTTCACCGGCGACGGCTGCCGCCGCGACGAGGACGGCTATTACTGGATCACCGGCCGCGTCGACGACGTGATCAACGTCAGCGGCCACCGCATGGGCACTGCCGAGGTCGAAAGCGCTTTGGTGCTCCACGCCAAGGTGGCCGAGGCGGCGGTGGTCGGCTTCCCGCACGATATCAAGGGGCAGGGCATCTACGCATACGTCACCTTGAACGCCGACGAGGCGCCGTCGGAGGAATTGCGCAAGGAACTGGTCCAGTGGGTGCGGATGGAGATCGGCCCGATCGCCTCGCCCGACGCCGTACAGTTCGCGCCGGGTCTGCCCAAGACGCGCTCGGGCAAGATCATGCGGCGCATCCTGCGCAAGATCGCCGAGGGCGATGTGTCGAACCTGGGTGACATCTCGACCCTGGCCGATCCGGCGGTGGTCGACGATCTGGTGAAGAACCGGGTGGGATAATGCCGGTCGAGGCGCTGCGGGGCGACATCACGCGGCTCGATGTCGACGCGATCGTCAACGCCGCCAATTCCTCGCTGCTCGGCGGCGGCGGAGTCGATGGCGCGATCCACCGCGCGGCCGGGCCCGAATTGGTCGCCGAGTGTCGCATGCTGCATGGCTGTGAGCCGGGTCAGGCCAAGGCGACCAAGGGCTATCGCCTGCCGGCGCGCCACGTCATCCATACCGTGGGACCAGTGTGGAATGGCGGGGGCAAAAGCGAGGCGGAGACGCTGGCGAGTTGTTATCGCCAAAGCCTGAGGGTCGCCGAAAGCCTCGGCGTGCGCACGATCGCGTTTCCCGCGATCAGTACCGGTATTTATCGCTATCCGCGCGAGGAAGCGGCGGAGATCGCGGTGCGCGAGACACAGGGCGCGGTGGACCTGTTCGATCGCATCTTGTTGGTCGCGTTCGATGAGGAGACGTTCGAGCTCTATCGGGAACGGCTCCGTTAGACGGTCGGATTGCGCCTTTCTAACCGTCGTCATGCCGGGCTTGTCCGGGCATCCACCGTGCAACAACGCCTCAGCTCGATTGTGGAGGAGTGGATGCCGGGACAAGCCCGGCATGACGGAGGAGGGGAGGCCGCCCATCCCCCCTCACACGAAACAGGCGATCTCGCCCATGTCGCGCGGGATGGGATAGCCGGTCACCTTGACTCCCGCCGCGTCGAGCCAGGCGTGCGCGTCGATTGCGCGGGCGCCGCTGGGGCTCGCGCCGAAATGCATCACGCTGCCAATGCCACGCCGGCGCAGCATCGCCTGCGCGGCCATCGCCTGTTGCAGGCAGACCGAACGGAACGGCATGAACGGTGCGGCCGAGCGCACCGCCCAGCCGATCGCGCGCGCGGTCGCCGCCTGGTCCGGGGTAGTCGCCGCCGCGCGCTGCGCGACGCGCGGGTCGGCCGGGGGGACAAAATCGCCCAGCCGCCGCGCGACTCTTGGGAACGGCAGCACGGCCAGCATCAGCCGCGCGCCGAACATGCTGGCGCAGGCTTCCGCGACCAGCAATTGGCGCCGCCAACCGGCCCCGGCCAGCGTCTTCGCTTTGTGCAGAATATCGCGCGCCATGATGCTTCATGACTGACAGGGTTTATCGGCGAAGTCGATTGCGCGTGCTTTTGCCGGCCGCTATAGTTTCATAATACACGTAGGGCGGGAGTTTTTCTGAAATGGATAAGAAGGTTATCAGACGCCTGGCGCTCGGCGCCGCGGCGCTGGCGATCACAATCCCGGCGGTGGCGAAGATAGCGGCGACGGCGCCGCGCTACGGCGCGTTCGGCATCGACCTCTCCACGCAGGACAAAGCGGTCAAGCCGGGCGACGATTTCTGGACCTATGCCAATGGCGCCTGGGCGGCGCGGACCAAGATTCCCGACGACAAGGGCTCGGTCGGCTATGGCAACATCCTGAGCGACGAGGCCGAGGTCAACGTCCGCAAGATTCTCGACGACATGGCCGCCAACCCGGCCAAATATGGCGCCACCGGCAAGCAGGTCGGCGATTTCTACGCGAGCTGGATGGACGAAGCCGGGATCGAGGCCAAGGGCACCGCGCCGCTCAAGCCCTATCTGGCGAAGATCGCGGCGGTTAGTGATTTGACCGGGCTGCAGACGCTGTTCGCCAGCACCGGCTATGCCTCACCGGTCGAGCTCGGCACGATCCCCAGCCTGTCGGATCCCGAACATTATACCGCGATCGCCGGCCAGGGTGGCCTCGGCATGGCGCGCGATTTCTACCTGCTGCCGGGCGAGAAATATGACGCGTTCCGCAAGGCCTATCGCGCGTACATCCAGCAGATGCAGGAGCTCGCCGGCATTCCCGACGCAAGCGCCAAGGCCGATGCGATCTTCGCGCTCGAAACCGCGATGGCCAAGGAGCAATGGTCGCCCGAACAGAGCCGCGACATCGCCAAGCTCAACGATCCCGAGGACATTACCGGGCTGAAGGCCAAGGCGCCCGATTTCGACTGGGCGCTGATGCTCAAGACCGCCGGGCTCGACTCGTCGCCCAAGGTACTGATGGCCAACAACACCGCGCTGACCGCGATGGGCAAGATCATGACCGCGACACCGCTCCAGACGTGGAAGGACTATCTCGCCTTCCACTTCGTCAGCGACCACGCGACCTTCCTGCCCAAGGCGTTCGACGACGCGCGGTTCGACTTCTATTCGAAGACCCTGTCGGGCGTGCAGGTCAAGCGCGACCGCTGGAAGCGCGGCGTGCAGCTCACCAATGGCGCGCTCGGCGAAGCGGTGGGCAAGCTCTATGTCGAGCAATATTTCCCCGCCTCGAGCCAGGCCAAGATGGCCGAGCTGATCGAGAATCTGCGCGCCGCCTATGGCAAGAAGATTGCCGGCTCGACCTGGATGGACGATGCCACCAAGAAGGCGGCCTTGGCCAAGCTGGCCGCGTTCGAGCCGCGCATCGGTCACCCGGTCAAATATATCGATTATGCGTCGCTCCAGGTCGAGCGCGGCGACCTGCTCGGCAATGCGATGCGCTCGGCCGAGTTCGATCATCAGCTCGACCTGCAGCGTTTCCCCAAGCCGGTCGATCGCAGCTTGTGGGGCATGACGCCGCAGACGGTGAACGCTTATTACAATCCGCTCGCCAACCAGATTACCTTCCCGGCGGCGATCCTGCAGCCGCCCTATTTCGACCCCCACGCCGATGCGGCGGTCAATTACGGGGCTATCGGCGCGATCATTGGCCACGAAATGGGCCATGGCTTCGACGATCAGGGCAGCCAGTTCGGCCCGACCGGCAAGTTCGAGAATTGGTGGAGCGCGGCGTCGAAGAAGTCCTACGGCGAACATACCGCCGCGCTCGCCGCGCAATATGACGGCTATGAAGCGATCCCGGGGACCAAGATCAACGGCAAGCTGACCTTGGGCGAGAATATCGGCGATCTCAGCGGGGTCGAGGCATCCTATGCCGCCTATCAACTCTATCAGGCGAAGCACGGCAAGGCGCCGGTGATCGGCGGCCTGACCGGCGACCAGCGCTTCTTCCTAGCTTATGCTCAGGCCTGGCAGGCGAAATTGCGCGACGGCCTGCAGCGCCAGCTGCTGCTGAGCGATCCGCATTCGCCGGCCAAGTATCGCGTCAACGGCGTCCTTCGCAACTTCGATCCCTGGTACAAGGCGTTCGGCATCAAGCCGGGCGACGCGCTGTATCTGGCGCCCGAAAAGCGCGTCCATATCTGGTAAGCATTCGCGATATCGAGCTTAAAGGGGCGTCCGCGATCCGATCGCGGGCGCCCCTTCCTTATTGGCCAGGCCCGCCAGTCGCGACGAGGTATGCCGAATGTCGAACAAGGATCGCACGATCATGATCCACCGCCGCACGCCCGAATCGGCGGCGATGGTAGCGAACACCCAGCGCGCGATGGCGATCACGCCCGTCCTCAACCGCCTGACCTATGCCGATGGCGACGAAATCCGGGCGCTGTTCAGCGACCTGATCGGCCGCCCGGTCGACGACAGCTTCGTGCTGATCCCGCCTTTCTATACTGCGCACGGAACCGATATCCGGGTCGGGCGCAACGTCTTCATCAACCAGAATTGCACGATTTATGACCTGGGCGGGGTCGATATCGGCGACGACGTGCTGATCGGCCCGAACGTCAGCATCATCACGACGGGCCACCCGCTCGAACCGTCGCGCCGACGCGACGGCGTGACCGCGGCGCCAATCGTGGTCGAGCGCAATGTCTGGATCGCCGCCGGCGCGACGATCATCGGCGGCGTCACCGTGGGTGAGAATTCGGTGGTCGCGGCGGGAGCGGTTGTGACCAAGGACGTTCCGCCGAACAGCTTGGTTGCCGGCGTGCCGGCAAGGGTCATCCGCGCGCTGGACGGCTGACCGCAACCTGGGATGCGGGGCGCCGGTGGTTGCGGCTTTTCTAAACTAGCCTACACGCAAGCGCGAGCGGCCAATGGTCGACAACCGTTCGAACGAGATGTCCAGCGGAAAGCAAAACCGCGACAGCGGCGAGGAGGCGTGGCGCCCATGTGTCGTGATAGGAGAACATGTATCGTTCACGACTACTAAGCCGCTTGCTCAACCGGTTCACGTCCGCATGCGCGATCCTTAGCTCGTTGCTTACGGTATCCATCCGGTCCCGAATCGACTGAAGCCTTTCGAGCGCATCGTCAGCTTGCAGTTTCCGCTGATTACTCGCCTCGATCCCTGGCGCGAGCAATTTTCGAACATCCTCTAAGACAAGGCCCGGCACCCGTTCTAACGCCATGAGTGTATCGTTTAATTTCGCTTGAAGGTGTTCTTTGGCTCCGTATCCTTCTTCGGGGACGATGCTCCTCACCTGATTCATAGCGTCGTTGATGTGGAGCGAGGCAAACGACCACGATGAGAGTCCGTCTGTGGTCGGCACAAAATCGGGTGCGAGTTGCCGGTAGGTGCGCTCAACTAGCGCCAACTCCTCCGCAAGCATTTGGAACTTCTGCCCGAACTGGTTGATAGGCTCGGCCAGCCGCTCCACGGCGGCCTCCGGAGTGCGCTGGATGGGATCGTCGGCATAGGTCCGCTCGTTGTACACGGCCATCGCACGCCGTTGCTCGTGCTCGAAGCCGATCCAAAGATAGCTGGTGTAAATCAGCAGACCAAAGCTGATGATCCAAGATCGAATCTCAACGTCATGACCCAGGACCTGGGGCGCAAATGTCGCGCCAACCTTGGCGACGCCGAAAAGAATGGCGCCTGCAGCGATTGTGAGTAGCGCTCGCTTAGACTTCCGGAATTGTTCACCTTGCTCGATAATCGGTTCCGCCATTGGCCATACCCCACAAAGTTCTCCACATCCCTGCATTGCACATGGCTCATGCTCGCGCCCCGGAAATCGCTTCCGGATTGGCCGCGCTCGGTTAGATTGGCGATGCGGAGATTGGCCAGCTCACTCGTCGGTTTAGATGAGGGGGGCGCGGCGGGACGGGATGGCAGCCGAGCGTCTCCATCGCATGGGTCGGTCTGCGTGGCGGGTCTTCCCGAGCTTCAGGCGGGGACCAACCGTCGATGCGCGGCACCGCGCAAATGCTCGGTCCGGCATTCTCCTTCGCCCTTTCGAACCAGAGGCTTGACTCAAATGTTAGCTATAACTTACCGTAAGCCATGACTAACAGAATCGCCATCGCGCTCAACGCGCTCGCCGACCCCACGCGCCGGACGATCTTCGAGCGCGTCGGCGCCGCGCCCGGCGCGGTGGGAGAGATCGCCGCCGGACTGCCGGTGTCGCGGCCGGCCGTGTCGCAGCACCTCAAGGTGCTGAAGGAGGCTGGGTTGGTGACCGACACGCCCGACGGCACGCGCCGTGTCTATCGCCTCGATCCGCGCGGGCTGGGCGCCTTGCGCGACTGGCTCGACCTTTTCTGGGGCGACCAGCTTACCGCCTTCAAGGATTTTGCCGACCAGCAGGAGAGCCGGAAATGAGCATCGCCCCGATCGTCCAGTCGGTGACCGTCGCGGTGTCACCCGATTGCGCCTTTGCCCTGTTCACCGGGTCGATCGGCCGCTGGTGGAAGCGCGGCATGACGATCGGCGCCAAGCCGCACGAGGAAGTAGTGATCGAGCCGAGAGCCGGCGGGCGCTGGTTCGAGCGCGATGAGGATGGCGTCGAGACCGAATGGGGCAAGGTGCTGGCCTGGGAACCGCCCGGCCGCGTGCTTCTCGGCTGGCAGATCGATGCCGCGTTCAAGCACGATCCCGATCTCACCACCGAAGTCGAGGTGACGTTCGTGCCCGACGGAGCCGGCACGCGCGTGACGCTGACCCACAGCCGGCTCGAACGCTTTGGCGATTCGGCCGAGCGCATCGCCGCGCAGCTGGGCGGCGGCTGGCCGGGCCTGCTGCAATTGTTCGCTGACCTTACCGAAAAGGACGCATGATGACCGACTTCGTGATCCACGGCATTCCCGGCAGCCCCTATGTCCGCGCGCCATTGCTCGCGCTTGAGGAAAAGGGCCGGTCGTGGCGGCTCGATCCCTTGCCGATGGGCGGCAATCGCACGCCCGACTACAAAGCGCGGCTGCATCCCTTCGCCAAGATCCCGGTGCTCGATCATGGCGATTTCCGTCTCTACGAAACGCGCGCGATCCTCGATTATGTCGATCAGGTCGCGCCGGAGCCGGCGCTGACGCCGGCCGATTGCAGGCTGCGCGCGCGAATGAACCAGGTAATCGGGATCGTCGATTCCTACATCGCCCAGCGGGTCAGCGGAGCGGTGACCTTCCCCCGTCTCGTCGCGCCGCGGTTCGGCATGGCGGTCGACGACGCAGCGGTGGTCGCCGCGATCCCGGCCGCGCGGGAAGCGGTGGATGAGCTCGCGCGCCTGCTCGGCGACCAGGACTATATCGCGGGGCCGGCGCTCAGCCTGGCCGATCTGATGCTGATCCCGCACCTCGCCTTCATGCCCGATTTCGCCGAGGGCGCGGCGATGATCGCGCCGCACGCCAATCTCGCCGCCTGGATCGAACGGGTGAAAGCGCGGCCGAGCATGGCGGCGACCGAGTGGGACGTGCTAGTCGACCGGTTTCCGATGGTGGCAGATGAGCCAGTAGCCGCTCACGCCTAGCGGGCGTGGCCGGACGAGTTTAGTTCGGCACGCCCCACAGGGTGGCGCGGTCGCGGGCGAGCATCTTCATATAATCGTCGAGATCGGTCAGCCGTGTCTCGATCTCGCCAGCGTCCACGCCGCGCCACACCGAAATATCGTAGCCGGCCCTGGCCTTCCTGAGGTCCTGGCCGGCGCGATAGCGGTCGGTGATGTAGAGCAGTTCGAGCAATTCGGTCGGCCGGTGGCGCTTGTCCGCCTTGATGACCCCGTATTTGACGAGATATTCCGTCATGATCCCGTCGTTCGATGTGCTGACCATCACCATCCCCTTTTTGTATCATGGAGATGGGGGCGCCTGACCGCGAGTCCAGACCCGATGTCGGCCTTCGGCAATTTAAACCTTTGAAACGCCCATCGCGATCAGGCTCTCGGCCGTGTCGACGACGCTGTCGGCGGCGGGGCGGGGGCGCCAGCCGAGCTTTTCCATCGCATGGGTCGGTTCGGCGTGGCGGACCTTGCCGAGTTCGCCGATCAATTGGCGCACTGCGGGATCGAACAGTGACACGATCCGCATCGCCCAATTGGGCATGCGCCGCTTCGGCACCTTGCCGGCATGAGCGGGCAGTCGCTCGCGCAGGATCGCGGCGATCTCCATCAGGCGCAGGAAACCGCGCGGCGCCACCGCCATGAAGCGCTCGCCACCGATGTCGGGCGCGGACAGCGCGCGGACATGCAAGTCGGCGACATCGCGCACGTCGACCAGGTTCAAGCCGAGATCGGGCAAGGCCGGATAGGCGCCCTCGAGCACGCGCTTCACCACTTCGAGCGACGGCGAGAAATCGGTGCCGAGCAGCGGCCCGACGACCAGCCCGGGATTGACCGTGACGAATTCCAGGCTGCCGCCTTCGGCCGCGATCCAGTCGCGTGCGGCGCGCTCGGCGATCGTCTTCGACTTGGCATAAGCGGAGACCTGCTTGGCGGTTACGTCGGTCCAGTCGGCCTCGGTGAAACTGTCCTTGCCCTCCGCACGGCCATAGAAGATCGCCGCCACCGACGAGGTCATCACCAGCCGCGCGACCCCGGCATCGCGGGCGAAACGGAGCGCGCGCAACGCGCCGTCGCGGGCCGGAACGATCAACTCATTCTCGTCCTTCACGTTGTGCAATGGGATGGGGGAGGCCATGTGGACGACATGGCTGCACCCGGCCATCGCCTCGGCCCAGCCGGCGTCGTTGGTCAGATCGGCGGCGAAGAAGGACAGGCGGTCATTGTCGACTTTCAGCCAGTCGCGAACCTCCGCTTCACGGCCGAGGCTGCGGATGGTGGCGCGGACCGTCCAGCCTTGCTCGATCAACTGGCGAATGGTGAAGCCGGCGATATAGCCGCTGCCTCCGGTGACCAGAACCACGCCCGCCATATGCCTCTCCCTTTGGCTGTATGGCTAGCAGATTGGTTTCATTCCGCAACGTGTCAGCGGTTGACCCGCGCCTGCCCAAGGGGGAGAGCAGGGCGATGAAAGCGCTGCTCGTCTCCGAACTCGGTCCCGATTTCGCCGGCTGCGGGCTGGCCGAAATGCCCGATCCGGTGCGGACACCGGGGCAAGTGCTGATCCGGGTGCGCGCGGCGTCGCTCAATTTCCCCGATCTGTTGATGACCGGGGGCAAATATCAGCTGAAGCCCGATCTGCCGTTCGTTCCCGGCATGGAAGTCGCGGGCGACGTGGTGGAAGCCGATCGCGACAGTGGCTTCGCGCCGGGCGAGGCGGTGGTCGCCGGGACGCGGCTCGGCGGGTTCGCCGAACTGGTCGCCATCGACGCGCGCAGCGTGCGGCCGCTTCCTGCCAATCTCGATTTCGCCGCCGGCGCGAGTGTCGGCGCCGCCTATAACACCGCTTATGTCTCGCTGGTGCGCCGCGCCAACGTCCAGCCCGGCGAGTGGGTGCTGGTGCACGGCGCGACCGGCGGAGTCGGGCTGGCCGCGGTCGATCTCGCCAAGGCGCTCGGCGCGCGCGTGATCGCCACCTCGCGGTCGCCGGACAAGCTCGCGACGATGGCGGCGGACTATAAGGTCGAGGCGACCTTGCCGGCGCCAGGCTTTCGCGAGGCGGTCAAGGAGATTACCGGCGGCGGCGCCGATGTGATTGTCGATCCGGTCGGCGGCGACGTGTTCGACGAAAGCACCCGTTGCATCGCGTTCGGCGGCCGGTTGCTGGTGATCGGCTTCACCTCGGGACGGATCGCGAGCGTCGCCACCAACATCCCGCTGATCAAGGGATTCGCGGTGATCGGCGTACGCGCCGGCGAATATGGCCGCCGCTTTCCCGACAAGGGCCGCGAGACTCAGGACGCGATCTGGGCGCTGGCGACAGAAGGCCGCATCCGCCCGCGCGTCGATCGCCGATACGCGCTGGCGGACTGGCGCACGGCGTTCGAAGCGATGCGCGACAGCCGGATGATCGGCAAGATCGTGATCGAGCCGTAGCGGGTATTTGGTCTCAGCAGAATTGAAACGGTTGCGGCATGGGTCTGCTCCCACAGCCGGCAGGATATTGCGACATAATGTGACAAATGCACGAAGGCGATTACGGGTGCCGTCGCTAGCAGGGGCAACGAATCACAGGCGATGACGTTGCCAGTGCCGCTTCCTAGGAAATGAAGCGGAGCGAAGTTCTAGGAAATATTAACCGCTGTCGCGATTCTAAGTGGAGTCGTTGTGGAAGTGGGCCATTACCCACTCACAGGGCTTGGCGGGTGGCATCTGCCGGGGAAACTTGGCGGGGTTATCGGTGGAGGGAAGCCGAAGGTCGTCGGTCTTGACGCAGAAGCGAGTTTGCCGATCGATCCCGAAAGTATCACGATAGAAAACAGTGCCAAAGACGTAAACCCATTTATCGCCTTCAACGACATCCTTGAGATCGGGTAGAGTGATGGGGTCATGCGCATAGATAGAACCGCCTTGGGGGTCGTTCATGTGAAGCGTGAAAGGTTGAGCGCGGCCGAGCGCCACATGAGGCCGATGCAGAATATCGTGCTCTGCCTCCTCATCTGTTCTAACGAAAACATTGCCGTTGTGGCAACATAGGTAGGCCGGAGTTTGCCCACCATTTTTCAATTTTATGTGAGCAAAAGCTTTTCCAAGCCCAAGCGTGAATTCCATGCCCACCATCTCTATCGATACATAGGCACGCAACTCGCGGCGGGCAGTTTGTCGTGTTTCCCACAACGTCCAGACCAATAGGCCTGTGCCAAAAATGGTGAAAATCAACGCGCCGATGCTCAACTGAAGGGAGATACTGGCGAGACGATTCGTCTCCGTCACTTGAGCTACCGCTGACCATTGAGCACACAGGTCGGCATCTTCTTTGCTGTTCGGCTGTTTGCAATTGGGCTGATATGATTCGGGCTTCGGTTGCCCTTTTACCGTTACTGGGAAACGCGCATGACTGGCAGGTTGGTAGTCATAATTGGCATTGCGCTGTTGAGCGGCATTGTAGAGTTGGTAAGTAGCGTAACATGCTGATAAAGCTATGGAGACCGCAAAATACGCTAAGAGAAAACGCCAAAGAGCGCGGGCGCTCGGACGAAGCGCAGCTAGTCTCGCAATTGTAGCGAGGATGTCCCTATAGCCTCTAGGCATTGGATCCAGAACACCGCTGTAAATTCACCCCGGCTGATCTTGTTTCCGATATTCGGTTCAGAGTCCATGGACGCCGATATCCGCTAGCCTCCCGCCCAAGCTGAGAGGCCGGTGGGTGAGCGGGCTGCGCCTTCACAGCAAGCTGAAAGCGACCAACCGCACAAACAAGAAACCCCGGCGGTCGCGAAGACCGCCGGGGTTCGTGGTCGGCCCCGACACCCTGTGAAGGGGGGTTGGTGCCGAGGCCGTACGCCTGTGGCGCTTACGCGCCTCAGCCGCCCAGCAGTTTGAGCACGCCTTGCGAGCTCTGGTTCGCCTGGGCGAGCATCGCCGTCGACGCCTGGCTCAGGATCTGGGCCTTGGCGAGGTTGGTCGATTCGGCCGAGAAGTCGGCGTCCTGGATGCGGCTGCGCGCATCGGTCAGGTTGGTCGAATTGTTGGTCAGATTGTTGACCGCCGACTGCAGACGGTTCTGCGCGGCGCCGAGACCGGCGCGGGTCGTCGACACTTCGGCGATCGCATCGTCGAACGCGCTCAGGGTCAGGCCGGTCTTCATCTTGTTGTTGGTGAAGTCGACCACGGCCGACAGCTTGGTCGTCGCGGCGTTGAGCTGGCTGAACGACATCTGGACGGTGTCGCTCGAATTGGCGCCCGCCTGGATCGTGACGTTGTTCGTCGCGGTCGCGAACAGATTCTTGCCGTTATAGCTGGTGTTGGCGACGATCGAGCTGATCTGCGCACCCAGCGCGTCCTGCTCCGCCGTGATGTTGGCGGCGTCGGTGGTCGAATAGGTGCCGTTGGCACCCTGCACCGCAAGCTCGCGCATACGCTGGAGCATGTTGGTCACTTCGTCGAGCGCGCCTTCTGCGGTCTGCGCCATCGAGATGCCGTCATTGGCGTTGCGCACGCCCTGGTTCATGCCGCGGATCTGCGAGGTCATCGAGGCCGAGATGGCGAGGCCGGCGGCGTCGTCCTTGGCCGAGTTGATGCGCATGCCCGTGGACAGGCGGTTCATGGCCGTCGACAATGCGTCGTTGGCTTTGGTCGAAGCATTCTGCGCTCGAAGCGCGGAAATGTTGCTACCGATTACGGTCATAATGGTCTCCGTTGCTGACGCTCCCCGCCACCCCCAAGGCAGAAGGTCGAGCCGTCGACAGCAACGAACGACCGCTTTCGCGACCGTTTAAGTAAATTTTTTCGTCACCATGAAAATCCCGGCGGCGGATCGGCCGCCGGGATCTCCTGGTACGCTTCACTCGAAGCCTGTCCTGCCCAGCCCTCGGGGGGATGGGACTGGGCAGGATTCTTCATTAGCCGAGCAGCTTGAGCACGCCCTGCTGCGACTGATTGGCCTGGGCCAGCATCGAGGTCGACGCCTGGGCGAGGATCTGCGCCTTCGCCAGGTTGGTCGATTCCGACGAGAAGTCGGCGTCCTGGATGCGGCTGCGCGCGTCGGTCAGGTTGGTCGCGTTGCTGGTCAGGTTGTTGACCGCCGACTGCAGACGGTTCTGGCTGGCACCGAGACCCGCGCGGGTCGTCGACACTTCGTTGATCGCGTCATCGAACGCGCTCAGCGCCAGGCCGGTCTTCATCTTGTTGTTGGTGAAGTCCACCACCGCCGACAGCTTGGTCGTGCCGGCGTCGAGTTCGGTGAAGCTCACCGAGATCGCGTCGGCCGTGTTGGCGCCCGCCTGGATCGAGATGCTGTTCGACGCGGTCGAGAACAGGTTCTTGCCGTTGAACGCGGTGTTGCTGATGATCGAACCGATCTGAGCGGACAGGGCGTCCTGCTCCGCCGTGATGTTGGCGGCGTCGGTGGTCGAATAGGTGCCGTTGGCCGACTGCACCGCGAGCTCACGCATACGCTGCAGCATGTTGTTGACCTCGTCGAGCGCGCCTTCACCGGTCTGCGCCATCGAGATGCCGTCATTGGCGTTGCGGACGCCCTGGTTCATGCCCTTGATCTGGGCAGTCATCGAGGCCGAGATGGCGAGGCCGGCGGCGTCGTCCTTGGCCGAGTTGATGCGCTGACCGGTCGACAGGCGGTTCATCGCCGTCGAGAGGGCCAGGTTCGCCTGGTTAGAGGCATTCGTCGCACGCAGCGCCGATACGTTGCTTCCGATAACAGTCATTTCCGTGTCTCCACTTGCTACGACGATCCCCGCCTCTCCCCCGAATAGTGCGAGGGGCCGAGCCGTCTGAACCGGAGAACGGCAGGTATTTGCCGGGCTTTAGGCAAAAAATTGCCGGTCCTTTGCCGGTTGCGCCCATTTCGGGTCGCCGCGCGGTAATTTTTTGCCGCCTTTGCCGGATGGTTTACGCCTCGTTTACCAAGTTCCGGGCATGTCTCCCTTCGACGAAGGGGAAATACATGCGTTCGATCTTTCCATCCGACCTGGTGATGCGGCAAAAATATGCCCTGGTGTCTTCGCTGCGCGCGCAAGGCCTCGGGGTTGCCGAGGGCGATGCCCGGCCGCAGGCGAGCGACGTCTTCCTGGTGATGGAAGGCGAGACGCCGCCGATCGCCGACCGCACCCTGGTCATCGGTAGCGACGGGCGCGCGTTCCAGCGCGGATCGGGCGGCGCGCCCACGCGCCTCTCTTTCGGTCCGGCCGACAATGCGATCGGATCTGCTTTCGCTTATGCTTATGCCGCCGGCCCGGAGGCGCCGACCGCCGCCGACCCCGAGAGCCTGGCGCTGTTCGCGCTGGCCGAGCGCGTCGCCGATGCCGACATCACCGTCTTGATCAATGGTCCGACCGGCACCGGCAAGGAAGTGCTGGCGCGCACGATCCACCTGAAATCGCGCCGCCGCGACAAGCCGTTCGTTGCGATCAACTGCGCGGCGCTTCCCGAAACCATGCTCGAAGCCTTGCTGTTCGGCCACCAGAAGGGTGCCTTCACTGGCGCCAGCGCGGCCGGCGAAGGCTTCTTCCGCGCGGCCGAGGGTGGCACCCTGCTGCTCGACGAGATCGCCGAGATGCCGCTTCAGCTCCAGTCGAAATTGCTCCGCGTGCTGCAGGAGCGCGAGGTCATCCCGATCGGCGCATCGACCCCGATCCCGATCGACGTCCGCATCATCGCCTGCGCCAATCGCGACCTGCAGAATGAAGTCGCCGCCGGCCGCTTCCGCTCCGACCTTTATTATCGCCTGTCGGTATTCCCGCTGACCACGCGTTCGCTGGCCGATCGCCCGCAGGACATTCCGGCGCTCGCCGCGGCGATGATCCTGCGCCATTCGGGCAACCGCCAGTCGATCCCCTGGCCCGACCAGGGCGCGATCGACGCGCTGATGGCACATGACTGGCCGGGCAATGTCCGCGAACTCGAGAATGTGATCCAGCGCGCGCTGCTGTTCGCCGCGGGCGACGCGATCGGCGCGAACCATATCGTATTCGACCGCCGTCCCGAGCCCAAGGCCGATCCTGTCCCGGCGCGCAGTGCCGACACGCTCGCCAATGTCGTCCAGTTCAGCGAGTTCCAGGCGATCCGCGAGACGCTTGCCGCATGCGGCGGCAGCCGGATCGAAACCGCGCGCCGGCTCGGTATTTCCGAACGCACTCTTCGCTACCGTCTCGCGCGAGCGCGCGAGCAGGGTGAAGACATTACGAGGATGTGGGCATGAGCGGCATCAGCGGCATTGGCGGCGCGATGAGCGTCGACCGGGTGATGGCGCTGCGGGCGCAGATCCTGGAACGCAATACAGCGCTGGCCCGGGCCGGGGCGGCGGGGCCGACGGCCGCGCCCGCCACGGTTCAGCCGGCCGGGCCCGCCAGTTTCGCGGACTCGCTGACGAGCGCTCTCAACAGCGTCAACGACAGCCAGAACCGTGCGTCCGATATCTCCGCCGCCTATGAACGCGGCGAGACGATCGACATCGCCAAGGTGATGCTGGCCCGCCAGGAAGCGTCGGTCAGTTTCGAAGCGACCTTGCAAGTCAGGAACAAGCTCTTGTCCGCCTATAAGGACATTATGAGCATGCCGGTTTGAGATAGGCCATGAGCACCGAACTCACCCAATCCGCCCCGCTCGCCGCCGAGCGTTTCGCCAATCCGCTGAAGCAGGTCCAGGGCCTGCTCGGGCAGCCCGCGATCCGTCGCAGCTTGCCGATGATCCTGATGGTCGGGCTGATCGCGTCCGCCGCGCTGGCCTGGTTCATGCTGTCGACGCCAACGCAGAAGACCCTGTTCTCGGGCCTGCCCGACACCGACAAGGCGCAGGTCATGGCCGCGCTCAAGACCGGCGGCATCACCGGTCGGATCGACGAATCGACCGACGCGCTGACCGTCAACGAGGACGATTATTCGAGGGCGCGCATGCTGCTCGCCGGCCAGGGTCTGCCCAAGGCGGCGCCGGGCGGCTATGCGATCCTCGACAATCTGCCGATGGGCGTCAGCCGCGCGGTGGAAGGCGAACGCCTGCGCCAGGCGCGCGAGACCGAGCTTGCCCGGTCGATCCAGGATATCGATGCGGTCGCCGAAGCGCGCGTCCATCTCGCGGTACCGGAAAACACCGTGTTCGTGCGTGACAATGCCGCGCCGTCGGCCAGCGTGATCGTCAAGCTCCAGGCCGGACGCGCGCTCTCCGACGCGCAGGTCTCGTCGATCGTCAACCTCGTCGCCTCGTCGGTGCCGGGGATGAAGCCCGACGACGTCACCATCGTCGACCAGATGGGGGCCTTGCTATCCAAGCCCGGCGCCGGCAGCGACAGCAATGATGCCGCGGTGCGCTATCAGCGCCAGGTCGAACAGAAATATCGCGAGCAGCTGACCCAATTGCTGACGCCGCTGGTCGGTGCGGGCAATTTCACCGCCGAAGTGACCGCCGACGTCAATCTCGACGACACCAGCTCGACGCGCGAAAGCTATGACAAGGCCGGTGCGTTGCGCGCCGAACAGGGCAATTGGACCAACAAGGACGCCCCCAGCGCGCAGGCGCCGGGCGGAATTCCGGGGGCATTGTCAAACACCCCGCCGCCGCCGACCACGGTCGCGACGCCCACGCCCACGCCGACGCCCACCCCCGGTGCGACGCCGGCGGCCGGAGCAGCGGGCACGCCTGCCGCCGCGGCGGGTGCCGCCGCCTCGCCGGTGATGCCCGACACGGCCAAGGCCAGCGACAGCTATGCCCGCGCTTACGATCTCGGCCGCGAAGTCTCGGTCACGCGCAATGCTCCGGGCGCGCTCAAGCGCCTGTCGGTGGCGGTCGTGCTGCGCGACGTCGAGGGATCGAAGCCGCGCTCGCCGGTCGAGATGCAGCAGATTACGCAATTGGTGAATTCGGCGGTCGGTGCCAACACCGCGCGCGGCGATCAGGTCACCGTGATCAGCCGCCGCTTTGCCGCCGCGCCCGATCTCGGCGGCGGCCAGCCTTGGTATGAAAGCGGCTGGCTGGCGATGATCCTGCGCAACGTCACCGCGATCGTCATCGCCTTGCTGGTGCTGATGCTCGGCGTCCGCCCACTGTCCAAGGCGCTGATGAAGAAGCGCGACGATGCCGGACGCGGTGCGATCGGCCGCGACCTCAATGCGACCTTCGGGATCGGTTCGCCGACGGCGCCCGGCACCGGCAGCGGCCCCAACGGCCAGCCGGTCAGCATCGACGCGCTCGAAAGTGCGCAGAATTTCGACGACCGGATCGGGATGGTCCGCGGCTTCACCCGCGACAACCCGACGCGTGCCGCGCTGGCGGTGCGTGACATGATCAAATCGGACGCCCGCTGATGAACGCTCCCGCCTCTTTCCGCGCTTATTCGGGCGTCGAACGCGCCGCCGTCCTGATGATGCTGGTCGGCGAGGAGGAGGCTGCGGCCATCCTCCAGAAGCTCGACCCTGAAGAGGTTCGTCAGCTCGGCAAGGCGATGTTCGCGGTCGCCGATGTCGGCGAGCCCGAAGTGCAGATGGTGCTCGACGACTTCGTCGGCAAAGCGCGCGACCGCACCGCGATCGGGTTCGACCCGAAGCCTATCATCGAGACGATGATGACGCGCGCGCTTGGGCCGGAAAAGGCCGACAGCGTGCTGGCGCGGATCACCCCGCCCGACGCGCAATGCCAGATCGACCTGCTCGACTGGATGGACGCGGCCGAGATCGCTGCGATGATCGAGAAAGAACATCCGCAGATCGCCGCGGTGGTCATCGCCAATCTCGACCAGGACGTCGCCGGCCAGGTGCTCGAATTGCTGCCCGATGCGTCGCAGCCCGAAATCCTCCACCGCGTCGCGCGGCTGGGCCCGATCACGCCCGAGGCGGTCGATACGCTCCGCACGATGCTCGCCAATCGCAGCGGGGCCGGCGGCCAGTCGGCCGGGGTGATGCTCGGTGGTACCAAGGAAGCCGCCCGCATCCTGTCGGGCGCGCGCAAGACCACCGAACAGCGCGTCATGCCCAAATTGTTCAAGATCGACCGCGAAGTCGCCAAGGCGATCGAGGAAGCCTTGTTCGTGTTCGAGAATCTGCTGGACATGGACGACAAGAATCTCGGCACGCTCATCCGCAATATCGACAGCGACTTGCTCACCCGCGCGCTCAAGGGTGTGGACGAGGCGACGCGCAACCGCTTCCTCGGCTGCATGTCCTCGCGCGCCGCCGACGGCATTCGCGACGAGATGGAAGCACGCGGTCCGATGAAGCTGAGCGAAGTGCTCGACGCGCAAAAGGCGATCATCCAGCTCGCCCGCGCGCTGGCCAAGGACGGCACTATCATGATGGGCGGCGACGACGATTATGTCTGACCGCCCGCTCAACGACTTCGTCGCCGGGTTCGCGAGCCGCCACGACCAGGCGGGCGCCGCCCTGCGCCGCGCCTTTGCCGCCAAGGGAGTCGCTTTCTCGCCGCGCGACATGACTCCTGAGCCGCCGCCCCAGCCCGAGGCGCAGCCGCGCCATTTCGAGCCGGCCGACCGCGAGGGCGATCCGACCCAGGGATGGGACCCGTTCGACGCGACGCAACAGCCGTCGGGATTCGTCGACCCGATCGCCACCGCCAAGGCGCTTGGCTATGAGGAAGGCGTTGCCGCCGCGATGGCCCAGGTCGCCGCCAATGCGGCGCGCGACCGCGCATTGATCGACGACCTGACCGCCGCGATCAACGACGATCGCCGCATCGACCGCGACCGGTTGGCCGGACATCTCCGACAGACCGTCACGCAATTGGTCCGCCAGATGGTCGGCGAAGCGGGCGTCGACGCACACCTGCTCAATCGCCGCGTCGCGGTCGCCGCCGGGATGCTCGCCGATGATGCCGAATCGGCAGTGCTGCGGCTCAATCCCGAGGACATGCCGCTGGTCGACGGCCATCTGCCCGCCAACATCTTCGCCGCCGGCGATATCAAGGTCGAGCGCGGCCATTTCGTGCTCGAGTCCGCCGCGACGATCGTCGAGGACGGGCCGGATCTGTGGATCGAGCAACTCGCCCAGGCAATCGACCGCGCTGCGTTGCCGGAATGATTCTTCTCACCCGTCATGCCGGACTTGTTCCGGCATCCAACCTGCGACAACGGCTTGATTCCGTTGTGGAGCCTTGGACCCCGGCGCAAGCCCGGGGTGACGATCAGTGTGGATCAACTAAATCGTGCTGAACCGTTTCGCCCAGGACTATCTCGAAAGCCTCGGCACCGCCGACTTCGTGCCGCAGCCCAAGATATCGGGCCGGCTGGCCTCGTTCGACGGACTGCTGATGGAGGCCGTCGGGCTCAATTTGCCGGTCGGCACGGTGTGCCAGGTCGGTGCCTCCGGCGGCGCCAAGGTCGAGGCCGAAGTGATCGGCTTCCGCAATGGCCGCACTTTGCTGATGAATCTCGGCGGTCCCGCCGCTTTGCTCCCGCAATCCCCGGTCCGCCCGGTCGGCGCGCCGGGCGCGGCCGAAGTCGGTGTCGCGCTGCTCGGCCGCGTGGTCGATGGCGCGGGCAAGCCGATCGATGGGCTGGGGCCAATCCGCGGCGCGCAGCATTGGCCGCTCGCCGGCAAGCTGCAAGGGCCGCTCGATCGCGGCCGCGTGCTCCAGCCGATGGATGTCGGCGTGCGCGCGATCAACGGATTGCTGACGATCGGCCAGGGCCAGCGCGTCGGCATCATGGCCGGATCGGGTGTCGGCAAATCGGTGCTGCTCGGCATGATGGTCCGCGCCGCGCAAGCAGATGTCGTGGTGATCGGCCTGATCGGCGAACGCAGTCGCGAGGTCGCCGACTTCCTCGAGACCAAGGTCGCCGGAGAGGCGCGCGCGCGCTCGGTCGTCGTCGCGGTGCCCGCGAACCATTCGCCGGTGCTGCGCATTCGCGGCGCATTGCGTGCCACCGCCATTGCCGAGGGCTTCCGCGCCGAGGGCAAGAAAGTCCTGCTGATCATGGATTCGCTGACCCGCGTGGCGCATGCCGGGCGCGAGATCGGCCTTGCGCTGGGCGAGCCCGCCTCGGCGCGCGGCTATCCGCCCTCGGCGATCGCGATGCTGCCCAATTTGATCGAGCGCGCCGGTACCGACGTGAATAGCGGCGGATCGATCACCGCCATCTATACCGTGCTCGCCGATGGCGACGACGGTAACGATCCCGTGGTCGATTCGGCGCGGTCGATCCTCGACGGCCATATCGTGCTGAGCCGAGCGCTGGCCGAACGCGGCGTCTATCCCGCGATCGACCTGGGGCCGTCGGTCAGCCGGGTGATGACCGATATCGTGCCGGCCGAGCATATCGCCGCCGCGCGCATCCTGCGTCGTCATCTTGCCACCTATGAGGAGAATCGCGACCTGGTGCTGATGGGTGCCTATCGCGGGGGTGCCGATCCCGAGATCGACGCGGCGATCGCCTATCACCCTGCGGTGATGGAATATATTCGCCAGGATGCCGACACCAAGGTCTCGCTCGAAGAGTCGGTCGCCGAATTGATCGGCGTCTTTGGCCAGCCACAGGGCTAAATTGTGGCGCGCGACCGCAAGGGCCAGCTTGATCGCATATTGCGGGTGCGGACGCTTCAGCTCGGCATGACGCGGGCCGAGGAAGTCCGCGCGCACGCCAAGATTGCCAGCGAAGCCGATCTTGCCAGACGCATCGCGTCGCTTGCCGACAGCGTCGCACCGACGCCGACCGAAGCGGGCAGCGGGTTTTCGCTGGTCGCAGCGGCGCATTTTCGCTCGCGTCTCCACCAATCGGCCGAGATGGCCGAGCACCGCCTGCGCGCCGCCGAAGCCGCCGCCGAACGTGCCGCCGAGGCAACGCGCGAAGCGAAGCGCGACCAGTCGGCGGTCGAGAAATTGATGGCCCGCGCCGACCGCGAGGCGGCGCTCAAGGCGATCCGTGCACTCGAGGCGGCACCGGCCGTCCGAAAGATTCGGCACGATCCTTGCTAAATACCTCCCGGGGGCAGTGCACGCCTCCGCACGAGGGGTTCATGACCGGTTTGACTCTATCCATTTCCAAGACTGTCGCGCTGCCCGCAAAGGTTGCCGCGCCCTCGCTGCTCACGCCCGGTACCGTCGCGGATGGCGCCGCGGGCGTGGCGAGCCTGGCCGCTTTCGTCGACCTGATGATCGGCAAGACGACCATCGCGCCCAAGGACGGACAGACCGGCGGCGAGCGGCAGGATGATGCCGCGACCGGCAAATCGTTGCCGGAAAAGGACGACGAAAAGGGCGATCCCGCGCTTGCCTGGTTGCTCTCGGTAGCGCCGATCGCCTTGCCCGCTGCCAGTGCCGCGAAACCTGTTGCCACCGGGGCGGTCACCGCGCCGCTCCACCCCAACGCCGCGACTCCGCAGCCCACAGTGCCGGCGCTGCCGCTGACCATCGCGAGCGACACCGCCCAGGCTCGGCCTGAAGGCGCACCCCTGACCGTAGCGCCGTCGGCGCTGCAGGATATGCAAACGCAGCCGGCAACCACGCCGACACCGGCAGCGCCGCAGCCGAGTTCCGCCGCGCCGATCACGATCGACCCCGGGCTTGCCGCCGGCGTCGACCTGTCGAGCCCGACGCCGGCCGCCAAGTCGCCGATCGTCGTCGCCGATCGCCAAATCGCGCCGCAAGCCGCCGCACAACCAGTCCGAATCGCGGTGCCGCAAGCGGTGCCTGCAACCCTGGTATCGCTGGCCGCGACAAACGCGCCGATGCCGGCGTTGTTTGCGCTGGCGATGGCGTCCGAACGCAAGCCGGCCGGCGAAGGCGAGGGCAGCAAGCCCGGCGACCTGACTGCCGCGGCGACGCTGCTGGCGCCGGCCGACGCCATGCAGTTGGTCGCCAAGCCGGGCCAGGCCGAGCGCCAGGCGCTCGACATGGGCCGCCAGGACTGGCCGCAAAAGATGATCGACCGGATCGAGGCGCTGCGCGACGACGCCAATGCCAACGATACGTCGATTCGGCTCAAGCCCGACGCGCTGGGGCGGATCAACGTGTCGCTGCGCACGCATGCCGATGGCGCGGTCACCGTGCGTTTCGCCGCCGAACAGCCGACCACGCGCGCGTTGCTCGCCGATGCCGCGCCGCAGCTCAACGCCGCGGCCGAGGCGCGCGGCATCCGGCTGACCGGAACCAGTGTCGACCTGAGCGGCTCGGGCATGGCCGGGGGCGACCGCTCGCGGCCGCAGGCCGAAGTCCGGCAGGACAGCAAGAATCGCCTCGCGACCGGCGGGGATGACGAAATTCGGGCCGTCGATGACGGCCGTGTGGCTTGATGGGGGGAATGAACGATGAGTGACGAAACCAAGGCTGGCGCGCCCAAGAAAAAGGGCAAAGGCAAATTGATCATCCTAATGCTCCTGGCCGTCCTGCTGGTGGGTGGCGGCACGGTCGGCGGCCTGTGGGCGGCCGGGATGCTGGGCGGCGCCAAGGCGGCCCTGCCCGAAGGCCCTAAATTGGTGCCCAAGAGCGAGCAGAAGCGCGCCAGCGGCGACGGCAAGGAAGGCGAGGGCGCCGCGTCGAGTGGCACCAAGCCGCCGTCGGGAAGCGGCGGCGACAAATATGCGTCCAATTATTACGCGATCGACAAGGACTTCACCTCGAACCTGCGTGACAGCCCGCATTACGTCCAGATCGGGATCGCGGTGTCGACGCCGTATGACGATTCGGTGATCGAGAATCTCAAGACCAACGAGATCGCGGTGCGCTCGGCGGTGCTGATGGCGCTCGGCGACGCGACCGAGGAAGAGGTTACGACCGGCGAGGGCAAGAAGCATCTGGCGCAGCGATTGGTTCAGGCAATCAACGCCACGCTCAAACAAAAAGAGGGATTTGGCGGGATTAGTAACGTCTACTTTACCAATTTTGTTGTTCAGTGACCGGGCATGGTTAACGGCTCGTCATCCATATCCGACACGGACCGGCGCGAACGCCCTCGCGCGGCGGCGGCACACGCCCCCGCGCTGGGCGGCGCCAATCTGAATCCGTTCGGCGATCTGCACACGCTGCAGCATCTCTCCGCCCGTCTGGCGCGGAGCCTGCGCGGCGTGTTCGAGCCGTTACTGCGCCAGGAAGTCCGCTTGTGGGCGGAGCCGCTGGTGGTGCAGCGCTTCACCGATTACCGCGCCGAACGCCCGGAAGGGCTGACTGGCTGGGTACCGCTGATAATGACGCCGGGCAACGGCCAGGCGCTGTTGGTGGTCGACGGCAAGTTCGCGCTCGAACTGCTCGATCTGTTCTTCGGCGGCACCGGCGCCGCGCCGCACGACATGCCGAGCGAATTCTCGCCGGCCGCCGAAGCGATGCTGGGACGACTGGCGTCGATCGTCGCCGAGCCGATGACGACATCGTGGGAACCGCTCGCCAAGGTGAGCTTCGCGCCCGGTCGGGTCGAAGCCAATCCGTCGATGGTCGCGGGGCTCGACGGCGACGATCCGATGGTCGTCACCCGCTTCGGCATCGGCAAGCATCACGGCAAGCCGGTCTTCATCGACATCGTCTATCCGGTACAGGCACTCAAGCCCTACACCCCGTCGCTGACCGGCAAGGTGCTCGGCGCCGCGCCCGATCCGGCGTGGCAGAACGGCCTCGCCAGGGCCGTGATGACGGTGACCTTCCCCGTCCGCTCGGTGCTGGCCGAGCCGGTGATCAGCCTCGCCAAGCTGATGGAACTCAAGGAAGGCGACGTGATCCCGATCAGCGTCGCCGCAGACGTGCCGGTGATGGTGGCCAATGGCCGCCTCGGCACCGGTACTGTCGGGACGTCCAACGGGCGTGCCGCGATCAAGCTCAATTCGCTCTCACTCAATGTCGAGGAACTCGCATGACCGATTTGTCCGGGACCTTCCCGGTCGACGCCAATATGGCGGCCAATTACCGGCTGCTGCAGGATGTCGACGTCAAGCTCACGGTGGAGATCGGCCAGACCCGGCTGACGCTCCGCGAACTGCTCGCGCTGGGCGAAAGCTCGGTGATCGAGCTCGACCGTCAGGCCAACGAGCTGCTCGACGTGTTCGTCAACGGCACGCTGATCGGCCGCGGTGAAGTCGTCACCGTCGGCGAGCGCTTCGGCGTTCGCCTGACCGAACTGGTCAGCCCAGAGAAGCGCGGCTGATGCTCTGGACCTATATCCTCAAGCTGTTCGTGCTGCTGCCGCTGGTTTGCGGCCTGATGGTCGGCTGTCTGTGGCTGTGGCGCCGCCTCGAGAGCCGGATGCCGGGCCAGCCGGCCAATCGCACGATCAAGGTTCAGGAAACGATGATGCTGTCGCCGGGCCTGCGCCTCGCGGTGATCGAGTTCGAAGGGCAGAAATTGCTCGTCTCGGTCGGCCGCGGCGGTGTCCAGTTGGTCGACAAGGCCGGGGGGCTGCCCAAGTGACGACGATCCGCCGCCTGAAGGAAGACGGCCCCTCGCTGTTCCGCGCGCCGATCCCCGCCGCGCCGCGCCCGAAAAATGTCCAGCTGATGAAGCTGGTGCTGATCCTGCTCGCCTTCGTCGCTCTGCTGAGCCTGGCGATGCCCTCGTTTGCCCAGAGCGCGCCCGCCGCGCCGGCGACGACCACGACCACCGCCGCGCCGGCGGCCGCGGCCAAACCAGGCATCGGCGACGCGGTCGACCGCGCGCTCGGCCAGCTCGGCGGGCCCGGGGCTGCTGCCGCCACCAATGGCGCGGGCAAGGCGCCACTGTCGCTCAGCCTGCAAGTCCTCATCATCATGGGCCTGCTCACGATCCTGCCCGGGATCCTGCTGATGATGACCAGCTTCACGCGAATCATCATCGTGCTGTCGATCCTGCGCCAGGCGCTGGGATTGCAGCAGACGCCGCCCAACCAGGTGCTGATCGGCCTGTCGCTGTTCCTGTCGCTGTTCGTGATGGCACCGACGATCAACCAGATGAACACCCAGGCGATCCAGCCTTATTCCGCCGGCCAGATCGGCGGGACCGAGATGATCCAGCGCGCCGGCCAGCCGCTCCATGCCTTCATGATCAAGCAGACGCGGATGAAGGACCTGAAGATGTTCGCCGACATGGCGCATTCGGGCCCGTACAAGAGTTCGGTCGACGTGCCTTATACGGTATTGCTGCCGGCCTTCGTCACCAGCGAGCTCAAGACCGCGTTCCAGATCGGTTTCCTGATCTTCCTGCCGTTCATCGTCATCGATCTGGTGGTCGCGACCGTGCTCATGTCCTTGGGCATGATGATGATGTCGCCGACGATCATCTCGATGCCGTTCAAATTATTGCTGTTCGTGCTGGTCGATGGCTGGGCGATGATGATGGGCAGTCTCGCGTCGAGTTTCGCGACATGATGCCCGCCTGTCCGCCGCCCGCGCCGAACCCGTTTCGCGCGCCGCCGCGCCCAGTTTCGAATCCGATGCCCGCGCTGTGGCTCTCCCCCAGCCGTCATGCCAGCGCACGCTGGCATCTCGCGGAAGGAAATGCGGCAGAAGACCCCAGCTTTCGCTGGGGTGACGTAAAATCTCACCGGATGCACTGACGATGGACGCCGACTATTTCATCGGAGTAGCCGATCAGACCATGTGGGTGCTGGCGCTCGCCGCCGCCCCGGTGCTGATCCCGGCTCTGCTCGCCGGCCTGATCCTGGGCATGGTCCAGGCGGCGACGTCGATCAACGAACAGACGCTGACCTTCGTCCCCAAGCTGGCGGTGGTCGGCCTGTCGCTGCTGATCTTCGGCGGCCTGATCATGGGCCTGCTGACCGACTTCACAATCGATATCTTCCAGCGCATTCCGGATCTGGTGAGGTGAGGACTGCCAAGGTTCCCCTCCCGCAAGCGGGAGGGGTTAGGGGAGGGCATGTCATGATGCGGGTAGGCGACACGCCCTCCCCCAGCCCCTCCCGCGAGCGGGAGGGGAGCTTTTAGATGCTCGGCCTTGGGCTGAATATCGAGGCGCAGCTCTGGGCGCTGCTCTTCGTGATGATCCGGATCGGCGCGGCGTTCGTCGCGGCGCCGGTGTTCGGCGCGGTGGCGGTGCCGTTGCCGGTACGCGTCGCGCTGTCGGGCGCGATCGGCGTGCTGGTGCTGGCGGTCCATCCGATCGTCCCGCCCGCCGACATCTTCTCCATCGCCACCATCCTGAGCGCAGTTGCCGAAGCGCTGATTGGCCTCGCGATCGGTTTCATCCTGCAGATCGCGTTCGCCGCCCCCGCGGTTGCCAGCGAAGTGATCGGCACGTCGATGGGGATCGGCTTCGCCTCGGCGATCGATCCGCAGAACGGCCGTTCGACGCCGGCGCTGGGCAATTTCCTGTCCGTGCTGATGACGCTCCTGTTCCTGTCGGTGAACGGGCATCTCGTCCTCGTCGACATGCTGGTGCGCAGCTATGCCGTGCTGCCGCCGGGTGGCGCCTGGCTGTCGCCCGATCGGCTCAAGGATATCGCGTTCTTCGGCGGCTATACCTTCGCCGCCGGCTTGCTGCTCGCGCTGCCGGTCGGCTTCCTGCTGCTGTGCCTCAACATGATCGTCGGCATGGTTAGCCGCGCCGCGCCCAGCCTCAACCTGTTCGCGATCGGCCTGCCCGCCAGCCTGGCGGTCGGTGTGGTCGCGCTCGCGCTCGCGATGCCGGCAATGGGTGATTACATGCTCGTCATCGTCCAGGAAGGACTCGATGCCGCGCAAAGCCTGGTGTTCGGCTGATGGCGGAATATGAAGGCGACAAGACAGAAGCGCCAACAGCCAAGCGTCGCAAGGACGCGATCGAGCGCGGCGATGTCCTCAAGTCACGCGAATTCGCCACCGCGTTGATCGTGCTCGCCGGCTGTGGCTGGATCGCGATGCTCGGGCCGCAAATGATCAAGGCGTGCGAAGGGCTGATGACCGCCAGCTTCCGCTTCGGTCGCGCCGATATCGAGGATTGGTCGCCGATGCGGCCGCTGATCCAGGCGGGTCTCGGTTTCGCCCCGACGGTCGGTGGGCTGTTCCTGATCGCGATGATCGCGGCGGTGCTCAGCCAGGCGGCGTTGGGGTCGTTCCGCTTCAACGGGACCCTGCTCCAACCCAAATTCTCGCGGGTCAACCCGGCGTCGGGATTGAAGCGGATCTTCGGTCCGACCGGCTGGATCGAACTCGGCAAGTCGCTGCTCAAGGTCGCCTTGCTCGGATCGATCGGCGCCTGGCTGATGTGGAAGACCGCGCAGCCGACCCTAGGCCTGTCGACCTCGTCCGACGTCGCCGGAGTGGTCGGCAATCTCGGCGGGACGTTCGTGTGGATCCTGTTCACGATGGCGGGCGGACTGGTGCTGATCGCTGGCGTCGATCTGCCGATCCAGATCGTCCGGCTGCTCGGCAAGCTCAAGATGAGCAAGCAGGAAGTGCGCGACGAGAACAAGGAAACCGAGGGCTCGCCCGAGGCCAAGCAGCATCTTCGCCAGCGTCAGCGTGAGATGAGCCGGCGCTCGGTCAGGAAAGCGGTTGCCACCGCCGACGTCATCCTGACCAACCCGACCCACTTCTCGGTCGCGCTGCGCTACGACCGCGTCAACGATAATGCGCCGGTGGTGGTGGCCAAGGGCCGCGGCATCACCGCGCTGGCGATCCGCGATGTCGCCGGCGACGAGAAGATCCCGATCCTGGAATATCCGATGCTCGCGCGCGCGGTCTATTATACCAGCCGCGAAGGGCAGGAGATCCGCGACGATCTCTACCCGGCGGTCGCCACCGTTTTGGCCTTCGTCTTCGGTCTTAACCAGCAGGCCGGGAAGGTGCCGCCGGCGATCGACGTGCCGACCACCGCGCGGTTCGACGAAAACGGCGTCAAATTGTGACGAAAGTCCTAAATTTCGTCCCGGCCCGGTCGTTATATGATCTGACGCGCGCGGAGTAACGATCATGGTGACGACCAGCTCGACGACGAGCACCCCGACCCCGACACCCAGTCCGACGCCGAGTCCGTCGGCTTCGAGCGTGATGGGCTCCGCCGCCCAGGCGCTGTTCAACTCGCTGTCGACCGGATCGGGCGTCGATACCGCTTCGCTCGTCACTTCGCTCGTCCAGGCGCAATTTGCCACCAAGACCGACGCGCTGACCGCCCAGGCCGATGCGCTGACCGCGCAGATTTCGGGCGTGTCGACGCTCAAGAGCACGATCCAGCAATTCGCCACCGCGCTGAAGACGCTGACCACCAACGGTACCTTGCAGTCGCAGCCGCAAAGCTCGAACAGCAATGTGCTGACTGCGAGCGCCCAGACTGGTGCGGCGCTGAACGGCCTGACCGCGTCGATCACCGTCAGCCAGCTCGCCAGCGCGCAAGTCGCGACGACCCAGGTCGCGGTCGCCGACCGCACCGCGGTGATCGGATCGGGCCAGCTGACGCTGACCTTGGGCAGCGCGACCTATTCGGCTGACGGCAGCCAGATGACCGGCTTCACCGCCGGCGCCGGCACGCCGGTGACGATCGACCTCACCGATTCGAGCCTCGACGGCATCGCTGCCGCGATCAACGCCAAAAAGGCCGGCGTAACCGCCTCGGTCGTCACCGATGTCGACGGCAAGGCCTATCTCTCGCTCAAGGGTGCGACCGGGTCGGCGCAGGCCTTCACGCTCGCCGCGGCCACCGATCCGACCGGCAACCTCGCCCAATTCAACGTCGGCGTCGGCGCGACGGGCACCAAGATGTCGTCGGTTGCCCAGAATGCGAAGCTGACCGTCGACGGCGTCTCGGTCGAGCGCGCGTCGAACACGGTTACCGACCTGATCAACGGCGTGAAGCTGCAGTTGACCGGCACCAGCCCGGTCGCGGTATCGCTGACCGCGAGTTCGCCGACCGATGGCCTCAAACAGGCGATCACCGACTTCGTCGACAGCTATAATGAGGTGCTGAACACCATCAACACCCAGATCGACCCGCAGACCGGGCCGCTCAAGAACGACACCGCGGCGCGCGCGATGCTCAATTCGCTACGGTCGCTGACGACGCGGACATTGCTCAGCGGTGCCGCGGCGGGAACGCCGACGACCCTGGGCGAGATCGGCATCAAGACCAACCGTGACGGCACCTTGTCGGTCGACGACGCGGCGGTGACCAACGCGCTCAACAATTATCCGGCCTCGGTCGAGGCGATGTTCTCCTTCTCGACCTCGAGCTCGGACGGCATCACCGCGGCGATGAACGGCATTTCGCTGACCTCGACCAGCACGCTGTACGGCCTCGGCGCCTCGCTGACGCGCTACACCCAGCAACAGTCGAACGTGTCGAAAGCGAAGGACGATCTGTCCGACCAATCGGACCAGATGAAGACCCGGCTGACTCAGCAATTCGCCAGCATGAACGCCAAGGTCGCCGCCTACAAATCGACCCAGGCGTTCCTCAAGTCGCAGATCGACGCCTGGGCGAAGGGCAGCAACTGATGGCCGGCTATGCGACCGCGCTACGCGGCGATCCCGAGGCGACCTATCGTCAGATCGACCTGGTGGGCCGCACCGGCGAGGCCGACGGCCCGGCGCTGGTTCAGTTGCTCTACGAGGAACTGGTCCGCGCGCTGCGCGTCGCCGCGCATGCCACCGAGAACCAGAATTACGCGCTGAAGAGCGAGAAGGTCACGCGGGCGACGGCCATCCTGTTCGCGCTCGAAGCGGGACTGGATTTCGATAAGGGCGGCGAGGTTTCGCACACGCTCGCACGGCTCTATCGCGGCGCGCGCAATGCGATCGTCGATGCCAGCGTGGGACACGACGCGCAGCCGTTCCTCGAAGTCGCGTCCAATCTAGAGGAAATCGCCCAAGCCTGGGCCCAGGCCCGCCGAGCCTGACCCTTCCCGCCGGCAAGTTGGTTGTCGTGCCATTAACCCTTTCGTGACCTGCGCCAGCCTAGGGTCGCGATCAAAGGAAGGACCCGATGGCCGAACTTCACCGACCCGTACGCACGATCCTGGTGGTCGATGACAGCCGCACCAATCTGAACGTCATTGGCAAGCGGCTGACGCATTTCGGGTATCTGACCGCGCTTGCCGATAATGGCGAGGAAGCGCTCGACCTGATCGCCGCGCGTGGCTTCGATCTCATTCTCCTCGACCTGGTGATGCCGGGGATGAGCGGGCTACAGGTGCTGGCCGAACTGCGCTCGCGGCTCGAAACCGCCGACTTGCCGGTCATCGTCGTCACCGGACGCAGCGATCCCGAAGCTGCGGTCCAGGCGCTTGCCGCCGGCGCCGACGATCATGTCGCCAAGCCGTTCGAATTCGACGTGCTGCACGCGCGCATCGAACGCACGCTCGCCCGCGCCCGCCGCGTCAGCGACCTGAAGAGATCGAACGCCGCGCTCGACGCACGGATCGCCGCGCGCGCGATGGAATTGGGCGAAGCCCGTGCCGAACTGGCAGACATCCGCGCCGACCGCCAACGGCTGATCGTCTCGCTCCAGGCACTGCACGACGAGGTCGAGCGGCTGCGGGCGTAACGGCGTTTTCCCCTCTCCCGCAAGCGGGAGAGGGAGGGGTCCGCCGCCGAAGGCGGTGGGAAGGTGAGGGTCTTCTTACTTTTTCCACGCGTGTGCCGAAAATGAAGAAGACCCTCGCCCAATCCTCTCCCGCTTGCGGGAGAGGGCTAAGTGCGCCTGAACCCGACGCGCGACCGGATCAGCCGTCGCTTGCGATGGCATCCCGATAGGCGAACAGTCCCGGGGTGCCGCCCGTCATCACAAAAAGGACGTCGCGGCCTTCCCACAGGCCGTCGCGCATGCCGTCGAGCACGCCGGCGAACGCCTTGCCGCTATAGACCGGATCGAGCAGCAAGCCTTCGCTGCGCGCCATGATCCGCAGTGCGCCGACCATTGCATCGGTTGGCAGGCCATAGGCTTCGCCGCGCTGTGATGAGTCGATGCGGATCGAATCGTCAGCCAGGCTCCGGTCCGGCGCGATCAGGCCGAGTGCCGCGGAGGCGAGGCGCCGCGTCTGATCCATGGCCTTGTCGAGTGGCGCCAGCACCGTGAACGATAGGACGCGGCGCGGGTCATCGCCCGCGGCGCGCAGCCCCGCCGCGAGGCCGGCATGGGTGCCGGAACTTCCGTTCGGAACGACAATCGCCGCGAATCGGCGGCCGGAAGCTTGCTCTTCCTCGAGGATTTCCGTCGCGCAGACCGCATAGCCCAGACATCCGAGCGGCGAGGATCCGCCGCTACCGACGACATAGGCCTTGCCCCCCTTGCTTACGATTTCCTCGGCTCGCGCCTGCGCGGCCGCCAGCGCGTCCACCTCGCCCGGCAGCCGATGCACCGTCGCGCCGAACAGATCGTCGAGCAACAGATTGCCGTTCGTCCGATAGGCGTCGTCATGGCGCGGTACGACGTCGCTCAGCATCAGTTCGCAAGCAAGGCCGGCGCGTGCCGCCGCGGCCGCACTTTGCCGCGCGTGGTTCGATTGCAGGCCGCCAGTGGTGATGAACGTGTCGCAACCCTGGGCGATCGCCTCGCCGATCAGGAATTCCAATTTGCGGAGCTTGTTGCCGCCACCGCCGACTCCCATCACGTCGTCGCGCTTGACCCACAAATGCGCGCCGCCGCTCGCCGTGCCGAGCACTTGCTCCAGGCGAGCCAGCCGCTGGATCGGTGTCGATCCGTCGAGCAGCCGAAAACGCGGAAATTCCTCCAGCCGGCTTCTCATCTCTGCGACCATGTCCCGTCTCCGTCGCGCCTCAGCCCCGCAGCCAATGCCGCCGTACGAAATAGCTAGTGACACTCACCGCGGTCAGCACGCAGATCCCGACGATCGCGTCAAATGCCCAGGGCCGGTCCGCCAGCCACAGGCCGCGCACGTTCATCCCATACAGTCCGGTCAGGAAGGTCAGCGGCAGGAATATCATCGCGACGATCGAGATGATCAGCGCGCGCTGGTCGATCTGTTCGGCGCGCAAATCGGTCAGCGCTTCATGCGTCAGCGCCGAGCGTTCGCGGATGCTCTCCAGTTCCTCGGCCATGCGCGCCGCGCGGTCGGCGGCGGCGGACAGATGCAGGCGGTCGTCGTCGCCCAGCCAGCCGACCTGGAGCGTGCTGAGCTTTTCGATCGCGGTGCGCTGCGGTGCAAGGAAACGGCGATAGCCGATCGATTGCACGCGGACGCGGGTGACGGTGCGGCGCAACTCGAAGATCTTCTCATTGTCGAGCGACGTCTCGCATTCGTCGAGATCGTCGCCCAATTGCGCGACATCGGGGTCGAGGTCGCTGGTGATCGCGGTGGCGAATTCGGTGATCAGGTCGCCGGGGTCGCGCACCTGGCCGGCCTCGACGCTCTGTTCGACTATCTTGATCGCGTTGAGCGTCTTGCGCGTGACCGAGATCACGCGTCCGGCGATCGCCCAGATGCGGACCGAGGCGAGCGGATCAGACGAGACCAGTTCGTCCTCCGACCGGCCGCGCAGGTTGAGCAATGCGCCTTCGCCGAACTGCTCGCAGCGCGGCCGTGTTTCGGTCGCGGTCAGCGCGTCGACCAGATAATCGTCGAGCTTGGCGACATTCGTCAGCCAGGCCTGGGCATGTTCGTTATTGGTCGTCAGATGGACCCAGACGAAGCCATGGTCGATGTCGAGCGCCTGCTTGATCTCGCAGCGTGTCGATTTGCCGCTCTCATCGACATGATAGGCAAAGCCGCTCATCGTGCCATCTCCACAAACACGGTCAGCCCTTCTGCCGGATCAACGGGCGGCGCAACCGAAACGATCCGCGGCGCGTCGGCGCGGGCGCGATCAAGGATGGCAGTCGGCACGTCGGGGGTGTGGACGACGCGATCGGCCTGGGCGAGCAAGCGCGCTTGACGCAAGGTGAGATCGTCGGGGTCGGGGGAAGAGAGGCGGATCGCCTCGATTACGCGCGGGCGCGATGCGTCGCCGTGCCACGCATCGACGCTTGCCGCATCGGCGGCCAGCGGATCGAGCGCACCGCCTTCGCTCAGCGCCTGCGCCAGGGCGCGGCGGCGGGCGTCCATATCGGGGAGCGACGCCTTGAGCCGCGCGCGAACCGCATATAGCGCGTCGGCGAGTCCGCCTAGCGTCGTCGGAAGCAGTGATTCGAGCCGCTGACGCAGCGCCGCTGCCAGCCCCGCCGAGGCACCGCCCGTGCCGATCGCGACGATCACCGGCGAGCGATCGACGATCGCGGGCAAGGTGAAGTCGCACAGATCGGGGCGATCGACCGCATTGACCAACACGCCGCGCGCCTTGAGCCGCGCGACCGTCGCGTCGGGGTCCTCGAGCGCCACGATCCCCAGCGCCGCGTCATCTTTTTCGCCAACGATCGTCGCGCCGGCGCGCTCGAGCAGACGGCGTTTGGCGTCCGCGCTGTCGCCCTCGCCGACCAGGATCACCGGCCGCCCCGCCAGCCGGAGGAAGACCGGCAGGCTGTGCAAGGTCACGCGGGAACCATCGCTAGCCAATCGGGAACGTGTTCCTCCGACATCACCCGATAGGCCGGAATGCGCTCGGCGACCACGGCGTAACGGTCGCCATCGACCATGACCTCGGGCACCAGCGCCCGGCTGTTATAGGTCGAGGCCATCGTCGCGCCATAGGCGCCGGCAGTGCGGAAGATGGCGAGGTCGCCTTCCTTCACCTTGTCGATGTCGCGTGCCTTGGCGAAGGTGTCGCCGCTTTCGCACACCGGACCGGCGATGTTGGCGACGAACCGCTCGCCGCTCGGCTTCACCGCGACGAAATCGTGCCAGGCATCGTACAGCGCGGGCCGCGCGAGATCGTTCATCGCGGCGTCGACGATCACCCAGGGATTGGTCGGCGAGGGCTTCACCCAGATCACCTGGGTCAGCAGCACCCCGGCATTGCCGGCAATGACCCGGCCGGGCTCGAACATCAGTTCGACATCCCAATCGCGCGTGACCCGCGCGACCATCTCGCCATAAGCGGCGGGGCTTTCGGGCTTGTCCTCGGCGCGATAGGCGACGCCCAATCCGCCACCCAGATCGACGCGGTCGATGCGATGTCCGGCGGCGCGGAGATCGGCGACGAGCTGGCCGATCCGGCGATAGGTCGCCTCCATCGGCGCGACGCTGAGCAACTGGCTGCCGATATGCGAGGCGACCCCGCGCAAGTTCAGGCCGGGAAGCTTCGACAGTCGGTCATAGATGGCCGGCGCGTCAGCGATCGCGACGCCGAACTTGTTCTCCGCCTTGCCGGTCGAGATCTTGGCATGCGTTCCGGCATCGACGTCGGGATTGACCCGCAGCACGCAGGGCGCCTTGATCCCGCGCGCGGCGGCGATCTCCGACAAGGCGACCCCTTCGGCTTCGAGCTCGAGGTTGAACTGGCCGATGCCGCGGTCGAGTCCCTGCGCCAGCTCGCCGCGGGTCTTGCCGACGCCCGAGAACACCACGTCCTTCGCCGGTACCCCGGCGGCGAGTGCGCGTTCGAGCTCACCCCCGGAAACGACGTCGGCGCCATAGCCGGCATTGGCCATCACCCGCAGCACCGCCAGATTGGGATTGGCCTTGATCGCATAGGCGAGATGAACCCGCGGCACGTTTTTCAGGCCGTCGCGAAATGCGTGCGCGTGACGCTCGAAGGTGCGGCGCGAATAGATATAGACGGGAGTCCCCACTTCGGCGGCGATCCGCGTCATGGGGACGTCTTCGGCGTAGAGCTCGCCGTTCCTCAGGTTGAAATCGTCCATGAAAACTCAGTTGGCGGGGGGGAGGTCGAATTCGTTGCCCTGGCGCTCTTGCGAACTGGTCAGCAGATCGTCGCTGCGTGCTGGCCGCGCCTGGATCGAGGCGGTGAGAAGCTGGTTCGGCGTCGGGGTAGCCGTGGCGCCATAAGGCGCGACCGGCAACGCCTTGCCCGCGACCGGTTTCAAATCGCGCGCGGCACCGCATGCCGACAGCGCGAGAACCAGGCCGAGGATGACAAACCGTTTCACGTCTTTTCTCCCGCTCGCGCGGCTTTCGCCACGGAGATGGCCTCCCGTACCCGCATCGGCGCGGTGCCGCCAGCACTGGTGCGGCTCGCGACCGACGCATCGACGCTCAGCACGTCATAGACGCGTTCGTCGATTCGCGCATCGATCGCTTTCAGTGTTTCGATCGGCAATTGGTCGAGCGCGACCTGCGCCTCTTCCGCCGCCTTGACCGCGCGGCCGGTGACGTGGTGTGCCTCGCGGAACGGCAGCCCGGCTTCACGCACCAGCCAGTCGGCGAGATCGGTCGCGGTGGCGAAGCCGGCTTCGGCGAGCGCGCGCATGCGATCGGTGCGGAAGGTCGCGCTCTCGACCATGCCGGTCATTGCCGCGATCGACAAAGCGAGCAGGTCGTGCGCCTCGAACACCGGCGGTTTGTCGTCCTGCATGTCCTTCGAATAAGCGAGCGGCAGGCCCTTCATCGTCACGCACAAAGCGGTCATGCACCCCATGATCCGCCCAGCATGGCCGCGCACCAGTTCGGCGGCGTCGGGATTGCGCTTTTGCGGCATGATCGAGCTGCCGGTCGACCATTGGTCGGACATGGCGACGAAGCCGAACGGCTGCGACGCCCAGATGACGAATTCCTCGGCCAGCCGCGACAGATGCAGCGAGCATTGCGTCGCCGCCATCAGATAATCGAGCGCGAAATCGCGGTCGCTGACCGAATCGAGCGAATTGGTGGTCGGACCGTCGAACCCGAGCGCCTTTGCCGTGGCGTCGCGGTCGAGTGGGAAACTGGTGCCGGCGAGCGCGGCGGCGCCGAGCGGAGAGCGGTTCATCCGCGCGCGATTGTCGGCGAAGCGGCTGCGGTCGCGCGCGATCATGTCGTGATAGGCCATCAGATGATGGCCCAGCGTCACTGGCTGCGCCGACTGGAGATGGGTGAAACCGGGCATTACCGCCTCGGCATTCTCCTCGGCGCGCGCGATCAGCGCGTCCTGGAGTTCGCCCAGCGCCGCCGTGACCTGATCGATCGCGTCGCGCACCCAAAGCCGGAAGTCGGTCGCGACCTGGTCGTTGCGCGAGCGCGCGGTGTGCAACCGCCCCGCGACCGGCCCGACTTTCTCCGCCAGCCGCGCCTCGGTCAGCATATGGATGTCCTCGAGCGCGAGATCGTCGGGCACGCCGTCGCGGGCATAATCCTCGGCGACCGCGTCGAGCCCGTTGGCGATCGTCGCGACATCTTCGGCCTTCAAGATGCCTTGCGTGCCCAGCATCGCGACATGCGCCTTCGACCCGGCGATGTCCTGCCGCCACAAACGCTTGTCGAACGGTATCGAGGCATTTATCTCGCGCATCACCGCCGCCGGTCCCTCAGCGAACCGACCGCCCCACATCGCGTTCGAGGTTTGCTTGCGCTCTATCGTACTTCTCCTGGCGGCCACCGCTTTGATCGGCGGCTGCGATAGGCCGTCCGCCCCCAAGGGGCAAGCGAACGAAAGCGCCGCGTTGCCGACGCTCGACGAGGCGGCCAACATGGCGCCGGCGGCTTCCGCTTCTTCCGCGCCTGACACCGGGGTCGACGTGATCGGCAAGCTGGTCCGCGACCATAAGGGAGAGGCGGCGCCGACTGTCGGCTTCACCGGCCCCGACGGCAAGCCGCTGACGTTGGCGAGTTTCGCCGGCAAGCCGGTTCTGCTCAATCTGTGGGCGACCTGGTGCGGGCCGTGCAAGGCCGAGATGCCGACGCTCGACAAGGTCGCGGGTGAGGGCAAGGTGCAGGTGGTGACGGTCAGCCAGGACCTGGATGGCAAGGCCGCGGTGGACCCCTATCTTGCCAAGGCAGGTCTGAAAGCGGTCAAGGCCTATACCGACAAGGATCTGCATATGTCGGCGGCGTTCGGCAATCCCAGCCTGCCGACGACGATCCTCTACGATGGCTCTGGCAAGGAAGTGTGGCGGATGATCGGCGGGATGGACTGGACCAGCCCGACCGCCCGGGGTCTGCTGGCCGAAGCGAAATAGGAGCTCCCTCTTCCACAAGGGGGGAGGGAGGCGGGTGCGCCGCTGGCGGCTTGGAATGTCGTTCTTGAGCCTGCAACTTTCTCTTCGGGTGAGCGCAGGCTATGGTGGCGCGGTGCATCGTGCTGTAGAATCAATAACCTGCCAGGAATGGTGGACGACGAGGAAGCCCAGGATCATGGGTCGCCCGTGCACTTACGGCGGAATCGATCGGCATGAGTGAGCAGGACCAGAACGATTCGGCCGGCGATTCCGGCGCGCCGGGTCGCGCTCGCGCCCCGCGCAAGAACCTGTTGCTCACCGCGACCATCCGTTCGGGAGGCGTGAGCGCGCCGGTCAGGATCCGCAATCTCTCCGAAAAGGGTGCGATGGTCGATGGCCAGGCGCTGCCCGAGCCCGGCGCGTCGCTCATCCTGCAGCGTCTCGAGGTCGAAATGCGCGGCGTCGTGGCGTGGCGAGCGGAGGGGCGCTGCGGCATCCAGTTCGAGGGCGCGGCGTCGGTCGACGAATGGGTCGCCGGCCGCCGCGCGCCGGCTGCGATCTTCGGCCAGGGGCAATCGCGGGTCGACCAGATCCAGGCAGCGATCCGCGGCGGCCGCGAAATCGTCGATGAGGAGGTGCCGGCTGTCGGTCCTGCCGAGCTCATCACCGATGTCGAGGCGCGGGTCGCCGAGGAACTCGACCATGTCCAGCAAATGCTGGATGACGTGGCCGGGGACCTGATCGGCGACATGGCGTTGCTGCAACGTCATGGCGAGGCGCTCCAGCGGTTCGACAATGCCTGCCAGATCCTGAACCAGCTCTCCGTGATCTTGAAGGCGAAGGACCGCGCCGCCGCGATCGCCGAGGTCAATCTGGAAGCATTGCGGGACAGGTTGTTGCACAAGCCGGAGGCGTGAGGGCGCGGGCGGATCATTAGACCTTCTAACCCCTCCCCTTCGGGGGAGGGGCCTGCACACTCGGCACGACGATTGGGATGGGCAAGCACTTACGCCGCGCGTGTCGCCTTCGAATATTTGTCCTCGCGCCTGAGCCCGACCATCATCCCGCGCTCGAGCCGACCGCACAGCGCGGCGTAATAATCCGACAGGAAGCCGTAATCGTCGCCATCGTCGGGCATGTCGCCCTTGCGCCGGATCGCGGCGGCGACGGTGACGATCGCATCGGTTTGGCCGCCGCGCAGCACCTCTTCGAGCGTCTGCAGCTCGTAAATGCCGTAGAGATCGAGCTGCGCGTCGCTGAACACGCGGCGCGGGCGGGTGCTTTGCGCCGCGGACGCGGCGAGGTCGTGGCCGAGCTGGGCACGCGCGCGGTGCACCACCCAGGTCCCGGCGAGCAGGTCGCCGACGCGCAGCCGGTCGCGATTGAACAAGGGAAAGAACAGGAAGATCATGCTCCAGGCGAGTGCAAGCAGCGGCAGAAGCACGTCGCCGCCGGTGAACATCGCGCCGAGCGAAGCGAAGAAATAGGAAAGAGGCAGGAATAGCTCGATCTCGCGCATCGCGTTGCGCGCGATCACCGCGCCGCCCGTCAGCCGCGCGCCGTCGCGCGCCACCACGCGCAGTCCAACGATCCTCTTGCCCGGGGTCGCGCCGCGCGCGCCCATCTCGAACAAAGTGAACCAGCCGTTCCTCAGGACGAAGAAGCCGACGATCCACAGCCCGACCATCAGGATCGACTGCGATGCCATCGCCATTAGCCCGATCGCGATCGACGCCAGGATCAGGACCCCGAGCATCAGCACGCCGTCGAGCAGGAACGCGCCGGCGCGCGCACCCGCCGTGCCGAGCTCGATATTGAGGTCGACGCCCTCCGGCGTGATGAAGCGGCGCCGGAGTGCGGCGATCGAGGTACGGCTAGGCGGGCGCGCCATCGCGTTTCCCTCTCGGCATGTAGAAGTAGAGCAGCCAGCCGGCCAGCATCACCAGGCCGATCGCGTAGCGCAATTCGTCATTGGTGATCGTCTGGCGCCCGATCCCTTCGAGCAGCCCGGCGACCGCCAGCATGACCACCGTGCCGCCCATTGCGGTCGCCGCCGATCGTCCCGCCGCCACCGCGGCGTCGGTGCGCGACAACCGGCCCGGGAACGCGATGGCCAGCCCGATGCGGAATCCGGCCGCGCCCGAGATGATGATCGCGAATATTTCGGTGGTGCCGTGGATCATCAGCCAGCCGATGAAATTATAGCCGAGTCCCTTCGACGCGAAGACCTCGACCATCGCGCCCAGCATCAGGCCGTTATAGACGATCAGCCCCGCGGTCGGGACGCAGAACATGAATCCCAAGGCGAACGAGAAGATCGCGATCTGCGCATTATGGGTGAACAGGAACGAGGCGAACAAGGCGAGCGCGCTCTGCTGCGCGTCCTTGCCGCCGTCATAGAGGGTTTGGCGGAGCAATTCGGTGCTCGCGCTGGGGTCGCGGCCCTGCGCCATGCCGTCGGGGATCATTGCATAATACCAGGACGGATCGTGCGCGATCATCAGATACGCGACCAGGGCGCCGGCGGCGGTCAGCAGGAAGGACACCAATGTCTCCTTCCACAAAGCCTGGACCGCCTCGGGCCAGCCGCGCGCGAAGAAATGCGCGAGTTGCTTCATTGGTGAGGTCGGGACGCCGTAAATCTGGAAATAAGCGCGCGTGCAAAGCTGTTCGAGATAGGTGATCAGCGCGCGGTCGAGCGAGGTTTCGCGCGCCACCGACAGCGAGGACAAGGCAGCGCGATAGAGCAGGGGCAGGACGAGCAATTGCTGATCGGGCACTGCCCTGACGCCGCGTTTCTCGATCAGCGTCAGGATCTTGTCGAGCTGGTCCCAATCGGCCTCGTGCACGGCCCGAAAGCGCGTCGCGTTGACCAAAGGCGTGCGGGCTTCGACATAGGCCGTCACAGCAGGTTCCTCCGCTTGAGGTCGACATAGCCCTCGACCAGCCGATCGGCGACGCGGTCATAGTCGCTTTCGATGACATGCGCGCCAAGGTGACGCAGCCGGGTCAGCGCGAGCAGCCGGTCCTTGAGCAGTCCCGCGGCGGTCACCGCGCGGGTGATGTCGTCGGCGGTATCGGGGGTGTGGTCGACCAAAGATTCGAGCTCCTCGTCGCGCAGCACGACGATCAGCAACAGATGCGTCTCGACCAGCCGGGCGGCGGCGCGAATCATGAAGTCGGCGCTGGTCAGGTCGGTGAATTCGGTGAACATCACGATCATCGACCGCCGCGTCAGCCGCGCGGCGAGCGTGGTCAGCGCGTAAGTGTAATTGGTCTCCTCACCCGAATAATCGATTCCGGCGGCGAGGTGCTGGAGCTCGGGAAAGGCCGACGCGCCCGAGATCAAACCGCTCGCGATGCGCGGGCGCGAATCGAACGAATGGAGCGCGACGCGGTCGCCGAGCTTGAGCGCGACCCAGCCGGTCAGCAGCATCGCCGCGACCGCACGGTCGACGCGCGGGATGCCGGCGACAGGCTCGGACATCTGGCGCCCCGAATCGATCGCGAAGACGATCTGATTGTTGCGCTCGGTGCGATATTCCTTGGCGTGAAGCTTCTGGTGCCGCGCCGATTGCTTCCAGTCGATCGCCCTCCGATCCATGCCCGAACGGAATTCGACCAGCGCATCGAAATCGGTCCCGTCGCCGCGGTCGAGCTGGGTCATCAGGCCTTGCAGCGCGTGGCGCTGGAAAATCCGCGCACCGCGCTCGCGAACCGGGCGGATATCGGGCAGGATCTTGAGCGCCGCCTCGCTCGCCATCCGCTTCTGCCGCCACACCAAGGCCAGCGGCCCGCGCCAGCGTACCCAGAAGGTCGCGAAATGCGCTGTACCGCGGCGGCGGGTCGCGACCGGCAGCGCCACCGCGCCCTTGCCCTGGTCGAGCTGGATGCTCGCGCGGCCGTCATCCTCGAACGCCACGAGCGGATCGGCCGCGATCGCGATCTGCACATTACCAGGACCGCCGCGTGGTGGCCCTTCGACGCTGATCACCGCGTCGACCGTTTCGCCGACGCTGGCGGTGCGCGGCAGGGTCAGCCCGGCGGCGATACGGCCGGCAGGCAAGGCAAGCATCGCGTCGATCAGCGCGCCGAGCAAGATCGCCGCGGGCCAGGCGAGCCCGGCATACCAATGGTCCGGCGCCAGCACGGCGATCAACAGCGCGACGGGAGCCCCCGCCGCCGCCGCCATCACCGCGAAGCGCGTTGGGTAGATCAAGCTAGCATCCCGTTCACAACAACAGTGCTCCTGCGAAAGCAGGAGCCCAGGGCCGCAGGCGATTCCGTCGAAACCCTGGGCTCCTGCTTTCGCAGGAGCACGGCATTGGGAGAACTGGCCACCATCCTCACCGCGGCGCCTCGATCGTCTCGATGATCGAATGCACCACTTCCTCGACCATCCGCCCGTCGATCTCGGCGGCGGGCGACAGGATCAGGCGGTGCCGGAGCAACGCGGGAGCGAGCTGCTTGACGTCGTCGGGAATGACGAAATCGCGCCCGTCGAGCGCGGCCCTGGCGCGGGCCGCGCCCGCCAGCATCGCGCCGGCGCGCGGCGAGGCGCCGCTTTCGAGGTCGGCGACGTCGCGCGTGCCGCGGATCAAAGCGGCGATATAGTCGATCACTTCGTCGACCAGCCGGACGGTGCCGACCGCGGCGATCGCCTCGCCGATCCTGGCGGCGTCGGTGCGCGGCTCGACGCCCCAGCCTTCCGGTTCCATCGCCGTAGCCCTCGCGCCGTGGGTCGCGATGATCTTGCGCTCCTCGGCGGCCGAAGGATAATCGACCGTCTGCTTGAACAGGAAGCGGTCGAGCTGCGCTTCGGGCAGCGGATAGACGCCTTGCTGCTCGATCGGGTTCTGCGTCGCGACGACCATGAAGCGGTCGCCCAGCGGCAGGCTCTCGCCGTCGATCGTGACGGTGCGCTCCTGCATCGCCTCGAGCAGCGCCGCCTGGGTCTTAGGCGGCGTGCGGTTGATCTCGTCGGCGAGGAGCATGTCGGTGAAGATCGGCCCGCGCGTCAGCGTGAAGGTCGAGGTTTGGAAGTTGAACAGATTGGCGCCGATAATGTCGCCCGGCATCAGGTCGGGGGTGAATTGGATACGCCCGAACTTGATCCCGACCGCGCGCGCGAAACTGTGCGCGAGCAGGGTCTTGGCCGTGCCCGGCGGGCCTTCGAGCAGGATGTGGCCGCCTGCGAACAGCGCCACGAGCATCAGCTCGACGGTCGCTTCCTGGCCGACCACGGCCTTGCCGACTTCCTGGCGGATCGCCATCGCCAGATTGCGGACTTCCTCGACCGTCACTTGCCCTTCTCCTTCTGCCAATCGTGTAGCGCGCGCGCCGCGGCGACCAGGCTGGCCTTGTCGTCCGCATCGTCCACGGCCTGGGCGAGGTCGGTAAAGCGCGACCGCCCGGAAATCTTGTCGAGATAGGCGTCGATCGCCGGCCCGCGCAGCCGTGACGGCACGCCGAACGCGACGATCGCGCGTTCGCGGATCGCCTCGACATAGCGCCCGCCGAGCCGTGCCTGGCGCCCCGCCTTGCGGATCAGCGCGGCGGCATTGTCGACCAGGGCGGTCTTGCCGAACGCGATCGCGCGCTCGCGATGGACGGCGGGGCCGAACCGCGCGAACGCCTGCCATCCCGCCAGCAGCATCGCCGCGACGATCGCCAGCGTCATCGCCAGGAACGGCGGATCGAACGCGAGCCGCAAGGGGTTCTTGGCCTTGCCGAGCCCCGCCAGCGTGACGTCGAAATCGAAATCGCGGTCGGCGTCCTGGTTGAGCGCATCGAGCAAGGCGAGCGCGGCGCGCGCCTGGCTCTCCTTGCGCATCCCCATGTTCGACAGGATGTCGGGGTCGGCCAGGACGTAGAGCGATTTGCTGCCCACTTCGCCCAGCACGATATTGCCCTGCTCGTCGGTCAGCAGCGGCTTGAGGTCGGCGCCGCTGATCGTCTGCAGCGGGCGCGGCGCCTCGAACCCGAAATCCTCCGACATCCAGCCCGCCGAGCGCAACGGTCGCCCGCCGCTGGTCAGCCGCGAGACGGCGAACTTGCGGTCGGGCGCGAGCACGCCTTCCGGTTCCTTCTTGTCGATCAGACCAAAGCGCATCACCCAGCCGGGGCGACCCGCGGGGCGCAGCGGCATGGTCGACCATTTCGGCAACACGACCAAAGTCGGCAAATCGTCGCGCCGCAACAGCACGTCGCCGAGCGGAGTCGATCCCAACGGCGGGGTCAGGATCAACAGGCCATTAGCTGCGAGTTGCGAGGGGTCGCGGATCACCCGCGTGTCCTTGCCCATCGCGCGCGCCAGCCGGACGATCCCGGTATAGCCGGTCGCGCCGTTCGACAGCGCATGCGCGGACGATCCATTGGTCGAATCGCTCGGCGCCTCATAGGCATTGCCGAGCAGCAAGGCGACGAAGCCGATGATGCCGACCGCGAGCAGCAGGATCACCGTGCGCAGGCGGAAGGCGCCACGATCGTCGCTGCCGCGGCCGATGACGAGGTCGCTCATGCTTTCCACATCTTGGGAAGAGCGAAATCGGCATAAGCGGCGCGCGCCGCTTGCCAGGCATCGGCGTCGACCGGGCGGCCGCCGAACAGGCTGTGTTCGACATGGCGGGCGATCGATGCGAACAAATCGCGCGCGCCGCTCGGGATCGTGCTCGCGGCGGCGAGTTCGCGGCTGGTCAGTGCCGGCCGAACGGCTTGCGGCCGCCGCTGGCGAATGTCCTCGATCGAACGGAACAGCAGATGGTGGACGGCTTCGGCGAACAAACCCTTGGCGGCGAGCGCGTCGGCTTCGTCGAGCCAGGCGCGGCCTTGCGCCGCATCGGGCTGCCATTGCTCCTCATCCTCGATCGCGACCGGCGTCGCGGCGCGCGAGCGGCGGCGCGGCAGGCGCCATTGGCCGTAGCGCAGCCGTTCGACGATCAGCCAGATCAGCGCCAGCGCGGCGATGCCGATCACGCCCCATAACAGGATACGCGCATAAGGCGCCGCGGGCATGAAGCTGGTCAGCCAGGCGAAGAAGCGGCCGATCGGCGCGAGCACATGCCCCAGCCATTCGAAGAAATGCGCCAGTCCTTTGAGCCAGGCCGGCGGCGCCGGGGGTGGAGGCGGCGGAGCCAGCGTGAACTGGACGGACGGGTCCGCGCGCAACGCGTCATGCGCCGCGGTGAAGCGGTCGGCGGCCGCCGCGGCACCATGCGTATTCCCCCCGGCCAAACGCCACCCCTGCGCTACTAGGTGCAGACTGGGCCTGCACCTCAACTCCACCTTGCTTACCCCATGCTGGTAAGCGCGCAACCGCTAAAACTTCCCTTTTGAACCAATCCGTTCTGGACAGATCGCAGGGTAGGGGTCAGGTTGCGGCAGGACATAAAGGGGGCTTCATGTCGATCGGACGCATTCTCAACACCGCTTTCGGGGCGATTTTCGGCAATCTGTTGGTGATGTTGGGTATCGCCTTCCTGTTCGGGGGGCTGCCGCAGGGCGCGATCTCCTATTTCCAGCAATCGCTCACGCCACAGCTCGCGGCGGGCTCGATCAGCGTGGGTCAATATGCCGGCGTCGTGATCCTCGGGTCGCTGCTCAACATGGTCTTCGCGGTATTGGCGCAAGGCGCATTGGTTCGCGCGACGATCGCTTCGAGCCATGGCGAGCGGGCGACGTTCGGCGAATGTTTGTCGACGGCACTCCGTCGGCTGCTGCCGCTGCTCGGTCTGGGCATCGTCAGCGGTTTGGCGGTCGGTTTCGCGGCGATCCTGTTGATCGTTCCCGGCATCATCCTGGCGATCATGTGGTACGTCGCCGCGCCTGTCGTGGTCGCGGAGCGCGAAGGCGTATTCGCCGCTTTGGGACGCAGTGCCGACCTGACCAAAGGCGAGCGCTGGAATGTCTTCGTCGTGCTGTTGATCTTGTTCGCAATGTTGGTCGGCGTTGTGATCCTGTCGGCAGTGATCGGCGGCATCGCGGGTGCGATGGGCGTCCTCACCAGCGGCAGCAATATGATGCCGCTATTTACCGGGGGTCTGGCCGTGGTCACCGGAACCATCAGTGCGATGATCGCCGGGGCGCTTCCTACCGCAGTTTACATCGAGTTGCGCGGGCTGAAAGAGGGACCGGAGACACAGGGGCTCGACGCGGTTTTCGCATGAACACGCAAGCCTGGCCACCGGGCTGGCTTACGAGTTTAGCGCCTTCCCCGCACACCGAGCATCGCCAGCCCCGCGCATAGGACCAGCACCGCGAGCATCGCCATGACCAGGGTGAAATCGCGTGGCGATGCCAGCCACCAGGTCAGCAGCGGGCCGAGCAACGACGGCAGGGTGTTGGTCAGGTTGAACAGGCCGAGATCGCGCCCGCGATGCCCGGGGTTGGGCAGCAATTGCATCGAAAAGGCAGTCTGGAGCGGTACGAACACGCTATAGCCGATCGCGTAGCATGCAAAGGCGATCGCGCCCGCCGTCCAGTTATGCGCCGCCGCCATGCCGACCAGGCCGATCGCGGTCACTACAGCGGCGGCGATCAGGAACGGCTTGCGGCGATCGAGCCGGTCGGACAGGCGCCCGAACAGCAAGGCGATCGGCAAGGGCGCGATGAACGAGAGGGTGAGCAGGCTTCCTACCCGCGCCGCCAGTCCTTCCCTGGAACCGTCGGGTACGATGCTTTCGAAATAATAGAGCACGTAAAGCTGCAGAACGCACCCCGCGATCTGGAAAACCAGCCGCGCGAACCATGCCACGGCCAAATCGCGGCGACGCATCGCGACCGCGGCGCGCGGCTGATCGATGATTGGCAATGGCCGAGCGGGGCTCAGGATCAGCGGCGTCAGGCAGATGGCGGCGACCGCGATGACGATCATCAACCGGCCCGTTTCACCAAGCGTGGAGATGCCGACGACCAAGGCGAGCACACCCGATGCGACCGGATAGCCGAGCGACAACAGCCCGCCGGCGGTGCTTTTCTGCGAATCGGGAATCTCGTCCGCCATCACCGCGACCAACGGCGCCAGCACCGCGTTGAGCGCGACCTGAAAGCACACGATCGCCGCGATGATCGCCGCGGGGCTGTACGCGACAGCGATCGCCGCATAGGTCGCGGTCGTCGCGATCAGTCCGCCCACCATCCAGGTCCGCCGGCCGCCGCCGCGCGCGACCGAGCGGTCGCTCAGCCAGCCGAACAGGATGTTGGACAGGCTCGCCGCGATCGACCCGGCGATCACGGTCGCGGTGAGGAGATCGACCCGGGCCTCCCCCGCCAGCGCTTCGACCTTGATCGCCAGCAACAAGGTCAGCAGCGGCATATAGCCGATCATCCCGCCGGCATTGGCGAGCGCATAGACCAGCAGGAATGCAGTCGAGCGTTGCTCGGCGGATGTCCCGCCGGTCGTGTCGAGTCGTTGGCCGACTGGCGGGGAGAGGAAGCGAAACATGTGTTGGATCAGCATCATGTACGTCCGGGTGAGGCTCGGCAACGGGGGATTGGCGTCCGCCGGTCGGGCGCAGCCGCCGTTCTTGAGCGCGACCCCGAGGCGCCGGGATTCGGGGGGCTTCCTGCCTCTTCGATATGAAGGTACCGAAGGGGCCGATGGCACGGCGAAAGCAGAGCGTTACGATCAAGCACGTGGCCGCCGATGCCGGGGTGTCGATGCAGACGGTCAGCCGAGTCATCAACAAGGAGCCCAATGTCCGGCGCAAGATGATCGAGCGCGTCCAGCAGTCGATCGACAAGCTCGGCTATGTCCCGTCGATCGCCGCGCAGCGGCTGGCCGGGACGCGATCCTATCTGATCCTGGCGCTCAACGACCGCGAGCGCACGATCGAGGGTTGGCGCGCACGCGAGGGCAGCGACTGGGTCGACCAGATGCTGCTCGGCGGCATGCTGACCTGCGCGCAGCACGGTTATCGCCTGATCGTCGAACTGATCGATACGCATAGCGACCATATCGAACGCGAATTGCTCGCGGCGATCGCCGCGCTGCAGCCTGATGGCGTCATCCTAACCCCGCCGCATTCGGAGAATCCGGCGATCGTCGGCGTGCTGGTAGCGCATGGTATCAGCTTCGCGCGGATCGGATCGCTGCGGCCGGGGCCGGGATTCGCGCTGACGCTGGACGATGAGCGCGCGGCGCGGCTCGCGACCGAACATCTGATCGAGCTGGGGCATCGCCGAATCGGCTTCATTGCCGGTCCCCCGGGCTATGAAGTGAGCGGCTGGCGCGTCGATGGCTGGCGCGCTGCGATGGAGGCGAGCGGCTTGACCACCGACGGCCTGCTCGCCGCCGGGGACTTCACTTATGCTTCGGGCAAGGCCGCCGCGGTGCAATTACTCGACGGGGCGCGGGCGCCGACCGCGATCGTCGCGAGCAACGATCAGATGGCATTGGCGGCCCTGGAAGCCGGCCGCGGCCGCGGCCTGGCGGTGCCGCGCGATCTGTCGCTGATCAGCTTCGACGATACGCCGATCGTCCGCTTCACCCATCCTCCGCTCACCGCCGTGGTTCAGCGGATCGCCGAAGTAACCTCGCGCGCGGTCGAATTGATCATCGCCGACCGCACCGGCAAGGACCTATCCACTGAGCCTGTCGTCGTGCCGGCGGAGCTCGCCATCCGCGGATCGACTGCCGCGCCCGCCTGATCGCGGTGTTGCCTTCTCCCCTCCCGCTCGCGGGAGGGGCTGGGGGAGGGCACGTCGAAATGCGCGTCGTTTCGGACATGCCCTCCCCTAGCCCCTCCCATGAATGGGAGGGGGAACGGCGACGCTCCGTTCGCAGGATAAGTGGCGCTTTTTCGTGCGGAAAGACTGGTTTGCTCCAACGACATCGTTACGGTGCCGCGGATTCGGATGGGTAACCAGCAGAAAAGGGGCGCGCGATGGCGAAGGACCAGCATCGGGGTCGGTCGAGGGCGCGTCGCGTCCGGGTGGATGCCAGATCGGCGCTGGCCGCCCTGGCAATCGCGCTGGTCGCGGCGCAACCGCTCGGCGCGCAGACGGTGAGCAGCGCCGTGACCGAGAAGGCGTTCGACACGCAGATCAGCAGCACCGATCAGCTTGCCTGGCTCAAGGAGATGTCCTCGGCGCCCAACCATGTCGGCAGCCCGCACGACAAGGCCAATGCCGAGATGGAGCTGGCGCTGTTCAAGCAATGGGGCTGGGACGCGCATATCGAGACCTTCAAGGTTCTTTACCCGACGCCGATCTCGACCACGCTCGAACTGATCGGCCCGGAGCGCATCGCCTTGGGCGGGCAGGAGCCGCAGCTCGGTCCCGACAAGCTCGACGGGGCACTGCCGCCTTATGTCGCCTATCAGGGTGACGGCGACGTCACCGCGCCGGTAGTCTACGTCAATTACGGCATGCCCGACGATTACGATTCGCTCGCCAGGCGTGGGATCAGCGTGAAGGGCAAGATCGTCATCGCGCGCTATGGCGGCGGCTGGCGCGGGCTCAAGCCGAAGCTGGCGCAGGAGCATGGCGCGATCGGCTGCCTGATCTATTCGGATCCGGGCGATGACGGCTATGCCAAGGGCGACGTCTATCCCAAGGGCGGCGCGCGGCCGGAGGGCGGCGTGCAGCGCGGATCGGTGATGGATATGACCACCTATCCGGGCGATCCGCTGACGCCCGGCGTCGGTGCGACCGACAATGCCAAGCGCCTGACTCGCGCTGAGGCCAAGACCATTCTCAAGATCCCTGCACTGCCGATCTCCTATGGCGATGCGATCAAGATTCTCGCCGGGCTCGACGGCCCGGTTGTCACCGGCAAGGACCGCGGCGGGTTGCCGATCCCCTATCATTGGGGTGGGTCGGACGCGGTCAAGGTGCATCTGGCGGTCAAGTCGGACTGGTCATTGAAGACGCTCTACGACGTCATCGCGGTGATGAAGGGCAGCACGCGTCCGGACGAATGGATCGTGCGCGGCAACCATCGCGACGGCTGGGTGTTCGGCGCCGACGATCCGCTGTCGGGCCAGGTGGCGTTGATGTCCGAGGCCAAGGCACTGGGCGTGCTGGCGAAGACCGGCTGGCGGCCCGACCGCACATTGGTCTATGCCAGCTGGGACGGCGAGGAGCCCGGCCTGCTCGGTTCGACCGAATGGGCGGAGACGCATGCCGACGAGCTCCAGGCCAAGGCGGTGCTCTACATCAACACCGACGATACCTCGCGCGGCTTCCTCGGCGCCGAGGGCAGCCATACGCTCCAGCATTTCGTCAATTCGATCGCGCGCGACGTGCCCGATCCGCAAACCGGGGTCAGCGTCTATGATCGCCTGCGCGCGAGCATCCGCGCGGGCGCCTATTCGGGCAGCGGGCGCGACGCCGGATCGGCCGCGCTCGAGGCGGCCAAGGCGGGCGGGGACATTCCAATCGGTGCGCTCGGCTCGGGGTCGGACTATAGCTCGTTCATCGCGCATCTCGGCATCCCCTCGGTCAATCTCGGCTTCGGCGGAGAGGGCGCGGGCGGCGGATCGTACCATTCGGCGTACGACACTTATTATCACGTCACCAATTTCGACGATCCCGGATTGGTTTATGGCGCGACCCTGTCGAAGTTCGTCGGGCGGATGGTGCTGCGCGCAGCCGCCGCACCGCGCGTGCCGGTACGCTATGGCGACATGGCCGCGACCGTCGCGCGCTATGTCGGCGAAGTGAAGAAGCTCGCCGCCGACCAGCGCGACCAGGACCGCGCGCTCAAGGACCTCAACCGCGACGACGTGTTCAAGCTGACCGCTAACCCGGTCGATCCCACCGCCGCGCCGGAAGACAAAGGCGTGACCCCGCTGATCGACATGCTCGCGCTGGAGGATGCATCTGATCATCTGACCCGCTCGTCCCGCGCGGCCGACGCTGCGTTCGAGCGCGCCTCCCCCGACAAGGTTGCCAAGGCGATGGCGGTGCTGAAGGGAGTCGATCAATTGCTGCTCGACAAGGATGGCCTGCCGGGCCGGCCCTGGTATCGCAATTTGATCTACGCACCGGGGACATTGACCGGTTATGGTGCCAAGACCTTGCCGGGCATCCGCGAAGGCATCGAGCAGCGCCGTTTCGACGATGCGAAGGACTATGTCGCGAAGACCGCCGCTGCGCTCAATCGTTACGCTGACCGGCTCGACGAGGCGGTCAGGCTTTTGAAGGGCTGATCTCCCGCCGCTTCGACAGTTCGGCGATCGTCAGGATCGGTCGGCGTCCGTATCCATCGGTTGGTTCGGCGGCTGCTGTTCGTGCGCCAGATGCAGCGCGACGAGGCGGGCGAGCAGGGTTGCGGGAAAGAGCTGGCCGAACACCGCTTCGAGCGTCGCCAGGCTGCGCGCCAGGGGGTGGAGCGGGGTAATGTCGCCGTAGCCGACCGTCGTGATCGTGGTCAGGCTGAAATAGGTGAAGGCCGCAGTCGGCGCCTCGCCAGGCGGTATCACGATGTGGAACGCGCCGGGCATGAGTTGCTGGAGCGCGGTATAGGCTATTCCGAACAAAGCGGCGACGTTGAGGTAGAGCAGGATCGCGCCGCGCACGCGGTGGACGGTCACCCGCACGGAGGAAAAGACATGGCGCGCGATCAGCGCGGTGATGGCGGCGTTGAACGCGAATGCGATCAGCGCGACTAGTTCGTGTTGTGCCGCGACGTCGAGGTGCAGGTCGGCGCCCAGCCGCTGCGACACCGAAGGCCCCATCGCCAGCAACGCCAAAGCGGCGATCACCACTCCCTGGACGATGCGGTGCCGCGTCAGCGCGGCGACGCTGATGGCGGCGAACAAGAAATGGCAGAGATCGAGTAGGATCCGCCCGCCGGTCGACCGCGCGCCGAACGGGATGACCGCGAACAATGTCACCCCCTGGAGGACGAGCAGCGCGGTCAGTGCGGTGTCGACTCGATGCTGGCGGATGGTGTTGAAAGCGGTATGGACTCTACTCGGCATGCCGCTTTTTCGGAGGGCGGCCGCCGATTGGCAATGGCGGATGCCGTGACGTCGGGCCGCGATGGCCGTGACATCGCAGCGATCAGGCGCCAAGGAAGTCGCATGACCAAACCCGCTCCGCTCGCCGGCCTCAAGGTGCTCGAACTCGCGCGTATCTTGGCGGGCCCTTGGGCGGGCCAGGTGCTGGCCGATCTCGGCGCCGAGGTGATCAAGGTCGAGAGTCCGGCTGGCGACGACACGCGGACCTGGGGGCCGCCGTTCATCGCGAACCCCGACGGCACGCGCGACGCGGCTTATTATCATTCGTGCAACCGCGGAAAGTCGTCTGTAGTGATTGACTTCACCACGCCCGAGGGACAGGCCGCGGTGCGACGACTGGCGGCGGACAGCGACGTCCTGATCGAGAATTTCAAGGTCGGCGGCCTCGTCAAATACGGCCTCGATTATGCCAACCTGTCGGCGATCAACCCGCGCCTGATCTATTGCTCGATCACCGGCTTCGGCCAGGACGGGCCCTACGCCCCGCGCCCCGGCTACGACTTCATCATCCAGGGGATGAGCGGGATGATGGACCTGACCGGCGATCCCGACGGCGCGCCGCAGAAGATCGGCGTCGCGATGGCCGATATCGCCACTGGCCTCTATTCGGTGATCGGCATCCAGGCGGCGCTGATCCAACGCGAGAAGACCGGGCGCGGCCAGCATATCGACATGGCGCTGCTCGACACGATGACCGGGGTGCTCGCCAATCAGGCGGCGAATTACTTTGCCAGCGGGGTCACGCCGCCGCGGGTTGGCAACGCGCACCTCAATGTCTCGCCATACGCCGTCTTCCCGACCAGCGACGGCTGGTTCATCCTGGCGGTCGGAAACGACGGCCAGTTTCAGCGATTTTGCGGCGTGGTGGGGATCAAGCCCGAGGAGCGCTGGGCAACCAATGCCGGGCGGATCGAGCATCGCGCGCCGTTGTTCGCGGCGATCGAGGCGGCCACGCGCGGGTTCGAGCGCGACGATTTGCTCGCCAAGCTGGAAGCGGTCGGCGTCCCGGTCGGACCGATCAACACGGTCGAGCAGGCGCTCAACGACCCCCAGGTCCGGGCGCGCGGCATGGTGGTGCCGGGCGAACGTCTCGACGGCCTCAGGACGCCGATCCGCTTCTCCGACGCCGACCTCGCGCTCGGCCGCCCCGCGCCGCGCCTTGGCGAGTTACGGCAAGACTGACTTTGTCCCTGCTGCGGGCGAGTGACATCGCCGCCCTGGGCGACTAGGCGGATGGCGATGGCGTCTCTCCCCGCCTTTCGACCCGCCGGTCTGCTGATCGGATTGCGGCGCCGCTTTCGCACCAGCGAAGCAGCGCTGATCGTGCTCGCGCTCGGCATCGGCCTGTCGGCCGGGCTGTTAACCCTGGTCCAGAGCGCGATCGCGCATTTCATGCAATCTTTGTTTTTCGGCGTGTCGGGCGATGAGCGGCTGAGCGCACAAACCACGATCGAGCCGCTTCGCCTGCTGGCGCTGCCGCTGGGCGGGCTGTTGCTGGCGGGGCTCGGCCGCTTGCTGCGCCAGGGTCGCGCCCCGGTCGACGTGGTCGAGGCCAATGCGCTGCATGGCGGCGTGATCCCGATGCGCGACAGCCTTACCGTCGCCGCGCAGACTTTGTTGTCGAACGGCATGGGCGCGTCGGTCGGGCTCGAGGCGGCTTATGCCCAGATGGGCGGCGGAGTCGCGTCGGTGGTCGGGCAATGGCTTCGGCTGCGGCGCGCCGATCTTCGCGTCCTGGTCGGGGCTGGGGCGGGGGCGGCGGTGGGCGCGGCGTTCGGTGCGCCGCTGACCGGCGCTTTCTACGCCTTCGAGATCGTGCTTGGTGCTTATACTCCGGCGGCGATCGCGCCGGTCGCGGTGGCCGCGCTGGCGGCGGTGGTGACGATACGCGTCTCGGGCGTGCCCGCCTATCTGATCGTCCTGCCGGCGGCGGAGGCGATCGGCACCTGGGACTATTTCCTGTTCGCCTCGCTCGGGCTGATCTGCGCGGTCGTCGGCATCGTGCTGATGCGCGCGGTCACGTTGGTCGAGATCGGAACCCGGCGCTTGCCGATCCCCGACCTTTACCGCCCGGTCCTAGGGGGGCTGTTGCTGATTCCGATCGCGGCGCTGTCGCCCCAGGCGTTGTCGGCCGGGCATGGCGCCTTGCATCTCGATTTGACGATGAAGGTCGGGCTCGCCTTTATCGCGACGATCTTCGTGCTCAAGGTCGCGGCCTCGGCGATCTCGCTCGGCTTCGGGTTTCGCGGCGGCCTGTTCTTCGCGTCGCTGTTCCTCGGGTCGCTCGTCGGCCAGCTGTTCGCGGGCCTCATCAATCTGATCCCCGGCGCCGCGCACGTCAGCGCCAACGATGCGGCGTTGGTCGGCATGGCGGCGATGGCGGTCGCGGTGGTCGGCGGGCCGATGACGATGTCGCTGCTGGTGCTCGAATCGACCCACGATTTCGCCCTCACCGCGGTCGCGATCACCGCGTCCCTGTGCGCCAGCACGCTCGTGCGCGAGACGTTCGGCTTCTCCTTCTCGACCTGGCGCCTGCACACGCGCGGCGAGACGATCCGGAGCGCACGCGATGTCGGCTGGATCAAGACGCTAACCGCGGGGCGGATGATGCGGCGCGGCATCCCCGAAATCGAGGGCGACACGACGATCGCCGAATTCCGCCGTCGCTTTCCCCTGGGCTCGATCACTCAGGTCGTGGCGCTCGGCCCGACCGGCGCCTATGCCGGGTTGATCCCGACCGTGGCCGCGCATGCGCCCGCGCTAGCCGAGGACGCGCCGGTCACAGTGGCGGCGATCCTGACCGACTTCGCTTTGTCGCCCGACCAGGATGCCGCAGCGATCATGCGCGCGTTCGAGGAGCGCGAGGCCAACGAATTCGTCGTCGCCGACGCCGACGGCACCGTGCTGGGCGTGGTCAGCGAGCGTTATGTGCGGCGGCGCTACACCGAGGAGATCGAAAAGGCGCAGCGCGAGTTGTTCGGCGAATGAGCGCAACCCCGCCCGCAATGTCGTTCAAAAAACTGGTGATCACGGCCGCCGTCGTTCTGGTGCTGATCGTCGTCGGGGTGGTGACCGGGTCGCAGCTGTGGCGTCCCATGGCGACGGTCGAGCGCCACATGGTCGCGCCGATCCAACGCGTGACCAATCGCGCCTCTCCTTCCGAGATGTTGCCGGATCTGGTCGACACGGCCTGCCCGGCAATAGTCAGGATCGGGCTGGGCGTGCCGCCCGCCTCGACCGCCAAGCCGAGCCCGCTGGCATCGCGCGAGCTCGCCGGCATCGTCGTGTCGCCCGACGGCTATATCGTCACCAGTGGCCGGATGCTGGCCGGCCGCGATATTTTGCCGGTCCAGTTCAACGACGGCCGCGAGCTGGACGCCAAGGTGGTGGCGAACGACCCGCTATCGGGGCTGGCGCTGGTCAAGGTCGACGGACGGAATTTGGCGACGCTGCAATTTGCCGACGCCGACTTGCCGCGGACCGGCCAGTGGGGATTCAGCCTGACCTCGCCCGCGGAAAGCGGATGCGCGGTGCAGACCGGGGTAATCGCCCGGGATTTCGCGGCCGGCGGCGAGGCGCTGCGATCGTCGGTATCGATCGACCTCGCGCCCACCGCAAACGTCGAAGGCGTACCCTTTATCGGCAGCGATGGCCGCGTGCTTGGCCTCTCCGCTTTCCCCGACGACGACAGCGCCGGTGATCTCGGCGTGCTGGTTCCTGGCGACGTCGCCGCGCGAATCGTTAGCGAGATGCTGCGCAGCGGAGCGCCGCCGGCGGCGCCGTTCGGCATCGTGACCGAGGATTTGGGCCCCGTTCTGGCCAAGCGGCTGGGTGCCGATCGCCAGCGCGGCGCGGTGGTGGTGATGGTCAAGCCGGGCTCGCCCGCCGACACGGCCGGCCTGAGAGCGGGCGACGTCGTGCTGACCGCAGGCCAGTCGCCGATCTCGGGCGCGTCCGAGCTCGGGCGGGCGCTCGATCCCGATGCGCCGTCGATCGACCTCGAAATCGTCAGGCGCGGCGAGCGTCAGCAATTGACCCTGAAGTCGTAATCGAGCGGCCCACCCTCGGTCCGGCGGTATCGGCCTGCTTGATCACTCGGGAAAGCGAAACGAGGGCCGTCTGACGAGCTTTTGATCCCATCGCGATCCACCCGCTCGAGTTCCGGTCTCAGGTTTTGCGATCGCGAGCGCCGCCGCGAATGCCGGCATTCGATCTGTCAACGCAGATCGCGACCATTTTGGCGAGAAAACGGCGATCGTTTCCCGCTAAAACAATATCTTACGCAAATACAGTGACCGTTATCACCGTCAGAGTCGCTGTGTCGGATAAGTTCATGAATTGTCGCATTTAGCCAATAGCGGCGAAGAATCATGAAGTATTAGACCAATACGAACGGACGATTGCCTAATCGTGCGGCCTTCTGGTCGTGCGTGCTAAGTCCGCGCAACAGAGGGGAATAACATGACACGTACACCGTATTCGTCGGGCCGTCTTCCTTTCGACTCCAAGGTGTCATCCTCGATAGCCGCTCGCCGCCGCAATCTGCGCTCGCAGGCGAGCCGGCTGACGTTGCGCTCGACCGTCGCGGCGGCGGCTTTTGTCGGCCTCGGCGTGTTCGCGCCGAGCGAGGCCTGGGCGCAATGCGTGGTCGGCGGCGTGACGGTGACGTGCGCCGATACCTCGACGACCGACACGACCTATCCGACCAACCCGCCGAACGATCGCCACTATCAGGGCCCGATCGCGACCCCCATCATCGTCAACATCAACAGCGGCGCGACGGTCAGCGGGAACGGTGTCGCGGTCACCAATAGCGCTGGCGGCGGTATCACCATCAACAATGGCGGCACGATCAGCGTCGATGCCGGCAACACGCCGACCGCGGGCGGCACCGCAGCGCTGTCGCTCACCGCGCTCGGCGGGCCGATCGTCTATACCGGCGGCGACATCATCAACAACGGCAACGGCAATGCGTTCGATGCCGTGCAGAACGGCGGCGCCGGCTCGGTCAGCATCACCGCGGGCAATATCTTCGCCGCGACCGGCGAGGGCATCACCGTCCGCGACGTCGCGACCAGCACGGGCATCGACATCACCACCAACGGCACCGTGACCGCGCTGACCGCGGGCAAGGACGGCATCGACGCGCAGAGCCAGTCGTTGACCGGCAACATCACCGAGATCGCCAACGGCGACATCAACGCGGGCAATGCCGGCATGGTGGCGGCGATCCTCAACGCGGCCGGCACCGGCAATATCGACGTGACCGCCAACGGCGCAATGACCGCGCGGTTTGGCGTGGATGCGGAGAATTTCGGGTCGGGCACCACCAGCGTCACCACTGTCGGCCCGGTCAATGTAACGACCGGCAACGGCATCTTCGCGCTGTCGACCGGCGGCAATGTCACGGTGAACGCGGGCGATGTCACCGCGACCGGCAACACGGCGATCATCGCGCAGCAGACCAAGGTTGCCGGTGCGGGCAATGTCGATGTGACCGCGGGCAACGTCTCGGGTACGACCGGCATCGATGCGCACAATTTCGGCACCGGTACCGTCAGCGTCACGGCTAACGGCACGGTCACCGGCACGGCGGCCGAGGGCATCAAGGCAACTGGCAACGACGCAGTGACGATCAACGTCGCCGACACGGTGACCGGCGCGACACGCGGCCTCTCGCTGATTGGCGGCACCGGCGGCACCGGCAACATCCTGGTGAACGGCCCCGGCGGGTTCGTCGGCGGCACCGGCGATGCGGCGAACATCCTGAACAATGGGTCGGGCACCGTCACGGTCGACATTGGGGGCGCCAGCAGCTCGACCGGCGGCGAGGGCTTCGTCGTGCGCGACACCGCGGCAGGTGGCGACATCAGCGTCACCACGGGCGCGGTAACCGCGCTGACCGCGGGCAAGGACGGCATTGACGTCCAGGCGCAGTCACTGACCGGGAACGTCACGATCGTCGCCAACGGCGACATCAATGCGGGTAATGCCGGCCTGGTTGGGGCGATCCTCAACGCGGGTGGTACCGGCAATATCGACGTGACCGCCAACGGCGCTATCAACGCGCGGTTCGGCGTCGATGCCGAGAATTTCGGGTCGGGCACCACCAGCGTCACCACCGTCGGTCCGGTCAATGTCACGACCGGCAACGGCATCTTCGCATTGACCACCGGCGGTACCGTCACGGTCAATGCGGGCGACGTCACCGCGACCGACAACACCGCGATCGTCGCGCAGCAGACCAAGGTCGCCGGTTTGGGTAATGTCAGCGTGATCGCGGGCAATGTCTCGGGCACGACGGGTATCGATGCGCACAATTTCGGCTCGGGCGTGGTCGGCATCGCCGCCAATGGCACGGTGACCGGTACTACCGCCGAGGGCATCAAGGCGATTGGCAACGGCACCGTGGTCGTGAACGTCGCCGACACGGTGACCGGCGCAACGCGCGGCCTGTCGCTGATCGGCGGGACTGGCGGCACGGGGGACATCCTGGTCACTGGGACCACCGGCGCCGCCGGGTTCGTCGGCGGGACCGGCGATGCGGCGAACATCCTCAACAATGGCACGGGCGTGGTTACCGTCGACATTGGCGGCGCGAGCAGTTCGGCTGGCGGCGAAGGCTTTGTCGTTCGCGATACGGCGATCGGCGGTGACATCAGCGTCACCACGGGTGCGGTGACCGCGCTGACCGCGGGCAAGGACGGCATCGACGTCCAGAGCCAGTCACTGACCGCCAATGTGACCGAAGTAGCAAACGGCGACATCAATGCAGGCAATGCCGGCCTGGTTGGGGCGATCCTCAACGCGGGTGGCACCGGCAATATCGACGTGACCGCCAACGGCGCTATCAACGCGCGGTTCGGCGTCGATGCCGAGAATTTCGGGTCGGGCACCACCAGCGTCACCACCGTCGGTCCGGTCAATGTCACGACCGGCAACGGCATCTTCGCATTGACCACCGGCGGTAACGTCACGGTCAATGCCGGCGACGTCACCTCGACCGGCAACACCGCGATCATCGCCCAGCAGACCAAGGTCGCCGGTGCGGGCAATGTCGATGTGACCGGCGGCAACGTCTCGGGCACCACCGGCATCGATGCACACAATTTCGGCACCGGTACCGTCAGCGTGACCGCCAACGGCACGGTGACCGGCACCTTTGCCGAGGGTATCAACGCCAACGGCAACGATGCGGTGACGATTTCCGTCGCCGACACGGTGACCGGCGCGACGCGCGGCCTCAACCTGGTCGGCGGCACCGGTGGTGCGGGCAACATCTCGGTCACCGGCGCGGGCGGATTCGTCGGCGGCACCGGCAATGCCGCGAACATCCAGAACAACGGCTCGGGCACCGTCACGGTCGATATTTCGGGCGCGAGCAGTTCGGCTGGCGGCGAGGGCATCGTCGTGCGCGACACCGCGACGGGCGGCGACATCAGCGTCACCACTGGCGCGGTCACTGCGCTGACCGCCGGCATGGACGGCATCGACGTCCAGAGCCAGTCGCTGACGGCCAACGTGACCGAAGTAGCCAACGGCGACATCAACGCGGGCAATGCCGGGATGGTCGGCGCGATCTTCCCGGCGGCCGCGACGGGTAATATCGATATCACCGCCAATGGCGCGATCGATGCCCGGTTCGGCGTCGACGCCGAGAATTTCGGCACCGGCACGACCAAAGTCACCACGGTTGGTCCGGTCACTGCGACCTCCGGTATCGGCATTTTCGCCTCGACCAACGGCGGCGACGTCACGGTCAATGCGGGCGACGTTACCTCGACCGGTAATAGCGCGATCATCGCGCGTCAGAGCAACGTCGCGGGCGCCGGTAATATCGACATCACCGGCGGCAACGTTTCGGGCACGACGGGTATCGAAGGCACCAACTCGGGCACCGGCACGGTCAGCATCACCGCCAACGGCACGGTCGCGGGCACGATCAACGAGGGCATCCGCGCGGTCGGCAACGATGCGGTGAGCGTGAGCGTTGCTGACACGGTGACGGGTGCGACCAACGGGTTGACCCTGATCGGCGGGACCGGCGGCGCGGGCAACATCTCGGTAACCGGCGCCGGTGGTTTCCTGGGTGGAACCGGCGACGGCGCCAACATCCTCAACAATGGCTCGGGCACGGTCACGGTCGACATTTCGGGCGCGAGCGGCTCGACCAGCGGCAACGGCATCATCGTCCGCGATACGGCGGTGGGCGGCGACATCAGCGTCACCACTGGTGCGGTGACCGCGCTGGCGGTCGGCAAGAATGCGATCGACGTACAAAGCCAGTCGAACGCCGCCAACGTCACGATCGTGGCGAACGGCGACGTCGCGGCGGGCAACGCCGGCATCGTCGGGGCGATCTTCCCGGCGGCCGCGACGGGCAATATCGACATCACCGCCAATGGCGCGATCGATGCCCGGTTCGGCGTCGACGCCGAGAACTTCGGCACCGGCACCACCAAAGTCACCACGGTCGGCCCGGTCAACGTGACGTCGGGAGTCGGCATTTTCGCCTCGACCAACGGCGGCGACGTCACGGTCAATGCGGGCGACGTCACCTCGACCGGCAACAGCGCGATCATCGGACGCCAGAGCAATGCGGCCGGGACCGGTAACGTCGACATTACCGGCGGCAACGTTTCGGGTACGACGGGTATCGAAGGCACCAACTCGGGCACCGGCACGGTCAGCATTACCGCCAACGGCACGGTCGATGGCACGATCAACGAGGGCATCCGCGCGGTCGGCAACGACGCGGTGAGCGTCAGCGTCGCCGACACGGTAACGGGCGCCACCAACGGCCTGACCCTGATCGGCGGGACTGGCGGCGCGGGCAACATCAGCGTGACCGGGGCCGGCGGGTTCTTCGGCGGCACCGGCGATGGTGCCAACATCCAGAACAACGGGTCGGGCACGGTCACGGTCGACATCTCCGGCGCGAGCGGTTCGACCGGCGGCAACGGCATCATCGTCCGCGATACCGCCGTCGGCGGTGATATCAGCGTGACAACGGGGGCGGTGACCGCGCTGGCGGTCGGCAAGAACGCGGTCGACGTGCAGAGCGTGTCGAACACCGCGAATGTCACCGAAGTCGCCAATGGCGATATCAATGCGGGCAATGCCGGCATGGTGGCCGCGATCTTCCCGGCGGCCGCCACCGGCAACATCGACGTCACCGCGAACGGCGCGATTACCGCGCGGTTCGGCGTCGACGCCGAGAATTTCGGTACGGGCAATACGACGGTCACCACCGTCGGCCCGGTCAATGTGACCACGGGCAACGGCATCTTCGCGCTGACCACGGGCGGCAACGTCGCGGTCAATGCGGGTGATGTCACTTCGACCGGCAACACCGCAATCATCGCGCAGCAAACCAACGCCGCTGGCACGGGCTCGGTTGTCGTGGGCGCGGGCAATGTCTCGGGAACGACGGGCATCATTGCCAACAACTTCGGCACTGGCACGGTCACCGTCACGGCCAACGGCACGGTGACCGGTACGGCGGCCGAAGGCATCGACGCGATCGGCAACGGCGCGGTGAGCGTCTCGGTTGCCGATATTGTGACCGGCGCGACCAACGGTCTCACGCTGGTCGGCGGGACCGGCGGCACGGGCGACATCCAAGTCACCGGCACCGGCGGGTTCTTCGGCGGCACCGGCGACGGCGCCAACATCCTCAACAACGGCTCGGGCACGGTCACGGTCGACATCTCGGGCGCGAGCGGCTCGACCGCTGGCAACGGCATCATCGTCCGCGACACCGCGGTCGGCGGTGACATCAGTGTTACCACGGGACCGGTGACCGCGCTCGCGGTCGGCAAGAACGCGGTCGATGTCCAGAGCGTATCGGCGACCGCCAATGTCACCGAAGTCGCCAATGGTGACATCAATGCGGGCAATGCTGGCATGGTGGCCGCGATCTTCCCGGCGGCGGCGACCGGCAATATCGACGTGACGGCCAACGGCGCGATCAATGCGCGGTTCGGGGTCGACGCCGAGAATTTCGGCACCGGCACGACCAGCGTCACGACGGTTGGCCCGCTCAATGTCACCACCGGTATCGGCGTTTACGCGCTGAGCACCGGCGGCGACGTTACGGTGTCGGCGAACGATGTCACCTCGACGGGCAACACCGCGATCATCGCGCAGCAGACCAACGCCGCTGGCGCGGGCATCGTCGACGTCGGCGCGGGCAACGTCTCGGGCACGACGGGCATCATCGCAACCAACTTTGGTACGGGCCTGGTCCGCGTCGTCACCGCTGGCACGGTGACCGGCACCGCCGCTGAGGGCATCAAGGCGACCGGCAACGACGCGGTGACCGTGACTGCCTTCGGCACGGTGACCGGCGCGACCAACGGCCTGACTTTGGTCGGTGGCACCGGCGGCGCCGGCAACCTCTTGGTGAACGGCCCCGGCGGCTTCTTCGGGCTGAACGGCAACGGCGCGTCGATCCAGAACAACGGATCGGGAACGGTCACGGTCGACATTTCGGGCGCGAGCGGCGCTACCGGCGGATCCGGCATCCTGGTGCGCGACACCAATGCCGGCGGCGACATCAGCGTCACCACCGCAGCGGTCACGTCAACCGATCAGAACGGCATCGACGCGTTCGGGAGCTCAAACACGGGCAACGTCACGGTCGTGGCCAACGGCGACATCTATGGCGGCAATGCCGGCATCGTCGCGGGCCTGATCAGCACCTCGACCGGCAATGTCGACGTCACCGCCAACGGCGCGGTCGGCGGGAAGTTCGGCGTGGATGCCGAGAATTACGGCACCGGCAATACGACGGTCACCACGATCGGCCCGGTCACCGCGACCACCGGCTATGGCATTGTCGGGCTGACTGACGGCGGCAACGTGGTGGTGAATGCGGGCGACGTGTCCTCGACCGGCGCCGCGGCGATCCTCGCCGAACAGATCAGCGCCGGCGCTGCAGGCACTGTCGGCGTGACTGCCGGCAACGTCTCCGGCAGGACCGGTATCATTGCCCAGACCAACGGCACCGGCGGCATTTCGGTCAATGCGCTGGGCAATGTAACGGGGACCAACGGCAACGGGATCGAAGCGATCAACTTCAATCCGGCGGCGAATGCCGGGACGATCGACGTAACCCAGGCGGCAGGCACCACGATCACCGCGACCAATGGCGCCGGCATCTACACCGATAGCGGCCTGTCGACTGGCATGACGACCGTCACGGTCGCGGGTGAGATCACCGCGGGCACGCCCGGTTACGCCGGGGTCTATGGCACGTCCACTGCGGGCGGCATCACCGTCAACGTAACCGGAACCGGCGTGATCGATCCCGATTACGGCATCGACCTCAGCACCGTCGACGGTCCGTTGGTGGTCAACAATGCCGGCCTCGTCACGGGCGCGATCGATGGCGTCAGGCTGGTGGCGACCGGCACCGGAAGCGCCAATATCAGCAATTCGGGGACGATCTCCGGCGGCAGCAATGCCGTGCTGATCAGCGTGAACAACACGCCGTCGACCCTGTTCAACAGCGGTACGCTGAACGGCGCGGTCAACGTCTTCGGCACGACCGTCGCCACGTCGAACTGGATCAACGGCCCGACGGGGATCGCGAACCTGGGATCCGGCTCGTCGAGCTATTCGGGCAATCTGGCGAACGGCGGCAACGTCAACCTGGGCGCCGGCGGTACGCTGACGATCCTCGGCAATACCCAGAATGCCGGCCGCGTCACCTTTGCCGGTGCGGGGACGTTCACGACGGTTGGATCGATGGCCAACACCGGCATCATCAATGCCCGCAACAATCTGACCAGCAACGTCGTCACGGTCGGCGGCAATTATTCGGGCGGGGGCCAGTTCTGGGCCGACTACAGCACCAATACCGCCACGGCCGATCGCCTGAACATCGGCGGCTCAGCCACGGGCAACACCAATGTCACGATGAACCTGGTCGGTACGCGGTCGTTCGTCCCCGGCGGGTTCCTGCCGGTGGTGACGGTCGCCGGGGCAGCACCCGCCAGCGCCTTTACCTCCAGCACCGTGTTCCCGACGACAGGCTTCATCCTCGACAGCTTCGGGCAGAACCCGTCGAACGCCCATCAGTTCGGTCTGGTCCAGGCGGTCAACCCGACGGCGGCGGGGCTGGGCAACCTCAGCTATATGGCCGAATCGGCGTCGGGCCTGCTCGACGATCCGATCAGCCCGTTCGTGACCAACCGGACCGATGTCGGCGGCACGCGGTTCAGCCTGTGGATGCGCGGCAGCGGTGGACATAGCAAACAGACGATCAGTTCCTCGCTGACCGGCGGTGGTCTGAGCTACACCTCGACCACGCAGTTCCGCACCAGCCAGCATGCCGCCCAGATCGGCGCGGACGTCTCGTTCGGCGGCATTGGCGGCGGTTGGAAGGTCAACGTCGGCGTGATGGGCGGCTGGTACGGCGCCTCGGCTCCGCTCGCGGGTGGCGAGCGGATCAAGGTCGAGACGCCGTTCATCGGCGGCTATGCGGTGGTCGGCAACGGCGCGTTCGAGCTCGAAGGCAATATCCGCAAGGAATGGCGCCACTATACGGTCGCCATGCCGTCGCTGTTCGGCACGGTCGGCACGCAGCGGATGCGCGGCGACGCGACGGCGGGCTCAGCCCGGATATCGTACCGGGTCGGCGGCAAGATCGGCTTCGCCGCGACGCCGTTCGCGTCGTTCAATTATGCCGACACCAAGATCGATCCGCTCGCCATCGACGCGTTCACCGTGTGGACGCCGGGCAGCGATACCACCAAGATCGGCCAGGCCGGCTTGCGCCTGTCCTATCGCGGCGGATCGGAAGCGACGGCGACGTTCGAGCCCTTCATCAGCGCGGCTCGGATGGAGAATTGGTCGCGCGGCGACAGTTCCAGCTTCGCCTTCGGGGCGCCGGTCACGACCTTCTCGCTCCAGAGCAACACCTGGAAGAACGCGATGCGCTATTCGGCGGGTATCCTCGCCAATGCGCATGGCAGCCGGGTCTCGGGCTTCGTGGTCGGCAATATCGACGACGACTCGCGGCTGCGCAGCTTCACGATCAACGCCGGGCTGCGCTTCAACTTCTGATCAATGGGGCATCGGCCGCGTCGCGTCTTCGGACACGACGCGGCCGTTTCGCGTCGCGTTGCGCTGGCGTTAACCCGTGAGAGTGTCGGCGCGGCCGCCTATCGCAGCGATTTGCGCCGCACCAACGTCGACGCCACGGCCAGCGCGGCGATCGGGATGAGCAGCACGTAGAAGGCGATCGTCCCCTGGAACATCGCGAAGATATGTCCGACGACGAACGAGCCGGTCGTCCCGCCGAGCGCCGAGAACACCACGATCAACCCGACCATCGCCGGCTGCTCCCTGGGCGCCATCGACGACAGGATCGCCGAATTCAGCGCGGGATAGATCGGCGCCATCATCAGCCCGATGGCCGGGAACAGAAAGGCAGCGATCGGCGCGCCGGCCCAGCTCGTCACCTGACCATGATGCGCGGCGGCGAGCGGCAGCACCGCGACAATCAGCACCCCCATGCCGATCAGGCATCCCAGCACCAGCGGAAACCAGCCGGTGCGCCGCACGACGACGCCGGCCCCCAGCCGCCCTGCCGCCAGGCATACCGCGAAGATCGACGCGGCCTGCACGCTCATCGGCGCCGACAGCCCCAGCAATTCGCGGTTGAAGGTCGGCAGCCACGATCCGATGCCCTGTTCGACCAGGACGTAGCAGAAGATCGCGGCGATGAAGCTGAGGCTCAGCGGCCGCCAGGCGAGCGCGACCATCTCGGCGAATTTCTGTCCCGCCCCCTGCTGTGCGGTTGCGGGTTCGTCGACCGCGCTTTCGTCATACGGTGTGACCGCGAGCAGCGCCAAGGCGACGAGGCTGACGGCGGCGAGTACGTAATAGACGTTCAGCCATTGCCGGCTGCCCGGATCGGCGGGGTCGATGAAGGCGGCGAAGACCCAATAGCCGCTCAGCACGCCAAGCATGAACACGCCCTCGATCACGTTGAGCAGCGACGCATGGCGCGCGCTGTCCTCGGTCAACAGGCCGACAAAGCTGTAGACCGAGACCTTGGTCACCCCGAACGCGACGCCGACCGCGAGGAACAGCAGGCGCGTAGTCCAGAAACCCGGCAACAAGGGCATCGCCAGGCAGGCGATCGCCACCAAGGCGAGCGCGGCGATCATCGCGCGCCGCAGCCCAAACCGCGGCAGCTGCGCCGCCAGCAGGAAGCTGGTCGCCGCGATCGACAGATCCTTGAATCCCTCGAGCGAGCTCGCCGCGACCTTGGTGACGTGAAACGATTCGATCGATTGCAGGATCACGGTGCCGACGCTGTTGAGCAGCACCGCGAACACGGCATAGGTCAATGCCAGTGCGACGATCATGCGGGTCCTATTCATGCGCCTCCCCTGCCGGGATGTCCGGCTTATTGTCTTGACCATCTCCTATTATGAAATGCATATCATTGGCAATCGGGCGTTTGATCGCCGCATCGGAGAGGAATTGCGTGGGGCGGTCATTACCCGAAGCGTCTTTTGCTGACGTGCGATTTGCACGCGACGCCTGGCGCCTTGCGGCGGACGGCGAATCCGCCCGGTCGGACCATGTTCCCGCGCTGTTTTCGATCGGCAACGGTTTCATCGGCATTCGCGGCCCGGGCGAGGCGGCGGAGGCGCCCAAAGTCTATCTGAACGGCGTCTATGAACGCGTGCCGATCGCCTATCACGAGGCGGCGCATGGCTATGCCCGCGAGAGCGATCTTCGCCTGGCGGTCGCCGATGCCACCCGGCCGGCGATCCTGGTCGGCGGCACACCCGTCGAAGCGCCGGTGAGCGTCGAGCTCGACCTTGCGCGGGGCGTGCGCACCGAGAGTTTCGCTGGACCAGCGGGGATCGTGTTCGAGCAATTCGTCTCGATGGCCGATACCGCATTGGTGCTGACGCGAGTCAGCTTCGCCTACGGCGCCGATGTGTCCGCTTCGCCGATCGTGACGCCGCCGCCGGGAAGCGGCGATCGGGTCGCCGATGTCGCTAGCGAGGGCGTTTACGACCCGCGCGTCGCGCCGGTGATGGCGACCAGCCCCTGGGTCGACCCGCAGGTTCATGACGAGCCCGGCACCGCCATGCGCAGCGATCGCCTGCGCACGAGCGGATTCGTGGTGACGTGCGCGATGCGCGAGATCGGGCGCCGGACCGTCGATGGCCGGGTACAGGTCGATTTCGCCTCCGGCTATCACGCCGGAACCGACGGGCAGGGCGTCGAGGCGATCACCGCCCTACTGCGTGCCGCGGTCGAGCGAGGCTATGACGCCCTGCTGGCCGACCAGGTCGCCTGGTTCGCGGATTTCTGGGCGGCGAGTAACGTTGCCTTCGCAGGCCAGCCCAACGCCGAACTCGCGATCCGCTTCGCCTTGGCCGAGCTGGCGATGGCGGTGGGGCGCGACGGCAAGACTTCGATCGGCGCCAAGGGGCAGACCGGCGAAGGCTATGAAGGCCATGTCTTCTGGGACGCCGATCTCTACGTCATGCCGGTGTTCGCCTTCACCCGGCCGGATATCGCCCGAGCGATGCTCGCATGGCGGATTTCCAAGCTTGCCGCCGCGCGCGACAATGCGCGGGCGATGGGGCACGAAGCGGGCGCGCTCTATCCGTGGCGGACGATCGGCGGGCACGAATGCTCGTCCTATTTTCCCGCCGGCTCCGCCCAATATCACATCAATGCCGACATCGCTTATGCGCTGGAAATCTATCTCGCGGCGAGCGGCGATCGCTCGCTGCTCGACGCCGGCGGCGCGGCGATGCTGGTGGAGACGGCGCGCATCTGGCTCGCGATCGGGTATCACGACGCGGCGCGCGGCGGCGCCTTCGTCATCAATCGCGTGACCGGGCCGGACGAATATTCGGCGATCGTCGACAACAACCTCTACACCAACATGATGGCGGCGCGGCATTTGCGGTTCGCCGCACGCGAAGGGCTGGCGTCGTCGTTGATCGACGATGCGGAAGCCGCGCGGATGATCCGCGCCGCCGACGAGATGTTCCTGCCCTTCGACGACGAGCGCCAAATCTATGCGCAGGACGACGCTTTTTTCCGTCTCGACCCATGGCCCTTCGAGGAAACGCCGCCCCAGGCCTATCCGCTGCTGCTGCACTTCCATCCGCTCGCCATCTATCGCCGCCGCGTCTCGAAACAGGCGGATGCGGTGCTTGCCTTGGCGCTGATGCCCGAGGCGTTCGACCCGGCGATGCGGCGGCGGATGCTCGACACGTACGAAGCCACCACGGTCCACGATTCGACCTTGTCGGCGAGTGCCTTCGCGACCGCTGCGGCGCATGCCGGCCACGGCGCGCGGGCGGCGCATTATTGGCGCATCGCGGCGCTGACCGACCTCAACGATCTGTTCGGCAATGCCGATCACGGCCTGCACATGGCGGCGTTGGCGGGGAGCTGGACCACCCTGGCGATGGGCTTTGCCGGCATGCGCGTCGACGGCGACGTGCTGTGCTTCGATCCTGTGGAGATTCCCGGCCTGTCCGACTATCGTTTCACCGTCACCTTCCGCGGCGCGCGGGTCGATGTCGCGGTGTCGGGCCGCACCGCCAGCGTGTCGGTGTGCGGCGATCGCGCGGTCGCGGTCCGGGTCGCCGGTCAAGAGGTCGCGGCCTGATAATGGCGTTCCGTGCGGCGATCTTCGATCTCGATGGGGTGCTGGTCGACAGCGCCCGGCTGCATTTCGTCGCCTGGAAACGGATCGCCGACGAGCTCGGCATCGCGTTCGACGAGCATGACAATGAGGCGCTCAAGGGCGTCGACCGCATGGGATCGCTCGATCATATCCTGGCGCTGGGCAATGTGTCGCTAAACCCCGCGGTGCGAGAGGAACTCGCGGCGCGCAAGAACGGCTATTATCTCGACGCGCTGGCAACGATGAGCGATGCCGACATCTTGCCCGGCGCCACCGCTTTACTGGCGGGCGCCCGCGCCGCCGGACTGTCGCTGGGGATCGCCTCGGCCAGCCGAAACGCGACGATGGTGCTTGAGCGGGCAGGGCTGTTGGGCTCGATCGATTTCGTCGCGGACGCCGCCAAGGTCGCGCGGTCCAAGCCCGCGCCGGACATCTTCCTGGCTTGTGCGGCAGGGCTGGGCGTCGCGCCCGCCGCGTGCGTCGGGTTCGAGGACGCCGCGGCTGGCGTGACCGCGATCAAGGCGGCGGATATGGTCGCGATCGGGATCGGCGATGCTGCCATCCTGGCCGAAGCCGACTTGGTGTTCGCCTCCACCGCGGCGGTCGATCTCGACAGGGTGTTGCGACTGGCCCCGGCTGCTTCTCAGGTCTGACGAACGATCAACCGGGTCGGGAGCACGCTCGATTTCGGTTTCCCGCCATCGAGGATCTGCATCAGCTTTTCGACCAGGATGGCGCCGGCCAGATGGGTTTCCTGTTCGATCGTGGTCAGCGCGGGGGTGAAGTCGGCCGCCGGCGGGATGTTGTTGTAACCGCACAGCGAATAGTCGGCTGGCGCCTCCAACCCCAGTTCGCGGAACGCGGCGACGATCGCAATCGCCGCGGTGTCCGAGAAAGCGAAGACCGCGTCGGGCGGGGGATTGTCGCGCAGCCACGCCAGCATCTGCTGGTAAACGGGCGCATAGGCCATATGCTCGACCTCGAGGTGCTCGACCGTCACCTCGGGATGCTTGGCGGCGACCGCGCGCAGGCCGTCGAACCGCATCCGGATCTCGGCATGCGCTACATTGCCGACGAACAGCCAGCGTTTGGCGCCGCGCTTGACGAACAGGTCGCCGGCCAATTGCCCGCCCAGGCGATTGTCGCTGCCGACCGAGCAATAGGGTTCGGCAGGATCCACGCCGCCCCAGACCACGAACGGAGCCCCGGCCCGTGCCAGATCGCGCAGCATCGGGCCGCGCACGCCTTGCCCGAGGAAGATGAACCCGTCGGCGACGCGCGAGCTGATCAGGTCGAGATGGCTCTGCACTTCGCTGAGGTTGGACGGCGAAAGCAACAGATCCTGGTTGCGCACCGATAAGGCCTCGGACACGCCGGCGAGCAATTCGAAGATGAACGGATCGGCGATTCGCCCGGCGCGATGCGAGCCGAAATCGAGCACGACGGCGACCGTGTCGTTGCGCGCCTGGCGCAGTTTCTGCGCGTTGCGGTTGATCGCATAGCCATTTTCGCGCGCGACGCGCAGCACGCGTTCGCGCGTCGCTTCATTGACCAGCGGACTGTTGTTGAGAACGCGCGACACGGTCGGCTTCGACACATTGGCGAGCCGGGCGATATCCCCCATGTTCAGATCCATCGCACGTCGGCGCAAAGCTCGGCTCCTCAATCAGCGGGCCGCCGGACAACCACTGAAACTGGTTTCCGACGATCCTCGACGATGCACCGCCCCCGCTCAGCGGGTCCAAAATAGGCTGGTCGCGATACCCGATGCAACAAGCGCTTTACGCGATGACGCGATAAAGCGCCCCGCACGCCTTTTGTACCCCGATAGCGGTCTGAAATTTCGTTGCAGGCGCTGTGACATCTCTGCCACATCCGCCACCTGTTCCCTTCGGTTATACTATTGATATAAAAGGAACTATTATAATAATACGCTTATGTAACGGTGTATTGAAATGCAATTCATTCGTGTGTAGACCCCATCCTCAGGCGCTTCCCGAGCAGGAAGGCAGCGGCAGGAGAGGATCATGATGGTTTCGCGCAATCGCAATTTCGTTGCTGTGTCGGGGTTCGCGCTGGCGATTGCCCTGGCCTATCCGGCCGCGGCGCAAGAAACGCCCGCAGCAGCGCCCGCCGCCGATCCCGCGCAGGCTGCGGACACCGCGCCGCCCGCCGATCTGCCCGACATCATCGTCACCGGCCGCGCCGCGGGTAACGGCATCAACAAGCTCGAGGCCGGCTATTCGGTGACGACGCTATCGGCCGACGATATCAAGCTCCAGGCGCCCAAGAGCTCGGGCGACGTGCTCAAGTCGATCCCCGGCGTGTGGGTCGAGAGTTCGGGCGGCGTCGGCACCTCGAACATCTTCGTCCGCGGCATCCCCAGCACCGGCGACGCGCCGTTCGTCACGATGCAGTTCAACGGCGTGCCGGTCTATGGATCGAGCAGCCTGTCGTTCATGGATCAGACCGGCATCGTTCGCCTCGATGAAACCGTCGCGGGGATCGAAGGCGTCAATGGCGGTCCGGCCTCGCTGTATTCGGACGGCCAGCCCGGCCTGACAACCAATCTCCGCCTGCGCGAAGGTCATGACCAGACGCAGGGCAGCATCGGCGCGTCGATCACCGATTACAGCGCCTGGCGAGTCGACGGCTGGCTCAGCGGCAAGCTCGCTGACGATCTTTATTATATGGTCGGCGGGTACGTCTCGCGCGGTGACACGGTGCGCAGCGCCGGCTTCAACACCGAGCGCGGCCAGCAGATCATCGCCAACATCACCAAGAAATTCTCGCACGGCAAGTTCAACATCTTCGCCCGCTACACCGACGATCACGGCGAATGGTTCCTGCCGTTCGCGGCAAACGTGCCCGGCATCGATCGCGGCACGTACAACCAGCTCAACCAATATACGCGTTATGCGACGATCATCTCGCCGGGGTCGGCGGGCAGTGGCGCGACGGAACGCGTCGACCTTGCCGATGGCCGCGGCTGGAAGGGCGTTGTCACCGGCGCCAGCCTCGATTACGATTTCGGCGGCGGGATCAGTTTCACCGACCGCTTCGGATTCACCAGCGGCACGCTGCGGACGACGGGGCTCGTTCCGCAAGGCGCCGGCGCCATCACCGTGGCCAATGCGCTCGCGACGGCTGGCAATCCCGGCCAAACGCTCGTTCACACGATCAACACCGGCCAGACGCTGGCGCCGACCGACTATGTGCAGCAATTCGGTTCGTGGTGGGTCGACAAGAAACTCCAGAACGTCTCGAATGAGGCCGTGGTCAATTTCAAGACCGGCCCGAACACGCTCAACCTCGGTTATTATTTCTCGCACTTCACCTCGGACGACGCCTGGAGCCTGGGCGGCAATCGCTGGATGCAGGTGGGCGGCTTCGGCGACCTGGTCGACCTGAACAATGGCGCGCTGTCGGCCTTCGCCATTTCGGATCGCGGGCGCGCCACGGTGAACGCGATCTATGTGTCGGATTCGTTCAACATCACCGACGCACTGCGCCTCGATGCCGGCGTCCGCCACCAATGGACCGATATCGACTTCACCATCGCCGGCAATGGCCTGCCCGATTCGGCGAAGATCAGCCGAGAGGCGACGCCGTGGACGGTCGGGCTCAACTATCGCGCGACCCGTAATTTCGACGTCTATGCCCGCGTCTCGCAAGGCTATCACTCGCCATCGTTCGACGATGTCCGCTCGCAGCTCGGCAATACCGGACCGCGGCTCGACCTGAACTGGAAAGTGCGCTCCTACGAAGGTGGCGTGAAATATCGCGGCGGCGGGTTCGAAGCGTCGGTGACCGGCTTCTACGACAAGGTCGTGGGCGCGGTGTACAACGATGTCGGCGTGCCGCCGCAGATCGCCGGATCGAAGACCAAGGGTATCGAATTCGACGCGTCTTATCACAGCGCGAGCGGGTTCGGGTTCATCGGCAACGCCGTGCTCGAAGATGCCAAGACCGACACGCCCAACATCCCGGACTTCGACGGCAAGAAAGCGCAGCGCATCCCGTCCTATCAGGTGCGCTTCACGCCGACCTATACCGCGCGCTTCTCGGACAAGTCCGACATCACTTTCTACGGCACGTACGAAGCGATCGGGAAACGGTATAGCGATCTCGCCAATACCCAATTGCTGCCGGCTTACGCCACGTTGAGCGCCGGGCTGCGCGCCAAGGTGGATGGTTACACGCTACAGATTTCCGGGGATAATCTCACCAATTCGCATGGTCTGACCGAAGGCAATCCGCGGTTCCTTGCGGGGCCAGGCGCGGCGCTCCCCGACGTGCGTCCGATCTTCGGCCGGTCGTACCGGGTGTCGGTCAGCTACGCTTTCTGAGCTGGCCAGTAATAATGGAAAAGGGGGCGGCGTCCGAGGACACCGCCCCTTTTTTCGTTTTCGGACAGTCGGAAGGCTTCGCGCGTCGGGACATATCGATGGCGAGGGAGCCTGTCGCGCCATGCCGCGTTTCAGGGACGCCGATCCTTCCTATTTGGCCTATCACCCATCCCGGCGACCGCCCGTCGTCCCCGCACGGAGACCGACCGCATGAGCGACGATCTGTTTACTTTCTCCGGCCTCCATCTGCACCCTGACCCGTCGCGCACGGTGATCAAACCGTTCAGCGTCGATTATCCCGAACCGTTCCGCGATGCCGCGCATCCTCGCATGCGCACGGTGATCGAGCGCGTGCTGTCGCTCGATGAAGCCAGTTGCCGCAGGGATTGCCAAACCGTGGTCGCCTCGCTGTCCGAGCGACATCGCAATGTCGAGACCATGTTGACGCGCCGGTTCGAGGCTGTGCGCGACAGCTTACCGGAAAACGTCACGGCGAACCCGGAGCAGCAGCTGCTGATCGGTGCCTATCTCAGCGCCGAATATTCGTTCGAGGCGGCGGCCCTGTTCAACCCCAGCATCGTGTTGCGGATGAACCAGGATGACGCGCCGGCCGATGGCCTGAACTTCATCCTCTCCTTGCGCGGCATCGGCGAAGGCCATGTCTCCTCGGTCACCTTCCGCACCGGCAATTGGAGCGCGAGCTCCGGTTTCCGGGTCGACGATCCGAGCCCCTGGGTCACCTCGCCGCGGATCGAAGGGCCGGACGAGAGCGGCACGTCGGGCACGACGCGGATCATCTGCGAGGGGAGCCAGGAGCCGTCCGAGAGCGTCCTGTTTCCGATTACCGCCAGCCAGCGCCAGGGGATCGAGGATCTGCGCATGGTACGGTTCGCCGAAGAGGACGGATCGCCGAGCTTCCTCGGCACCTATACCGCGTTCGACGGTCGCGATGCGCGCTGCGAACTGTTCCGCGGCACCGGCATCAACACGTTCGAGCTGACGGTGCTCAAGGGATCGGTACCGCAGAGCAAAGGCATGGCGCTGTTCCCCCGCCGCGTCGACGGCCGGTTCAACATGATCGGCCGCCAGGACAATGAGAATCTGTGGCTGATCGTATCGGACGACATCACTACCTGGAATGGCGGCACCAAGCTCATCGGCCCGCGCTATCCGTGGGAATTCATCCAGATGGGCAATTGCGGCTCACCGATCGAGATTGACGAGGGATGGCTGGTCATCACGCACGGCGTCGGCATGATGCGCAATTATTGCATGGGCGCCTGCCTGCTCGACAAGGCCGATCCGACCAAATTGCTCGCACGCACGCCCGAACCTATCCTGCGCCCCAGCCCCGGGGAAAGCATCGGCTACGTCCCCAATGTCGTCTATGGCTGCGGCGCGATCGTCCATGATCGCACGTTGCTGCTACCATTCGGAATCGCCGACAATTTCGCGAGCTTCGCCAGTTGCAGCGTCGATGCGTTGCTCGCGCGGATGGACTGAGGAGCACCGGCTTTCCGGCGGCGGCAACGAATTGAGCCAGTCCGGATTGCGCGCACGATATTCGCCCGTGTCGTCGCTCAGACTATATCTATCGATATATTTACGGCGGCGGCACCGGCGTGAGAGGCTCCGGTGTTTCGACATGATGTCGACAAAAAGGGGACAAGCATGGCACGTCTTGCTGCTTCGATCGCGGCCTTCGCCCTCCTGACGGGGATTCCGATGAGTCTCCAGGCGCAATCCGCGCAGGGCCTGTTGAAGTCCGGTAATGTCTATCACGCCGCGGTTTGCCCGGGGCTGGCGGGTCCAGGAACGGCGCGTTGCCACGCGCGGATCGTCACCGACGACAAGGGCAAGCCGATCGAACGCGATGCGACGCCCAATGTCGTTCCATCGGGCTTCGGTCCCACCGACTTGCGGGCCGCCTATAACGTCTCCGCGCAAGGGAGCAGCACGACGACCGTCGCGATCGTCGATGCCTATGGCTATACGAACGCGGAAAGCGACCTCGCGACCTATCGCGCAACCTATGGGCTTCCGCCCTGCACGACCGCGAACGGCTGCTTCACCAAATACAATCAATCCGGCGTGAAGGGTAATTATCCGCGCCAGAATAACGGCTGGGCGCAGGAAACCGCGCTCGACCTCGATATGGTCAGTGCGATGTGCCCGGGATGCAAGATCATCCTGGTGCAGGCGAATTCGGCGAGCTTCAGCAATCTGGCGGCGGCGGTGAACACCGCGGCCTCGCTGGGCGCGCACGTCATCAGCAACAGCTATGGCGGCGGCGAAACCGGATCGCAGGCCTATGAATCGGCCTATGACCATGCCGGCGTGGCGGTCACCGTCAGTTCCGGCGACAGCGGTTATGGCGTGCAATTCCCGGCCTCCTCGCCGCACGTCATCGCGGTCGGCGGCACGACGCTCAAGCGCAACACCAGCGCGCGCGGCTGGGGTGAGACGGTGTGGGCCGGCGCGGGTAGCGGGTGCAGCACTATCTATGCCAAGCCCAATTGGCAGCTCGATGGCGGTTGCGCGATGCGGATGGAAGCCGATGTCGCGGCGGTCGCCGATCCGGCCACCGGCGTGGCTGTCTACGGACCGGGTAACGGCGGTAGGTCGGCATGGCTGGTGTTCGGCGGCACCAGCGTGGCGGCACCGTTGATCGGCGGCATCTATGGCGCCAATGGTGGCGGCGTGACCTATGGCAGCAATCCTTATGCCAATACCGGCGCGCTGTACGACGTGACGTCGGGTAGCAACGGCAGCTGCGGCGGTACGTATTTCTGCACCGCGCGCGCCGGTTATGACGGACCCACCGGCCTGGGCACGCCCAACGGCATCACCGCGTTCTGATACACGAACCTCGGACGATGGAGCTCATCGTCCGAGGTTCGCACTAGGCAATTTCGGCTGGATTAACGCAAGTCGGCGAGATTCTCGTCGAGCATCTCAAGCGCAACGTCGAGGCATTTGAGCCGCACGGGACCGCGGCCGATATCGCCGAAATGCTCTTCGCGGTGCGCGACCTCGCCGCCGCGACGCAGGCAGCCGAAATGGACCAACCCGGGCTCGTCGTCCGGGCCGCCGGGCCCGGCAAAACCGGTGATAGATACCGCGATATCGCCGTGCGAGCGTTCGAGCGCGCCGCGCACCATGGCGATCGCGGTCTCGCGGCTGACCGCACCGCGACGCTCGACGGTATCGCGGTCGATCGCCAGCAACTCGCATTTGGCTTCGTCGGTATAAACGACGAAGCCGCGCTCGAACGCGCGGCTCGCGCCTTCGACATCGGTCAGCAGCGACGCGAGCAGGCCGCCGGTGCAACTTTCGGCGGTGACGATCGCCAGGTCGCGGTCGCATGCCTTCTTCAACAGCGCACGCGCGGCCCGTTCGATCCGATCGGGCAAGACATCCAGCAATTCGCTCATCGTGCCGCGTCCTCCTCCTTGCTCGCGCGGCCGCCGTGGGCGGCTCCTGGTCGTTGTGGAATGGCAACAAACCATGGCGCGCTCGGGTTTCCGCAGCGGCGGCGGAAAAAGACTAACCTGGGTCAGGCCCGCGATATTTCCGGCAACTTCGCGGCACGTTCCTCGTTGGGCAAGCGCGGGGCGGGCGATCGTTTGCCAGCTATCGAGGAGGCCAAGATGGGCTTGTTTTCCAAGGACATCAAAACGTTCGACGATTTGTTCGTCCACACGCTCCAGGACATCTATTATGCCGAGAACCAGATCACCAAGGCGCTGCCGAAGATGATCGAAAAAGCGACAGATTCCCAGCTCAAGCAGGGCTTCGAAACGCATCTTCGCGAGACCGAGGGGCAGATCAAGCGGCTCGAACAGGTGTTCCAGATGCATGGGCAGGAGCCGAAGCAGGTCGATTGTCCGGCGATCGACGGCATCATCAAGGAAGCTAACGAAATCGCCGGCGACGTGGAGGACAAGAATGTGCTCGACGCCGCGTTGATCGCCGCTGCGCAAGCGGTCGAGCATTATGAGATCACACGCTACGGCACGTTGATCGCCTGGGCGAAGCAACTCGGCCGGTCCGATTGCGCGGCTGTCCTCGCCGAGACTTTGGCCGAGGAAAAGGCGACCGACGAGAAGCTCACGACGATGGCCGAAACCAAGGTCAATTCGAACGCCGAGCTCGAAACCGCCTGACCATTGCCGTTACGGCTGGCGGAGCGTGCGTTCCGCCAGCCGTACTTTTCTCGTTCATCGCGCAGCGCGCAATAGGCGACATCAGCCGTTGCCCTGGCGTCGGCGGGTTTCCCAGCCTTTCTTGGCCGCGGCCGAGCGCTCGGCATGTGTCTGGCTGGACCCACCCTTGCGGCCGCCCTTGCGCGAGCTTTCGTGATTTTCCTTCTTGCCGCGTCCGGATCCGGACTTCTTGCCGCCGCCCGATTCCTTGTTGACCGTCGCCCAGGCGCGGCGTTCGGCTTCTTCCTTGCCGACGCCGCGATCCTCATAGCCTTCCTCGATATGCTCGGCCTTGCGCTTCTGCTTATCGGTATAGCTGGATTTGTCTCCGCGAGGCATGATCTTCTCCTTCCGTTGGCCCTCCGCTCACTTCGGTACCGCCATTGGCGCCAGATGCTGGTAAAGCTGTTGGTCTGTTCGGCGCGTTGCAACGCGCCGAGCACGCCGTTGATACCGTCGCCTGAATTGCGGAACCGGTCGACGAACACGTCGCAGGTCATCCTGGTCACGGGCGCTCCTTGGCGGCGATGGGTTGCTCGGGAGCAAAACGAGCTTATCGTTCAGGCGATCCGGCCCTCGCGCCGGAATCTTGTGTTCAACCCGTCCATCCGCACCGCTGCAACCAATGTAAGCCACTGGTCGTTCACGAATGTCTTGGAAATAAAAAGGGGAAGGCATGACCGCAGCGCGTCGCCAAGGGCGCCATTCGATCACCGCTGACGAATGGCGACAGATTGTGGACAGCGCGGTCGATACCGCCATCATCGCCACCGACGTCGAAGGTCGAGTCACCAGTTGGAATGAGGGCGCGCATCGGCTGCTCGGCTGGCGAGAGGAAGAGATGCTAGGCGGCACGCTCGAGGGGCTGTTTCCCGACGGCCTCGGCGCGGCGGCGCTGGAAAACGAACGCCGCGAGGCGCTGGACTCGGGTCGTGGCGGTGGCGCCGAAGGCTGGCGGGTGCGCATGGATGGCAGTCGCATCTGGGCGACCGGGGAGATGTCCCCGATCCGCAATGGCGATGGCGTTGTCATCGGTTTTACCAAGATATTGCGTGACCGGTCGCGGCAACGCGAGGCCGAGGAGGCCTTGATCGAGGAACGGCGCGCGCTCGAGATTCTGAACCGGGCCGGATCGGCGCTGTCCGTCGAAACCGACTTGCACAAGCTGGTCCAGATCGTGACCGATGCCGGCGTCGAGCTGACCAAGGCGGCGTTCGGTGCCTTTTTCTACAATGTGCTCAACGATGCGGGCGAGAGCTATATGCTCTACACATTGTCGGGCGTGCCAGAGGAGGCCTTCTCGAAATTCCCGATGCCGCGCAACACAGCGGTGTTCGCGCCGACCTTCAACGGCGAGGGGATCGTTCGCTCGGACGATATCACCAAGGATCCGCGTTACGGGCACAACGCCCCCCGCAAGGGCATGCCGGAGGGACATCTGCCGGTCCGCAGCTACCTGGCCGTGCCGGTGATCGCGCGTGACGGCGACGTGATCGGCGGGTTGTTTTTCGGTCATGACCAGGTCGGCGTTTTTACGCCGGCGTCGGAACGCGGTCTCGAGGGTCTGGCGGCGGAAGCGGCGGTGGCGATCGACAATGCGCGCTTGTTCCAGGCGCTCCAGCTCGAGCTGAGACAGCGCCGCGCCGCCGAAGCCGACCTCGCCGCGAGCGAGGACCGGTTGCGCCTCGCCAATGAGGCCGCCGACATCGGAACCTGGGACTTCGATCCGGTGACTCGCGACTTGCGCTGGGACGCCAGGTGCAAGGAGCTCTTCGGCCTGTCACCCGACGCAGAGGTCAGTTATGAGGGCGACTTCCTCGCAGGACTGCACCCTGACGACCGCGCGCGTGTGGACGCCGCGGTGCAAGCGGCGCTCGATCCCGACGGGTCCGGCGATTATGACACCGAATATCGTATCATCGGCCTTACCGATGGTGTCGAGCGCTGGCTGGCAGCGAGCGGCCGCGCGATATTCGATGAGGGAAAAGCGGTCCGCTTCATCGGCACCGTCCTCGATATCACGGCGCGACGGGAAAACGAGGCGCGGCTGCGTGAGTTGAACGATGGGCTCGAGGAGCAGGTCGCGGCCGAAGTCGCCCGGCGCAGCGAAGTCGAGGAAGCCTTGCGTCAGGCGCAGAAGATGGAGGCGGTGGGTCAGCTGACTGGTGGAATCGCGCACGACTTCAACAATCTGTTGACCGTGGTCACCGGCAATATCGGCATTGCCCAGCGTGCGCTCGACGCCGCGGACGTGGGCGACGTGCGCGCCCGGCGCTCGCTCGACAATGCGATGAAGGGCGCGGAGCGGGCCGCGGCGCTCACCCAGCGGCTGCTTGCCTTTTCCCGCCGCCAGCCGCTCGCGCCCAAGCCGATCGATCCCGACAAGCTGGTTTCGGGCATGTCCGATTTGTTGCAGCGGTCGCTTGGCGAGCTGATTCGGCTGGAGATCGTGACCTCGCCGGGCCTGTGGCGGGCGGAAGCCGATCCCAACCAGCTGGAGAGCGCGATCCTCAATCTCGTGCTCAATGCCCGCGACGCGATGCCCGAAGGCGGCGAACTGACGATCGAGACCGGGAACGCCCGCCTGGACGAGGGTTATGCCGCGATCCAGGCGGAAGTGCCGCCCGGCCAATATGTCATGATCGCGGTCACCGACACGGGAAGCGGCATGCCGCGCTCTGTGATCGAGCGGGCGTTCGAGCCGTTCTTCACCACCAAGGAGGTGGGCAAGGGCACCGGGCTCGGCCTTTCGATGATCTATGGCTTCGTCAAACAGTCGGGCGGCCACATCAAGATCTACTCGGAGGAAGGCGAAGGCACGACGGTCAAAATCTATTTGCCGCGCCTGCTCAGCGGCGACGCCGAAGACGAGGAGCCGGCGCGATCGACGCCGGGAATCGAGCAAAGCCCGCGGCAGGAGACAGTGCTGGTCGTCGAGGATGACGATGATGTGCGCACCTATACCGTCGATTGTCTGCGCGAGCTCGGCTATCGCGTGATCGAAGCACATGACGGCCCGTCCGCGCTTCGCCTGCTCGAACGGCAGGGGGATCCGGTCGCCTTGCTGTTCACCGATGTCGTGATGCCCGGCATGAGCGGTCGCGAATTGGCCGACCAGGCGCGCAAGGTCCAGGCTAACCTGAGGGTTCTCTACACATCGGGCTATACGCGCAATGCGATCGTGCATGGCGGCCGGCTCGATCCCGGGGTCGAGATGATCACCAAACCCTTCACCTTCGAGGCGCTGGCCCGCAAGGTCCGCGACATGATCGATTGCGGCACCGGCAATGTCCTGATCGTCGAAGGCAAATCCACGGTGCGATCGCTCCTCGTCGAGGCCCTGGCGGCAAGCGGGTTGCGCGTCGAAGAAGCCGGAACCGGCAACGAAGCTCTGGGCAAGGTGCGCGCGGCGCAGGGACGTTATGACGCGATCGTGCTCGACGACGAACTTCCCGATCACACCGGCGACAGCTTGTTGCGCGAGTTGCGCGCTCTCTACTCGGATTTGCCCATCGTCATTGCCTCGCACGGCCGTGCGGGCGACCTAAAGCTCCAATTCGATGGGGACCGCTGTGTGGCGGTGATTGCCAAGCCTTACAGAGTGGGGGAGTTGCAGGATACGCTCCGGCAGCTCGGCGTGGCTTGCCAGGAAGCCGGAAAATAACAGCGGAGATCGGGGACCGACGACATTGGGAAAAGCCGGTCCCCAGAATAGATTACGGTTTCGCCGGGGTGTCGATCTTGATGTCGGCATCGACCTTCTTCGTATTGCCGAGCATGTTTTGGCCAAACATCAGGAACAAGATCACGGCGATTACCGCGAGAACTGCGGCGAGGAGGGCAATTGCTCCTCCACTACCGCCTCGCTCGATCACCGTCGTTTTCTCACCTTCTGCCATCGCGCCTCTCCTTTATTGCTGCACGATAACCGGTAGGGTCGTTACCTGGTTCCAACACTGGGGATCCATTTCCGGGTATTGGCTGATTGGCGAGGTTCAGAGTCTGCCAAGCAACAGGAGGATAATCAGGATCAGGACGATAAGTCCCAGGCCGCCCGACGGCGCATATCCCCAGTTTCGGCTATGACTCCAAGTCGGAAGAGCGCCGATCAAGGCGAGTACCAGGATGATGATGATGATGGTTCCAAGCATCGGCCCACTCCTGTTCTGATTGGAAAGCACAACCAGTGGTCGCGGCCGCGGTTCCAGCAGTGGCGCGGGTGCGAAACGACTTCGTCTCTTCGCCGCGGGGCTTCTCTTTTGTCTATGCAGCGGCGTAGCCGAGGCGGCGGTCAGGGCGTGCCGGAAGGGGATTCGTCGCCCAACGGCGCGGCGGGGACCGTCATCGCGCTCTAATTCCGCGGATTCGCCGCGAGACTGCCGCGTTCGATGAACTCATAGGGTAGCTCGACGCAGGCATTGCCGTCGCGGGTCTGCTGCCCCGGCCCGATGAGCAGGTCGATCGCGGCCGCTGCCATTTCCGGATTGGGCTGGCGCACGGTGCTGAGCTGTGGCCAGGCCATGCGCGACACCGGGGCGTCGTCGAACCCGACGATCGACAAGGCGGTGGGGACGGCGATCTGGTGGCGCATGGCGACGACCAACGCGGCCAGCGCCATTTCGTCGTTGCTGGCGAAGATCGCGGTCGGCGGCTCGGCATCGCCCAGGATCGCCTCCGCCGCGATCAAGCCGGAGCGGAACGTGAAATCGCCCTGCAACACGCGTTTCGGCGGGATCGATATGCCGGCGGCGGTGAGGGCGTCGCAAAACCCTTCCCACCGCCGCACGGTCGCGCTGTGGGTGGGATTGCCCTTGATGAAGCCGATATCGCGATGGCCGAGCGCGATCAGCTTCTCGGTCACTTCGCGCGCCGCGGCGCGGTCGTCCATGCGGACTTGCGGGGTGCGGTCGAGCGCGTGGCCGGGGGCAATGCGGACGATCGGCACCTCGTTCGCCTCGAGCATGTCGATCAGGTCCGGCCAGTCGCAAATCGGCGGGGTGAGCACTGCGCCTGCCAGCTTTACCGTCCGCAGCGTGGCATCGAGCCGCGCCATCCAATCGGGTTGGGTGCGGTCGACCTCTTCGATCAGCAAGTGATGACTGAGCGCGCGGCAGCGGGTGAGCGCGCCGCGTTGGAGGTCGGCGGCATAGACCGAGGCCGGATCATCGAAAAACATCGCGATCAGGAACGACTTGGCGCTGGACAGGCCGCGCGCGAAGGCGTTGGGCCGATAATCGAGTTCCGCCACCACGCGCATGACCTGTTCGCGCACTTCGGGGCGGACATGCACTTCATCGTTGATGACGCGCGACACTGTCTTGGGCGACACGCCCGCGCGTTCCGCGACGTCCTTGATGGTGACCGTCTTCATGCCATGCAAATGTCCGCCAGCCGACCGGCCGGTGAGGCTGTGCGATAATACCAATTGGCGCGGAAGCAAGGCCGGGACGTCATAAGGACGCTTCCGCCCGTCTCACGTTACCCGCAATGGTGACGCTCAGCGGCAATCGACCACCCCTTCCGGCGGCGAGGCGAAGCGGATGGCGGAGATGGTCAGGTCGAGCCGGCCGGCCGTGGTCAGCATGAGCGGCTGGGTGACGCGGTCGAGCGGCACGCCGGCAAGGCAACGCAGCGGCACGGCAATCTCGTCCCATTGCTTGCTCGCCGCCAGCGCCGTCAGCCGCGCGGTCACGTCCCGGCCGCCCAGCAGCACCGGGGCGGTCGGCGCCTCGTCGACCTTGAGGTCGATGACCAGCGCGACATCGCCATTGGCTTCCCGCGTCAGGTCGACCGGATCGCCGACCAGGGCAGCCGTCGCGCTCGCTTTGCCGGTCCAGGCGAATCTGATCGAATCTTCCTGCGCGCCACGATCGGCCGATCGCGCCGATATCAGGGCCGGATCCGGATCGGCCGAGAGCGCGCCATCGGCACCGAACTGGAAGTGCCGGCCATTGGTCGGCTTGCCGCGCGCGAACAGGATGTTGCGGTCGCCCGCCGAGGTGCCGCGATCTTCCGGAAGCGGTGCGAGATCGCCCTTGTCGCGCGTGGAAAGGCCGAAGCCATAAGCGAAGAGCGGATCGTAGCCGGGATCGCCGACATTGAGCGGCGCCTGATCGGGGCGCTTGGGCCAGCTGTACGGCAGCTTCCCCCGGAAATCGGCCTTGCCGAACAGCAGGTCGGCGACGCCTTCTCCTTCCGATCCCGGCAGCCACGCGGCAACGAATGCGTCGGAGGCATTGAGATAGGGGTTCACCCAGAGCGGGCGCCCCGACAGGAACACCGCGACCACTGGCACGCCCGCCGCCTTCAGCCGTTTCATCGTCGCCAGATTGTCGACCGTGGCGGGATCGTCGAACGCCACGTCGCTGCGGTCACCCTGGAATTCGGCATAGGGGTTCTCGCCGAACACGACGATCGCGGCGTCCGGCTTCGTCGCGAACTGTCCGTCGACCGACAGGCTGGCCTTGCCGCCGGCGGCTTTTACCTCGTTCTCGATGCCTCGCCAGATCGAGGTGGCATTGGGAAAGTCGCTGGGGAGGGTGCCGGTCCCCTGCCACGACAATGTCCAGCCGCCGGCCTGCTTCGCGACATTATCGGCACCGTCTCCGGCGACGAGAATAGTGGCGCCGGCCTTGAGCGGCAGCAGCGAGCCCGCATTCTTCAGCAGTACCAGAGATTCGCGCACGGCCTGGCGTGCGATCGCGCGATGCGCGGGCGAGCCGAGCTGGTCGTACTGGCCGGCATAAGGCCGTTCCGACGGCCGCTTGGCGTCGAAAATGCCGGCGCGGAACTTGACTCGCAGGATGCGGCGCACGGCGTCGTCGAGGCGGCTCATCGGGATCGTTCCCGCCTTCACTTCGCGCAAGGTCGATTCCCAAATGCCTTTCCAGCTGTCGGGCGCCATATAGAGATCGAGACCGGCGAGCATCGCCAGCGGGCAATCGGAGGCAGTGCAGCCTTCGACCTGGGCATGCGCGTTCCAGTCGCTGACCAGGAAGCCGTCGAAATTCCAGCGATCCTTGACGACCCCCGTCAACAGGCTGCGATTGTCGGTCATCTTGAGGCCGTTCCAGCTCGAAAAGCTGATCATGATCGATTGCACGCCGGCCTTGATCGCGGCCTCGTAGGGCGGCGCGAACAAGTCGCGGAGCTGCGCTTCGGTCACCTGGGCGTCACCCTGGTCCTTGCCGTCTTTGGTGCCGCCGTCGCCGAGGAAATGCTTGGCGGTGGCGATGACGTGCGGGCCCTTCAGCCAGTCCTTCGAGCCGATCTTGCCCTGCAATCCTGTGACCAGCGGACCAGCATAACTGGCGGCGATCTCGGGGACTTCGCCGAACCCCTCGTAGCTGCGGCCCCAACGGTCGTCGCGAACCACGGCGATGGTCGGCGCAAAGGTCCAATCGATGCCGGTCACGCGCATCTCGACCGCGGTCACCTCACCGATCCGCCGCATCAGCGCCGGATCGCGCATCGCGCCTAGCCCGACATTGTGCGGGAACAGCGTCGCGCCGACGATGTTCGAATGGCCGTGCACCGCGTCGATCCCCCAGATCGCCGGGATGCGCGGCAATTTGGCATCGTCGCTGGTCGACGCGTCCCAAAAGGCGTCGGCCAGCGCGAGCCAGTCCTTGGCGGGCGCATTGTATTTCCCTCCCGGGTCCGAATTGCCGCCGTTGAACACCGAGCCGAGATGATATTTGCGGACATCGTCAGGCGTGATCGAGGCGATGTCGCCCTGCACGACCTGGCCGACCTTTTGTTCGAGCGACATGCGCGCCAACAACGCGGTGATCCTGGCTTCGATGACGGGATCTTCGCGCACGGGCGATTTGATCGCGGGCCAGGTCGCCGGATTGGCGACGCTGGATGCGGCGACGGGCGGGGTATTGGGGCGCGCGGAGGCTGCTTCTTGTCCCGACGCGGGCGCACCGAGTGCCAAAACGGCCATGGCAAGGCCGGTCAGCGGCGCTCCCCTTCGAATCATCTCTACCCCTTGTCGTTCTGCAGGCTCGCTCGTCGAAACTCGTTGACATCGATGTCGGTCTTGGCGATCTACGTCAAGCATTTCGGAAAAACCGAAGGAGGGGAAAGGGATGACGACCGCTGCGCGAGCTCTGCCGTCCGACGCGCGTCCCGCTCCTGTCCGCCGATTGTCGAATCCTCCCCCGCCGCACCTTGTGTCGGCGGGCTAGCGGCCGCCGCAAGCTGTGGCGGCCGCTTTTTTTATCACATGGATTGAGGAATCCGCGATGAAGTCTCGTCTGTTGGGCGCCTTGATCTGCGTCGGTACCGTCGGCCTGCCGGCCGCGCTCGCCGCGCGCGATGCCGGGCAGAAGCGCGATGCCGCCGCCCCGAATCCGGCCGGAGAACCCTGGCGCGACAAGAACTTGTCGGCAGCGGCGCGCGCCGCGGCGTTGGTCAAGGCGATGACGCTTCAGGAGAAGCTGACCTATATCCATGGACTGTTTCCCAACAAGATCGATCCGCGTCCGGCCGACATGGTGCCCTCGGCCGGTTATGTGCCCGGCGTGCCGCGGCTCGGCATCCCGACCTTGCGTGAGAGCGATGCCAGTTTGGGCGTCGCCAACCAGATGAACCTGCGCACCGACGACGTCGCGACGGCGCTGCCGGCGGGGCTCGCGACCGCGGCGACCTTCGATCCCAAGCTGGCTTATGCCGGTGGTGCGATGGCCGGGGCGGAAGCGCGCGCCAAGACCTTCAACGTGCTGCTGGCCGGCGGGGTCAATTTGACGCGCGACGCCTGGAACGGGCGCAATTTCGAGTATTTGGGCGAAGACCCGCTGCTCGCCGGCACGCTCGTCGCCGCTGCGATACGCGGGGTCGAATCGAACCATATCGTCTCGACCGTCAAGCATTTCGCGCTCAATGCGCAGGAAACCGGCCGCACCATCCTCAACGCGCGGATCGACGAAGCGGCGCTGCGCGAGAGCGACCTTCTCGCGTTCGAAATCGCGGTGAAGGACGGCCGGCCCGGCTCGGTGATGTGCGCCTATAACAAGGTCAATGGCGACTGGTCGTGCGAGAACCGCTTCCTGCTGACCAAGGTATTGCGCGACGACTGGAAATATCCCGGCTGGGTGATGTCCGACTGGGGCGGGGTCCATTCGACGGTCAAGGCGGCGATGGCCGGTCTCGACCAGGAATCGGGTCAGGAACTCGACAAGGAAATCTATTTCGGTGCGCCGTTTGCCGCGGCAGTCGCGAACGGCACGATCCCCGTGGCGCGCCTGGACGAGATGGTGCGCCGCATCCTGACCGGCGTGATCGCCAGCGGCCTTTACGACGATCCGTCACCCTCGGCGGTGCAACCGATTGATTATGCGGCGCATGCGGATGTGGCGCAGCGCGTGGCCGAAGCCTCCATGGTCTTGCTCAAGAACCAGGGCAACGTCCTGCCGCTGGCCAAGCGTGCGCAGAAGATCGTGCTGATTGGCGGTCATGCCGATGTCGGCGTGCTATCGGGCGGCGGGTCGAGCCAGGTGCGTTCGGTCGGCGGCGTGCCGATCGAGATCCCGCTGACGTCGGGCGCGGCGGCGTCGTTCGTGCGCGTGACCTATCATAATTCCTCACCGCTCAAGGCGATCCAGGCGCTCGTGCCGGGTGCGCAAGTCTCCTATGTCGACGGCAAGGATCCGGCAGTCGCGGCGGCGGCGGCGCGCGACGCCGTTGTGGCGATCGTCTTCGCCACGCAATGGGCGACCGAGGCCGAGGATAATCGCGACATCGCGCTGCCGGACAATCAGGATGCGCTGATCGATGCGGTCGCCGCGGCGCAGGCGAAGACGGTGGTGGTGCTCGAAACCGGCGGCCCGGTGCTGATGCCGTGGATCGATCGCGTGCCGGCGGTGGTCGAGGCCTGGTATCCCGGCCAGCGCGGCGGCGAAGCGATCGCGCGCGTCCTGTTCGGCGATGTCGACGCGACCGGGCGCTTGCCGATGACCTTTCCGCGCACGACGGCGCAGCTACCGCGCCCCGGGCCTATCGGATTGGAAAGCCTGAAGAACGACGCCGCGAGTAATGCCGGCTCTGGGACCAGCGAGCCGGTCGCGTCGTTCGATGTCGATTATAAGGAAGGCGCTGATGTCGGTTATCGCTGGTATGCGGCGCAGCACAGCGAGCCGCTGTTCGCGTTCGGTTATGGTCTCAATTATGCCAAGTTGAATTATGCCAAGGCCCGCTTCATCGGCGGGGCCAAGCCCGGCGTGACCGTTGCGGTCACCAATCAAAGCAATCGCTCAACCGTCGCCGTGCCGCAACTCTACGTGACTTTGCCCGATGGCCGCCCGTTGCGGCTCGCCGGATGGAGCCGCGAAGCACTGGCGCCGCATGAGACACGCACGGTGACGATTGCGGCCGATCCGCGCGTGCTGGCGCGCTGGCAAGGCGGCCGGTGGCGGCAGGTCGCCGGCACCTACAAACTGACCTTGGCGACGGACGCCGCGCACCCGTTGCAATCGGCCAGTGTTGCCTTGGCGCAACGCTGAACAGAACGATCCGAATTGGGCTTTGTCCGATATTGACATCGATGTCGGACTCGATACGAAGACGGTCGAGGCGAGAACACATCGCTTACATCATAGGAGCGTCGGCATGGGAAGATGCCGACCAGATAGGGAGGATCCGGGGCATGAGGACATTGAGAATTTCTGCGTCTGCGCTGGCACTTGCGGTCGGGCTTGCAGCGCCGGGCGTGGCCGCCGCTCAGGCTCAGCCGCAAACGGCCGCGCCCGACGCGGCACCGCCGGCACCGGCCGACGATCAGGCCGCGGCGAGCGGTGACATCGTGGTCACCGGCGTTCGCGCCTCGCTCGAGCGATCGATCGCGATCAAGCGCAATTCCAACGGTATCGTCGACGCGATCTCGGCCGAGGATATCGGCAAATTCCCCAACACCAACCTGGCGGAATCGCTCCAGCGCATCACCGGCGTGTCGATCGACCGCGTCAACGGCGAAGGGTCGACTGTCACCGTCCGCGGTTTCGGCGCACAATATAACCTCGTCACGTTGAACGGGCGCCAGCTCGCCACGTCGAATATCGTCGCGGTAGGCGGCGACCAGAACGGCGATGGCGCGGGCGGCTTCGGCCGGTCGTTCGACTTCGCGAACCTTGCCGCGGAAGGGGTCAAGACGCTCGAAGTCTACAAGACCGGCCGTGCGGCCGTTCCCTCGGGCGGCATCGGCGCCGCGATCAACGTCGTGACGCGGCGCCCGCTCGATGCGCGGGAGAGCGGGTTCACCGGCACGATCGGCGCGAAGGCCAGCTACGACACCAGCGCCGACGACTGCATCAGCTGCGGTAGTCACGTGACGCCGGAAGTTTCTGGCCTGCTCAGTTGGAGCGACAAGGATCAGAAGGTCGGCGTCTCGCTGTTCGGCAGCTACCAGAAGCGCAACTTCAGCGTCCCCACCGTCGCGAGCAACGACTGGAATATTCGCACTTTGTCGGATTTCCTCAATCCGGCCAATGGTTTCGTCAACGCCGCGACCAAGCTCAACAACGTGCCGGGCAATGCCAATGTCCTGGTGTCGGTGCCTGATGACAGCCGCTACCATTTCTCCGAGGACAGCCGCGAACGGCTGAACGGTCAGGCGACGCTGCAATTCCGGCCGACCGACGGGCTGACCATCACTGCCGACGGTATGTATGCGCAGCTCCGGGCGTCCGAGCGTCGTTCGACCCAGTCCAACTGGTTCAACCGGCCATTCGACGAAGTGACGTTCGACGACGCCTCCAACGGCATCGCCACGACCTCCTATCTTCACGAAACCATCAATGGCGTGAAGGACGAGGCGTTCGAACAGGCCTATCGCGCACAGAAGAACCGCCTGTGGGACGTCGGTCTGAATATCGATTGGCAGGCGACCGATCGGTTGAAGTTCGTGCTCGACGGGCACCTCGGCAAGGCCGAAAGCCTGCCGGACAATCCCAATGGCCAGACCTCGACCACGGTCGCGTTCAACATGCCGGTCGTGACGTCGCACTCGCTCACCACCACTCCTGGCGGGTTCCCGCAACAGACGTTGACCTTCAACGACTGTACGCAGAGCACAACCCCTGATGGCATGCCCTTCATCAAGGGCAATTGCGATAACAAGCTCGATGCCGGCGACCTGTCGGGGGCGATCCAGCGCCAATTCGCCTCGACCCAGTCGCAGCGCATCAAGGAACTGCGCCTAGACGGCACTTGGGATCTGGGCGGCGGCAGCAAGTTCGATTTCGGTGGCGGCTACCGCACCACCAATACGCTGCAGACCCAGTATAATACGCGTCAGGTTCTCGGCGATTGGGGCAATTCACTGCCGCCGGAGATCGATGCCGTGGCGCCGGGACAGGTGTTCCAGTTCTGCACGGCGTGCCAGTTCACGCACAACAACCCGAACGCCGACGCAAATACGCTGGTCGCCTGGCGTACGGAGGACGCGACCAAGCTCTACAACACACTGTACCAGCATTATATCGGCATCACGAACTCCAAGATAAGCCATCAGAACAATATCGACGCCAACAGTTTCAACCGCGTCAAGGAGGACATCTGGTCGGTTTATGGCCAGTTCACCTGGAACGGCACGATCGGAAACATGCAGGCGCAGCTCGTCGCCGGCGCCCGGTTCGAAAGCACCAAGGTCACGGCCCAGTCGCTGCAACCCGTGCCGCTCGCGATCGTCTGGCAGGCGGACAACGACTTCTTCATCCTCAACTCGGCCGATCGCCAGGCGCTGACGTCGAAGGGCAGCTACAACAATCTGCTGCCGTCGATGGATTTCTCGATCGGTTTCACCGACAAGTTGAAGGGGCGCTTCTCTTATTCCAAGACGATCGCGCGCGCTCCTTATGGCAGCCTGTTCGCCTCGACTACCGTCGGCGCGCCGCCGCGTCCGACCGCGATCGGCGGCACCGCGACCGGTTTTGCCAACAATACCGACCTCAATCCGCTGGACTCGGATAATTTCGACGTCTCGCTCGAATGGTATCCGAATAAGGACAGCTATTTCTCGGTCGGCTTCTTCGACAAGCGCGTCCATAACTTCATCGGCAACACGTTGGTCAACCGTAACCTGTTCGGTCTGCGGGATCCGACCTCGGGCACTGCCGGCACGCGCTCGGGCATAGCCAAGGACCAGCTGAGTACGTTACACGCCGACATCACCGATGTGAACCTGTTCACCTATACCGCTTTGTTGCAGCAGAATAACGGCGACGTCGCGGCGGCGACTGCAGCGTTCCAGGCGAACTATCACAATGGTGCACTCGATCAGAATTTCGTCGACAAGACGCTGGGAGCGGTCGACATTCTCCCCGACGCCAGCGACCCGCTGTTCAACTTCTCGGTCAATACGCCGATCAACAACAAGGATGCCGAGATTTACGGCGTCGAGATCGCCGGCCAGTATTTCTTCGGCCGGACCGGCTTCGGCCTTGCCGCCAGCTATACCCTCGTGCGCGGCAATGTCGGGATCGACGTGGCGGCCGATCCGAGCGTCGACCAGTTCGCGCTGGTCGGCCTGTCGGACACCGCCAACGTCACCTTGATCTACGAGAAATACGGGATCTCGGCACGTCTCGCCTATAACTGGCGCGCGAAGTTCCTGAGCCAGCTCAACCGCGACAGCTACCATAACCCGGTGTATACGGCGCCTTATGGCCAGCTCGACCTCAACGTGAGCTACGACATCACCAAGAACATCGCGGTCAGCTTCGAAGGCATCAACCTCACCGAGGAAGGTGTCCGGACCTATGGACGCGACCCGAGCAACACCTGGTATCTGGCCGAAGGCTCGGCCCGTTATCTGGTCGGTGCGCGCTTCAAGTTCTGAACCGCCATAATACGTTGTCAGGGGAGGGTGGCAGTTTCGGGCGACATCAAAAGAGATCGTCTGGTAATTGCCGCCTTCTCCGAATAGCATCTTCCCTTTAACGTACGCTCCTGAACGGACATCCGGTCAAAGCTCGTTTGTTGAGGTAGTCGCGTTCCTATTCGGTCTCTTGCGTCATCCGGTCATAAGCGACAAGCCCATGTCGAAGACAATATCTAGCGGAGATTGTCGGGGAGATGGGAGAATTTTCAATGAACATAATCGGAATATTTATAACTATTGCTGTCGTGGTATTTTGGATTGGTGTAGTAGTATGGGTGTCGCGAAATTTTAAGAGAAAATAAAAATACTCGGCTATAGGCTGTCTTTGATATGTCGTTTTGTATGCCTTTAATAGGCAATCACTATTGCGGTGAGGTGTTGGAGCATTGGCATCGTCACGATAGGGTAATTGCGGTAGGAATCGCTGCACGACGAGCGGCCTTCTTCGTCTAAGGATCGGCAGCGATGGGGAATCCCGTCCTACTCAACAATGTCGACCATGCAGATTTGCGGGTCGTGCTCGATCGTGGCGCAGCTTATGGCGACGCCGTCAACCAGACGATGGTGTTCGCCACCGAGTTCGAGGAGTTGCAGCGCGAATATGCGATCCTGTTCCGGCGCGATCCCGCCGGTGCCTATCGCGCGACCGTCCTGCTGGGATTCGATGCCGAGGAAAATCTCTATCTCGATGGCACGTATTGGGACGCGCGCTATATCCCCGCGCTGATGAGCCGCGGTCCGTTCTCGATCGGAGTTCCCCCGGAGGGTACTCCCGGCGAACCGATGATCCATATCGACCCGTCACACCCTCGCGTACGCACTGGCGGTGAGGGTGCCGCTATCTTCCTCGACCATGGCGGTAACGCGCCCTTGCTCGACCAGGTCGCGGCCGCGCTCCAGCGCGTCTATGTCGGATCGCAGGCCGCGTCTGCCATGTTCGCCGCGTTCGAGGAGCATGGCCTGATCCAGCCGGTCGAGCTGCGGATAGAGACCGACGACGGCCGTCGCTTCACCGTGCCCGACGGCTATACGATCGCGCAGGATCGGCTGGCGGCGCTCGACGGTGCGGCGCTCGCCGCGCTGCATCGCGACGATTTCCTGCGGCCAGCGATCTGGGCGGCGTCCTCGCTCGGCAACATCACCGCCCTGGTCGCGCGCAAGCGCCGCCGCGATGGCTGATGCCGCGCCCGTTCGGATCGCCATCACCCGGCGAACCCACGAGCTAGGCGGAAACATTGCCGCCCCGGACCTCGCCGCCATCGTTGCTGAGGGCGTGCCGACCATCCTGAAGGGTGCCGCGCGCGATTGGTCGTTGGTCCAGGCCGGTCTGCATTCGGCGGAACGCGCCGCGGATTATCTGCTGCGGTTCCAAAACGGACAGCCGGTGGTCGGCTATACCGCCGATCCGGCGACCGGCGGGCGTTTCCACTATAATGAAGACGCGACGGCGATGAACTTTCGCGGCGAACGGGTCGCCTTCGATGCCTTCGTCGCGCGCATCCTCGACCATCGTGGCAAGCCCGACGCGCCAGCTTTCTATATCGGCTCGACCGATCTCGACACGTTCTTCCCCGGATTCCGCGCGGAGAACGAATTGACGCCGGCGGGCGACCTGTTCGCCAGGCATCCGCCACTCGCCAGCATCTGGCTCGGCAATCGCACGATCGCGGCGGCGCATTTCGACATGTCGAACAATGCGGCCTGCTGCGCGGTCGGGCATCGCCGCTTCACCCTGTTCCCACCCGACCAGGTCGCCAACCTCTATCCCGGCCCGCTGGCACCGACGCCGGGCGGCCAAGTCGTGACGATGGTCGATTTCGCAGCGCCCGATCTCGACCTTTATCCCGATTTTCCGAAGGCGGCGGCGGCCGGCGAGATCGCCGAGCTCGAGCCGGGCGACGTTCTGGTCTATCCGGCCTTGTGGTGGCACCAGGTCGAGGCGCTCGACGACTTCAATGTGCTGGTCAATTATTGGTGGAACGCGGCACCCGATTTCCTCGACACGCCGATGACGACCTTGCTCCACGCCATGCTCTCGCTCCGCGATCGCCCAGCGCACGAGAAAGAGGCGTGGCGCGCCATATTCGACTATTACATCTTCGGCCCGGGCGAGCGTCCGGCGGCGCATTTGCCGGCGCCGGGCCGGGGGCCGCTAGCGTCCCTCGATCCCGTCGCGGCGCGGCAGTTGCGCGCGCTGATCCAAAGGCAGCTCAACCGATGACCAAAGCAACTCCCGACAGGATCCGTCGCGTCGTGGTCGCCGGGGGCGGTACTGCCGGCTGGATCGCCGCCACCACGCTCGCCAAGCATCTTAGCCCGATGATCGAGGTGGTGCTGGTCGAATCCGACGAGATCGGCACGGTCGGGGTCGGCGAATCCACTATTCCCACCGTCCGCACCTTCCATTCGTTCATCGGCATCGATGAGGATGCGTTCGTCCGGGCGACCAATGCCAGTTTCAAGCTCGGCATCGGCTTCGAGGATTGGGATCAGCCGGGCGACCGCTATTTCCACTCGTTCGGATCGGTCGGGCGATCGGTGTTCGTCGCCGATTTCCAGCATTTCTGGCTCGAGGCGCGGAAACGCGGGTTCGGGCGTCCTTATGGCGATTACTCGTTCGAGCTGCGCGCCGCGGCGGAAAACCGCTTCTCCACCGATCCCGAGCTTGGCCTCGCTTATGCCTATCATCTCGACGCCACCGCTTATGCCCGGTTCCTGCGCGGCATCGCCGAGGCCGATGGGGTGAAGCGCGTCGAAGGCCGTATCGCGGAAGTGTCGCAGGACCCGGAAAGCGGCGACATCTGCGCGCTGGTGCTGGCGTCGGGCGAGCGGGTCGAGGGCGATTTCTTCATCGACTGCACCGGCTTTCGCGCGCTCCTGATCGAGCAGACGCTGAAGGCCGGGTTCGACGATTGGAGCCACTGGCTCGCGACCGACAGCGCGTTCGCCGTGCAGACCGAGAGCGCGGGCGAGCCCGTGCCCTATACCCGCGCCATCGCGCACGACGCCGGTTGGCGCTGGCGCATTCCGCTGCAGCACCGAGTCGGCAACGGCTTTGTCTTCTGCAGCGAGTATATAGACAACGACACGGCACGCGAGACGCTGCTTGCCGCGCTCGACGGCGAACCGCTATTCGAGCCGCGCCTGTTGCGCTTCACCGCTGGCATGCGCCGCCGGACGTGGCACCGCAACTGCCTGGCGCTCGGCCTCGCCGGCGGGTTCATCGAGCCGTTGGAATCGACCAGTATCCATCTGGTGATGATCGCAGTCACGCGCTTTATCCAGTCGTTCCCGTTCACCCGAGACTATGCGGCGCTGGCCGAGCGTTTCAACGCGCGGTCGGAGGCCGAATGGACGCATGTGCGCGACTTCGTGATCCTGCATTATGCGCTGAACCATCGCGATGAGCCGTTCTGGCAACGCATGGCGCAGATGACTTTGCCCGATACGCTGACCGCCCGTCTGGAATTGTTCCGCGAACAGGCGATGGCGCATCAGGACCAGGACGAAATCTTCCGCATCGATTCCTGGTGCCAGGTCATGATGGGGCAGGGCCTTAAGCCCGACGGCTGGCACTTGCTGCCGGGCCAGTTGCCCGACGCCAACCTCCGCCAGGCGCTGGACGGATTGGATGCGGGGATCAAGGCGCGGTTGCCCAAACTACCGATACTGGCCCAGTTCCTGGCGCGTTATGCCGATCCGGTTCCCGCTGCAGCATTGCGCTGATCTGGTTGAATTCTTCGTACCGGGGTCAGCGCGCGGTGATCGTCACTGGCCCCAGCAAGCCCGAGGGCCGACCGGCCGGCGCATTGACGAGCAGCGCAACGACACGCGGTCCGGCGCCGGGTGCGATCGGGGCGCGCAGGGGAGCGGTATCGGTGCCCTCCTTGACGGCTATCCGGGTGCCGTCGATCCAGAGCTCCGCCTTGCCGCCAAGCGCGTCGAACGTGATCACGCCTCCCTCGGCCGCGATGCGCTTCCAGGGGATGATGCGTGCGCGGTAGATGCGCCACCCGGGCTGCGCCTCTCCGGTCGTGGGCTCGCCGCTATGGATGAAGTCCCAGCTATTATTGTCGCCATCGGCGGGGGCGAGGCCGGCGTCGGGGCGCTGTGCGAAGACCGGCGACCGGCGCCAATCGCGTAGCTTCAACACGGCCGGAACTATCGCGACCTGCGGGCGCGAGGCGACTTCGGCGCGGTCGATTTTGAGCATCGCGGGTTTCAGCCCGGGCGCTGTGGCGCGCACGACGATATCTCCCCGGCCCGCGTCGGCGCGGACGATCAATTGCGCCAGGCCATTGAACAGCGACCGTTCGCCTGTCGGCCCGGCGAACTGCTCGGGCTCGTGGCTATTGGGATCGCCATTGCCGACACCCAGCAACGTCGCGCCCTCGACCGTGAAGCGCGTCGCCAGATTGGCGGTCGGGACATGGCGGCCGCGCGCATCGATCGCGTCGATAGTGATCGGCTGGGCGTCTTCGTCGTCGCCGGCCATGACCGTGCGCGCGGGGGTAAGCCGCAGTGCCACCGGCGGACCCGCAGTCTCGTGGATCGCGGTCGCCACCACCTTGCCGCCGCGCATCGCGCGCGCCTCGATCCGGCCGGGAGCATAAGGAACAATCCATTCGTTCCCCATGATGTGGTCGACCCGCTGCACGCCAAGGTCGCGGCCGTTGAGCATCAGCACCACGGTCTCGGCGTTGCTGGTGACGAAGACCTTGATTGGCTGACCCTCGCGGCCGGGCCAGGTCCAATGCGGCGCGATCGCGACCACCGGCCGGTCGTCGATCCAGTGCGCGCTATGGATGTCGAAGGCGGTCTTGGCAAAGCCGCACAGGTCGAGAATGCCGAAGAAGCTGGAAATGGTCGGCCAATCGTACGGCGTCGGCTCGCCGTGATAGTCGAAACCGGTCCAGACGAACCCGCCGGCGACGAACGGGCGCTCGGCGATGTTCTTCCACGATGCTCGGTGCGTGCCGCCCCAGCTTGCTGCTTCGGTGTCGTAGGACGTGATGACATGTCCGGCGGGATCGCTGGCGAAGGCGCCGCGCGTCTCGAACGCGCTGGTGTCTTCGGAGCTGGTGATCGGCTTGGTCGGGTTCAGCCGGTGGAACTTGTCGTAATCGCCCTGGTAGTAATTGAACCCCATCACGTCGACGACGGTCGATACGTTGGAGGGATTGTAGAAGGAGCCGTTCATCGCCGCGGTGATCGGACGGCTGTCGTCGAGCGCCCGCACCGCGGCGGCCATGCGGCGCACCATCTCGACTCCGGCCTCGGTGCCTTGCATCGGCTCCTCGTTGAACACCGACCAGAGGATCACGCAGGGATGGTTGCGGTCGCGCCGGACGAGCCATTCGAGCTGGGCGAGATAGTCGGGCGCCGGATTGAAATTGCGATTCTCGTCCATGACGAGGAAGCCCATCCGATCGCACCAATCGAGCAACTCGGCGGTGGGCGCGTTGTGCGACATGCGGATCGCGTTGCAGCCCATCGCCTTGAGCCGCTCCAGCCGCCAGGCGAGCAGCGCATCGGGCATTGCGACGCCGACCCCGGCATGATCCTGATGGAGGCAGACCCCCTTGAGCTTGACTGGTCGGTCGTTGACCAACAGCCCCTTGTCGGCATCGAAGCGCACTGTACGGAAGCCTATCGCGACGCGGCGCTCGTTGATGACGGCGCTGTCGCGTAGCACCCGGACGCGCAGCGTGTAGAGCGTCGGAGTGTCGACCGACCAGAGCGATGGACTGCCGGCATCGATCGTCAGCGCGGCATCGGCGCGCCCCAGCGTGGGGACGATCGTTTCGATGCGTTGGGTGGCGACCTCGCGGCCGTCGGGCGCAAGCAGGGAGGCTTCGATTGTCACGCCGGTAGCGGCGCGATCGATGCTGGCGAGCGTCGCGGTGACGGGTATATGCCAGCGTCCGTCGGTCCCCTGGCGCGGATCGCAATGCACGCCGTCGCTGACGATCGCCACCGACGCGCGGCGGACCAGCCAGACGTGGCGGTAAAGCCCGGCACCTTCGTACCACCAGCCTTCCTTGGCATCGGCATCGGCCCGCACGACGATCACGTTCGTCTCGTCGCCGAAACGCGCGAAGGGCGTCAGATCGACATAGACGCTGTTATAGCCGGACCAATTATGCGCGGCGACGCTGCCATTGACCCAGATCGTCGCGTTGGTGGCGATGCCGTCGAAATGAATCTCGATCGTCTTGCCGCGATCGGCGGGATCGAGCCGCAGCGCGCGGCGGTACCAGCCGATGCCGCGCGGGCGGTAGCCTTGCGAGACGTTGGCGGCGCGGACGAAGGGTTGCCCCGCCGCCCAATCGTGCGGCAGCCGCACTTCCGCCCAGTCCGAATCGTCATAGGCCATCGCCGCCGCGCCGAGCGCGTTGCCGGCCTTGACGCTCAGATAAGTTTCATTGTGCCCCTGCGGCTCGGGCGTCGGGATGTCGCCTTCATGGAAACGCCAGCCCAATTCGAGGCGCGTGCGCGAAGGATCGAGATCCGGGAGCCGCGGCAGCAGGCGTCGCAGGGGCGCCGGCATCGGGAAGCCGTCGCCATCGCCGTTCACACGCGCGGCAATCGCCGCCCGCCCAGGCACCGCAAGCAGCGCGCCGGCGCCGGCACCTCCGAGGAGAAGTTGGCGGCGATCCATTACTGATACTCCGACGGGATCCGGGGATGTGAGGCTAGACGTCGCTCAGCTCGGCGACGAAATCATAGGCGTCGCCGCGATAATAAGAGCGGGTGACTTCGGCCGGGCGGCCGTCGCGCAGAAAGGCGCGGCGCTCGATCAGCAGGCCGGCATGGCCGGGATCGACGCCGAGCATGCGCGCATGCTCGCCGCCAAACGGCACGGCCCTGAGGCGCTGCAGCGCACGCACTGGCCGGTTGCCGACCTTTTCGAGCGCGCCGTAGAGCGAATCCTCGACCGCATCGACCGAGGCGAGGCAATAGCCCGCGATGGTCGAGAATTCGAGCGCCATCGGTTCGTCATCGGCATAGCGAATGCGGGCGAAGCGCAGCACCGGCGCGCCGGGCGAGAGCCCGAGCATCATCGCTTCTTCCGGGTTCACCTGGCCGGGCGCGCGCGAAATCCAGCTGCTGCTCGCTCGGCGACCGCGCGCTGCCATATCCTCGGTGAAGGAGGAGAGCTTGGAGAAACTCTTCTCGACACGCCCGGCGACGAAGGTGCCGGCACCACGCCGCCGAGTGAGCAATCCCTCCTCGACGAGCCTGCCGATCGCCTTGCGCACGGTGATGCGCGAGACGTCATATTCGGTAGCGAGATCGCGCTCGGGAGGGATTGCGTTGCCGGCGACGAGAATGTCGGCGCCGATCGCATCGCGAATGAGCTGTTCGAGCTGGAGATACAGCGGGGACGGATTGTCCTCGCGCAACCGTCCTATCTGATCCGAAAATGCCATCAATCCTTCCCCCCGGAAGGCGCCTTGTCGCCATCGTCGTCGCGCATGTGGTGACGCTATCGCAACCCGTCCGATCGAGCAATGGCACGGCAGTGGATTTATATTGGTATCTATCGGCAAAACGCGTCTGAATAGAGCTTACTGCAGGGCTGGAGCAAAAGTTTGGGAGCGGTACCAGTATCCTATTGTGCCATAGGATCTATATTGGTTACACGTTCGGCGGCCGCGTCGGCCGGCGGAGGACAAAAGATGCGGATTGCCGGGATGCGGCTGCGTAATCTGGGTTGGGTTATGGTGTTCTGCAGCTCCGCGGCCACGGCACAGGCATCCGATCCGCTTCCGCTGACACCTTTTCCCCAATCGGTCGTGCGCGGGACGGGCAGCTTCGCCGTGTCGGACGGTGCGACGATCGGCATTGCAGCGAACGACAAAGGTGCCAGGGCCGCGGCGCGCCTGCTGGCGGCGCATGTGAAGATCGAGCGCGGACTGCTACTGACTCCGCGGGAAGGCGCCGGTGCGATCACGCTTGCGCGCGACGCTTCGATCCGCGGCGACGAAGCCTATCGGCTTGCGGTCGACGCGCGGGGCATCCGCGTCAGCGCCTCGGGCGACCGCGGATTGCTCTATGGCGCGATGACCGTCGCCCAACTGTTGAGCCCCGATCGTCGCTTCGGCAAGCCGGTTAAGGTGCCGGCAGTGACCATTGAAGATGCGCCCCGTTTCGGCTGGCGCGGGTTGATGCTCGACGTTGCTCGCCACTATCAGCCGATCGAGGCGATCTACACGGTTGTCGATCAGATGGCGTCGGTGAAGCTCAACACGCTGCACCTGCATCTTACCGACGACCAGGGCTGGCGCTTCGAAGTGAAACGCTATCCCAAGCTCACCGAGCTGGGCGCGTGGCGCGCGCCTCCTTCGGCCGGTGGCCCGCCGGGCCCGAGGGTAGGCGGCTTCTATACGCAGGACCAATTGAAGGCGCTGGTCGCCTATGCCGCCGAGCGGGGCATCACCATCGTTCCCGAGATCGATTTGCCCGGCCATGCCCAGGCGCTGGTCGCGGCCTATCCCGAACTCGGCGTGTTCGGCGACCGGCCCGGCGTATCTCACGACTGGGGGGTCAATCCCTATCTGCTCAACCCCGGCCCCGAGGGCGTCGCTTTCGTCAAGCACGTGCTCGACGAGCTGATTGCGGTTTTCCCCGGTACCTATATCCATCTCGGGGGCGACGAGGCGATCAAGGACCAGTGGCAGCGCTCGCCGCAAGTCCAGGCTCAGATCAAGGCGCTCGGGCTGAAGGACGAGGATCAGCTGCAGAGCTGGCTGATCGACGAGTTCGGCAATTACCTGGCCGCCAAGGGCCGGCGCCTGATCGGCTGGGACGAGATCCTCGAGGGCGGGTTGCCCGCCTCCGCCTCGGTGATGTCGTGGCGCGGCGAGAAGGGTGCGGTCGACGCGGCCAACCAGGATCACGACGTGGTGCTGAGCCCCGCACCGACCCTGTATTTCGACAGCCTGCAGAGCGATCGCGCCGACGAACCGCCGGGGAGGCTTTCGATCCAGACGCTCGCCGATGTCTATCGATATGAGCCGATGCCGGCCGGGATCGATGCCGAGAAGGCGAAACATGTGCTTGGTGCGCAGGCCAATGCGTGGAGCGAATTCCTCGTCACGCCCTATCAGGTGCAGCACATGATTTTCCCGCGCGCCGCAGCGCTCGCCGAGATCACCTGGTCGGCCGAGGGAAAACGCGATTTCTCCGATTTCCTTGCGCGGCTCGATCCCCAGATCCAGCGCTGGCGGCGCTCGGGCGTAGAGGTCGCCGACAGCGCCTTCGCGGTGGAATTCCGGATCGAGGGCACGCGCGGCGAGGCATTGCGGGCGGACCACGTGCGCGTCGCGCTCGCGACCCAGGCGCCTTACGGCACGATCCGCTATACGCTCGACGGCAAGGCGCCCGGCGCGACCTCGCCCGCGTACAAGGCGCCGCTGGAGCTGAAACCCGGAGCGACGATCCGCGCTGCGGCGTTCGACGCCGCCGGCCAGGCCACCGCTCGGCCGCGCAGCTTCGATACTGGCCGGGCGGCGTTGCTCACGCGGACCAGCTCCGACCTGGTCGCCTGTCCGCATGGGGCCTTCGGCCTGCGCGTCCCGCTGACCTCGGAGGCGACCGACAATGCGCCCGTATTCAACGTCAATCTGTTCGACACGTGCAGCGCGTATCCGGCGGCGCCGCTCGATATAGCGAGGCGCTTCACGGTCGACGTCGCCCGGCTGCCGCGGCATTACGGACTTGCCCACGAAGCCAAGGCGCTGCGCGAACACTATAACGTCACGACATATGGGGAGCTGGTGATGACTGTACGTTGCATCGCCGCGGCCAAGGACAAAACGGTCGAGCCGATCGTGCTCGCCACCTTCCCGCTGCCCGATCCCGCGGCGGCGCCCGCACGGTTCAGCTTTTCGGGCACATTACCGGCCATGGTCGGCGACGAGGACATCTGCTTCCAGTTCACCGCACCGCTTGTCGGGCCTTATTATGCGGTCGAACGGGCGGTCCTGAAGGAGGCAGCGAAGTGAAGCTGGGTCTATTGATACTGCTTCCCGCGCTTCTCGCCTGCGCATCCGCCTGGGCGGCGCCGCGCGAGACGGTATCGCTCGACGGCGCTTGGCAAGTGCGGATCGATCCCGCCGACCAGGCGGTGAAGGCGCACCCCAAAGAGGCGCGATGGTTTCCCGCACGTGTGCCGGGCAGCGTTCAGCAGGACCTGATCGCCGCCGGCCGGGCGCCCGACCCCTTCAAGGGGATCAACGAGGCGCCGATCCAATGGGCAGGCCTGACCAGCTGGCAGTTCCGGCGCGCGATCGACGTAACGCCGGCGATGCTGGCGCGCGCGCATGTCGACCTGGTGTTCGACGGGCTCGACACGTTCGCGACGGTGACGGTGAACGGCAGACAATTGCTGACCGCCGACAATGCGCATCGGCGCTGGCGGGTCGATGCCAAATCGGCGCTCAAGCCGGGGCGCAACGAGCTGATCGTCACCATCGCGTCGCCGATCCGGACGCTCCAGCCGATGGTGCTGGCCGAGGCGAATCCGCTGCCCGGAGAATATGATTCCGCGTTCGGTGACGAGCCCAAGGGCAAGCAGACCTCGCCCTATATCCGCAAGCCCAAATACCAATATAGCTGGGACTGGGCGCCGCGGCTGGTGACGATCGGCCTGTGGCGGCCGGTGCGGCTCGAAGCCTGGGACGAGGCGCGGATCGATGGCTTCCGCGTCGACCAGGAAGCGATCAACGACAAAGAGGCTCGGTTGGTCGCGCGCTGGCGAGTGGTGGCCGGCGGTCCGGCCGATGTGGCTGTGCGGGCGCGCGTCACCGGCCCCGACGGCAAGCAGGTCGAGGTCAGCCGCGCCGCCAGCCTCGTTGCCGGCGAGAATTGGGTGAGTGCCCCGATCACGATCGCGAAGCCGCAGCGTTGGTGGCCCGTCGGCTATGGCGCGCAGCCGCTCTATGCAGTGGACGCGTTTCTCGACGGCGGCGGTGAGGCCAGCGACCATGTCGCTCAGCGGATCGGATTGCGCACCGCCGAACTCATCCGCAAGGACGGCAGCTTCGGCTTTCGCATCAACGGCGTGCCGATCTTCGCCAAAGGCGCCAATCTCGTCCCGTTCGACAGCTTCCCGACCCGCGTGCCCGAGGCGCAGATGCGCCAGATTCTCACGAGCGCGCGCGACGCCAATATGAACATGATCCGCGTCTGGGGCGGCGGCTATTATCTCGACGACGCTTTCTATGCGCTCGCCGACGAAATGGGCCTGATGATCTGGCAGGATTTCATGTTCGGCGGAGCGGTGACGCCGCCCGACGCGGCGTTCCGCGACAACGTGCGGATCGAGGCCGGCGAGCAGGTCGAGCGGCTCCAGCCGCACCCCGCTTTGGTCGGCTGGTCCGGTGGCAACGAGATCCTGGCGGGTTGGGAGCGCTGGGGCGACCGCAAGGACTTCAAGCGGCGCATCGGTGCCGACGAGCAAGAGCGGATCGGGACGGGCATGGCGGTGTTGTTCGACCGTGTGCTGCGCGACGCGGTGCTGACCGGGGCGCCGGGCACGCCCTATTGGCCCGGATCGCCTTCGACCGATTATGAGGGCCCAGTCGACACCGGCAAGGACGGCGACCAGCATTTCTGGGACGTGTGGTCGGGCTCCAAGCCGGTCGAACGCTATCTCGATTCCTGTCCGCGCTTCATGTCCGAATATGGTTTCCAGGCGATGCCGGACTTGTCGACGATCCGCGACTTCGCGGGCAAGGGGCCGCTCGCGATCGACAGCCCGGTGCTCAAGGCGCATCAGAAGTTCCTGGCCGGCGAGGGCAATAGTCGCCTGCAGCTCTATCTCGATCAGAGGCTGCGCAAGCCCCGGGACTTCGCCGATCTGGTCTATCTGACTCAGGTCGATCAGGCGCAGGCGATCGAGATGGCGGCCCGGCACCACCGCGCATGTCGTCCGGTGACCCTGGGCTCGCTCTACTGGCAGCTCAACGATGCGTGGCCGGCGGTGTCCTGGTCGAGCATCGATTATTACGGCCAATGGAAGCTGCTGCATTATGCCGCGCGGCGCTTCTTCGCGCCGCAGGCGATCGTTGCCGAGCATAAGGATGGCGCCACGCGCGTCGCCTTGGTCTCCGACGCGACCACGCCGATCGCCGCCGAGTGGCGCATTCGCGCGTTCGACATGGCGGGCAAGCCGCTCGGCGCGAAGGACGCGCGGGTGACGCTGGAACCGCTGAGCGCGCAGGAGGCGGCGAGCATCGCCGACGCCGATCTGTTCGCGGGCGCCGACCCCAAAGCGAGCTTCGCAGTCGCCGAGTTGCTCGTCGATGGACGAGCCGTTTCGCGGACCGTCGTCGAGCGCGCCGAGCCCAAGGATATGGCCTATCCGGCGCCCAAGCTTACAATACGCTGGGACGGCAAGCGCGCGACGATAACGGCCGGCGCGCTCGCCCGCGCGGTGATGCTCGATTTCGGTGACGTGGCAGCGCAGCCGAGCGACGACGGCTTCGACCTGCTTCCCGGTGAGAGCGTGACGATCGACGTGGCTTCCGACGCATCCGCAACGGCCCTCCGCAAAGCGCTCACCTTGCGCACCTTGGGGCCGCAATGAGCATTCCGCTGATCCTGCTCGCCTTGTTTGGCCCCGATCCCGACGCGGTGGCCAAGGCGGTCGATACGATGACCGTCGAGGAGAAGGCAGCGCAGCTCCAGAATGCGGCCCCAGCCGATGCCGAGGCCGGGCTCCCCGCTTATGATTGGTGGAATGAGGGGCTACACGGGCTCGCGCGCGACGGTGATGCGACCGTCTTCCCCCAGGCGATCGGATTGGCCGCGACATGGGACACCGATTTGATGCGGCGCGTCGGCGACGTGATTTCAACCGAGGCGCGCGCCAAGTTCAATGCGCGCCCGATCGGCGCCGATCGGCGAATCTACGAAGGGCTGACGATCTGGTCGCCCAATATCAACATCTTCCGCGATCCGCGCTGGGGCCGCGGCCAGGAAACCTATGGCGAGGACCCGTATCTGACCGGGCATCTCGGCGTAGCCTTTATCCAGGGGCTGCAGGGCCCCGATCCCGCGCACCCCAAGGTGATCGCGACGCCCAAGCATTTTGCGGTGCATAGCGGCCCCGAGGCCGGACGCGACAGCTTCGACGTCGATCCGAGTCCGCAGGACCTGGAATCGACCTATCTGCCCGCCTTCCGGCTGGCGGTGACCGAGGGCAAGGCGCGGTCGCTGATGTGCGCGTACAATGCGATTCATGGCGTTCCCGCCTGCGCACTGCCGTCGCTGATGATCGACCGGCTGCGCGGCGACTGGGGCTTCATGGGCTTCACGGTTTCCGACTGCGACGCCGTCGCCAACATCAATCTCTTTCACCATTACCGGCTCGACACGGCGGCCGCCGCCGCAGCAGCAATCAAGGGCGGCACCGACCTCAATTGCGGATCGGCTTATGCCGCCTTGCCCCAGGCGGCGAAGCGTGGCCTCGTGAGCGAAACCGAGATCGACACCGCGCTGGTCCGCGCGCTCTCGGCGCGGCGGGCGCTCGGCATTGCGTTCGGCGCTACCAGTCCGTGGAACCGGATCTCGCCGGATGAGGTCGGCACGCCCCAGCATCGGGCACTGGCGCTGGAGGCGGCGCGCAAGGCGATCGTCCTGCTCAAGAACGATGCCGGCAGGTTGCCGCTGGCGACGGGAAGCCGCGTCGCGGTGATCGGGGCCGATGCCGACGATCTGAACATCCTCGAGGCCAATTACCACGGCACCGCGGTCGATCCTATGACGCCGCTGGAGGGCATCCGCCGCCAGTTCGGCGCGGCCAGTGTCCGCTACGCCCAGGGCTCGACATTGGTCGACGGCGCCCCTGTGCTGGTGCCCGAGACGGCGTTCATGACGGATGGCCAGCCCGGGCTGAAAGCGGAATATTTCGCCAGCGCTACCGTGACCGGCGCGCCGGTGGCGGTGCGCCGGGACTGGCGGATCGACTTCAACTATACGCGCGCTGCGCCGCTCGCCCAGCTGGATGCCAAGGGGTTTGCGGTGCGCTGGACGGGCGCGCTCGTGCCACCGGGTCCGGGCCGCTACACGCTGGCGATCGACATTCCGGCGTGCTGGAAGGATTGCAAGACGCACGACGCGGTGCGGCTGTGGATCGACGGCAAGCCGCTCCACCAGGGTCCGCTCGGCAAGGGGCGCGTCGAGATTCCGTTCACGAGCGACGGGCGCCGCCACGATTTCCGGCTCGAACTCGATCATCACGGTGAGGACGAAGGGATCAGGTTGCTGTGGGTTCCGCCCGCCGAGCCCCTGCTCGCCCAGGCCGTGGCGGTCGCCCGGGAGTCGGACGTGGTGGTGGCGGTGCTCGGCCTCTCGCCCGATCTCGAAGGCGAGGCGCTGCCGGTGAGCGTGCCCGGCTTTGTCGGCGGCGACCGGACCGACATCGCCTTGCCGCCGGCGCAGCAGCGCTTGCTCCAGGCGCTGCGCGATACCGGCAAGCCGGTGGTGCTGGTGCTGACCAGCGGCAGCGCGGTCGCGGTGGACCCGGCGATGGCCGATGCGATCCTCGCCTCATGGTATCCCGGGGAAGCAGGTGGCACGGCGCTCGCCGAAACGCTGGCGGGGCTGAACAACCCGTCGGGACGCCTGCCGGTGACCTTCTACAAATCGACCTCGGACCTGCCCGCGTTCGTCGATTACGGGATGAAGGAGCGCACCTATCGCTTCTTCACCGGTACGCCGCTCTGGGGGTTCGGTTATGGGCTCAGCTACACCCGCTTCGATTATGCAGGAGTGACGGCGAACGCGATGGGCACCGGCGCGCCGGTCGATGTCCGCGTCACTGTGCGCAACAGCGGCGCGCGGGCAGGCGAGGAGGTCGTGCAGGCCTATCTCGTGCCGCCGGCCGAAAAGGATGCGTCGTTCACGGCACCGGTGCTCCAGCGCCAGCTGGTCGCGTTCCGCCGCGTGGCGCTCACCCCGGGCAAGGCGCAGATGCTGCGCTTCACGCTCGATTCGCGCAGCATCAGCACGGTGGCGCGCGACGGCACGCGTCGCGTCCTCCCGGGCAGCTATCGGCTGTGGGTGGGCGGCGGTCAGCCGGGCGCCGCGCCGGGTCAATGGGTCGATTTCACGCTAGGCGGAGAGGCGCAGGTGCTGCCGAAATGATCGATCGTCGTGCCTTTGTCGGCGCCGGAGTCGCGCTCGCTGCCACCCCGGCGCTTCCAGCAATCGCTGGCGCGCGATCAGCCGCGCCCAAGCCGTTCGGCGCGGTGCCCAGCCCACGGCAGTGGCGCTGGCATGGCCGCGAGCACTATGCCTTCGTGCATTTCTCCATCAACACGTTCACCGACAAGGAATGGGGTTATGGCGACGAGGACCCCAAGCTCTTCAACCCCAGCGACTTCGACGCCGACCAGATCGTCGCCGCGGCCAAAGCGGGCGGACTCGCGGGGCTGATCCTCACCGCCAAGCATCATGACGGCTTCTGCCTGTGGCCGACCAGGCTGACCGAGCATTGCATCCGCAACAGCCCCTACAAGGCCGGCCAGGGCGACATCGTGCGCGAGATGGCGGAAGCCTGCCGCCGCGCGAAACTGCCGTTCGGCCTCTATCTCTCGCCCTGGGATCGCAACCACGCCGATTATGGCCGTCCCGCTTATGTCGACTATTATCGCGCCCAGCTGACCGAATTGTGCACGCGCTACGGTGCGCTGTTCGAAGTGTGGTTCGATGGCGCCAATGGCGGCGATGGCTATTATGGCGGCGCGCGCGAAACGCGGAAGATCGACGCGCCGCGCTATTACGACTGGCCGTCGATCGTCGCCCTGGTCCACAAGCTCCAGCCCGATGCGTGCACCTTCGATCCGCTGAGTGCCGACATCCGCTGGGTTGGCAATGAAGACGGCGTTGCCGGCGACCCTTGCTGGCCGACCATGCCCAACCAACCCTATGACCAGAAGAACGGCAACGCCGGGGTCCGCGGCGGTGCAATCTGGTGGCCGGCGGAGACCGACGTGTCGATCCGTCCGGGCTGGTTCTACCATGCCGATGAGGATTCCAAGGTGAAAAGCCCCGAGCGGCTGATCCGGCTCTACGACGAATCGGTCGGGCGTGGGACCAATTTGAACCTCAACATCCCGCCCGATCGCCGGGGGCGGATCCCCGACCAGGACCTGCGGATCCTCAAGTCGTTCGGCGACGCGATCCGCGCCACCTTCGCCCACGATCTCGCGCAAGGCGCGATCGTGCATGCCAGCCACAGCCGTGGGCCGGGCTTCGAGCCGGCGCGCGTGCTCGACGGCGATCGCGAGACCTATTGGGCAAGTCCCGACGGCGTACTCAGCCCGACGCTGACGCTCGACCTCAAGCCGGGGACGCGTTTCGATGTGATCCGTTTGCGCGAATATTTGCCGCTCGGCGTGCGGGTGACGCGCTTCGCGGTCGATGCGGAGATCGACGGCGCCTGGCGCACGCTCGCCGAGCATGAGTGCATATCGGCGCAGCGCGTGATCCGGCTCGACGCGCCGATCGCGCCGCGCCGCGTGCGGCTGCGCGTGCTGGACGCCCCGGTCTGCCCGGCGATCGGCGAGTTCGCCTTGTTCCGATCGGTCGCACCGGTGCCGGTGCCGGCGATCGTCTCGAGCGACCCCAATGTGCTCGACGTGACCAGTTGGAAGCTGGTGTCCGCCAGCGCACCCGGTGCGGAGAAATTGCTCGACAACGATGCGGCGACGATCTGGGTTCAGCCGCGGCCGACGCCCGGCAAGCCAGCGCAAGTGACGGTCGACCTGGGCGCGGATACCAACCTCGCGGGATTCAGCCTCACTCCCTCGCGCCAGGTGATGACCGACGCGGCGCCACCCAAAGGCTATATCGCCGAGACAAGCCTGGATGATACCAATTGGGAACCAGCAGCGGCGGGCGAGTTCGCCAATATCGCTTATGCGCTGTCGACGCAGCGAATCGCCTTCGCGAAAATGCACCGCACTCGCTATCTGCGGCTGACCTTTGCTGAAGCGGCGGTGCCGGCAGCGAAGCTCGCGATCGCGGGCATAGGCGGGTTCGTCACCCGCTCATAGCGCGAGCGCTGCCCGAGCCGATCCTCCCAGGATCGGCCTGCAACCCTTTGGATAATAGCGCAACTGGCTGCCCTGGGCAGGGCCGCGGCGCGTTTCCGCATGACCGCCACAGGGTGATTGGTATGCAAGTGGTGCGAAAATGATAAACCAAAGTAATTTTTGGTATTGCTTTGAATTTTTATATATGAGAATTTTACTCGGCTGCGGAAATGTCTGCGGCGACGATTTGGGGCGGTTTGAGCCTCTGGCAGGTCGCGAAGGATCTGGGATTGATAGCGATGGGGACATCTCGCCGCGGCGCATTTGCCTTCGGACTTGCCGGAGCCGCCGGAGCTGTGGCTCAGCCTTCGAGGCGCGCCGTCATCGTCTCGACCATGGATCTCGGCGCCGCCGCCGATGGTGCGGCGTCGAAGGTCGACAGCCGGGTGGGCGCCTCTGCGCTCCAACCCGGCTCAGCCTTCGCAATGATCAGCCAGGCAGGGGGCACGTAAGTCCAAGCCGCCGAGAGCCCAAAGGGCCCGGCGGAACGAAGTGATTGTCAGGGATCGAGAAACAAGAGGGATTTAGTCATGCCACGTCTGCACAAGCTGTTATTGAGCACCACCTGCGCCGCCGGCCTGTTCGCCGTGCCTGCGATGGCGCAGGATGCGACCAATCAGCCTGCTCCCGAAGCTGCGCCGACCAGCAATGTCGACATCGTCGTCACCGGCAGCCGCATCACGCGTCCCAATACCAGCGCCGCCGCGCCTGTCACGTCGGTCACGTCGGATGCGATCCGCGCCCAGGCCGCGGTCAATGTCGAGGAAGTGCTGAATCGCCTTCCGCAGGTCGCCCCGGACAGCCAGCAGAATTATCAGGATTCGGATGGCCGCCAGCGCGTCAAGCTGCGCAACCTCGGCTTCGAGCGTACGCTTACGCTGATCGACGGCAAGCGCGCCGGCACGATGAACGGCGTCGACCTCAACATGATCCCGACGTCGCTGATCCAGCGCGTCGACGTCCTGACCGGCGGCGCCTCGGCGGTCTATGGTTCCGACGCGGTCGCCGGCGTCGTCAATTTCATCATGAACGACAAGTTCGAGGGCATCCAGCTCAACGCGAACTACAATCTGTACGTCCACAACAACAAGCCGGGCCTGATATCGCAGGTTGCCAGCCAATACGGCTTCGCCCAACCGGCCCGGGGTCTTACCGCCGACGGCGGTCGCGCCGATTTGTCGCTGACGGCGGGCACCAAGCTGTTCAACGATCGCTTCCACATCTCGGGCTATGTAAATTACCGCAAGGGCGAGCTCGTTCCCTATGACGCGCGCGAGACATCGGGCTGCCAGTTGGTCGAGGCGGTCAAGGACGGCCCGCTGACCTGCTCGACCTCGACCTATACCTATAATGGCTATGTGTCGCCGCTGAGCGGCCCCAACGCCGGCAACGCCTATGTGAACAATCCCAACGGCACGCGTACGTTCGTTCCCTATTCGACCGCCGTCGCCGCCAATCCCTATTCCGATTATTCCTTCCAGCGCGCCAATGAGCGCTGGAATGCGGGCGGCTTCGCTTCGTTCAAGATCTCCGACGCCGCGGAAATTTATAGCAGCGCGATGTGGTTCCGCGACAAGTCGGTTAACGGCTTCCCGGCGCGGATCTACAGCTACACGGCCTTCGGTTCGACGCCCTATCAGGTCAATTGCAACAACCCCTACCTCTCCGCCTCGCAGTCGCAGGTGATTTGCGGCGCGCAGGCGGGAACCAGCACCATGGTGCCGGTCGAGCTCCGCTACCGCTTTGCCGGTGTGCCGGATCTCGACGACCGCTACATGAACGAGGGGCTGCGCCTGACCGGCGGCGTCCGCGGCGAGATCGCCAAGGGATGGAGCTATGACGTCGGTGCCGTCTATGCGCGCAACCAGCAGGATTACAGCTGGTCCTTCCCGTCGATCGACCGGGTCAACAACGCACTCAACGTCGTCAACGTCAATGGCGTGCCGACCTGCGCCTCGGGAACGGCGGACGGCTGTCTCCCGCTCGATCCGTTCAGCTCGCTCTCGTCGATCAATAATGTCGGCGTGTTCAACTATCTGGTGAACGGCAGCTACGGCACCCAGAGCACGGTGAACCGCCTCTACAACGTCGTTGCGACGGTGCAGGGCGACTTGGGCACGTACGGCATCAAGAGCCCCTGGGCCGAGCAAGGGCTGGCCGTGGCGTTCAGCGCTGAATATCGCGAGGACCAGCTCCAGAGCACCGCCGATGCGCTATGGCGCGCGAATATGGGCGGCAGCGACCAGGACCTCGCCCAGCATGTCTGGGAAGGCATGGTCGAAGTCCAGGCCCCGATCGCGCAGCACAAGCCGTTCGCCGAGCTGTTGCAGTTGAACGGCGCGTTCCGCCTGTCGAAATATAGCAGCAACCCGAGCACCTTCTCGACGTGGAAGGCGGAAGCCTTGTGGGCGCCGATCCCGGACATCACGTTCCGCGGATCGATCAACCGCGCGCAACGCGCGCCGACCGTGGTCGAGGCGTTCCAGGGCAGCAACATCAGCTACGACCGCATCACCACCGCGTATAACGACATTTGCGGGCCGACCCCGATCGGGACCACGACGGACCCCAATACCGGTCAGCAGATTCCGATCTATGGTGCTCCCCAGGCGTCGCAAGCGGTATGCGCCGCCACCGGCCTGCCCGCCAATTTATACGGCAGCCCGACCTTGCTGTGCCCGACCGATGTCGGCTGCACCGTGCGCCGCGGCGGTTTCACGGTGAATCCGGAAACGGCCTATACCAAGACCATCGGCGTTGTGCTGAAGCCGCGCTTCCTGCCGGGTCTGACCGTGTCGGTCGATCGCTTCACGATCAATCTCAACGATTCGATCGGCTATAACGACTATGACTATTTCTCGAACGGATGCCTTGCCACCGGCAGCGACTTCTTCTGCAAGATGTTCGTGCGCAACGCCGACGGTACGCTCTACAGCAGCCCGTCGACCAATCCGGCGACCGGCTTCCTGCGCGGCGGCACGACCAACTATTACAAGAGCAAGTCGCACGGCTGGGATTTCCAGGGCCAATATGCGCTGTCACTGGGCGGCGCGGGTCGGCTGGACTTCGACTTCACTGGCTCGTTGACCACGCTGGCCGGCGGTCAGGATTCGCCGATCCTGCCGAAATATAACTGTGCCGGCTATTATGGCGGCGGCTGTGGCCAGCTGATCCCCAAATGGTCGCATGAACTGCGGGCGACCTATACGACCAATGACAAGTTCTTCAGCGCTTCGGTGAACTGGCGCCATCTGGGACCGCTCACCAACGTGACGAACTCGGGCGATCCGGCGCTGGGCTGGACTCTGGAGGGCGAGCGCACGACCTTCTATCGGATCCCGGCCTACGACTATATCGACCTGGCGCTCAGCTTCCGGGTCACCAAGGCCTATTCGTTCCGCATCTCGGCGAACAACCTGTTCGACAGGACCCCGCCGATCCTGCCGAATTCCTACAATTACGGCCTGTCGCGCAGCAACACGCTGTCGGCGCGGTACGACTCGCTGGGCCGCCAGGTCGCGGTCGGGTTCACGCTCAACTTCTAATTCCTTCCCCCTCCACCCCTGGAGGACTCCTCTGAGCCCGCCTCTTCGAGGCGGGCTCTTTTTTTTTCATTTCGGTGCCGTGCAGCGTGGCCGGGAAGCTGCGCTCGAAATCGGCGCTGCCATCCGGGGCGCTCTGGATTTGCGGCTCATCCGCGCCCGGCATCACCCGCCCGGTCTGACAGTGCCGTATCGCGTCGCGAACTATCCGATGCAGACCCGGCACGAACGCGGTATCGTGGGTGCGGCGGAAGGTGAAGGTGCCCTTCGATCCGTCGCTGCCCCAAGGCGGCTTTCCTGCATCCTTACCCGGCATCATTGCCGTCGCCGACGAACCTTTGCAGTCCTTGCCCGCGCGCGTGTACATTGCGCCCGGCCGCGACGTGCCGACGACACAACCGGGGAGGGAAATGATACCTGGTCAATGGCAGTTCCTACGCGGTCGCGCATGTCAGCGGGCTGATCGCGCTGATGCGCCAGTCCGGCGGTCGCGCGACCCACATCACGCTGGACCGCATGGCGGGCGGCGCGATCGATGCCTGCGTGACCTTGGTCGGGACATCGCCGGGCTGTGATTGCTCGTGCGCGATCGAGCGGCGGCTCGCGGCAGGGCGGCGCTGACGTCCGGTGGCTGGCGGCGCTGGCCGCTGCGCCGATCCTTTCCGGCATTCTGGCGATCCCCGCAGCGGCGCAGGTCAGCGGCAGCATCGACATCGAAAGCGATTATCGCCTGCGCGGCTATTCGTTGAGTGCCGGGCGCCCCGTCGCGACCGCACAGATCGGCTATGACGACGAAAGCGGCGTCTATCTCAACCTGTCCGCGACAGGCGAGATCGGGCGTGACGACCCGCTATTCCTGGGGGTTCAGGGCAATATCGGCTATGTCCGACGGCTGAACCAGAAGCTGTCGATCGACGCCGGCGTGACGCGGAGCCAATATCGCGCGTCCGTTCGCAAAAGTCGCGCGCACGATTATACCGAAATCTATCTCGGCCTCGCGACCGGTCCGTTTTCGGCACGCGTTTATTATTCGCCTGATTATTATCAGTCCGGTGTTTCGACGCTTTACGGTGAGGCCGAAGCCACGATCAGGCCGGCAGAGCACTGGCGACTCACTGGCCATCTGGGGTCGCTCGTCTATCTCACGACGCCGGCGCGATATATTCCTGGCCGCGAGGCACGGTATGACTGGCGCGCGGGCGTGTCGCGCGAACTCGGAAATTTCGACCTCCATACCGCGCTGTCGGGCGGAGGGCGGGGAAAGGAATATTATTCGGGCGAGCTCCACAGCAAACTCGCCCTGACTGCTGGTGCGAGCTGGAGTTTCTGACGCCTGGCTTACAAACCTTTGGCGGCCTCGGCGGCATCAACCTTCCTGAAACCAGCTGGAAGGATCGGCCCCCATGGGTGTTCGCATGGTAATGATGCAGTTCAATCGCGAGATCCCGACAATTCTCGTATCGTTCGGACAGCCTTACTACCCGTATTACGCGCCGAATTTCGGCACCTATATCGACAGCTATTGCTCCCTGCCGGCCAGTCAGCGAGAGCTTGCGCGGCGTTTGAACGGTGAGGCTAGCTTCACCGGAACTAGTCCGGTGAACCCGTTCTGCGGACGGGAGCAGCTGCGGTGGTGAGCTCGCGAGGGTTTCTCCACGCGGCGCCCGCTATGGCGCCGCGCCGGCCACGACGCGCCGCACTGCGTCTCGCAGCGGGGCTTTGGAGGACCTGATGGACAGCATGATTCATCTGCCCGGCGGCGTGTTCACGATGGGCAGCGACCGTTTCTATCCCGAAGAAGCGCCGACACGGAAGGTGAGTGTCGCTTCGTTCTGGATTGACCAAGCGCCGGTGACCAATGACGAGTTTGCGCGCTTCGTGGCCGAGACGGGCTATCGCACCGTTGCGGAGGTGGCCCCCGACCCGACCAAATACCCGGGCATGCCGCAGGAGATGGCGCAGCCAGGCTCGTTGGTTTTCGAGCGGACGAGCGGGATGGTCGACCTGGGCGATCCCAGCCAATGGTGGCATTTTCGCTTCGGTGCCGACTGGCGTCATCCGACCGGACCGGACAGTTCGCTCGACATGCTGTCCGACCACCCCGTCGTGCACATCGCGTACGAGGACGCCGACGCCTATGCCGCATGGGCGGGCAAAAGCCTGCCAACCGAGGCCGAATGGGAATTTGCCGCCCGCGCCGGACTCGACAATGCCGACTATGCCTGGGGCGACCAGCTCGCGCCGGACGGCGCGATGCTCGCCAATTACTGGCAGGGCGCCTTTCCCTTCGCCAACCAGTTGCTCGACGGATGGGAACGGACCTCGCCGGTGCGCAGCTTCCCGCCCAACGGCTTCGGCTTGAGTGACATGATCGGCAATGTCTGGGAATGGACCTCGGACTGGTGGTCGCAGCCGAAAGCAGCAAACAAGACGAAGAGTAGTTGCTGCGCAATCTCCAACCCACGCGGCGGCCGCCGGAGCGACAGCCATGATCCAGCTTCGCCGGCCAGGATTCCGCGCAAGGTGGTCAAAGGCGGATCGCATCTATGCGCCGCCAATTATTGCCAGCGCTATCGGCCGGCCGCGCGGCATGCCCAGGATGTTGAATCCTCGACCAGTCATATCGGTTTTCGCTGCGTGCGACGGCGCGGCTGATCATGGCGGCTGGAATGATGCCGCCATGCGGTGGAACGGGAGAGTGAAGTTGCCGAACCAGCAGCAGGCGCAACTCGAGGCGCTTCATGCCGACATGGCGCCTGACCATCTGGCGCCGCTGTCCGGGCCGGCGCCGCGTTGGCCGCTGCCCGCCCGCGCGGTGTGCGCCGCGCTGGTCGCCGTCGCGGCCGGCTTAGCGGTGCACGCCGGCCTCGCCTCCCTTGCCGCCGCGCCCGCAGCCGACGTCGGCTTTCCCACCTTGCTGTCGATAAAGATTGCGTACGGGGCCGTGCTCGCCGCAATCGTGACGCCGCTCATGCTGCGCTATGCGATGCGGCGTTCCGTCTGACGAAGGGCGGTGTGCTCGGCCTGACGTGACCGTACGACAAAGTCTCCGATGCAGGCCCGCAGGACCGCCGAAATCGTCGCATCGGAAAACGGCCTGGCCGATTTGCCTCAGCGCCACCAGGCCTTGCGGATACGTCGCTCCAGCCCAACAGGTCGGCGCGATGGATCTTGTTGGGCGGCTGGGCGAGTCAGTTTTGCCCGTGATCGTCTGCGTTTAAAGACGACAATAGAACGCCGCGTCCGATCGATGCGACATCGTCATGTCGCCGAGCCGAGCATGTTGCCGTAACCGATGACGATCGTGGCGAAAACGAGCAACCCGATACCGCTCCACACCGCCGCGCGCACACCCGGGCTGGCGTCCTTCCATTCCTTGAAGGCGAAGCCCCAAAGCGTTCCGAAGATGATGATGCTCGCCATGTGCAGCGTCCAGCTCGAAAAGCCGAATCGTCCCATCTGGCTTTCGCCCATCGTGTAGAAGAAGAACTGAAAATACCACAACGTACCGCCGAACGCCGCGAGCAGGTAGTTGCGTAGCAGCGGTGGCGGCGAGCTATCTGCGCCGCCCTCCGCGGCGTCGAGCCGCCCGGCAAATTGGCCGACGCTGCGGTTGCGGACGATCAGCATCGCGCACCAGACAGCGTTCGTGACCAGACCGCCGAACATCACGAGGCACAAGGTGGGCAGGCCAGTCCAGAGCGGACCGGTGCCGGCGGCGGCGGATAGCACCTTTATTGGCTCGCCTGCCGCCAGGCCGAAGGCGAAACACGACGACATCACGCCAGAGAAGATCGCAACGAGAATACCTTTGCGAAAATCGAACTCTGCCACGGCGGCTGCTTTTTGGGCCGGGCTAAGGGCAGCATCCTTACGGGCACCGGCGATGGCCACCACGATGATTCCGGCAAGCGTGATAGCGAGTCCGAGCAGGATGATGAGGCCGCTCGTCGTCCCCAGAAGCTTGGCGACGAACTCGCCTTGGACCAAAGGCGGGATCAGCGTCCCGAAGACGGTACACAGGCCGAGCACAACGGCCATTCCGAGGGAAAGGCCCAGATAGCGCATTGTGAGTCCGTAGGTGAGGCCGCCAAAGCCCCAAAGCGCCCCGAACAATATGCACAAGCCGGCGACTTTGCCCGGGACCTCCGCCATGACACCAGCCAAGTCGCTGGTCTGGATGAAGGCAAACACCCATGGCGCGACGAGCCAGGAAAAAATTCCTCCCGTCAGCCAGAAAATCTCCCAATTCCAGCGGCGAATACCGCGATAGGGCACGTAAAAGCTGGCGGACGCCAATCCGCCCAGCCAGTGAAAAAAAACGCCGACGAGGGGATTGCTAGGCATGGCGAATTCCTGGGCTGAAAGGGTGGCGCGAAACGGGGCTGCGGCGACGAGGCTGCATGGCGCTCACAGGGTGAGGTCGAGACGGTAGATGCGGTTCGCGTTCGCGCCGAACAACGCCGCCCGCTCTTCCGTGCTGAAGTCCTCCACCGCCTGGTGATACGTTTCCATATGGCGATCGATCGAGCCGAACAGGGTGTCGGTAGGCAGGTCGCTCGCGAACATGCAGCGGTGAGCGCCAAACATCTCGATCGTCTCGAGAATAAAGGGCCGCACTTGGTCCGACGACCACTGGCGGATCGCAAAGCCCATGCCGGAAATCTTGACCGCCACATGAGGAAGCCGCGCCAGCGAGCGCATCCCGCCACGCCAATCCTCCACGCCGTCGGCATCTTCCAGTACGGGCATTCCCATGTGATTGACGATCACCGGCGTGCCGGGATGGCGCTCGGCAATCGCCGCCATCGCGCGCATCTGTCCCGGATAACATTGCAGATCGAACGCAAGTCCATGGCGCTCGAGGAGCGCGTAGCCGTCGGCCCAGCGCTCGTCCTGCAGGAAATCGCGCGTGGTATAGGTGCGGCGCGGATCGCGGTGCCAATTCAGGATCTGCCGGATGCCGCGGACGCCGGGATGCGCCGCTTGCGCGGCCAGTTTGGCAGCGGCGTCGGGCTCGTGAAGCGCGGCAAAAGCGACGAGGCCATTGGGTTGCGACGCACCGTTGCGCAGCTTTTCGAGCCACGTCGTTTCGGCAATTGCACTGTCGGCGTTCGCCCCCGCTTCGACATGCACCATCCCCGCCACGTTCCAGCGGGCAAGCGCCGCATGATAATCCTCCAGGCCGAAGTCGCGGCCGATGGGGGTGACATCACCGTTGGGGCCGTCGGGGGAGAAGGGCGGCGTCAGCCACGGATAGGCGATCCGGGAAAGATCCCAGAGGTGCATATGGGCGTCGACGAACTTTACGGCGGTCAAGTGTCTCTCCTGTAGCGCCCGGTTCTGCGCCGGTTGCGCCTGCGGTCTCAGAAAGTCGTCCGTCCCCCCGACGTGTCGAAGGTGGCGGCGGTGGTGAAGCTGCATTCCTCAGACGCCATGAAACAGATCATCGCGGCGCTTTCACTGACGTCGCCTAGCCGCCCCATCGGGATCTTTGACCGCATGTAGTCGACCTGGCTCTGCGGCAATTGCGCCAGAATCGGGCTTTCGAACGTCGCAGGGGTGACGGCATTCACGATCACGCCCTTGTCGGCGACTTCCTTCCCGAGGCTCTTGGTCAGGCCGATCACGGCCGCCTTCGATGCCGAATAGGCCGATGCATTGGGGTTGCCCTCTTTGCCCGCGACCGAGGAAACGTTGACGATGCGTCCATAATTCGCCGCCAGCATGACCGGCAGCACGGCGCGGTTGCAGTAGAACAGCCCGTGGACGTTGATGTCGAACACCCGGCGCCAGCTTTCGACCGGGAAGTCGTGCATGGGCGCGGTCGCGCCGGTGATCCCCGCCGAACAGACGAGAATATCGATACCGCCAAGACGTCGGACCGCGGCGTGCGTGGCCGCCTCGACCTCCGCTTGATCGGACACGTCGAAGGATCGGGTATCCTCGGCGCCGGTTTCGTCACGCGCGGACGTCAGCGCGGCCGCGTCGAGATCCCACAGAATGACCCGCCCGCCTTCCTGTACGATCCGAGCGGCGACCGCCTTGCCGAGGCCGGAAGCACCACCCGTCACGATCGCGTTGCGTCCGGCGAAACGGCCCTGGAAAATGCTCATCACCGCTCCAAAAGGCTGAAGGGAATGACGGTTTGGCGCTGCTCGCCCAGCCCAGTCGCGCCAAGATGCATGCGGTCACCGGCTTTGAGGAAGATCGGTGACGGCTTCTGGCCTTCGCCGACACCGGGCGGCGTGCCGGTGATCAGCAGATCGCCCGGCTCTAGCGTGATGAAGCGGCTGACATAGGCGATGCATTCCGCGACGGGAAAGATCATCGTCGACGTGTTGCCGCGCTGCATGCGTTCCCCATTGACGTCGAGGAACATATCGAGGGCTTGTACGTCGGGAATCTCGTCGGGGGTGACCAGCCAGGGACCGGTCGGGCCAAACGTGTCACACCCCTTGCCCTTGTCCCACTGGCTGCCGAGTTCCTTTTGGAATGCCCGTTCGGAGACATCATTGACGAGCACATAGCCGGCGACATGGTCGAGCGCCCGATCCTGCTCGACATAGCGGCACCGCCGACCGATGACGACGCCGAGTTCGACCTCCCAATCGGTTTTGACGCTATCGCGCGGGAGCATCACCTCGTCGTTCGGGCCTGTCAGGCAACTGATCGCCTTGGTGAAGAAAATCGGCTCCGGCGGCGGTTCCAGCCCCGCCTCGCGCGCGTGATCCGCATAGTTGAGCCCGATCGCGATGAACTTGCCGATCCCGTTGACCGGCACGCCGAACCGCGGCGATCCATCGACAAGCGGGAGGCTGTCGACATCGATCGCGCGGAGCGCCTCGATCGCGCCGTCGCCAATTCCCCGCGCGGTGACGTCGTCGATCGAGCCCGAGAGGTCGCGCAAGCGTCCGGCGGCGTCGATAAGGCCAGGTTTTTCCGCGCCGCGCGGACCGAAACGGCAAAGCTTCATGCGAATTTCCTCAGTTCGGATAGGGTCGGTGGAGCGCGATCTCGCGATTGAGCTCGACGCCAAAGCCGGGTTTGTCGAGCTCGCCCACGTGAAGCCGGCCATCGACCGGCACAGGTTCGCCCAGCAATTGCGGCGAGAACATCGGCACGACTTCAGTCGGGCCGGGGTGCATCATCAGAAACTCGGCGAACGGCGAGTTGTGGCGCGTGATCACGAAGTGATAGCTGTATACGGAGGAGCCATGCGGTACGACCATCTTGCCGCGCGCGTCGGCCAGCGCCGATATCTTGAGCAATTCGGTCAGGCCGCCGCACCACCCGACATCGGGCTGGATGATGTCGCAGCAATCCATTTCCAGGAGCATTCGAAAGCCCCAGCGCGTGGCCTCGTGTTCGCCGGTCGTGACCAGCATGCCCTTGGGCACGTTGCGTTTGAGTTCGGCATACCCCCAATAATCGTCGGGGCTGATCGCCTCTTCGATCCATTTGAGACCGAAGTCATGGCACGCGATGGCGAGACGCGTGGCGTAGTCGACATCGAGCGCCATCCAGCAGTCGTACATCAGCCAGAAATCGTCGCCGCAGGCGTTCCGCATGTCGGCGAGCAAGGAGACGTTCTTGCGTAATCCCTCCTGCCCCTCGGCCGGCCCGTGATGGAGCGGCAGCTTGCCGCCGATGAAGCCGAGTTGCTTGGCGATATCCGGTCGTGCGCCCGTCGCGTAGAAGGACAGTTCGTCACGAACCGCGCCCCCCAGGAGCTGGTGAACCGGTTCCTGTCGCAGCTTTCCGAGCAGATCCCAGAGTGCCAAGTCGACGCCGGAGATGGCGTTTACGACCAACCCCTTTCGCCCATAATATTGCGTGGCGAAATACATCTGGTCCCAGATTTTCTCATAGTCCGCCGGACTCCGGCCGATCAGGAACCGAGCGAGATGCCTCTCGACAATGAAAGCCGCCGGTTCACCGCCCGTGGTGACGGCAAATCCGACCGTTCCGTCCTCGGCCTCCAGCTCGACAACCAGCGTACCGAGCACATTGATGCCGAAGCTCTGGCGCGACTGCCGGTATTCCGGATATTTCGACATCGGCGTCGCGATATGATCGTCGATCCAGTGTCCGGCAGCCTGATCGTGATAATCGGCACCGCCACCTCGCACCGTAAAGGCGCGAACGTGCTTGATCTTGGAAAGCGTCATCGCGAATCCGCCCCTGGGTATGCAGAATCTCGGACGGTGTCGGCCGGATTCTCTTGCCATATTGTGGTATTAAGTCTTAAGGAATGGAAATGAGACCGTCAACAAGAAGACGAGCTTCGGGTGAGGATGCAGCGGAAGCCGGATCAGCTTCGGGTAGCCAAACCTTGTTGCGGGGACTCGATGTGATCGAGGCCATTGCGGGGCGTTCCTTGCCGCTCACCGCCCTCGCGGACGAGCTTGGCCTTACGCGCAGTACCACCCATCGCCTGGCAAGCGCGCTTGTCGAACGCGAGTATCTCGCTTTCACGCCGCGCGCCGGATACCGGCTTGGCCCGAAGCTCCTGACGCTTGGCTTCATCGCGCAGGAGCAGGCTGACATCGTCCAGATCGCGCGAGACCATCTGGAGGCGCTTGCCGAAGCGACCGAAGATACCGTTCACCTTGGCATCCTCGATGCCGATCGGGCGCTTTACCTCGACAAGGTTCCGGGCCGTCGGCGGATCAACATTTCGAGCCGGGTCGGAGACCGTCAGCCCTTGACCTCGACCGGGCTGGGTAAGGCGCTCATCCTCGATCATTCGCCGACTTATTGGTCGGAGCGCTTTGCCGCGGATCAGGCCGCGGGCGCCCCGGCGCAGGATCTCGCGCTGTGGACCAATCGCATGCGGGATTATGCCGCCAAGGGGCGGGCCTACGATCTCGAGGAGAATGAGGACCAGATCCGTTGCGTGGCAGCGCCGGTACGCGATGCCAGCGGGCGTATCGTCGGAGCGATCAGCGTCTCCAGCGCGGCCCAATATATGAGCGACGAGCGCATGGAGGCGTTGTCGATCCACGTTGCGGACGTTGCCGGCAAGATCGGTCACGAACTCGGCTGGGACGGCGGACGGTCATAGGATGGGGACGGAGATGCTGCTGCAGGATAAGGTCGTCCTGATAACGGGAGGAACTGCGGGCATCGGCCGAGCGGTCGCCTTGGGCGCTGCGCGCGCTGGTGCCGACATCGCCATCAACCATCTGCCGGAAGACGGCACGCGCGCGGCCAGCCTAGTCGCGGATATCGCCCGACTCGGCCGACGCGCGATCGCGGTTCCCGGTGACGTTGCCGCGTCGGCATCCGCCCCGGCGTTCGTCGGTGCGGCGGTCGAGGCATTCGGCCGCATCGACGTCCTGGTCAGCAATGCCGGGATTTGTCCGTTTCATGCCTTTCTCGACATGCCGGCGGCGCTTCTGGAGCGCACTGTCGGCGTCAATCTTCTCGGCGCCTATTTCATGGTCCAGGCAGCGGCCAACCAGATGGTCGCGCAAGGTGGAGGTGGCTCGATCGTCGCGGTGTCGTCGATCTCGGCGCTGGTCGGCGGAGAATTTCAGACGCACTACACCCCGACCAAGGCGGGTGTGCATTCCTTGATGCAGTCGACCGCGATAGCGCTGGGCAAGCACGCCATTCGCTGCAACTCCGTGCTGCCGGGAACGATACTGACCGATATCAACCGCGACGATCTCGCCGATCCGGCGAAGCGCGACCGGATGGCCGCGCGCGTGCCGCTGGGTCGGCTCGGCACCCCGGAAGATCTGGTCGGACCGATCGTGTTTCTGGCGTCCGACCTGGCCCGTTACGTGACCGGCGCAGCGTTGCTCGTCGACGGCGGCGCTTACGTGAACCTGCAATGAGGTCCGTCACGCGCCTTCATCGCATGCTTGGTCTTGCGACCTCGTTGATTGCAATGCCCCTCGCTGCGCAGACCACGGCGCTACCGACCATCGCGCCGATCGCCGCGCCGCCGCGACCGGCCGGCACGATCGATCTGAACACCGGCTCCGTCGCCGGAAGCACAGCGCCCGAAAGCTGGATGCGCTTCGCCGGCCAGACGCGTGTTCGCAATGTGCAAGCGGCCACGCTCACCCCGGTTTTACCGCCAAAGGGCAAAGCGAATGGAAGCGCGGTCATTATCGCACCGGGCGGCGGATTCCTCATGCTGTCGATGGAGAGTGAAGGTTGGCCGGTCGCGCGTTGGTTAGCCGCGCATGGGGTAACGGCATTCGTCCTCAAATACCGGCTGAAGCCGACGCCGGCCGACCTTGGCGGCGTTCAGCAGCAGCTGATGGCGATGTTCATGCAGGCGGCCCAGGCCAAGGATGGCGGTCGCGCCATGACGCCCCCGGAGGCGGTGGCCGATGGTATTGCCGCGCTCAAGCTGGTGCGGTCGCGATCTGCGGAATGGGGAATCGACCCTCATCGCGTTGGCTTTCTGGGTTTCTCGGCCGGTGCGATGACGGCTCTGGCGGTGACCCTGAGCCCGGAATCGGGCAGTCCGCCCGATTTCGTGGCGCCGATTTATGGCTCGATGGACCCTGTCGATGTGCCGGCGAATACGCCGCCGATGTTTGTGGCGGAAGCCATCGACGATCCGCTCTTCGGGAGCCACGGGTTCGGGTTGGTCGAATCCTGGCGTAAGGCCGGGAAGGGTGTCGAACTCCATGTCTATCAGCATGGGGGACATGGCTTTGGTATGGGACTGCCCGGGACGACCAGCACCGGCTGGATCGATGCTTTCTACGCCTGGATGGGCGCCAACAATCTTCTTGCAAGGTCGAAATGAGCGCTGCCTCTGCGCTGGACTATCGCGCGCTGGCCCGCCGGCGCATGCCGCATTTCCTGTTCGTCTATATCGATGGCGGCTCCTGCGCCGAAACGACGTTGCGCCGGAACGTCTCGGTTCTTGGAGCGCTCGCCTTGCGGCAGCGTGTTCTCACCAATGTTGCCGACCTAAAGCTGCCGCCCGATTTGTGCGGGCGCCGTCAGTCGCTACCGGTTGCGCGTGGCGATGGCGCTTACCGGTTGCCGTCTCGTCGCCGATATCGACCGCTGGCGCCTGGTGCTGGAGCAATGACGTCGACGACCCGCTTAGCGCGCCGCGGATAACATCAATCGCGTAACGAAGGAGAGCATCGCATGAAAGCTCGGATGCTTGGACTGCCCTTTGTGGCTGCGACCGCCATCCTCATGGGAGTCGCCATGTCCCATGCGGCACCGGCGGACGATTCGCTGGCCGATCGATTCCGCGACCCGCCACAGCCGGCGCGTCCCCAAGTCTGGTGGCACTGGATGAGCGGCAACGTGACCGAGGAAGGCGCGCGGCTCGATCTCGAATGGATGCAGCGGGTGGGGATCGGCGGGGTTCATGCCTTTTCCGGGGGGATGCTCGAGCCGACCTATGTGGACAAGCCGGCACCGTTCATGAGCGATGTGTGGCGGTCCGCCTATCGCTCGTCGGTGGCACGGGCCCGGGCGGCTGGAATGGACGTCACGATCGCGGGTTCGCCCGGCTGGAGTCAGACGGGCGGTCCCTGGGTCAAGCCAGTCGATGGCATGAAGAAATATGTATGGACCACGACTTATGTGACCGGGGGGAAGCGGCTGCACATGACGTTGCCCCAGCCTGCCGCCGTCACTGGCGCCTTTGGTGCCGCCCCAATGGCGCGCCCGGCGTTCGGCCCTCAAATCGAACCGCCGCAAGCAGCCGGCGCGGGCCCGATCGTCGCTTTTCGTCTGCCCGACGACGAGCGCGTGCTTCGTCCGCGATTGTCGAGCGCGGGTGCTGCACTGACCGAACTCGAGAGTGCGCCCGACGATCTTGGCCGGGTCGTCAAGGTCGCGGCCACTGGCGCCGGTCCCATCCGGATCGACGCCGACATGGGCGGTCCGGTCACGGTACGCGCCTTGACCGTCGCGATTACGCCGCTGCCCGCTATGGAGATACTCGCCAGCGACGACGGTAAAACCTATCGGACAATCCGGCGCGTCGAGCGGGACGACGCCGAATTGCCGAGCATCGCCCAGACGCTGGCGCTGCCGCAAACGCGTGCGCGATTCTTCCGGCTCCAGTTCGGCCCGCCGCCCGCCGGCCGCAAGCTCATCGGGCTACCGGCGGGCTTTCCGTCGGGGATCGCGCCCAAGCAATACGAGCTGAGGCTGGTACGCTTCTTCAGCGGCGCACGAGTCGATCGGTTCGAGGCGAAAGCGGGCTTCCAGTCGACCGCACAATTCGATGGTGCGCGCGGACCGGTAAGCCCCCGGACCGCCGCCGTCCGGCCCACCGATGTGATCGATCTGACGTCGCGGGTCGGAGCGGACGGTGTCCTCGACTGGGCACCGCCTCCCGGCCGCTGGGCGATATTGCGCTATGGCTGGTCGCTGACTGGACACGTCAACGGGCCCGCCGAGCCTGCGGCGACCGGACTCGAGGTCGACAAGCTCGATCGCGACGCCGTCAAGCGGTACATCGATACCCTGTTCGCCAAATATCGCGATGACGCTGGCATTCCCCTGGGGCCCAAGGGAATTGACGGCCTGCTGACCGATAGCTGGGAGGCCGGCGTTCAGAACTGGACGCCGCGGATTCTCGAACAGTTCCGCCGGTTGCGCGGCTACGACCCGACGCCCTGGCTTCCCGTCCTCGCTGGCAATGTCGTCGGCAGCAGCGATCAGAGCGAAGCATTTCTTTTCGACTTCCGCCAAACGCTCAAGGATCTGGTCGTGGAGAATCATTACCAGGTGCTCGCCGATGCCGCTCATGCGCAAGGAATGACCTATTATACCGAGGTGCAGGGCGACACGCCGCGCGCGATCAGCGACGGCATGACCGCCAAGGCGCGCGCCGATATTCCGACGGCCGAATTCTGGTACCGTCCGTTCGCGACCGACGAGGGTCAGCCATCGCTGGTAGCGGATATGATGGAAGCCGCCTCGGCCGCACACGTCTACGGCAAGAAACTCGCTGCTGCCGAGGCCATGACGGTTGCCGCAGGCGAGGATCCCTGGGCGTTTTCGCCAGCGATGCTGAAACCGGTAGCGGACCAGATCTTCGCCAGCGGCATCAACCGCATCCTCGTGCATGAATCGCACTTGCAGCCCTTTGCCGATCGCAAACCGGGGCTGGCGATGGCGTTCTTCGGGCAGTTCTTCAATCGGAACGACACCTGGGCGGAGCAGGCCAAACCCTGGACCGACTATCTGGCGCGCACCTCCTACCTGCTGCAGCAGGGACGGTTCGTCGCCGACATCGCTTATTTCTACGGCGAGGATCGCAATCTCACCCAATTGTTCGAACATCGCCAAAATACCGACGTGCCGGCGGGCTATGGCTATGACTATATCAATCCCGAAGCGCTGCTGACCAAGCTGTCGGTCCAGCGCGGCCGCCTCGTGACCGAGAGCGGCATGTCCTACAGGATTCTCTACGTGCCACCGACCGTGACACGCTACACGCTGCCGGCGTTGCGGAAGCTCGACAGCCTCATCCGCGCCGGCGCGGTCGTCGTTGCGCACAAGCCCGTCGGCGGATTGGGCATGGCCAGTCCCGATGGAGCGGTCAGGGCGTATGCCGACAGGCTCTGGGGCACGAACGGCAGCGGCGCTCGAGCGATCGGGGCGGGACGCCTGTACAGCGGCACGCTCACCGCCGCGCTTGCTGCGGAACGGCTGACGCCGGATATTCAGACGAATGGACAGGCCGTGCTCGGTCTTCACCGCGTGTCTGGCACGAACGATCTCTATTATGTCGTGAGCCGGTCGGATCGCGCCATGTCCAGCGACATCACCTTCCGCGTCACGGGGCGCAAGGCCGAATGGTGGTCGCCGGAGGACGGTTCGATCCGTCCGCTGAGCTACGAACAGCGCAACGGCACCACGCGCGTGTCGATACCGTTCGATCCCCATGGCGCCGGTTTTGTCGTCTTCCGTACGCCCGCCGACGCCGCGACCTATACCGTGCCCCGGCGTGAAACACTGGCGATGGTCCCGGTCGTCGGGCCATGGGACGTGCGCTTCGAGGCCGATCGTGGCGCGCCGCCCGCGGCACGTTTCGACACCCTCATGGACTGGTCGAAGAGCGCGGATCCCGGAATTCGGTTTTTTTCGGGCGCCGCTACCTATTCGAAGGCGATCGACGTCAGCGCGTCCATGCTCGCGTCGGGCAACCGCGTCATGCTCGATCTGGGCGAGGTATCGGATCTGGCGGTGGTCTCGATCAATGGCGTACAGGTCGCGACGGCGTGGCATGCTCCGTATCGCGTCGACCTTACCGGACGTCTCAAGACGGGCGCCAACCAGCTCGAGGTTACGGTCGTCAACCTATGGGTCAATCGGTTGATCGGCGACAAGCAGCCGGGGGCTAAGCCGGTCACCTACGCGCCGCAATCGCCGTATCGCGCAACCAGTCCGCTCCGCCGGTCGGGTCTGATCGGGCCGGTTGAGCTCGTCGTCGATCGATAGCCGCGAACGGCCGCAACCGGCCTGATCCTTTGCTGCACCCGAGTCACACCCGGGCCGGTCGAGCCGGCGCGGGTATTGATTTATTCATTTGTCGTGCTATACGGACACTCATCCCAATAAATGGGATTTTGCAAGCTTCGATCATAAGAAGCATCTCTCTTGGGGAGGACCGAATGCCACGCACGACTCTTCGCTTTCTCGGTGTTAGTGCGATTGCTCTTGCCGCGATCGCCGCACAGCCCGCTTGGGCACAGACCGCGCCGCAATCCCCATCGCCGGCGCCGGCCGATGCGATACCGACCGGCGACCAAAGCGCGCCGCCGGCCGATGACCAATCGAGTGATGCGACGAAGGACATCGTCGTTACCGGCACCCTCATTCGCGGGATCGCGCCGGTCGGCACGAACGTGATCGGCCTCAGCAAGGCGGATATCGCCTCGACCGGAGCGACGAGCACGCAGCAATTACTGGCAAACGTCCCTCAGATTACCAACGCCTTCAATGCGACGCCCTCGATCGGCACCGGCGTCAGTGGCCTCACCATCGTGCGGCCCAACATCCGCAACCTGGCGGCCAACGGCGGCAACACGACGCTCGTACTGCTCGATGGTCACAATCTCGTCGGCGCCGGCATTCTGCAAACCACGCCCGATGTCGGGGTCATCCCGCCTGGCGCGCTCGAGCGGATCGACGTGGTCGCCGACGGCGGCTCCTCGCTCTATGGCTCCGACGCTATCGGCGGCATCGTCAATCTGATCACGCGCAAGAAGATGGATGGCGTCGAGCTCAGCGGCCATATCGGCACGTCACCCAAATATTTGTCAGGCGACATCAATGTCACGGCGGGCAAAAGCTGGTCGACCGGCTCCTTCCTAGCGTCCTACGCCTATCGCGCGAATTCGGACATTCTCGGCGCGGACCGCAGTTATTTCCGCAAGAATCTTGCCCCCTTCGGCGGTACGGACAACAGCGTCATCGCGTGCAATCCCGGCACGATTTCCGCGAATGGCACGACCTACGCGTTGCCCGGACGCGTAGCGGGCACCTCCAACCGCTGCGACACCGACCTATTCGCGGACCTGTTCCCGGCGGAAAAGCAAAACTCGTTCTTCGCCAGTTTCACCCAGGATCTGGGCAGTGCGGCGACCTTCAGCATGACCGGCTTCTACACCGATCGCCGCACCAAGACCGGCCAGGCGCAGCGCTCCACGAGCAACGCCACGATCACCAACGCCAACCCCTATTTCCAGTCGATCGCCGGCGAAACGAGCCAGCAGGTATCGTTCAACTACGCGTCGGCGCGGGGGCCGACGATGTACAACCGGACGTCGATCGAGGAATTCCAGGTAACGCCGCAGCTCGTCTACGACGTCGCGCCGAAATGGAAGGTCACGCTGCTAGGGAATTTCGGCCGCTCGATCACCACGGGTCATACGTTCGAGATCAACCCGGTCGCCGAAGCCGCGGCGCTGGCCGGCACGACGACCGCGACCGCGCTCAATCCTTATGATCCGGGCAGCAGCAACCCATCGGTGCTGAGCAACATCCTCGATTACGAGCAATTCGCGCGCAATAAGCAGACGCTCGCCGAGGGGCGCGTCGTGGTCGACGGCTCGCTGATCACGCTGCCTGGTGGCGACGTCCGCCTTGCCGTCGGCGGCCAGTATCAGTTCACCAAGAGTGATGCGGTGCAGACCGACGCGCCGATCGGCGATTTGACCAACGCCGCCCGCGCTGCGGCCAGCCGCAACGTCTATTCGGTGTTCGGGGAATTGGTCGTGCCGATCTTCGGTAACGGCAATGCCATCCCCGGCATGCGCAGCCTCGTGCTCGACGGTTCGGTGCGCTACGATCACTATAGTGATTTCGGCGGGACCACGAATCCGAAGATCGGCCTGACCTGGAAACCGTTCGACGCCCTGACGATCCGGGGCAATTACGGCACGTCCTTCAACGCGCCTAGCCTGGCCGATACGGCCGGTGCGGTCGATACCCGCGCGCAGGTGCTCGGTGTCAGCCCGTTCCAGCAGAACTTCAGCCTGGCCAACTTGTTTCGCCCAACCATCCTTCTGGCCGGCGGCAACCCGAACCTGAAGCCGCAAACGGCCAACACCTATTCGGTCGGCGCCGACTTCAAGCCGGCGCGGTGGCTCGTGCTCAGCGCGACCTATTGGAACGTCTCGCTCAAGAACGTGATCGAGGTCACTCCTTTCTACAGTCCCACGATCTTCACCAACCCAGCGCTCTCCGGTTATTTCATCATCAATCCAACCCTTGCCCAGGCGCAGGCTCTTATCGGCAATCAGCGCGTTCAGGGCCCGAGCCTTGCCACGCTCTATGGGTCGGGCAACGCACCCTATGCGATCTTCGATGCGCATCGTAACAATCTTGGGACGCTGAAGACCGACGGCATCGATTTCAACGCCGCCGTGAACGTAGATACCTCGATAGGCGCGGTCAGCGCGTCGGTCGGCGGAACCTATTACCTCAACCGGACCAGCACGATCGCGGGCAGCGCGCCGTTTGATGAACTGGCGAACAACGGTATCAGCCCGTTGCAATTGTCGGGTTCGATCGGCGACAAGATTGGCGGATTGAGCGCGCGTGTCAGGGTCGATTATAGCGCGGGCTACCCGTTCCCGGGCATTGTCGGGCAAAGCCGGGTGAAGGCGTTCGCCCCGGTCAACCTTTATTTCGCCTATGATTTCGCGCCGAGCGGATCGCTACACGGGGTTCAAGTGACCTTGAACGTCGATAATGTCGGCAACGCCCGGCCGCCGTTCCTGAATCGTGTCGCGGACGGGTCGCTAACCGATGGTTTCGCCAATGGTGCGACCTTTGGTCGTTTTATCAATGTCGGCATGAACATGAAGTTCTGATCTCCCAACTGGGCGGCAGCGGCGTGGTCGTTTCCCGGCTCCGTCGCTGCCGCGCCCTTTTGCGGGTAACTGACGAGGGCCTTCAGTGCGCGACCGCAGACTAAGTGGTGGTTCTGTAGACCTAAGACCTGAGGGAGGACGCGAAGCTGAAGAAGCTGCCGACCGAGGCGATGCTATTTTCCGAACGGGACGTGCAATTACCCGACCCAGCCGGGCTGCTGCCTCAGCACGACGATTACCGGGGACGGACACGCGCTACCGGCTGCCCGCTTCTTCAACAACACCGGCGATGTTCTGCCCAACTCGCCGAAATTCGCCTTCTCCGTCAACGGAGGAGCGTCGCGATGGCCGAGGTGGGGACGCGCTCGCACGCTGAATGCTTGGTGTCACTACAACCTCGACCGCAACACATTTAGATCCGAGAGGTCGCATCGATGAAGCTCTTCCAATCCCTGGCCGCGGCAGTCCTCGTGACGGCCCCAATGGCCGCCACACTGGCCGACGCCCGCGATGGGACATCGAACGGTCCGGCGGCGCGAGCCGAAGCGACGCTGCGGGAAATGCGACCCGAGGAAAAGACCGTCCTGACCCACGGCATCATGCCGTTGCCGCTCGGGCCCAACGCACCGGCGCTGCCGGCAGAGGCGATTCCAGGAGCTGGCTATGTTCCCGGCATCCCGAGGCTCAGCGTGCCCGCCTTGCGCGAGACCGACGCCAGCCTCGGGGTCGCCTGGGTGATGGGCATCCGCAAGGACGGTGCCACCGCGCTGCCGTCGGGACTTGCCATGGCCTCGACCTGGAACGACGCGCTGATCGAGCGCGGCGGGCGCATGATCGGCGGCGAGGCCAGGGCCAAGGGGTTCAACGTCCTGCTTGCCGGCGGCGTCAATCTGATGCGCGACCCGCGCAACGGCCGGAACTTCGAATATCTGGGCGAGGATCCACTGCTCGCCGGCACGCTTGCCGGCCATGCCATCCGCGGGATCCAGTCGAACGACATCATCTCGACGATCAAGCATTTCGCGCTCAATGGCCAGGAAACGGCGCGCAAGTTCGTCGACGTCAAGATTTCCGAGGCAGCGGCGCGCGAAAGCGATCTGCTCGCTTTCCGCATCGGCATGGAGATCGGCAATCCGGGCGCGGTGATGTGCGCCTATAACCGCGTCGGCGGGGAGCAGGCGTGCGCCAATGACTGGCTGCTCAACCGCGTGCTCAAGAAGGACTGGGGCTATCGCGGCTTCGTTATGTCGGACTGGGGTGCGGTGCCCGGGATCGAGGCCGCGCTCAAGGGTCTCGACCAGCAATCGGGCGCGCAGCTCGATCCGGCGCTGTTCTTTGGCGACACGCTGGCGGCCGCGGCGAAGAGTGATCCCGCTTATGCCGCCCGGCTCGACGACATGAACCGCCGCATCTTGTGGTCGATCTACGAACATGGCCTCGATCGCGCACCGGCGCAGCCCGGCGGCGCGATCGACCTTGCCGCCAATGCCGGCGTGGCCGAGGAGGTCGCTCGCGAAGGTATCGTCTTGTTGCGCAACGAGCGTGGCGCGTTGCCTTTGACGAAGACGGCAAAGACCATCGCCGTCATCGGCGGCTATGCCGATAGCGGCGTGCTGTCGGGCGCGGGGTCGAGCCAGGTCCAGGACGAGAAAGGCCCCGCGGTGTCGATCCCGCTTGGCGGCACCGGACCTTTCTCGGCCTTCCTGTCCCAGGCCTATCAGCGGTCGGTGCCGCTCGCTGCGATGAAGGCACTGGCGCCCCAGGCCGATTTCCGCTTCCGCGACGGCCGCTACATCTCGGAAGCGGTGGCGCAGGCAAAGCGCGCTGACGTCGCCATCGTGTTCGCCACGCAATGGTCGACCGAAGGCCTAGACCAGCCCGACCTTTCGCTGCCCAACGGACAGGACGCGCTGATCGAGGCCGTAGCGCGCGCCAATCCCAACACGATCGTCGTGCTGGAAACCGGCGGCCCGATCCTGATGCCCTGGCTCGACCGTACCGCCGCAGTAATCGAGGCTTGGTATCCAGGTGCGCGCGGCGGGCAGGCGATAGCATCGGTGCTGTTTGGCGACGTCAATCCCTCGGGGCGGTTGCCGGTTACCTTCCCGGCTGGGCTTGACCAGCTGCCCCGTGCGGCGGTCGACGGGTTCGACACGCTGGAGCCCGATTTCGCTGGCAACCCGCCGCATGGGTACGCGAAACTGGTCGCGGACTATGATGTCGAGGGATCGGATCTCGGTTACCGCTGGAACGCGCGTAAGGGCTACAAGGCGCTCTTCCCGTTCGGGTTCGGGCTCTCCTATACCAGCTTTGCGAGCTCCGGGCTGCAGGTGAAGGGTATGAACGCCAGCGTCACGGTGGCCAATACCGGCCCGCGCGACGGGGCGGCGGTAGCGCAGCTCTATCTGGTCTCGCGGGCAGGCGCGCCGATCCGGCGCCTGGTCGGCTATCGTCGCGTCGAGCTCGCCAAGGGCCAGCAAGCGAAGATCGACCTCGCGGTCGATCCCCGGTTGCTTGCCGACTGGCGCGACGGCAGTTGGGTCATGCCGGCCGCCGATTATGTCTTCGCAATCGGCGATAATGCCGAAAACCTCGGGCCTTCGGTCACCGTCCGAATGCGCCAGCGCCGATGGAAGGATGGACCGCTCGGTATGAGCGCAGACCATCGGTGGTGATCGCCTCAGGGGAGCCATGACGCTTGAGCGTCTTCTTCATGAAGCGGAGTGCGACGTCTTGTCGCGGGTCCTAGTGATGTAGCTTTCGAGGATCTCACCCTCTTGGTCGACGGCGCGCCAGAGGCAGACCATCTCGCCGTTGAGCTTCACGTACATTTCGTCGAGGTGGCACCGCCAATGCCGGAAGCCGCGCATACGGCTGACCCGCTGCCGACGGATGCCGCCGGCGAACATCGGCCCGAACCTGTCCCACCACATCCGCACGGTCTCGTGGCAAATGTCGATGCCACGCTCGAACAGCAGGTCTTCGACATTGCGCGAGCTTAGCGGGAAGCGGACGTACATTAGCACCACGAGGCGGATCACCTCGGGCGATGAGTTGAAGCGGCGAAACGGGCTGGGCGGCAGCGCCCTGGATTTTCGGCTCATCCTCTTCGGCTATCGGCTGCCCCGTTGGTCTGGCAGTGCCCTCCCGGCTTGACGCCCGCGTCGCGAGCGTCCGACGAGCAGTGATCACGCTGCCGCGATCCCGAAAATCCGTTCGGCGTTACGGTGCGTAATCTTGGCCATGTCGTCTGGTTCGAGCGGGGCCGTCCGCATGAAGCCGACGGCATCCTCTGTGCGTTCGTAAGGATAGTCGATGGCGAACATTATATTGTCCGCGCCCACGGTACGTTGGGCGAACGTCAACGCCTCGTGCCAGTTCACGCCGCTGGTGGTGATCGCAATGTTGCTCCGGAAATATTCGCTGGGCAGCCGTTGCAAGACCGGGCGCATCGGCACCTTGGCGAGGGTTACCATGTTCTTGTGCATATGATCGATGCGGTAGAACCAATAGGGCAAGCCTTCGCCCATATGGCCGATCACCACTTTGAGATCCGGATAGGCGTCGAATACGCCGCTAGAGATCAGGCGGATCAAGTGCAGCCCGGTTTCCGCCCCATAACCGTAGATCGCGCCCCATAGCGCATAATCCTTGAACAAGGGCGCCATCTGCGGATTGGGCGTGCGCGGATGGATGTAGACGGGCGCGCCCGTTTCCACGGCCGCCGCGAAGATCGGCCAATATTTGCGATCGTCGAGATATTCGCCGCGCGTGTGCGAATTGATGATGATGCCGTTCAGCCCGAGTTCGCGCCGGGCGCGCCGGATCTCGGCTACCGCGCCGGGCACGTCCTGCGGCGGCACCGACGCGAGGGCCGCGTAGCGGCGCGGGTTGTCCCGCACGACCTTGGCGAGCCGGTCATTGGTGAGCCGCGCGACGCGCAGGGCCAGGTCCGGCGCGAATGACTGGACACCCGGCGCAGTGAGACTGAGCAGGTGCATGTCGACGCCGTGCTCGTCCATCGTCTTCAAGCGGAGATCCATGTCCACCAGTCGGGCATGGATATCCCCGATATGGCTGAGAAAGTGGAAAGCCGAGACTTCGTCAGCTTCCAGCCCGGTGGCGGGAAGCTTGCGCATTTCGTCCATCCATTCCGGACAAGCCCAAGCCTCCTCCACGGCGATCAGCCTGGGTTTTGGCGCGATGGCGGCCCGGGCGAGACTCGGCGCCGCGCCGGCGGCTGCGAGTAGACCGCTGGCCTTCAGCAGGGCCCTGCGTCCGTCGTCGATCATCGCACCTATCTCCGCGTTTCAGGACTCAGAAATTGACCGCCGCTCTCAGGCCATAGGTTCGCGGTGCGGAAAGGGATGAGGAAATCATCGGCACAAGCGGATGGGGTGTAGCCGTCCCCAAGACGCGCTTGTCCTCGATGTTGTTGACGAAAGCGGTGATCGTATAGCGACCGCCGGCATCACCGAAGCCGATCGAGGCATCGGACCGCCAATAAGGCGCCTGGTACTGGACATCCTGGAACTCCAGGCTGGCCAGCGTCCGGGACTGCCAGTTGGTTCGGCCAGTGAGCGTAATCTGGTAGTCGCCCAGCGGGATCGTCTGGTCCACACCCAGGCCGATCGTCCATTCGGGCGCATTGGGCGGCCGTTTGCCCGAACAGTCGAGCCGGTACACGGCCCCCTGCGCCGTCGCGGCGCATTTCGCGATCGGCGGCGCGCCGAAGTTCGGCACGGTGTACGTGAAATCCTTGTAGACCGAGTCCAGATATTGCACGTTCGCCGACAATTGCGTGTGCCGGAACGGCTTGAACAGGCTCTCGATCTCGACGCCTTTCATTTCCGCCTTGCCGACATTTTCGGTCGCAAAGATCACGATGCCGGCGCTGTCGCGGCTGACATGGCTGATCTGCTGGTTGCTGTATTTCCAGTAAAAGGCTTCGACGTTCAACTGCAGCCGGTTGTCGAGGAAGCGATTCTTCGATCCGATCGTCCAGGCAGCGATCTGCTCGGGCCGGTAGACGGGGTTGTCGGAGGTGAAGAAGAATCCGCCCGATTTGTAGCCCTTCTCGAAGCTCGCGTAGAGCAGCGAGCGCGGACCGACGTCCCATTCCGCGCCCGCACGCCAGGTGGCCTTCTCGAACGAGGCCTTGCGGTTGAGGTTGATCTGGCTGCCCGCCAGGAAGACAGGGGTGGTTGCCGGTCCGCCCGGGAAGGGCGAACCGAAGACATATAGCTGGAAGGGAATCGCCTGGCCGTTGGGTGCGACGAGTTGTGCGGGCGGCGCAGCGGTGTTGGGGAGACGTGGTCCGCCGAAGCAGAAGGTTGGCGGCGTGGTGCCCGGTGCAACCGTGCCCGAGCAGAGTATCGTTGCTCCGTACAGCGTTCCGTCGAGTCTCTTGTCCTCGACCGTATAGCGCAGGCCGCCGGTGAGCCGGAAACGGTCCGTAATCGCCCAGGTCAGCCGCCCAAAGGCCGCCATCGTGTTCAGCCCGCTCGTGTAGCTCTGGTAGGAAGCGTTGAACTGCTGATTGAACGATGTCAGCGGAACGTCGATATTCTCCTTCAGAAAATAAGCACCGAACAGCCAGCGCAGCGGCACATCGTCACGGCTCGCGTAACGCGCCTCGAGCGAGAACTGCTCGTCATTCTCCCGCTGGTTGATCAGGAAGCCGGGCAGCGTGTTGCGGAAGTTCAGCTCCGCCTTGCGCCAGGCCGGGATGATCGTGATCGTCCCGATCTCGGTCTTCCAGTCGATATTGGCGGAGACCCCCCAGAATTTATTGTTGAGGAAACTGTCATTCGGCAGCGGCGCCAGAAAATTGCCGCCGGTAAAGACCAGTTGATGCGAGAAGATCGCGCCGGCCGCCGGGTCGCCGAGCCCGGTTGAACTGCTGAGGCCGGACGGCAGCACCGTGCCCGTCGCATCGGCGCCGGCTCCGATCAGCGACGAACCGACCCCGCGGCCCTTTTGCCGATAATAATCGCCGGTCAGCCTGATGGTCAGTACGTCGCTCGGCTTGACCAGCAGCGAACCCCGAAAGGCCAGGCCGTCCTCGTCGCTCGTGCCATCGGACAGATAGCCGTCATGCTTGGCATATTGGCCGGAGACGCGGAACGCCGCGTTGGCGCCGAGCGGAACGTTCACGGCCCCCTGGAGATTGATCGCGTTGTAATTGCCGTAGTCGCCGACGGCATAGCCCCCAAAGGTGCCGAGCTCGGGCTTTTTGGTAATGACATTGATCGCGCCACCGGTCGCGTTGCGGCCATAGAGCGTGCCCTGTGGCCCCTTCAGCACCTCGATCCGCTCGAGATCGTAGAAGAAGCCGCCCGATGAAGACGGCCGGCCAATATAGACATTGTCGACATTGAACGCGATCGCCGAGTCCGACAGCCCGTTGCCATTGAAATTGCCCACGCCGCGCAGATAAAACAGCGGATAGGGACCCGCCGCAGGCTTGACCTGAAGTGACGGGACTACCTTGGTGAGGGCCGACGGGTCGGTTACACCGGCGTTGATTAGCGTGTCCTGCGATACCGCGCTCACCGCCAGAGCCGCTTTCTGCAGATTCTCCGACCGCCGCTGGGCGGTGACGACGATGTCCGCCAGCCCCGCTTGATCGGTCGGCGTGCTCTCCTGAGCAGTGGTCGCATCGGCTGGAGCGACAGGTTTATCCTGAGCGTAAGTCGCGCCAGATTCGAGCAGGCCGACAAGCGCCGATCCCATAAGCAGAATTTTTCTCAACGCACCCTCTCCTGATGATTTGCCGTTCGCATGCGCCGGCTTGTGGCGAGATTAGGTTAAGCCTAGGCATTGAGGAAATTTTTTGTTTTAATGAATTTGGAACAATATTTTGGATACATTGGAATGCGCTTCAAGGGGCTCGATCTCAATCTTCTCGTGGCGTTCGACGTGCTGCTTGAGGTGCGCAGCGTGTCGAAAGCGGCGGAGCGCCTGAATCTCAGCCAGCCGGCGGCGAGCGCCGCGTTGGCGCGCTTGCGCAACTATTTCGACGACGAGATATTAGTGCTGCACGGCAAGCGCATGCACCCCACCGCCTATGCCGAAAGCCTGCTGCCGCAGGTGCAGGAATGTCTTCAGGGCGTAGAGGCGCTGATCGCGACCTCGACGCGCTTCGATCCCCTGGTGTCGCATCGGACGTTCAACCTCGTTGCCTCCGATTTCATCACGGCAGCGGTGGTTGCGCCGCTGATCAGGCGACTGGCCAAGATTGCGCCGAATGTCCGCGTCGAGATCGTCCTGCCCGACGCCCAGTCGGAGGCCCATCTCGACCAGGGTCGGATCGACATGATGATCACGCCCGCGGATTTCATCTCGGACGAGCATCCTGCGGAGTTGTTGCTGGAGGAGGAGCACGTCATCGCCGGGTGGAAAAAAAATCCGATTTTCGGTCGGACGCTGACCGAAGAGGACATTTTCGCATGCGGGCATGTAGCGGTGCGGATGGGCAGCACGCGTACGGCGACGTTCGGCGACAAGCAGTTGGAGATATTGGGCAAACGGCGGCAGATCGATGTCACCGCCGCATCGTTCACCATCGTCCCGTGGCTCCTGATCGAAACGCCGCGGCTCGCCTTGATGCACCGGCGGCTGGCAAGGGTGATGGCGGCCTATTTCCCGATCGCCTATGCCGACTTACCCTTCGAATTTCCCGTCATGCGGGAAATGATGCAATTCCATCGCGCGCGCGCGGGCGACGGTGCCTTGCGGTGGCTGAGAGACGAACTCCGACTGATCGCTCTCAATCCATCCAAATGATGGATAGAATCTCATAAATATAATAAGTTTTACAGATTATCGCCGAAGCTTATCCTGCTCTCATCGTTAGAAGCGCTTCCTCCGAGGAGCGCCGACCGGAGAGCTTTCAATGCAGTCGCGCCACAGGCTTGTACCACTTCATCCGCACAGGGATGCCGCATGAAGAAGGCAAGCATCCTGATCATCGGAGGTGGCATCGGCGGTCTCACCGCCGCGATCGCGCTGCGGCGCAAGAATTTCGACGTCGCCGTCATCGAGCGTGATCCGGACTGGTCGGTCTATGGGGTGGGGATCATCCAGCAGTCCAACGTGATCCGGGCGGTCGCTGAGCTCGGCATCCTGGAGGACTATCTCGACGCGGGCTTCGGCTTCGATTTCGTCGATATCTACGCTCCTGGCGGGCAGCATCTGGCAAAAGTCCCGGCGCCCAAGCTGACGACGGGCTATCCCGCCAATGTCGGGATCGGCCGTCCGGCCCTGCACAAGGTGCTGGGCGATCGGACGATTGCGTCAGGGGCAACGGTTCGGCTCGGACTGACCGCGCAAAGCCTGGAGGACGACGGTGAAGGTGTGACCGCTCGCTTCTCCGACGGATCTTCCGCGCGCTACGATCTGGTGATCGGCGCCGACGGCCTCTATTCGACTACGCGCGACATGATCTTCCCGGATGCGCCGCGTCCGCAATTTGCCGGCCAGGGCGTCTGGCGCCACAATTTCGTGCGGACGGACGATGTCGACAGCCTTCATGCCTATGAGGGGCCGATCGGCATCGGGCTGGTGCCGTTATCGGCCTCGCTCATGTACATGTACGTCACCACGCCCGAACCTGGTAACCCGCGCTATCCGCGCGAGGGACTGGCGGCGACGATGCGCGCGAAGCTCGCCCAGGCGCCTCCCGCCATCGCGGCGCTGCGGGATCGAATCACCGATGATGACGCGGTGATCTACAAGCCGCTCGAAACGCTCTTCCTCACCGGAGACTGGCACAAGGGGCGCATTGTCCTGCTGGGCGATGCGGTACATGCGACGACCCCGCATCTCGGCCAAGGAGCCGGCATGGCGATCGAGGACAGTTTGGTGCTGGCCGAGGAATTGGAGCGCGGCGACACGCCAGAATCGGCTTTCCGCGCCTATCAGACGCGTCGCTTTTCGCGCTGCGAATATATTGTCGAGCAGTCGTTCGCCATTTGCAACGCCCAGGTCAACCGTCAGCCCGTGGATCAGGCCAAAGTCACCGCCGACATGTTCGCGGTCGTCTCGGCGCCGATCTGATCGGCCAGCCCCAAGGAAACGAATATGGCGAGAGTGAGCGAAATCCGGTACGTCGGCTACGGCGTCCCCGACATTGAGGCGGAGCGCGTCTTCTACAGCGATGTCTGGGGCCTCAAGCAGGTCGCCGAAGAAGACGGAATGATCTATTTCGCCGCCGAGGGGCATGACGAACCCTATGTCGTGCGACTGCGCCAGACGGATGAACAACGGATCGACGTGATCGGGCTCGCCGCCGGGAGCCGCGCCGACATCGACGAACTATACGCCAAGGTGGAAGCGGCCAGCTGCAGGATCATCTTCATGCCGAAGGATCTCGACAGGCCGGGCGGTGGCTATGGCTTCCGTTTTTTCACCAAGGACGGCCTAACCTTCGAAATTTCCAGCGACGTGGCGCGTGGTAGCCAACGCACGCTGGAGCGCTGGGAAGGCATTCCGCAGAAGATCAGCCATATCGTCCTGCACTCGCCCGATCACCGTGCGGCCGTGGCGTTCTTCGTGGATGTCCTGGGCTTCAAGGTGAGCGACTGGCTGGGCGATTTCATGTGCTTCCTGCGCTGCAACGAAGCTCATCATCGCATTGCCTTCCTGCCTGGCCCGCCCTGCCTCAACCATGTCGCCTATGACATGCTTTCGATCGACGACATGATGCGCGGCATTCACCGCCTCAAGCTGAAGGCGGTCGACATCCGCTGGGGTCCCGGGCGGCATACCGCGGGGAACAACACGTTCAGCTATTTCACGACGCCAGCCGGGTTCGCCGTCGAATATACCTCCGAGCTCGATCAGGTCGATGACGCGTCCTGGGAGGCAACCGTCTATACGCCCGCGCCGATGATCATGGATCAATGGGGCATCGGCGTTGGCGGGCCGCAGACCATGCCGCACCCCGAGCCTGACAAGGGCCTGTTCCAGCCGGCGGAAGCCTAACCCATGGCCTTGTTCGAATATTTTCCCAACTATGTGTGGAATCTCTCGCTTGCGATCGCGCTCGAGAGCGGCGGCCGGATCGGCGAGATCGTCGACATGTGTGCCCCGATCAGGGAGGCCGCAGCGCGCGGCGAGGATGGCGGCACAGCCGCCTTCATGGTCGAATGGGTCAAGATGGCCGACAAGCTGGTCGGCCTCGCAGCGGAGGACGAAGCGCGTGGCCGACTGCTCTCGGCCGGCGAAAAGCTGAAGCGTGCCAGCCTGTATTATTTGACCGCGGAACGGATGCAGGGGCACGGGCATCCCGGCCGCGCTGAGACCTATCGCAAGGCATTGGACGCCTTTGCCAAAGGAACACGGTTCGCACGGGACGAGGCCGAGCGGGTCGAAATTCCGTATCAGAGCAAGGCGCTCACCGCTCTCTATACGCGGGCACCGGGGGCCGGGCGCAAGCCGACCGTCGTCTATTGCAATGGTCTCGATAGCAGCAAGGAGTTGCTCTATTTCTCCGCGCTGCCCCAGGCGCTGGCGCGGCGTGGCATTTCCACCCTGTGCGTCGACCAGCCCGGCACGGGCGAGGCGCTGCGCTTGCAGGGACTGCCGGCCGTCCATGATAGCGAGCGTTGGGCGTCGGCCTGGGTCGACTGGCTGGAGACGCAGGGCGATGCCGATCCGAAGCGCATTGGCATGACCGGCATTTCGCTGGGCGGCTATTACGCGCCGCGCGCGGTTGCTTTCGAGCCGCGCTTCGCGGCGGGCGCCGTCTGGGGCGCGAACCATGATTGGGCGGAGGTGCAGCAGAAGCGTCTCCGCCGCGAGGGCGAAAACCCCGTGCCGCACTATTGGGCCCATGTCATGTGGGTGTTCGGCGCCACCGACATGGATGATTTCCATGAAAAGTCGAAAGGCATGACGCTTGACGGTGTGCTTGACCGGATCAGGGTGCCGTTTCTGGTGACCCACGGCGAGCGCGATCGGCAGATCTCGCTCGACTATGCGCACAGGAGTTACGATCAGCTCGTCAACTCACCCGACCGACAGCTCAAGATCTTCACCGATCGCGAAGGTGGCGTCGAGCATGTTGGCGCGGACAATATGGCGTTCGGCCGCGACTATATCGCCGACTGGTTCGCCGAGACGCTGGGCGGCGCCACCGCATGACCGATCCGCGCGCCTATATCCGCCGGGAAACAGCGATCAGCATCCTCATCAGTATGGCGATAAGCGCGGGATTTTTCCTGATGCTCTTCGGCGTTGTCGATCCAGTGCCAGTCCGGGGATTGAGGGGCTATGCCGTGGATTTTCTGCCCCAAACCTTCATGGTCGGGCTGATGGGTGCGCTTGTGCCGGGCGTGCTGACACGAAAGCGCATCACGAACAGCACGATTGCAGCGATCGCCACGCCGTCCTTTTGGCCAGGCGCGGTGCTTCCGCGATCGGTACTTATGGCGCTGCTGTCGGCGCTCGTCATGGGCGGCGGGGCGATGGCGATTTTAGCGGCGCTGGGCGCGGCGACGGTCCCATGGACACCAGCGCTTACGATCAAGGTGGCGGTCGGCGGCCTTGTCGCGGCGATCGTGACGCCAGCCGCAATCCGCGCAACGCTGGCGGCGGCGTGAACGGCGGTCCCAGCCTCGCCATCGACCTGCTCGATGGAGCCTTGCTCGCAGCAGCCAACCGCGATCCGCGCTGTGGGGAGAACCCGGAGCACCTCCCCGACGCATCGACACAACAGCACCCACGCGATCGAAACCTGGCGGTCGACGTGGAGTTCGCATGAAGGAAACCACCATGCTTACTGCCCCATTTCGGCGGGTCGTCACCGGCCATGACGCACAGGGCCGCGCCGTGATCCAGCAAGATGCTCCGCCGCCGCGCGTTCAGCGTATCGGTGGCGATACCGGTCCGATCTTCTACGAGGTTTGGAATACCCGCGCGACGCCGGCGCCGATCGATCGCGCCTCCGGTGAGCCGGCCGAGGACGGCATCATTCTGGCGCCGCCGAAGAACGGCACCCGCATCCGCGTGCTCGACATTCCGCCGGAGGATGAGCGTCTCGCGCAGGTGAGCGCCGAGGATGCGCGCAGGCATTTTGCCGAGGTCGGCGCCGCCGGCGCCTCGTCGCACAGCGATACCGGATCTCGCCACGCTTATATGCACCGCACGGAAACCGTAGATTACGGCATTGTGCTGCAGGGCGAGATCACCCTCATCATGGACGAGGGTGAGACCATCGTACGGGCCGGCGACATCGTCATCCAGCGTGGCACCAACCATGGCTGGGCGAACCGTTCGACCGAGAATTGTCGCATCGCCTTTGTCCTCATCGACGGCGCCTTTGAGCCGGGACTCGAGTGAGGAAGGATCCTGAGATGAGCGAGCCCTTCCTGCACAATATCTGGTATCAGGCGGGCTGGTCGTACGAGGTGACTCCTGACACGCCGCTTGTTCGAACGTTCCTGGATCTGCCGGTGCTCATCTTCCGCACGCCGGACGGAACGCCGGCGGCGCTGCACGACAGGTGTCCGCATCGCTTTGCGCCGCTCTCGGCCGGCCGGCTCGACGGCGACATCGTGCTGTGCGGCTATCACGGTCTCGGCTTCGATCGCAGCGGCGCGTGTGTTCGCAATCCGCACGGGCCCATCACCAAGTCGATGCGGGTCAGAAGCCTGCCGATCGTCGAGCGCCATCAGGCGCTATGGATCTGGATGGGCGATGCCGAGGCCGCCGATCCCGAACTGATTCCGGATCTCACCTTTATCGACGAGACGCCGGAGGCGGCCCGGATCACGAGCTACATGCCGACCGCCGCCAATTATCGGCTGCTGACGGACAATATCATGGATCTGAGCCATGCCGACTATCTGCACCCGACGACGCTCGGCGGCATCATGACCGGCGCCAAAGCCGGGAGCGAGGAACGGGGCGACCGGATCGTCGCCGAATGGCAGTCGCGCGATTGCGATGCGCCGCCGGCATTCCAGCCGATGGTCCCCTCGCCGGCAAAGGCCGACATCTGGACCGAAGTCACCTGGTCGGCCCCGGCATTGATGGTGCTCGGCACCGCCGCGACATTGGCGGGAACGGATCGCCGTAGGGAAGACGAGGCCTATACGCTGCACAACATGACCCCGGAAACTGCGACCAGCAGCCACTATTTCGTCTGTTCGACCAGGCGCTTCCTGGTCGATGATCCAAGGTTTTCGGCCATGCTGCGCGGGGTCCTGGCCCAGGCCTTCGAACAGGAAGACAAGCCCATGCTGGAGAAGCAGCAGCATCGCATGGGAACGGATGATCTCTGGTCGCTCAAGCCCATATTATTGTCGATCGACGCCGCGGCGGTGCGCGTTCGTCGCAAGCTCGATGCCATGATCGCCGCCGAAACAGCCGGCCGCCGGATCACCGACCCGAAAGAAAATTGATGGAAGAGCGATCCCGATTTCTCCGCAATACATGGTACATGGCGGGATGGAGCGATGAGGTCGGCGAGACCTTGTCGCGCCGGCGCATAGCGGGACAACCGATCCTGCTCTATCGGCTCGCGGCCGGGCAGGTCACTGCGCTGGACGATCGCTGTCCGCACCGCTTTGCGCCGTTGAGCAAGGGCGAGCGCATCGGCGATAATGTGCGCTGTGGCTATCATGGGCTCGAATTCGGCCCGTCCGGCGCTTGCCAGCACAATCCCTATGCCGACGCCATTCCCAAGGGCGCGGTGGTACGTCATTGGCCGACGGTCGAACGCGACGGCATCGTCTGGCTCTGGGCGGGCGACCCGTTGCTCGCCGATCCGGCGCGGATCGCCGATTTCTCCTTCCTCGCGGAAAGCAGCACAAGCCGTACGCTGCATGGCTACACGCTGATGATGGCGAACTACGAATATGGCACCGACAACCTCATGGATCTCAGCCATATCGAATTCGTCCACAAAGGGAGTTTCGCCGGAGCGGGCGTGATCTTCGCGGGCACGCACGACGTGCGGCAGGACGGCGACACGCTACATTCAAACTGGTGGATGCCGGGCATATCGGCGCCCTCCCATACTGAGGGCATCTATCCCCGCGATATGCGGGTCGACCACTGGCTGGACATGCGCTGGAACGCGCCCGCGACCATGTATCTGCAGGTTGGGTCGACGCCGGCAGGGCAGGCGCGGGAAGCGGGCGTGATCGCCCATCAGGCGCATATTCTGACTCCGGCGAGCGACGGAACCACTCATTATTTCTGGGCGACGACCTACGCCGCCGGGGCCGGAATCCCCGATATGGAACCGATGCTGCGCCAGCTGTTCGGACAGGCCTTCGACGAAGAGGACAAGCCGATGATCGAGGCGGCGTATGGCAATCTCGACGGCGCGGACTTCTGGTCGGCAAAGCCGATCTTCCTCGGCATCGACGCCGGCGGCACCCAGGCGCGGCGGCTGCTTGAGCAGCTCATCCGCCGCGAACCGCCCGCCGGCACTGCATGAAGGTCGTCGTTACCGGCAGCGCTGGCTTCGTCGGACGCGCGCTGGTCACGCGATTGCGGGATCAAGCCCATGATGTGCTGGGCGTCGACCGGGCGGCCGATGCGGATATCAGGGGCGACATCGGCGACCCGGCCGTACTTGCCCGGCTCTTCGCGGCTGGTTGCGATGCCATCGTGCATCTTGCGACCATGCCGGGCGGCGCCGCCGAGCAGGATCCCGCCGGAGCCAGGCGCATCAATCTCGACGCATCGATGGCGTTAGCCGACGCCGTGGCGGCGGCTGGCCATCGCCCGCGTTTCATCTTCGCCAGCAGCATCGCGGTGTTAGGCGATCCGCTGCCGCCACAAGTCGACGACGAAACGCCCCTGGCGCCCCGGCTCATCTATGGCGCGCACAAGGCAATGATCGAGCAGTGGCTCGCGACCATGGATCGGCGGGGTGCGCTGTCCGCGCTGTCGGTGCGGCTGCCGGGCATTGTCGCGCGTCCTGAGGGGCCGTCGGGTATGAAATCAGCCTTTTTGAGCGAGATATTCCACGCGCTTGCCGCCGGACGGCCCTTTACCGCGCCGGTTTCTCCCCAGGCGACGATGTGGCTGATGTCGGTCGACCGTGCCGTCGCTAACCTCACCCACGCGCTTGCCATTGATGCCAGCGGCGCGCTGACCTTGCCCGCCTTGCGAATGTCCTTTGCCGAACTTGCCACGGAAATTGCACGGCAGACGGGAGGGGATACCACGCGGATCAGCTATGACCCCGATCCGGTTCTCGAGGCCGGTTTCGGCCGCCAGCCACCTCTTTTCACGTCGGCAGCAGACCAGCTCGGCTTTGCGCATGACGGATCGCTGACAACTCTGGTCGCCAAAGGACTGAACCGATGAAACTTGCCACTTTGCCCGAAGCCGGCCCTGACGGCGTGTTGACGGTGGTATCGGTCGACGGAATGCGTTTTGCCCGGGCCGAAGGCATTGCACCGACCCTGCAGGCCGCGATTGAAAACTGGGCGACGGTGGAACCACAGCTTCGGGCGCTCGCCGCCCGACTGGATGAGGGCAACGGAACCCCAGCCGGCGAAGCGCGTTTCGCCGCGCCGCTGCCCCGCGCCTGGCAATGGCTCGATGGATCCGCCTTTCCCAGTCATGGCGAATTGATGCAGCTTGCCTTCGGCCTTCCGCCGATCGAAACCGACCTTCCGCTGATGTATCAGGGCCTCTCGCATCAGTTCCTGGGGCCCGCCGACGACGTGCCATTCCCTTCCGAAGAAGACGGTATCGATTTCGAGGGCGAGTTCGGCGTGATCACCGATGAGGTGCCGATCGGCGTCACAGCTGAAGACGCGCTTGGCCACATCAAGCTCATCGTCCAGATCAACGATTGGTCGCTACGCGCAATCGCGCCGATCGAGATGAAGACGGGCTTCGGCTGGATTCAGGCAAAGCCCGCATGCAGTGTCGCCCCTTTTGCGGTAACCCCGGACGAGCTGGGTCCGGCGTGGCGCGACGGCCGTGTCTGCCTCGATCTTGCGATCGACCTCAACGGAGCACGTTTCGGCAATGCAAATGGTGCGGCGATGGCCTTTGGCTTTCACGACCTCGTCGCGCACGCCGCCCGGACGAGGTGGCTGCCGGCCGGGACAATCATCGGCTCGGGCACGGTCTCCAATCCGGATTTCCGTGTCGTCGGCTCCTCCTGCATCTCCGAACGTCGCGGCATCGAGATGATTGATCAGGGTGCGCCGCGAACTGGCTTCATGCGCTTCGGCGACAGGGTGCGTATGGAAGCGCGCTTGCCCGACGGCAGCACCTCGTTCGGAACGATCGATCAGCGGGTGGTCGCAAGCCGACCGGGGCTATAGGAATCGCGGTGCTGTCAGTCCAATGCGAACTCGTCTCTCGACAATGGAGCTCGGTCTTTGAGGTTCGGGCCTAGCTGGCGAGCGCTTGCCACTCGGCCAATGCGGCCGATCGGCGTTCTTTGAAGGTCTGACGGTCGACGAGATGGCGTTCGTGATTGAGGTGATTGCTGATGTTGGCGTGGACGGAGGCGACTTTTGTAAGGTCTTCATTCGTCGGCATCTGAGCATTGCGCGCTCTCGTCGTCGGAACGGCAGGTGGCTGTTCTCGGCCCGGTTGTTGAGCCACTTGCCCATCTCGCGGCGATCGAGATTCCCCAGATCGTGCATCGCGGCAGGGTAGGGTCGGAGGCCGTCCGTAACGATGGCATTGGCCTGGCCGTGGCGCTTCAACGCCTTCTTCATGAAGGCAAGAGCTGTGGACTTGTCCCGCTTTTTCGTGACGTAACTTTCGAGGATCTCGCCCTCGTGATTGACCGCGCGCCAGAGGTAAACCATCTCGCCGTTGAGTTTGACGTACATCTCGTCGAGATGCCATTTCCAATGGCGGAAGCCGCGCATGCGGCTCACTCTCCCGCGACGAATCTCGCCAGCGAACATCGGCCAGAACCGATTCCACCACAACCGCACCGTCTCATGGCAGAGATCAATGCCGTGCTCGAAAAGCAGGTCTTCGACGTTCCGCAGCGACAGCGGAAAATCGCACGTAGAGCATCACCACCATACGGATGATCTCCGGCGAAGAATGGAAATACCGGAACGGGGAGAGCGCCTTGTTCATCCGCCCCGGCTGCCAACCCGCTTCGCATCCGGCCATCCCTTTGACAGAACCATCAGCCGGTTTCGAAGAGCTGATTTGGACGGCCGAATGGCAGTTCTCGCGGCGGGCCCTGCCGCCACGCCAGCGGCAGCGGCGCATGCCGTATCCTGCACCGCGCGATAGCACGCCAGCACTTCGTGGCCGGCCACCGTCACGCGCGCGCCGCACAGGAATTCCCGACCTCCCGGCTGGACCGCGCCCCCTATTTCACCGCACCCTGATCGCTCATGCTCGGCAACCGCCAGTGGCACTGCAAGCCTCGTGCAGTGGCGCTCTTGGCGTAGCCGAAGCGCACAATCGTCCTAGACTTGGCTATATCGGAGGATGCCGGGCACCTGCATCGCGACATCAAGAGCGCAAACGAACAGGGCACGGAAATGAACAAGCATCTATACTTTCATAATGGTGTGATGATGGGGGTGGCCTTTGCCGGCCTGCTGGTGGCGATACCCGCGCGCGCTCAGGCGCCGCAGCAAGACGCGCCGCCGAAAAGGGACGAGGCACCGAAAAGGGACGAGGCACAAGAACCGAGCGAGATCGTTGTTACCGCCACCCGCCAGGCGCAGGTCGCTTCACGCGTTCCAATCAGCATCAGCGCTTATTCCCAAGAGTCGATGGATGTTCGCGGCATCAAATCCTTGGCCGACGTAGCGCGCTTCACCCCTGGGATTCGTTTCGGGCGAAGCGCGGGAGGCGCAAGCAACAACATCAGCATCCGCGGCATCGCGTCAGACGCGGGGGCGGGCACGACCGGCATCTACATAGACGACACTCCAATTCAGATACGCGGATTGGGCTTCAGTTCGGACAACACATTGCCCGCCATCTTTGATCTCGAGCGTGTCGAAGTGCTCCGCGGGCCGCAAGGGACATTGTTCGGCGCCGGGTCGGAAGGCGGTACGGTGCGATTCATCACGCCGCAGCCCAATCTTGATCATTTTCAGACCTATGACCGGGCGGAGATCGCCGCCGTTGCGCATGGCGGTATCAACTGGGAAACCGGCGCAGCGATTGGCGGGCCGATCGTTCCCCAGAAACTCGGCTTCCGGATCAGCGCCTGGCACCGGCGTGATGCCGGCTACATCGATCATGTCGACAACCAAACCGGGATGGTGGACGACAAAAACATCAATCACGGGGACGTCACCGTGTTGCGGGGCGCTCTTGCCTATGCGCCGGACGTCGATCTGAAGATCACGCTCGGCATCACCTACCAGAAGCGCGTCACAAACGCATCTGACAATTTCTTTGTCGGCATCTCTGATCCGGGCAACGGGATTTTTCGCACCAGCACGCCGGAATATCGGGGCAGCTCCGACCGCTGGTATCAACCCTCACTGAACATCCAGTACAGCACCGGCGGGGTCTCTATTACATCGATCAGCTCATATTTTGAGCGTATGAACCACACCGGCTACAGCGGCACGCTGTACAATCTTTCCTATTACCAGAAATGCTATCTGGATGGTTGCGGGTTTCAAAGCACCGGACCCGGCGGCAGCACCGATGCCAATCCCGGCCCACTCTACCCTTTCCTGACGCCGACCGGCATCGATAAGAGATTGCCTTATTATCTCAGTCCATCGCGCGTCACCAACACACAGCGGCTCGTGACGCAAGAACTTCGTCTGCAATCGTCTGATCCGAACGCACGTTTGAATTGGGTGATCGGCCTTTTCTACCAGCACAGTCGCCAACGCAGCACGGACGAGCTGGTCGATCCGCTCGGCAATAGTTTCTTCAATGCGGTATTCGGCCAAAGTCTCGAAGACTTCTTCGCCTATCCCCTGTACGGGCAGGACAGCTACATCAACAATTCGGTCGCCACGGAAAGCCAGATCGCAGGTTTCGCCAACGTCACCTATGGGATCACCGAAAAGCTCAAGCTTGTCGCCGGCGGCCGTTACGCGCAGTCCAAATTCTCAGTCGTCAATTTCGCCGACGGCTCGCAAAATGGTTCACGCACCGAAGGATCCGGCAAGAAAACCGACAAGCCCTTTACGCCAAAGCTCGGCGTGAACTACCAGGCAGACCGGAACAACCTGTTCTACGCCAGCTGGTCCAAAGGATTCCGCGCCGCCGGCGCCAATCCGCCGATCCCAGTGACTCCGTGCGCGGACGATCTCGCCACGCTTGGTCTGGACTCCGCTCCGGGCGCCTACAAATCTGACAAGGTTACGAGTTGGGAGCTTGGCTCGAAGAACAAGTTTTTTGGAGGAAAGATCCAGATTGAGGCCTCGGCGTACACCTCGAACTGGAGCGACATCCAGCAAATAGTCAATCTGCCGACGTGCGCGCTACGCTTCATCGCCAACCTTGGCACCGCGCGCAGCCGCGGGTTCGATCTTCAGGCCTCGCTCTCGCCGCTGCGGGGCGTGACACTGGACCTAGCGGCCGGCTACACCGACACCCATTTCACGCGGGATGCGCGGTTGGCGCCCCAAGGCCAGATCGTGGTGCTGAACGGCGACGCGATCGAAGGTCCGCCTTGGACATTGAGTGTCGGCGGGCGGTATGAATTTGGAATCGGCGGCATCGACGCCTTCGTCCGCGGCGATCTTCAGTATCAAAGCCGGCTGCGACGTCCGATACCCCAACGCGATCCCGCGAGTGCCAGCTATGACGCCGGTCTGATCGCCCCTGCAGCGACTACGTTCGTGAGTCTGCGCGCTGGCGCGCTTGTGCACGGCGCGGATATATCGCTGTTCGTCGACAATCTGCTCGACAGCGCCCCCCGCCTGGCCCTTGCTCATCAGGACAGCAGCACGCTGCTTTTTGAGAATGCGACATTTCGCCCGCGTACCATAGGCCTTACCGTGACGTACCGCCAGTAACAGTGCCTATCCGGCGATGGCATAGATCGACGGTTGGCGCCGCTGACCGGAAGCGCGGGAGCTGTCAGCCCAATGCGAACTGCTCTCTCAACGATGCATTTCGGTCTTTGACGGCGACGCCTAGACGGCGAGCGACTGCCACTTGGCCAGGGCAGCCGAGCGTCGTTCCTTGAATGTCGGTCGATCGATCAGATGGCGTTCGAGATTGAAGTGGTTGGCGACGTCGGCATGGATCGAGGCGAATTTTTGTAAGGTCTTCATGCGTCGGAATCTGAGCATCGCCCGCTCTCTTCGGCGGAATCCAAGGTGGCTATTTTCGCAGCAGTTGTTCAACCACTGCCCCATTTCGCGCCGCTCGAGATTGCCCAGATCGCGCATTGCGGCCGGGTAGGAGCGCAGGCCGTCCGTGACGATGGTTTCGGCTCGACCATGACGCTTAAGGGCTTTCTTCATGAAGGCCAAAGCCGCGGATTTATCTCGCTTTTTCATCACATAGGATTCGAGAATCTCGCCCTCCTGGCGACGGCCCGCCAGAGGTAGACCATCTCGCCGTTCAGCTTCACGTACATCTCGTCGAGGTGCTATTTCCAGTGGCGGAAGCCCCGCATGTGCGAAACCCGGCGCCTCCGGATGTCGCCGGCGAACATCGGACCGAACCGGTTCCACCAGAACCTCACCGCCTCGTGGCGCAGGTCGATCCCGCGCTCGAAAGCAGATCCTCGACGTTCTGCAGGCTGAGCGGAAACCGGACATACATCATCACCACCAGGCGGATCACCTCGGGCGATGATTTGAAATACCGGAACGGGCTGGCGTATTTGCTCGGACGGGGCATTCCACCCCGCTACCGACCACGTCCTAACTGCCGGGGCATTACGCCTGACAACACCGTCGTCGGAGGCGATCAAGTTGGATTTGAAGATCGAAGCATGATTCCTCGAATGCGCCGGTTCGCGCCCGGCGCATTTTAGGGGACGCGATTGGGGGCAAATCCACCCCGATTTCGCAGCAAGTTATTGATTTCATTTACTAAATGGCGGAGCGGGAGTGCTCTAAACGGCGGCGAAAGGGCTATTTAATATCAAACACTTAAGGCTGTAGAACTCTCCGTGCCCCGGCGACTTGGCTGGGATTGGATAGAAGATGTCGTCCGCACTGGGTCGCCTTCATTCATCCCAAACCAAGTTCAAACCGGGGTGGAAACCGGGACGCGCAGCGCCCCGAGCACCGGAGAATTCAAGTGCCACGCGCCATTCACAAGCTCAACGCGAGACGGGTCGAAACCGAGAAAACCATCGGCAAATATGGTGATGGCGGAGGCCTTTGGCTGATCGTCGGGAAAGACGGCTCCAAGCGTTGGATCTTCGCCTGGGAGCGCGACGGCAAGCGCCGCGAGATGGGGCTCGGCTCGACCACCGCGGTCAGTTTGACCAGCGCCCGCAGCAAGGCGTTAGCCGCGCGAGAGCAATTAGCTGACGGTAAGGATCCGATCGTCGAGCGGGACGCGGCCATCGCTCGTGCGGCCGTCATCCCGCCTGTCGAAGTGCCGCTTTTCGGCACATTCGCGGACGAGATCATCGATGCGCTCGAAGACGGATGGAAGAATGCCAAGCATCGGCAGCAATGGCGAAACACGCTTCGCATTCACGCCAAACGCCTCAGCAAAATGCGCGTCGATGCTATCACGACCGATGATGTGATTGCGGTGCTCAGGCCGATCTGGCAGAAAATTCCGGAGTCAGCCGGTCGGTTGCGCGGGCGCATAGAGCGTGTGCTTGATGCCGCTCGGGCCAAGAAGCTTATCGTCGGTCCCTGGGAGAACCCGGCACGCTGGAAAGGCAACCTGGTGCACTTCCTGCCTCAACGCGCAAGGTTGAAAAAGGGCCATCATGCCGCGATGGCATTCTCCGATCTGCCAGACTTTATCGTCGAGTTGCGCAAACGCACCGCGCCAGCGGCCAGAGCTTTGGAACTTACCATTCTCTGCGCGACCAGGACTAGCGAGACCCTCCAGATGAAATGGAAGGAGGTCAATCTGGAGGAGGGGACCTGGACCATCCCGGCCGAGCGCATGAAGATGGGTATGGAACATCGAGTGCCGCTTTCGGAACAGGCGATTGCGGTATTGAAGACGCAGGGAGAAGGGTCGGAGCGTGATCCCGACAGTTTCGTGTTCCGCGGTCACAAAAAGGCCATGCCGCTATCGCAGATGGCAATGACCATGGTTCTGCGCCGAATGGATCTTGGTCATTTCACCGTGCACGGCATGCGCAGTGCCTTTCGCGACTATATGGGCGAAATGACCGATCATCCCGAGACCGTCGTCGAGCAGGCGCTGGCCCATCAAGTCGGCGATGCGACCGTTCGAGCCTATCGGCGCGGCGATGCCTTTCTGAAGCGCCGACTTGTCATGCGCGACTGGGCCAACTTCATCGATGGAGTTGAGCCTGACCATGAAACTCAAGCCGAGAACGCATGCGAAAACGTGCCAGAGCAAGCTCATGAACTGGCCAGTTGATCGGCTACGAGAGCGTAACAGCGTTCCAATCCAAGCTGAAGCGGGTCAGATATTTGCGAAGGCGATCGGCGTCGTTGGGACTGCTCTTGCGTTCTCTTGAAGCGGAAAACAGAGATCGCCCCGCCTCGGACATTGATCGACTGGAACGGCAGACCCGAATGGTTTCTGCCAGTTGGACGCGGTCGAACGGATCGATTTCAGCCAACGCCTCAGCACCAAGCAATGTGCTAAGCACGTCATCGCTGCCATTGCTGCTGTTCGACCATAGGCGCTTCAATCGGACGATCTCTGCATCAACACATTCGACGTCGATGCGCCCGCGCGGCGACAGGGTGGCCAACCACTGCGTGCCGGTTAATTGAAGCGCTTGATGCTCAGCGGCTCTATTGGGGTGCTAGTCGAGCCGGTGGCAATCAACTCAGCCATGACATCGCCAACGCCCGGCCCGAGTTGGAAGCCGTGCCCGGAAAACCCACAGGCGTGAAAAGCGTTCTCCGCGCTGGAGGACGCCCCCATGATTGGAAGGCCGTCGGGCGTAAAGCCTTCGATGCCGGACCATGACCGGACAATCGTCGCCGACGCCATGATCGGGAAGATCGAGATAGCTGCGTCGGCCGACATGCGCAGCTGCTCGAACCGGATCTCAGAGACGTTTGTGTCCGGGTTCGGCGTGCCACGGCGGCCGCCACCGATTACAACCGTGCCGTTGGTCATCTGCTTGAACGATAAAGGCCTGCCGATCGGGCCGCCCACGACCGCGTCGCAAAAGTGGGGCATGCGGGCAGTGACGAGCATCATCGGCGCGACCGCTTCGATCGGTGCGTTTTCACCGAGCTGACGCGCAAACTCTCCCGCCCATGCGCCGGCACAGTTGAGTAGATAATGTCCCGTAAAGGTCTCGCCCCCATGACAGTAGACCTGCCAGTCACCCCCTTGGCGATGAACGCGCTTCACCGTGGTGCATTCGTGGAAGCGAACCCCTATCGAGCGGGCTTTGCGCTGGAAAGCGAAGGTCGTCTGATAGGGAAGCGCGAAGCCGTCGTCCAGACACGCCAAACCGCCGACAAGATGCGACGCCGCCGCCGGCAGGAGTTCACGCAACTGCGCCTGGTCAAGGACAACTTCGTGATCGTAGCCCATGACGCGGAGATCGGCGACACGGGCCTTCATCGTCTCCAACTGCGTTTCGTTTTCTGCGACCGCGATCTGCGGCGCACGTTGAAAACCGCAATCGTCATCCAGGAAAGACTCGATCCTGTTCCAGATATCCATCGAGCGTTGGGAGAGCGCGATTTCTGCGTAGTCGCGGCTCCTTCGCCGGACACCGCCGGCATTCACGCCGGAGGCGTGACGCGCCACCGTATCCTTCTCGATCACGATGACCGAAAGTCCACGCATACACGCGTGAAGCGCTGTCGAGCACCCCTGAATGCCGCCCCCGATGACGACAAGATCTGCGGTTTCACTCATTCGACCTGGCCCAGCTCAACGATTGCATGGTCGCTCTCCGCGGGGGTGAAGGCCGCTAGTTCCGCCAGCGCCAACGGCTTCAGCGGTGGCCTGATACGATAGTAATCGACCACCGACGGCGGCTGGGTTCGGCACTCTGCAATGATTTCGGTAACCGCTAGCCCGCAGATGCGACCCTGGCAGGGGCCCATACCACTGCGCAGGAAGGATTTCACCTGGTTTGGTCCCTGCGCGCCGAGGCCGACCGCCGCCCGGATCTGCCCGGCCGTCAATTCCTCGCAGCGGCAAACGATCGTGCCATCGGCCGGCGCGAGGATTTCGGCGGAAGGCGCATAAAGTGTATCGAGGAACGGCCGGATCGATAATTCCCGCTGCAATTGCGATTTCAGCGCGGTCACATCCACCGCAACCCTCTTGCCGGCCTTTTCGGCGACACGAAGTCCGGCAAGCCGCCCCTGCAGCTCAGCGACGATCGCGCCGCCGATGCCACCGCCGTCACCGGCGACATAGATATTATCGACACTCGTTTCGCCATAGCCGTCGAGTGTGGGCACGAAGCATCGCTGGCTCTCGCTCCAAAAATGCTCGCAGCGCAGAAGCCGGGTGATCTGCTGATTGGGAACCACGCCTTGATGCAAGGCGACGAATTCCACAGGCAGCGTGTGCGACCGTCCTTTGGATCGAAAACTGATCGCTTCTGCCTGTCCATTGCCGGTAATGGCAATTTCTGTCGCATCACGATAGATGGGCACACCGGCTCGCTTGACGACGCGCATCATCGCAGCGCCCTTGCGTATATATCCCAGCGCCGTGCGATTAAACGGTAGCAGCCCTAGTGCGGCCACATAGCGCGAGAGCGGAACCGTCTCGATCATCGCACTGGGCTTCGTGCCGGCAGCAATCATCTGCGCTGCGATCAGCCATAAGAGAGGACCTGAGCCGACTAGGACGACATTGTCGTGAATTAGACCGTTCGCCTTGAGCATGATCTGGCAAGCGCCCGCTGTCATGACGCCGGGCAAGGTCCAACCCGGCACCGGCATTGCGCGTTCGGTCGCGCCGGTTGCAACGATCATGGCCCCGGCAGAGAAACTTGAGGAGGTGCCGGACTTCGAAAAGAAGATGCCAAGCTCAGGATTGACGTTCCATACGGTGGCCCCCGACATATAGACGGTGCCGCTCGCTCGGAAGGCCGCAGCGAGATCCCTGCCTTTGCTATAATCGTCTCCGAGGATCTTCAGGAGCCGGACATCCGCTTTCTCGACCGCGCGATAGACCTGGCCACCCAGCGCATTCTGCTCATCCAGCAGAATCGTCGACAGGCCTGCCCGCGCACATTCAATTGCTGCTGCCATGCCGGCCGGACCAGCACCGACGATCACCACATCATGTTTCGTCATGATCGCGTCGCCTCCGCGAGGTTGCGCTGCCGACAGACGACCATGCCTTCTTTGACATTCAGCATGCAGGCTTGACGATTGGGCACGCCGTCAATTTCCACGAGACACTCAAAGCATGCCCCCATCATGCAGAATGGACTGCGCTGGGCACCCGATACCGGAGAAAAGCGAAGGACTTTTTCGCCCGCCACAAGTAGAGCAGAGGCGACCGAATCGTCCTCAACGGCACTCAAGGCTCTACCTTCAAAGGTGAGACTCACAAGTTTTCCACGCGTCCCCTGAATATATTTAAACATCAAATTTCCTTGCGGATACTTAGATAGTATTATAAAATATTTAAACCATTCTTATTAATTAATTTAATATTTTACTCTAATGGGAATTAGAACTTACGCTACTTTTATTTTAATAAGCCGCCCATCTTACGGCAACGCTCGTAGCGTGCAATCCGCTTGCACCCGGTAGCGTTATGCGGGCATACGCTATTCGTCTACGTCGAAATTTATCATATAACATTCCAGTGGGTTATAGTATGCCGCGACATCTGAACCTTCGTCAGATTGAAGCCTTCAAGGCACTGATCGAAAGCGGCACGGTCAGCCGTGGCGCATCGCTACTGAACATTTCCCAACCGGCGATGAGCAAGCTGATTGCGCACCTTGAATTCGACACCGAACTCAAACTCTTCGATCGAGTGAAGGGCAGGCTGGCGCCGACCGAACACGCCATGCGGCTATATGAAGAGATCGGCCGCATCTTCGCCGGCGTACGGCAGGTAGAAGGCGCTGTCGATGCCATCCGTCGCGAGGAGCAGGGACGAGTCGCCGTGGGCGTCCTAGCCGCGCTGTCTGGCTCGTTCATTCAACGCGTGACGACGACCTTTCTGCAAAAACACGGTAATGTGTTCTGTTCGGTGGAATCGCTAAGTTCGCCGTGGATCGTCGACCGGCTGGTGTCCAGAAAGCTTGATATTGGCCTGGTCAGCAACGTCATCGACAATCCCTACGTGACCCGCGAACCCCTGATGAAACACGCGCTGGTTTGTATTATGGCGCCGGATCACCCATTGACGGCCAAGACGGTAATCGAGCCGCAAGATCTCAATGGGAAGCCCTTCGTTGCGTTTCACCGGGACACAGATATGGTGAACCTTATCGACAACGTGCTCGAGACCTACGGAGTACGGCCGGACGTCGGTCTGGTTAGCAATGTGACGCCAACGGTTTGCGAATTCGTGGCCGCCGGGCTTGGCGTGGCAATCGTCCATCCGCTCTCGCTGAGCGGCTTCGAAAAGCGGCTCGTCGCGCGGCGCTTCGAACCGGAAATTCCCTATCATTTCCAACTCTGCCGCAGTGTCGACAGCCGGAATGCACAACTGGTCGAGACTTTCGCACAAGTTGCACGGGCGATGGCACTACAGATTTCAAGCTCGATGCTAATCGCATCCTAAGCGCGATGAGAAACCGTCTTCGCAGCCCACCCATTCACGACGTTCGACAAATAGTGGTTGCTCTGTCGAGCCGATGACGAGGACCGGATTGGCGGTGTCATCGCGACCATCTCGGATGCGGCCCATGCCCGATCCTGCGGTGCCCGACGCCCCAACCGCCAAACACCGCAGGCAATCTGCAGATGCGATGCTTCAAGTCGGGACGAAGGCCCCAGCCGCGCGATCCTTTCGCGCCTTGCTGGCCGCAAATACGGTGCCACTCATGGCGATCCACACGCCGGCCGGGGCCGTCTGCGCCGTGGCCACCGCCATACCAAGGTTGAAGGGTGCGTCGGTCTTGGCGAAACGCCCCGGACTCAGCGCACCGACGAGCACGATGGTTTTGCCTGCCACGCCTTCCAAAACCTTGGCCGTTTCGGTCATCGTATCGGTACCATGAGTGATGATGATCTGTCGTTCGACTGCTGCTTCCACAGCGGCACGAATTGCCACCCGATCGGTATTGTCCAATTCCAGACTATCCTTGCGCATCAACTCTTCTACACGAATACCGTATCTCACAAGTCCGGTTTCCAGAATGTCCTCGACGACGGCCTCGCCGACCTGAAATTCACTCAAATCATCAAAATACACTTTGTCGATGGTGCCGCCAGTTGTGAAAATCGCAATTTTCGACATTGTCTGCTCCCTTACGCAAATGCCACCGCAGTTTAGCTTTCGGTCATCCATAGCTGGCTAGATAGCGATCAGTTCGCGTCCGATCAGCATCCGGCGGATTTCGTTGGTGCCGGCGCCGATATCGAGCAGCTTCGCATCGCGCAGATAACGTTCCACTGGCCAGTCCTTGGCATAGCCGGCGGCGCCCAGCGCCTGGACCGCCTCGCCCGCGACGCGGAACGCGCTCTCGCTGGCATAGAGAATGGCACCGGCGGAGTCGAAGCGCGTGGTCTGCCCGGCATCGCAGGCGCGCGCCACGGCATAGACATAGGCCCGCGCCGATTGCAGCGCGACGTACATGTCGGCCACCTTGGCCTGGATCAGCTGGAACGCGCCGATCGGCTTGCCGAACTGCCGAGCATCTTCCTGAGCCCGCTCGCTCGGCCGGCTCTTCTGCCAAGCATAATAACCGCTGGGATGGATGCGCAGGCACTGACACATCGACCGAATCCTGAACCGATCGCGATGCTCGGCAACAAACGCATACCTCAGAGGAGCAGGCCATCAGCGTCTCGTGAACAGGCGGATCGTTTTAGCATCCGGCGTCGGTGCACCAAGATCGAAACCCAGGAAGCGCAGCCAGCTCAACCAATCCCGGATCAGATATTCCACCGCATCCTTCGACTGGACTTCTTCAGGCGAGAGCCCCTTCGTTCCGCTGGCCCCATTTGCTAGGGAGGGTGAGCACGAGTCCGCTCGAGACCAGCAGCGATGCAATCAGGAAGGTGAAGGTCGTCCCAAAGTGTCCGCCGGAAAGGTGGACGAGGAAACCGATCACCAGGGGCGCAACGACCGCAGCCAACTGGCCCGCCATGTTAATGAAGCTGCCGGTCAAGCCCATATTGCGCGCCGGAACGGAGTTCATCGGCAAGGCCCAGAACACGCCGAAGAAAAACATAAGCGCGAATCCCGAGAGAGTCTGGAAGATCACGAGGGCAACTGTCGATGTCGCAGAGAATGTCAGATAAAGGAAGACGGCCGCGCAAAGCTCGGCTACGATAATCGGCATCCGGCGTCTCTCGCTAAAGAAGCGATCTGACATCCAGCCCGCAATCACGCATCCGACCGTTCCGGCGAAGGCAGGTAAAGATGCGAAGACGCCCATCTGTACCATTGAAAGGCCTCTTGCCTGTACGAGATAGGTAGGGAGCCAAGATGCGAAGCCCCAGTAGGCCAGGTCGAACGTAAATACGACAAGAAAATACTTGACGACGATCGGGTTAAACAAAACCGAAACGAGTCGATCACTGGATTGTTTTGGCTGACCGTCGTCGCCGTCCAATATCTCGGCAAGCTCCGTGTCGGTAATACCTGCTTTTTCGGACGGGTGGTTAGGTATAAAGCGCCAGAATAGAAGAACGACGATAAACCCAGGTATGAAAAGCACGTAAAATACCTGTCTCCAGCTCCATAGGGAGATGATTACCACCACCAACAGCGGTGCAATCGCGGTACCCAAGAAATTCGCGGCGAACATTACGGAATTCGCCGTCGCCCGCTCGCGTTTCGGAAACCACGTCGCGATCGTCTTGAAAGCGCAAGCCGGAAAGAGCCCTTCGCCCAGCCCGAACAAAAATCTGGAGCTCACCAACTGCATGATGCTCGTCGTCGCGCCCGTCAGCCCCGTGAAGGTCGACCACCAGATCATGGCGACAGTGGCAACCTTGCGGACACCCAGCTTGTCGGCGAGCAGGCCGCCGGGAATCTGGGAGATCGAATAGCTAAGGAAAAAGGCGCTCATAACAGAGCCCATTTCTACCGGGCTTAGATGCATATCCTCTGCAATATATGGGAGGGCGACAGAGATGGCGATCTTGTCCATCGATGAAACTAGAAAAGCCATCACCAGGATAGACATGACGCTATAGCGCGCTTTCCATAGGATTGGTCCGGACATTGATCGCTCTCCTACCCTCACTGCGGGGCGCTCTTGATCCGATCGGAATCCAAAACTCGAACTGTGCGTCGCTTTGGAGCGGGAACCAACGAAGTCGTGCTCAGCACCATCGTCCGGACGAGCGTAACAGAACCAAAACCCAGTCGTCCATGTCACATTCTGACGCTCTCTATTCTGACGGGTTATGAATGAGAATGCCGAGGATCGCGGAATGGATGCAATAGCTGGTCCCAAATTCCACCAAGGGCGGTCGGCGAAATACCCTCCGTGCCGATCCCATAACTGCACAGAATGCCTCGGTTTGATATTTGACTCTGTTTTCATGGGGTCGCGCGCACTACCCCTCGCTTACTGACTAGCGAGCCTTCACATCGCGCGGCAGCCACTGCCGGAATTAGCGGTAGAAGAAAGGGCTCTTCTTTTGGAAGGAATGTCGTGATGGACATTGAGCGTATCGGATGCACACCTCGCGCCAGCCAGGCGGTCGTTTATAACGGCATCGTCTTCATCGCCGGCATGACCGCCAAGGATGATCGCAGCCAGGATATTCGTGGACAGACCCGCCAGGCGCTAGCGCGCATCGACGGATTGCTTGCCGAAGTCGGCTCCGACCGGAGGCGCCTTTTGACGGCGCAAGTCTGGTTGCGGGACATCGCCAGGGACTTCGCCGGCATGAATGAGGTTTGGGACGCATGGACCGCACCGAACGCCGCTCCGACCCGCGCGACAGCGCAGTGCGAGATGGGAGCACCCGACGTCCTTGTTGAAATCATCGTATCGGCAGCGGTGGGCCAATCCTCCCAACACTGAGCCGGACGTCTTCGAACTTACCCCCGCTGGCATCGCTGACTTCCGCAGATGCATGCACTCGACACCCATCTGATCACCCGCAAGCGGTCCACGGTGGAATATGCCGATATCGATTTCAGTCCCAGAGGTCCTGTGAGCTCCGACGCAGAAGCTCCCAACCATCTCCGATAGCGATGGCGAACGGACCTTCGGTTGCCCCCAAAGATACTGTGCGAAACCTTCAAAGTAATGCTCGGCACCACGTCCGCTGCAATTGACCCTGCGAGCGGGGCAGTCTGCAGGTACTTTACCTTGGGAGCAGACAAGGGTCAGCATCTATAGACCATTCTGCGAGAGGCAGACCACAGCAGCTCCGATCGTCGAATTGGGCTGCTGATGCTCCCACGGCGCCGCCACACCTGCCAATGGTGTGGCGGCACGCTAAGCTCTCACATCTTGAAGCGAATGCCTGTGCGGAAGTTGCGTCCGAGAACATCGTAGAGGATCGGATTGATACTAATCGGATTCGCGCCGATTGCGGGCCCATAAGGCATCTGATAGGGATCCTTGTTTGCAATATTATCGACCGCGAGGAAGGCTTCGATCCGTGGCGATATTTTCACGGACACGTTTGCGTCGAAGTAGATCGCCCCGGGCATGTGATTATCGTTGATTGTCATATTGGCTGCGGTGGACGTTGGACAGTTTGCGGAGCATTGAACATATGACGTGTTGATCTCACCCGCGCTGAAACCGCGGGCGGTGAGTACGAAGGATACCGGATCGCGATCGTACCCGATCGACGCCGTGTAGCGCCATTTTGGCAGCGAGGTTCGGAGGCTTCCCATTGTGCCATTGGTCCCGACAAGATCGGTCGGCGCCGTTATCCCGTCATTCGAATAGCTCTTGAGAAAGCGCGTCGCGAGGAATCGCAAGGTCAACTCGCCCGAGAGCAGCGGCCGACGATAGCTCGCCTCGAAGTCGAGACCGCGCGATATCTGCTTCGCGACGTTGACTGGCACTACACCAACGGTGGCGATAGCCCCGGCGCCGTTGCGGGCGATCTGCGAGCAGAATACCGTGTTGCCCTGAAAGCACTGGTTGACGACGGCAACAGCGTTCACTGTCGAAATCGCATTCTGGATGTCGATGTTGTAGTAATCGACCGACGCCGCAAGGCCAGGAATGAAATGCGGCTGTACGACAACACCAAGCCCGAACGTGTCCGCCTTTTCCGGCTTCAGATCCGGATTACCAGAGGTAATCGCGAATATCGTCGTGAGGGCGTTGGCACGGAACGGGTCGTTGATCGCGGCTGTCGCGGCGCCAGCGGCTTGATAGAGTTCCGACAGGTTTGGTGCGCGAATGTCCCGAGAGCGGGTAATGCGGAATGTGATATCGTCGATCGGCTTGTAGGTGAGGCCTACTTTCCAAGTCGTGACATACCCTGAGGTGCTGTAATTCGTTGCGCGTATGGCGCCACCGAAATCGAGCTTCCTGGCGAACGGCATGTCGTTCGCCAACGGCACCACAGCTTCCAGGAAACCTTCAGTTACATTGTAGGAACCGGCGGTTGCCAGATAATTGCCAGCGAAATAGGATCTTGCCGGTGAAAGCGGGTCGTTCGTGCCCGAGATTGCCTCACGACGGTGTTCGATGCCCATAGCCACAGAGACGGGCCCCGCCCACGTCGAGAAGGGATCTCCACGGAGGGTTCCGGCATAGACATCTTCAGTCAGCTTGGTGTTAAGAAAGGCATTTCCGTAGACGTAGTCGATTGCTGCCTGGCTGTTCACACCAATGCCGAAGACGTCATAGGGTACACAGCCATTGTTCGGGTTTGTCAGTGTCGATCGGCAGACGATCGCGCCGGTGGGCGAACGTACTGCATCGAGCGCGTTGACAAGTCTCGAGGTGACGGTGATCCGCGCATCGACATGGGCGTGGGTGACTGACTTCTGACCGGAGACATCCCAGCGCCAACTGGTCCCCAAGGCGTTGAAATCGCCCTCGGCGCCTACGACGATCCGTAGCGAGGAACGGCTCGTGCTCGCGATTATAGGACCAAGATCCGCGTGGAGCGTTCCGAGATTGAACGGAGCGGTTACCTGAGGGGCGATGCCGGCGGGAATGAAGGCGTTGTCCGGCTGGATGGTGAAGCTACCGAAATTGAACTGGTCGGTAGTAGCAGCACGTGACGTGGCCCGGCTGTAGGAGCCTTCGGTGTAGAGTTCGACATGATCCGTTGCCTGAAAGCTCACTCGGCCGAATATGCTTTGGCGATTGAGCTGGGGATCCAGGTCGCCCGACTCACCGAAGTCAGCATATCGCCAATCGCCGCCGGCCATGAAATTGCCGCTGACGATCGACCCGTAGTTCAATCGCGTTGGCGTCCCACCCGGCCCAAAATATGTACCAGCGAGCGGCCCAGTGGTGATGATCCCGCCGGGGGTCGCTGTAGTGAAGCCCACGTTGGGCAATGCAAGCAACTGTGGTTGCCCGTTGGTTGCCGTGTACGCCGGATTGGCAATGATCTTTGCACCATTGTACCATTTGCGCTTACCATCCCCGGAGATTCCGTCGTTGTGAGCAATTTCTGCGCTCAGCATGATGTGACCGCGACCATCCGCGAACTTCGTTCCAGCGGCTAGCGAGACATTATAGTTGCGATCGTCTCCGTAGGTTGTGACACCGCCTTGGATCAGGCCTTTTATGCCCGTGAATTCCTTATCGAGGGTGAAGTTGACGACACCGGCCACCGCGTCCGAACCCCAGTTGGCGGAGGCTCCCCCGGTTACCACATCGACCCGTTTCACGAGGGCTTGCGGAATCGTGTTGATGTCGACCAACCCGGTGGCGGTCGAGGCCGCGACGCGTCGGCCATCAAGCAGGATGAGCGTACGGCTCGCGCCTAGTGCGCGAAGGTTGAGCGCGTTGATGCCGGCCGCTCCAAGGCTGATGGCGGCCGAATAAGAACGCGGGTTCACACTGCCGGACAGCGATGGCAGCTGATTGACGAAATCAGCGAGATTGGATGGCGCCTTCTTTGCGATCTCCTCTGCCCCGATCACCGTCGTTGGTGTTGGAGCCTGGTAACCATTCCGCACGACGCGCGAGCCGGTAACCGTGATCTCTCCATTGCCAGCTTGCGTAGAAATGTCCTGCGGAGCAGTGGTGCCGTCTGTCCGTGGGACAGTCGGCGACGCATTGTCCGCTGCAGCCTGCTGCGCGCAGGCTATACCGGGCGCTCCCAACAGAATGATTGCTGCCAAGCTCACGCTCGAAATGAGGCCCGCGCGCGAGCGGATCGTACCAGTGGCCCCTTGCGCCATCTTTATACCCTCCCTGACGTCTCCAATATTTATGAGACACCTATTGATGAGCGCGTACCCCCTTTCCGTCAAAGTCGAATAATCACCGACTCTATTCCGTATAGTTATAGTTTTAGTCTGCGCGACTAGGTGTTTGGTCCCAGGGGTGCTGTCAGTCTAATGCTAGGTGTTTGATCCCACAGTGTGGTGGTACGATTGACCATCATGCATGGCGGGAGGAGCTATGGGCCAGGTTCTACACGGCAGCGCCCGAACGACTGAGGCAGTCCGTCGAGCGATACAGCGGAGTGAAGAGAGCATAAGAGCGCTGGCCCGTCGTCACGGCATCAGCCCGACGACCGTGCAGAAGTGGCGCAAGCGGACGAACGTCAGCGATGCCCCGATGGGGCCGAAGGCCATTCACTCCACGGTGCTCACACCGGAAGAGGAGGCCATGATCGTAGCGTTCCGGCGTCACACGCTGCTACCCTTGGACGATTGCCTCTACGGCTTGCAGCCGACGATCCCGCACCTGACCCGATCTGCGCTGCATCGCTGCCTTCAGCGACACGGGATCAGCCGGTTGCCCGAAGTGGACGGTGACAAGCCGGCCAGGCAGAAGTTCAAGGCCTACCCGATCGGCTACTTCCACATCGACATCGCCGAGGTCCGCACCGAGGAAGGCAAGCTCTACCTGTTCGTAGCGATCGATCGGACATCGAAGCTGGCTTTCGCCAAGCTCAGAGACAAGGCCAACGTCGCCGGTGCCGTCGCCTTCCTCGACGAACTGGTCGAGGTGGTGCCTTACGACATCCACACCGTGCTGACCGACAACGGTGTCCAGTTCGCCGACCTGCCAAAGAACCGCGACGGGCCAACTGCACGCTGGCGCGGCCATCCCTTCGACCGCGCCTGCTGGCGGCACGAGATCGAGCACCGGCTCACCAAGCCGAACCATCCCTGGACCAACGGTCAGGTCGAGCGGATGAACCGAACCATCAAGGACGCGACGGTCAAACGCTATCACTACGACAGCCATGACCAGCTCCGGCAGCACCTTCGCCTGTTCATCGACGCCTACAATCATGCCCGCAGGTTGAAGACGCTCCGTGGCCTTACACCCTACGAATACGTCGCACGCGTCTGGACAGAAGACCCAAGCCGATTCAAGATCGACCCGTACCGCCACTCTTCGGGACTAAACACCTAGATCCCCAGCGTCTCGTAGATGCTCTTCATCTTGTTGAGAGCAATCACGTAGGCGGCTGTTCTGAGATCGGCGATTTCATCGACCTCGTTCCAGAGGTGGGACATCTGCGCATAGACGGCGCGCATTTTGCTCTCGAGGCCGGAACGGACCAGATCGATCTCCTGCGCCCCGAACTGATCGACCAGATCGGTCGGTAGGGCCTTCCCGATGAGGCGATCCAACGCCGAGGAAAGCATGACGCCTTCGCGCTGGCGATGCCCGCGCTCCATCAGGCCAAAGGGAATATGAGTGATGTTCTTGACCCATTCAAAATAGCTGACGGTAACGCCGCCCGCGTTGGCGAACAGGTCCGGGATGATGATCACACCGCGTTCGCGCAACCGGCGGTCGGCCTCGAATGTCACGGGCCCATTGGCCGCCTCGACGATCACCCTGGCCTTGATCGTGTCGACGTTGGCGGCATTGATCACCGACTCTCGCGCCGCGGGGATCAGGATATCACAGTCCATGCCCAGCAGCGCCGAGCCGTCCGCCACGAATTCTCCGCCAACAAACCCCTGGAACGAGCCTGTCGAGCGAAAGTGCCTGGCAAGGTCCTCGATCGCGAGGCCCTCCGGGTTAACGGAGGCGCCGTTATGCTCGACGACGGCGATGATCTTGCAGCCATCTTCGGAAAGGAATTTGGCGGCGTGATATCCGACATTGCCAAAGCCCTGGACCACCACCGTTCGGCCCCCAAGAGTGCCGTCGAGGCCGGTCCTGCCGATGTCCCGCAGGGAAGCGAAAAGCTCGCGAACGGCATACTGAACGCCCCGGCCCGTGGCTTCGGTCCGCCCTTCGATGCCGCCGGCCGCTAACGGCTTGCCCGTGACGCAGGCCTCCGCGTTGATGTCGTTCGGTCTGTGACGCCAATACTCGTCGGCGATCCAGACCATTTCACGCTCCGACGTCCCCACATCGGGGGCCGGGACATTCTGCGCCGGGCTCAAAAAATTCTGACGAATGAGCTCCTGCGCAAAGCGACGGGTGATGCGCTCAAGCTCCTGCGGCGACCATTGTGACGGATCGATCCGAAGCGCGCCCTTCGAACCGCCGAAGGGCAACCCCATGAGCGCGCATTTGTAGCTCATCAGCGCGGCGAGCGCCTCCACCTCCTGTTGATCTACATCGGGGGCATAACGGATTCCCCCTTTTGCCGGCGTCGGTGTGTTGGCGTGGACACAGCGCCAGCCTTCGAAGGTGTACATCCGATCCCGCAGCCTCACACCAAAACGCGTCACATAGGTCTCGTTACAAATCCGGATCTTCTCCAGAAGTCCGTCCTGCATCGGTACATGCACGGCCGCGGCTTCGAGCATCGCGTCAACATTCGAAAGAAAGTCCGCCGGTGCCTCGGTCTGATTATGGGCTTCAATGGTCAGCATTGTACGTCCAATCTAGTTTTGACGATGATACGCATTGATGCCTGCCAGTTGTTGGCGACACCAATCCAGCCTGCTGCGCGGTAAAATTGCGGGTTCGTCTAGTCGAATACTTCACCTGAATAGAGTATAGTCATCAGATCCTCTCTATTTTGGAATCATGATGCTCATCTCGTCGGGTCGTCGCTATGGAACATTCGCCGTGCAACCACATGATTTCTGCGGTTCGGTAATAGGCATCCCGTCCCGCTTTCCCTCCCAACGCGCAACGGCTGCGGTCGCAATGGCATTGCCGATCACATTCGTGCCGGATCGCCCCATATCGAGGAAATGATCGACCGCGAGGATGAGCAAGAGGCCAGCCTCGGGAATGCCAAAATGGCTTAACGTTGCCGATATCACCACCAAGCTGGCGCGGGGAACGGCCGCCATGCCCTTCGAAGTGACGAGCAGCAGCAGGAGCATCGTCAGCTGCTGCGCAATGGACAGCTCAATACCATACGCCTGAGCGATGAAAAGTACCGCAAACGTGCAGTACATCATCGATCCATCTAGATTGAAGGAATAGCCAAGCGGCAGTACGAAGCTGGTGATCTTGGGAGGGATTCCGAACCGCGTCAGGCTCGTAAGGGTTTGTGGAAAGGCCGCTTCTGAGGATGCAGCTGAGAATGCCAGCAAAATGGGACTTCTGAGTTCCTTGATCAGTAAGAAAACTCTCATCCGCAGGATTGCGAAGCCTGCCAACAGCAATATGAACCAGAGCACTGCGAGCGAAAGATAGAACCCGCCTACGAACGCCCCGAGTGTTGCCATCACGCCAAGACCGTTGACCAGGATCGCGTTTGCAACTGCGGCGAATACAGCGAGTGGTGCTGCGCGCATGACATAGCCGGTTATCCGAAGCATGACCGCCATGAGCCCTTCGGCGGCGCGGACCAACGGCCGGCCGACCTCTCCGCAAGTCGCTAGCGCCAGGCCGACGAAACCCGCGAATACTACGATCTGGATTATGTCGTTGGAGGCAAGGGCTTCGAAGATGGACCGCGGGACCAGATGCGTCACGAATTCTCGGGCCGAGGGACCGGCTGCGCTCGTAACCGCACTTCCCGTTGCCGGGAGGGCCATATTCAGTCCGGTGCCCGGCCGAAGAAGGTTTACCAGGACGGCCCCGACAGCAAGCGAAACCACAGAAGCGCCCAGGAACCAGCCGAGCGTTCGAACGGCGATCCGGCCGAGCGCCCGGGTATCCCCCATGTGGGCAATGCCCGTGACCAGCGAAGCGAAGACAAGTGGAGCGACAATCATCTTGATCAATCGCAAGAATAGATCGGTCACTGTTTGCAGCACCGTCGCGATGTCGTGGTGGTAGCCGCCCGGAACCAGTTCTCCAGCCACGCTGCCGAACAGGATCCCAAGAAGAAGCGCCGCGATGACGGCCTTCCACATGCCTCCTCGGGATACCGGCCCGGCAGCGGCTTGATCCGCTATATTGAGTTCACTGGACAAATTTCACCTCTCGTGCGCGTGGAAGGCGCCCGTTTTGACGGTCACAGTTTGGTTGAATCGAACCCCAACGGGGGCATGGGCCGGTTCTAGAAATTCTTTTCGATGGAAGCGTAGAATACCCGGCCCTGTGCATTGTGCAGGGAGCCAAAAAACCCACCTGACTCGTCCGCGCGCGGCGGGTTTTTATCGAAGAGATTATTGACGCCTACACTCAGCTGCGTTCCCCAGAGACCGGTCCCCTTTTGTCCGAGTTTGACCCCGAGCCGAAGATTGACGGTTGTCCAGCTCTCGACAGGCCAGAACTCTCCGGTCGTGTCGTTTGTAGCCGAAGTGTCCTGGACCGGCCCCACGTAGCGAACCGTGACCGCGGCGCTGTACCGGTCAAGCGACCAATCCAGGGATCCCGTGGCTCGCCATTTCGGAAGGCCATTCAAACCAAGTCGATTGGACTGAACCGAGGCGAAATTGCCGGCCAGCTCGGGATCCGACAAAAGCGGATCCAGACTGCTTTTCAGTTGCTCGAATTTCTTCGTATAGGTTGCGGACGCATCCAACTCGAACGTTCCGAACCTGGTTTCGGGCGTGCGGTAATTGAAGCTGAAATCGAAGCCTTCGACCGTTCGGGGATCGAGGTTGGTGTATTGGTCCAGAACAGCCAGAACCTCGCCCGCGGCGGTTCGCTGCCTCGAAGGATTGGCCGCATTGTAGGCAGCAAAAGCCGCGATGTCTTCCGCCGTCGGAGCCGCGCGAATGACATTGGGATTGCTCGACCCGGTTCGCCTTAGCTGGAAATCCAGGGCGAGCTGCTCCTCAACGCCGAACGTGCTGATCAGATTGGTTTGCCGATAGCGGAAATAGTCGACGCCAAAGCGGACCCGCCCCACCTTGCTGTTGAAGTCGATCTGCGTGCCGCCATAGAACGTCTCCGACTTTTCGGGCTTCAGGTTCGGATTGCCTTGCCTGATCGAGGTGCGATAAGTGTCGCCGATGTCGGCGGCAGTCGCCGTCACGTCGCTGCGATAGAAATCTTCGTCGCCCTGCGCCCGGACGGTGATCGTTCCCTGGTTGATTTGAGCGAGATTTGGCGCGCGAAATCCCCGGCCGTACCCGCCACGGAAATGCAGCCACGGCGTAACCGACCATTCAGCCGCGATCTTGGGCGTCACCACATTGCCGAAATCGCTGCCGTGTTCGAACCGTCCAGCAAGTTGCAGTTCCAGCCGACGAACGAGCGGCACGTTCATGTCATCCGACACCAGCGGCGCGACCATCTCCACGTATGCCGATGCAACGTCCCGCCGCCCCTTGAAGTCGGACACGGCGCTCACTCCAACCACATCGCTTTGATCCGGGATGGCGCCGTTGGCAAATGTGATCGTGCCGTCGAGACGCGGATCGTTGTCGTCCAGAATGGTCTCTCGACGGAACTCGGCCCCCGTTGCCAGTCCGACGTTGCCAGCGGGGAGGCGGAACAATTCCTTGTTGGACAGCTTGAAGTCCGCCATCGCCAGCGTGGACTTCCCGGCCCTGACGCCGCTGATCCGGACTTTGCTCAGCACCGCCTCGCTGTTGGCATTTGGGCCGCCGAAAAAGTTGAACGCGTCGGGAGTCGTCAGGAGTGCCTGGCTTTGAAGCAACGTCTTCGAAACCCTGTTGAACTCCTCGTCGACCACATGCGCTTCGGAATAGAGTAGCGCGCTGTCCAGCTTCCAGTTACCCAGGTTCGCCCGGATGCCGACGATCCCGCGATAGGTATCCTGGTCTACCCGGATAATCCGCGGGCCCATTTCCAGGGGGCGATACCCTTCCACGACGACGTCGAGTCCTCCCGCCGGGGCATTGATCCCAGGCAGCCGATTGGGGCTGCCAACCGGACCGAAGGGATTATAGTAATTGTTCGCCGGGATGATGATCAGCGCGAGCGAACGGTCGAATGGTCCGGCGGCGCGCTGGGTAATGCTCGTAGAATTGTAATAGCTGAAGCCGGCGAACAGTTCGACATCATCGCCGAGTTCTTGATTGAGGTTGATGCTGGCGTTCCAGCGTGACGATTTTGGAGACACGATCTCGTCGCCGATAAAGTCGTATCGCAGGTCTCTCGGCTGGGAACCGGAGCGGATTTCGGCGCCATTGGCGCCGGGCGCAGCATAGAAGAGGCCCGCGGTGCTGGTGACTGCTGTCGTACCGCGCTTGACCTGCACGGGTGTGAATGTGCCGTCGGTATTAAGGCGCCCCGCAGTAAATCTTCCATAGGGGCCGATCGTCGATCGGTTGTCGAACTGCGTATCGCCCGCCCAGTTGGATGGGAGAAACGGGCGATCATCGAGTGTCTTATACCAGTCGTCCAACTCGCGATAGAATGTTGGACTGCGACGATAGTAAGTCCCCGCGACATTGATTCGGGTCGAACCGCCGTTCAACTTCAAACCGAATCGGGCGTTGGCGCTGAACTCGTCGAAGTTGGTATCTTCAGCGAAGCCGTAGCGCGTCGAGAGATTAAGCCCTTCATAATCCGTGAAGGTTACGAAATTGACGGCACCCGCCGTCGCGTCGGCGCCGTAAAGCGCCGAAGCACCGTCACGGAGCACTTCGACCCGGGAAATCGCCGATGAGGGGATTGCGTTCACGTTGTAGAACGAGGTGGGGGCATCGTCGATCGACTGGGTAAGCGGGTGCACGACCATCCGCCTGCCGTCGATCAACGTAAGCGTGTTCCCGCTTCCCAGCCCACGCAAGCTTATCCCGGCAACGTCCCCTCGTGCTCCGTTCGTGCCGGTATTGTTGTCGGAGAACTGCACATCGCCCACAGCCGGAATGTACGCCAGCAGTTCTCCGGTGTTCACTGCACCAAAGTTCTTGAGTTCCTCACTTCCCACCACGGATACGGGAAGAGCGCCTTGCGCGAAGCCGCCGATATGGCTTCCGATAACGACGATGTCCGATTCGGCGCTGGGCTCAGCGGTCGTCGCGCTCGGTCCGGAGGTGGGCACTTGATCTTGCGGCGTTACATCCACCGTTTGCGCCGCCGCAGCGGGCGCCAGCGTGATCGCCGTGCCTCCAAGAAATAGCGCCCGCAACCCTCGCGAAAAGTTCATTCCCTGTGCCATTGCTGCCCTCTCCTGGCTTATTGTTGGTCATCAAGCTGACAGCAAATTATGGAAGGCAAAACAGTATTCTCTGAGGTTATATCATGATAATCGCCGTGATTGACCGCTTAGACAGTACGCTGGGCGTCGGCAGGGAGAGCAACGGAGAGATGCAGCGCATCTCGCGCGCATTCGATAAACCTTCGTGAAATGAGGTTCAGGCCCTCGAAAGCGGGAAAGACTGCTGTCACCGGCAGGACCGCTTGCGGCTTAAGAGTGAAGAATTGCAGCGCAGCGCTGTTCGGGAGTCGCCTGTAGAAGGCAGCGGTAAACCAGTCCACCAAAGCGAAGCCTTCCCCGCGGTGCGCCAACGCCAAGGCAACGTGGTGAGCGTGGGCCTTAATGCGAACGTCGAGTGCAATGCCATTCTCTTCGCACTGGCCATGGATCAGCCGCCCCAGCGGCTCCGTCTCATCAACGCCAATGAAGGGAAGCCCCTTCAGATCGGCCAGAGCGATCTCACTGCCTTCTATGACCTTCAATGAGCGCGGCAGGGCACACACTATCGGAGCCGCCCCGATTTCAATGATTCCCAATCCGGGAGCAACATTCGCACCATGAGTAAAACCCAGATCGAAGCGCGTGCGCAATTGTCCGTCGGAACTCAGCATGTCCCCTGAATGCTGGGTGGATATTTCAATGGTCGCCGTCTTCATCTCCTGGTTGAATAGGGAGACAGCATCGGGCAGCCATTCCAGGGCAAGAGAGGGCGGGGCTGCTATTCTGATGTGCCCCGTATAGGTGCTGCCAAGTCGACGTTCGAGTTGGTTCACAGCGTCGAGAGCCGCGTAAGCGTGCTTGACCTCCTTAAAAAGAGCCCTTGCCTGGTCGGTCGGACACAGACGTCCCCGAATACGGTCGAAAAGATCATAGCCGACTTCGCGCTCAATTTGCTGAACGATTTTCGACGCAGCCGGCTGGGAAATTCCCAGCCGATTGGCCGCCGCGCTTACCGACCCCCGAACCATTACTTCGTAGAAGATCTCCATTTGCCTGAAGTTCAATGCCCCCTCCCTGCCCGGCGCCGGAAGGCAAGCAGGTATCATGATATAACTCCAGAGAATAGTATTTTGATCTTGATAATCTTGTGCGAATCCCGAGCCAAGGCCGAGGGGCAAGAGCTCCATCGAGAGGATCAAGAGAGGGTTGCAAACGATGGAGCGCCTAGGGCCGTCACGCAGGGATATCCTTTCCGCTATATCCGGAGCGGGAGCCAGCTTGGTCCTGCCAGTCTCGACGGTGCGAGCCAGGACGGATCGCGCCTCTGGTCGGGGAGTGGTCGCTGCCGGCTCTCAGGCGGCTGCTGATGCCGGAGCTGATATGTTTCGCCTGGGCGGGAACGCCGCGGACGCGGCAATCGCAGCAGCATTGGCGATGACGGTTGTCGATCCGGCGAATACGAGCATCATGGGGCGCACGCATATCGTCATCGTGAAACCTTCCGGGGAAACGATCGCCATCGATGGACGAACAGCGGTTCCCGAGGCGTGGCGGGGAGGCGAAAAGGCAGCCGGCCGTCGTGCCGTTCCGATCGGGGGCAATCTCAAGAGTTTCGAATACGCGCTTCAACGCCATGGCCGGCTTTCGCTTCCCCAGGTGGTGGCACCCGCGATCAGGCTCGCGGAAAATGGCTTCGTGGTTCGGAAGAACCTGGCACGCGCCTGGGCTCGTCAGGTGCCACTGCTTGCGAAGGATCCGCATGCGCGTGCACTGTTCCTAAGGCCGGACGGCAATCCGCCGCGAGATGGAGAGACGTTCAAGCAACCCAGGCTGGCCGATACGCTCGCAGTCTACGCGCGAGACGGAGCCGCCGGAATCATCGGTCTGACGGCAGCAGACGATCTCGGATTGCTCAACCTGGCAGGCAACAAGATAACGCGTGCCGATGTCATGAACTATCGTCCGCTCGACGCCGAGTGGCTCGACTTCCGATATCGTGGCTGGCGCATCTGGACCATCGGCCGACAAGGATACGGCTACCTGCTCGAAGAAACGCTGTCGATACTCGAAGCCTTCGATTTGAAATCGATGGGAGAAGCGCAACGTTGGGCGACCATGCTCTTGGCGCAGCGTCTGGCATTTCGCGATCGAGCTATCGCTTTGGGATCGAGACCGGAAGACCTGCGGGAGTCCGGCCATCTGGGCAGGCAACGAGACGAACTGCGTAACGCTCTGGCGGGTTCCAGCGCAGGGAGCTATTTCAACGCTCCTCCGGCGGCTTCCGAACCGCATGACACCACGCATCTTTCGGTTGTCGACGGCAGCGGCATGACCGTTTCCTTGACCCAATCCATCGGACCGCACTTCGGCGCGGCGGCGGCCTCGCCGCACGGGTATCTGTTTGCCCACAGCTATCAGATGGCAACCGGACGACGCGAAGCAGCGCGCGATGTGACGGCGATGCTCCCCACTGTACTGGAGTCGCCTGAGGGTGCGCGCATAGCCCTGGGCGCCGCCGGATCGGACCGGATCCCGGGAGCCGTCATAAGAGCTATCGTCCATTCCATCGATCTGGGGATGCGCCCTCGGCAGGCCGTGATGGAGCCCGCGTTGGTCATCCATGACGGCTACGTGCAGGCGAGTGCGGAGTTGGAAGCGACGACGCTCGATCAACTGGCTCGCTCGGGTTTTCCGCTCCGGACCGTTGCCAGATTTGAAGGCGAGCATTTCGGGCTGCTGCACGTCGCCAGAAGCGAACCTGGCGGCACATCCTTCTCGGCCGCCGCCGATACCTATTGGGATGGCGGCACCGCTTCAACCTAACCGTCGATATGATGACTTTCGCGGAGAATATGATGACTCATGTAATGCACCGGTCGATGTCCGGCGTCCCCCCATTGGCCGTGTCGGCATCCGGCAACTTGATTTTCGACAGCAACGGAAATTCGATATTCGACGCCTGTGGGGGCGCCGCCGTGAGTTCGGTGGGACATGCGCATCCCCGAGTCCTGGAGGCAATGCACAGGCAGATTGATACCCTTACTTACGCACATTCGAGCTTTTTCACGTCCGAACCAGCCGAAAAGCTCGCTGACTTTCTGACATCGAATTGTCCAGGCGATATGTCACATGTCTATTTCACGAGCGGCGGCTCGGAGTCCGTCGAAACGGCCTTGAAGCTTGCTCGACAGTATTTTGTCGAGATCGGGCAACCCAGCCGCTCCAAGTTCATCGCGCGCTTTCAGAGTTATCACGGAAACACGCTTGGTGCGCTTGGCGTTGGCGGAAACATGTGGCGTCGGAAGATGTACGACCCGCTTCTCGTTGAAGGGCACCATGTTTCGCCCTGCTATGCCTATCGGGAGCAGAAGTCTTTCGAAACCCCCGAGCAATATACGGACCGCCTGATTTCCGAAGCCGAGGCAATGATTTTCGCCCTGGGGCCGGAGAATGTTGCAGCTTTTGTGGCGGAAACGGTCGTTGGTGCCACGCTGGGTGCGGTGTGCGCAACGCTAGGCTATTTCGTGCGACTACGAGAAATCTGCGATCGATATGGCATTCTGCTCATTCTCGACGAAGTCATGTGCGGTATGGGACGCACCGGAACGCTCTTTGCTTTCGAACAGGAAGGTATCGTTCCCGACATCGTGACGATCGCGAAGGGGCTCGGGGGTGGATATGCTCCGATCGGCGCGGTGATGATCCGTTCGACCCTAGCGAACGCCATCCGCGACGGCTCGGGTGCGTTCATGCACGGCCATACCTACAATGGTCACCCGCTCGCCTGCGCGGCGGCGATGGCCGTCCAGGAGGTGATCCGCGACGAAGAGATGCTCGCCAATGTGAAATCGACCGGCAAGTATCTTCAGGATCAGATTTCCACTCGCCTCGCGGCGAACAACTGCGTTGGAGACGTTCGGGGCCGGGGCCTGTTCGTGGGAGTGGAATTCGTCAGCGACAAGCACAACAAGACGCCATTCGCTCCCGAGGTCAAATTCCATGCTCGCGTGCGGCGGACCGCGCTCGACCGCGGTCTCGCGATCTACAACATGGGCGGCACGGTTGACGGCCGCTTGGGCGACCATCTTCTGGTCGCGCCATCCTATTCGATCGGGAAGGCGGAAGCCGACCTCATAGTCGATCGATTGGTATCTGCCATCGACACCGCAAGCCAGGAGGCCGTCGCACATGCATGACGGCGCAAGAATTCCGCCTCTGAACGAAGGTGACCTGAATCCGGCGCAGCTGGCGTTGCTCGACGCCATGGTCTCTGGGAAGCGAGGCCAGTCCGCAGCAAATGGTGGGCCATTCGGTGTATGGTTGCATAGCCCCGCCTTCGGCATGCAGGTCCAGCGCTTTGGAGAATATATCCGGTATGACACCAGTCTCGATCCGGCGGTCTCGGAACTTCTGATCCTTTGCTGTGCCGCGCACTGGCGAGCGCAATATGAGTGGTACGTTCATGCACCGATTGCCGCCTCCAGCGGCGTACCCGGCGAGGTCATCGAAGCCTTGCGAACCGGAAGGGCTATTCCATCCGTTTTCGAAGCTGAGAACTTGCTGGTCCAGTTTGCAAGGAGCGCGCTCAGCCCATCGCCAATGCCGCAAGCCGATTATGACGCCATGGCCGGCATCCTCTCCAAATCAGAGATGATCGAGGCAGCCGGCCTGATCGGCTACTATTCCCTCGTTGCGATCACGCTCAACGTATTTGATGTACCTGTCCCCGATCCGCATTTTGTCGGACTGGCTTGAGGAGGAGGCCATGAACCGCGCCCTTGCACTCCCCCATCATGTCCATGGTCCCGATCAAGCGCAGACAGAAGGACGATGGATTTCGCGGGTGGACGATTGATGGAGGTTTCCCGACGCAGCGCGCTTGGCGCGATCGTGGCATGGCCATGCGCTGCCGCAGCGGCGGTTCGCGGATCGGCCCAGTTCGGATTGCATCCCGGGCCATCGCGGCCTGGTCATAACCACCTCAACCGCGGATACGGCATTTCCACCAACCACCCCGCCGCAACGGAAGCGGCGCATCGTATCCGGGTTCAGGGTGGAGGTGTCTTCGACATGTATCTAGCCGCTCTGGCGACGGCCTGGCTGGTCGATCCGGCAAATTGCAGCCCGTTCGGCCGGATGCAGGGAATCTATCGCGTTGGCGGAGACTATGGATGCGTGCACGCCGCTACCAAGGTGCGAGGCGAAGCAGGCTCGACCGTGCCCGTTCCGGGCAACATTCCGGCGTATTTCTTTCTTCGCCAGGCGGGGCGTCTACGCCTCCCCTTGCAAACGATCCTGGCCCCCGCACGAGCGCTCGCGCTCGAAGGGTTTCGACCAACCGATGCGCTACGCATCGCGGTCATGGGCACCGCAGACAAGATGGGGCGGGAGTTGAGGGCAATTTACCTGGATGACGCAGGCCAGGTTCGCCCTACCGTTCACAACCCGCACCTTTCGGAATTGCTGGATGTCCTGGGTCGCGCCGCCGACGAAAATGGGTTCTGGGCGGAACTCTACGCCCGCCAGCCGGGACCATGGACGATCGAGGAAATTCACGGCAACCTGCCCCATGAAGGACATCCGCGAGTTCTCCGGCTACGGGATCCGAGCGGCCATGAATATCAACTCCGGACGACCGCCAACCTGGAAACGTGGGGAACCTGGACCCTGCTTGGCGCGGCCGTGATGGGAGAACTCCAGGCTTGTGGTGCGTTTTCGGGATTCGCACGCGCCATTGAGTCTTATCTCCTCGCCACCATCCTGGTCCTGGATCGCATTCCCTTCAATGTGGGCACCCTTACGCCCAAGGCATCCACGCCTTCTGTCGATATCGACATCGAGTCCGAGGGCCGCGCGATTGCAGCTCGGGTTCGCAAGCTGTTGGATATGCCAAAAGCCGAATTATGGGACGTGCTCCACCGTACCTACTTTACAGGCGAGGGAAGCAGAACGGACGACAAGAACACGAACCAGTTTTCCATTGCGGTCAACGACGATTTTCTCGCCTTCACCACGTCACTTGGTCCTTGGTTCGGTTCCAGACGGGGCTGGTTCGGTGCAGGACTTGCCTACAGCTACGCGATGAAATCGCGACATCTGTTCGCTGGCCAGACACACGACGTTACGGAAATGTCTCCCTTGGTCATTGAACGCGATGGAAAACCTTGGCTTGCCATTGGCGCGGCAGGAAGCGAGCGGATCTTCGGCGCCCTTACCTATACGCTTTTTCTCAAACTCGGCCTTGGCCTCCCCGGCGACATGGCAGAGTTGATCAGGTTACCGCGCCTGTTTCCCAAAGATGGCAAAGTCCGGATTCACGCTGACATGCCCGCCGAAGTCCAACAACATTTGATCGACCGCGGATTCAATCTCGACCCGACGAAATACGACCTCAGCAAACACCTGGGCATCGTCAACCTGGTGGAAGAGGTGCAACCCGGCCTCTTTCATAGCGGAGCAGATCCCTCGGGCGATGGCGGTGCATTCTAGCGGCTAAAGGTTCGCCGACGAACTGCGGCCTACAAGGAATTACTCAAATTGGTATCGTCCCGCACTTTGACGGCGTTCCTTATCAATCCGGCGCGGCGTTCTCGGCCACAACCTCGCGAAGTATTCGCATTCCCTCTAGCGCGGCAGGAAACCCGCAATAGATCGCCGAGTGGATCACCAGCTCCCGTAGCTCGTCGGTCGACAAGCCGTTGTTCACGGCACCGATGAAATGGGCCTTGAGCTCGGCGCTCCGGTTCAGGGCAAGCAGCATCGAAACCGTCGAGATCGACCGGGACCGACGATCCAGGCCTTCGCGGGTCCACACTTCGGCCCACGCAATCTCCGTCGTGAGGCGCTGGAGATCGTAAGCGATGTCGTCGGGCCCAAGCATAGAGAATGCGACGCGCGACGCGCCCATAACCTCCCGGCGGACCTGTAAGCCGCGCGATAGCCGGTCATCATTATGCATTTCGATCCTCCTTTAGATCGACCGGGACAACGAGCACTGGCTACTTGCAGACGACGTATGGATTTTCCGTCTCGATCTGCATGCCGGCTCCCTGCCGGGATGGCCGGCACCGCCGCAGCACGGTCTTTTTAGGTTTCAGTTGGGCTGCCCCGAATGTCAGGGCGGTGCTGCGCGTCCGCGCGCCGGCAAACAGCGACCGGATACGCTGTTCGCTCGCGCCGTGCGAAGCTTGCCGGATTTGGCACTTCCACAGCGCCGACAAAGCCGGCCAAGGGCGGCACAGGGCCATATCTGCTGGAAAATGCCGCGTGCAATTCGCTCCGCCGCTTCAACCATAAAAGGCGGAATCTCTTTTGGCCATCTCAAGAAAGAACGTCGACAAAACGCGCTGTTGTCGATTTTCTGATCTCGGCTGCGGTAACGCCCGGAGCGAGCTCGATGAGTCGGAATGGCGAAGCATGATCCGACCGGACAAAGACGGCAAGGTCGGTGATGATCATGTCGACCACGTTCCTGCCCGTCAGCGGCAGCGTGCATTCGGGGATGAACTTGGGGCTGCCGTCCTTGGCGGTGTGCTCCATCACGACGATGATCTTCTTGACCCCGGCGACGAGGTCCATCGCCCCGCCCATGCCCTTGATCATCTTGCCCGGGATCATCCAGTTGGCGATGTCGCCGTTCTCGGCCACTTCCATCGCGCCCAGCACTGCCAGGTCGATGTGCCCGCCGCGGATCATGGCGAAGGACTGGGCGCTGTCGAAATAAGCCGAATGCGCCAACTCGCTGATCGTCTGCTTGCCGGCGTTGATCAGGTCGGGATCGACCTCGTCGTCATAGGGGAACGGGCCGATGCCGAGCATGCCGTTCTCGGACTGCAGCGTCACCGTCACGCCCTCGGGCACATGGTTCGCCACCAGCGTCGGGATGCCAATGCCGAGATTGACGTAGAACCCGTCCTGCAGCTCCCGTGCGGCACGCGCCGCCATCTCGTCGCGGGTCCAGCCCTTGGTTTCCTGGGGCATCAAGCTGTCTTCCTTTCACGAACCGTGCGGAATTCGATCTTCTTTTCGTAGGGCGCACCCACGATCAGGCGCTGGACGTAGACGCCCGGCAGATGGATCGCATCGGGATCGAGAGAACCCGCGGGCACAACTTCCTCGACCTCGACCACGCAGACCTTGCCGCAGGTCGCGGCGGGCACGTTGAAATTTCGCGCGGTCTTGCGGAAGATCACGTTGCCGGTCTTGTCGGCCTTCCACGCCTTGACCAGCGACAGGTCGGCGAAGATGCCGCGTTCGAGGATGTACTCCTCACCGTCGAAAACCTTCGCTTCCTTGCCCTCGGCCACCAGCGTGCCGACGCCGGTTTTTGTGTAGAAGCCGGGGATACCGGCGCCGCCCGAGCGCATGCGCTCGGCCAGCGTGCCCTGCGGGCAGAACTCGACCTCGAGCTCGCTGGCCAGGTACTGGCGCTCGAACTCTTTGTTCTCGCCGACGTAGCTGGCGATCATCTTCTTGACCTGGCGCGTGCGCAGGAGCTTGCCGATGCCCTCGTTGTCGATGCCGGCATTGTTCGAAGCGAAGGTCAGGTCCTTGACCCCGCTTGCCTGCACCGCTTCGAGCAGGCGCTCGGGAATGCCGCAGAGGCCGAAGCCACCGCAGGCGATCAGAAGGCCGTCACGTAGCAGACCGTCGAGCGCCGCTTCGGCCGTGGGATAAAGCTTGTTCATGGATGTGTTCCCGATGTCCGGGGCACGACCTAGCGGCAAATCAACATCTCCACTAATTGTATGTTTTTGTGATTTATCATAAACAATGTCTATGAAACGGATCGCGATCTATCATCTTGAAACGCTCTCCTGGATCGCTCGCCTGGGCACCTTCCAAGCGGCTGCCGAACGTCTCAATACGACCCAGCCGGCCATTTCCGCTCGGATCCGCGAAATCGAAGAACAGCTCGGGATCAAGCTGTTTCAAAAGAACGGCAGGCGCATGGTCCTTACGTCGCGCGGAAGATTGCTCGTTAAACACTGCGAGCCTCTTTGGGAGGGTCTGGAAGAGGCACTTCTGGAGGCCAGCGATTACTCGGGCGCAAAAGGCACGGTACGCATTGGTTCGGGAGAAATAGCAGCCGCGAGTTGTCTCCCCGGATTTATCCAGGAACTGGAGCGAGATCTCCCCGGTGTAACATTGGAGATCGAGATCGATCTGACCGCACGTATGGTGCAGCACCTGCTCGCCGGCACGAGCGACCTCGTGTTTCTAGCCGGACCAATTCGGGCGCCAGGTGTCCAGACCGCCAACGTGGGTTCAGTCGGTCTGATGTGGGTTGCGAGCAAAGCCATCGGAAAGGCAGGCTATCGTGAGACCATTCCTGCCTGGTCGCTTCCCTCCCATTCTCCGATGTTCGGCATCGTGGTCGACACGCTACGGAACATCGCGCGGCACCATTCCCCGATCAATACCTGCAACAACGTGCGCACGCTGATCGAAATCGTGCTTTGCGGGCGAGGGGTGGCCCTGCTACCCGAGACCATGATACGCCGCGAACTGGGCGAGGGATCGTTGGTCGAAATCCTGCCGCGGCCGGACCGGATGATCGAGTTTGAAGCGGCCATCCGAAAGAATGAGCGCGATCCTATCATTCTCGAGCTATTCCGCCGGGCTTCGCAGCTGCAGATCGATCCACATCCCTGACACGCTGCGACCCATCTGATCTACCTTTCGGATAAAACCAATCCGATACGGATTGCGCATTTCTGCGTTCCTAAACTGGCACCCGAGCACGTTCTCGCCAGCGTCATGCGGCCTCTACAGCATGAGCCTCGAACGCGACACCCAGTCGTTTCCGTACCGCCCCGAAGATGGCAGCGAGATTGTCCATGCTCGGGTTGCCCTTCTCCGACAGCATTCGGTGTAGGCTCTTGCTCGGGCGGTTGGTTTCGGTTGCCAGTTCTTCGAAGCCGACCGAGGCATTGACGAGATCACGCAGGATCAGCCGCGCAACGTGCGGTTCCCCATTGAGAAATGCGGTTGCCGCTTCATCGAGCATGGCCTTGGCGAAGGCGGGATCGCGCGCGGCGCGCTCCTTCACCGTTTCCTTGAAATCGCGGGTCAGAACCATCTCGTCACTTCCTGTCTTTCCTGGTCGCGGCCTTGCGGGCCTTGTATTCGCTCAGGAGCACACCCGCCCGTTCGATGTCGGACTGCTGCCGCTTCTTCGTCCCGCCCACGAACAGGATGATGAGTTCATCCCCGTCCTGGGCGAGATAGAGCCGGTAACCCGGTCCCCAATCGATCCGATATTCCCCAAGCCCGCCGCCGATCCATTTGACGTTCGACAGATTTCCCAGCTCGAGCCGAACGATGGCTGTCGCCACCTTGGCCGAAGCCTGGGAATCGAGATCGTCGAACCATGACCGGAACGGGCTCGAGCCGTCCTCGCGGATGTACTCCTGAACAATCAACTTACGTTCTTCCTGGTAACATATACGTTACCAATTGTCCAGTGGTGGCCATCAGGCCGCGCGGCGCCGAACCGGAAACCGGAAATCTTCGCATACCGGCGGTGCGAACGTCCGGCGCGAGCGCCCGCCGATCGCCTTGACCGGCAGCTCGACCAGCGAGCCTGGATCGGGGAGGCCGTCGCTCAGCTTGTCCGCCCAGACCTGTGCCAGCTCGCGGCGGCGCGGCATATAGGCCGCACGGTTGTAGGCGCCTTCCACCTTCTCCTTTGGGACGTGGGCGAGCATCAGGTCGATCACCTTTCGGTCATGATCCTTTCCTTCACGCTCGGCCCACTCGTTCATGATGGTCGAGAATGCCGCACGGAACCCGTGGGGCACATGATGGCCATGATAGCCGGCGCGGTTCAGCAGATAGCCGATGGCGTTCTCGCTCATCGGCCGATGTGTGTGCCGATTACTCGGGAACAACAGCGGGCCTTCCCCGGTCAGTGGCCATAGTGCCTTGAGCACCGCAATTGCCTGCGGCGTCAGCGGCACGAGATGATCGCCATCCGCCTCTTCCTTACGGTCGAGGTCGCCCTTCATCCGCGCCGAGGGGATGCGCCAGAGCGGCTCCTTGCCGTTCAGGTCTTCGAACTCGTCCCAATAGGCGCCGCGTAGCTCGCTTGGCCGGACAGCCGTGAGCGCCAGGAAGCGCAGCGCCAGCCGAGTGATCGGCCGGGCATAGTCCTGCTCGGCAGTGATGATCATCTTTCGTAGCGGCACGAGGTCGGTGATCGCCGGCTGCCGTCCCTTGCGCAAAGGCTTGAGCACGGCGCCGAGCTTTTCGGTAGGATCGCTGGCCGCGATCCCCTGCGCGATCGCATAGACGAAGACGGCGGAGATGCGCTGCCGGATGCGCTTGGCCGTCTCGATCGACCCGCGAGCCTCGATCTCGCGCAGGGCTGCAAGGATGAGCGGCGGGGTCAACTGCGCGATCGGCAGGTCGCCGATAGCCGGAAAGATGTCGCGCTCCAGGCTGCGGATGATGTCGGCGGCATGAATCTTCGCCCATTGGGTCCTGGCGTTCTCGTGCCACTCGCGTGCCACTCGCTCGAAGGTCTGCCGAGCAGCCTCAAGGTTGGCCTCGATCTTGAGCTTCTTCGCGACGGCAGGGTCGCGCCCTTCGCACAGGATAGCATAAGCCTCGTCACGCCTGGCGCGGGCGTCGGCTAGGGAAACGAGCGGATAGGCGCCGAAGGCCATCGTCTTGTTCTTGCCATCGTAGGTGTAGTTCCAGCGCCAGAGCTTGCCGCCGCCGGGAGCGACAAGGAGGAACAGGCGGTTGCCGTCGGCGAGCTTGTAGGATTTCGGCCGCGGCTTGGCTGTTCGAACCTTCGTATCGGTGAGCATGTTCGGTCTCCTCGAGATACCTCGTTTTTCGACCGCCGATACCTCGTTTTGACCCTTCCGATTCGTTGGATGGGCATGGACGGGCACGGACGGCCGAGGCCGAACCGGTCAGCTAAGTGTTGGTAATCAGGAGGAAAAAGTTGAGACCAGTGGTCTTCTGCGGACCCTCGTGGAATGGTCCGTGGCGGAGCGGGAGGAAGTTGAATTTATTCGATAACTATTTGAATTACAGAGGACAATTGTAACGGCAGCGCCACATGCCCACCACTTTTCCTACCACAGATTGCGCGATCTTTTAGTCCCACGTGACACGGCTTGCGACCGCTTCGCGCCCTAATATCGGTCATACAACCAATGCCTCCAGGCGCTCGGAACCTGCCGTACGTTCAGAAGGCGGCAGACCACCGTCATTGGGCGGTTAGCGGACATTGACTTGAACGCGCGAAACATCGGGCCGTGCTGGTTATGGCGGCAAGCACCCGAAGGTGAAGCGCGCCCTGATCCTCGACGTCGAGCAATATCGCTATCAGCGTTTCATTTCCGACCTCGCCGGCATGGACATCCATGGTCATGATGGCGAACCAATCCGCGCTCTGGAACGAGCCAGCGACTGGCTGGCCAATGTCTCACGCCGCGACCTGCCGAGCGCCGCGCGCGTGCGCGGTGTCTATGAGGCGTTTCTCGCGGATCTGCCGGATCTCGCAGCGGCTCTGGGATTCGACGCGGACCATATCCCGTACGTCGACTTCGAGCGGATCGTCGCTGCATGGCTCATTGCCGCACCGGCTGCTACTGGAACATAAATATCGCAGGCGAGCTCCAGCCGTCGCGGCAAGAGGCCCCACACCACTAACCAGGCGATGGTTGAACCTGTGACGTCGAATCGAAGCGAGAGGTAGCCGATGCCCTACTATTCCATCAGGCTTATTGGAGGATCGCGCACCAAGCACCTCGATATCAAAGCGCAGTTCAATGGCCGTGACGCCGATCATACCGGCGTAACCAGCTTCTTCTACGTCGAACGGTCCTACGACGTAAGCGAGGTCTGAAGGCCGCCTTGCGGGTGGGGCCATCGACGGGCTGATAGCCGCTCTTTGAGCGGGGCGGTGATGTCGAACGAGATCGAGTCAGCGGACGAAGGAGCGAGTAGTCATACGAGGTCTCGTATGACTACTCGGATGGCGATTATCGGCCGGGTGTCAGGCCGGCGCCACTGGACCGTCGAGCAGAAGCTGGCGATCCTGCGCGATGCCTTTGGGCCCGATGGGTCGGTCCGCGCAGCGACTGAGCGCCATGAGGTCGGCAGCGGCGCGATCTACACCTGGCGCCGGCAGGCGATGTCGGGTGCCCTGACCGGGATCACCAAGCCAGCGGTGCCGAGCTTTGCCGAGGTGCAGATCAGCGAGCCTGCGGTGATGCTGCCGGCACCGTCGTCGGGCGCGCCGGGTAGCGGGCAGATCGGGATCGAGCTGCCATCCGGTGTGCGGCTGACCGTCGATGCATCAGTCGATGCAGACGCGCTGTCGCGGGTGATCGGTGTGCTCGCGCGGTGATCCCGCTTCCTCCTTTGACGCGGATATTCCTGGCGTGCGGTGCAACCGATATGCGCAAGGGGTTCGACGGTCTGGCGGTGCTGGTGCAGCAGGCGCTGGAGCAGAGTCCGCATTCCGGCGCGCTGTTCGCGTTCCGCGGCAAGCGCGGCGATCTGGTCAAGCTGCTCTGGTATGATGGGCAGGGATTGTGCCTGTTCTCCAAGCGCATGGATCGAGGCCGGTTCATCTGGCCATCGACCGCAACCGGCACGGTAGCGATGACCGCGGCGCAGCTTTCGATGCTGCTGGAAGGCATCGACTGGCGGCGGCCGGAGCGTACATTTACACCATCGTTGGCAGGCTAAAAATGCCCGGATTCCTGCGCTTTTTCTGGCTCGCCGGTGCCCATTGCGCTATATATTCGCGGTGTCGGACGCAGCCCTTTCCGCCCCCGATAAAGACGCTCGGATCGCCGAGCTGGAAGCCGCATTGGCGACTGCGCGCGCCGATATCACCGCCCGCGATATCCTGATTGATACGCTGCGCGTCCAGCTTGCCCGCCTCAAGCGCATGCAGTTCGGCAAGGCGTCCGAGAAGCTCAGCCACGAGATTGCCCAGCTCGAGCTGGCGCTCGAAGAGCTCGAGGCCGAGGCCGCCACGGTGAGCGCGCGACGCGTCGATCCCGCCAAGCTCGACCGGCCGGCACCGGTTCGAGCGCTCCCGGCCCATCTGCCGCGTGAAGAACAGCGGATCGAGCCCGAGCATGGCAACTGCACCTGCCCAGATTGCGGCGGCGCCCTGCGCCCACTGGGTCAGGATAGCGACGAGATGCTCGACGCCGTGCCGGTCCAGTGGCGGGTCATCCGAACCATCCGCCCCAAGTATAGCTGCCGCGCCTGCGAGAAGGTCGTGCAGGCAGTGGCACCCGTAAAGGCGATCGCGCGGGGCAAGGCGACGTTCGGAACGCTCGCCCATGTCGTGGTCGCCAAGTTCGACCATCACCTGCCGCTCTATCGCCAGGCGGAGATGATGGCCGCGCAGGGTATCGATATCGATCGCTCGACCCTTGCTGGGTGGGTTGGTCAGGCATCAGCGCTGCTCGATCCGATCGTCAGCCGCATCCGTGACGTCGGACTCACCGCCGCCAAGATCCACACCGACGACACGCCGGTGCCGACGCTCGATCCGGGGCGCGGCAAGACCGCGACCGGCAGGATCTGGGCCTATGTCGTCGATGATCGCAGCGCCGGCGCCACCACGCCGCCGCTGGTCTGGTATCAGTTCACCCAGGATCGCACCGGCAGTCATCCCCAACAACAGCTCGCCAGCTTTACCGGGTTCCTGCAGGCCGACGGCTATGCCGGCTACGACAAGCTCTACACCACCAACCGCGTCGCCGAGGTCGCCTGCTGGGCGCATTTCCGGCGCAAGATCTTCGATATCCACGCGACCAAGCCGACGTCGCCCACCACCGACCTCCTGGCGCGCATCGCCGGCCTCTATCGGATCGAGGACGAGATCCGTGGCCACTCGCCAGACGTCCGAAGACGAGGCCGGCTGGAGCGAACCGCACCCTTGATCGAGGCGCTACGCGCTGCCCTCGACGACGCATTGCGACGCCTCTCGCCAAAGTCCGAGATGGCCAAGGCCATCGCCTATGGCCGCAAGCGCTGGACCGCGCTCACGCGGTTTCTCGACGACGGCCGCTTGGAGATCGACAACAACATCGCCGAGCGTGCGATCCGCAGCATCGCGATCGGCCGCAAGAACTGGCTGTTCGCCGGATCGACGTCCGGTGGCGAGCGCGCCGCTGCGATCTACACGGTGATCGAGACCTGCAAACTCAACGGTGTCGAGCCGCAGGCTTACATCGCTGACGTCATCGCCAAAATCGCCGGCAACTGGCCTGCCGCGCGCTGGGACGAGCTCATGCCGTGGAACTGGCGAGGCTTCCAGACGATCGCCGAAGCCGCATAGGCAATGTCGCAATTCGCCCCATAGTGGACGTCCGAAAAGTGTGTCAGATTAGGCCTCGATGATCGACGCGGGTAGATTAGGCCGGTTGGAGACGGCGCTCGGGCGGCCACTGCCAGCGAGCTATCGGCAATTCCTTGAAGGGCACCGGTGGGTCTCCAGAGACCCTGAATGGGTCGTGCGTTCCGACCCCGATCGCTGGGGGCTACGCGGTCTGTTCGAAGTTTGGGAGGGTCCGCCATACGCGCAGGTTGACGAGGCGTATCGCTTGACTGCCGATGTCCTGCCTATGGGCCTTCTGCCAATAGGCGACGACAGCGGCGGCAACATGTATCTCATCGACTGTCGCGATAACGCCGGACCAGTTTTCTGGTGGGATCACGAGAGCCCCGCCAGCATGACCTCGCTCGAGCCTGTCGCTAAAACTTTCCTGGCATTCGTCGCGGATGTCGGCCCGGAAGAGTGACAGTCGAACGTCGGCTCCCCACCAGTCATCACCGTTCCGCGGTCTTCAGACCACGCTTACCCTACGACATCGGTACGATGAAAAGAAACGCCGCGAGCCTAGCTGGCAGCAATATTAGCGTCGACGTCGAAGAGATCAGCGAAGACGAGTTCGATTGGATGAAGCGGCGCGCCAAACGGTAATCGCCCCAATCGATAGATGCGTGGCATTATCATGACTTCAGAGGGCGACCGCGAGATTTGCTCAAATAAGCGGCCGCCTCAGCGCACACGCTTGGGTGGCTTCACTTTCGTTACTGCATCCATAGTCGCGCAAGAGATCAGTAAGGAGCGCAAGGAGCCGGGGATGGTTGCCCGGCCGGCGCGACAAAGCGCCATATTTGAGTTCGGTAGCTTGGAGGCGGGGAAAATGCCCCTTAATGAGCCTCTCGGCTTCGGCGTTCCCGATGGCAATTGCCGCGGCGCCCTGAAATCGTTGTTCGCGATTGAGGAGGTCGAAACCGGTATAGCCGCTCTCGTCGATCCTGTAGCAGTCCATCGCCCGCTATTCCCACGGCAATAGGCCGTTGGGTGCCACGGCGATGACGGCCGCGGGCGCCGGACTGGCGGGCGTGGTAACGACAACGGTCAACTTCGCACGCCGCTGGCGAAGCGCGTGCATGCGATTGGCCGCCAGGCGCCCTTCGAGCGAGCTCTTGCCGACATGGTAACGCAGCGTCCCGAGGGCGCTGAGAAGCTTATCGATCTCGTGCGCGCGCTCGGCGTCGGGTAGCGAACCGCGCAGGATGGCATAGCCAGCCCGAACCCTTTCGTGGACGAGGCGTGGTGCGGCCACCCGGCCGCCCTCGATAGGAACGCCGGTAACGATAACGGGACGGTTGCCGGTGCGGAACTTGATCTTGTGCGTCTGGAAACCGCATTTGCGCATCTCGGCGCGGATATCGTCGATGATGGTGCCGGGGATCGCGCTGCCGGAAATGGTCAGATCGTCTACCCACAACGACATTTGCAGTTCATGGGCGTCGCAAACCCGCTTGATGGCGTCGAACATCGAGCGATGGACGAGCGTCGTAAGTACCGGGCTGATCGGCGACCCGAAAGGCATCTTGCCGTCGATCGAGACCAGATGAACAAGCATGCCCGCGACGTCGGCGCGAAGGCCGGCTTCATGGTAAGCCCAGCGAAAGATATGTTCGCTGATCGTCGAGGGGTAGAACTGGCGGATGTCGAGGCTAAGGAACTGCGCCTGGCCGACATGATGTTCGGCATTGTCGCGCTGGGCCCGGCCCTTGCGTGGGCTGAACAGATAGTCGGGCTGCTTGATCTTGTTGAGGTGGAACTTCAGCCGCTCATGAACCGCACGCAGCTTGCCATATGGTACGGCGAGATTGCGCATCTTGCTTCCGATCAGCTCGGTGCGGCGGCCGACCCATTTATCCTTGTCCCGGATCAGGGCCTCAAGCTGGGTCTTGGTGTATCCGAGAAGCTCGGCGAGGTCGCGCTGGGTCAGGTCCTGCACCCAGGGCGAGTCCTGGAACGCATAGCGTTCGTGGCGTTGCGGCTTACGCGGCCTCACGGTCGGCCGGCTTCAGCTTTTCGAGGAGCCTGATCACCTTGTCGGCAACAATGAGCTGCCCGCGCCGCGCGATCGGCTGGCCTTCGATTTCCTCTGCAAAGAACAAGAGCTGCGACATGCGCACGCCCACCGCCTGGCTATAGGCTTCGAGCAGGTCCATGGTGACGTTCTTGCGACCGCCCTCGACATCGGAAACCATCGATTGGGCGATGCCGAGCTTGGCCGCCATCTCGGTCTGCGAGAACCCGCAGTAGAGGCGCAGCAGACGAAGCGCGTCGTTAATGCTCTTACGCTTGGTCATGGTGCGGCTGTCCCGAGGTCACCTGTCACTCCCGATGAAGAAAATACTTCAGAAATGACACCACCTGTCCAATCGCGATGATCACCTTCATGAGAAGAAGCCAGCGCGAAGGAGAAGGCGGCTGGTGCCGCTGCGTGCGAGGATGACGGCTCATTGGTGGCTCTCCTTTCGGCCAGACCGGCGACGAATTGCCGGCCCCCGTAGGCACTGTTGAGAGCACTGTTCCGGAGCGTTTGTACCTCGGGCTTGCCGCGCCCGGTCCCGGGCGGGCGCGGCGCGCCGCTCCCCGCCGCCGAGACGCAGGTGGTAGTCGGGGAGGCAATCTCCCCACAGGGCTTGCGGCCCCAGCTTCTGACGGGTTCAGTATGAGCTACCATCGCGACGCCAACATACCATCGTGCGGATACCGATCAAGATGAAATATCGCTTAAAGCGATATTTCATCTGCGGCTAGGCTTATCGGTCGCGGTTGTGGCTGCGAGCGCACGGCAAAATTCGTCGACAATCGGCATCCACGCGAGCGTTCGTCCGCGGGGGTAGGTTGGATCGCGCGCGCCGTTCTTCCTCGCCCGGGAATGAAATTGGCGCTCACGTAGGTGCGCCTATCCACTTCATACCGACTTCCTGCACGTCGACCTCTATGGCTATTCAGGCCCGATTGAATGAGGGCATTCTAGGCAAGAAGCTTTATCTCGCGAGCTCATCGTCGTGAGTGGACATTCGACGCTGCCGACCGCCCATGAAAGCTGCCGACTTGCTCGCTGTGGACGCGTTCTCCCCGGTTTGGACCGACCAGGAACACCGAGTGCTGTCGGGAGGCTCATGAACGTTATACGTCGACCCCAATCATGGGTACCGTTTCTCAAAAAGCTCGCTCGTTGCAGATGCAAGATACGACTCCGATATCGTTAACCCATTGCTCTCGACAATAGTATATCTCGTTTTCTTCGTGCGCTGATCAGGGGAAGGCGAGCGGATGAATCGGTTATTTTTCGGGGATAATCTGGAAGTCCTACAGTCGTCCATTCCAGATGATTCGGTTGATTTGATCTATCTGGATCCGCCCTTCAATTCCAAGGCGCAGTACAACGCTATCTTCAAGACCCATGCTGGAAGGACCGCGCAGAGTCAGGCTGAAGCCTTTATGGATACTTGGACCTGGGGCCCGGAAGCGGCGCGTGCATATGATATGGTCCTCGGCTCAGGATCTGGCGCCGCCCGCATCCTCAAAGCGTTGCGCGACTGTCTGGGCGAAAGCGACCTGATGGCCTATCTCGCGATGATGGCGGCCCGACTGGCTGATCTTCACCGAGTTTTGAAACCTCATGGCAGTCTGTATTTGCACTGCGACCAGAATGCCGGCCACTATTTGAAAGTGATGCTGGATGGCGTCTTTGGGCCGCGCGCATTCAAGTCCGAAATCACGTGGAAGCGGAGTACCAGCCACGGCAACGTCGCCCGCAATTTCGGCAACCTTACGGACAGCATCTATTTCTACGCTAAGGGCGAGCGCTATACGTGGAACCAGCAGTTCGCGCCGCTATCTCAAGCCTATGTTGCCAGCAAGTTCGGCAATAAGGACGCGGACGGACGGCGGTGGCAATCGGTGTCGCTGCGAAACCCCGGCGTGCGACCGAATCTTCAGTTTCCATTCACAGCCTCGAATGGCGTTACCTATTTGCCTCACCCCAACGGATGGGCAGTCGGCAGGGAACGCCTGGAGACATATGATCGCGAAGGGCGTCTGCACTTCCCGTCTAAGGAGGGAGGACAACTTCGCGTCAAACAGTATCTGGACGAGCGTCCAGGCACGAAGCTTCAAAATCTTTGGGACGATATCCCCGCGATCAACTCCCAAGCCCAAGAGCGGCTTGGCTATCCGACACAGAAGCCCCTTGCCTTGCTTGAGCGCATCATCCGTACCTCGTCGAATGAAGGGGATGTCGTGCTCGACCCCTTCTGCGGCTGCGGCACAACCATTCATGCTGCCCAATTTCTCAATAGGAAGTGGCTCGGTATCGACATCACCCACTATGCGATCTCAGTGATTGAGGATCGGCTGAAGCGACATTTTCCCGAAGCCGTCTTTGATGTGGAAGGACGGCCTCGCGATCTCGATGATGCTTACGCGCTTGCCGCAAGGAACAAGTACCAGTTCCAGTGGTGGGCGAACTGGATGCTCGGCGCGCAGGCTTATAAGCAGAAAAAGGGGCCGGACGGAGGCGTTGACGGGCTCATCTATTTTCACAATGGTCCAGGAAAAACTGGCACTGTAGTCATCTCGGTCAAGGGCGGCCACAATGTTAGCCCGGAGATGGTTCGCAGCCTCGGGCATGTCGTCGAACGTGAAAATGCCGATCTAGGAGTGCTGGTGACGCTGGGTGATCCGACACCGGGAATGGTTCGCGAGGCGGCTTCTTCACCGCTGATCGGAACGCCGCTGGTCCGAAGGCAAAAGCTTCAGATCGTTACCGCCAAGGAACTCATCGAAGGAGGTGGCACGCTCGATCTGCCTGAACCTATACAGATAATGCGTGCAGCATCGCCGCGGCGACGTAGTCACGCTGCAACACGTGACCTACGGCAACTATCATTGCCTCTCATCGTCCAAGGAGGACTAAAAGGACCTGACGTCGCCGAGGGGCAGCTGTTTCTCGATCCGCGTATCCGTGCGGAGGGTTAATTCGGACGGCCTTTAATAGTGCTTGGCGGCGACTTACGGCATCTGACCCAAGGTCAACAGTCGATGCGGACTTGATCGACGCAGACTTGATCGATGCGACGGTTTCTTGGGCCGAGAGCACCTGTTGGGATCGCCTCTTGTAAATTGGGCTGCTACTCGATCGGACAAATGAGGAGCGGTGGGTGGAATTTTCGGTTGTTGCGCCATCACGAGGGACGCCTGCGGCCACTTCGCCGGTGGTGTTGCAGCAGGATCGCTGGGATGACTTTGGCTATAAAACGCAGTACCATCTCTATTACTTTGGCTCGGAGTTCGAAGGCCTCATCGGGAATGTGAAGGTTCTCAAAAAAGGACAGCAGGCAGCGCAAAGCAACCTCTTCTCGGTGGGATCGCTCGCGCCGTTGTCGGAAGACTTCTGCTCGCTAGGTCAGTCCTTGGACTATTACGAGCGGCTCGCTACTCTTCCGAAACCGGTTCGCGACGAAATCCTGCTCTTCCTTCGCGACGCGCTGGCCTATCCAGAACACGCGGCCGCGTTCGAGGACGAGGAAGGCTGGCGTATCTCGGTCACGCGGGACCTCGACACATCGAGCTACCTCCCACTCGCGCAGACCCTATTGGATCGAGACTATAGCGCACTGCCCTCGAAAGGGCTGGCGCTCTCCTTCAGTATGACCGGTTGGTCGGCGCCGCTGAAATTGGACTTCGCTGCGCCAACAGATGATGAGTTGGTGTTCATCGACGGATATTTCCAGGCGGCAACTCGACTTCCCGAAAGAGTGGCTGTGATCACCGGTCGCAACGGATCGGGAAAGAGCACACTACTCGCACGGCTTGCGCGAGTCCTGCACGCATCGCAGGCCGAGCGCGGACGCGACGTCATCGCCCGCTTAGGGACGATCGACCCGGTCGGCATTGGATTCTCACGGATCATCACCGTCGCCTACAGCGCATTTGACACGTTTCAGGTCCCGGGCGTCAGTCCTGAGGACAAGCGCCAGATTGTCAACGATCTCCGCGCAGGGACCGGTCGCTATGTCTTCGCTGGTCTGCGGGACATCGCGCGGGAACTGGATGAACGGCTTGATGAGGTCGAGGAACGGGAAGGTGCGTCTCTGCCTGTCGATCGCTTCGCGCTCGACCGTCAGGATCGAACCTATCTGAAGTCGGCGGATCAGCTCGCCGACGAATACACTCGCACCATAAAGCGCATCTTGGACACCGACCGCGCGCCGCTTCTGCGCAGTGTTTTGAGGCTAGTTCTTGCCGATCCGTCTTTCTCGGACGTGCCCGACCAATCTGGCGAGTCCTTGCTCGACGGCGACCAGCGCGCCGCTTTCATGTCTTGGAGCACCGGACACAAGATCGTATTGCACACAGTGACCACCTTGGTAGCCCATGCGCAGCCCAAGGCGATCGTGCTGTTAGATGAGCCCGAGAGTCACCTCCATCCACCCCTCCTCGCGGCGCTCATGCACGCCGTCCGCGTCATCCTTGACCGCCAGGACGCTTTCGCAGTGGTCGCGACGCATTCGCCGGTGGTCGCTCAGGAAACTCTTGGCCGGCACGTTTCTGTGATCAACCGCGCCGGAGATGTGGTGACCATCCTCCCGCCCAAGATCGAGACCTATGGTGAGAGCATCGGTGAGATCAGCGACGAGGTATTTGGCCTCAACGCCGGGACGGCGGACTTCCACGCAACGCTTCGCGCACTGGTGGAGCGTAAGCTTAATCTCGAGGATATTCAGAAGCTGTTCGACCGCGGCATGAGTTTGCAAGCTAGGGCATTCGTCATGAGTCTCATCGCGTCGCAAGAGATTTAGCCGATGTGGACGATCGATCCACCCGACGTCGGTGATGTCGATGCACAGCTCAACGCCGCCCTGATCCACAAGGACGGCACGGTCGTCTACGCATTGACCGTCGCTGAGCGGGCGGCGATCGCAGCCCTCTATGCCACCTATGACGAACTGAGTGGCGAGCCGGACCCAAGCTTGCTTCCGGCGGCGCTCGATGCTTGCAAAGACGCACTCCACACGGCCTATGGACAACTCCAAAAGGGCGGTCGGCTTGCGAACCTTCGCGGGACACTACTGGCGGCGGTGATGGAGTGCCCCCTGTGCGGGTTTGAAGCAGCCACGACGCTCGATCACCACCTTCCCAAGGACGACTATCGCGCGCTGTCCATCTATTCTCGAAACCTGGTGCCCAGCTGCCAGCCGTGCAACCGTGCCAAGGGAACGTTGAAGCCCATCGCAGGCGAAGGACTGATCCACGCGTATTTTCAGACGCTCCCGGATTTTACGTTCCTGATCGCCGACATTCAGTTTGCGGGCGGCACGCTCGTCGTGACCTTCTCGATCGACAACATGTTCCTCCCGGCCGGACTAGGGGAGCGTTTGACGTTCCATCTCCAGCGCCTGAACCTCAACAAGCGTTATTTCGACCCGGTCAACATCTTCCTGTTCAATTTGAAGCCATCCCTAAATCTCTTTCGTGGCCAGCCCGATGAAGCCGGGCAAATCAAGACCTTCCTCCTGGCATCAGCCACCTCATATGACGGGGACTTCAAGCTCAACCATTGGCGGTCGGCGCTAATGCGGGGCTTGGCGGCCTGCGACGATTTCCTCGTCGACCCATGGTCCTATCTCGACAGGCCGCTGCACATGATAAAGGCGGCGTGAACGAACAAGCAATGATCCTGACAGATTCTGATCATCTATAATAGCTGCCGATACATGCATTGGAGAAGTCTTGGTCAGGCGGTGCTACGTGATCCGGACAGTGCAGTAGTGGCGCTCAAGCATTGTGTCAGTACGCTATTTTCGCGGCGGGGAGCGACAAGTTAAACGTCCTGACGTATTAGGGCAGCAATACTGCAGTTCTTCATTACATACCGATGCCCAAGCCACGCGATCGTGTCCGCGCCATCATGTCGGCAAGCTCTCTCCCCACCCCCTGCTTGATGGCACTGGGCAGGCCGAGCACCTGGCGCCGATTGCGTAGGATCGACTCGACCTGGGGATCGCGATCAAGGCTCTTGGCCATACCGATCATCGAATCCGCGACCCTCGCTGCCTTGCCCGTTTCCTGTTCGCGGATCAGCAGGCGGCGCTGCCGATCAAGCGCTTGCCAGCGCTGCACGAACACGTCGGCGCGCAGGTTTGGATCGCTGCGCATTTCGGTCTCCAGCTGCATGGCGCGGATTGCCGATTGCGTACGCCCTTCCGACGCCTCGCCGATCAGTCGATGGTCGGCAGAAAAGGCCGCTTCGAGGTCGTTCGCACCATGCCGCACGATGCTTTCGAGCGCCGCACGACTGGCAGCCAGTTCGCTCCGCTGTTCGGCGGAATAGGGATCGCCGACCCGGTGCGCGAAGCGCATCGCACTGACGATCCTGCCATGTCGAGCGACTGCGTCCGATAGCGCGGGAACATCCGATTTTTCATGACCCGGACGGGTAAGCGTCGAGCGCGGCTGCTCGCGCGGCTCGATCGGCGCCGGGTACGCACGCGAGGGAGACGCGGCGATTTGAGCGGACGGCCTGAGGTCGAGATAATCCGACGCCATATCCTTGCCGCGCTCGCGCGACAGTGTGGCGATCAGCTTGCCCCGATCGGCAAAGTCGTCTCGGCCATAATGCAGGTCGACGCCGTCCCGATGCCGAGACAGTGCGACATAGGCCGCATGACGATCGAGCCCCGGCGTCGCCAACACATGAACGCGGTCGACCGTCATCCCCTGCGCCTTATGCACGGTAGCGGCGTAACCGTGATCGATGGCGGCATAGTCCTTGACGTCGAATGCGACCGAGCGACCGTCATCGAGCAGCACCGCCAGCCTGGTCGCCGTGGCCGATCGTACCTCTCCAAGCGTACCGTTCTTCACGCCCAGGCTGCGTTCGTTCCTGAGGAACATGACACGGTCGCCGCGAGCGAACGTTCGTTCGCCCCGCTCGACGCGGATCGCTACGTCTTCGCCTAGCGCGCGTCGCGACCGAAGCCGCTCGCGCGCCGCGATATTGAGCGCGCCGACCTCGTCGTTGGTGTGGGTGAGTATGATGCGCGTCGCGCCCGGCGAGGCAGCGCGATCGCGGTCCCAGCGATCGATCAGGTCGCCACGCGCTTGCTCGCGAGTATCAGCTGCGTGGACGTGCCCGCGGTCATCATATGCGGCGATCGCCACAGCCGTCCGGCCGGTCGCGAGATGGCGGGTCGCATCGCGCTGCCAGTCGTCGCGCTGGCGGCGAACCTGGGTGATCTCGACGCTACCGTGGCGCTCGGCAAGCGCGCGGAACGCAGCCCCCGCCTCGATTGCCTGGAGTTGCTCGGGGTCGCCGACCAGCACGACCTTCGCGCCGTGCTTTTCGGCTTCGGAGACGATCCGCTCCATCTGGCGCGTGCCGATCATCCCGGCCTCATCGATGACCAGGATTGTGCGGTCGTCGAGAAGCTCTCGCCCGCTGCTCCATTGATGCTCAAGGCCGGCGATCGTGCGTGAAGTGATCCCCGATCCGCTCTCAAGATTTTCGGCCGCAATGCCCGAGAGCGCCGCACCCACGACGCGATAGCCGGCGCGCTCCCATTCGTCGCGCGCGATGCCCAGCATGGCTGACTTGCCCGTCCCGGCATAGCCGGTGACGATTGCCAGGTCGTGCGGCCGGGTTATGTGCTTGAGCGCGGCCTGTTGCTCTTCTCCAAGACGCAGTTCGTCACTCCCGGCGGTCGCGATAATCCCCCCTTTCACGGCCGCCGGGAGACCATGGCCGGCGCGGTCGGCAAGCCGATCGGCGGAACGCTCCAGCCGTCTCTCTGTCTCGATCATGTCGCGGCTGGTGAACCGTTCTTCGCCGCGCCCGTCCTTGCCGAGAGCGACGAGCTCCGGCGCTGCGCGGACAGCACCCATCACCCGATCGAACTGCTCCTTTCCATCGCTATGGCGATGCACGAACATCGCGAGATCACGGCGGGTGAACGTCGCTTGCTGCCGCGTGATCGCATCAAGCGCGATAGTGGGATTGGCGATGATCTTCTCGCCATTGGCGCGAGCGATGGCGTGGTGTTCTTCGAGCCGCTCCGATGCCACGCCTTGCGCCACCATCCGCGATGCCGCCGGGCCGATCTTGTGCTGCGGCTCGAGGTCGATGCCTTGGGCTTCAAGCGAACGGTGATCGACCCGCGCGTCGATATCCAGTTCGGCCAATCGCTGGTTGACGTGATCGCTCCAGCGCTCGCGCCATTTCTCCAGCAAATCGGTGCGGTTCCACTCGCGGTTCTTGGGACCGAACCCGTCCTCGCTGACCTCGCGCATCGTCAGCATGATATGCGCATGGGGCTTTGCGAGACCATCCGCGCCGATGTCCCAATGCACATTGAGATCGGCGATCATCCCGCGGTCGACGAACTCCTCGCGCACAAAGTCGCGCGCGAGCTCGATGCCCTGTTCCTGGGTCATCTCGCGCGGGATCGCGAACTCGATCTCGCGGGCGAGTTGGGCATCGATCCGCTTCTCGGCCGCCTCGACCGCGTTCCACAGTTTCTCGCGATCGGAGAGGTGTTCCGGCGCGCCCTCCGGCAGCATCACCTCGGAGTGAACGACGCCGGCCTTGTTCGAGAAGTCATGATGTCGGTCGAGGCGTTCGTCGTTGAGCCGCGACGCCGAGCGGTACGCGGCGGCTGCTAGCGCCGACGATCCGTTGGCACGGGAAATGACCTTCGCGGAGAAATGGTAGATCGCCATGGCGATCGTCCAATTACTCCCATTCGAGCACGTCGGCACGACGTATAAGCGCGCCCTCGAAAGATTTCATCATTCTCGGGACGCCGAAGTCCCAAGACATTTCAACGTATTGCGGCTGATCGAGCCGAGCGATAACTGGTCCGTCCGACCCATGCAACAGAAAGGACGGACGATGCGCAAACCGCGCGATTTCGACGCAGAGCTGAAGGCGCTTAATGACAAGGCCAGGCAGCTGCGCGACCGCAAACGCGATCAGCTGGGTGAGCTGGTGATCGCTACCGGCGCCGATGTGCTGCCGATCGAAGCTCTGGCCGGCGCGCTGATCGCCGCGGCCGAGACCAAGGAAGCCGCGATCAAGGAGGGCTGGCGCAAGCGCGGCGCTGCGTTCTTTCAGCAGTCGCGGCGCAACGCTGGCGGCCCTGATCGTTGCGCGGGCGGCGGCGCGACGAATGACGGTCACACGAAACCGCCTGCTGGCGCGCCGGGCGCGTAGCGATACGCGAGACTGGCAAGTGAAGCGGCGCGAGCGGACGCGGCAGCTAATCGAGTTGGGCGGCCTGGTTGCGAAGTCCGGTCTGGTCGACCTGACCGATGACGATCGCGCGGTCCTGCTCGGCATCCTGATTGAAGCGGCCGCCAGGCTGCGAGGCGAGGATCGCGAGTCACAAATGGTGCTCTGGCGGCGGCGCGGGAAGCGGGCGTTTGGCGACGCCGCGGCCGATCGGGCTGAAGCTCGGACTTCAGGCCGGTGACGGCACCGAGCAGAGATCGGCCCATTCCGCATCGACCAATTCGGCCAGGCGGTCGGGGCTCAAGCGCACCGACGCGGTACGCGATCCAGCAGCCGGATAGACTTCCGCGAACTGCTTGAGCGACAGGTCGCAATAGATGGGAATGGACTCCGCCAGTCCAAACGGACACACCCCGCCGACGGGATGCCCAGTCAGCCGCTCGACCTCGTCGGCGGCAAGCATGCGTGGCCGACCGCCGAGCGCGTCCTTGACCTTTCGATTGTCGAGCCGAGCATCGCCGGAGGCGACGACCAGCACGACATGATCGCCGACCCGTAGCGACAAGGTCTTGGCGATCTGACCGGGCGCCACGCCCAGCGCGGCGGCGGCCTCGAGCACGGTCGCGGTGCTCGAGGCCTGATCGATAATGGCGATGTCGGGTGCCCGAGCCTTCAGGAAGGCTCGGACGGCATCGATCCCCATCAGCCGTTCAATTTATCCTTGAGCGCCTTGGCAGGCGCGAAGGTCAGCTTCTTGGACGCCGCAATATCGATGCGCTCACCGGTCGAAGGGTTACGCCCCTGGCGAGCGGGAGAATGCTTGACCTTGAACTTGCCGAATCCGTTGAGCGCGACCTCGTCGCCCTTCGCAGCGGCGTCAGCGATCGCAGCGATCACGCCGTCGACGATCTTGCGTGCGTCGGCCTTCGAAACGTCGTGCGTCGTGGCGATGTGTTCGGCGAGGTCGGCGGTATTCATAAGCTACTCCTTGTTTGGAGGCGGCGCCTTATGAGCGGTGGCGCATCGCGTCCAGACCTCTCGACGCGCAGTCGAGATGGTCATGCGCCGGCTTGCGATTGCAGCTCTGCGAGCCGCTCTTCGGATACCTCGACGACGACAGCGCGCAGGCGCTCGATCGATGCGGCGAGCGCGTCTAGGTCCTCATTGGTGATCGCGTAGCTGGTCGAATATCGCGCCTCCACATAGGCGCGCTTGAGGCGCTCGAACCGACTGCGATCGACCCTCGATGCGCGCGGCCAGGCGTCGACAAGGCGAGGCTCCTTGTCCTCGCTAAGCGAGCGCAGGAATTTGATGTTGTGCGAGCGCGGGAAATACAGCGTCCGGACGAGCAGGAAGCAGATGTACAGCCGCTCGGTCGCCTGATGCAGCATGAACGCAGCATCGCGAAGCACGCCGTTTTCTACGCTCGTCCGGTAAAGTGACTGCGCGTGATCGGCGAGGGGCAACCAATAATCGAAATAGTCCTGCGCCATCCGATAGGCATCGGCCGGCGTCAGCGGCATCGGCGTTGCGAGCGGATGGCAGGGAAGTTCGTAAAGCGCGATACCGTCACGCGCGATATCGACCCAGAAATATTCGCCGCGCTTGAGCGCCGAATTCACCTCGTCGAGCGAATGGACGATGATGTTGACCGGCCGCGCGATGGTCGGATCGCGCAGGATCCGGTCCTCGGCGACATACCAGTAATGCGCGATGTCGGTCAGGTCTTCATGGCTGACGACGACGAGCAGATCATAGTCGGACTGATAGCCGTTCTCGGGCTCGTCGACCCAGTCGTCGCGCGCGTAACTGCCGAACAGGATGATCTTGTAGACCTTGCCGTCGCGCTTGTGCGGCTTGGTCGCCTGCGCGATCGCGACCTCGAATTCCTCGAGCAGGATGCGCTGGATGCGCTCCAGCTCCTGTTGCTTCGATTGCGGCAAATGATCGAGATCGGACTTCACGGTTTCGTCCTACAGACAGAGCAACGACGCGCCAACCTCGCCCGGCGCGATACCGGGCGAAGCCATGCGGATCAGCCGAGCCAGCGACGCCACCAATGGCGCCGGGGATCGTCGAGATTGCGGGAAAGATTGGTGAGTGCCTTGGCGAACAGCCGTTCAACCTGAGCGACGGTCAGGGCAGTGCGATCGGCAATCTCGGCATAGCCAAGGTTATCGAGACGAATGGCGAGGAATATCTCGCGCTGTCGTCGCGGCACGCGTCGCATCGCATGGTCCAGCCTGGCCAGTTCGGCGGGGTCAGCCGTGCCTCCCGCCGTTTCCTCATGGGGGGCCAGAGTCCGTTCCAACGCTCGCTTGCTGCGGGAGGTCATTGCCCGGCCTCCCCTTGGTCCTGCGCGAATTGCAGGAGATAATCGGCCGCCTTGCTGGCAGCACTTGCCGCGCGAAATATCGCCTTTTCGTCCTCGCGCAACACGGCCAGCCACGACCCAATATAATCGGCATGGCGCACGGTCGGGCTGATCGACAGCGACGCGCAAGCAAAGGCGCTTGCCATTTCCGCGACCAGTTCCTCCCGCGCATAATCCGCACTGCCGAATGCACCGCGCTGGTTGCGATCGAGACGGTTGCTATGCCCCGTCCAATGGCCAAGCTCGTGCAAGGCGGTGCGATACCAGTTGATCCGCTCGGCAAACGCAATCGGTGGCGGTACCGCGACAAAGTCGGCGCCCGGCGAATAATAGGCTTCGCCGCCGCCGATCCGAAAGTCCGCGCCGCTTGTTCGGATCAACGCCTGCACGCTCGGGATCATCTCGATTTCCGCCGGAAGTTCGGGCGCGCTGGTCAACGCATCGGGCAATCCCTCACACTGGTCGACATTGAACACCGTGAACCGCTTGAGGAACGCAATCTGCCGCGCATCGCGATTCTCGTCCTGCGCTCGCGCTTCCTCGTCCTTCGGCGTGAAGCGATCGGCATAACAGACGACGGTCCCGCGCTCGCCACGCCGGACATTGCCACCCGCCGCTTGCGCCTGCCGATAGGTCAGCCAACGCTGCGACGAATACCGGCCCTGGATCACCGCCGCCCACAGGATCAGCACGTTGATCCCGGAATAACGCCGACCGGTTCCTGCATTATGCGGCATGGCGCAACCGCATGCGGCGCTATCCCAGGGCTGCACCCATGGCAGCCGCCCTGCTTCCAGCTCAGAGATCACCCGCGATGTCACCTCGGCATAAAGGCTCTGCCGATGGTTCTCCGTACCGTTCTTCATCTTCCTTACTCCCAAACCACCGCAACCGGCGCCGGAATGGCGGGGTGGGCGGCAGGAGCGGACCGACAGTCCCGCCGATAAAGGCGGGCCGCACCCGGCAGGGCCGGAACGAAGAGGAGGACTCCGGCGCAGCCGGAGTTGCGGCACGCCGCGGCGGGACTACAGGGAAGCGACGCCCACCTCGCCAAACCGATGCCGGAGGCCAACGCCGCCCGCGCAACGCGGGCGTCCACACGTCAGGCGGAAGGCCGGACCAAGCGTCAGTTGGGCGTCACCCGCCCTGGGCCGGGCCTCCTTCGCGGCTCGGTGGCGCCCCGGCGCCATAGCCCGTGGTCGCGCCGGCGGCGCGAGACGTCGGCCCTACTTCCAAGCCCGACACGAAACGAATGTTGTTCAGCCACAAAACGCCGCAGCGCGCCACGGCACGCCAATGGACACCATGGCGCATCGGCACCGATTTCAGCACGCTCGCGGGAGGAAAAACCAAGGTCTCAAATGGCCGGCGGGGAGCGATTGAACCGCGTCAAATCTAGGACCATGCCATGACCGACACTCCCGACCGCATCCTTCGGCTGAACGCTGTGCTCGACCGTACTGGTCTCAGCCGCTCGACCCTCTATCGCAAAATGCAGAACGGGACCTTCCCGAGAAACGTGCAGATCAGCGAACGCTGCGCTGGCTGGCGTGAATCAGCGATCAACGCCTGGGCACGCAACCCGATGTTCTATCAGGCGACCGACCATCCGGACCTATGACGGTAACCGGAGCATGATCGACAGTCAGGAATGTCAGGTTGTGAAGTCGTCAAGCAGCATGTCGTTTGGCCCAGCCGATCTTCGTCTGTCGGCAACCGCGTCATTCGGCCGCGCTCGCGAGAGCCGCGCGCTGGCCGACGAAAAGCCGCTCGAATTCGGCCTTCGACCTCGCGGTTTCCGCTCCAAGCTCCGTCGGATCGATGAACGGGTTCGGTCCGCCGGCGGCAAGCCGCTCCCGCTTTTTGTACAGGTCGAAATGCTCGGCATGCGGGGCGAGGAACACGTCGGCCTTCGTATGCTCGAACCACGCGAACGACTTGCGGTAGTCGGCCTCGATGCCAGGGTAGCTCGGCTTTCCCACAAGGCGGTTCAGGCCCACGGCAGTGGAACAGCTTTCGAGAACCTTCAGCCGGCGCCCGCCCTCGGTCTCATCCCAGCTCCAGCTCGTACAGCCGGGCGAGTGACCGGGCGTTAAGTGAGCGACGAGGGAAGTGTCACCAAGGTGGATGATATCGCCGTCGCGCAAAACGCGGTCGACCTTCACCGGCGGGAAACGGGCCTCCGGGAGCTGTTCGTCGCCGGGATAGGTGCCGGTCGTAAGCCAGGGGATGTCTTCCCGCATCGCGGCGACACGCGCGCCGGTAAGGCGCTTCAATTCCGCGATCGCGCCAGCATGGTCCAGATGCGCATGGGTGTTGAGAATCCATTTTACGTCATGTGAATCGAGACCGAGCGTGCGGATGCTCTTGATGACCTCGGGGGCATAGCCCGGCATGCCCGCATCGATCACGATCAGGCCGGCACTTGTCTTGATGAGGAAGAAGGACAGACCCGTACTGCCGATATCGTAGGTATTCCCGACGATGTGGACCGGCGCCGCCGGTTCGGTCCAATTCGGTTTCGCCAGGACGATCGCTGCGACCGCGGCCAGGGCAAGGCGTAGAGCCAGCATCATATCCTCCACAACGCCGGACGCTGCTCCTTTCGCGCCCGTTCACTGGTGGCCCGCGGCATCGCTGTCGTGGTGAACCATCACTTCGTACTGTACCGGCCGCGAGAAAAAACAGCGCGGAACCTTACAGACCTGATCACCTGACCAAGCTTGGCCGTTTCGCATCGAACGTCCAGCCATCGATCAGAAACTGCATCGCGACCGCGTCGTCGCGGCTGCCAAGACCGTGTACGCGGTACAGGGCATGCGCCGCCTCGAGCGCGTCCAGGTCGATTTCGATGCCAAGGCCGGGACGGTCGGGAACGGCGATCGCACCGTCGCGGATCTCGAGCGGCTCGCGAGTCAGCCGCTGGCCGTCCTGCCAGATCCAGTGCGTATCGAGCGCGGTGATTTCACCCGGCGCGGCTGCCCCGACCTGCGTGAACATCGCCAGCGAAATGTCGAAATGGTTGTTGGAATGCGACCCCCATGTAAGACCCCAATTATGGCATAGCTCGGCGACACGGACCGATCCCCGAAGCGTCCAGAAATGCGGGTCGGCTAGCGGGATATCGACTGCCCCAAGCTTCACGGCGTGTCCGAGCTGCCGCCAGTCGGTAGCTATCATGTTGGTCGCCGTTCGCAGGCCGGTCGCCTGGCGGAACTCGGCCATGATCTCACGCCCGGAATAGCCGTTTTCCCCACCACACGGATCTTCGGCGTAAGCGAGGACATCGCCCTTGCCCTTGCACAAGGCGATCGCCTCATCGAGTGACCAGGCGCCGTTCGGATCTAGCGTGACGCGTGCATCAGGGAAGCGGCGCTTGATCGCCGTAACGGCTTCCATCTCCTCTTCGCCGCGGAACACGCCGCCCTTGAGCTTGAAATCGCGAAAGCCGTAACGTTGCTCCGCCGCCTCGGCGAGCGTCACGATCGCCTCGGCCGTCAGCGCCTTCTCGTTGCGGAGGCGCGTCCAGTCATCACCACCGGACGCGGCACGATAAGGCAGGTCGGTCACGCGGCGGTCGCCGACGTAGAATAGATAGCCAAGCATCTCGACAGAAGCGCGCTGCTGCCCCTCGCCAAGCAGCGCGGCAACCGGCAAGCCGAGATGCTGGCCGAGCAAATCGAGCATCGCCGCCTCGACCGCCGTCGCAGCATGGACCGAGATACGCAGATCGAAGGTCTGCGCCCCGCGACCTCCGGCGTCCCGTGCGTCGAACTTGCGACGCATTGCAGAGACGACTCGCGCATATTCGCCGAGCCTTGCACCGAGTACGAGCGGTGCGGCTTCCTGGAGCGTCAGCCTGATACCCTCACCGCCGGGCACCTCGCCCAGGCCGATGTTTCCGGCACTGTCGTGCAACAGGATGATGTTGCGTGTGAAGAAGGGGCCATGTGCGCCGCTCAGGTTGAGCAGCATGCTGTCATGGCCGGCCACCGGCACGACCCGCATCTCGGTAATCGTGGGGGCGCCCGTTGCCGCCAGGGTCAGTTGGTCGCCCGACATGTCTGACCTACGCCGCGGTCTTCTGACGGGCCTTACGGTCGAACGCGCCTTTGTTGCGCTCGATCAGCTCGCCCAGCTCGCGATGCTCTTCCGCCGTAAGGTCAGTCAGCGGCAGCCGCACGGGGCCGGCCGAGCGGCCGATAGCCGTCATGCCCGCCTTGACGATCGAAACCGCATAACCGCGTCCCCGGTTGCGCAGCGCAATATAGGGCAGTACGAAATCCCTGAGCCCCGACATGATCGTCGCGCTGTCGCGTGCGCGGACCGCGCCATAGAAACCGAGCGCCCACTCCGGCATGAAGTTGAAGATCGCCGACGAGTAGGTGGTCACGCCCATCTCCAGATAGGCTGGCGCGAACGTCTCCGCGGTCGGCAGGCCGCCGACATAAGTGAGGCGATCGCCGAGCTTGGCATAGATGCGCATCATCAGTTCGATATCGCCGACACCGTCCTTAAAGCCGACCAGATTCTGGTTGCGCTCGCACAATCCGGCAAGCGTGTCCTCGTTCACGACGGCATTGTCGCGGTTGTAGACGATGACGCCGAGGGATGTCGCCTTGCAAACAGCCTCGATATGCGCAGCAAGACCCGCTTGGCTCGATCCGGTGAGATAGGGCGGCAGCAGCAGGAGCCCGTCGGCCCCAGCCACCTCGACGCTGCGTGCGATCTCGACTGCGATCGCAGTACCGTAGCCGCAGCCCGACAAGAGCGGAACGCGACCGCGAACCTCTTCCGCGGCCGCCTTGACGACCGTGACGACCTCGGACGGAGTCAGGGAAAAGAACTCTCCGGTCCCGCCCGCAGCGAACAGGCCGGCGACATCGTGCTCCATGAGCCAGGAGCAATGATCGCGAAAGGCAGTCTCGACGAATTGGTGCTCGGTGTCGAAATGCGTCACGGGGAACGACAATAGGCCAGCACCGATCGTGTTCGCCATCTGGGCGGGAGACATCATCATCCAACTCCTGACGAGGGGCCTGCGTGGCGCCTCGAACTGACAGGGTGGCTAGTTGATTCGCTCCAAGCGTTCCAAATCAAAGAACAACTCGACCAATGCTAGATTGGTATCGCAGGGGCGCCCCAGACGCGGAGGTCGACAATATAGGCGGCTCGATCTCAGCTGGCTCGGAGGCGGCGCAGTCGTTGCTGCGAGGCGTGAGCCGATACCGGCACAAGGGTCATCTCCAAGAAATGCGCGCCCGCCTGGAGCGCAGGAGAACGATGCAAGCACAGCATCAATGACCAAGGACTTAGCATTGGACGCGCGTCGACGGAAACATGACACAGGGTCAGGTCGACCGGAGAGCGGATCGTCATGGAGAGGATATCTAGCGTCGCGGATCACATTCGCTGCGTCGACAGCTGGTGACGGACAGCACTGTGCTAGGCCCACGGGCCAATCCAGGCTTCCGTATCTTTCCTTCCGTGACAGCGCAGCGCGCGTCGGCCGCGAAGAATGCCTTGCGGAGGAAACAACATGGCCTTGAACCAAGCAACCAGGGCGTCTCGTCATCGACACATATCACTGCTGCGCGGTCTCACCGCCGGTTGCCTCCTTCTGGCCGCACAAGTCGATGCCGCCCCTCAGGCGTTCGACCCGAACTTCGGCGACGGCGGCACCTCGGACTTCTATCGTTGGAGTGGCGATATCAAGCGCCCCGGTACGATGCTCCGCGAGGAGCAACTTGGCGATGGCTTTTTCGCCGACAATGCGAGCCTGGCGCACCGGATCTTGTTCAGCTCTACGGACGGCGTTTCGGGGTCTCGCCTGGTCGCGTCATCAGGCATGCTTTATTTTCCCAAGGGAACGATGCCCAAGGGCGGCTGGCCCCTCGTCGTTTGGGCGCACGGCACGACCGGAATTGCCGACGTCTGCGCGCCGTCCTGGCGCAAGCCGACGCCGCGCGACGGGGCATTCGTCGACGCGTGGCTGAGGCAGGGCTTCGCCGTTGTCGCTCCGGACTATCAGGGTTTGGGCACGACCGGCGTCCATCCCTATCTGCAAAAGAAGCCCGAGGGCTTTTCGACGCTCGACGCAGCGCGCGCCGCGTTGGGTGCCTATCCCGGAAAGGTTTCAAATCGCGTCATCATCACCGGACAATCCCAGGGGTCGGGAGCAGCTCTCAGCGCAACCTATTATGCTCATGGCTACGCGCCGGACCTAAACCTCCTGGGGACGATCGCTACCGGCCTAGTCTGGCGTGCGACAGCGGCGCCGAACACGGCGATCGACCTGAATGGAAGCGATTCCGCGCGTTACCTCATCATGCGGATGATGTCGGGTGGCCTAAAGCCCGGGAGTCCGTCACCGGCGCAACTTCTCACGGCAAAGGGGGCGAAACTGGCGGAGGCGGCCCGCACAGGCTGCTCGCGGGATCTGATCCCGGTCATGCAGGCCAACGCCGTCACGGGCGAAAATGCGGTCACCGTGTCACGCAAAAAGATGGCAGCGATGTTGCTTCCGCTCGTCGTCCCACCTGGTCACCCGCGGATACCGATCTTCGTCGGTACAGGGTTGGCCGACTCTGTCATCCGTCCCGACCTGCAATTCGCGGCGGTCAGATTGATGTGCCGCCAGGGCTATCGCCTCACCTGGCGCGCCTATGATGGTGTCGGACATTCGGCGACGTCAGTCTATGCGCAACGCGATTCGATTCCTTTCGCGAAAGCTTTGCTGGCGGGGCGGGCGCCGGCGTCGAACTGCGCGACCCTGAAAGCGCCGGGCGCCTTGCAGCCAATGGCGAAAGGGATTGCTTTCAACGAGTGACGCCTGGCGCCGGCATGGCGGCATCTATGGGCTGGTGCGAAAGTCCGAGGGGCAAAATGCATGCCCCTTGGATCTATAGAAGCTCGACCGCCATCGCCGTCGCCTCGCCGCCGCCAATGCACAGCGCGGCGATTCCGCGGGTTTTGCCTCGTCTGCGCAAGGCCGAGATCAACGTGGCGACGATGCGCGCGCCACTCGCCCCGATGGGGTGCCCCAAGGCCGTCGCGCCACCATGAATGTTGAGCAGATCATGCGCGACGCCCAGATCGCGCATGACGATCATGGCGACGGCTGCGAAGGCCTCGTTGACCTCGAACAGGTCGACATCGTCGATCGACCAGCCTGCCTTCTCCAAAACCTTGCGGATCGCGAACACCGGGGCGGTCGTGAACAGGGCAGGCGCGTGCGCGTGCGCGGCGCTCGCCACGACGCGGGCGACGCCTGCGGCATCCAGCCGGTGAGCGACCGCGCGACGTGTCAGAACCATCGCCGCTGCCCCGTCCGAGATGGACGCCGATGACGCGGCTGTGATGTGCCCGCCGTCGGCGAACGCTGCCTTTAGGCGCGGGATCTTTGCGCCGTCGGCCTTTGCTGGTTGCTCGTCTTCCGCCACGATCGTCTCGCCCCGGCGGCCCTTCACGGTGACCGGCGCGATCTCCTCGGCAAATGCGCCGTCCATGATCGCGGCATTGGCCCTTCTCAGGCTTTCGATGGCGTAGGCGTCCATCTCGTCGCGGGTGAACTGATACTCCCGCGCGGTATCCTCCGCAAAGGCGCCCATCGGTTTTCCGCGCTGATAAGCGTCCTCGAGCCCGTCCATCATCATCGTGTCGATGACGCGGTCATGGCCGATACGAGCGCCCGCGCGGTGCTTGGCCAGTGCGTACGGAGCGTTTGTCATGCTTTCCATGCCGCCCGCCACGACCACATCGACGCTTCCGCAGCGAAGCGCCTCTGCTGCCATGATCATAGCCTGCATGCCGGAGCCACACATCTTGTTGACTGTTGTCGCTTCAACGTTCTCGGGCAGCCCAGCTGCCAGGGCGACCTGCCGCGCAGGGGCTTGGCCCAACGCCGCAGGTAGGACGCAACCCATATAGATGCGTTCCACGGCAGACGGAGCAAAGCCCGAGCGTTCGACGGCGGCGGCGACGGCAGTTGCGCCGAGGTCAACCGCCGATACCGCGGCGAGCGCGCCCTGGAAGCCGCCCATCGGCGTCCGGGCAAAGCCGGCTATGATGATGTCGTCGACAGTCATCGAGATTCCCTTGAAAGAGCGAGGATGCGCCGGGCGAATGGGCCTAGCCGCCGAGGGTTTTTGCAGCCGTGCTCACCAGTCCGCGGCGCGGCTGGCTATTGAGCCGGCAACGTGCAGCGGTAGCTGGCCGATTTCAGGCGGTCCCCGCCGACATAGCGCGGGTAGCGAGGGTAGCGGCACATTGGCCGGGCTGCGAGGCGATCATAGGGCGCCGTGGCCCGCGTCGCCACTTGCTCGAGCTCATCGGCCGGCGGCTTGCCAGCCGTCACCCAGGCGTCGATATCGGCCAGCAAATCATGTTCGGTCGGAACCGGCTCGCCGGTCGTCAGGCTGAACGCCGCGCCGCCATGGGCAGAGGACGGTGATACGTAGAGGCGCAGGAACCGCTCCGCCGTCGGCTTGCCCATCTTTCGGACGACGGACTTATAATAGTTGAATCCGGCGAGCGGACTCTGCGCGGTATCGCCGCCGTTTTCGCGGATAATCAGCTTGCCACCATGGTGAAGGAAGGGGGAGAGGTCCGGATTGGTCGAATCCATCAACGCCGACACCTGCCTGAGGCGGGATTCGAAATGCGCGGGATCGTAGTTCGCAACGTCGTAATTCGCATCCCTAGCGAGCAGATATCGAATGAAGTTGCTGCCGTAGACGGCACCACGGGGATCGGCGGCCGATGGCGGGACTGCCATCGGCTTGCCGGTGCTCACCCACCGCATGAAGTTGTCGCCGGGCACTTGCACCTCGCCGCCCGAAAGCCGGCCGGGATAGGATGAGATTCCGTTGCTCAACGCGAACGGCAAGCGGGTTGGCTCATAGGCAGCTTCCAGCGTCGCGACCTGGGCGTCGGTGAAACATGCATCGGTCGGCGGCGCGCCTTGGGGGCAGCGCAGTGTACCGACGGAGAAAGTCTTGCGACAACCGAGATAATTGCTGACGACGCCGTCGCGGATGCCATCGAGGGCATCACATTTCGCCATTACCGCGTGCGCGAGGACCTTGGCCTTGTCGCCATCGATCAGACCGCCGTTCCGCTGGGGCGGAATGAGCGCAGCGAAGCTGCTCATCAGGCCGGTCCATGAGATCACCGGCACGACCGACACAATACCGTCGAAGTCGCTCGGATAGCGCTGGGCCATCGTCAGCCCCTCGCGACCGCCCTCGGAACCGCCAAAGTAGAAAGTGTAACGGACGCGCTGGCCGAAATAGTCCTGCAGCAGCGCGCGGGCGACATCCGTCGTCTTCTTGTAGGATTCAAAGGCGAAATTGCGCAGCATCTCGTCGTTGAGGGTGAAGCGCGCCGGTTCGGAATCGTCCCGGCTGGCGATCTGGTGCCCGGAATCCGTCGATGCCGTTGCGTACCCTTTGGCAAGTGGCGTTGCGGTACCATGGGGGGCATCGCGCAGTGGACCGAGCCCGCCCAGAACGATGCCATTGAAGCCACCGCCGCCGGTCATCACCAGCTTGCGGTTCCAACTGGGTGGAAGGTTCAACTGAAAATGGATCACGCTCGCGCCGACGGTCAGCGCGGCGATTTCGCCCGTCACCTTGCAATAGCGCGTCGCCGGCCCCCGCGAGGCTGGCTCGTTGTCGATCACGGCGTCCAGGACGCGCGCGGCCCCACTCGGAATGCCGATTCGTGAGGGATCGATCCTCGCTCCGCGCAAGCTCGAACAATGATCAAGGTCATTAGCGACAGCGGCGCTGGTCGCCGGGCGCCCGGATTGCGCGGACGCGGCGAGCGCCAGAGCCATCAAGCTGGCTGCCGTCACACTGCCGAAGAGCTGTAACCGCATGTCATTCTTTCCTTTCCGCCCGGGCTGGGCAACTGGCTGTCCGTTCGTCGCGCACGCATCTCAGGATGTGGCGTTCGCCAATTGCTCGATGCGGCGCTGTTTGAGGACGATACGCTGGAGTTTGCCGCTGGGCGTCTTTGGCAGGCTGCCGGTGAAGTGGACGGCCCGAGGAAAGGCATGCGCAGCATAACGAGTCTTGACCCATTGCTGGATATCCGTTGCCAGCGCCTCGTCGCCTGTGATGCCGTCCCGCAGCACCACAAAGGCCTCCATGACCTCGCCGCGAATGGGATCCGGGATCGCGGTCACGCCGCATTCGACAACGGCCGGATGCGCGGCGATGATGTTCTCGATCTCGCCAGGGCCAATCCTGTAGCCCGCCATCAGGATCACATCATCGTCGCGCGCCGAGAAGTGGAAATTGCCGTCCTCGTCCTGGCGTCCGACGTCGCCGGTTAGATAATAGGTCCGGTCACCGGTGAACCGCTCGGCAGTGCGGTCCTCGGCTCCTATATAGCCGCCGAACCAGGCTAGCGGGCTCGCGGCGAGGAGGATCGCGACGCGACCGACCTCACCGATGGCAGCCTGCTCGTCGCTCTTGTCGCCCAGGATGGCGGCCGTCCAGCCGGGCATCGCCACCCCCATGGAGCCCGAGACCAGCGGTCGCGCAAGGCTTGGATGATGGTGATTGTTGATCAGCATCCCCGTCTCGGTCTGGCCGTAATGATCGTGCACTTCGACGCCGAGGACGTCGCGCGCCCAGTCATTCACGTCGGGTGTAAGTGGCTCGCCCGCGCTCGACGCATGGCGCAGGGCAAGCGGATGGGTCGGAACCTCTCCGGACGCCCGCATGGCACGATAAACCGTGGGCGCGGCGGCGAAGTTGGTGACCCTTTCGCGCTCCAAAACCGCAAGGGTCCTGGCCGGAGAAAACCCGCCCTCCAACAGGATGCTCGTCGTTCCGGTCAGGAAGGAGCCAACCACGCCGTAATAAAGGCCATAGGCCCAGCCCGGATCGGCCGCGCACCAATAGACATCCTGCGATGTCACGTTGAGCGCCAATTCCATATAGGTCTGAATGGCCGCGAGTGCCCGGATCGGCACCGTCAGGCCCTTGGGCTTTCCCGTCGTACCGGATGTGAAGATATGGATCAGCGGGGCGTCGGCCGGCAAGTGCGCCGCTTCGGGAGGGAATGGTTCGTCGATAGACATCTCCTCGAGCGATCGGATCTCTGGCTTGCATTTGCCTGTGGTCGCAACGCTCCAGTCTCTGTCTGCGGGCATGTCGATGCCGGGCTCGAGCTTCGTCATTTGGTCGCTGTCGCAGATGACGAGCCGCGCGGCGCTGCTCGCAAGACGGTAGGCGATCGCCGCTGGTGCAAAGGCCGTGAAGAGCGGGAGGTGGACGGCGCCGATCCGCCAAATGGCCATAAGCGATACGAGATAATCGCGGCTCTTTCCCATCAGGGTCGCGATACGATCACCTTCACCAAGACCCATCGCGCGAAAGCCGGCGGCGAGACGCTGGGACGCCGAGCGCAGCTCGCCGTAGCTCAGATCGACATAATCCATGTCCTCACCGACGATCCGATAGGCGAGCGATCCGCGGTCATGGCGGTCACACAGATGCCAGGCGGCGCATTGTTCTCCCTGTCCGAAGCGGGATGCTATGCCCTCGACCCGGGTAAGGATATCGGTTTCATCGCGTTTCCAGCTGTCCACTGTGTCTACCTTTGTTGTGCCGCATCGAAGCTCACATGGACCGACCCCGGCGACATGATGCTGTATGATCAGGGCCGGCACAGCGCCTGCCCGTCATATCGCGGACAGGGCGCCGTGACGTCAGATGGCTGCCCTCACACCGATGAAGAACGCACGTCCAATCGGATCATAAAGGCCCGGATTGGTCGCGTTGAAGCCGCCCACACCCGGGGGGCTTCGGTCGGTGATGTTGTTGATCCCGCCGCGAAGTTCGAACTTCTCGTTGACGCGCACCTTGGCGAACACGTCGAACAGATCGTAGGTGGGCGTACCCGGAACCGTCGAGGCGGCATTGGTCGCGGTGCTGACGTCCCTGAACCCAGTCACGTGCAGCCACTTCATCCCGATGCTGAAGCCGTCATGGTCGAACTCTACAGTGGTGTTCGCCTTCATGCGTGCATAGGCCGATGCTGCCGGGCCCGTCGGAATCGTGATCGTGCCGCGATAGCTGGTGAACGGCGCGCCAGGGTTCACCTGCACGTCGAAATTGCGCAGGTAGGTGGCGGCGACGTTCAGCCGCAGTGTGTCCTTCTCGCCGAGGCCAAGCGAGCGCAGGGGGAGCGCCCAGTCGAACACGATATCGATGCCGGAGGTGCGGTAAGCTCCAAGATTCTGCAGTTGCTGCGACGAGCCGGCGATCTGGCCGCTCGTCGGGTCGCGTTGGATGTTCCCGCACAGGACATACGAGGCCGAATAGCTCGGGTTTGAGCCGTCGCTGTTGAAGCACTTCGATACTGAGGTTAGGGGATCGACCGACGAGATCACGCCATCGAGACGGATCTTGTAATAGTCGACGGACAGCGTCATGCGGCGGAACGCCTCCCCGAGGAACGTCGGCTGGAAGACCGCGCCGAATGTCAGGGTCTTCGCCGTCTCAGGCTTCAGCCCGGTATTTCCGACGGTACTCGAGGCAATACCCGAGTTGGTCGAATTGAAGTTGTCGATCAATGCCGACGGAACACCTTGAGCGATGCACAGGGTGCGTACGGCTGACGCATTGGTGCCGGTGCGATAGAGCGAGCGAATATCGCAGGGATCGCCCGCTGACGGCGGGAGGCCGATATTGGCGATCGTGCCCTGGAGTGGCTGGAACAATTCGCCGACGCTCGGGGCCCGAACAGCCTTCTGATATCCGCCGCGCAACAGGAGCGGCGACGCGACGCGCCAGTCGAAGCCGCCCTTATAGGAGGAGACGCCGCCCGAGATGTTGTATTTCGAATAGCGGTAGGCCCCGGTGACGTTCAGCGACTTAACCAGCGGAATATCGCGCAGCACAGGGATCAGGACCTCTCCGGCGCCTTCGACGACGTTGGTCGAACCGGAAAGGGGCTGAGTGGCTGTGGTCGCGGCAATATCGCCCGCGATGATACCGGCATCGGGAGCGGTTCTGTAGGTATTGCGCCGATATGCAGCGCTCACTGCCAGCTTCACATCACCTGCCGGGAGTTGAAACAGGCTACCGGTGGCATCAAACGCCACCTCGTCCTGGCCGATCGACGTGAACGACTTGGTCGGGCGCGCGACATAGGCCGCGCACGACGCCGACACCGGCTCCGGCCCGAAAATGTTGAAGCCGCCGGTGCAGAGGCTCGCCCCGCCATCCGCGGCGGTAAGCAGGCGCTGCACCGCCGCGAGGCTGACCGCGCCGGCATAGACGTTGTCTTCCGCATCCGTGTGGCCGTGCGAGGCGTAAAGCTCGAAGGTCCATCCCTTGAACGGCAGCGCGCCTTGGATGCCCGCGAGCGCCTGATAGGTGTAGGTGTTGTTGACGTAGGAACGGGCCCCGTCATCCATGAACCGCTTCACGACCGCCACCGGGGCCGTCGGGTTGGCACGCGAGGCGAGCAGCGTGCGCAGGTCGGCCGGAATGAACGGATTGGTGATTGGCACTGAGAGGCTGGATGCGCCGACAGGTGTCAGGACCGGATTGCTGCCCTGCGCATAGACGTTGACCTTGGAATATTGGACCTGGGCGAAGGCGGTGATCGACGGACTGACCTCGAACTCGGCGCGGCCGAGTGCGGCGTAGCGGGTGAGCGGGATCTGGTGCAGGTTGAGGCAAAGACCATCATACGCGAACACCGACGCCGTCACGACCATGCAATTGTTCGAACTGGACTTGTAGTTGAGCGGCGCGGTCGTCGTGTTGCGATTGCGAAAGAGCGTGCCGTCCTGGTTGAAGCCGAGCGTATCGGTGCGCAGAGCGGAGCCGGCGGCAAAACCATATTTTGCAAAGATTGCATTGACCGCTGCCTGGCTGGGCGCATTGGCGCCCGGAGAATAGGAGCCGTTTCCGATGACGTTCGAATAGGACAGCGACGGATTGGACCAGTCGCGCGCGGTGTATCGCAGTGCGTCGCGATGCTGATATTCGGCCGAGATCATGATCGAGCCGCGATCGCCGGCGAACTTGGTTCCGGCGATGAGTGAGGCCTGCTGGTTGCCAGCGTCGCCGCGCGACGAAGCACCGACCTGCGCATCCATGCGGATGCCCTGGAATTTGTGGTAGAGCTTGAAGTTCACGACGCCTGCGATCGCGTCCGACCCGTAGGTCGCAGATGCGCCGCCTGTGATAACCTCAACGCTTTGAATCGCCGAGGTCGGGATCGAGTTGATGTCGATGACGGTAAGGCCGTTGCCGGGTTCGGCGCGACGACCGTCGAGCAGCACCAGCGTGCGCTGCGGCCCCAGGCTGCGCAGGTTCAGCGACGAAAGGCCGACGCCTTGACCACCCGCGCTCGAATTGGTGTATCCGCCCTGCCCGGGCTGGAACTGTGGTAGCTGCAGAAGGGCCTGATCAACGGTGGTCGAGCCCGTCGCCTGAAGCGCTTCCGCGGTCTGGGTGACGATCGGGCTCTGCGCGACATAGTCGCGGCGACTGATGCGCGAACCGGTGACGACGATCTCCGACGCAGGTGCCGAATCGGCGGCGGCCGGTTTTGGGCTGGTGCCGGCATCAGCGGGCTGGGTTGGCGCCGTCTGGGCGCTGACCGCCGAAGCCCATAGCGCCGTTGAGACGGCGAGCATCGAGCATACCGAGCGCGTGTAGTTGGTCATGACCTCTCCTGTCCACATTCTAGCGACGTGCAGGACAGCCCACATAACGGAAGCGAAGGCGGCAATTGATACGGATCACGCATCGCTCAATTCTCTCTCGCGTTCGACTGAGAGAAAATGCGATATTACCGTCACTTGCCGACGTCTTTCGCCGTGCAGGGATTGACGTCGATTGTCGATCGCGGAGGACCATCAGCACTGTGGGCAAACGAGCGGATGCTATCGGCCACGCTGCTTATATCGGTCGACGTCATGTTCTTGTCGCGAACCCGGAGACGATCAGCGCGCGGGATAGCGCGCATCATCAACTACTCCACAATCACCATTCGCAGCACGCCAGGCACCATGGATTCGTCTCACGAACCGCAGCCGGCAACAGATTTTCCAGAAAATTCCGCAGGCAGACGGGGCGGAGGAAGCGCTCGATGGCGTGCCAACCGATGTCGACCGTCCATCGGACGTAGCGGGTCAGGGTCCGCCATACACCATGGCCAGCGACACCCTCGACGCCCGTTCGGAACCCGCCGGCGAGAACGCAGCCCGCTTCCGCATCGGAATATCCAGCACACGGGGCACGCCAAGCTTTCATCGCCCGCGTCGCACCGGATTGTCACGGTCAACTGGCCCTCAATGCCTGCGAGGAGGCCGAGCAATTGGTCGAGATCGGTGCTGCGTACGACAATGGCGGCGGGGTCGAACATCTCCCGGTGAAGGACGAGATCATGGAGATATGTTTCTGCCGCCGTGTCGAACACTTGCTCGATCGTTTCGGGTCCGGCGCTGCAGAAAATCAGGCGCTAGAGCGTCGCCGCTCTCCGTCGCTAGTGCAAAGAAGTTCGCCCCGGGCACTGTGCTTCCCGCAAAGTTCGAATACCCGCTGATCGTCGTGACACCATCTCCATCGTCGCGCTCTCGATCCTGACGCGGGCGAACGCCAATCCCAGCGCGGAATTGAACGACGAGTGGTCACTATTGATGACGATGCGGCGACCGTGCCGGCCTCATGGCAGCCGGCGAAGATGGTCGATCAAGACGCCCAGGACGGGGTTGTCGTTGCCCTCGCGCCACGCTGCATGAAGCTCGACGATGGGCTGTGCGTCTTCGAGTTCGCTGAAGACTACGTTGTCGGGATGAAGATGTGCCGCCGATTCCGGAACCAGAGCAAAGCCCTGCCCAGCACCTACCAGTGACAAGATGGTGTGGATTTGCGCGAGATGCTGGACGAGCCGTGGCACGGCGCGTGCGCTCGCGAACAGCCCCGTCAGCATATCATGGAAATAACGGGCCTTGTCGGGTGCGTACATGATGAGCGGCAGGCTATCGAAATCGATCAGGCGCCGCGGCCGATCTTCAGGTGCCACCGACATGTGCGAGCAGACGATGAAACGCTCTTCGACCAGCTTCATCGAAACCAGCTCCGGTCGCCGCAACGGCGGTCGCAGCAAACCGAGATCGATCCGTCCGGCCAGGAGATCCTCGATCTGCTCGCCGGTCACCATTTCCTTCAGCAGGAACTTCACGCCCGCCATCTGCTGTTCCAGCGGTGCGATGAATCGAGGGAGGAAGCTGTAGGCTGAGGCAGCCGTGAATCCGAGCGTGACGGTCCCAAGCCGACCCTCGGCAGCGGCGCGGGCGGTGCCGACGGCGTTGTCGGACATCTCGACGATCCGCGTCGCCTCGCCAAGGAATGCGGCGCCCGCAGCGGTGAGCGTGACCGACCGGCTCGAGCGGTGGAACAACTCAACGCGAAGAATTCGTTCAAGGACCTGTACGTGACGGCTGAGCGGCGGCTGGGTCATGTTCAGCCGAGCTGCCGCCCGGCCGAAATGCAGTTCTTCGGCGACAGCGACGAAACAGCGAAGTTGGACGAGCTCGAACACGGATCATCACTATCTGACCGGCCGCTCCGCAACAAGCGCGGTGCGCCTGGAGTTCGGTAGCGGTGTCGGATCAGCCGATGCCCATTGCCGCATCCGGCGATTATCTCATGCACTGCAATCGCGGCTGGCGGGCAAGTTCAATCGAGAGTGCGCAGACCGATTCCGAACAGGGCCCGTTCAACGATGCTGGTCGGGAATTGGTCGATTGCCGCTATGCATTGGACCGACAATGTTTCGGCGTTCACTAGGAAAGCTGGGAGCAGCGCGTGCGACAGGTCAGAACCTTTCGGATGTGACTGTCGGGCCATCGAAGCTCGAAACTAGCGCTGGGTAAGAGGATGAACATGAACGGTAACGCTTCGACCGGAAGGGTCCGATGGACCATCCTGTCCATGCTCTTCATTGTGACGGTGATCAATTACGCCGTACGCTCGGCCTTGTCGCTGGCGGCCCCGGCACTCAGCCATGATCTAGGCGTCGACAAGTTCCAGCTCGGCCTGATCTTCTCGGCCTTTGGCTGGTCCTATGTGATGGCCCAGCTTCCGGGCGGCTGGCTTCTCGATCGTTTCGGGGCGGTACGTGTCTATCTGATCGCGATCATCACCTGGTCCTTGTTGACGGCTGCGCATGGGGCGGCGGTGTGGATGTCGGGTTCCGCAGCTGTTACGACCCTGTTCGTGCTTCGCTTCCTCGTCGGGATCGCGGAGGCGCCGTCATTCCCCGCCAATGCGCGCATCGTCGCACAGTGGTTTCCCGCGCGGGAACGGGGCACGGCATCGGCCATCTTCAACGCGGCGCAATATTTCGCGACCGTTGCCTTCGCTCCGGTGATGGGATGGATCGTTTTCCGCTTCGGCTGGCAATGGGGCTTCGTGTTCATGGGCGTCGTCGGGCTGGTCGCCGCAGCGTTCTGGGCAAGGCTGGTTCACGATCCTCGTCGTCATCCCAAGGTGGGTGTGGCAGAGCTCGCCATGATCGCCAGTGGCGGCGGGCTCGTCGAACTGCCAACCCAAAAGGATGGCGACACGACCGGCGAAACGCGCCGCAAGCTGGGCGTGCTTTTGACTACGCCTACCCTTTGGGGCCTCTATCTCGGGCAGTTCTTCATCACGACGCTAACCTATTTCTTCATCACCTGGTTTCCTGTCTATCTTGTTGAGGAGCGTGGCCTCTCCATCGTCAAGGCGGGATTCTTCGCGACCGTACCGGCAATCTGCGGCTTTGTGGGCGGCGTATGCGGAGGCGTGATGTCGGACTATCTGCTTCGTCGCGGCGCCAGCCTGACCGTGGCGCGTAAGGTGCCGGTGGTCGGCGGCATGTTGCTGGCCCTTGCCATCTTGGGGTGCAACTATACGGAATCCAACCTCGCCATCCTCGCTTTCATGAGCATCGCCTTTTTTGGAAAAGGGGTAGGCGCACTTGGCTGGGCCGTGCTGGCCGATGTCGCGCCGCGAGATTCTACCGGGCTGAGCGGCGGCATCTTCAATATGTTCGGCAACGTCGCGACGATCCTGACTCCGATCGTCATCGGCTATATCCTGCTCGTTACCCATTCGTTCGATCTGGTGCTGGTCCTCGTCGCCGGGGCGGCGCTAGCGGCAGCCTTCTGTTTTGTCGTGCTGGTCGGCAAGGTGGAACGCGTCGGTGATCGGGCTGAGGTCAGTCGACCTTAGGCGCAGGCCTCCGGCGGGCTGATGTGGCTACTCTCCGCAGCGTGATCGATATGCTGCCCGTCCGACTTGCTCGCCGCAAGCGCATGTATTCGGCAAAGTCGTTCGAGAAGCTTAGCCAAGAGATCGCCTAACTGCAGCTGGGGCTCGAAGAGCTCGAGGCCAAAGTCGCCACCGAAAGTGCGTCGTGCGTCGATCTCGCCATGCCCGATCGGCAAGCTACCCCGTTCGAGCGCTCCCGGCCATCTGCCGAGCGAAGCACATCGCACTTGAGCCCCAACACGGCAAATGCTCCTGCCGGATTGCGGCGGTACCATGCGCCTTCCGGGTCATAATAGCGACGAAAATGCCGAACCATCGGTGGGTCACCACCAACTATTCGCCGTTCGCATCTCGTCAGCCAACCGCCCCGCCCGATAGCCGACCCGGCAGGTGTCGAGACGGAGAGCGGGGCCGCGTGCTATTCCGGTTTAGCTCGCAGGGCTTTCCATCCGAACTAGGCAAGTTATGCCTCAATCAGTTCAATCTGCGTATTGATCGATCCTGATTCTGGATTGGACCGAAGGCACCCCCCCAACTTACGCAGCCCCCATAAAAATAAGGTGGAGGGGTGTTATGAGGAGCATAGGGCGGATCGCGCTAGCGCGTACGGTTTTGATGTGCGGGGCCGCTGGCACCGTCTTCATGGCCGGCCAGGCCTACGCCCAGGCGAGCACCTCCAATCCGAGTGACAGCCCAAACGCCGCAGCTGAGGCTGCATCAGCCGACACCGATGAAAAGACTGCGGACATCGTCGTCACCGGTACCAGCATCCGAGGCGTCGCGCCGGTGGGGGCGCCCGTCCTCGCTCTCACCCAGGCGGAGATACAGCTGCAGCCGACCACGACGACGACCGAGCTGCTGCGCAACGTCCCGGCGGTGATCGGGACCGGTGCCAATGAAGCCTATGGCGGTTCAGCGAATAATTCGAATGCCAACATCACCGGCGGCAACGGCATCAACCTGCGCGGGCTTGGCACGGAGGCGACGCTAACGCTGCTGAACGGCCGCCGCCTGCCTCCGGCCGGGGTGCAGGGTCAATATTTCGATCCCTCTGTGTTTGCGACCTCGGCAATCGGCAGACTCGAGGTAATGCCCGATGGCGGCTCGGCCGTGTATGGATCGGACGCGGTCGGCGGCGTCGTCAACATCATGACCCGCCGAGGGTTCGACGGCGCCGAGGCCTATGTTCGCCAGGGCTTCAACGAGGATGTTCAGTCGATCCAGGCCGGCGCGGTGATCGGCAGGAAGTGGAACGGCGGCAGCGCGATGCTGGCCTACGAGTTCCTCGACCGGGGCGATCTCAAGGCGTCCGACCGTGCGCTCTACACCGACGATCTGCGAGGGTTCGGCGGCACCGACCTGCGGCTCTTCACCGCCAGCCCGGGCAATATCCAGATCGGCAGTACGCGCTACCCGATCCCCGCCGGCCAGAACGGCTCCGCGCTCACCCCTGGTCAGCTGCTACCGGCGAGCGCCAGCAATCCGGCGAACCGCGAGAGCGTGTATCGCGGTACATCGGCAGTGCCAGGACAGCGCCGCCATTCGGTGATCGGCACCATCCGGCAGGAGATCGCGCCCGGCATCGAGCTCTGGACCGAGGGCTTTTACGCCCATCGCCAGCTCGACCAGACGATCGGTGCGGTCACCGCCAACCTGTCGGTGCCGTCGACCAACGGCTATTTCGTCGCGCCTGCCGGCGCGGTGCTGCCGGCGTGCCCGGCGAGCGCGGGCGTACCGTTGGGCACCCGCTGCGAGACCGTCAACTATAGCTTCTACAATGATTTCGGCCCGCGCGTGCGCGACGCCTTCCAGGAAGTTTGGCAGGTTGCGGTCGGTTTCGACGCGAAGCTGGGCGGTAGCTGGAGCCTGTCGGGCTATGGCAGTCACGGGCGCGATACCGAGGAGCGCACCCAATACAGCCTCAACAACGCGCAGCTCGCGATCGCGCTGCGCGACCCCAACCGGGCGACCGCGTTCAATCCGTTCGGAGCAGGAAGCTTCACCAATCCAGCGACGCTGACGCGAATCCTCGGATCCTCGTTCGTCGGCACAAAATCCGACCTCACCGATTTCGTGCTGAAGCTCGATGGTACCTTGGTGACACTGCCGGGCGGCGATCTTAAGGTCGCTGTCGGCGCCGAGTATCAGCGGCACAAGTTCCGCTATAATACGCTCGACAATGTCGCCACCCCCGATACCAGCACCTTCAGCGAGGTCCTGGCGGTTCCGAAGCGGTCCGTGAAATCCGTCTATTCAGAGCTGTTCGTGCCGCTCGTCGGCAGCGGGAACGCCATTCCCGGCGTGCAGGAGCTGTCACTGTCAGCGGCGCTCCGCTATGACAAGTACAGCGATTTTGGCAGCACCACCAATCCGAAGCTCGCGATGCGCTATGTGCCGGTGAAGGGGCTGACGCTGCGCGGAACCTATGGCAAGTCCTACCGCGCCCCCACCCTCTCGGACATCAATCCGGCAACCGTGGTCGTGACCGTCGAGGACTTTGTCGACCCGACCTCGCCGACCGGCCTCACCCATACGATGTTCCTCCGTGGTGGGAACAGCAATCTCGGGCCGGAGCGCGCGACGATCTGGTCGGCGGGCGCGGATTTCGAGCCCAGCTTCCTGCCGGCGCTCAGCCTGTCGCTGACCTATTTCAATGTCGATTACCGGGATCGGATTGAAGCGCCCGGCAATGATCGTACCGCGCTCACCGCCGCCCGGGCGCCGCTTCTTGGCAATTTGATCACCCGCAACCCATCGGTGGCGCTGGTTCAGTCCTTTCTCAACACGCCGCAATATACCGGCGCTCCCGAGAATCCGGCGAACATCCTTGCGATCGTCGACGGTCGCAAGGTCAATGTCGGCCGGCTCAAGACCAGCGGGATCGAGGGCGTCGCGCAATATAGCACGGGCGTCGGCTTCGGGCGGGTCAATGCAGGCGTGAGCGGCACCTATGTGTTTAACTTCAAGCGCTCGGTGCTGCCGACGCTGCCGCTTGTCGACGTCGCCGACACGTTCGGCAATCCAGTGAAGTTCCGTCTGCGCGGCAATCTGGGTCTGACAAGCGGCGGCTTTTCGGGCAACATCTTCGTGAACCATTCGGGCGGGTACCGGAACGATACGGTCACCCCGGTCCAGCGGGTCGGATCCTACACCACCGTCGATCTTGGCCTGCGCTACACCGTCAACAGCAGGGCGACCCTGGCGAAGGACATCACCTTCTCGATCGATGTCCAGAACCTTCTCGATCGTGCCCCGCCGATCGTACCGAATCCGACTCCGCTTGCCTACGACCCGCAGGTGGCGAGTTTGGTCGGCCGTTTCTTCACCGTCGGCGTACGCGCCCGCTGGTGATAAGGGGGCTTGGCCAGCGACGCCGGCCAGGCCTGGTCTGAGCTCCTGATATGGGAACGCAACGCATGCTGAACTGGATCCTTCGGAGCGTGATCATCCTAGGCCTGAGCGTCGGCGCGGCGGTCGGTCCCGCCGCCGCGCGCGAGTTGCCGGTGGTCAAGCCGGTGATCGATTGCGCGGCGCTCGCGGAAACCGATATCGCCCCGCCGGGTGAAGCGCCCGCGCGGATCGTGACCGCAAAGATGGTCGCCGGCGGCTCAGTCAGCCCCTATTGCGAGGTGCGCGGCTATGTAGCGCCCCAGGTCAAGTTCGAGCTTCGCCTGCCAACCCAGAACTGGATGCAGCGACTGATGTTCAGCGGCTGCGGCGGGTTCTGTGGGCGGATCGACTTCAGGATTCGCGCCGCCGAAGGCTGCGCCGCGATCGACAATGGTGAATTCGCCCTGGTCGCGTCCGATCTCGGTCATGACGCGCCGGACGGCAATGGCGATGGCGTCTGGGCGGCCTCGAACCCTCAGGGGGCGATCGATTACGGCCACCGCGGAGTGCATGTCGTTACCGTCGCGGCCAAGGCGATCATCGCGCGGTTCTACGGTCGCCCGCAATCCTATTCCTACTTCAACGGCTGCTCCGACGGCGGCCGCGAGGGAATGATGGAGGTACAGCGCTATCCCGACGATTTCGATGGCGTCGTCGCCGGGGCGGCAGTGATCAACGACACCGCCAATAACAGCATCTTCCACGCATGGTCGACGCAACATTTGCGACGCGCGGACGGGACGCCGCTGTTCTCGGACCAGGCACTGGCGGTGTTGCACGCGGCAGTGATCGCCGCCTGCGACAAGCTCGGCGACGGGGTGGCGGACGGCGTTATTGGCGATCCCGCCGCTTGCCGTTTCGATCCTGCGACGGTTGCGTGCCGCGGCGAAGCGAGCGCCACCTGCCTGTCACCGGAACAGGTCGCCGCCGCGCGCGCGATCTATAGCGGGCCGCTCGATCCCGACGGCCGGCCGCTCTATTTCGGACGACCATTCGGCACCGAACTCGACTGGAATCGCGACGTGTCGCCTTTTGTGCGTAGCTTCATTCGCTACATGGCGGCGCCCGATCCGCAGCCTTATGATCTTGCCGATGTCGGCTACGACGCAGAAACAGTGGGCCGCTACAATGCGCGTGCGGCGATCTACAACGCGACCGATCCCGACATCCGCGCCTTTCAGCGCGGCGGAGGCAAGCTGATCATGTGGCACGGCTGGTCAGACAGCGCGGTGCCGCCAATGAGCAGCGTTGATTACTATCGCGCAGTCCGGAAGGCGGTGGGGAGCGGCGTCAATGACTTCGTGCGGCTCTACATGTTGCCCGGCGTCGGCCATTGCGGCGGCGGCGACGGGCCTGACAAGCTCAACCTCGTCGATGCGATTACCGCCTGGGTCGAAGACGGTAAGGAACCGGGCGCGATTCAGCTGGACCGGAAGTCCTTCGGTCGCACACTGCAAAGTCGGCCAGTCTATCCCTATCCTGCGGTCGCTCGCTATAAGGGCACCGGTAACCCGGACGCTGCGGCTTCATTCTCGCTGTCGGATTAATCCGAAATGACAGCGGTTGGACCTGGGTCGGCAGGACAGGTGCCGGATGCGAGAACTAGGCCCGAGCCGGCGAGCGCGCCACCGAGGATCAATTGTCGGCGAACGATGCCAGTTTGCTACACTGCCAACCCTCCATGTTTCGTAAGGCGGGCGTACCGGATCTATCGTCGAGTCCCTTGAACATCGGCGCTACTTTCGTCTCTATCCCGCATGAGCTTGCAAGGGCGGAACATCGGGGTTGGACCTTCAGCCCTTTGCCAGATAGTCGATGTCCGTCGTCGGCCCTTCGCACTGAAAAGCGGTCGTCCTCCCGCCGCCTTCCATCGATAGCGATCGAATGGTGCCGCCCGGCTTAGCGCTATCGTGCATGCACTGAGCGCGTACCAACTTACACCATGTCCGGCTCTCTGCCGACCACTGCGGGTACATTTTTGCAGAACTCTGCCCAGTCCCGCATGAGCAAGCGCCGCTTGTCGAGGAAGTCAGTCCTGCGATAGGCGGCTTCCACCTTGTTCGAGACCGTGTGAGCAAGCGCGGCCTCCGCAACTTCTCCGACATAGTTCGTTTGTTCAGCTGCCCAATCGCGGAACGCTGAGCGAAATCCATGCACGGTTACCGTTAGATCCATATCGCGCAGAATCTTGAGCAAGGTCATGTCGGAAAGTGGCTTCTTCACGTTCTGACCTGGAAAGACCAGATCGCTGGCGCCGACCTCGAACTTCCTGGCGCGCTGAAACACAGCCACGGCTTCCGGCGAAAGCGGCACAGTGTGTGCGCGCCCCATTTTCATGCGCGCGGCAGGGACAGTCCACAACGCAGCCTTCAGGTCTAGTTCCGACCAAGTCGCACCTCGAATCTCCCCTGATCGCGCAGCTGTCAGAATCAGCGCTTCCAGCGCGATCCGGCCCACCGATTCACGCTCGCCTAGCTTCTCAAGAAAGCCGGGAACGGAGGCGTAGGGCAGGGCAGCGAAGTGATTGTCCTTCTTGGGCTGCCGGGGCAGTCCTTTGGAAAGCGATCGCATCGGCGCCTCAGTCGCGCGAAACCCTCGCGCATATGACCAGTCCAGAACGGTGCCGATGCGCTGACGGACTCGCCGCGCAGTCTCCGGCTTCGCCAGCCAAATTGGAGCGAGCACATCGCGAATTAGTGGCCCCTCGATCTCGTTGACTAAGAGGTCGCCCATTCTGGGAAACGCATAGGTCCTGAGCGTCGCAATCCACTGCTTCTGATGCTTGCCATTCTTCCACGCCTTCTCGTGTTCCTCATGGACCAGCTCAGCCGCCTTGCGAAAGGTTGGGATCGCCTGACGCGCCTCCTTCCGTTCCGCCACGGGATCGATTCCCTGGGCGATCTTCTTACGCGTCACGAAGGCCGCATCGCGGGCGTCGGCCAAAGAGACGTTCTTCAGCGAACCAAGTCCGATCTCCCTTCGCCGTCCGTTAGATTGAATGCGAAGAACCCACCTGCCCGCAGCTTTGCCGGTGACATCGAGAAAAAGACCGTCACCGTCGGCGTACCGCCCTGGCTCGGCCAAGGAGCGTATCTTAAGCGCAGTGAGCTTTCCCATTACCCTGCTCCAAAATACCCGCCATTTTACCCACCACTTTGTGGTGGGAAGTGGTAGGATTGAGTGAAATCCAATGAGACAGAATTCCTTGGATTTCTCTCGGTTTTATAGAAGTTTAATGGTCTTTTTGCGAGCCCAAAAGAGGGCGCAAATGGCGGAGCGGGAGTCCGCCCATTTCACCAAATTCCACGAGAATTCCTCCAATTTCTTGTTAGTGAGTTGGCCTATTCCCAATTCTGTCCCCAATCTTGGAAACGGATAACTGCGAACTCCAGCGAACCGATCTCCTGTTGCTTTGGGTCATCTGGCCTTTGATGGTTTTTACTACCATAAACCCGGAAATTTCGCAACGAAAAGCCCTTGGAAAGGCTCGAATAATCGGGAACACAGGGACGAAATTCCGCCTCCGATATCCAGTCCTGCGCACAACCCGAGCATATATAGCCGTTACCGCGAACGCCCTCTTCGGAGCCTTGTCCAGGCGGCGGCTCAGCCACACTATGGCTGCATGGATGCTCTTTCGTCACCGTCTTCCGCGCAAGCCCCACGCCCACTTGCTGTCAGGGTAGCAGATGCCACGCGTTTGACGGGCATTGGGAAGACAAAGCTCTTCGAATTGATCGCCAACGGGACGCTCGAAACGACCAGCGTCGGCCGACGTCGGCTTATTCTGTACCGCAGTCTGCAGCAGCTCATCGAGGGACCGGAAAACCCATAACGTCAAGGCAGCCAGAGTGAGCCAGTACGCTCTGCTGACCAAGCCCGCCCGCACGCGGCGGGTCACCATTTGGCTGGTCCGCATGCCCTGAATTCCGCTAACCACGATCGTATCGTCTGGCCCTAGCGCGGCCAGATAGATTCTATCCAAATCGGACCAATCGCAGGCGCCGTTTGCCGGTTATCTGCCTCGGCCTGTTCTACTTGACCACGGAGGGATGCTCGCGGACAATTAGAGAACATGACCCATGACTTCTCGTCGCTCTCGCCCGCCGATTTCGAAGATCTGACCCGGGATTTGCTCGGTCAGGAATTGGGGATTCGCTTCGAGGCTTTCCCCGACGGACCTGATGACGGAATGGACGGGCGCCACGCCGCAGCCGACGGCGACGTCATCCTGCAGGCGAAGCACTATTATCGGTCCGGCTACGCCAAGCTGAAGGCCAAGATGAAACGCGAGCGCGCCGCAATCGATGCTCTGCACCCGAAGCGATATGTCCTCGCCACATCGGCCGCGCTCACGCCCGCCAACAAGACGCAGCTGGCCGCGGAGATCGGGCCAGCCCTCCAGAGTCCTGGCGACATATTCGGCCCGCAGGATTTGATCGCGCTCCTGCGCAAATTTCCTGACATTGAAACGGCCCACCCGAAGCTTTGGCAGCAGAGCAGCGCGGTCCTCAAGTCGCTGATCACCGGCGCTGTTGCCGAAGCGCTCCCGAAACCCGCTCCGATCCCGCAGGTGCTGGCCTCGTTGTTGCCGACAACGGCTGGCGAAACCCCCGTCACGCCGCCCGAGCGAGACACGGTATTCATTCTTAAATCGTCGCCGGGTGACGACGAGTTCGCGCTCTGGCTCGCTCCAAAACTGGAGGCTGAGGGCTATCGCGTCTTTGCCGACGTGCTTACCCTTGAACCAGGGGATCGTTGGCGGCGCGAGATCAACCAGGCGCTTGAGCATCGCGCCGCCAAGGTCCTGCTCGTCAGCCGCAATGCGACCCTCGATGATCCATCGGTTCAGGACGACATCGACATCGCGATCGATGTCGCACAGCGGCGCAATGACAAACGGTTCATCCTGCCCCTGCGCCTCGAAGCGGGACGCAAGGTAAAAGGCATCGGCGATACCGTTGCCGTCGATTTTGTCCGTGGTTGGGGCGAAGGGCTGATGTCGCTCCTCGACACGCTGCGTCGCCAGAAAGTCCCGCGGCGACCTGACGCGGTGTCGATCAATCCCAATTGGGAGCTGTTCCGCCGGCGGGGCGCAGTGCCGCTCATCGACCAGCCCGAGCGGCTCACGTCCAACTGGCTGCGGGTCGCCGAGGCGCCGGATACCATAAACTATTACGAGGCTAGTGGTGCCTCGGATCCCGATCAGCTGAAGCGCGCACTCGCCCGCTATCCCTATCCAACCGCAATCCAAGGTCGCGGCTTCCTAAGCTTCGCGGGCCAAGCCGAAATAGACGAAGCGTTCGAGGAGATCGGACGTTTTCGCCTGAAGCGCAGCGTTCCGCTCCTGACGTTTCTCGATGAGGGCATTCCCAAGCTGGGGATCGAGCGGCAGGTGGCATCGAACCTCCTCATGGTCATGATCAAAGAGGCCTGGTTCCAGTTCTGCAAGATCCGAGGCCTGATCGAATATTCCTACTCGAACAGCGTCGGTTTTCACGCGTCGCCAGCGCTCGCGCCGACTGGCACACGCATCCCATGGGGCAAGCAGGGGGACCGGCGTTCGTCCATGCTTCGCAACATCGCCAAGGGCCATATCTGGCAATATGGCGTGACTGCGCTGCCAGCGACCTGGCCGTTCTGGCATCTCAAGCTGAAGGCACGAGTGCTCTTCGCTGCCGACAACAGCACGGCTGATGGACTCGCGATCGACGACCCGAAGAAGATGCACAAGCTCAGGCGGTCGATCTGCAAGGGCTGGCGCAACAAGCAGTGGCACGGCCGCATGCTCGCGTTCCTCGAGATACTTTCGGGCGACAGCGCCTATATCAGGCTGCGGCTTTCCGCCGAGCATGACCTCGTGGTCGACGCCGCCCCGATCCTGTTCACCTCGCCCGTCAGCACGATGCTCCCGAACATTACGGACGCCGATGACGAGGAAACGGATGTGAGCACGCTTGGACGGCCCGAGAGCGACGATGAGGAGGTCGAGGCGTGAAGTTCCCCGAACCAACGCTTGTAGTCGATCATCTTCACGAGCCCGCGCTCGAGTTCGCTCACGGCGAGCGCAGTCCGCATCCCAAGGACGGCCTGTTCCTCTACGGCCCTCATTCCAAGGGAAAGAAAACCCGCGAAATTCGTGTCGGCGTGATCGGCACGCCTGACGGCATCGCGCATTTCAGAAACTGGGCGCGCGGCATCATGCAGGTCGTCGCTGTCCCACCGCCGGGAAAGGGCGAGAAGAAGGACCGCCTGCATCTCGCGAACTTTCCCGGGCTTGAAGAGACCTTCGGGATCAGCTTCGATCCCGACGAGATCAGTACCTTGTCGCTGCAACTCGCCGACATCGATCGCGCGACACGTATCGAAAACCTCAACGAAGCCGTCGATAAGGTCGCGCGCCTGTATATCGACCGCGTCCGGAAGCACCTCAAGAATGAGGAAGGGGCGGTCGACATATGGGTACTGGTGTTGCCCGAGATCGTTTACGAACGGTGCCGGCCCGGTTCGAAGCGGACCGGCCTTGCCATGGAAGCGGGTGACTTCGGGCGACGACAGAGGGCGAAGGCGAGCCTGCCGCTCCTCGCCAGCGTCATCGACCAGAGCAATGAGGATATCTTCAATGATGTCCCGGACTTTCATCGGCGCATCAAAGCCGAATTTCTCACGATCGCGCCGACCCAGCTTGTCCGTGAAACGACGCTCGCGCCGAACGCCTTCCTCAACAAGGCAGGCTATCCGCTCCGCAAGACGCAAGATGCCGCGACGCTCGTCTGGAACCTCGCGACCGGGCTCTACTACAAGACGCAACCCAAGCCGCCCTGGCGGCTAGGATCGGTGCGGCCGGGCGTCTGCTACATCGGGATGGTCTATAAGAGCCTGCCCGATGATCCCAATGGCCATGCCTGCTGCGCCGCGCAGATGTTTCTCAACGAGGGCGACGGCGTCGTCTTTCGCGGCGCGAACGGCCCCTGGAAGACGGGTGATCACGATTTTCATCTCAAGAAGGACGCGGCCAAGAACCTACTGAAGCTGGTGCTTGCGACCTACAAGGAGATGCACGGCGAGCCGCCGAAAGAACTTTTCATCCACGGCCAGACCTATTTCAACGATGAGGAGTGGCGGGCCTTCTGCGAAGCGGCGCCGAAGGGAACGAATGTCGTCGGCGTGCGGATCCGCACCACTGGCGGAGAGACCAAGCTTTTCCGGGATGGCGACTATCCGGTGCTGCGCGGCACCGCGCTTCTTCTCGACGACCACGTCGCTTATCTGTGGACGACTGGTTACGTGCCGCAGCTGGACACCTATATCGGCCCGGAAACACCAAACCCGCTGCACATCACGGTCATGCGGAGCAAATATGAGCGCCCCGCCATACGCGTCGTGCTCGAAGACATCATGGGCCTCACAAAGATCAATTATAATAGCTGTAACTTCAACGACGGTCTGCCCGTCACAGTGCGGTTCGCCCGCATGGTAGGCGACGTGCTGACCATGGGTTCAGCGAAGGGCGAGGAGAAGCAGCCGTTCAAATACTATGTTTGATGCGATGTCAGAGCCAGCTTCTGTTTGAGCTCATACCTTCGGTCTTGATCACCGGATAACCGGTCGTGGCTAGGCGCCTGTAACCATCGCAACGTGTGCTGCGAATTGACTCCCATCATGTTGCAACGCATCAAGAGGCCGTGCTGAAGCTGCTACGCCATCTGCTGTGCCTCGGGCTGCTGTTCGGTCTTGCCGGAAACGGGATTGCCGTGGCCGCGCCGTGCATCCTGATGACGCAGGGCCAGTCGGCCACGGCGATGGCGGACATGCCCGATTGTTCGATGGCCAAGGCCTGCTCAGACTGCGGCGCAAAGGGCGATGCCAGCCACAAGTCCGGCAAGGACAAAGCGCCTGGCTGTATGGCGATGACAGCCTGCGCCGCGATGCTGGCGATGAAAACGCCCGATTCGGCTGCCACGCTCCGGCACCAGGCAGCCGCGCATCGATTCTCGCCGCCGACGGAGATGCTTGCCGGGCGCGACGTCGCACCCGAACCGGAACCACCCACACTCCTTGGCTGAACCTTCGCGCTCGCGCGGCTGACCGGCTGTGCCGTCTTCGGACGGCGGCCGTGATCGGGCCGCGCGTGCATCGACTGCGATTCACTCAAGGAAATTTCAATGACCAAGACGATCATGGCTGCCGTGCTGGCAGCGACAATGCTGGCCGCACCAGCCGCTTATGCCCAATCAAGCAAGGGCATCCCCACGATCTCGGCACAGGAGCGTCAGGCACAGCAAGCCTGGTGGGCAGCGCGCGCCCAGCGGCACGCCGAGCAGCGCATGGCCGCGTGCATGGCGATGCCTGAATGCAGCGACGGGCGGATGATGTCTGCCACCCCTTCCAACAAGGGCTGACGGTCGCCGTCCGCCGCCGGCGTTTCGGCGCCGGTAGCGGGCGGTCGATCCGAGTCCGTCCGTGAGGAGGCTACAATGAGACTCTCCATCTATTCGGTCCTGTTGGGGGGCGCGGTCATTGCGCTGCCGTCAACGGCGTTGGCCGACCCCGTGACCTATGCCGAAGCGCTGACCCGCGCCGCGGCCAATGCACCGAGCCTCAAAGCGCGAGCCGCGTCGACCGACGCCGCCCGCTCGTCGGCGATTGCGGCCGACCGGCTACCCGATCCGACGCTCGATTTCGGTGTCTCGGGTTTCCCGGTGAGCGGCCCCAACGCGAGCAGCTTCACGCGCGACGATTTCACGACGGCGACAATCGGGTTCAGCCAGCAGTTTCCCAACCTCGCCAAGCGCCACGCGCGCGCCGAACGCGCCACTGCCGATATCGGGATCGCGGAGGCTGGTGAGTTGGTTGAAGCGCGCACCGTGCGGCTCGAGACCGCCCTCGCCTGGATCGATCTCTACTATGGCGAGCGACGGCTTGCGCAACTCGACCTGCTGACCGCAAGTCTCGACGACCTGCAGAAGACAGTGACCGCGCGACTTGCTTCGGGAAGCGCACGCCCCGCCCAGGCACTCGAACCCGAGCAGCTTCGCGCCGCGGTCTCTGACCGGCGTGCCGAGATGATCGCGGTGATCGCACAGGCACGCGCACGGCTGGCGCGCTACACCGGCGATCCGAACCCCGAGGTTTCGGGCGATCCGCCGATGCTCGACGTCGACCCGGTCGCCTTGCGCGCCGGGATCGATGGGCTGCCGGCGTTGCGCGCGCAGGATGCGCGTATTGCCGGCGCCGACGCGGATGTGCGGCTCGCCCGTGCCGACAAACGGCCCGACTGGCGGATCGGCGCCTCCTATGGCCGACGCGATCCACGGTTCGGCGACATGGCGTCGGTGGGTGTGTCGATCGATCTGCCGCTATTCGCCGGCAAGCGCCAGAATCCGAAGATCGACGCCAGCGCGAGCATGGCTAGGGGCAGCCGGTTCGATCGCGAGGCGCTGCGGCGCGAACTGCTGGCGGCGCTCGATGCCGACCTTGCCGACCATATCATGCACCACGAACGATGGAGCAACGCGCGCGACACTTTAGTGCCGCTCGCCAAGCGCCGGGCCGAACTCGACCGCGACAGCTATGCGGCGGGCAAGCTCGACTTGGGAACTGCCCTGCTCTCGACCCTCGCGCTCGCCGAAGCCGAGGTCGAAACGCTCAATCGCGAAGCCGATGTCGCGCGCGACGCGATCCGGATCACCATCACTTATGGGGAGGAGCGGCCATGACGCTCGACAGAAATCAGGCGCTCCGCTGGGGCGGATCGCTGCTCGCTATGGCGCTCGTTGCCGGGGGCAGCGGCTATTGGATCGGGTACCGCGGCCAAGCGCCGGCGCCTGCCGCTACGGTCAGCGCGGATGGGCAGAAGGTGCTCTATTATTACGACCCGATGTTCCCCAACCAGAAGTTCGACAAGCCGGGAAAATCGCCGTTCATGGATATGCAGCTCGTCCCCAAATATGCGGACGGGAGCGGCCCGGCAGGTCCGGCGGGCGTCTCCATCGATCCCGGCGCGCGGCAGAGCCTCGGGATGCGGGTGATCGCGGCGAAGATGGGCAGCCTTGCGGCCACGCTCGATGTTACCGGCACGGTCGATTTCAACCAGCGCGACGTCGCGATTGTCCAGGCGCGTTCGGGCGGCTTCGTCAGCCGGGTCTATGCTCGCGCGCCGGGCGACGTGGTGCGCGCCGGTGCACCGATCGCCGATCTGCAACTGCCCGATTGGGGTGGCGCCCAGACCGAGTTTCTCAGCGTCCGGAGGCTCGGCAAGCCCGATCTCACTGCCGCGGCGCGCCAGCGGCTCCGGCTGCTGGGCATGTCGGATGGACTGATCGCCAGCGTCGAGCGGACCGGGCGACCCAATGGAATCGTCACGATCACGACGCCGATCGCTGGCGTGATCCAGACGCTCGACGCGCGAGCCGGGGTCACGCTCGCTATGGGGCAAACGCTGGCACAGGTGAGCGGGCTGGGTACGGTCTGGCTCAACGCCGCCGTCCCGGAAGCGCGCGCCGGCGATGTCCGTATCGGCCAGAGCGCCACCGCGACGCTGACCAGCTTCCCCGGCGAGACGTTCGGCGGCCGCGTGATCGCGATCCTGCCCACAGCGCAGGCAGACAGCCGCACGCTGACGGTCCGCATCGAACTGCCGAACCGTGGCGGCCGGTTGCGCCCTGGCATGTTCGCGACGGTGGCGCTCGACGGGTATGCAAAACCGGCGTTGCTGGTGCCAAGCGAAGCGGTGATCCGAACCGGCACGCGCACGCTGGTGATGCTGGCAACTACCGACGGCCGCTATCATCCCGCAGAGGTGAAAGTGGGTCGCGACGCGGGCGGGCAGACCGAGATCCTTGCTGGCCTTGCCGATGGCGAAAAGGTCGTCGCCTCGGGTCAGTTCCTGCTCGACTCCGAAGCGAGCCTGACCGGCATCCCGATCCGCCCGATCGGCGGTGCGCGATGATCGCGCGGATCATCCGCGCCTCTGTCCAGGCGCGCGGCTTCGTGCTGCTGGCCGCGCTGGTGCTGGTCGCGATCGGCATCTTTGCCGTCCGCACCACGCCGGTCGACGCGCTGCCCGACCTCTCGGACGTGCAGGTCATCATCCGCACTTCCTATCCCGGTCAGGCGCCGCAGATTGTCGAGAACCAGGTCACCTATCCGCTCGCGACGACGATGCTGTCGGTGCCCGGCGCGCGCGTCGTGCGCGGCTATTCGTTCGTCGGCGACAGCTTCGTCTATGTGCTGTTCGACGACAGCACCGACCTTTATTGGGCGCGCAGCCGCGTGCTCGAATATCTGAGCCAGGTGCAGGGCAAGCTGCCGCCCGGCGCGACCGCCTCGCTCGGCCCCGACGCGACCGGGGTGGGCTGGATCTACGAATATGCGCTGGTCGACAAGACCGGCCGCCACGATCTCCAGCAGTTGCGAAGCTTGCAGGACTGGTTCCTGCGCTACGAGCTCAAATCCGTCCCGGGCGTCGCCGAAGTCGCCAGCATCGGCGGCATGGTCAAACAATATCAGGTGCTGGTCGATCCGCAAAAACTGATCTCCTACGGCATCACCCAGGCGGAGGTGACCGACGCACTCAAGCGCGCCAATTCTGAGACTGGCGGCTCGGTCGTTGAAATGGCCGAGGCCGAATATGTCGTCCGCGCGACCGGCTATCTGTCCTCGCTCGACGATTTTCGGAACGTGCCGATCCGCACGGCCGTCGGCGGCGTGCCGGTCACGCTCGGCGACGTCGCAACGGTTCAGATCGGCCCGGAGATGCGGCGCGGCATCGCCGAGCTGAACGGCGAAGGCGAGGTCGCCGGCGGCGTTGTCGTTATGCGCCAGGGCAAGAATGCCCGCGAGGTGATCGAGGGGGTCAAGGCTAAGCTGGACGAATTGCGCAAGAGCCTGCCGCCCGGCGTCGAAGTCGTCACCACTTATGACCGCTCGGGGCTGATCGACCGCGCCATCGAGAACCTCACCGGCAAACTGTTCGAGGAGTTCCTTGTCGTAGCATTCGTCTGCGCGCTGTTCCTCTGGCACGCCCGCTCAGCGCTGGTCGCGATCCTGACGCTTCCGCTCGGTATCCTCGCCGCGTTCGTCGTGATGCGCGTCCAGGGGGTCAACGCCAACATCATGTCGCTCGGCGGGATCGCGATCGCGATCGGCGCGATGGTCGATGCCGCAGTCGTGATGATCGAGAATGCCCATAAGCATCTCGAACGCTGGGCACGTGATCATCCCGGCGAGGAGCTGAAAGGCGACGAACGCTGGCGGGTGATCACCGGCGCTGCCGCCGAGGTCGGGCCAGCGCTGTTCCTCAGTCTTCTGATCATCACCTTTTCGTTCGTGCCAATCTTCTCGCTCCAGGGGCAGGAAGGCCGGCTGTTCGCGCCGCTCGCTTTCACCAAGACCTATGCGATGGCGAGCGCCGCAATCCTCTCGATCACGCTCGTGCCAGTGCTGATGGGCTGGCTGATCCGCGGTCGCATCCCGGGCGAGGAGGCCAATCCGGTCAACCGCTGGCTCGCGCGGGGTTATCGCCCACTGCTCGACTGGGTGCTGAGGCGCCCCAAAACGACGCTGCTGATCGCGGTCCTGGTGTTCGCGTCGAGCATCATTCCGATCAGCCGAACGGGCGGCGAATTCATGCCGCAGATGAACGAAGGCGATCTGCTCTACATGCCGTCGGCGCTGCCGGGCATCTCGACCGCCAAGGCGGCGCAATTGCTCCAGCAGACCGACCGGCTGATCAAGACCGTGCCCGAGGTCGACAGCGTGTTCGGCAAAGCGGGGCGTGCCGAGACCGCGACCGATCCCGCGCCGCTGGAGATGTTCGAGACTACGATCCGGTTCAAGCCCAGAGACCAGTGGCGTCCGGGCATGACCCAGGCGAAGCTGATCGACGAACTCGACGCGCGGGTGAAGGTGCCCGGCCTCGCCAATTTCTGGATTCCGCCGATCCGCAACCGCATCGACATGCTCGCGACGGGGATCAAGAGCCCGATCGGTATCAAGGTCTCAGGCTCGAACCTCGCCGAGATCGATCGCACCGCCCAGCAAATCGAAGCCGTGGCCAAAACTGTTCCCGGAGTCAGCTCGGCGCTGGCCGAGCGGCTGACCGGCGGGCGCTATATCGACGTCCAGATCAATCGTGCGGCAGCGGCGCGATACGGCATGAATGTCGCCGACGTGCAGGACGTGGTGTCGGGCGCGATCGGTGGCGAGGCCATCGGCCAGACGGTCGAGGGGTTGGCGCGCTATCCGATCAGCGTGCGCTATCCGCGTGAGCTGCGCGACAGCTCCGACAAGCTGGTCAATCTGCCTGTCCTGACCCCGTCACGCCAGCAGATCACCTTGGGCACGGTGGCCGATATACGCATCGTCGCGGGTCCGCCGATGCTTCGCAGCGAGAATGGCCGCCCCGCCACCTGGATCTATGTCGATGCACGCGGGCGGGCGCTGACCGATGTGGTCGGCGATCTCCAGCATACCATCGCGGCAAAGGTCCCGCTCCCGGCCGGCGTCAGCTTCGCATTCACCGGCCAGTTCGAATTCCTCGAACGTGCGATGGAGCGGCTCAAGATCGTCGTGCCGGCAACGCTCGCGATCATTTTCCTGCTGCTCTATTTGACCTTCCGGCGGCTCGATGAGGCGGCGCTGATCATGGCGACCTTGCCGTTCGCGCTCACTGGCGGAGTGTGGCTGCTGTGGCTGCTCGGCTTCAACCAGTCGGTCGCGACCGGGGTCGGATTCATCGCGCTTGCCGGCGTCGCTGCCGAGTTCGGCGTGGTGATGCTGATCTATCTGAAGCAAGCGCTCGCCGAGCGTGGCGAAGCCCTCAGGGCAGAACAGGTCGAAGGTGCGGTGCGCGAGGGCGCGCTGCTCCGCGTCCGGCCCAAGGCGATGACGGTCGCGGTGATCCTCGCCGGCCTGCTGCCGATCCTGCTCGGCACCGGCACCGGTTCGGAAGTGATGAGCCGGATCGCCGCGCCGATGATCGGCGGGATGCTCACCGCGCCCCTCTTGTCGATGTTCGTGATTCCCGCCGCCTATCTGTTGATGCGGCGGCGGCCCGTTCCCCAACCTGTTAAACCTGAAGGAGAAGACCAATGAAGCCTTTGTACCTGACTGCCGGGCTTACCGCTGCCGTACTGTTGTCCGCCTGCGGCCAGAAGGCCGAGACCAACGCTACGGCGGCGAATGCGCCCGCCACGACCAACGCCGCCGGTGACATGGGTAATATGGCGATGCCCGCCGATGCCAAGATGGGCAAGGGTGCGGGCACGGTGACTGCGATTGACAAGACGGCTGGCAAGATCACCCTCAATCACGGACCCATCCCCGAGGTCGGCTGGCCGGCGATGACGATGGCGTTTACCGCCAAACCCGAGCTGCTGAACAGCGTCGCGGTCGGCGACAAGGTCGCGTTCGACGTGACGGTCAAGGGGCCTGCGGGCGAAGTGACCGCGATCAGCAAACAATAGGGTCGGCTGGCCCAAGCGCCTCGATGATGCGGCATTCGGCAACGGTGCCGCCGTCACACGACGCAATGACCGCGCTCAGCTCGCGCCGGAGCGCGGTCAGGTCGGCGATCTTGCGGTCGACCTCGCGCAGATGCTCGCTGGCGATGTGATCGACCGTCGTGCAGTCACGCGTGCGGTCATCCGACAGGTCGAGCAGCGCGCGGACCTGCTCGATCGAGAAACCGAGATCGCGCGCGCGGCGGATGAACGATAATCGGGCGAGATGATCGAGGCCGTAGTTGCGATAGTTGCCATGCGTCCGGGCCGGAGCGGGAAGCAGCCCCGATTGCTCATAATAGCGGATGGTCTCGACCTTCGTCCCGGTCGCGTTCGCCAGTTCGCCGATTTTCATCGCTTGACCCTATAGTTGCTAGAGGGTGCATAGAGGAGGCTGAAGCGGAAATCGCGCAAAGGATTCCGGATGGCCGATGATTGCTGCGCCAGCGCCTGCGGCACCTCGAAAACATTGAACGACCCGCGCTGGCGGCGGGTGCTCTGGATAGCGCTTGGCCTCAACGCCGTCATGTTCGCGGTGGAGATCGTGGCTGGCGCGATGGCGCATTCGCGGTCCCTCCAAGCCGACGCGCTCGATTTCCTCGGCGATGCCGCCAACTATGCGATCAGCCTGGGCGTGGCTGGCCTGACTCTCCAATGGCGGGCGCGGTCTGCGTTGGTGAAGGGGTTGACCATCCTGCTGTTCGGTTTCGGAGTGCTGGGGTCGGCGGTGTGGGGCATCGTGCATGGCGCGACGCCTGATCCATTCGCCATGGGAATCGTCGGGTTGATCGCTTTACTGGTCAACCTCTCGGTCGCGCTGATGCTCTATCGCTACCGGGCCGGCGACGCGAACATGCGCTCGGTCTGGATTTGCTCACGCAACGATGCGATCAACAATCTGCTCGTCATAGCGGCGGGCCTGGCCGTGCTCTGGTCGGGCAGCGGCCTCCCCGATTTGTTGGTCGCCTTCATCATGGCGGCCCTCGGGATCAGCGGCGGATGGCAGATCGTGCGGCAGGCCGGTGAAGAGTTGCGCTCGGGCGCTCCGGCAGACGGAAGCGATGCTCCACACTCGATGATCCGGTAGGGGAAAGCATTCCCCTGAGCGGGAGCCCTGCGGTCTCCAGCTACCCCTTCAGCAAGGGCTCGGCCCCCGCAACGCCCCCAACTGAGCGCGGGTTTCAGTGGTGCGCGCACTGGCGGCGGCAAGCGCCGCCAGAGGTCGCGAGTCTTTCTCCGGACCGCGCATGCGCTCTTGGCTCGGGCCGGAGGGCACGACGGCGGCTGGCCCCCAGGCCCGCGCGCACGCCGCCGCGCCGGCCGGCTTCACCAAGGGCGCCATTGTGTTTTCGGAGGGTCTGTCGGCCCGTGCCCGATGGGCGCGCCGCCGACCGACCCAGAGGAAGAGGAAGGCCGGAAGAACCGTGACGGGTTGAGGTTGAGAGAGAGGCTCTCGGCGCCCGTCGCGGAGACGATCAATGGCTACTCTTCTATCCCCATCCCCCGCGCCGCGTCCGGCCTCTGCCGGCTACAAGGTCGATATCTCACGCGGCGAGCGCATCGGCCGCGTCTCGTCCGAGTGGTTCTCGCGCCCCGACGATGAGCGTTTTCTGTCGCTGACCGAGCTTCATGCTGCGGTGAAGGCCCGCGCCGAGCGCGCGACCACGCGTACCGTCGAAACCCGCGAAGTCCGGGTCGAGGCCAGTCGCGACGACGCCGAGCGGCTCGCGCTCATCGTGCCTGGTCGCGATCAGCCCGTCACGCCGACCCATTGGTCGTTCGGTCAGCTTGCCAGCCTGGTCGGCGCGCCGGCCGGCTATCTGCGCCAGCTCCCGGCGCCGCTCGCCGGGATCAACCTGCAGCATGGGTTGATCGAGCATCGCGCCGAACTGATGAAGACCCTCGAAACTGAGGATGGCCGGGTTGAACTGCGCGCCGTCACCGGCCCGGACTATGGCCGGATCTGGGATCACGAACTGGTCGCCGCTGTGATGAAGATCGCCGGCAACGGCACCGGCGACACGCGCTGGAAGGTGCCGGGCCTGCTCGACTGGTCGACCATGACCTACAATCCGCTGGTCGATATCACCAAGGATACCACGACGCTCTATGCGAGCGATCGCGACGTCTTCCTGTTCTTAGTCGACGATCTGCACCCGATCGAGGCCGGACGCCTCCCGAACGGCGATCCCGATCTCTTCTTTCGCGGCTTCTACGCCTGGAACAGCGAGGTCGGCTCGAAGACACTCGGCATTGCGTCCTTCTATCTTCGGGCCGTGTGCATGAACCGGAATATCTGGGGCGCGGAAGGCTTCGAGGAGATCAGCATCCGCCACAGCAAGTTCGCCGCCAACCGCTTCGCGCATGAGGCGGCACCCGCGCTGGAGAATTTCGCATCGTCGTCGCCAACTCCGTTCATGGCCGGGATCAAGGCGGCGCGCGAACGCATCGTCGCGCGCAAGGACGAGGACCGCGAGACCTTCCTGCGCAAGCGCGGCTTCTCGCGCGGCGAGACCGAGAAGATCATCGCGACGGTGTTGGAGGAGGAAGGCCGCCCGCCTGAATCGATCTTCGATTTCGTCCAGGGCATCACCGCGCTCGCGCGCGACAAACCGCATCAGGACGCCCGGCTCGACCTTGAGGGCAAAGCGGCGAAGCTCCTCGTCTCAGTCCGGTGAGCGGACGCCCGGTCTGATCGATGGCGCGGCTCTCGCCCTCTTAGAGGGAGAGGGCTGCGCCGTCTCCATGACGGGTTGGAGGTGAAGAGAGAGTTTCTTCGCCGCCCGTCATGGAGAATGACCATGACCAAGATCGTCAAAATCAGCCTCAGCGGTTCGCGGGACATCCCTTTCAACCAGCTGGTTCTGAGCCAGGCCAATGTCCGGCGCGTCAAGGCGGGTGTCTCACTCGACACGCTCGCCGCCGACATCGCCCGCCGCGGCCTGCTTCAGAGCCTCACCGTGCGCGCGCAGCGCGATGCGGGCGGTGCTGAGACTGGCCTCTACGAGGTTCCGGCTGGCGGACGCCGCTTCCGGGCGCTCCAGATGCTCGTCAAGCAGCGCCGGATGACCAAGACCGAGCCGGTGCCGTGCATCGTGCGCGACGACGACGTGATCTCGGCGGAAGAGGATTCGCTCGCCGAAAACACGCATCGTGAGGCGCTCCATCCGCTCGATCAGTTCCGGGCGATGCAGCAGCTTGTCAGCGAAGGCACCGACGTCGAGACCATCGCCGCGACGTTCATGGTGACGCCGGCCGTCGTCAGGCAGCGGCTGAAGCTCGCCTCGGTCTCCCCGAAACTGCACGACGTCTATGCCGAGGACGGCATGACCCTGGAGCAGTTGATGGCCTTCTCGGTGTCGGAGGACCATGCGCGTCAGGAACAAGTCTGGGATTTGCTTCAGTCGAGCCACAACAAACAACCCTGGTTCATCCGTTCGCGGCTGACCGAGGATAAGGTGCGCGCCTCCGACAAGCGCGTTCGCTTCGTCACGCTCGACGCCTATGTCGCTGCCGGCGGCTATGTGCTGCGTGATCTGTTCGAGGCCGACGATGGCGGCTGGCTTCAGGATGTCACGCTGCTCGACCGGCTGGTTGACGAGAAGCTCCAGTCCGAAGGCGCCCGGATCGGCGAGGAAGGCTGGAAGTGGGTCGCCGTCGCGGTCGACTTTCCCTACACCTATGACGATGGTCTGCGTGAGATCGATGGCGAGCAGCCGCCGGTCAGCGATGAGGGCGAAGTCCGTCTGGAGGCGCTCCGCGAGGAAGCCGACCGCCTCGAGGACCAATGGTCCGGTGCGGACGATATTCCCGAGGAGGTGACGGCCCGCGTCAACGCGATCGACATCGAGATCGCCGCGATCGTGTCGCCGCCTCTGGTCTATGATCCCGCCGAAGTGGCGCGCGCGGGGGCGTTCGTCAGCATCGACGTCGATGGATCGCTCCATATCGAGCGTGGTTTCGTCCGACCCGAGGATGAGCCCGTCGAAGAGCCGGTGGAAGCTGATGACGAAGACCGTCCCGCTGACGAACGCGAGGACGGTACCGACATCGGCGATGATGCGGCAGGTCCGATCATCGGCGTCGGCGGCGCACCGGGTACGGCGTCGGAGCCCGAGGATGAGGACGAGCAGGACGACATGCTGCGTCCGCTTCCCGACCGGCTGGTGACCGAGCTCACCACGCACCGGACGCTCGCCTTGCGAGATGCCGTCGCGACGAGTCCGCAGATTGCGTTCGCTGCGGTGCTCCACGCGCTCGTGCTCGACACCTTCTACACCTATGCCGCGGAGAACAGCTGCATGCAGGTGTCGGTCCGCGGTGCCGGGCTTGGCGTCCACGCGCCGGGTCTCAACGACAGCATGTCGGCGAAGGCGATCGACCAGCGGCACGAGAACTGGTCGGAGCGCCTGCCCGATGCACCCGCCGATCTGTGGGAGACGTTGATCGCCTTTGATGGCGATGAACAGGCGGCGCTGTTCGCGCATTGTGCCGCGTTCGGCATCAACGCGGTGTGGGAGCCGGCCAATCGCTACAATGAAGGTCGGGTCTCCGCGCGTGCGGTCGCGGGGCGGATCGCGCATTCGCACATCCTTGCGCGAGCGGCGAACCTCGACATGGTCGCTGCCGGTTGGACCGCCACGATCGGCAATTATCTCGGTCGGGTGACCAAGCCGCGCATCCTGTCGGCAGTTGAGGAAGCCAGGGGCAACGAGGCTGCCGGGCGTCTTGCCGGTCTCAAGAAGCCCGAGATGGCGGAGGCCGCTGAAGGGCTGCTTGCCGGTAGCGGTTGGCTCGCCGAACCGCTGCGCACGCCGGCACTCGAACCGGCGGCGGCAAACGACGGCGAACAGGCCGTGGACGCCGCCGCGCCGGATGACCAGCATGATCCGGACGCCGAAGAGGCGTACGCGGTCGCTGCTGAATAGACGCCCTTCCTTCGGGGCCTGTCCGCAGCGGCAGGCCCCTTTTTTCTTGCGGAGGATGTCATGGCTGGTCCCGCATCAGACCTGTCGCGTGCCCTGGCGCGCAATGCCGAGGCAGTCTGTCGCCATTATCTCGGCAATGGCCGGCGCGAAGGCCGATACTGGATTGTCGGTGACGCCTTGGGGTCAGCGGGACGCAGTCTCTATGTCCGGCTGAAAGGCGACGACCATGGCAAGGGCGCTGCCGGAAAATGGACGGACGCCGCCACCGGTGAACACGGAGACCTGCTCGACCTGATCGGCCTCAACTGCGGGCATCGCGTGCTCGCCGAGACCCTTGAGGAAGCGCGCATCTTCCTGTCCGTGCCGCGCGCGCTGCCGGATTTCGACCGGCAAGAATCTCGGCCGCCAGCAGGATCGCGCAGGGCCAGCCGGCGACTGTTTGCCGCCTCGAAGCCGATCGCCGGCACCTTCGCCGAGACCTATCTTTGCCACCGCACCATCACCGGCATCCGATCGGAACGCTGGCTGCGTTTCCATTCCCGTTGCTGGTATCGCCCGAATGAGGATGATGTGCCGGACACGCCGTATGCCTTTCCGGCACTGATCGCAGCGGTGACCGACCTCAACGGCACTATCACTGGCGTTCATCGCACCTGGCTAGATGCCAAGGGCACCGACAAGGCGCCGGTCGCAACGCCGCGCAGGGCGATGGGCGACCTGCTCGGACACGGCGTCCGGTTCGGCACATCGGGACCGGTGATGGTTGCCGGCGAAGGCATCGAGACGATGCTGTCCCTGCGCATGGCGGTCCCTCCATTGGCGATGATCGCGGGTCTTTCCGCCCCTCATCTCGCGGCGACGGCCTTCCCGCCGGAGTTGCAACGCCTCTATGTCGCACGCGACGACGATCCCGCCGGCGCCCATGCTGTGACGAAATTGACCGAGCGCACCCATGCGGCCGGCATCGCAATGATCGTACTCGAGCCCCAGCTTGATGACTTCAATGCCGACCTTCGGCTGTTGGGGCTCGACCAGCTTCGCGCGCATCTTGCCCGCCAGCTCCTCCCCGAAGATGCCGCACGCTTTCTCCTGTCCACAGTTTGAGGCCGGGAAGAGCGAAGGGCAGCGGCGGCCTTTTCGCAACGTCCGGGGCCAGTCCGATACTGGCACACCGTCGATGAAGAGCCGCGCCTGTCGGCCTTCTTGAGAGGGCGACTGGAACGGCAGGCGGGCCTGCCGCGCAACGGCTGCGCCGCGACTATTTTCCGCCGCGTACCCTCCGGGTTGCGCTTTGCATCGCGAACCAAAATAGCCGCGGCTATCGCCGTCCTCCGCTGCGCTGCGGCCCCGTCGAGCGCTGTCGCGCCCGACCGCTTCGCTCAGGGTGCGCGCCCGGTCCGCCCACCGTCCTGTCGTCGCCACGAAGGCCGCGAGAGGCGCGGTCAAACGACGAGGCGACCACCATGACAACCGACCCCGAACGCCACGACGAACCCGAGCATGAGGAATCCTCACTCTCCCACCTCCTCCAGGAACTCGAGCTTTATGGGCGCAGACCCTTCGAGGACGAGGCCGACCCAAGACCATTGCCCGAAGGCCGCCTGGTCGAGGCCGCAGCCGCCGACACCTTCGACGCGATGGCCGCATGCCTGGCTGATACCCGGCTCGAACCCGATCTCGAAGATTTGCTCTGGGGGTTCACCAATGTGTTCCACCGGGCCGGGGAACGGATCGAACGCGAGCTCGATCGCAACGAGCTGGCGCAGAAGCGCCTCCAACGCGAGCAGGATGGCAGTGAGGTTGGATCGGTCGAACTCGAAACGGCGATCGCCGAAGGCCGCACGATGATCGAGCGCCGCGACGCGATGGAAGCGTTCCGCGAAGCGTTCGCCGACCAGTTCCGCACCCATCTTCGAAAAGCGTGGATGCCGCGATCGGGATCGATGGTGAACCGCAAGGCGCTGACCGCCAGCATCGTGGACAGCCGGGATTTCATCAATGCCCGCCGCTGGGCTGACAAGCAGGTGCTGATCCCATCGGGGGAACGGGTCTATCTCTCCGGAGGCGCCAGCTACAACGATCACCGCACCATCTGGTCGGTGCTCGACAGCGTACTCGCCAAGCATCCGACGATGGTCCTGATGCACGGCGGATCGAAAAGCGGCGCTGAAAAGATCGCATCGCTCTGGGCCGATCAGCGCACTGTCCCGCAAATCCCGTTCGCACCGGACTTCGTGAAGCACAGCAAATCGTCCGCACCCTTCAAGCGCAACGACGTCGTGCTCGCGACCGTTCCCGTCGGGATCATCCTATTCCCCGGCGGCGGCATCCAGGAGAATCTGTTCGACAAGGCCCGCAAGATGGGCATCCCGGTCTGGCGGTTCGAATGACTGCCGCCATGTGCGCATGGCGCCGTTAGCCGAGCCCCGCGTTCATCGCGGGCATCGCCGGACCACGGATTTGGACTCGCCACAGGTGGCGCATTCGGCCGTTGTGCGCTCATAACCACGCTGGCCCGCAAGCTCGCGCGTGCGCTGGCTCGCTTGATGGAGCGCCGCCAGATTGAGGCGTTCGACGATGCATTCGTCGCAGATCGGCACGGGCGCGAGCCTGGTGATCAATGCTTCGACTCGGTCCATGTGCGGGCTCAACCTCCTGAGCCGGCCATAGAAGCAAATCGCAGCCGGACGGGAAAGCTCGGAACGGACGACCGCTGCGCAAGGCAAGATCGCGCCGATCGAGACGGCAGACGTTTTTGCCGACGGAACCGTCTGGACGTTCCCGGGGCACGGAAATCGCCAAGCCTATAGCCCACGGTTTCAACAACCATCGTCCTCTATGGCCATCCGCGGAACCTCTCCCCGCTCTTGGAGGCGCTAGTCCTTTCCGACCTCCGGCCTTCCACGATCAACCCGTAAAGGGTCCGCTATGCTCTGCATGCGGCCGCTAATCGGCTGCGCCTCCTGACGCGGTGATCGCGGCCGGACGCCGGATGCGTCGGCGCCTGTCGAGCGGGGAGAGGCCCCGCTCCGGATCGACAGGAACCGGACATGTCACTCGAAACAGCACAACGCTACGCCTGGAACCTGGCGTGCACCCTCAAGGTCATCATCATCCTGATCGAGACCGACGATGGCTACAACGCGATGCCGAGCGACGACTACGACGGCGACGCCGACCATGTCGTTCGCGAATATGACGTTTTTTCAACCTGATCGGTACGCGCGAGCGCCGAACCGAGTCCGGCGACGGTTTCGTCGTCGGGCATTTTCTGCTATATTCCTGACGCGCTGTGGTGGCTGGTGGAAGCGCGTCCAACCCTCTGACGAAAAGGACGTGACGCCATGCTTATCCTGTTTCCACTCACGTTGATCGGTGTCGGTTTTCTGATTTACGCGCTGTTCGCCAGTGCGACGCTGGCGCTGCCAATCGGCGCCGGCCTGGCGGCCGGCTTTGGCGGCGCCGCGCTCGGCATCGCTCCGCTGCCGTCGATTGTCATCGGCATTGCCGCCTTCATGGGCGTCATCGCGCTCGGTCGCTTCGCGGCTGTCTCGCTTTCCAGCCGCCCAGCACGCGGTATGCTGATCGCCGTTTTCGCGATTCCCGCTGCGATTGCCGGCTTCTCGGTCGCAAGCGCTTTCGCGTCGCTTGCAGGCTTTGCCAGCTTCGCCGTTGCGCTTGTCGCGGGTGGCTTAAGCGGCGCTGTCGCCGCGCACAGGCTCGCCGATCCGGTCGCCTGATCGCAGCAATATCGACTTCATTTCTCCTCACATCGCCCCGCCCGGTCATTCCGGGCGGGGCTTTTCTGTAGGTCCACGATGCCATTGCCCGGAAGGGGCGATAGGATCAGGCGTCTCGCCGCTCGCCGCTGAAAACGAGGGGCTCGATGGTTGCGGCATGCAGATGGCGAGCCAGCGGTCCACTGTGTTGCGGTGATCGTCGGACAAGGTTCCAGGAGCGCGACTCCGCACCGCCTGAAGCCTTCCGGCCACGGGGCTTCTGTTGGTGGAGCGGGGAACGAGACCGAGCGGACCCCCCGCCTGTTTGCAGGTGGATCTATCCGGCAATTCGCTCATGGTGTCGGGCTTCTGGACGGGCGGTGATGCTGGGGCCACGTCTTCTTCCGGCAGATCCGGACCCGCGCCCAAACGGCCTCTCGAAATGGCTTGATGACCGAAACCGGCTTCGCCTCTGCCGCTCGGGGTCGCAACGGCTTTGGGTCACTTTTTTCCCCTGCCGGCTTCGCCGTCATTCCTCGCGGGGACAAAAAAGCGCCCCGCCGCCGTCCTCCAGCTGCGCTTGCGGGTCCCATCCCGGTGCGAGCACCGGGTCCCTTGAGGCCTGCAGCCGCGGCAGCCCCGGTCACCTTCAACGCCATCGAGGCCGTGATGGGCACGGGGCTCGTGGATCAAGACTGGAGACTTAACATGGCTACCATCGGCACCTTCAAGAAGACCGCCAACAGCGAGTTCGTCGGCGACATCGTCACCCTCGGCGTCCAGGCCAAGGGCGTCCGCATCGTTCCCGACAGCAACCGCGCCAACGACAACGCCCCCTCGCACAGGGTCTTTGTCGGCCGGGCCGAAATCGGCGCCGCCTGGACCAAGGAGTCCAACGAAGGCCGCGCATATCTTGGCCTCAAGCTCGACGATCCGAGCTTCACCGCTCCGATCTACGCCAACCTGTTCGACGACGAGGATGGCGAGACCTACAACCTGATCTGGTCGCGCCCGACCCGTCGCAACGGCGACTGAGCCGACCGGATCAAGCCCCGCCCGGAACGACTGGGCGGGGCTTTCGTTTGATCCATTTTGGTTGTAATATTAACCACTTGGGATAACCCATGCTTATCCGGCGATAAGCGGGGCCGGCATTGTATCGCGAATCATTCGCAACATACTTCGACGTCGCAGGGGGCATCGAGGAGTATGGCGATGCCAGGTTATCAGAGAATGCGTTTGCCCGAGGCTTATCGGGCGCTACTGACGTTGAATGCGCGCGGCTTTGCATGGGAATGGGTGCGCCGCAATCCTGACTTCCGCGCGATCTGGGCGTCGGCCGGTACGGCGGCTCGCCACAGTTCCGAGCTCGCCCAAACCGCCATCCGGCGTTCGGCGCGGACCATCATAGATCTCCCCGAGCACCCGCTGGCGCGGAGGTGGTCCCTTTGGGGCCTCACCTTTCGCGGTCGATACCGACACGCCGGCAACCGAGGCGCCGCCGATCGCCTGGCTGCCATCGCTCGACACGACCGCTCTGACGGTCATGCGGCCAGTCCCTTGGGCGCGCACGATAGGCGATCTGCTCTTCCGGCCATCGAACTGGGGTGACCGGGTCGTTCGCATTGCAGCGCCTGGTGGGGCGTCGCTTCTGATCCGAAGGCATGGGCTGCCGGAACTGCCGCTTTGGATTTCCGCTGATCTCGAGCCGGTGCCCGGCAAGCCGTTCGGGCTCTACCTTCACCCAGACCGCAGCCACGGCGACCGGATCCGCGCTGCGGATTTGTTCCGACGCGCGATTGGGATTGGCGCACCGCTGCGCGCGCCGCCGAACCCTCACGCCCACCGTCAGGCTGCGATGATCTGCATATACGATCTGCAACGCGACGGCGCGTCGCTGCGCGACATTGCCGGAGAACTGCTCGACCCGATTCCCGACGACTGGCGCCTGAGTTCAGAGCGTTCAGATCTGCGCCGTCTTGCCGACGCGGCGGCCGAGATGGTGGCGGGAGGATATAGGGGACTGCTTGGAGCACGCCCCAAAGCATAGACGCTATCGTCAATCGCATGTGGTCGGATCGCGGGCCCCCGCTTTCCGGCCACCCGTGGATGCCGTTCGACGCCGATGATCGCCGGGCTCGCGAGGCGCTGCCCGCATCGCCTCGCGGGCTTCGAAATCCACGGAGTCCAACATGCCCGACATCATCAAGGATACACGCTATCTGCGCACCAAGGAGGCCGCCCATTATGTCGGCCTTTCGGCGCGAACGCTGGAGAAACATCGCACCTACGGCACCGGTCCCGCTTACCGGAAAATCGGCGGCCGCGTCGTCTATACGATCGAAGACCTGCGCACCTGGTGCGATCGCGGCGCATGCGCGTCCACCTCCGATCCCAATAACGGAACCGTGCTGCCGGCCATGCGCCGTCCCGGCGACACGGCGGAGCGCCAGTGATGGTCGGCGTGCTCGAACAGAACGCCACCGGCGTCCCTGCGGAAACCGCCGGCTTGTACCGCCATCCGCTTCGCCTCGGCGTGCTCGCCGGGGCAGGCGCCGCACTCGTGGCGCTTCTCCTTCCGGCCCTGCATCGCCCGCAACTGCGCCTCGTCTGGAACGCTTCGGCGAGCGTGCCGCTCGGCCTCTACGGCATCGAACCCGCCGCTATCCCGCGCGTGGGCGATCTGGTCGCCGTGCGACCGTCACCCGCGCTGACCCGCTTCATGGCCGACCGCCGCTATGTCGAGGCAGGCGCGGTATTGGTGAAGCCGGTCGCGGCTCTCGCCGGTACGACCTTCTGCCGCATCAATATGCGTGTCACGCTCGACGGACGCGCCGTTGCGATCGCGCTGTCGCGCGACCGCTTCGGCCGTCCGCTGCCGCGCTGGTCGGGCTGCCGGCGTCTGGCCCGCAACGAGCTCGTGCTGATCGCGCCGGCGCTGCGCGCGTCGTTCGACAGTCGCTATTTCGGTCCGGTCGATCGCGCGCAAGTGATCGGTCGCGCGATCCCGCTGTGGACTTGGTCATGAGGGGACGACAGATCAGCGTGCTCGGCGTCGTCGCCATCGCCGCATCCGCCTGGCCCTCGGTCGGCGCTGCCGCCAAACCGGCGTTGCCCAACAGATGCGCGGCGTACGTCCCCGAGGCGGCGCGTCGCTCGGGACTTTCCGAGGAGGTGGTTGCCCGCGTCATGCTCGCCGAGTCGGGCGGCAATGCGCGGATCGTCTCCGTCAAGGGAGCGATCGGCTGCATGCAGATCATGCCGGCGACATGGTCCTATTTGACCGCGCGCTACAGTCTCGGTGCCGATCCGTTCGACGCGCGGATGAACATGATCGGCGGCGCGATGTACCTCGCCGAACTCGCCGCGCGCTATGGGTGGCCGGGCGCGCTGGCCGCCTACAATGCCGGTCCTGGCCGCTATCAGCGTTATGTGCAGGGCGGCGTGCCTCTACCGTCGGAAACCATCGCCTACGCCGCGCGCATCGGTCGAAATGCCGAGGGTCCGACAGCGGTTGCGTCGGCGCCACGCTGGCAGGAGGCGCGCCTATTCATGGCGCGTCCGACATTCGAGGGCGCGGCAGTGCCGCCGACGACGCCAATTTCGCCCGCCGGGAATGTTGAGGTGCAACCCCGCAACTCGCTCTTCCCCTTTTCCCGTGCTCTTGACGGCGGCAATGCAACCGGCGTTCGTCCATGACGTGGCGCATATGATCGGGAATCGGTGTCCTCGCGCCGACTTTGAATTATGCTCCCTGACGTCTCAGCGCCGGCCGACTGGATGGAGGCCCGATCATGTTGAACATCGAGAAAGCCATTGAAGCGGCCGCCCGTGCGCTCTGTCGCTCAGACGGCAATCCGGAAAACACAAAGTTCGAGGGCAAGCCGATGTGGCAGAGCTATTTGCCCGCGGCGAAAGCCGCGGTCGAAGCTGCGTTGCCACATCTCCGCGACGAATGATTTCCACGCGCGCGGTCGCTTCGCGATCGGCCATGATTCAATCCGAATAGCCGCCGTTCGGGACGCCTCGTACCGGCACTATGTTTCGTCACTTGGCTTGGCATATTTGTCCGGAATTCTCGGGCCTCTGCCTTGCGCGCGGGCGGCGTCGGCTTCTTCCGCTTCGGTCGCAAAGGCGCGGGAGCCGCGACGGCGGAAGAGCAGCTTGACCTCGGCCGCGTCCTCGCCCTGCATCTGCAGCGCCAGTGCGAGAAATGCCCCGTACAGCAAGGCGCGGTCGTCGTCGGCGATGCCGACCAGCCCGGCTTTCTGCACGAGACCGCCCAGCTCGATCAAATGCCGCGTGCGTTCGCGTCGTGCCACTACCCAAGCCCTCGTATCCGATCGGGATCGTGCCGCATCAAGCCGATTGCGCGCCTGTGTCAGTCGCTTTGCCGCTTTCACCACCGCCAGCAGCGCGGCGCGAGGATCGGCGGCTTGTGTCGCGAAAAAATTGGGCGCCCTGGCGACTCCATGCCGCCGTCGTTGCCTTGTCCTTTTCCGCAACTGCTGCGAGGAGAGCGCCGGCAAGCAGATCAGGCTCAAGCGCATCGGCGCCCGTTGCCTCGATCAGCTCGCCGAATTGCTGGACCTTGCGCTGCCTGAGCAATTTGGCGCGATCGTTCAGCGCCTTGAGTTCGGCATCAAAGTCCCTGACCTTACGCATCGTGCATCTCCATTTGGCGTGTCGATGCAGGTGAATTGGTCCCTGTAATCCCCGGTTCAACGGCAGAAATCTCTCAGGAGCGCTCTAGCGTATGAGAGCGCGCTTATACGTCGTACCGACGTCGCGGGATCAGGCGTAGATGGGTTGCCGTCATGGCGATCTTTCACTTCTCGGCCAAGGTCATCGGGCGCGGCACCGGCAGGAGTGCCGTGGCGGCCGCGGCCTATCGTTCGGCCTCGCGGCTCGAGGATGAGCGGCTCGGCCGGCATCATGATTTCACCAACAAGGCTGGTGTCGTCCATTCCGAAGTGATGCTGCCGGAGGGCGCGCCCGGGCGTCTGCTCGACCGCGAAACCCTGTGGAATGAGGTTGAGGCGACCGAGAAGCGGAAAGACGCACAGCTCGCCCGCGAAGTGGAATTCGCGATCCCGCGTGAGATGACGAGGGAGCAGGGCATCGCGCTCGCCCGCGATTTCGTTCAGCGCGAATTTGTCGCGCGGGGCATGGTCGCCGATCTCAATGTGCATTGGGACATTGACGCTGATGGCGAAGCCAAGCCGCACGCGCATGTCATGCTCGCCCTTCGCGAGATCGACGGCGAGGGGTTCGGAGTCAAGGTCCGCGAATGGAATGCGACCGCACTTCTCCAGCATTGGCGAACCGCCTGGGCCGATCACGTCAATGCTCGCTGCGCCGCCCTCGGTATCGACGCGCGCATCGACCATCGCAGTTACGAGCATCAGGGCATAGATCTCGAGCCGCAGCACAAGATCGGCGCCGCCGGCGCACGCCGCGAGGCCAAGGGCGAGGATGCCGAGCGTGCGGACGATCATCGCGCGATCGCGCGCAGCAACGGTGTCGTCATTCTTGCGAAGCCAGAAGTCGGCCTCGAAGCGCTGACGCGCACCCAGGCGACCTTCACTGTGCGCGACCTGGCGATTTTCGCGCACCGCCATTCTGACGGCAAGGAGCAATTCGATGCCGTGCTGGCCGCGATGCGCGCGTCTGACAGCATCCTTGCGCTCGGACGCGACGGACGCGGCCAGGAGCGCTTCACCACCACATCCATGCTGTCGGCCGAAGACGCTCTGGCCCGCCATGCTGCGACCCTTTCGGCTAACGCGCACGCGGTCGGCAAGGCGGATGTCGAGCGTGCGATCGCCTTAGCCGAACAGCGCGGACTGAAGCTCGGCGCCGATCAGCGTGGTGCGCTCGAGCATGTCGTCAGGCGGCCGGGGCTCAGCCTCGTGGTTGGCTTCGCCGGCTCCGGCAAGTCCGCGATGTTGGGGGTTGCGCGCGAGGCGTGGGAAGCCGCCGGCTATACGGTGCGCGGCACCGCGCTGTCGGGCATTGCGGCTGAAAATCTCGAAGGCGGCTCCGGAATTTCGTCGCGCACGATCGCCAGCTTCGAACATGCCTGGGCGCGCGGCTATGACCGGCTGACGACACGCGACGTGCTGGTGATCGACGAGGCGGCGATGGTCGGCACGCGCCAGCTTCAGCGCGTGTTCGCCGAGGCATCCGGCGCCGGCGCAAAGGTCGTCATGGTCGGTGACGTCCAGCAGCTCCAGGCGATCGAAGCGGGCGCCGCGTTCCGGTTGCTTGCGGAGCGCCATGGTGCCGCCGAAATCGGCGAAGTGCGGCGCCAGGCGGCGGTGTGGATGCGCGACGCCACCCGCGACTTCGCCAACGGCTGCACCGGGGAGGCGATCACCGCTTATTCCAGCGCAGGCATGGTCCACGCCGCTGAGAGCCGCGACGCCGCGCGAGCCGCGCTGATCGATCGCTGGGATGCGGAACGCCGTGCCGAACCCGGCGCCTCGCGCATCATCCTCACCCACATGAACAAGGAAGTCGGCATGTTGAACGACGCAGCGCGCACCAGGCTCGCCGAGCAGGGAGCGCTTGGCGAGAGTGTCGCCGTCCGAACCGAGCGAGGCATTCGGGAATTCGCCGACCAGGATCGCATCCTGTTCCTGAAGAACGAGGGCGACCTCGGCGTGAAGAACGGCACGCTTGGCACTGTGGAGAAAGCTGCGCCCGACCGGCTCGCGGTGCGGCTCGACGATGGCCGGCAGATCAGCGTGGACCTCAAGAGCTACGCGCATGTCGATCATGGCTACGCCGCGACCGTCCACAAGACTCAGGGCATGACGGTCGACCGCACCCATGTGCTGGCCACGCCGGGGCTCGATGCCCACGCAAGTTATGTCGCACTGTCGCGCCATCGTCAGAGCACCGCGCTGCATTACGGCCGCGACGACTTTGCTGACGAAGCGGCGCTCCGCCGGACGCTCGGCCGCGAGCGGCCAAAAGATATGGCGCTCGATTACCGCGATGGCGCGTCGCAACGCGGCACCGTGCGGCAAAGTCAAAGCACGAAGGCTGGCCTGGCAAATGATCGCGTCGTTCAGCCGACGCAGGCCGATCGCGCGGCGGCATTGCGCGCGATGGTCGCGGCCCGGATCAATGCGCCCAAACATACCGCCGAGACCATGCGCGATGCGCTTGCCAAGGCGGCGGGTGCTCTGACCGGGCTGGGTCGCGGCCGTGATCGCGGGGCCGAACGCTGATGGCAAGCTCAGGCGGCGGCATGGCCGGTGGACGTGGTCCGGACCCCGTCGTCCAACAGATCGCGTTCCTGTCCGCTGTGATTGCGATCGGAGCGTGCTGGCCGCTGGTGCGTTTGCAAATACCAATCGACAGCCGGTTCGCATTCGCCGATCTCGTCCGCGAGCATTGGGCGCATCGCGATCATCTCGAACCCTGGATCGAGCAGCGCTGGGCATGGCTCGCCGCTCATTCCTATCATCTCTGGTTCGCGCTGGCGGCACTTCCCGGCGTCATCGCCGTGAGCATCGTTCAGGGCGTCGATCGCCGCACAGCATGGCCTTTAGTGCACGCTCCGCTTGGCTGGGCTGCGGGTGCCGTCCTTGGCTACATGCTCTATGGCAGCTTCCGTACAGACAGTTGGCCGCTCGCGGTGATGATGCCGGCGACCTTTGCGTTTTTGGGAGGCGCGATCGCCGCCCGTCTCGCGGCCTGGCCACGCAAGATCAAACATTTGCGCGGCACAAGGGTTCGGATGTTCACCGGTGGGCGTGGCGCACGGTTGCGTGCCCGCGTCGCCGGCGGCGTTACGCTGGCCGGTGTACCGTTGAGCCGCGAAGATGAAACGATGCATGTCGCTGCCATCGGCGCCACCGGCTCAGGCAAATCGACGGCGCTGCGAGCGCTCATGGCCGACGCCATTCGTCGCGGTGACCGGCATGTCGTTGCCGATCCAGACGGCGCGTCGATGTCCGCCTTTTTCAGCCCTGGCGATATCATCCTGAATCCGTTCGATCAGCGGTGTGCCCGCTGGGATCTCCTCGGCGAGATCGAGCGGCCGAGCGACTACGCGTTCCTGGCGCAGTCGTTGCTCCCGCATCTCGGGACTGGTGATCATGATCAATGGATCAGCTACGCCCAGCAGTTGCTGGCCGGCGCGATGGAGAATTTCGTCACCCTCCAACTGGGCAGTTCAGGGGACTTTGCAGCGATGCTGACTGGCGCCACGCTGGGCGAGCTCAAGCAACTTTGCGCAGGGACGCCGGCGGCGCGTTACTTTGAGGAAGGTGGCGAGCGGATGCTCGCCAGCATCCTTGGAACCTTGTCGCCCGCGATCGGCCATCTACGGGTGATCAGCGCTGTCGAAGGCGAGCCGTTCACCATCCGGCATTGGATCAGGGGAGGAACCGGCTCGCTGTGGATGCCCTATGCCGCCAACCAGGTTGCTGCGGTGAAGGGTCTAATCTCATGCTGGATGAACATTGCCATCCTTGAGACGCTGTCGCTCGAACCCGCGCGAGACCGACGAATCTGGTTCCATATCGATGAGCTCGATGCATTGGGCCGTATCGAAGGCTTGAAAGACGCCCAGGCGCGGCTGCGGAAATTCGGAGGATGCGTCGCGGTAGGGTTCCAGTCGTTCGCGCAGGTCAAGCAGGTCTATGGCGAGGGCGCCCAGACCATCATCGAAAACTGCGGCAACCTCTTGTTGCTACGCGCCGGTGCCAGCGAGGATGGAGGCACCGCCAAACTGGCTTCCGAATTGATCGGCGACCGCGAGGTCGAACGTGACGATGTAAGCCGTTCACGCACGCGCGGACGGTTCACCACCCGATCGATGTCGATGCAGACCAGGCGGGCGGTTGAGGATGTCGCCCTTGCCAGCGAGATCACGCAGCTTGGCAATCGCGAGGGATTTGTGAAGTTGGCGACGGACCCACGTTGGGTGCGCGTCCGCTTCCCTTACGCCACATATCCGAAGGCCGCCGAGCCGATGACGCCGCGCTCATCTCCAGCGCCCGATCTCTGAGAATTCGTCGGGATGAAGTCGCCGCTTATGACGGCCTCGGAGCAGCGTCATTGGGCGTCCGGTTCAGCAGCGCGCTTCGCAGGCACTGGCAAACGATCTCATCCCGCTGATTGATCAGGCGATGCGTGAAGGTGACGATGCCCGCGCCCGGCCGCGATCTGCTATCTTTCAGGCCGGTCGCCTCGGTTTCCGCCCGCATCGTGTCGCCGATGAATACAGGTTTGGGATGCTGAAGCTTGTCGTAGCCGAGGTTCGCGACAAGCGTACCAAGTGTCGTCTCACCCACCGAAAGACCGATCATCAGCGCGAAGGTGAAAGTACCGTTGACGAGAATCTGTCCGAACTCACTAGCCTTCGCCGCCTCGAGGTCGAGGTGGAGTGGCTGCGGATTGTGGGTCATCGTCGAGAATAGAAGATTGTCCGTTTCAGTGACGGTGCGGCGGATCTCATGGAGGATGTGATCACCGATCGCCCATTCATCGAAGAAGCGTCCAGCCATGTCAGGCATCCTTCTCGATGCGCACGAGCAACGCGCCCTCGGACACCTGCGCCCCCTCCGTCGCGTTGATCTCGGCGACAAGGCCATCGAACGGTGCGGCGAGACCCTGCTCCATCTTCATCGCCTCCAAAACCAGCAGCCGCTGTCCCTTGGTCACGACATCGCCCGCGGAAACCGCCACCGAGACGATCCTGCCGGGCATCGGCGCGACGATCGCCCCATCGGACAGGGCATCGCCGCGCGCGATATCGTCGGCACGGGGCCGTGAGAATTGCCATGCCTCACCATCGACGAACAGCACGCTGCCACCGTCGAACCCTGCGATGCTGGTCGGTACGGGCGCCGCCAGCGTGACAAGATGCAGTTGGCCGCCGACGTTGACCTCAGCGCGCAGATCGGGTGCCGCGTTTGCGCGGAAGCCAGTCAGCCCGCTCCACGGATCGCCGGAAACCTGCGGAAGGATCGCGCGGGCGGCGCGGGTCAGGACTGGCGTGGAAGGTTCGGGCCGAGGCACCAACGCATCGATATGCCGTTCGATGAAGCCGGTATCGATCCGTGCCGCCACGAAATCGGGATGCCGGGCGGCGCGCGCCAGGAAGGCGGCGTTGGTCTTTACCGGCCAGACTTCGGTGCCGCCGGCGGCATCGCCGAGTTTCGCTGCGGCGGCGGTGCGCGTTGGGGCATGGACGATGAGCTTGGCGATCATTGGATCATAAAAGGGCGTGACCTCGCCACCCTCCTCCACGCCGCTGTCGATGCGGATCCCTGCCGGGAAGCGCAGCCGTTCCAGCGGGCCGGTCGAAGGCAGGAAACCGCTCACCGGATTCTCGGCATAAAGGCGCGCCTCCATTGCCCAGCCGGTGATCGACAGTTCCTCCTGGCGCTTCGGTAGCGGCTCGCCTGACGCAACGCGCAATTGCCACTCGACCAGATCATGCCCGGTGATCGCTTCGGTCACCGGATGCTCGACCTGAAGTCGGGTGTTCATCTCCATGAACCAGATGCGGTCCGCGCGCAGGCCTTCGGAGGCGTCGGCGATAAACTCGATCGTGCCGGCACCGACATAATCTACCGCCTTCGCCGCCTTCACCGCCGCGGCGCAGATCACTGCGCGTGTTGCCACGTCCATACCCGGCGCGGGGGCCTCTTCGATGACCTTTTGATGGCGGCGCTGCAGCGAGCAGTCGCGCTCGAACAAGTGAACGACGTCGCCGTGGGTGTCGCCGAACACCTGCACTTCGATATGCCGCGGTGAGAGGATATATTTCTCGATCAGCACGCGATCATCACCGAACGACGAAGCTGCCTCGCGCCGGCAGCTCGCCAGCGCCTCGGCGAAGGCGTGCGCCTCGTCTACCTTGCGCATACCCTTGCCACCGCCGCCGGCCACCGCCTTGATCAGCACCGGATAGCCGATTGCATCGGCTTCGCTCTGGAGCCTATCGGGGGATTGATCCTCGCCCAGATAGCCGGGCGTCACGGGCACGCCCGCCGCAATCATTCGTTCCTTCGCGGCGTCCTTCAGCCCCATCGCGCGGATGCTGGCGGGCGGCGCACCGACCCACACCAGGCCGGCGGCCTGCACCGCCTCGGCAAACTCGGCATTCTCGGAGAGGAAGCCGTAGCCTGGGTGGATCGCCTCTGCCCCCGTGGCCTTCGCGGCCTCGAGGATGCGGTCCTGGCGCAGGTAACTGTCCTTCGCGAGCGCCGCACCGAGGCACACCGCTTCGTCCGCTTCGCGCACGAAGGGCATGGCCGCATCGACATCGCTGTGTACCGCGATCGTGCGGATACCGAGGGCGCGCGCGGTACGGATGATCCGCCGCGCGATCTCGCCGCGATTGGCGATAAGGAGAGAACCAAGCATCAGGCGATCCCCATAATGATGTCGTGGTCTTCCATCCTCGGCGCCACTTCGCCCTCCATCGGCTTGAGGCCGAGCTTAGCGAACAGCACCGCGTCGGCACCGCCGCCCGTATTGGATGTCGTCAGCAACCGATCCCCCGTGAAGATCGAGTTCGCGCCAGCCATGAAGCACAGCGCCTGCGTGCTGTCGGACATGCTCTCGCGCCCGGCCGACAGGCGCACCATGCTCAGCGGCATGATGATCCGCGCCACCGCGACGGTCCGGATGAACTCGATGTCGTCAATTCTCGCGGACGGTAGGTCCTTGAGCATTTCGCCCAGGACCGTCCCCCGGATCGGCACCAGCGCGTTGAGCGGAACGCTCTGCGGATGCTCGGGCAAACTCGCCAATGCGTGAATGAAGCCGACGCGATCCTCACGCGTCTCACCCATTCCCAAGATGCCGCCGCAACAGACCTTCATTCCCGCCGCGCGAACCCGTTCCAGCGTGTCGAGCCGATTCTGGAAGGTACGCGTGGTGATGACGTTGGGGTAATTCTCTGGCGAAGTGTCGATATTGTGGTTGTAGTAATCGAGCCCGGCATCGGCGAGCCGCGCCGCCTGATCGCCCTCCAGCATGCCGAGTGTCACGCAGGTCTCCAAGCCGAGCGCTTTCACGCGCGATACCATGTCCAGCAGCGCCGGCATGTCCCGCTCCTTCGGTGAGCGCCACGCGGCTCCCATGCAGAAGCGCCCCGATCCCGCTGCTTTGGCTTCTGCTGCTGCCGCGACCACGGCGTCCGCATCCATCAGCTTCCCAGCCTTGAGCCCGGTGCGCGCCGAGGCTGACTGGCTGCAATAGCCGCAATCCTCGACACAGCCGCCGGTCTTGATCGACAGCAGGGTGGAGAGCTGGACTTCATTCTCGGGATGGAAGCGAACATGCACGTCATGCGCCCGCGCCACCAGATCCAGGAAGGGCAGGTCGAACAGCTCGGCGATCTCGGCGCGGGTCCAGTTGGTACGCATCGCCATCACATCCGGAACACGCCGAACTGCGCGCGCTCGGGGATCGGCGCGTTCAGCGTGGCGGAAAAGGCGAGGCCCAGCACGTCGCGGGTCTGGGCGGGATCGATGATGCCGTCGTCCCACAGGCGGGCGGTGGCGTAATAGGGGTTACCCTCATCCTCATATTTCTGGCGGATGGGTGCCTTGAAGGCTTCAGCCTGCTCCGGCGTCCAGCTGTCGGCATCCCGGTGGACGGTCGCGAGCACGGAGGCGGCCTGCTCGCCCCCCATGACGCTGATCCGCGCGTTGGGCCAGGTGAACAGAAAGCGTGGGCTATAGGCGCGGCCGCACATGCCGTAGTTGCCCGCGCCGAAGCTGCCACCGATCAGCACGGTGATCTTCGGCACGCTGGCGGTGGCGACCGCGGTGACGAGCTTGGCGCCGTTCTTGGCGATCCCTTCCGCCTCATATTTTCCGCCGACCATGAAGCCCGAGATGTTCTGGAGGAACAGCAACGGTATGCGACGCTGGCAGGCCAACTCGATGAAATGGGCGCCCTTCAGCGCGCTTTCGCTGAACAGCACGCCATTGTTGGCGAGAATGGCGATCGGCATGCCCCAGATCCGCGCAAAGCCGCAGACCAAGGTCGCACCGTACAATGCTTTGAACTCGTGGAAGTCCGATCCGTCGACGATCCGGCCGATGACTTCATGGACATCATAGGGCGCGCGGACGTCACTGGGCACGATGCCGTAGAGATCTTTCGGGTCCAGCCGCGGCGGACGCGGTTCGGCGATATCGATATCCACCGTCTTCGGCCGGTTGAGCGTGGCGACGATGTCGCGGACGATGAGCAGCGCGTGTTCGTCATTTTCGGCGACATGATCGACGACACCGGACTTGCGGCCGTGCGTCTCGGCGCCGCCCAGCTCTTCCGCCGAGATCTCCTCGCCCGTTGCTGCCTTCACCAGCGGCGGCCCGGCGAGAAAGATCGTGCCCTGGTTGCGCACGATCACGGTCTCGTCCGACATCGCCGGGACATAGGCGCCGCCCGCGGTGCAACTGCCCATTACGCACGCGATCTGAGGAATGCCCTCCGACGACATCTGCGCCTGATTGTAGAAAATCCGCCCGAAGTGATCGCGATCGGGAAAAACTTCGGCCTGATGCGGCAGATTGGCACCGCCGCTGTCGACCAGATAGAGGCAGGGCAAACGGTTCTCGCGCGCGATCTCCTGCGCGCGCAGATGCTTCTTCACCGTCATCGGGAAATAGGCGCCGCCCTTCACGGTGGGATCGTTGGCGAGGATCATGCACTCGCGGCCCGAGACGCGGCCGATGCCGGCGATCACGCCCGCTCCCGGGGCTCCATTGTCATACATACCGTTCGCCGCCAGCGCGCAGACCTCGAGGAAGGGCGATCCTGTATCGAGCAGGCGATGGACGCGATCGCGCGGCAGCAGCTTGCCCCGCGCAACATGCCGCTCGCGATGCGCGGCCGATCCGCCGAGCGCGGCGACCGCCACCTTGTCGCGCAGCGCCGCCGCTAGCGCGCCATTGTGCGCAGCATTCGCGGCGAAGCCTTCCGACGCGAGGCCGGCGTGCGTGGAAATTCCCGTCATGCGCCGATGAGCTCTCGCCCGATCAGCATCCGGCGCACCTCGTTGGTGCCGGCACCGATATCGAGCAGCTTGGCGTCGCGCAGATAGCGCTCGACCGGCCAGTCCTTGGTATATCCCGCGCCGCCCAGTGCCTGAATCGCCTCGTTCGCGACCTTCACCGCGTTTTCGGAGGCGAGGAGAATAGCGCCGGCGGCATCGTGACGGGTCGTCGTTCCCGCGTCGCATGCTCTCGCCACCGCATAGACATAGGCCCGCGACGAATTGAGGGCGACATACATGTCCGCGACCTTGGCCTGCATAAGCTGGAAGGTGCCGATCGCCTGCCCGAACTGCTTTCGCTCGCGCACATAGGGCAGCACCACATCTAGGCAGGCCTGCATGATGCCGAGCTGGATGCCCGAGAGCACGACCCGCTCATAGTCGAGGCCCGACATCAGCACCTTCACGCCGCCATTGAGCGGCCCCATGATCTGGCTTTCCGGCACGAAGCAATCGTCGAACACCAATTCGGCTGTTGGGCTGCCGCGCATCCCCATCTTGTCGATCTTCTGGCCGATCGAGAAACCGGCGAAGTCCTTTTCGATCAGGAAGGCGGTGATGCCCTTCGATCCGGCGTCAGGCGACGTCTTGGCGTAGACCACTAGCGTATCCGCATAGGGCGCGTTGGTGATCCAGAATTTGGTGCCGTTGAACCTATAGCCGCCGTCCACCTTGTCGGCGCGCAGCTTCATGCTCACCACGTCGGACCCGGCACCGGTCTCGGACATGGCGAGGCTTCCGACATGCTCGCCCGACACCAGCTTGGGCAGATATTTGGCCTTCTGCTCCGGCGATCCCCAGCGGCGGATCTGGTTGACGCAGAGGTTGGAGTGCGCGCCATAGGAGAGGCCGATCGAGGCGGAGGCGCGGCTCACTTCCTCGCAGGCGACGACATGCTCGAGATAGCCAAGACCAAGCCCGCCATATTCCTCCTCGACGGTAATGCCGTGCAGGCCGAGCGCGCCCATCTCCGGCCACAGCTCACGCGGGAAGCTGTCCTCCGCGTCGATCCGCGCGGCCAGCGGCGCGATCCGATCGGTGGCGAACCGATATGTTGTGTCGCGGATCGTGTCCGCCATCTCGCCCAATTGAAAATCAAGATTCGTCAACACGCGGGGGGTCCAATCACTATCATTGAAATGAGACTCGGTGCAGCCAGCCGGCCGGGTCCCGGACACGTCCCCGCTGGATGCCGATCAACTCGGCCTCGATCTCGTCCGTGAACGAGCCGCCTTCACCATTCCCGATCGTCCAGTCGCCCGACGTGCTCTTCACCCGGCCGATAGGGGTAACGACAGCAGCCGTGCCGCAGGCGAATACCTCCCGCAGCTTGCCGCTCTGTGCATCCTGTCGCCATTGATTGATGGCGTAGGACTCTTCGCCAACCTCGATGCCCCGCGCCTTCGCCAGTGCGATGATCGAGGCGCGCGTGATGCCGGGCAAGATAGTACCGGACAGCGGAGGGGTGATCATCCGGCCGTCGTCGAACAGGAAGAAGATGTTCATCCCGCCGAGCTCGTCGACCCAGCGATGCTCGACCGCATCAAGGAACACGACCTGATCGCAGTCCTGTTCATAGGCCTCAGCCTGCGCCATCAGGCTTGCAGCATAGTTGCCGCCACACTTGGCTGCGCCCGTGCCGCCGGGGCCGGCGCGGTTCAGGTGATCCGACACCCACAGCGAGACCGCTTTCTTGCTGCCCTTGAAATAGGCGCCGACCGGGCACGCGATGACACAGAAGAGGTACTCGCTGGCCGGCTTGACCCCCAGAAAGGCCTCTGACGCGAACATGAAGGGACGCAGATAAAGGCTGCCTTTGCCAATTGGGATCCACGGCTCGTCGATCCTTACCAGGGCCTCGACCGCACCCAGAAACAGCTCCTCGGGCAGGGTCGGCATTGCCATGCGCTCGGCAGACGCGTTGAAGCGACGGGCATTCTGCTCAGGCCGGAACAGGCCGACGCCGCCGTCGATCAGACGGTAGGCCTTCATGCCCTCGAAGATCTCCTGGGCGTAATGCAGGACCGCGCAGGCGGGATCGAGCTGGAAGGGCTTGCGCGGCCCCACGGTGGCGCTGTGCCAACCCTGACTCTCGGTCCAGGTCACCGTCACCATGTGATCGGTGAACACGCGGCCGAAGACTGGGTTCTCCAACAGTCGGTACCGCTCGTCGGCCGTCACGGGCGTGTCGTTGGGCTGGATCTTAAAGGGGAGTGGCATCGCTATTTCTTCCGCGATCAGTGGATGAAAATCAGCGCGGGGTGCTCGATGAACCGCTTCAGCCGCTGCACGAACAGCGCGGCGTCGTAGCCGTCGACGATGCGATGGTCGAAGGACGAGCTGAGGTTCATCATCTTCCGCACGGTCACGAAACTGCCGTCAACGACCGGCCGATCGACGATCTTGTTTGGTCCGATGATGGCGACTTCCGGATGGTTGATGACCGGTGTGGTCGCGATGCCACCGAGCGGCCCCAGCGAGGTTATCGTGATCGTGGAGCCTGACAGCTCTTCGCGGCTTGCGGTGCCGTCGCGCGCGGCCGTGGCGAGGCGACCAAGCTCGATAGCGAGCGCCCACACATCGCGGCTCTCGGCGTGGCGTACGACCGGGACCATCAGGCCGCCGGGCGTCTGCGTCGCGATCCCGACATGGACCCCTTCGTGCGCGTGGAGCACACCGGCGTCGTCATCATAGCGGGCGTTGATCTGCGGGAAGTCAGGTAGCGCGCGGACCAGTGCACGAATGAAGAAGGGCAATAGCGTGAGCTTGGGCTGTTCCGGTGCCTTGTGCGCATTCAGATCCTGCCTGAGCGCCTCGAGCTCGGTGACGTCGACCTCCTCGATATAGGCGATGTGCGGGATGCGGCGCTTGGCCTCCTGCATCCTCTCGGCAATCTTTCGGCGCAGGCCGATGATGCGTGTTTCGCTGATCCCGGTTCGCGCGACGAGGCGCGTGTCCGCCCCGGCACCAGACTGATGGGCCAGATGGGCATCGAGATCATGCGATGTGATGCGCCCGCCGCCCAGTTCGCTTGGAATGTCGCGAAGATCGATGCCCGCCTGCTTGGCACGCCGACGGGTGGAAGGCGAGGCGGCAGGAATCGGCCGATCATCTGCGGCTCCGCGCGGAATGGAGGCCGCTTGAGCCGCAAGGCGCGCATCAACGGCCGGGGGCACATCGCTTCGTTGCGCTTCGGGTTCGGCTGGCAACGGCGCGGATGCGGCGGCCGGGTCATCCCCATCGGCGTTTTCAACTTCGAATTCCACGAGCACGGACCCGACCGGTACCATCGCGCCGACCTCGCCATGGATCGCCCTGATCACGCCGTCGACGGGCGAGGTCATGTCCACGGTCGCCTTGTCGGTCATCACGTCGACGAGGCTCTGGTCCTCCTTCACCAGATCGCCGGCTTTGACGTGCCAGACGGTGATCTCGGCCTCGGCGACGCCTTCACCGATGTCGGGCAGACGAAATTGATACAGGCCCATGCTCAATCCTCCATGGCACGGGCGAGGGCCGCCGCGAGCCGGGCGGGGCCGGGGAAATAATCCCACTCAAACGCATGCGGGTAAGGCGTGTCCCAGCCAGCCACGCGCTGGACCGCGCTCTTGAGTTCCCAAAAGCAGCGCTCCTGCACCAGCGCCGACAATTCGCCGCCGAAGCCTCCGAAGCGCGAGGCCTCGTGCAGGATCACGCAGCGTCCGGTCTTCTTCACGGAGGCGACAATCGTGTCGATGTCGAGCGGCACGATCGAGCGTAGATCGATCAACTCAACATCGATGCCGCTGTCCGCTATCCCGGCGAGCGCGACATGCACCATCGTGCCATAGGCGAGCACGGTCGCCTGGCTCCCCTCGCGTGCGATCGCCGCCTTGCCCAGTTGCACCGTATAATGGCCCTCGGGCACCTCGGCAGCCGGGTGCCCCGCCCAGGTCTTCAGCGCCTGATCATGACGGCCGTCGAACGGGCCATTATAGAGCCGCTTGGGCTCGAGGAAGATCACCGGATCGTCGCACTCGATCGATGCGATTAGCAGCCCTTTGGCGTCGTAAGGGTTTGACGGAATCACCGTTTTCAATCCGGTGATATGCGCGAAGATCGCCTCCGGGCTCTGGCTATGGGTCTGCCCGCCGAAGATGCCCCCACCATACGGTGATCGCACCGTGATCGGCGCCTCGAACTCGCCGTTCGACCGGTAGCGCAGCCGCGCGGCCTCGGAGACGAGCTGGTCGAACGCCGGCAGGATATAATCGGCGAACTGGATCTCCGGGATCGGCCGCAGTCCATAAGCTCCCATGCCGATCGCGGTGGCGATGATGCCGCCTTCGCTGATTGGCGCGTCGAAGCAACGGGTGAGGCCATGCTTAGCCTGCAACCCGTCGGTGACCCGGAACACGCCACCGAAATAGCCGACATCCTCGCCGAAGATCAGGGTATCGGGATCGTTGGTGAGGACGGTGTCGAGCGCCGAATTCAGCGCCTGGATCATGTTCATCGTCGCCATCGCTCAGCAGCCCAGCTCGGCGCGCTGCTCAATCACGCGCCAGTCGGGCTCTTTGAACACGCCCTCGAACATCTCCGAGACAGGAGGCTTGGACTTGCCGAGCGTGCCGACGGCTTCGGCCTCGCGCTGCGCCTCACGCAGGCGATCGGTGAGCTCGGCTTCCATCTGTATGTGCCGCTCGTCGGACCAGCAGCCGCGCTTCACCAGATGGGCTTTGAGTCGCTCGATTGGGTCGCCCAGCGGCCAGTGCGCCGCTTCGTCGGTCGGCCGGTATTTGGTGGGGTCGTCGCTCGTCGAATGGCCGGATGCTCGATAAGTGACCAGTTCGATGAGGGTCGCGCCGAGATTCGCCCGCGCGCGATCCGCCGCCCATTGCGTCGCCGCCCAGACCGCGAGGAAATCATTGCCGTCGACGCGCAGGCCCGGAATGCCATAGGCCAATGCCTTGGCGGCGAAGGTGGTCTGTTCCGCGCCAGCAATGCCGGAGAAGCTCGAGATCGCCCACTGGTTGTTGGTGATGACGAGCAGTACCGGCGCGCGATAGACGCTGGCGAAAGTGAGCGCCTCGTGGAAATCGCCCTCCGCTGTCGTGCCTTCGCCGATATAGCCAAGCGCTATCTTGTCGTCATTCTTGAAGGCCGACGCCATTGCCCAGCCGACTGCGTGGCCAAAGCGGCTGCCGACATTGCCGGAAAGTGAGTAGAATCCATAGTCGCGCGCCGAATAGAGGATCGGGAGCTGGCGGCCCTTCAGCGGATCCTTCGCGTTCGAATAGATCTGGTTGATCATGTCGGAGATCGGATAGTCGCGCGCGATCAGCCAGCCCTGGACGCGGTAGGTCGGGAAGCACATGTCGCCCGGTCGCAGCACCATAGCCTGCGCGACGCCGATCGCCTCCTCGCCGGTCGATTTCATGAAGAAGCTGGTCTTGCCCTGGCGGTGCGCTCGGAACAGCCGTTCTTCGAACAGCCGCGTCTGCACCATCGCGCGCAAACCCTTGAGCAGGGTTTCGTCGTCGAGTTCGGGATTCCACGGCCCGACTGCGTCTCCCTCATCATCAAGGATACGAACAAGTGCATAGGGAAGGTCGCGGAGATCGGACTCCGCGGCGTCGATCGGTGGCCGGCGGATCGTCCCTGCCGGGCTCAGGGGCACATGGTCGAAACTCGCCACTTCCCCTGGGCGCGCTGCGGGCGTCGGGATGTGGAGTGTTAATCCTCGCTGTTTCGCCATCGTACGATCCCCTCCAACTTTGCCGTATGATCGCACGATTGCTCTGAAACGAAATTGCTTTCTCTGCTCATCTGCGGCATCCAATTAGGATACCAATTCGAAATATGGCCAGTTACGGGACCTGAGATCTAAAAATAGGCTTTGAAATGGATGATACTGACCTGAAGATCCTGCGGTTGCTCCAGGCTAAGCCGGCGACCACGATGACCGAACTTGCTGACCAAGTTGGCCTGTCACAAACCCCCTGCTGGCGTCGCGTGAAGCAGCTTGAAGCGTCCGGGGTGATCGTACGGCGCGCGATCCTTCTCGACGCCCACAAGCTCGGATTCTCGGTCGACGTGTTCGCGCAGCTGCGAATCGGGCGCCATGACGAGGACAATCTCGAGGCGTTCGAGGAGGCCGTCCGCGAGCATCCTGAGATCCTCGAATGCTTTTCCATGAGCGGCGAAAGCGATTATCTGATGCGCATCGTCGTGCGCAGCATCGAACATTATGAACGCTTCCTCAAGAAGGTGCTGCTTCATCTCCCTGGTGTAGCCTCGGTCAACTCGAGCTTCGCTCTTAAGCAGGTCAAGGTCACAACCGACGTACCTGTGTGATCGTTAGCGACGGCGCCGGGTGACTATCGTTCGTCGGCGCCTACTCAGCCATCAACGGCTCCTGAATCGTCACCAAGAAGACCAGACACACCAACGCTGACGCCGCCAGGAAAAGAAAAACCATGTTCCAGGAATAGGCATCCAGAATCAGCCCTGTGAGGAACGGGAAAAGGCCAGCCGCCAAAGACGCGCCGGTGTTCAGCACCCCGAAGGCGATCGGGTAAATTTCCCGCGTGGTGATGCTCATCGGGTAAATTGTGAAATGCGGATACCCCAAGCCCACGATGAGGCCGGTCGCGAGAAGAAACCCGCCCAGGATCAGTTCGTTGGCCGTGACGTGCGCCCCTGATTGTTACCATTCAGAGGTAGAGTCCGGCTCCTTCATGATGGTTGGTTGAGGTGATGGCAACATGTCTGGGGGCATGCCCCCAGACATGTTGGCCGGCGATCTCGGCGGGTGTCTTCCCGCCCAGTTTTGAGTGCGGCCGCACGTGATTGTAATCGTGTTGCCAGGCATCGAGCACGAAGCGGGCGTGAGCCAGCGACGTGAACAGCGTCTCGTTAAGGCATTCGTCCCGCAGGCGGCCGTTGAAGCTCTCGACAAAGCCGTTCTGCATAGGCTTGCCTGGCGCGATGTAATGCCACTCGACGCGCCGTTCCTGCGACCAGCGCAGGATGGCTGACGAGGTCAGCTCGGTGCCGTTATCGCTGACCACCGTGTGCGGCTTGCCGCGCAGTCCGATCAGCCGCGTTAACTCCCGCGCGACCCGCATGCCCGACAGCGACGTGTCGGCCACGAGCGCCAGGCATTCCCGGCTGTAATCGTCGACCACGCACAGGATGCGGAACCGCCGGCTGCACGTCAGAGTGTCGGAGACGAAGTCCAGCGACCAGCGCTGGTTCGGGCCGTCCGGCAACACCATCGGCGCTCGCGTGCCCAACGCGCGCTTGCGGCCACCGCGACGGCGGACCCGCAGATCTTCCTCGCGGTAAATCCGCCGCAGCTTCTTGTGGTTGGGCTTCATCCCCTCGCGCGCCAGCAGATAGCCCAGACGGCGATACCCGAACCGGCGACGCTCTGCCGCCAGCTCACGCAAACGCGCCCGTAAGGGCGCATCATCAACCCTCGTCGACTGATACCGGATCACCCGACGGCTCACGCCGACAAGACTGCACGCCCGACGCTCGCTCAGGCCGTGATGCTCACGGGCATGGGCGACGGCTTCCCGCTTAGCGTCGGGCGTTACCATTTTTTTGAGGTCAGATCCTTCAGCACCACGTTGTCGAGCATCGCCTCCGCGAGAAGCTTCTTCAGCTTCGCATTCTCATCCTCGAGCGCGCGTAGCCGCCTAGCCTCGGATACCTCCAAGCCGCCGAACTTGGCCTTGTACTTGTAGAAGGTCGCTCCGCTGATCCCGTGACGGCGGCATACCTCCGCCGTCGGCATCCCTGCCTCGTGCTCCTTCAAAATCGCGATGATCTACTCTTCGCTGAACCTGCTGCTGCGCATCTTCGTCCGACTCCTTCGCGTCGGAATCTACCGAAAATCGGTCACATTTCAGGGGCGCACGTCAGCCATAAAGCTCATCACGCAGGCGGCGCGACATCACCCTTATGCCCTTACGGAAAATAATTTTCATTTTTAGAAAAATGCAATACACTTCCTTCAACACCAGCGTCCGTGGAGACCGGGCGTTCGTTTCTGAGGACACGAGATCGCAAGGCACAACTCGGAGCGTAGGCTCGCGGGCAGCGATAGCCCCTAGAAAGCGTCAGGATATTGGCCGCACAGATGGTCTGGGTGAACTGCGGCGGCTCTCTGGAGCAATGTTGGAAAGAGGATGAGACTTTGCAGAAACCTGTTGATCCATCTCGAAATGTACGAATCCCGGATACTTTCAGTATCGATCTCGAGTCGTCTGTAAGCGCCCGGCATCTGAGGCTCAACGTGGCTTTACCGTCCGCTCCCGAACCACCTGACGGTTATCGCGCGCTCTACTTGCTTGACGGCGACACCTATTTCGCAACGGCAGTGGAGGCGGTCCGGGCCAATGGAAATGCACCGGACGTCATCGTTATTGGCATTGGCTATCCTGACACGCCGGAATTCGTCGAGGCGTCTATGGATAGGCATGGGCCTCTCCCTCCGGAATTAGGCCTCAGCCCCTTCGTTATGGCCGTTACACGCGAAAGAATGTTTGATCTTTCCTTGCCGATGACCGAGGCGGAACTCAAGTCCTGGGCGCTACCTGTATACCCACAGCAGTCCAGCGACCTCGGCGGGGTCGATGCATTCCTCGCGACGCTGGAATTGGACATCAAACCGCGCATTGCGGCCCTCGCAAAGATCAATCCGCAGGGCACCGCGCTGTTCGGACATTCACTCGCGGGCCTAGCGGTTCTACGCGCACTTTTTACGCGCCCGGACCTTGTCCGCACATTCATAGCCGCGAGTCCCTCGATCTGGTGGAATAGTTGTTCTGTCCTCCAGGCCGAGAAACATTTTGCCGAACTGGTCGAACAACATGGAGCCGACCCGCGCATCCTCATAACGATGGGAGCGGACGAGTCCGCGCCGCCGAAGCAGGCCGTACCTGGAATAAGCGCAGCCGATGCTGCCGCGCTGATCAGCCGCGCAAACATGGTCGATAACGCCCAGCAACTCGTGAATCGCCTCAAGTGTCTTTCGGGCGGATCCCGCTTCGAGGTCGCGGATTACGCTCTCTTTCAGGATCAAGGGCATGGAATTTCGGTCTGGCCGGCGATCGGCCGCGCGGTTGAATTCGCCTTCCAACGATAGGCTGGCGACCCGCGGGTTGATGCCAGTAGTGCCTACCCAATCTCGGTGAGAGCGATATCGGAAGGGTCAGGAAGTTCTCGCGGTTCACGCCTGCGATTGTGCTGGTCGCGGCAGATACCCGGGCAGTGCCTCCTTCCCAAATTTGCGCCATGCGAAGGCCGATTTTCGATACATTTGAAGCCATAGTGCGCGCAGAGGAGTTCGCTTGGTGTCAGCAGTGATAGTCCACCCACAGTCGAAACAGGTGGTGGACCTCGTGTTCCGCAATGCGGAGGTGATGGACGGAACAGGCAACCTGCCTTTTGTCGGCGACGTTGCGGTTATGGATGATCGCATCGTGGCCGTTGGCCAACTGGACGCCCTGAGCGGTGAGCAGGAAATCGATGCGACTGGCCTCGTATTGTGTCCTGGGTTCATCGACGTTCACACGCATGATGACAATGCCCTGCTGTCCGATCCCGGCCTGCCCGCGAAGGTTTCGCAGGGCGTCACCACAGTGGTGACCGGCAACTGCGGAATCAGCCTCGCCCCGCTGGTCACGAATGACCCTCCGCCTCCGCTAGACCTCTTGTCAGGTGGAGATGCGAGAGCTTTTTGCTACCCTGGCTTCGCGGAATATGTCGCGGCACTGGAGGCGTCGCCGCCGGCGGTAAACGCAGCGTTGATGGTGGGGCATACAACGCTGCGCGCCGCCACGATGGATGATTTCAGCCGGCCGGCGACCCCTGCTGAAATAGAAAAGATGAGGACGCTGGCCGCCGAAGCAGTTCGTGCCGGCGCGATCGGTCTCAGCAGCGGCCTGTTCTATCCTCCAAGTCGTGCAGCCACGATGGAAGAAGTGGTCGGCGTCTTGGCCGGACTTGCCGGATCGCGGGCCGTGTATGCAACTCATATGAGAGATGAAGGTGATAAAGTCGATGAGGCACTTGAAGAGAGCTTCGAAACGGCTCGCCGTGCCGGAGTTCCGTTGATCATCTCGCATCATAAATGCATTGGGAAAGATAACTTCGGACGAAGTGTCGAAACATTGTCAAGAATAGATAAGGCGAAAGCTGTCCAGTCTGTCAGCTTTGATGTTTACCCTTATGATGCCGGATCGAGCGTATTGTTGTCGGAACTCGTCGAAAAAGCCAGTAGAGTTCGCATTAGCTGGTCACTTCCCTATCCTGAGGAGGCGGGTTCGGATTTGTTTGAGCTCGCATCCCGGTGGAATCTCTCTCCTATGGAAGCAGTTAAGCGGCTACAGCCTGGCGGCGCGACTTACCACCTGATGGATCAGGCCGATGTCGATCGCATCCTTTCGCATCAGGACGCGATGATCGGGTCCGATGGGATGCCGCACGACCACTCGCCACATCCGCGTTTGTGGGGCACTTTCCCAAGGGTCCTGGGCAGCTTTGCGCGAGAACGCGGGCTTTTATCGATGGAAGAAGCCGTCCGCCGGATGACGAGCTTGGCCGCCAAGAACTTCGGACTGGCAGGACGCGGTAGCATAGCAAAAGGCGCGTTCGCCGACATCGTCCTGTTCAATCGTGAATTGATATCCGATCGGGCAACATATGATGCGCCAACTCGCCCTGCGGTCGGCATATCGTATGTGTTTGTGAATGGCGTCGCGGTCTATTGCCCCGAAGGGCATTTAGACAGACGCCCGGGCCGCGTGTTGCGGCACCGATTGCAACACAACGCTTGAGCGGCAGGCCAGTCTGTTTCGTATTCGACGTGCCTGTCAATGGCATCAGGCGCCAAGCCGCCATATGTCGCAGATTGCCCCGGACATCCGCACTTGCCGCTCTGTCAGCTTAGCGACAGGTGAGACCTGGGCGCGAGCCAAGGCTCCATCAAAAGGCGGACAGCCCGTCGGTTCTCCTCAAGGTCGAAACGCGGCGACAGCCGGCTGTGCGCGAGCCCCTGCCAGATTAGCGCGACGGCGCTGGTGAACGCATCGACCTCAAGATCCTCGGGTAGGCGGCCTTCGCGGATTCCCTGCTGCGCGGCTTTCCGAATCGCATTGAGCAGATGCTCCATTGTGCCTGTTCCGATGAGGCTGTCATCCTTCAACCGGCTGAGATAACATTCCAGTTCCATGCGCATAATAGGCGTAAGGCCCAGCGCCATGCGACGTTCCTCGGCCTTCACGTGAACGTCGAAGATCTGCGAAACGATGTCGCCGGCGCCTTCGAGCATATGCTCGATCAATTCCAAGGCAAGCTCCTGTTGATATAGCAGGATCGAGATGAGCAATGCGTCTTTGTTCTCAAAATAATAATAGAGATGTCCTGACCGCATACCTGCTTCCTTGCAGATATCGCTGATGCTCGTCTTGGCCACTCCCTTACGTGCCAAGCACTGAATTGCGGCGGCGATTATCGCTCCGCGCTTGGCCTCCGTGTTTGTTTCATCGACTACCCGCATCCAAACTTCCTCTCCGGACAGTGCCCGCTTGACAAGCGCCAAGATGGGTTTCAACCATAGATTGGTCAACCGACCTAAGAATGGAATCGAGTCGGGGAACAAGGGAAACCGGGACAAGGTAGATGGTCATCCGCGTCACCGCGGATAAATATGGGGGTACCGATGATGAAGAACATGCGGAAGACGGTGCGTATCCTGCTTCTTGGCGGCGTCGGGCTGACGGCCATTGCCGGTAGTGCGCAGGCCCAAGTCAGTCCAGCCAGCCCCAAAGAATCCAGTTCCCCGGATACGAACGAGATAATCGTTACCGCGAACCGCCGCGCCGAAGCGGTCCAGGATGTCCCGGCAGCCGTCACTGCGATTAGCCAGCGCGAGATCGAGGCCCGGGGTATCGACAGTTTTGAGGGCTTTGCTCGTTCGGTGCCCGGCCTCACAATGAATCAGACCACCAAGAACCGCGCAGCGTTCAACATCCGCGGCATTGCGACCAACGTCACCGGTGGCAACACGCAGGATCCGGTATCGGTATATGTGAACGACATGCCGGTCACCGACACGTTCGGCGCCATCGTCCAGCCCGACCTGCGCCTGTTTGATGTCCAGCGGATCGAAGTGCTGCGGGGGCCGCAAGGCACACTGTTCGGATCGGGCTCGCTAGGCGGCACCATCCGGATTATCACCAACAAGCCCGATGCATCGAAATTTGAAGCGGCGGGCCGCGTCGATCTCGGCGCCACCGAACATGGCGGCGGCATGCGCCAGCGCTATGACGCAATGATCAACGTGCCGCTTATTGAGGACCGCCTCGCCCTACGTGTCGTGGGCTATTACCGCAACGAGGATGGCTGGGTGAAGAATATCACCCTCGGCACCCGCAACGACACAATCGACTGGGGTGGACGCGCTTCACTGCTCTGGACGCCCACAGACTCGCTGTCCGTCAAGGCAGAGGTTTTCCACCAGAAGAGCGATCCCGACGAGGGTGACGGATGGAACCCCACGCTGGGCAAATTCCGCAAGGCCTCGTCTATCGCAGAGGGGCGCCCTCTGAATCTCACCAACTACAATCTCGATATCGACTATAATATTGACGGTTTCGCGACACTCACCTCGTCGACGTCTTATCAGAAGACCCATACCGCCTATCAGGTGGACCTGGGGCCGTTGCTTGGCGCCGGAACACCATCCTTCATCATTAACACCAATTCGTGGGACACTCGCTTCTTTGTGCAAGAAGTCCGGATGGTGTCGAATACCAAATCCCGTTTGCAGTGGGTGCTCGGGGGCTTCTATATAAACCGCAAGTTGTCGGTCCCGAACTATCTGATCAGCGCTCCAGGCCTTAATGCGATGTTCGGCGGCCTTATCGGCAGCGACCTCTATTTCCAGACCGACATCACCACAAAGTCGACCGAACTGGCTGGCTACGCCGACGGCACCTACGAAGTGATCGATGGGTTGAAGGTGCGCGGTGGCATCCGCGTGTTCCACACGACCGCAGGCTATACCGAAAAGAATCGTGTCACGCTGAACTTCGGGACTTTCGCCTATGATCCGCCACTGAGTTTCGCGAACAGCGGCAAAGGCACCAATACCACCTGGCGCGCCGGTCTTTCCTATGAACCGACCAGGGATCTGCTGTTCTACGCGAACGTCAGCAAGGGGTTCCGCGTCGGTCAGGTCAACGCCAATTTCGGTCCCAGCGCCGTTAATCCGAACGACTATGTGATCCCCGAAGGATACAAGCCTGATTCCACAATCAACTATGAAATTGGCGCGAAGACCAGCTTTTTGGGCGGCGACGTCACTCTCAATCTCACCGGCTTCTACATCGACTGGAAGGACATCCAGATCGACGGCACCCGCATCTCCGACTTCCGCAGCTTCATCGCCAATGCGGGCAGCGCTAGCGTCAAGGGCGTCGAGGCCGAGATAACCGCGCGTCCCGCGCGCGGTTTCAATCTCTACACCACGATCACGGTGCAGGACGGCAAGATCGATAGTGTTCCGACCAACATCATTGTGCCGGCGGCAAAGGGTGATCGCTTGCCGGGGCTCGCACGGTGGAAACTGTCGGGCGGATTCGAATACCGCTGGGACATCGGCGCCGACAAACAGGCTTATGTCCGGCTCGACGGCCAATTTACAGATCAGTCGCCCAACGCCTTCGCCAACGGCGGGCTCAACCCGCTCTATGCCATCGATTCCGAATATTCCACGGTCGATGCCTCGATCGGTGTCGACACGGCCTGGGGCAACGTGGCGGTTTACGGAGAGAATCTAACCGACAACGATGCCTTCATCCTGAAGAATTTGACGAGCCCGAATGCCTATACGACGTTGCGGCCGCGTACGTTCGGTATTCGCGTCACCTACAGGCATTGATTGGCAGGAAACCAAGGGATCGGAGGCCCGCGTGGCTGAGGACAACGGGATAATGCCCTATCCCAGCTTGGCGCAGGCGAGGTTCACGCAGGTCGTGCTCGTGATTGCCGGGCTGTTCAGCGCGATGGACCTTATAGTCGTCGGCCTGTTGATCGAACCGATGAAGCACGAACTCGGTCTTACCGACGTCGAAGTGGGCCTGGCACATACCACCGCCTTCTTCGCCGGGTACGGCCTGTTCGCGATCCCGATGGGCATGCTGGCCGATCGGTTGGTCCGCGTCCGGCTGCTGCTGATAGCGATGTTGCTCTGGTGTGCCGGCTTGGCACTGGTCGGGCTGTCGCACGATCTGTGGCTGCTGGCGGCGGCCAAGGCAGTAATGGGCTTGGCCGGAGCAATCACCTATCCGACGGCCATGTCGCTGCTGGCAGATAACTTTGCGCCCGAGCGGCGCGCCTTCGCCACCGCGACCTACACGATAGGGCAGGACCTGGGCACGGGCGCTGCACTGCTCGTCGGCGGGGTGGGCTATTCGGCGCTCGTCGCGATGGCGGCCGCCGATCCGCATGCCCTGGGCGGAATCAGCCCGTGGCGGGCGGTGTCGTTGATCTTCGCGGGCATCGGCCTGCTGCTGATTCCCGCCATCCTTATCATGCGTGAGCCTGCTCGAATGGAACTGCAAGCCAGTCGCAGCGGGTCGTTCCGTGACCTGTGGGACTATCGCCGCTTCCTGATTCCGCTGTTCATCGGCATGATGGCGCTGGGCGGGCAGGCGAGTTGCATTCGCACCTGGTTCGCGCCGGCGCTGACCCGGCTCTATGGACTGCAGCCTGGAGACTTCGCTGCGTGGTCGAGCGTGGTCGTACTGGTCGGGGGGCTCGTGGGGATACTCCTCGGCAGCCGGCTGATTAACATGGTGCGGGAGCGGGGTAACGAACAGGCAGGTATGGTGATTGCCGCGGTCGCCAGTGCGCTGTGCATCCCCGCCTGTTTTCTCGCGGTGGCACCCGCCGTCTGGGGCTTCGCCGCGCTCGGCTGTTTTTACGTGATCGCCAACGCGGTTGCGATGATGGTGCCGGTCGTCGTCATCAGTTTGCGTATTCCCAATGATTTGCGCGGCCTGTGCATGGGAATTTATATCGTGCTTCTATCGGCAACCAGCATGATCGGCGCACCACTCACCGGCTATGTCAGTCAGTTGATTGGTGGTGATGCCCTGCTCGGAGAGGCGATGGCGCTGGTCGGAGCTCCGTTCTCGCTCCTTGCTGCGCTGAGCTTCTGGGCCACGACCTGGCGCCGATCAGCGGCGCAGTCGATATCCAGCCAACACGGCGAAAATCGCTTCCTCCAGGGACGCTGACCCAACCATGTCGAGCAAGACGATCGATAGAGCCCATTACGAACGCGCCGCCTGTTTCGCGCCGGCCAAGCTTGCCGGCCAGTTGAGCGGGTGGGTTAGCGACGGCTACTGGATCGACGATCGGCGCTATTTCTTCTGTGTGGGAGAAGCCGATGCTGCGGGAGTAATCGTCCGCCATCCAAAGATCGCCGACGCCGTCGCCGGCACGGTCGCTAGGGTGATCGACACCGATGCGCTGGCGGCGCTGATCTCGGATCATCGCGGTGAGGCACTGGACGCGGGTGATCTGGCTCATGCGCAGTATGACATGCCCGACGTTGATGCCCTGGTGGTAACCCTCGGCCCCTATGCCTGGCATGTTGCCCTCTCGGGCCCCACCCTGATCAGGAAGGACACGATCGATCCCGTGCCGGCGCTTTATTCGCCCGACGGGAAATATGCTGCCTTCCTCAAGGATCATGACGTCTGGGTGAAGGATCACATGACTGGGACCGAACGGCAGCTGTCATCCGGCGGCGAGGCTTACAATGCCTATGGCACCGCACCCGAGTCCGGGACCAGCCCATTGACGGGCCGCAGGCATGCAATGCCGAATGGTCTGTGGTCGGCGGATTCGCAGTGGTTCGTCACGCACCGGATCGACGAACGGCACTTGCCGGAAAGCGGGCTGACCGAGCATGTGCCCGAAGACGGCCAGCGCGCGCGGCCCCACGTCTTCAAGGTATCGAGCCCCGACGCCGAACTCGCCAGGCTTGAAGTGGTGGCCTTCCACCTGCCTAGCTGGCGATCCGTCTCGTCGTCGGGCCACCCGCTCATCGTCCAGATCTATTCACCATTTGCCCTTAAGCAGTGCTGGTTCGCCGGCGACCAAGTCTATTTCCTCGACTGGGGGCGCTTCGCGTCCGAGGTCGCGCTCGTCGAGATGCGGCTCGATACCGGCGCGGTGCGCACCGTCCTAGCTGAAACGGCGCAGCACGGCTGGATCGACAGTCAGCCCGTTATCGTCGACCAGCCGCTGGCCCGGGTCGTGCCCGAAACGAACGAACTGATCTGGTGGTCGCAGGCCGATGGCTACGGCCATCTTTATCTGCATGATCTCGAGAGCGGCATGCTGCGAAACCGGGTCACCCAAGGCCGGTGGATGGTGCGTGAGATCGTCCATGTCGATGCGGCGAAGCGGTGCATAACCTTCCTCGCCAGCGGTTTCGAGGCGGACACCGACCCGGGTCAGCGCCGCCTGTGTGCGGTCAATTTCGACGGGAGTGGCTTCGAGACCCTGCTCGACGGTGCCGATATTTCGGCCGCGCCCGATCCGGTGTCAGGATGCGATCAGCACAAGCTCTTCCGGCCCTCCTATGCCCCGCGCGGCGCCTCGCCGACAGGAGACTATATCGTCGTCCAGGCAGGGACTATTGATGAGGCAACGCGGACGCTGTTGCTCGATGTCGCGACCGACGCGAGGATCGAACTCGCCGCCAGCAACATCGCTGCCCTATGGACCGCGCCGAAGCCGCAGCCGTTCGAGGCGCTGGCATCGGATGGCGTGACCAAACTGCGCGGTGCGATGTTCTTCCCGACCGGGTTCGACCCGGGGCAATCCTATCCTTTGGTCGATTATATCTATCCCGGTCCGCAGCTGAACTGGCTCGCCCGGCGCTTTCCCAATTTTGTTGGCGCTACGGCGCAATCGGTCGCCGAGTTGGGCACCATCGCGATCGTGCTCGAGACGCGGGGAATGCCCAATCGCGATCGGGCATTCCATCAGGCGGGCCATGGCCGGATGCTTGAGCCACAGCTCAGCGATCATGTCGCAGTGATCGAGCAACTTTGCCGGTGCTACGCCTTTCTCGACCGTGATCGGGTCGGCATATTCGGCCAATCGGGCGGCGGCCACGCCACTGCTCGGGCGATGTTCGATTATCCCGAGACCTTCAAGGTTGGCGTCGCGGTCTGCGGCAATCACGACAGCCGGAATTACGTCGCACACTGGCTCGACAAATATGGCGGAAGGCCCGGGACCCCCGAGCGCGACGAGCAATCGAACGTCGCGGTAGCGCACAAGCTGCAGGGAAAACTGTGCCTGATCCACGGCGACATGGATGAGAACGTCCATCCCGCCCACACGCTGGCATTGTCCGCCGCCCTGATCGCGGAGGGCAAGGAATTCGACCAGTTGATCGTGCCCAACGTAGGCCATGCCGTGCTGATGGAATGCCCCTACGCGTTGCAGCGCCTTTGGAACTTCTTCGCCCGGAACCTGATCGGTGCCGAGCCGCCTGTCGGCTTCACAATCAACTGGACACCCGCCGACGCGAACGCCGCAATGGCGATGCGGCACCTGGCCTGAGCTCGAGAAGATATTGAATGACCCTGCATAGTAATTTCACGCCTGCCAACCTCTTCGCTGCCGACGCGCTCGACCGCTGCGCCCATCTGGTCACCGACTTCGTCGAGCGGCTCAACAATCTGGGCGCGCTCGTTGCCATCGACGTCGAGGGCGTCGGCCGCGTCACGCTGACCGCAGGCCATTCCGACCTGGCGAAGAGCCGTCCAGTCGAGCCCGACGACGTCTTCCAGATCGGCAGCCAGAGCAAGACGATCACCGCGATGATCCTCGTGCTGATGGCACGCGACGGACTGCTCGATCTCGACGATCCGGTACATGCCTACGTGGATTTGCCGATCGATCGCCGGATCACCGTGCGCCACCTGCTGATGAATGCCAGCGGCCTTGGCGAATACACGTTTGGTCTGTTCATCGCCCGTCCCGACCTGCGCATCGTCCATGCCCCACGCGACCTGGTGGCGCTGGCCCTGCCGCAGGGTCAGGTCTTCGAGCCGGGCGAGCGCTTTGACTATTGTAACACGGGCTGGGTGATCGCGGCGATGATCATCGAAGCGGTGGATGGCAGGAGCTATGGCGAAGCGGCGGCGGAACGGATCGTCAAGCCGCTTGGCCTCGATCGCACCGGCTTCGGCGGGATTGTTCCCGAGGGCGAGCGTATGCGCTGCTACACGTTCGTTCCGAACGTTTCCGAACCCGTCGATACCAGCCTGTGCCTGAGTTGGGGGTTCGGCGCGGGCGATGGCCTGTGCAGCGCCAACGACATCCTGACGATCTACCAGAGCCTGCTGCGGGCGGAGAGCCCGCTCAGCCTGTCGCTCGACGATCTCGCGCGCGAAACGATGAAGCCCGGTCCGAAGCCTTATTTCGCACTGAGCTTCGGCACCGAATACGGCCTGGGTCTCGAACGCCGCGCCTGGGCCGGTAGCGAGGTCTGGGGCCACCCGGGTTCGACCGGTGCCAGCCGGACCTCGACCTGGATCGACGCCAGCCGCAGGGTCGCCATTACGACCGCGATCACCGACAGCATCTCCTTGGCGAAGTCGGACGAGGATGCGCTGCGCTATCCACGCGAGCAGTTGTTCTCGATGGCGCTCAATACCGCCTATGCGCTCGTTGCCGAGCGTCCGTAACCGATGGCGGCCGATCCCATCCGTGTCCACTTCGACGAACAGGAGATCGACCGTATCTTCGCGGCCGTCGATCAAAGCAATCTGCCGGGTGCTGCCGTCGCCATCGCGATCGACAGCATCCCAGTCTATCGCAAGGGTTTCGGCCGCGCCAATCTGGAACTGCCCGCGCTGCTGACGCCGTCGATGCGGATGCGGATTGCCTCAACCACCAAGCATTTCACCTGTCTGGCCTACCTCCTGCTGTGCGAGGATGGCAAAGCCCGGATCGACGACGAGATCGGACTGCACGTTCCTGGCTTACACGCGGTGACCGCGCGCGCGAAGGTGCGCGACCTGATGGGCCACGTCAGCGGCATTCGAGACGTGCTGTCGGTTACCATCGGCATGCATGGGATCAACCGGCCGATCACCGAGCGGCAGATGCTGGCCTATTACAAGACGATCGACGACGCGGATTTCGCCGCCGGTACCCAGTGGAATTACAACAACGGTGCCTACATGCTGCTGACTGCGGCGGTAGAGCGGATCAGCGGCGGATCGCTTGAAGAATTCCTGCGTGAGCGCATCTTCGAGCCGGCCGGCATGCTGGACACGATGCTGCGCCGGTGGGACAGCGATTTCGTGCCCAACAGCGCTGCGCTTCACCATCGCGAGGCGGCCGGAAACTTTACCAGGAACTACCTGGGCATGGAGATCGCTGGCGCGGGCGGTATCGTTTCGACCATGGACGACATGCTGCGCTGGCTGCAGCACATGCGTACACCCGTGATCGGCACGGCCGAGACCTGGGCACTGATGCGCAAGCCGCAGAGGCTCGCCAACGGCACTTCGACCGGCTACGGCCTGGGCCTGATGACCGACGTCTATCGCGGCGTCGAGACGCTGCACCATTCCGGCGTGGTCCTGGGCGGAAATTCGCAGATGATCACGGTGCCGGACGCGGGGCTGGATATCAGCATCGCCGTCAACCGGTCGGATGTGAGTGCCGTCGCGCTCGCTTTGCGGGTGATCGATGCCTGCGTGGAGGGCCTCGATCCTGCGGCAGCGAAGGCCGACTATGAAAAGCTGACTGGCACGTTCCTGTCGGCGAGCACTGGCCGTGTCGTCAGCTTCTCAGTGAAGAATGACATGCACTTGATGTCGGTGGATGGTGCTGCGGGCATGCCGGTATCGCCTGACGCGGAAGGCACCCTGCGCCTTCCCGCCGGTCTGCCGTTGCAGTTCAGCGCACGGAGCGAGGGCGACGGGATCGTCTTCGTCGATTTCGGTAACGAAGACGCCATGAGCGCGATCGAAACCGATCCGGAGGCGAGGCTCTGCGCGCATGCCGGCACCTATCGATCAGATGCGCTCGACACAACGATCACCATCGCCGAGACCCCCGAGATGGGCCGGTTGCACGCGCGCGGTCGCCATGGCTTTGCCGACTATGTGCTTGAGCCGTTGACCGCAGACATCTGGCGGGCAGACCACCAGAGCTTTCCGGGTCTCGGGGCGATCGTAACCTTCGATGTTGACGGCCTGATCATCGACTTCACCCGCTTGCGGCATGTCCGCTTCAAGAGGATTGGCTGACATGAGCGAGAGCCGACGACCGCTGCGCTTCTTCGTCGCAGGGCTTATACATGAGACCAACAGCTTTTCGCCGATGCCCACGAGCATGCGCAATTTCGAAGCCGACTGCGCCTATGTCCCACCAGCGACGGCGATGCGCGAGGATGCCCTCGCCTTTGCCAGCTATGGCGAAGCGGTACGCGTCATCCACGAGCGCGGCGACGACGTGATCGAGGGGCCGTGCTTCTGGACTCAGCCTTCGGGTCCCTGTTCCGCCCACCTCTACGCGAAGCTTCGAGGCATCCTTCTCGATGCCCTGCGCGCCGCCGGCCCGGTCGATGCGGTGCTCCTGGCGCTCCACGGTGCGATGGTGGCGGTCGGCACCGACGATTGCGAAGGTGACCTGCTCCATGCGGTGCGAGACATGGTCGGACCCGGCACGCCCGTCGGCGCTGTCCTCGATTTGCACGGCAATGTCGGCCTGCGGATGATCGACAGCGGGGCGATCTTGGTCGGCGTCAAGGAATATCCGCATATCGACTATGGTCCGCGCGCAGCGGAACTGCACACGATGCTCACCGACATGGTGCATGGTGCACGGTTGACGATGACATTACGCACCATTCCATTGCTCAGCATTCAGGGCACGACCGAGCAGCCAATGCGCGGTTTCGTCGATCGGATGATAGCGATGGAAGGCAAGGACGGCATTCGTTCGCTGACGCTGATGCACGGCTTTCCCTGGTCCGATTGGGAGGAAACGGGCGCATCGGTGCTTGTCGTATCTGAAGATGCCGATCCCGTCCGGGTGGATGCGGTGGCCGACGCGCTGGCCGAGGCATTTGGCGAGATCGCCAACGGTTCGCCCGTGGAACGCCTGTCGGTGACCGAAGCGGTGAGCGCCGCCCTAGCGATCGAACCAGGCCAAGGGCCGGTGGTCATGTCCGACGGCTCCGACAATGCCGGCGGCGGTGCGGCCAGCGATAGCACCTATTTGCTGCGCGAGTTGCTCGACCGCGGCTGCAAGAATGCCGCGCTCGGCATGATCTGGGATCCGCAGGCTGCGCTACTCGCTGCCGATGCCGGTGTCGGCGCGACATTGCGCCTGCGCATCGGCGGCAAGGTGGGACCGCTGTCGGGCGATCCGATCGACGTCGAATGCGAGGTGCTGGCCGTACGCGACGATGTGAAACAGCGCTTCTTCAGCACGGAGGCGGCCGCTGCCATCGGTCTGGCCGTCGGCTTGCGTGCGGGCGGCGTCGAGTTCGTCGTCAACTCGATCAGGCAGCAGGTGTTCGATCCCGCCTGCTTCACCGAACTGGGCATCGATGCGCCGTCGAAGGCGCTGATCGTCGTCAAGTCGAGCCAACATTTTCGCGCGTTGTTCGACGCGATCGCCGGCACAACGATCTACTGCAATGCCCCCGGCTCGCTGAACACCGATCTGACGCAAATGCCTTACAGGAATCTGCACCTCAGCCGGACCAATGCTGGTTTCAAGATCGACCGTGCCGTTGCCCGCGTCCGCGCAGAGGCGTAGTAGCCCCCTAGCCAAGCTCGCCTTTCGCGAAGCTTGGACATCACCTGGCTTCAAAACCTCTCCCACACCGACCAGCCGTTTCACCAGCATTGAGGCTCAGGTCGATTGTCATTTCATGCTCCAAGAAACAACTCTGCTGTCGCATCGATGATGGCGTCAATGTCCAGGCGGTAGAGATGGTAGAGGTCGGGCAGGTCGCCGGTCTGCCCGAAGCGGTCGCTGCCGAGCGGACTGGTCCGCATGCCCTTCACACTCCCAAGCCACGACAGGGTCGCAGGCGAACCGTCGATGATGGTGACCAGCCCGGCATCCGGTGCGAGGTCGCTCAAGAGGGCTTCGATGTGGCTGGGGCGGCCCGCACCGACACTCACGCCGGATGTCCAACGCTGTGCCAGCCGGGCCGACCAGTCGCGGTGAAGCAGGTCGGGCGATACGACATTGAGCAGGCCGAGGCCGGGGATATCGTCTTTGAGCGCCTCGAAGGCGGCCAGCGCTTCGGGAACGATGGCTCCGGTAAAGGCGATCGCGGCAGCCGCGCCAGCATCCGGCTTCTTGAGCCAATAAGCCCCTTTCAGCAGATGCATTTCCCAATCATCGTTTTCGCGTGGGTATTGGGAAATCGTGCGGGTCGTTAGCCGCAGGTAGACAGATCCGCCATCCGCGGCCTGCATATGCTCGAAGGACCAGCGCATGAGCGCCGCCAGTTCGTCTGCGAAGGCCGGTTCCCAATAGGTCAGACCGGGCTGACCCATCCCAATCAGCGGAGAGCTTATCGACTGGTGCGCGCCGCCTTCCGGACCCAACGTCAGCCCCGAAGGCGTGGCGACCAAAAGAAAACGCGAATCCTGATAACAGCCGTAGTTTAGCGCATCGAGGCCGCGCGCAATGAAGGGATCGTAGACCGTGCCGATCGGGAGGAGACGGCTGCCGAACAGCGGCGCCGCAAGGCCGAGCGCAGACAGCATGAGGAAGAGATTGTTCTCGGCGATACCCAACTCGATGTGCTGGCCGGTTCGATGTCCCGCCCACTTTTGCGTCGAGGGAATTTTCGCGCTGGCGAAGACATCCATCAATTCCTGGCGCCGGAACAGGCCGCGCTGGTTCACGAACGCGCCGAGGTTGGTGGATACCGTGACATCGGGCGATGTTGTGACGATCCTATCCGCCAGTGGATGCGCCGACTTGGCCAAGTCAAATAGGATGCGGCCGAAAGCCGCCTGTGTCGATTGCTCGGCGCCATCCGGCACACGAAGACGCTCTGGAACAGCTATCTTCTCGGCGAACCGGTCAACCGGTGACGACGCCAGGGGGGCCTTATCGACGAATGCCTTGAGCGCGACCGCGGCATTTTCTCCCAGGCCCGCATAGGCTGCCCATTCTTCCCCTTCCGAGATACCCAAGCTGGATCGCAGGGCATGAATCTGAGTCGGATTCATCATGCCCGCATGATTGTCCTTGTGGCCCGCAAGAGGCAGCCCGAACCCCTTGATAGTGTAAGCGATGAACAACGTGGGACGCTCGTCCGACGCTTCTTCAAAGGCATCGAGAAGCGAATCGATGCAATGTCCGCCGAGGTTCGTCATGAGCGCGCCAAGCGCATCATCGTCGTAACTCGCCAGTAACTTGGCGACGTATGGCCGCGAACCGATGTCCGTTGTCAGGCGAGCCCGCCATGCGGCTCCGCCCTGATAGGTCAGCGCGGCATATTCGGCATTCGAGCACTGATCGATCCATGCTTCCAGATGCTTGCCGCCGGGACGTTCGAAGGCGGTCCGCTGGAACTTACCGTGCTTCAGTGTCAGCACGCGCCAGCCGCAGGTCTCGAAGATATCGTCGAACCGGCGGAACATGCGGTCGGCGGTCGTGCTGTCCAGCGACTGGCGATTGTAATCGACGATCCACCAGCAATTTCGGATATCGTGCTTATAAGCCTCGATCAGGCACTCATAGATGTTGCCTTCATCCAGTTCCGCATCACCCATGAGCGCCACCATACGGCCTGCATTTTCCTCGGACCACCGGCCATGGGCGATGAGATAGTCTTGAACCAGGCTGGCGAACGCGGTGATTGCAACACCAAGCCCGACCGAACCGGTCGAGAAATCGACCGGGATGTGGTCCTTGGTGCGCGAGGGATAGCTCTGTGCTCCGCCCAGTCCGCGGAAGCGCTGCAGTTGGTCGAGCGACTGATTGCCGAAGAGATAGTGGATGGCATGTAGGACCGGACCGGCATGCGGCTTGACTGCCACCTTGTCTTGGGGGCGCAGCGCATGAAAGTAGAGCACCGCCATGATGGCCGTCATGGATGCGCAACTGGCCTGATGACCACCCACTTTCAATCCGTCGCGACTTTCGCGGAGATGGTTCGCGTTGTGGATGGTCCAGGACGAAAGCCACCGCAGTCGCTGCTCAAGAAGCTCAAGGCTCGCAACCAGGTCACTCCTGGATGCGCCATGGGTCGCGGGAGAAATTTTGTTATTGGCCATTGGCAGATGTCTCGGAACAGGAAGTTTATTTCTGATTTGGATATATTTTCCAAACTAGAAATCTATCGCAGATAGGACGCCTGCGTTCAAGGTCTTCCTGACTGGATTAACGGCTCAAGCCAAGGGCGCGTTTGAAGGAGGCCAGCCGTAACAGTTGAGGCTCATGGCCAATGGACGGGGCTTAATTAGGTTTACCAGTCCGCGACAGATGAGCAGAATGAGGCAATTTTTGCAAAAATGAAAATATTGCTATATTAGAGAATTATCGATACTCGCTCTGGGTTCAACCGGCCGGGCCAAAGCGCCAGGCGGCTCTGCCCACAAGATCGGAGCGTTCGCGAATTGCAAAAGGGGATTGGCTCTCGCCCGACGCTTGCCGACATAGAGGCCGCTGCGGCGCGTCTTGACGGTGCCATCATGAAAACCCCTTGCGTGGTTAGCAGGACTCTCTCGGCGATCCTGGGCTGCGAACTGTATCTCAAGCTGGAGAATTTGCAGTTCACGGCCTCATTCAAGGAACGTGGCGCACTCAACAAACTGTCGTGCTTGAGCGAGGGCGAGCGCCGACAGGGTGTTTGTGCGATGTCTGCTGGCAATCACGCGCAGGGTGTGGCTTATCACGCTAGGCGCCTCGCCATCCCGGCGACGATCGTCATGCCGCGCGGAACTCCCCTTACCAAGATTTCCCGTACGCGCGAACATGGTGCTCGTGTCGTTGTGGACGGCGCCAACCTGACCGAGGCGCGGGCGATTGCGCATAGGATTGCCGACGAAGAACAACTGATCTTCATTCACCCCTATGACGATCCGCTGGTAATTGCAGGTCAGGGAACCATCGGACTGGAAATTCTAAGGGAGATCGAGGGTCTCGACGCAATAATCGTTCCGATCGGAGGTGGGGGCCTCATCTCTGGCATCGCCACGGCAATCAAGGCGATCAGGCCCACGGTCCGGGTTATCGGGGTCCAATCGAAGACCTATCCCTCGATGGTCCGCACGCTTGCGGGCGACGATGTGCCCTGCGCTGACGGGATAACCATCGCGGAAGGGATCGCGGTCAAATCAGCCGGCCACCTGACCCGCCAGATCGTGAGCGATCACGTCGATGAAATACTGCTGGTCGAGGAAAACTCCATCGAGCGCGCAATCGCGCTGCTGCTGTCCATCGAAAAGACTGTGGTAGAGGGTGCCGGGGCTGCGGGACTAGCGGCCATCCTCGATTACAGGGAGCGCTTTTCCGGACTTCGCGTGGTTGCTCCTTTGACCGGCGGCAATATCGATCTTTCGGTGGTCGCGTCGGTCGCCATGCGCGAGCTTGTCCGCAGCAACCGCCTCCTTCGCATGGAGGTGCCTATATCGGATTCCCCCGGCACGCTGGCTGTCGTCACGGGGGTGATTGGCGAACTGGGGGCAAATATCGTCCGTATCGAGCACGACCGCCTATCTCTTGCACTTACGCCCAAGGGAACAGTGGTGGACATCGTTCTTGAAGTTGAGGATCTCGCCCATGGTGAGGCCGTTCGAGAAGCGTTGCGAAGCCGCGATTTCGATGCGTGCATAATATAAACTTAGTCGCGACGCGAACGCCAGCCTTCGGCCATCAGCCGTGGTTGCCCGTGATCACCTTTACGTCGCTATTTGCGAATTGCTGGGAAGCTTCGAGCGCATTTTTCAGATCCACGCTGCCCGCGGAGCAAACAGTAATCAATTTGGATTTTTCAGGCCCAACCGCTATATAGGCATGCGCCATGCTGCTGTCGAAATAAATGGAATCCCCAGCCTCTAGCCTCAATGGAGCGTAAAGGTCGGTATGAAGCTCGATTGCTCCTTCAATAACGTACGTATACTCTTCTCCAGAATGCTGAAGAAGAGGGCCGAATTCCTCACGGCTACGCGCTTTGACTTCCGTTATTATGGGAACCATCTTCTTATGAAGTAAATCGGCGGCAGGATAAATGGACTCGTAGACATCCGAGTCCATTAGAACGCCCTCACCTTTGCGCTCTATACTTCGCCTCCCTGTGGGAAATTTCTGAGGCGATTCAACATCAGGCGCATCCTGACCGAAAATCCGTTCGATATCGACTTCCAAGCCACGGCTAAGTTTTGTTATCTTATCGTAAGTCAACGACATCTTGCCATGTTCTATTTTGGAAAGAGTTGATATCGGCAGCCCTGTCCGCTTGCTCAAATCCTGCAGCGTCCAACCCTTGTCAGCCCGCAATGCCTTCAACACCTCTCCGGGGTGCATGACATGTCTTCCGCGAGCCTGATTTTCCAACATGGCAAATCGCCTATCCGGTTTTGCCTTGGGAGCCAAGTGTGATCTGCTCAATGCGAGTTCGACTCCGCGTCGCCTCACCCCAAAAACGCCTCAAACTTTTGATATATTGGTATATTTGTGCGTTTACGTTATGAGGCAGCGCGTGTCGAATTGATCATGGGGCTATATGACGGGTGTTCTAAAACGGAAATATATTTTCTTAATCTGAAAATTCCTCTTGAACGAGAAGTGAGATGCGTGCATCCAACCTTATGGGGGGTGTGCAGCATCTTCGGCTGTCGCCAATGCGGCTCACGGGCTGGGCGGTGCCATGAAGGCGCCGCGTGCCTATGTCGCCCACGTCGGTAAGCGAGCGTGCGCGCCCTTAATGATAGTCTCTAACTTCGTAGGTCCAAATGATCAGACAAATTGGTTCGGCTATCGTAGGCCCTGCACGAACAATATTGCCACTTTCCGCTGGGGTCGATGTCCATGGGATCATCCATCTCTCGGGGCAACTTTCCCTGATCGATGGCCAACTGAAGGGGGCGAACATAGCCGAACAGACCGGCATAATCCTCGATAACATCGAAGCCCTCCTCGGGACGATCGGCCTGAATCTGTCGGATATATTCAAGGTGTCCGTCTGGCTGACACGCAAACAGGACTTCCGAGAATTCAACCAAGTCTTTGCTGAGCGATTTTCGGTCCCCTATCCGGTTCGATCGACGGTTGTGAGCGACTTGGTCGTTGATGGCGCTTTGATAGAGATCGAAGCGGTCGCGGCAAACCCTCACGACAAGGGTCAGATGTCGCAGGCAGCGGAATGAAGATCGTTGTTCTGGGTGCCGGTGTGATCGGCGTCAGCACGGCCTATTACCTCGCCGCCGAAGGACACGAGGTGGTCGTACTGGATCGGCAACCCGGTCCGGCTCTCGAGACGAGTTACGCCAATGCCGGAGAGATTTCTCCAGGATACGCGGCCCCTTGGGCGGCCCCAGGCATTCCAGGCAAGGTTTTAGGATGGCTCTTCAAGCGCCACGCGCCGTTGGTTTGGCGACCGAAAGCGGACCTACAGATGATGCGATGGCTTGTCGCAATGCTGGGCAATTGTGCCGAAGCGAGGTATCTCGAAAACAAGTCCAGGTTGCTGCGTCTAGCGGAATACAGCCGGAGCGAGTTGCAAGCTCTCCGGAATCGGACCGAAATTCAGTACGATCAACGTACGCAGGGGACGTTGCAGCTTTTCCGGGAGACCAGGCAGTTCGATGCCGTCGCCAAGGATATCCGTCTCCTTGAGGCGGACGGCATACCTTACGAAGTGCTGGACAAAGCGGGGTGCCTTGCGGTCGAACCGGGGCTCGCTCAGGCGACTGTACCCATCGCCGGCGGACTGCGCCTTCCCAACGACGAAACGGGCGACTGTTTCAAATTCACGAACGCCCTTGCCGATCTTGCGACGAAGGCTGATGTCACGTTTCACTATAACACGCCGATCACGTCGATCGAGCGTGATGGTGGCCGCGTTTCCGGTGTTCGGGCGAACGGGCAACTGTTCACGGCGGATGCCTATGTAATAGCGCTTGCCAGCTATTCGCCGATCCTGAGCCGGGCAATCGGCCTCAAGCTGCCCATCTATCCGGTGAAGGGCTATTCCATAACGGTTCCGGTGGTGAACGAGACGTTCGCGCCTCAATCGACGGTGATCGACGACAGCCATAAGGTCGCTGTAACCCGGCTTGGCGATCGCATTCGGGTTGCGGGCACCGCGGAAATATCCGGATACAGCACCTCGTTGCCCGTCCATAGGCGCGAGACGATCGAAATGACGTTGAAAGCGCTCTATCCCAACGCGGGTGACCTTCGGCAAGCCGAGTTTTGGAGCGGGCTGCGACCGATGACTCCCGACACGACACCGATCATCGGCCGCACTCCGATCGCCAACCTGTTCACCAATACGGGTCACGGCACTTACGGCTGGACGATGGCGTGCGGATCGGCCCGGGTGCTCGCCGACATCATTGCCGGACGTGAAACGGTGGTGCGATCCGACGATCTTTCAATCGGTCGCTACGGCTAGGGTCACCCATGATGCTTTGCAGCGGATGCAACCCTCGGAAATCAGGTCGGGAAGCAGACCGTAAATTCATCGTGCGGGTGAGAGCCCTGTAGGTACATCAAACGAGAGGTCGGCGATGGGCGATGGCAAAAAGGGCATTCCCGTTCGCCCGAACCATCGCTCAAATCGCCGTCCGGACTTCAAGCAGCTTGAGACATTCCTCAAGGTTGCTGAAGCGCGGAGTTTTGCCGAGGCCGCAAGGCAGATGAGCGTGAGCCAACCGGCAGTCAGCCAGACTATCGCCCGGCTTGAAGATCTCTACGGCGGCGACCTCTTCAAGCGGGGCCGGGGTTCACCCGTAGCGCTCACCCCCATGGGCCAAGCAATTCTACCGGCGGTAAAGCTCCTGCTGTTCACGGTTGACCGACAGATCGAACGCGCCATGGCCACTGCGCAGAGCAGGGCGGGTACACTTACCGTCGGATTTCACCCTGCCCTTGCCTTTGGGCCGCTCTGCGACGGCATAGCGGAAATTCGCCAGGCTCGGCCTGACGTCCAGTTTCAGCTTATCGAAGGCTCCTCGGGCGACCTTTATCGACGGCTCAACGAGAACACCCTCGATATCATGTTCATGGCCCTCCAGCCGGAGGTTGGAAGTGGTGCGAACATACAGGAGCGACTCTGGATTGATCCACTGGTGGCGGCCCTACCCGACCATCATCCACTTGCCCTCAGAAGCAGCCTCAAATGGGCCGACCTTTCGCCTGTTACGATAATCCTGAGGTCCAATCACGGTGACCTGTCGGATTATCGCGCGCTCGCGGCCAGGATGGGCGAGCTTCCGTTCAATTGCGATCTGCAAGATGTATCACGCGGTGCGCTCATCGAAATGGTGAGAAATGGAATGGGGGTGACGCTCCTCTTGGCATCGGCCGCCAAGGCTCGCCCCGGCATCAGCTTTCGACCGATCGAGGAAGACAACGCTTTCGTCTGGATCGAAGCGATCTGGCCGAAGCATGATCGTAACCCACTTCGCCACCACTTGCTGACCTGCGTTCGCCGCCATGCTGCAGCCCGGCAGGCTGCTACCGATCCGCTTTTCCCGAAGCGATGAGGTCGCAAGGACTCACGCCGAGCGCCTGGGCGAACCTGCCCAGAAGCGTGACGCTTGGCGAAACCTTACCTCGCTCGATCGATCCCAGATAGCGCGCACTGATGCCGAGAAGATGCGCCATTTCCTCCTGGGTGCGGCCCGTCTCGTTGCGTAGCCGGCGCAGGTTGGTTGACAAAATTTCCCGGAGATCCATCCAATACTAGATCACAGCGTCGGAACGATCGTTCTAGGAACGATCGTTCCTATTCGCTATTATGTGGGCGCGCGGTGCTCTTTTTCTTTCTCGGGACGATCGATGGCCAATCCTTACGACAGCTCCGCAGCGCGGCGCGCCGAGGCCGAACGCTTGATCGATCTTGCACGGACCATGCTCAGTCGACCCGACGAAGAGATGGTCGTCAATTATCTCGATCATGCGATCGAGGCATTGCGGATGCTCGCGGATGAGCCGCCGCAGCGGTCCGGTTGAAACCTTCCGCAGCTACTCGCCGTTCGCGTTCCACGGCGCCAGGACCCAATCCCGGCTCAGAAGGACGCGCACTCTGGCGCCGGGCCGCACCGTGATGGTCGGCTGCACGTCGAGTTGGCGGCTGACGATCTTGTCGCCCGCGCTCTCGACCGACCGGCCGGCGCTTTCGCGGATGGCATAGGCGATATCGCTGTTGCTACCACGGCCAGCCGCCGCCGCATTGGCGCCGACCCCGAACAGCGTCGAGAGCAATCCGGCGGTCAGGAGCTTGCCAGTGTGATTGTTGACGCGATCGGTGAGCCCCGACTGTCCAGCGGCATCGGTACCCACCATCCGGTCAAGATCGATCGAGCGACCATCGGGAAAGATCAGCCGCGTCCACACCACCAGCGCGCGCGATTGGCCGTAACTGACCCGCGCGTCATAGACGCCGATCAGCCGGGTGCCTTGCGGAATCAGCCGCGCGCGGCCGGTGACCGTGTCGAACACATCTTCGGTCACTTGCGCCACGACTTGGCCGGGAAGGTCGGAGGACAGTCCGGTAATAAGGGCCGCCGCGATAGTCGAGCCGGCCGACACCACATAGCGGCCCGCTGGCGGGGTGAGCCTGCCGCTGTTCACCGTTGGCTCGCGTGTCCCGCCGACGACGAACGCCGCCTTGCGGTCTTGGGCATCGCCATTTGTCGTCTGCGCCGGTTCGCCTGAGACAGCTTGGCCGGGAGCTGTGGATGGCGGTTCGGCACTGGCGGTCGCGGAGCGCGCGCCTTCGCTGGTCCCGGCGAACAGCTTGCTTGCCCTCGCGCTCTCGCGCTGCTGGCGGCGGCGTTGCTGCTCGGCCGACGCTTCATTGTTCACCGGGCTTGGCGATGCGGGTGTCGTGCCGGCAAGAGGAGGGGTGGTCACCGGGCCGGCCGTCGTCGGCGGCGTCCCTATCCCGGCCGACGCGGTCCGTGCGAGATCGCCATAATCCTTCGGCGCATCGGCGAGCGCATCGGTATTGCGGCGTTCGACCGAGACCGTTTCCTGTGGCGCCTGGGTGCGATGGCTTGAGGTCAGGCTGTAGCCCAGCGCTGCCGCCACGCCGAGAGCGCTGACGCCGGCGAGCGTCGCCAGCGCCTTGCGCGACAAGCGCCGCGGTGTCGGCGCTGCCGCGCGTGTCGCGAGCGGCGGCCGCTTCTCGGCCGGGTCGCGGGCAAGTTCGTCCCGCTCGCTCACGACCGCTGCTCCCGGGCGCGCGTCCGTTCGATGCGGACGATTTTCTGCTTCTTCGTGCCCAACCGAAGCTCGGCAATCGAGAACAGGCGATCGACGACCATGTAGCGCCCGGATACGCGATAGTTGACGAGTTCGGCCTTGTTCTTCTCGCCGATCAGGAAGAGCGGCGGCAGCTCGCTCTGGGCGATGTCTTGCGGGAACAGCAGATAGGTTTTGGCCCCGTCGTCGAACACCTGCACCGGCTTCCAAGGCGGATTGGCGCCCGTCAGCCGGTACGCGAAATCGAGCCTGGCGGGATCAATCCCCGACTGGACCTGGGTATTGGCGACGGCCGTCGCCGCTTCGATCCGGGCACGCACCGCGATCAGCTCATCCTGCGGATAGGACCAGCCGACGCTCGCCATATAGGTTGCGGGCGTCGATCGGAGCTCGACATGATAGGTCCGCCGGTCGGTGTTGATGACGAGGTTGGTCCGGATGCCCGGATCGGTGGGCTTTACCAAGATATGCGTTCGGCGGCCTGGCCCGGAGCCGCTCGCGGCTTCGCCGATCACCCAACGCACCGTGTCGCCGGCAGCGACCGCGCCGGAGTCCGAGAGCGTTTCGCCTTCCTGCAGCATGATGTCGGTAACCTGACCGACCGCGGCATAGACCTGGTACAAGCCGCCCGGCGCATAGACGAAGAGCTGCGTCGCGCCTTGCCAGCCGGCGGCGCGCGCATTCACCCGTGCCGCTTCCGTGGCGGCGGCGACCGGGCGCGCCGATGGCGGCGCGGATTGGGCAAGCGCCGGGGCGGCGGCGAGCAAAAGCGGTGTGGCGAGCAATAGGGTGCGCATGGTCATTCTCCGAGATCCTGGGACCAGTTGATGGCGTGGACGTAGAGCCCGAGCGGATTGCGACTGAGCGTCGCCGCGTCCGTGGGCGTGCGGACGACGACGGTGAGCACCGCGGTCCAATGGGTGGTCGCCGCAAGCTGGCCATGGTCGTAGCGGCGCTCATCCCAGGCGATACGGAAGCTGTCGGCAGACGCGCGCACGACATTCTTCACATCGACCGACACCTGTATGTCGGCGAGATCGGCGAATGGATCATTCGCGCGGGCGTAGTCGTTGAGCGCCGCGGCACCCTGCTCGGTCGTGAAATCATAGGCCGCGCCCAGGTTCTGCCGCAGCACGATCGGATCGGCGGGGCGCGAGCGGATATTCTCGATGAACCGCGCTAGATGCCAAGCGATCTGCGGATCGGTCGGCCGATAGTCGGTTGACGCCTGTGCCACCGCGCGCGCTGCACCGAGCCGATCGACCTCGACCACATAGGGCACGATGTGCGACCCGAACCGCAGGCGCAGATTGTCGACGACCGAGAGCGACAGGAGCGCGGTCGCGCCGAACGCCATCAGCCGCCAGCTCCGCGCCTGGACGCGGGCCGAGCCAATGCGATCATCCCAGGCTTGGCCGGCACGCTGATAGGGGGTTTCGGGAACAGGCTCGCGGCCGAAGCGCGACGAGGGACGGCGAAAGGGGTTCATGAACGATCCTCCAGCGAGATGTGCGCCGACCCGCCATGATGGTCGGCCGAGCGAAGGGTGTGGGCGGCAAGGGTCGCGCCCTGGATCATCGCCTGACGGCGGCGCAGCCGATTGGCCCAGGCCGGTGCAGGTGCTTCAGCCGGCGTGGCCGAGGATAGCGGCGCGGGTGCGGTACTGGCGCTCGCCTCGGGGGCGGCTTCGGGCGCACCCGTGCTTGGCCCAGGCGCAGCGTCGGGCGGACTCGCGCTCGCACTCATCTCTGACGAGGTCGCGCTGGACTCGGGTGCCGCCTCGGTCGAACCCACGCTCGGTTCGGCCGATGCTCCGAGAGCCGTCGTCGGTGCCGCGCCGCCGCTATTACCTTCGCTCCGGCTCGGGCTCGAACCACCACCCGGCGCTCCGGACGGCGGGGGAACCGTCGGAGCGCCGCCCGTCGGCGCCGGGGGAGCGGGAGGCGCCGACGAGGATCCACCGGACGGGGGCGAGCCGGCGGATCGGGAGAGGGTAGAAGCAGCGGCCGACCCCGCACGGCTGGCGAGACCGGCAGCGCCTGCGACACCCATGGTCGCAGCCGCACCAACCCCGCCGACGACCGCGCCGGTGGCGACTGCGGCGCCAGCGCCGAGCTGAGGGCCGCCCGAGATCAGACCCGAGGCGATGCCGGGTCCGAAGATGGCAAGGCCGAGCAGTGTGAGCGCTGCCAGGGCGAGGCTCGCAACCTGTTCGATCGTCGGTTGCGCACCGCCGAAATCGATCACGAAATCGCGGAAGATGGTCGAGCCGATGCCGATGATGACGGCAAGCACCAGCACCTTGACGCCGGTTGCCATCACATTGCCCAGCACGCGTTCGGCGAGGAACGCGGTGCGGCCGAACAGTCCGAACGGCACCAGCACGAACCCGGTAAGCGTCGTCAGCTTGAACTCGATCAGCGTCACGAACAACTGGATCGCGATGATGAAGAAGGCGAGCAGCACGATCGCCCAGGCGAGCAGCAGCACTGCGATCTGGACGAAGTTGGTGAAGATGCCGACCGGCCCGACCAGCAGCGAGGCCTGGTCGAGCAACGGCTGGCCCGCATCGATGCCGATCTGGGCGATCTTGCCGGGATGCAGCAGATCTTCCGCATTGCCGGAGCCAGCCGCCTTCAGGCCGATCCCCGAGAAGCTCAGATAGATGATCTTGGCGAGGCCGTTCCAGTTGGCGATCAGGAAGGCGAAGAATCCGACCTGCAGCGTCTTGCGCACAAGCCGGGCAACGATGTCCTCGCCTTCACCCCATGTCCAGAACAGCATTGCCAGCGTCACATCGATGACGATCAGCGAACTTGCGAGAAAGCCGACATCGCCGTGGATCAGGCCGAACCCTGAATCGATGTAGCGCGCGAAGAGATCGAGGAACCGATCGATGACGCCCGTGCCTTCGCCCATGGCTCAACGCTCCGTAATCGATGAAGGCGCAGCCGCACTGGCTGCCGGCGTTGGGCTATCGACGGGCGCGGCTTCGATCGGCGCCGGCTCGACGGGTGCCACATAGCTCCGGCTTTCGCCCATGAAGCGACGCCGGTTCACCTCCCACGCCGCCTGGCAGCGCGCGTCGACACTGTCCGCCGCCAGCGTGCGGCACCGCGCCAGCTCGGCCTGGAGCGGATCGGCGCTGGCGGGCGCCGGCGCGTCGGGGGCTTCGCCGACGGCATAATGCGCAGCCGGCGGGGCCGGATCGCGCAAGGCGACTATGGCGCATATCCCGGTCGTTGCCGCCGCAGCCGCGATCCCGATCGATCGCCAGCCAAATCCGGCGAAGCCGCCGCGTGTGCGTGTCCGTTCCTCAGTCATGGAACAGCGTCACGCTATGCGGCACATAGCCCGTGCCGGGCGCCAGGAACCGGCGGGTCTGTTCGCGGCCCTGCGCCTCGTCAGCGGCAGCGCGCGCGGCTTGGATCGCCGCTGCGCGCGATTGCGCCGCGACCATGGCGGTCAGGTCGGCGAGCTGGCGCGTCTGGAGCGCCACCAGTTGATTGCCGGCCTGCGCCGCCTGCAACGCGCCCGTCGCGCCCTGGCTCGCGGTGACCAACGTCGATGCCTGATCGCGCGTACCGTCGATATTGCCGGTCACGGTCGCGCCGGTGCGGAGCGCATCCTGATAAGACGCGAGCGCATCGGTCCAACGCGTCTGCGCATTGGTGACGAGTGCGCCCGACGAAGTGCCCGCCAGCGATCCTGACGGATAACGCTGACTGAACACCTGGTCGATATTCTCGACCTTATAGGCGATCTGCTGAGCCTGGGTGATCAGCTGGCGCGTGCGATCAATGTCCCGCTGGATGCTCGACAGCATGCTGGTCGGCAAGTTGGTCAGGTTTCGGGCCTGGTTGATCAGGCTCTGCGCCTGATTCTGGATCTGGGTGATCTGATTGTTGATCTGTTGAAGCGTGCGGGCGGCGGTCAGCACGTTCTGCGCATAGTTGCTGGGATCATAGACAATCCCGCCAAACTGCGCGTTGGCAGGCGTGCTGAGCACAAGCGCTAGCGCGGCGGCACCGACAGCGAGCTTGGTCAAACGGGAACGGGTCATGCAAATGTCTCCTGAGCTTCGAGGGCATCGTTGGTGAGATGATCGACGGCCCAGCCGAGGCCGCGGTGGCGCAGCCAGGCGGCGGCAAAGCCGTCGGCGCCGTGCCGCTCGATCAGCACGGTGATCGCGGTAAGGTCGCTGCGTTGCGACGCGGCGGCGAAGGCGAGTGCGACCGGCCCAAGACCCAGATCGAACAGCCGGTTGCCGAGCGCCGATTGGCAATAATAATCGCGCTTCGGCGTCGCCGAGGCGATGATCTCGATCTGGCGATCGTTGAGTCCGAACCGCCGATAGATGCCCGCAATCTGCGGCTCGAGCGCGCGCTCATTCGCGAGGAACAGCCGGGTCGGACAGCTCTCGATGATGGCGGGCGCGATCGCCGAGCCTTCGATGTCGGCAAGGCTCTGGGTCGCGAACACGACGCTCGCATTCTTCTTGCGGAGCGTCTTCAGCCATTTCTTCAGCTGGCGTCCGAACATCGGATCATCGAGCGCGAGCCAGCCCTCATCGATCAGGATCAGCGTCGGCCGGCCGTCCAGCCGGCGGCCGATTCGGTGGAACAGGTAGGCGAGCACCGCCGGCGCGGCCGGCGTGCCGATCAGCCCCTCGGTCTCGAAGGCCTGCGCATCGCTTTCCCCGAAATGCTCGACATCGGCGTCGAGCAACCGGCCATAGGGACCGGAGAGCGTATAGGGCGCGAGCGCGCGCTTGAGGCCCGATGCCTGGATCAGCACGGTGAGGCCCGTCAGTGTGCGCTGCGCGACCGGCGCATCGGCGAGGCTGCCGAGCGCCGTCCAGAGATGATCCTTTACCTCGGGTGTGATCGCAAACCCTTCGCGCGCGAGGATCGCGGCGAGCCAGTCGGCAGCCCAGGCCCGCTCATCGGGCTCGTCGATCCGGGCGAGCGGCTGCAGCAACACCGGCGCGGCATCGCCACCAAGCGCGCCACCCAGGTCGTGCCACTCGCCGCCGACACCGAGCGTCGCCGCCCTGATCGAGCCGCCATGATCGAAGGCGAAGATCTGCGCGCCCTCGTAGCGGCGGAACTGCAGCGCCATGAAGGCGAGCAGCACGCTCTTGCCCGAGCCGGTGGGACCGACGACCAAAGTATGGCCGACATCGCCGACATGGAGCGAAAGCCGAAACGGCGTCGCGCCCTGGGTGCGGGCATGAAACAGCGGCGGCGCCTTGAAATGCGTGTCGCGATCCTGGCCTGCCCAGACCGCCGACACCGGCATGATGTGGGCCAAGTTGAGCGTCGAGATCGGCGGCTGTCGGACATTGGCGTAGGGGTTGCCCGGCAGCGAGCCGAGCCACGCTTCGACCGCGTTCAGTCCTTCGGCGATGCACGCGAAGTCGCGGCCGCGCACGATCTTCTCGATCGCCTGAAGCCGGAAATCGGCGTCGCGGGGCGTATCACCGAGCACCGTGATGGTCGTGGTGACATAGGCATAGCCCGCGATGTCCGCACCGAGATCCTGCAGCGCCGCGTCGGCTTCAGCCGACTTGTTGGCGGCGTCGCTGTCGACCAGCACGCTCGCCTCGTTGGTCAGCACCTCCTTGATGATTGCGGCCAGGCTCTTGCGCTTGGAGAACCAGAGCCGGCGGATGCGGCCGAGCATCCGCTGCGCCGAGACCTTGTCGAGGCAGATCGCCCGCGTGGTCCATCGGTAGGCGAAGCCGAGGCGGTTGAGCTCGTCGAGCATCCCCGGGACCGTCACCGCCGGGAAGCCGGTGATCGATAGGGTCCGCAGATGCTTGGGCCCGAGCTGAGGCGCGAGCCCGCCCACCAACAGTTCGTCGGCCAGCAGCGCGTCGAGATGCATCGGCGTCTCCGGCACCGCGATCAGCTGTTCGTGGGTCGAAATCGTCGAGTGGAGATAGGTCAGCGTCTCGGCGTCCGAGAGCCAGGCGGATTCGGGCATTACGCCTTCGATCATGTCGAGCAGTCGCCCGGTGTCGCGCTCGAAATCGTCGAGATGGTCCGCGGCGGTTGCAACGCCTTCGGCGCCACCCTCATAGAACAGCGATGACGCCTTTGACGTGTCGTCGGCCGGGGGCAGCCATTGCAGCGTCAGGTAATAGGAACTGGTGAAGTTGGGTTGGGTAACATCACCGCCCTCGAACAGGTCGCGGCGTTCCTCGTCGATCAGCACCGACACCGGATCGGCGAACCCGTCCGAGATCGGATAGCCGGGCGATGGCTTGCGCTGTGCCTCGACATAGATCGCCCAGCCGGTGCCGAGGCGTTTCAGCGCGCTGTTGAGCCGCGCCGAGGTCGCGATCAGCTCGGCCTGGGTCGCACTGTCGAGGTCGGGGCCGCGGAACCGCGCTATGCGCAGGAAGCTGCCATCCTTGTTGAGGATGATGCCGGGCGCGATCATCGCCGCCCAGGGCAGGAAATCCGAGAGCCGCGAGGCATGGCGGGCATGTTCACGCAGGAACATCATGGGTTCAGCTTTCGAAAAGAGTGGGAAGGGCCATGTGTCGGCGAGCGACGGGCAGGATCTGCGGATCACGGCGCGCGGCGAACACGGCGAGGCCATGCCCCACCACCGCCATGACCAGGCCGGCGATCCAGAGCCGCAGGCCGATCCCGATCGCAGCGGCGAGCGTGCCGTTGACGATCGCGAGCGCGCGAGGAGCGCCTGCCAACAGGATCGGCTCGGCGAGCGCCCGATGCACCGGCGCCGCGAACCCGGTCAGATCCTCCTGCATCAGACGAGCGCCCCGCCGCCGAAGCTGAAGAACGAGAGGAAGAAGGACGAGGCGGCGAACGCGACCGACAGGCCGAACACGATCTGGATCAGCTTGCGGAAGCCGCCCGACGTGTCGCCGAAGGCCAGCGTCAGGCCCGTAATCACGATGATGATCACACCGATCACCTTGGCGACCGGCCCCTGCACCGAATCCACGATGGACTGGAGCGGCGTCTCCCAGGGCATGCCGGTGCCGCCAGCCCAGGCGGGCATGGCGTAGAGCATCGCGGCAGCAGCAAGGCTAGCGCGGTGCAGGGTCTTCAGTCGGGTCATGATGCTGCTCCTTGGGGCTTGTGGACGTTGAGAAGGCGGTAGCTGCCGTCGGGCTCGAGCCCTTCGACGCGGACGAGTTCGGAAAGGCGGCGTTCGGTGCCGCGGCCGGTCAGCACCGCGATGACGTCGATCGTCTCGGCGATCAGCGCGCGCGGGACATGGGCGATGGCCTCAAGAATCAGTTGCTCGAGCCGGTGAAGCGCGGCGGTCGCGGTGCCGGCGTGGATCGTGCCGATGCCGCCCGGATGGCCAGTGCCCCAGGCTTTCAGCAGGTCGAGCGCCTCGGGGCCGCGAACCTCGCCGATCGGGATGCGATCGGGGCGCAAGCGCAGGCTCGAGCGCACCAGATCGGTCATGGTGACGCCGGGCGCAGTCCTGAGCGCTACGACATTGGCGGCATCGCAGCGCAGTTCGCGCGTATCCTCGATCAGGATGATCCGATCCTGCCCGCCCGAGGCGACAGCCAGCAGCGCGTTGGTCAGCGTGGTCTTGCCGGTCGATGTGCCGCCGGCGACGAGGATGTTGGCGCGGGTCTGCACCGCCTGGGCGAGATAGGCTGCCGCTGTCGCCGTCATCGTCCCGGCAGCGACATAGTCGGCGAGCGCCAGGGGCAGGCTCGCGGGCCGCCTGATCGAGAAGACCGGCTCCATCACCACCGGCGGCAATAGCCCTTCGAACCGCTCGCCGCCTTCCGGCAGCTCTGCCGAGACTCGCGGCGAACCGCGGTGGACTTCGGCACCGACATGATGGGCGACGAGACGGATGATCCGCTCGGCTTGCATCGGCGACAGCCGTTCCTCGGTCCTCGCCATGCCGCTGTCGAGCCGGTCCACCCAGAGCCGACCGTCGGCATTGAGCATCACCTCGGCGACTTCTGGCTCATCGAGCCAGGCCGCGATGGCTGGACCCAGCGCGCTCTTCAGCATCGCGGTGCCGCGTGCATGAACGATGGCCGAGGGCTGGGTCACTTGGGCTGTCTCCGTTGGTGCGAGCCGCTTCGGCGGCGTCGGAGACAGGTAAAGAATGCGAAGTTTGGCGGCTTACAACAGCATTCTGCGCCCGGCGTGCTGCCGGCGGGGCTCGGATATGTTCGGGCGGGTGCTACTCGCGCCGGACCTGCAATGCTCGACCCCTGTCGTGCGCCTGGTCGCTCAGACTTACCCCGAGTCGCCGGCCATCTGTGCTCCGGCGATCCTCAACGTCGCTTCTCAGAACGCTCGCGGGCGGTTGGGTCCGAGTATTTCCAATGCCGGTCAGTCGTTGCGTGACGGCCACCGCTTGGGTTGCTAGGACGTTCCTTACAGGGGGGAAGATGGCCGACGATCAAAGTGTTATGTTCGATGGCCGGTTTTTGGATCGGCATGCCGGATCGATCATTGCTGATCCCGCTGTTGCCGTCGTCGAGCTTGTGGCGAATTGTTGGGACGCTTGGGCAACTCGCGTCGATATCGTCTGGCCCGATCGTGGCGACGGTGCCTGTTTCTCGATCACCGACAATGGCAAGGGAATGACCGAGCCGCAGTTCCGCAAACGCTGGGGCACGATCGACTATAATAAGACCCGCGAGGAAGGGAAGGAGTCGGCGCCGCCGCCCGAACTTGCTGATGCGGCTGCTCGGGCTCCCTATGGGCGCAACGGCAAAGGCCGCCATGCGGCATTTCGGTTCGGTGAAGCCTACCGAGTCCGGACTTGGCGCGAGGGCGTCGCCGTCAGCTTCGACGTGCGTCGTGGCGCCACCCAGCCCTTTGTAATCCAACTCGCCGAAACCGAAACCAATGTCGCGGGGCACGGCACCGAGATTCACGCGATTGGCCCTACAGGCACCCATATGACGTCTGACGAGGCCCGCGAGGTCATCGGCACACGCTTTCTCGCCGATCCCAACTTCGCGGTGACGATTAATGGCACGCGCGTAACCTTCGACGACATTCCAGAGGGGCAGCGCCGGACCGAAGATATCGAAATTCCTGGCTTCGGTACGGCCCATCTCATCGTGATCGACACCCAGAAAGCGGATAAGACGACGCGGCAGCACGGCATTGCCTGGCGCGTCAATGCCCGGTTGGTGGGATCGCCCGGCTGGCTGGGCTTCGATTCCGAAAGGCTTCTCGACGGCCGCAGCAGCGAAGCGAAGCGCTTCATCTTCATTGTGCGCGCAGACTTCCTCGTCGATGCTGTCCTGCCAGACTGGTCCGGATTTTGGCCCAACAACGATGCCTGGCATGCGACCCGCGCAGCAGTCCATGCGCGGATTCGCGATTATCTCGGCGAAGTAAGTGCGGAGCGCCGACGTGAGACCAAGGACTCGGTGCGCGAAACATTCGGACCTGTCGTCGCGAAACTTCCGCCGGTCAGTCGCGATCGCTGGAATGAATTTGTCGACACCGTGATCGACACTTGTCCGACGATCGGTGCCGATACGGTGGAGCAGGTCGCCGGCGTCCTCGCAAATCTCGAACTGGCCACGTCGAAATACGCGTTGATCGCTAAGCTGCATGACATGCAGCCTGGCGATCTCGACGCACTCTATGCGCTCCTCGTCGATTGGACGGTGCGGACCGCCAAGCTCGCCCTCGACGAAATCGCCTCCCGCTTGAAGCTCATCGAGGAACTCGACCAAAAGCTGCGCGATGAAACCATGGACGAGGTCGGCGATCTGCAGCCCCTGTTCGATCGCAGCCTGTGGGTGTTTGGGCCGGAATTCGAGAGCCTGGAATTCACCAGTAACCGAGGCATGACAGAGGTCATTGCCAGGATGTTTGGCCGTAAGGATTTGGGCAGCCGCTTACGGCCCGATTTCGTGATGCTGCCCGATGGCAGCGTCGGCTTTTATAGCCGCGATTCCCACGATCTCGGCCATGAGGTGGATGGTGTCGCACGTCTCGTAATTGCAGAGATCAAGCGGGTCGGTGTGACCATTGGCGCCAAGGAAAAGAACCAACCCTGGCAATATGTCACGGAACTCATCAACAAAGGATATCTGACCGAGTCCGCCTCGATCACCTGCTATGTACTCGGCTCGAAGATCGAGCGCGCCGAAGCTGGCGAAGACACAAAATGGGATGGTCGGGTCAAGATTATCCCCATGACCTATTCGACATTCATTAAGCGAGCCGAGAAGCGAATGCTCGGGCTGCGTGACAAACTGAGGGACGCGCCTTTTCTGCAAGCGAGCGGGCTTGACGCTGATGCGTTCCTCGAACCGCAATTGCCCCGACAAGCCAACTTGATCTGAGTGCGGCGCCGGAAGAGCGACGAGCGCGCGGTGTGACTCCAGGGCATCTAGGCCATTCAGCCCTTGAGACGATGATCCTCCCCGCTGGGCTCGACGAGTGACGGCACAGCAGGCGCGTCATATTTGACGCTCGCCAATCGTCGGACCTCCGAATGCCCCTCAGCAAACTCGAACTTTGCTGGATGGAATACACAGATATTGATCCCGTCAGACACCGAGCTTCGGAAACGCACACCGTCAAACCCTCGACGCAGCAGCACTTCGGCCAACAACTGCGTCAACAAATAGCTCGTCTTCTCGTCCGGCGTGACCGGCATGCTCATGAGCCGATCGAAGGCTTGGATAACCGTATAGAGATCGAGCCGATCGTCATTCGCCGAGAACAGGGCGATGTCCGGGTTGAAATCGGCCAATCGTAGAGGCTCGACGCTCCTGAAGCCGCCAAGCGAAATGTAGTGGCCGGGGTGCGGACGGATCTCTGCAATAGCCGTGTAGCTGTCCGACGCGAGATAAAGCATCGACACGCCTGCCCGGTTGAGCCTGCCAATCCCGGCGTTGAGCGGCGGCGGCGCCCCGATATCGCTGCCGAGCCAAGGCTGGCGTATGATCTTGTTGGCCCAGCCTCCTTCGAAATGCTGGTAAACTGCCTTGTTTCCCAACCGTGCCCGGAACCAGATTTCCTCAGCGGGCAACTCGAGCGCGATATCGGCCAGGAACGGGTCAATCAGCGCTTCGAGGGCAGGTTCGACTTCGAAGAAATTCTCATTCAGCAGCCGATGCTGCAACTCGACGAATTGCCTGGGATCGGTCCGCGAGATCGCGAAGTTGATCATCCGGCCCCCGCCTTCATCGAAACCGGCATAGATGGCGACACCATCGGCAGTCGGGGGATAAGGTGGCTCCTGCAGCAGATAGTCGAGTTCGTCGAGATAATCGTCAGTGACGGCGGGTTGAACGACCGGGTTCTCGTCATCTGTGAAAAGATCGAGGACCGAGTCGCCGCCCCAATGGCCGTTATAGGCGAACTCGTCCCAGTAGAACCGGATGAGCGCGCGGATGAGCATTACCATCGGCTCGGAATTGTCAGGGTTTCGCACCGTAGCGTCTGGCCGTCCGCAAAATGCGCATAGTCCGGCTATGCTATCCTCCTCGATGACGCGTTTGAGGCTCGGATGACGGGCGCAGTCTATGCACACACTCACCTGCACGTCGTCCTCGTCCATGTCCCCCACGATCGTTCGGCCCCCGCTATTTTTCAATCTACGGCAGGGTAGTCGATGGACACCCAATTTGCATAATGCGGCTGATGACGCAGTCAGCCAAAGGATCTCCAGCCGAACGAAAGCGGCACCATTTTGTCTCAGTGACATATCTGAACGCCTGGGCGTCTGGACCGGCGTCGAAGTTGCACGCCTATCGCAGCGACAACGCTTCGAATCCGTTTCATATCAGGCCGGACGAGATCGCCTTCGAGAATTACTATTATAGCCAGACGCGCCCTGACGGGACGCGCGACAATGACAGTTTTGAAGACCTTTTCGGCGGCGTCGAAACCCATTGGCCGACCGTGATGAAAGCCTTGGAGACGGAGACGCTCGATCGAACGGTGCTGCACTGGCTCTACGCGATGACGACGATGATGCGCACGCGTGTTCCCGCCGCCCGCAATTATAACGAGGAGATCATGACCCTTGAGACACGCACCGGTCTCAAGGTGTTTGCCGAGATGGGCAAGCTCCCCGAGAAGCTGAAACGATACGAAAACCAACTCGATACCGTTGACATCGCGATCGAGCGGCAACGGACGCTCGGCAAGATGGCCGACGACATGCGCTCTTTTGGCGACCTGACGCTGCGGCTCGGGTTCGAAATCCTGGTCAACGATACAGGCGTCGACTTCATCACATCCGATAATCCCGTCGCCTACTTCGACCCCAGCGACGCCGGCATCCGTCACCCCTATATCAACAACGAGAAGCTCGAACTCTACTTCCCACTGTCTCCGACGCTCGCGCTGCACGGCGCCAACCGGCTGCGCCGGTTCGGGCAGACGCCGCGTTTCCGGACACTCAGCGATATCTCAAAGGTGCGCTCGATCAACCGCATTACCGCACGCTTCGCCTACGGCTTGGCGTTCGCTCGCGACCGGTCGCACGACGATCTGATCGCGCGGCACAGTGCAACATCCCCGGTTCTGGACGCAAAGGTCGTCCGCAAGCCGAAGGAGATCCAATACCATATCGGATACCGGTTCGGTGCCAGGCCCGCACTCCTGAAATTCCGCCCCGAGCAATGCGAAGGCGACCTCTACGAAGAAGATTTCAACCTGTAGCCCGCCGTGGTTACCGAGCTTGCCGGCGAACCATCACAAGATAGTCAGTCCAAGCGCTCTGCAGTTCTGCGAGCGTGAGGGGCGTAACGATCTCGATATTGTTGGCGTGGCGCCGGTGATCGAAACGCTTGAGAAGCCACTGCTCCATCCGAAAAGCGTCTCTCGCGGTATCAAATAGCTGATGGAGCTTGGTCTTGTAGCGAAGCCCACCGATAGCGGGCATCGCGGCATGATTGAACACGCGCTCCCGCTGCAACCAGTCGAATGCCCAGCCAATCTTGACCGCCGAATGGTTCGCGCCCTGGATCTCCATCGCATAGGTGAACGCCGGCGCCCGTCGCATGTGCATGATGCCGGTTCGCTCGGTGGTCGGGGGCGGCGCGGCCTTGCGTCGCGCCGCATCGGCCCCTTCTACCCGCGCGCGGGCGGCAATCGCGCTGAGTAGCCCGACTTCGGTCCTTGGAAGCGCGAGGATCGAATCCGCCTCGCTAGGTTCGAGCCGGACAATTCCCTGTGCTGAGTCCATGTGGAACCGCCGCGACGTTATGTCGGTCAACAGCGGTCGCGGATCGTCGAAACGCCACGCGCGAACCAACTCCAGCCCGAAGGGCCATTTATAGTTGCCAGCGGAATCAAGATCCTGCGGTCCCCGGATCAGGTCATAGTCGAGCGAACTGACGACATGCCGGGTGGGCTCCATCAATCCGAGGATGCGACCCTGTTCATCTTCATCGGTCTCGGCACCCTTGGTCCCTACAATCACGACCATATCGCCTGGCTCTAGCGTCGATCTGGCGTTGGTCCGCCAGCCGTTTGTGCTGAATTGCAGCGGCCCGGACGGGGTGCTGAACCCCCATGTTTTGGTCATGTACAACGTCACGTCCGAGCGCTCCTACACGATGAACAAGGGGCTGGGTGTCGTTCGGGACGCAACAATGTGAAGCCTATCTTTCGCCCGGCTCAATGCCACATAGAGCAGGCAGCGCGCATCGGGCTTTTCAGGGAAGCTTTTTACGTCGCTCGCCAACAAGATGACGCCTCGGCACTCAAGGCCTTTGGCTTTGTGAATCGTGCTGATCGCCTTGGCTGGCGGACTCGGTCGCGAGTAGGTCCGCCGGTTCGTAATTTCGGCGAGGCCCGCTTCGAGGTCGTCGAAATTCCCCAACCGGACGGCATCCCAATATTCGCTGTGATGATCGAATGCGACGTCGCTAAAGCCGATATCAGAACCCTTCAGCTCGGCGAGGTGACGCAGCATTGCTGCGACCCCACGATGGTCGGGACGGTCGACTATATGCTTTGCCAGTTTCTGGATCGTCGCTGATTTGCCGCGACATGCCTTTGCACACAGCTCGCGGGCTTCCTGCTCAAACCGATTCCCAAAGGCCGACGGGCTGAATCCCTTGCCCGTAGCACCGACGAAGGCGACAACGGCCGCAGCGATGACCGCCGGCTGGCCATTGGCCTCTCGAACCGCGTCGACAAGGATCTCAAGCGCCTTGCGCGTATGCCCTTCCCACAAGGGAAGGCGTCGGTTGAACATGGTGCGACACGCGCGCGCGACATGGTTGTGGCGAGCCAAGATCAACAGCGAGTCCGATCTCTTTTCGGCGGCATAGACCGATCTCGCATCGTTCAATTGATAGCCCTGAGCATTGCGCGCGATATTCTCGGCAAAGGCGACGCTGACGCTTGCAGGCAGATCCCGGGTAAGATCAATTTTTCCACCGGCTTTCAGGGTCGCACGCGCCGATAGCGTCCAGCTGCCAAGGGCAGCGCAACCATCAGCCCAACGGTGCGGCGTATCGAGATCGGCAGTGGCATCGGCCTGCGCCACCAGCGTGTCCCAATCGCAAGGGGGCGAAGCGCCAAGCGCAGCATCATCTTTGTAGATGTGCTGCATTGGGTCGCCGAAGATTCGCACGCGCGCGCCCTGCCGAAGCAGAGCGGCGACGATCGCATGCTGATCGGCGCTGGAATCCTGATGTTCGTCGCAGATGATCGTGGGGTAGCGCGTGGCGAGCGCGGCTGCGACGATCGGATAGCGAGCAAGCAGTTGCGCAACTCGGGCCGCCAGAATCTTGTGACCATGTTTGGTTCGCCGGGTCCATGCCGCGATGTCGGCCGGAAGGCCAAGACCGACATGATAGGCTCCGCCGATTTGCGCGATCAGGCTGTCAATCGTTCGGATTTCGACATGGCGGCCGAGCCCGGCGGTGCGGTCGGCGAAGACACCGCAAGCCGCATGCGTGTGCGTGATGATAAGCAGGCGATCGCGCGTGCCTTGCGCGACATCCCGCGCATAGGCTGCACCCTGGTGTGTCTTGCCACATCCCGCTGGCGCTTCGATTACGACGAGAGGCGCGGCCGAGCGCAGTGCCGCCGCGACCGACGCATCGCTCATGCGCTGAGATCGGAAAGGCCTTCGAGCCCAACCGCACCCCGAACGGCATTGCAGAAAGGCAGCAAGCGCGGCTTGAAGGTCGGCCACAACCCGAACCCAAACATCTTGTCGATAAGCTCGTGCCCCCCGGCGACGGTCTTGAACCAGGATTGGCTCTGACTCTTATAGGCTTTCTTCTCGCTCTCCTTGCCATCGGGCACCTTGCCCAGGGCGGCATCGAGGATCAGCGCTTTCAGGCCGGAGCCGGCGGCGGCACGGATCGAAACCATGTCCTTCGCATTGATCCCCAAGCGCATGGAAAGGGTCCACAATCGTGTGCCGGTCTTTTCCCCGGTCGGGTCGATGATCAGCTCTTCCAGCTTGTCTTCGGCTATTGCAGCAACAATCTCTTCCTCGATGCAGCCCTTTTCCCAGCGGAAGAGCAAGGCCCCCAACGCAGCCTCCAGCGCTTTCCAGCTATCGGCGTGCTTGCCTTCCTCATCAACGAACCCGCCAAATCGCAGGCCGCTCTTCGCCAGCGCCTGTAGGAGCCCAAGCGCGAACTCATGGCCGCCGCCGTCACAGACATGTACGCCGTGCGGTGCTAGCGCACCGCCAAGCGCCCGTCCGGCGAGCGCCTGTACCGCTCCGCATTCTGTCGCGCCTTCCGCAACGATCGCAATCCGGCTGAGAAAGAGCTCCGGGTCGCGTGCACGATGCTGCTCGGTGACCTTGCCCTTGATCTCGCCAATTTGCCCGGCATGATCGACATACCAAAGGGTTGCCTTCGCGGCGGCGCTGATCGTGGCCGGACTATGGGTCGTGACAAACGCCTGGGTCGGCATCTCTTGCAACTTTTCCATCAAGACGCGCTGCCGATAAGGCTCAAGGCCACGCTCGACCTCATCGACGACAGTAATTGGCGTCTCCCCCTGATTCTGCTCCGCGATCGCCAGGGCGGCGAGGCGGCGCGTTCCCGCTCCCCAACTGGCGAGCGGCAAGGTCATCGTCCCGCGCTGGGCAGTCAGCCCCACCATCGACGCGATTGACGCGCCCTGGCCACCGGTGATCTGCAGATCGAGTCCGGTCGGAAGGCTTCGGGCGCCGAACGCTTTGTCCAGGTCTGCAAGCGACGTCTTCGCATCGTCGGCGAGTTCGTCCTTGATGGCATGGTCCGCCAAGGTACTCGCCATGCGCGATCGCAATCCCTTGTCGGAAAGAAGGCGGTCGAGCGCAGAGCCCTGAACCAACCGCAGATCCCGATCATTGCGATCATCGCCGCCCAGCCTCACCAGACCGATTTGCCGTCTGAGCGCGACCGGGAAATGATCAGCGCTGCCGTCGGGCTGCAATATCTCATAATAGAGTTCGAGATCCTCGGTTCCGCGGACCCGCACGCGATAGACGGGTTTGCTGTCCGCCGGAGCGTCGCCCTCAAGGCTGGGAGCGATCGCCTCCGTGCCATTCCAATCCCAAGGCCACGCTGGCTTGAGCTGTGTATGAATACCGATGGTCGCGGGCAGCGACAGCACAGCCTCGATCGAGAACCCCTCTTCGATCGCGCGCCCGTAGAAGTCGGTGTCCGGCAGGTTGGCTGGATTGACCGGGCTCAGCAGCAAGGCGATCGCGTCGAGAATTGTCGTCTTGCCGACATCGCCACCGCCGAGGATCAGGTTCAGGCCGGCGCTTGGCCGCCAGTCGACCATCTCAAGGCCCCGAAAGCGGTCAATCTTCAGGCGGAGAATTGTCGGGACGGTCACGCCTGACTCCAGATCAGACGCCATGCCGCGAATTCCGAAGGGCGGACTTGGTAGCGCGCGAAATTGCCCTCGTGCAGGCCAAGCAACTCGGTCTCCGCGACCTCGATAAACTGGTCCTGATCCGCCGCCGGAATGATCTCGCGCGCAATCTCAGCAAGGTGCGCGCGCGCAGCCTTTCGGTTCATGGGGCCGCGCACAACATCGCGGATGATGTCGCGCAACGTTTCGCGGTAGCGCAAGCGGAAGGGGTCCGGTTCGCCCATCGATTGGCGAACGGCCGCATAGCGCCCTGCTGATCGCTCATAGGCCCAGAGGAAGACGTCGCGCAGTAAGGAGATGTCGTTGCGTTCGTACACCCCAAGCGTAGCGCGCGTATAGAGATCGCCCGGAACCTCGGTAAACGACAGCGGCGCAAGGTTCGCCCTGATCATCGGAATGTTGGCCGCGAGGCGCGAGACCCGCTTGTTCACATCGTCGAAGGGCTGAAGGTAGGGAAGTTGAACCATGACGAAGAAGGCTTGCTCGAAAGGATCCGTGATGGCTGCTGCAGTGGCGAGGAGCTGATCGAAGCATTCCTCGATGAGCCCAGGCACTTCCAGCGGATGGAATGCCGAACCGTCGATGCCGACGATGATGTGCCGCAACCGACCAACCGCCGCTGGGTCGGCCAACAGGTTGTTTGCGAGCAAAGCGTGCAGATTGAGGATCGTATAGCGGTTGAAGCCGATATCGTCGGCGTTGGCGACGAGAAACTCGATCGCGTCCTTGTGGTTGAGGATCATCTGCGCTTCGAGCGGCCCGCGACCCTCAGCAGCCTCCCCGAAATCGAGCAGCCGCCGGGTGTCGAGCAGCGAATAGGTGTTGCCTTCGAGCCGGCTGGAATTCCACGCCAGGTCGATCAGCAGCCTGTTCAGGATTTGCTTCGCGTAGGTTCCTGCGGCTGCGGCCTCGATCTGCGGCTTGCCGATCGTGGCTAGGTGGTCGCGATGCTCTTGGGTGAGATAATAGGTCTCGTTCGGCCGATAGCCATCTAGGAACCCGCGATCATAGCCGACCGGTAGTCGGGCCGCGACGGGCTGGCGGACATAGGCCAGGACCGCCTTGCCCTCGGGCGACATCGGGACGATGTCCGCCGCGTCAGGTTCGGTAATAGTATCGCCAACAAGATGGTAACGGGCGGCGCGGCCGTCTCCGGCAAGCCGGAGTCGGCCGGCATCAACCAGCGCGCGAAGGCGATATTGGAGCGTGCGGCGGGCACCAGGCGTGGCGAGAGATTCGGCGATCTGCGCCGCTGATGCGCCGCCTGGGTGTTGGGCTACCGCTGCCTCGATCGCTGCCAGATCGCCTTCGGGAATCGGTCGTGCCACACAAACTCCTTAGTTGCGCGAAACGTGGACCGCGCAACTAAATGAGTCAATGCGCAACTAAACAGAGACTTGCGCAATCACATCCAAATTCGCGCAATCTCAGACTGCGCAAAAGGCTCTCAATCGTCCTTCGTGGCAATGTGAGTACAATAGGAGCAGACGCCTTCGTCAAAGCCCGCGAGCGCATCTTCCAGCGGAATCCGCGAGTGGCAAACCATGCAATTCTCCCACTGAACCGCTTCTCCGCACAGGGCGCAACCGCCCTCGAAATCGATATACGCCTCTTCACCGCACGCTGGGCACTCGAACACAGGACCAGATTCGCCACTGTCTTTCATCCGAATATAGGCATCCGCTTCCAGCGCACGTTCAACAGACTCCAGGATCACGGCATCGACGGTGGGCGCGGCTCCACAGGCTTGGCAGAGTAACGCCATATTCGCTTGATCGGTGTTGAGCGGGTCACTCTGCGCAATGAGATCTGAACCGCAATCGTCGCACCGGAGATGGGCCTCCGCCACGGTCGCCGAGCGCCATTCGACGGCTTCAAGGGTCTTCCGACAGCGTTCCAATTCCTGCTCGTAAAGCGCGCGCGCCTCGAGCATCGTCGTCCACGCCTCTCCCAACTGGACGCGAGGATCTTCGCCCGCGAGCCGAAACAGCTGTGCCGTGACAGGGAACGCCTTGGCGATAATCTCACGAACAACCTGGGATGGCTTGTTCGTGAAACGGTGCTCCACCTGGTTACGAATGTCGCTCAACTCGGTCAGCGCAGCGCGGTCGATCTCGAGGCCGAAATCCTTAAATCGCTTACCAAGCGTCGTAAAATCGATGGTGGTACGGCTATCCGGAACATAGCTGATCCCGCCAAGCCCGTCAGGAATCGGCTTGTATCGCGCGCCGATTACCGCGTCCGGATCGGCCAACGGCGCTCGTCGCACGAGCACCTCCTTGGCGAGCAACAGAACGCCGGCATAGAAATTACGCACCGCCGACAACGATCGCTCCGGTCGATCGAGCGCATAATCCTCAATGCCCATCCGAATGGCAGCGACCGCATTCTGGAACATCGCACTCATGGCGCCGGTGCTTCTTCCTGCGGGGCGCCTGAAAACCGGGGCTTGGGAAACTCACCATGCTCCGTTGCCGCCGCGAACATCTGATACAAGCCGTTGATCAGGCGTGCGGGCGAGGGAAGCCGCAGCGCCATCAGGTGCAACGCGGCATAGTCGAGAAGCAGGCAAGGCTGTTCGCAGATGGCAGCCACCTCCAGCACGGGCGCGCTGCAGGCCTTATAATCGTCATCGAACATCTCGCGCACAACGACGAGTCCAACCACCGCCCGATCAGCCACCTCGACGGTACGTGGCCCGTTTGGTGTGCGCAGGACGATGGAATCGCGCTCAAGGACGTAGGTGAGCGCCCCTCGCAATTGTTTCGCCCCCTTGTCGATATGGCTCCGGATCACCGCGCGTTTCCGGTCGATCGAACGGCGCAGCGACGCCTCGGTATTAGGGCTGTCCTTGGCCTGCACCAGCAAGACGACATCATCGGTAACGACAAGGACATCGGTCAATTCCTTGCCGCTGTCCTCACGCACGGGGTTGAGGAAGACCGCTTCGCCAGGAAAGGCCCGCCGGAGTAGCGCCACGATGTCGCGTTCCTGAAATGCACCTGGCTCGTCACGTTCGAGGCTGGTCACCATCACCAGACCGTCCGAGCCCTGAAAATCATAAGCCTCATCGCGAGCGTCGATGATCATCATATCGTCGGAATAGAGCCGATCTCCCAGCTCTACCGCGAATGCCTGATCTTCGTCGTCAGCATCTCGAAGCCCGAACCAGCCGCCCATCGCCTCGTAGGTCGCGGCCAGATCGTCCATGTCGAGCGTCGGAAACCGAGTTTCCGCCATCGCCAATCGAAACCGTGCAACATCGCGTACTGCGGCACGCGTGCCCATGAGCTCTCGATCATGCTCATCGAAAAAATAGAGGTCGAAGCTATCCTGGCTGAGTGCACCTGCTAGGTCGCGGAGCATGTCGTCGGCCGCATATAGCGGCGTGAACAGAACGAGCGGCTCGTCAGCGTCGTCGAAGAAGGCAGTCATGAAACCCAGCGACCGACCTGAAGTGGCCATGTCCGGGACAAGATAAATCTTGAATCCTTCATTGAGGCGCGCCGTCAGGATGAATTCCTTGCCGGCCTTTATGATCAGGCAATATCGCCCATCGGGGAACTGCACCGGTTGAAAGCCATAGATCAGCTTGCCGAGGTGCGTGAGAATCTCTGGGTGGTCGAGCGAGAACATAATAGCGGTATAGCGAGGCGCACCAAGTAGGCGAAGCGTTCCGACGGAACCGGACAGCCTACTGGATACCGCGGCGCCCGATTGAAGCGAGGATCTTACGATTGATCGCGATCCGCGTTTCGAGCTGCTTGGCCGACAGGTTGCGCTTTTTCATCGTGCTCTGCTGAAAACCATATTCCCAGGCGTTGATGATGCCTTGCTCATGAAAGAGGACGGTCGCTTCGGCGCCGACGCTTTTGGAAATGTCCACCCGGATCCGCTTGATCGACGCGAAAATCAGATCCGACCTGAACCCCAGAAAGCGTTTCACACATACATTGCCGACATCGACGTGAATCTTGGTGATGCGGTTGCCGATGGTGCAAAGCTCGATGATGGGAAAATGGCTGCAGAGGCAGGTTTCCGGGGTCTCGGCTTCGGAGATGCCGACCAGATACCATTCACTTTTCGCGATTTCCCAGTCGGTTGCCCGGCTGCGTGACAGGATTTCCGTCTTCAGTTGCTGAAAGTTATAGCCGTCGCTCATCGTCGAAAGCATATCGCAATGTTGGGAAAGCGCCGAATCTGCCTCGCTGGTGGCCTATTCTGTCCCGCCCAAAGCAACGAAATCTTCTACGTCCGCATACTGCGTTGGCTGAGGCGTAACACGCCCCCACGCTGCGGCAATGCGGTCGGCCAGGCCATCGGGAAACGCGCGCCCACTGATCGACCAGAGCGCCGAGAAAGTGTTCCGGCCGCGGAACTGGCCGGTTGGGAGTCCCAGCGGGGTTTCGATCACCATCGCCCCGTCCAATCCATCGGTTTTCGCACTGTGCTTCAAGGCATCGTTGATCAGCCAAGCCATGGTCTGATTGCCTAGGCGCTCGGGCGGACTGACGAAAACGACGAGGCCATAAGCGTCGGGCATGGCGAGGACGGTCCGAGTTGCGGCGATCTGCGCCCGGGCCGACGTCACTTCCTTTCTTACACGCGCGCCCACCACTCTCAACGCCTGTTCGGCAACCGGTTTTGGTAGGTCGTGAAGCCTGACATTCATCGTGCCAAACACAATTGGGGCGCCAAAGGCGACATTGCGTTCCATCACCGCGCCAAGCTTGGTCGCGACCTGTGGATCTTGCCGGCGGTCGCTTGTGAGGGACTTCACCTCAGCGACCAGATTATCCGATGCGAAGACTATGTCGGCGCGCTTGCCCGCGTAGCCGGGCGGAAGTGCCTCCTCCGCGTGGCGCCCGCCCGCAGCGCAAAGAACGGTCGTGACGAGTTCGTGCTGATCCATATGCGCAAAGTAGCCGACCTAGCGAGCCAGCACGAGCACCAGGTCGAGCGCCGCTTCGTTGCGATCGAATTGAGGCAAACGGCCGGCGCGCGCATTATGCTTCGGCGAAGGCTGGCCTCGGAGAAAATAAATTGGGAATGGTGGGCATGACCTTCCTTTACTTCGCCTACGGATCAAACATGCTGCCGGCGCGGCTACGGGCACGCTGCCCAAGTGCGCGCGTCGTCGGGCTTGGCGAGGCGGTCGGTTTTGACCTCGAATTCTCGAAAGTCAGCCAAGACGGATCGGGCAAGGCGACCCTGCGCGAGGTCGCAGACATTGTAACCCCTGGCGTGCTTTTCGAGATTGCCGCTACCGAGTTGATCGCCCTAGACAAGGCCGAAGGGCTGGGCGTCGGTTATGACCGCCTAGACGACTTCGTCATTAAGAATACCACCAGTGGCGCCGAAGTTTCCTCGAGAACCTATGTTGCCACAGCGATCGATACCAACCTTACGCCCTATGATTGGTATCTGGCCCTCGTCATCGCAGGCGCGTGCAAACAAGGGCTCGACGGCGGTCATATCGAGCGTCTGCGAGGGGTCGAATATAGAATTGATGCGAAACCGGATCGCAAGGGCCGCAGCGATGCTTCGGCTGCGCTTCGATCGGAAGGATTTGACGACTACAGGCTCCTGCTGAGAGCAGCGGGCTAAGGCGCTCCGATCATGCGCGCGGAGGCCCACAACGCGATCCTCACGTCCAACCGGTAAATGTCGCCGGCGGTGGAGTTGACCGGCATGTGCGTGCCCGTTCTCCGCTTTTCATAGTCGCCACAGCAATCGGCCCGTCGCGAACCGTTCACAGTTGATCGCGATAGTTCGCCGCAGAAACCGGGTTGCTAACCGGGTTGCCACCCCGAATCGGGGAAATTATGCAATAATTTCAACACGAAATGGCGGAGCGGGAGGGATTCGAACCCTCGATACGCTTTTGACGTATACTCACTTTCCAGGCGAGCGCCTTCGACCACTCGGCCACCGCTCCGCATTGCCGGGAACGTCGCCCCTAGAGATACGCGGGCGACCACGCAAGCGCTTGCCGGATCGTGCGCGACTGTGGCAGCCTTCGCGCCATGCCGATCCTGCTCCCGCTCGCTCTCGCGCTCGCCGGCCAGCCCGCCGCCGACACTCCCAAAAAGCCCGCGGCCAAGCCGCCGCTGTCGCCGACCGAGATCGCCAACAAGGCGCCGGCTGCGTCGTGGCGGACGATCGCAGATGACGACATCCTGATCTTCACGCTCGCCAACGGGCGCAACGTGATCATCCAGCTCGCGCCCGCTTTTGCGCCTCAGCACGTCGCGCGGATGCGCATTCTCGCCAACAAGCGCTGGTGGGACGAGACCAGCGTCTATCGCATCCAGGACAATTACGTCGCGCAATGGGGCGACGTGACCGAGAAGAAGAAACTGCCCGAGGGTGTCGCCGATGAAGGGCCCAGCGAATATACGCGGGCGGGGGGGCTGCCGGTGGTGCGCATGACGCGTCACGACAGCTTCGCATCGATCGCGGGCTTCTCAGCCGATGGCTGGCCGGAGGCGTCCGATGGCAAGCGCAGTTGGCTGACGCATTGTTACGCGATGGTCGGGGTCGGCCGCGACCTCGCGCCGTCGGTCGGGAGCAGCGCGGAACTCTATGCGGTGATCGGCCATGCGCCGCGCGCGCTCGATCGCAACATCGCTCTGGTGGGGAGAGTGATCGAGGGGATCGACGCTCTGTCCTCCCTCGAACGCGGCACCGGCAAGCTCGGTTTCTATGGCGATGGGCAGAAGCCGACGCCGATCGTCAGCGCGCGGCTGGCGAGCGCCTTACCGGCGGGCGAGCGCCCGCAGTTCGAATATCTCTCGCCCGCCAGCCCCGATTTCGCGCGCTATCTCCACGCTCGCGAAAACCGCGAACCGCCATTCTTCACCGTGCCCGCGGGCGGGGCCGATCTCTGCAATGTACCGGTTCCGATTCGTCGCAAGACCTGACCGGCTTGCTCAGCTGCCGAGCCAGTCGGCGACTTCGCCGGCGACTTGGTTGGCCGCCTGGTTGAGCGCCGGGCCGACCGTATTGGCGTCGATCTGTGTTACCGGCACGCGCGCCTCGAACTTCTTCTTCTCGACCTTGCCCGCATCGCTCCGGATCAGCGAGCCCTCGAAGGTCACCACCGCCTCGTGCGTGCCGCCGTCGATCCCGAAGTTGCGCAACTCGCCCGACAGGCGCGCGCCGGGGTCGCTGAACGACTGCGCCGGGGTCAGCACGACGCGGCCGGTCTTGGCGGCGATCGTGTCGGACAGCAGTCGGGCGAACAGCCGTTGCGGCGCCTCGACCCAGGCGACGTCGGTGACATAAGCGAGCTGGTCGCCGGTCTGGACGGGCACGCGTGCGACCGCCAGCGATTGCGGGACCACCGGCACCTGGATGGTGACGGTCTTGGCGCTCGCCGAATTCTGCGTGGAGCCGACCGGCAACGCCGCCGTCGAGTTGATCGTCAGCAGCACCTTGGGCGGCTTGCCGCCGAAGCTCAGGCAGCCCGAAAGCAGGACTGCCGGAAGTAGGGAGACGGTCAGGGAAAGGTAGCGCTTCGTCATCTCACTTGCCCTTGTAATCGGGGAGCTTGGGACTGCCGACGATTGATCCGGCGCCGCCGCGATCGATCTTGTCGGCCACCGAGGACAGCGACTGCGACATCTGGCGCAGATCGTGGATCAGCTGGCCGAGCTCGGGAATGGTCTGTTTGGAGAAGCTTTGCAGCCCCGGCCGGGCATCGCCGATCGCGGCATCCAGCGTGTCCATCGATTTCTGCGCCGACGCCACCGCCTTGTTCAGATTGCCCAGGGTCGGCTTGACGTCGTTGGCCAACAGACCGTTGGTTGTCGCCGCCAGGTCGCCGATCTGTTGCGAGGCCACGCCTGCTTTCTGAATCGCGATCCGCGTCTCGGCCAGGGTCGCGGCGATTTCCGGTCCGCGATCGGACAAAGCCTTGCTCAGCTTGTTGGTGTTGTCGAGGATGCCGGCGATCGACGCCTGGTTGCGGTCGCTGAGCAGCGCGGTCAGCCGCTCGGTCAGCGTCGTCAGGCGCTCGAGCAATTGCGGCGCGTTGGACAGGAGCGCGCCGAGGCCGCCGGGCTTGGCCGGGATCAGCGGCACGCCCAGGGGGCAGGCGCTGTTCGAGCAGTCGATCAGCGGCCGGCCTGCCTGCGCCCCGTCGAGCTGGACGGTCGACGGGCCGGTGAAGCTGCCCTGGATCGCCGCGGTGGTGCCGAGCAGGATTGGCGTTTTGTCGTCGACCGATACGCGCACGCGGACGAATTCGGGCGACTTGGCGTCGAGCTTGATGTCCTTGACCTGGCCGATCGGCACGCCCGAGAAATTGACCGCCGACCCCTTGGCCAGGCCATCGACCGATTGCTTGAACAGGATATCGTATTCGCGCTTGCCCTCGGCGCCGAAGCGCGAGATCCACACCATGAACAAGGCGAGCACGGCGAGCAGGATCAACACGACCCCGCCGACCAGCACATGATTGGAACGCGTTTCCATCAGTCAGCCCCTGCCTTGCCCGCGCCCGCTTCCTGCGTCGCAACCGCCGCGCGGCCGCGCGGCCCCTTGAAATATTCTTCGATCCACGGATGATCCAACGCGATCAGCTCGTCGATCGTGCCGACCGCGATCACTTTCTTGTCGGCCAGCACCGCGACACGGTCGCAGATCGCATAAAGCGAGTCGAGATCGTGGGTGATCAGGAACACGGTCAGCCCCATCGTCCGCTGCAACGACAAGGTCAGTTCGTCGAACGCCGCGGCGCCGATTGGATCGAGGCCCGCGGTCGGCTCGTCGAGGAACAGCAATTCGGGATCGAGCGCCAAGGCGCGCGCCAGGCCGGCGCGCTTGCGCATCCCGCCTGAGAGCTCGGCCGGATATTTGGGTCCGGCATCGGCGGGCAGGCCGGTCATCACCACTTTATACGACGCGATCTCGTCGAGCAGCGTCAGGTCGAGGTTCGGGTAGAATTCCTTGATCGGTACTTCGACATTCTCGGCGACGGTCAAGGTCGAGAAGAGCGCGCCGCCCTGGAACAACACGCCCCAGCGCTTGCGGATTTCCATCGCCTCATTTTCCTCGAGATCGATCGTCGGCTCGCCGAACACGGTGATCTCGCCCTCGTCGGGCACCTGCAACCCGATGATCGAGCGCATCAGCACCGACTTGCCGGTGCCCGAGCCCCCGACCACGCCCAATATCTCGCCGCGCCGAACATCGAGGTCGAGCCCTTCATGCACGATCTGCTCGCCGAAACTGTTCTTCAAGCCGCGGACGCGGATGACGATGTCGTCCTCCGCCATCAGATCCAGCCGACCGACGAAAAGAATACCGCGAAGAAGGCGTCGAGCACGATCACCAGGAATATGCCCTGGACCACTGCCGCGGTGGTCCGCAGGCCGACCTGTTCGGCGTCCGCTTCGACCAACATGCCCTGGAAGCAACCAGCGATCGCAATGATCGCGCCGAACACCGGGGCCTTGATCAACCCGACATAGACGTCGCTGATCGGCACGACCTCGCGTATGCGCTGGATATAGGTGACTGGAGGGATGCCAAGCGTGATCCAGCATAACAGGCCGCCGCCGACGATCGAGATCAACGCCGAATAGAAGCCGAGCAACGGCATCATTAAAACCGCCGCGAGGACGCGCGGCACGACCAAAGCTTCCATCGGCGAGACGCCGATCGTCCGCATCGCGTCGATTTCCTCGGTCAGCTTCATCGTGCCGATCTGCGCGGCGAACGACGATCCCGAGCGTCCGGCGACCATGATCGCGGTCATCAGCACGCCGAGTTCGCGCATCGACAGGCGCCCGACCAGGTTGATCGTATAGACCTCGGCGCCGAACTGGCGCAGCTGCACCGCGCCTTGCTGCGCGATGACGATGCCGATCAGGAAGCTCATCAGGCCGATGATCCAGAGCGCCGAGACACCTACCACTTCGAACCGCTGCACCGTCGCGTTGAAGCGGAAGCGGCGCGGCGGGACGAAGATGCTCCTGAAGATCGAGCCGAAGGCCAGGGTGGTTGCTCCGAGAAAGCCGAGCAGGCCGACCATCGTCTTGAACGTCTGGATCGTCGCTTCGCCGATCTCGTCCAACACGCGATAGAATGGCGAGATATGCTCGCCGCGGATGACGACCGGCTGGTCGGCGGCCTGGACCTGATCGAACAGATGCTGCGCGTCGGGGTTGAGGCCCTTGATGTTCGCGCCCGTGCGTTGCGCCAGCCGATGGATCGTCCAGGCGCCGATCGTGTCGAGCCGCTCGATTCCGGTAAGGTCGATACGCTCGACCTTGCCGTCATAAGCTGCCAGCCGCTCGGGCAAGTCGCCGAGGTTCGCGAGCGAGAGGCTGCCAGTGAAGCGGAGGGTGCCGCCGGCAGAATCGTCGGTAAAGGCAGCTGGAGCGCTCATCCGCTTCTATCCATGGGCGATTACGATTAGATCGGCAATAACTTGTGACGTGATCGTCTCGGCGCTGCTTCGGCACATATATATGTATATATAGAGAGAGCGGGGCTAAGGATCGACGCGGTCCACATCTTCGTCATGACCGCTGCCCGAACTCAGGAAGACCAGCCCCATCAGCGCCGCCGCCATCATGATCGTGGCGCCGAACCCGCCGGCCGCCGCCAGGATGGCGATCCACGACAGCGGGCCGTACCAGATGTCGAGCAGCCACACCGCGATCGCGACGATCAGCGCCGTGGCCAGCCCCATCCAGCCGAGCAGGCGGCGATAGCGGCCCCAGGCGAAGGCGGCATAATCGGGGTCGTCCAGTCCAGATGGTTTGTCGGACATGCTTCCCATCTGGTCGATTTCATGAAAAGCTCAAGGGACTCTGAGAGAGGAGTCGAGCCATGACGATCGCAACGATCCTGGCAACCAAGGGCAATGAGGTCGTTACCCTGACTGCCGACCATACAGTGGCCGATGCGGTGAAGCTGCTCGCCGAGCGCCGGATCGGCGCGGTGCCGGTGATGCGCGGCGACCAGGTTGTCGGCATCTTTTCGGAACGCGACGTGATCCATTGCGTGGCGTCGCAGGGCGCTGCCGGGCTGAACGGTCCGGTCGGCGAGGCGATGACCGCGCCGGCGATTACTGTGACCCGCGACGAAGCCGTGCTGGGAGCGCTCACGTTGATGACCCAACGGCGCATCCGCCATTTGCCGGTGGTGGAGGAGGGACGGCTGATCGGGTTCGTGTCGATCGGCGATCTGGTCAAATACCGGATCGACAAGATCGAGGCCGATGCCGAGGCGATGCGTAATTATATACAGACGGCGTGAGCGCGGCGGCGATGCGCATCGGGGCGGCTGATTCGAGAATCGGGCGTCCTGCCGGGCCGAATCCGGTCGGCGGCTCGCTGATCGGGCGATTCTGACGGGAGTTTGGCCGGTTTGGAGGCGCTTATCGGCCCGATTCACGCGATTCTCGGGCGTGATTCGAGGCGATTGCCGCCGATTCGGGGCTCAGCCGGCCAGTTCGGGTCGTGATCCGAGGCCTCAAAAACCGCGGTTTTCTGCGGGTTTCAGACAT